>Ga0157374_10000005_pt1 | contig 646767 bp, 583 predicted proteins | sample M25metaG_FD_115308 | JGI IMG/M metagenome (GOLD analysis project Ga0157374, IMG submission 115308) | Miscanthus rhizosphere microbial communities from Kellogg Biological Station, Michigan, USA - M2-5 metaG | ecosystem: Host-associated > Plants > Roots > Rhizosphere > Soil | place: USA... | reverse complement strand
CGCAGTCTCGAACGCGCGTCCCGATGCCGCGGAGCGCGGCGTGCGCCTGACCTCGGACGTCGTTCGTCCGCCCGACGACGTCGTCGACGCCGACGCCACGCGTTTGCAGCAAGTCATCGGCAACATCCTCTCGAACGCGATCAAGTTCACGCCGCCCGGCAAGCAGGTCGATCTGCGCCTCGAACGCGTCGATCACAAGCTGCAGATCAGCGTTCACGACGAGGGCGAAGGGATCGAGCCGTCATTCCTCCCGCACGTTTTCGAACGCCTCCGCCAGGCCGACGCCTCCGCCAAACGCAGCGGCCTCGGATTAGGCCTCGCCATCGCCCGCCACATCATCGACCTCCACCACGGCGACATCCGCGCCGAATCCGAAGGCCTCGGCAAAGGCGCGCGATTCACCGTGACGCTGCCGGTGATCGAGCAGTCGCAAGTGAGCGTCGGGTTGGACCGCAACGTGGTCAAAGCCTAGTGCCGAAGAGTTTCGCGTAGATGGCGCGGTCAGCGAACATCGCGATCTGATTTCGTGTCGTCCATCCGTTGCCGACGTTTCGCAGGAATGGGCTGTAGGTGACGTGGAAGTTGACCTCGCCTCCGCGCGACCAGACGAAGTCCACGCTCGGATTGGCGACATTGATCGCGGATCCTCCGGTGACGTGACCAACCGTCATCGTGGGAACGACGAACGCGCGTCCAACGCGCAACAGGGGTAGATGTGCGGAATAGGTATAGGCGCTCTGCTGCGACTTTAGTGGAACGCCCTGCGCGTTGGTCCTTGCGCCGCGCTGCGTGATCGTGCTGACGTTGACGTCTCCGAAGATGCTCTTCCCGCCGAGGCGAATCATCGTCTGAATTTCGACGCGGTAGAAGTAATCCTCATCCTCGGCGTTCTTCAGCCCAGCTACCGGCTCGACCGCCTGACGGCCTCCGGTAACCTGGTAGCGGAGCATCGGAGCGGAGGGACCGAAAGCGTGGTACCACGCAAATTGCAGCGAGTCTTTTGGAGCGGGCGCCGGTGCGTCTAGCGAATGATCCCGGTTGAAATACATTTGTGGGATCGGTCGCCGGCCGGAAAGGCTCTCCATTATCACCGTTGACGGCGAGGATGCCGGCTGCGGTTGATTACGCGACGACCAATCGTCACTTCCCCGGATCTCTGTGTGTTTGTACGTTGCCTGTAGGCCATGCCAGTAGAACGTATTTGAGATGTGCAGGAAGCCCATCGTCTGGTGCAGCGGGCGGTATTGATCGCCATATCCAGCCGCGGCACCGATTGATGCGCGAGAAATGAAGAGAGCGCGGCCCGCCAGTTCGCGCGGATCGACGAAATCGTCGGCATCAAAGATTTCCGTTTGCGCGAATGCGTTCGCGGCCACAAGGAATGCGGCGAGATAGAAGAGGCGGCGCATCATTTCACCTTCACCGTCAGCGTTAGCCGATCGAACTTTGGGAGGTCGAGCGAGAGCAGCGTGCGCGCATTTCCCGATGCCGTTGGCGTGGCGCGGCTCATTTTTTCGCGTCGCGCCACAAGATCATCGATCACCTCGGTGCGTTTGACGACGAGCGGCGTGTGCTCGAGTGCGTGCTTGCCGAAGGCGCCACGCAGAATGGCCATTGAGTACGCAGTGCGCAGAGGGGGAAGTTTGTCGCCGAGGTTCACAAAGATCGACTCGCGCTCGTACGCCACGTCGTGAATGGTGGTGATCCCTTCATCTCCCGTGCGGGTGTCGGGGCCGCATTGCGAGCCTTCGAGTTCCCGTGCGTACATCAGCTTGACCGCCGGTTTCGTCTCGACTGTCAGTTCGCGCCAAGTGTGTTGCGTTGGGCACTTGAACCTAAAGACCGCGATCCAGCGGTCGGGATTACGGGGGTCGCGCATCTCGATCGACGTTGCACAGTCGGTGCGAGCACCGCCGAGGCGCAGACTTGCGGTTGCGCCGCGCGCGTCGAATTTTTTGGGAGACCGGTCGGCGCGCCAGCGGTTCGGCTCGATCCGCTTCACCTCGAAAGTCCTTGATTCGTCGTTACTCGGAACGACCGTAATCACCTCGGGCCCTGCCCCGCATCCTTCCAGGACGATGTCGACCGTGCTCGTCGTGAATGGCTGCGCGAGCAGAGGTGTGGCTGAGAGCAGCAGAGTGACTGTGAAAAGTATTCGCATTATCTATGTAGTGATCGCATCGGCTAGAACGTTTCAGACGGCTTCTTGCCCAAAAAGAACTCATGGATCCGTTTCGCGGGAAATTGTTCACGTTTCACGCGCACGCCTGACGACTCGTCAATGTTCATCTGCAAGGTCACCAGCGTCGTGTCTAAAGGAATACTGTTTGTTCCGGTGGCGGTCAGGCCGACCGTCGCCTCCGACGCCGAGCCGATGACATTCTTCGCGTCGTGCGTGTCTTTATTCAGAAGATCGAGCGTTATCGGATCTTTGACTCCGGCGATGGACAGCGAGCAGGTGCGAATGATCGACGGCTTCCGCCCTGAATTCATGACCCGGACGTAGATCGCGTCGCTATCGGCACCGACGACGGTGAAGGACGTGTTCGACTCGCGGCGCAGGAAGTTATCCACTTGAGGAATGAGCGCCAGGACGAGCGAGAGGACGGCCGCCATAAGAGCCACCATCGTCTGCGAGAAGGAAACGTAGCGAAACAAGCCCTGATACGACTTGCAGGTGTTGCAGTACTTCGAGTCGAAATTGATCAACTCTCTGCAGATGCGGCACGGTTTGGCGTTCGGCTGTAGTGCGCCGCAAACCGGGCATTTTGGTTCGCCGCCGGTTTCGCTCTTACATTTGAGGCATGGCTTCGGCTGCACCGCTTCCGGGCGCGGAGGTGCCGCGCTGGGGAGGTCCGGCAAATTGGTCACGATGGAAAGAATGTAGGTCCGGAATTCCTTCCGCGCAAGTCACAAGAGCGTGCAGGCCTCCTCGAACGTAAGCCGCGGGTTGCGCGGATGCAGTTTCGATGGATCGCCGTAGCCGAGGTTGATGAGGAAGTTGGATTTGACGTGGCCCTCGGGGAAGAACTCCTGATCGCAGCTCTCGCACTCGCGGCCGGCGTCGAAGAAATCGATGTCCAGCTTGGCATTGTCGAAGCCTGACATCGGACCGCAGTCGAGTCCGAGGCCGCGCGCGGCGATGATGAGGTAGGCGCCCTGGAGCGAGGAGTTGCGTCGCGCCGTCGTTTCGACGAGCTGCGGATTCGCCGCAAACATCTCGCCCATCGACGGACTGTGCGGAAAAAGGCGCGGCAGCTTCTCGTAGAACTTCAGATCGTAGGCGACGATCACCACCACCGGTGCGGACATCGTCTTCTCGACATTGCCCGGCGCCAGCGACGGCCGCAGCCGCTCCTTCGCCTGCTTCGTGCGCAGGAAGACGAAGCGCGCCGGATTCGCATTCGCGCTGGTCGGTCCCCACTTCATCGCGTCGTAGAGCTGGCGCAGCGTGTCGTCGGTGACCGGTTTGTCGAGCCACGCGTTGTGCGTGCGGGCGTTGCGGAAGATGAGATCGAGACAGCTTTCGTCGGCCATTCGGGCCTCCTTCGTATACTGCGCTGCAAAAGGAGAGCACGGATGACGAACGAGCGATCGGGCTACCCCATCGGCAAGATCATTTTCGCCTCGGGTCTCGGCACGATGATCGAGTGGTACGACTTCTACATCTTCGGCAGCCTGGCCGTGATCATGTCGCAGCTGATGTTTCCGAAGGACCAGCCGGCGTGGGCGCTGATCCAGACGTGGGCGCTCTTCGCGACCGGCTTCGTGGTCCGTCCGTTCGGCGCGATCGTCTTCGGACGCGTCGGCGATCTCATCGGACGCAAGTACGCGTTCCTGGTCACGCTGACGATCATGGGGCTGTCGACATTCGTCATCGGACTGCTGCCGACCTACGCCTCGGTCGGTCTACTCGCGCCGTCGATCCTGCTGCTTCTTCGCCTGCTGCAAGGTCTCGCCCTCGGCGGCGAGTACGGCGGCGCGGCGGTCTACGTCGCCGAACACGTGCCTGACAACAAGCGCGGCTACTACACGAGCTTCATCCAGGTCACGGCCACGCTCGGTCTCTTCGTCTCCCTCGGCGTCATCCTCGCGGTGAAAAAGATGATGAGCGATGCCGATTTCAAAGCATGGGGCTGGCGCGTGCCGTTCCTGCTTTCGATCGTGCTGGTGATGATCTCGCTCTGGATTCGCATGACGCTGAAGGAGTCGCCGCTCTTCGCGTCGATCAAAGCGTCGGGCAAAGGGTCGATCGCGCCGCTGCGCGAGAGCTTCGGCAACTGGGCGAACCTCCGCATCGTCCTGCTCGTCCTTTTCGGCGCGACCGCGGGACAAGGCATCGTTTGGTACACGGGCCAGTTCTACGCGCTGTCGTTCCTGCAGACGGTACTGAAGATCGACCTGGCAAAGGCGAGCATCATCGTTGCGGTGGCGCTGCTCCTGGCGATGCCATTCTTCGTCGTCTTCGGCGCATTGTCCGATCGCATCGGGCGTTTGAAAATCATGATGGCCGGCAATCTCATCGCCGCGCTGACCTACCTTCCGATCTATCACGCGATGAAAGATCACGCGGGCGATCCGAAGAATCCGAACATGCCGATCCTGATCGGCTTGATCTTTATTCAGGTGATCTACGTGACGATGGTCTACGGCCCGATCGCCGCGTTCCTGATCGAGTCGTTCCCGGCGAAGATCCGCTACACGTCATTCTCGCTGCCGTACCACCTCGGCAACGGCTGGTTCGGCGGGACACTGCCGTTGATCGCGAGCCTGCTCGTGGCGAAGTTCCACAACATTTACGCCGGCCTGTATTGGGTGATCGGCGTCGCGCTGATGACGTTCATCATCGGATCGATCTTCCTCAACGAGCGGCACCGCGTGGAGATCTGGGCGGAAGCGGAGGAGGCGAGGCCGACGTAGTTCAGATAGCGGCGAAGCCCCGCGAAAGCCTCCGGAGGAGGCTCGGACGGTAGCCGGTGGTCCGAGCGAAGCGAGCGACCACCGGTTCACGAGCGCGCCCGATTTTCCGACCGCGGCAGCGGTCGCGGAGGGAATTCACGCCGCCTGGTATTTGATCCGCGACCCCGCCGGGGTCGGTAACGCCGGCGCGAATTGCAATCCGGTGGTCTCGCGCTTCGCCGCGACCACCGGCTACCTTACGTGACGCCTCCGGCGTCGTTTCGGCATCTACTCCGCTGCCGCGATCTGGTATTGCTCGATCTTTCCGTCCGGCATGATGAACGTCGTCAATCGCAGCGTCTTCGTCGGGAACTTGATCCGGTATCTTCGCAGCGTCATGCCGCCGCGGAGCGACTGGCCGGCCTGGACGAACTCCTGTGGCGTGCCGAGGGGCGCCAGGCTCGCGGCGAAATCTTTGATGGCTTGCTCGTCGAAGTATGCATTCGCATTTGACGTGAACTGAGCGCGATCGATGCGTCCCTTTTGCAGTTCGTCGAAGATCTTGCGCATCTGGTCTGTCGTTTTGGGAGTTGCAGGATCGGTCGACGCGAAGATCGTCTTCGAAATGCTGCTCGCGATCTGCTCCGGTGTTCCGGTCGCGTCCATGTTGGTCAGGACGACGATGGCTACCCGATCGTCGGGGTAGACCTCGTTCCGCGCGGTGAAGCCGGAGACTTCGCCGCCGTGTGAGATTACGCGGCGGCCGTCGCTGATTCCAATGCCGACGCCGAGTCCGTAGCGCGAGCCGACACCGTTGTTCAGCTCGACCTCGGTCTCCATCGCGCGATACGACGACGGCTTGAGGATCGTTTGATCGATCATCGAGATGTCCCACAGCGCCAGATCGTGTGCGGTCATCGCCAATTCGCCCGCCGCGAACATCCAGCCGGCGCCTTCCTTCGGCGCAGGACGCACCGGGCCAAGCGCATAGCGAAGGTAGCGCATCGGATCTCCGGCGCCGAGGGGCGCGGCGTCCGTGTTTGAGACGGTAGTCATGTGCAGCGGGCCGAAGACACGCTTCTGCAGGAAATCAAGCAGCGGCATGCCGGCCACTTTCTCCGCGATCATGCCGGCCGCCACGTAGTTCGTATTGCTGTATTGCCACTTCGCGCCCGGCTCGAAATCGAGCGGCTTCTTCGCCCAACCGGTGAGGATCTCCGGCGCCGTCACCGGCTGCAGCATCATCGGCATCACGTAATCCTGCGGCCAGAAATCCTGGTAGCCCGAGGTCATCGAAAGCAGCTGGCGAATGGTGACGTCGCCGGCGCGCGTCAGGTCGGGCAGCCAGCGGATCACTTTGTCGTCGAGCGAGAGTTTCCCTTCCTCCGCCAGCATCAGCAGCGCGGCGGACGTGAATTGCTTGCTGATCGAGCCGATCGAGTAGCGCATCTGCGGCGACGCCGGCAGCTTCGTCTCGACATTTGCCAATCCGTATGCGTGCTCGTACGCGATCTTGCCGTCGCGCACGACCGCCACCGAAGCGCTCGGGACGCCATTCTTGGCGAGGATGTCCGCCGCGGCTTTATCGATGCTGGCCCGCATCTCGGCGGGCAGTTCCTGCGCGTGCAGGACGGCGGTGACGGCGGCGATGGCGACGAATGCGATGACGGTTTTGCGCATGGCCGCGCATTCTAGCGAATGATCACGGATGCGAAGGCGCGTAAACACTGACGGTCTGCGTACCGCTGCTCGTCTCCACCCGCGCGTTGATCACGCGCGGCGGATACTGCGAGACCAATCCGAAAAAGTAACTGCTCTCGCCGCGTCCCCGGCTGGCGCCGCTGAAGATACGCCGCGCGAAATTGAACCGCAGCGGATTCGCCGCAACCTGCACGGCCGAGCCGAGGCCGACGACGCCGAGGCCGCCGCTGGTGACGACGAAGACCTCCTCGGAGGCATGGCCGTCGCGATTGAAATCGAGCGTGTTCAATCCGCCGAAATCGACCGAGAGCGCCGACACCCACTGCGGCGCGGTGATGCCGGCGACATTCGTCAGATCGACGCGATATTCGTAAACGTATTTGCCGTGCGCAGGCGACGTGGCCTCGGAACGATAGATGCGCGACTGCACGAAACCAGTGCCGAGCACCGGCGAGGTTTTGTCCGTGACCGTGACGGAGCCGGTGTGGTTGAACACGAAGTTAACCGACGGCGCATTCACATTGACGATTCGAAACGCGATGGCCTGCGCGAGCAGCGGCAGAGCAGCGAGAGCGATGAGAACTGCGGCGAATTTTTTCATGCTCCGGTAGTGCGGGAGGAGCGCGAAACGTTTCACGCTAGGCTTGCGATCCGCTCCGCCCGCCGGCGAAGCCGGCGTAAGAACCGTAGCCCACGGGTTCACCCGTGGGATCGAGGATGCGCATGGATTTCTGAGCCCGCCTTGGCGGGCGAGAGAAAGCTTTCTTTCGCCCGCTAAAGCGGGCTCACGAGATCGCGCAACGAAAAACCCCCAGCTAAAAGCTGGGGGCTACGGTCCTTGCGACGGCTACGCCGCCGTTGAGGGGGCCCCCGGTTTCGGCGGCCCTGCGAAACGTTTACTTGCCCGGCTCTTCTTTCAGTCCGCGCTCGAGCAGCAGAGGCTCGACGATTGGGTCGCGGCCGCGGAAGGCGCGGTAGAGCGCTGCCTCGTCCAGCGTGCCGCCGCGCGAGAGGATCATGTCGCGGAAGCGCTGGCCGTTTGCGCGCGTCATCCCGCCGTTCTCCTTGAACCAGTAGAACGCATCGTCGTCGATCAGCTCCGACCACAGATACGCGTAGTAGCCAGCCGCGTAACCGCCGCCCCAGATGTGCGAGAAGTACGTGGTGTGGTAGCGCGGTGGAACTTCCGTCATGGCGATGTTGAAGCCCTTCAACGCCTCCGGCTCGAAGACGTTGACGTCGCGCTGTTCGGTGCCCGGCGCCTGCGTGTGCCAGGCCATGTCCAGCAGCGCGGCGGCGAGGTACTCGGTCGTCGCGTAGCCCTGGTTGAACGTGCGCGACTTCTTGATGCGATCGACGAGATCCTGCGGCATCGGCGCGCCGGTCTGATAGTGCTTCGCGTAATTCGCGAAGACCTTCGGCTCGAGCGACCAATGCTCGTTGAACTGCGACGGGAACTCGACGAAATCGCGCGGCACGTTGGTGCCGGCGAGCGTCGGGTACTTCACGTTCGAGAGCATGCCGTGCAGCGCGTGGCCGAACTCGTGGAAGATCGTCGTGACGTTGTCGAAGGTCAGCAGCGCCGGCTGGCCGGGCGCGGGCTTGGTGAAGTTGGTTACGTTGAAGACGGCCGGCTTCGTGCCCATGAGGCCCGACTGATCGACAAAGCTGTCCATCCACGCGCCGCCGCTCTTGTTCGGACGCGAGAAGTAGTCGCCGTAATAGAGCGCGAGCGATTTGCCGTTGGCATCGAAGACTTCGAAGACGCGCACGTCCGGCTGGTAGACCGGGATGTCGTGGCGCTCCTTGAACGTGAGGCCATAGAGCTGATTCGCGGCGTAGAACACGCCGTTCTGCAGCACGTTGTTCAGCTCGAAATACGGCCGCACCTGCGCTTCGTCGAGGTCGTACTCCGCCTTGCGAACCTTCTCGGAGTAGAGCTGCCAGTCCCACGGCGCGAGTTTGAATCCGCCGTTTTCCTTGTCGATGATGGCCTGCATCTTCGCGACCTCGGAACGCGCTTTCGCGGTCGATGCGGGCACGAGTCCGGTCAGCAGCTTGATGGCGTTCTCGGGCGTCGATGCCATCTGATCGTCGAGGGAAAACGCGGCGTAGGTCGGGTATCCGAGGAGCTTGGCCTTGTCCGCGCGGAGCTGGGCGAGGCGGGTGGCGATGGACTTCGTGTCGTTCGGACCGCCGTGATTGCCGCGCTGGATGGAGGCGTTGAACAACTTCTCGCGAAGCGCGCGATTCTGCAGATACGTGAGGGCAGGCTGCTGCGTGGTGTTCTGCAGCGTGAGGACGTACTTGCCGGTCAGCTTCTTTTGTTTCGCTGCGTCGGCCGCGGCGGCGATGTCGGAGTCCGGCAGTCCGGCCAGCTCCTCTTTCGTATCGACGACGATGGCCGCGGCGGCGGTGTCCGCGAGGACGTGTTCGCGGAACTTCGTCGTCAGTGATGACTCTTCCTGATTGAGCGCGCGAAGCTTCTTCTGGTCGGCGTCATTGAGCTGCGCGCCGGCGCGGACGAAGAACTTGTAGTAGCGCTCGATGAGGTACTGCGACTCCGCATCAAGTCCGCTGCTGGCGCGCTTGTCGTAGAGCGTTTTCACGCGCGCGTACAACTTCGGATTCATGAAGATCGCGTCGTTGTGCGCCGCCAGCTTCGGCGACTCCTCGGCCTCGATCTTCTGGAATGTGTCGTTGGTATTCGATCCGGTCAGTGCGAAGAAGATCTTGGAGGCGCGGGTCAGCAGCGCTCCCGACTTCTCCATCGCCTCGATCGTGTTGGCGAAGGTCGGCGCCGCTTTCTGGTCGGCGATGGTCTTCATCTCGGCGAGCTGCTGCTTCATGCCCGCTTCGATGGCCGGCTTGTAGTCGCCGGTCTTGATCTTGTCGAAGGGCGGCGCGTGGAACGGCAGCGTGCTGGCCTTGAGCAGCGGATTCTGGCGTGCCGAGGGTGTGGTCTTAGCGTGCATGGCGAAGGCAGCCAGGACGATGGCTGCTGTGAAAAAACTCATACGCATCGTTTTCATGACGGTGCGCAACAAGGGCGGCGGGCGTCGTCATCCCGGAAGCGTAGTGCGGACGTCTCGTCTGCAACCGCCGGGCGTCCTCGCCCGGCGGGGGTTTCTGGATGCAATCGCAGGATTGGTAATTCTTCACGACCCACCGCCGGGCGGGACGCCCATCGGATGCAGGCGAGGACGCCCGCACTACGCCACCCCAACCAGCGATTTCAGGGCTTCGCGAATGACGCCGACGACGTCGTCATCGACGTTTTCATCGCGCACTTTTTTCGGCGACGACCATGTCCCGGTCACGCGCCAGTTCATGGTGGTCAGCGTCTCGACGAGCGAGTCGCGCGCGAACTCGCCGCCGACCGGCGAGGCGTTGATCAGCGCGACCGGCTTGTCGACGAGCGCGCCGTCTGACACTAGCCAGTCGAGAGCGTTCTTCAGCGAGCCGGGAACGCCGTGCGCGTACTCGGGGGAGGAGATGAGGATGCCGCCGGCGTCGGCAAGGAGCGCGCGAAGCGCAGCTACGGCGGGCGGCGGAGTCGCGCCTTCGACGTCATCATCGGGATTGAAGTGGGGGAGTGAAGCCAATCCCTCGTAGATCTGAACGTCGATCCCGAGATTGGCCGCGGCACGCAGCAGCGCCAGGTTCGACGATTGCGCGCGGAGGCTGCCGCAGATGGCGATAATTTTCATTCGGCAACAAAAACGCGGGCCGAAGCCCGCGTTTGGTTTGCATCGATCGATTTGCGATTACGCCGTGGCCGGCTTGGCCGCGGGACGCTTCGCCGACGTCTCTTTGTCACGCCGTGCGCAGCTGCTGTTTGTTCAGCGCGCCCTTCGCAGCCTCGGCGAACGCCGTGAACGCGGCGGCATCGCGGACGGCGATGTCGGCCAGGATCTTCCGGTCGACGAGCGAACCGGAGGCCTTGAGGCCGGCGATCAGCTGCGAATAGGAGATTCCGTTCAGGCGGGCGGCGGCGTTGATGCGGGCGATCCACAACTTGCGGAAGTCACCTTTGCGATCTTTGCGGCCGGCGAATGCGGAGTTCAGGCCCTTCTCGACCTGCTGCTTCGCGATCCGGTGACCGCGCGACTTCATTCCCCAGTAGCCCTTGGCGAGCTTCAGGATCTTCGCGCGGCGGTTCTTTCTTTTTGGACCTCGTTTGACTCTCGGCATCTTGTCTCCTCGTTTGAATCGTTCTGAGCGGGCGGGTCAGGAGTGGTGATTACCGCGCCTCGCTCGGGTTGTGGCCGTCGATAGACGACAGCCGTCTTACAGGTACGGAAGCATCCGCTTCACGGTCTTCTCGTTCGCCTTCGACACCTGGGTCTCCCGTGCTAGCTCCGCTTTGCGGCCGGGCGATTTCTTGGTGAGGATGTGCGAGTGGAAGGCGTGATTGCGCTGAATCTTGCCCGTTCCCGACTTTTTGAACCGCTTGGCGGCTCCCCGATGCGTCTTCATTTTCGGCATAGCTTGGCTCCTAACTGGCTGAGCAGAATGTGAATTCCAGAGGGTTGGGGAGTCGGGGATCGGGAGTCGGGGGTCGGAGAACTGCTGTGGCCTTTTCTCCGACTCCCGACTCCCGACAACCGACGTCCTACTTCACCGGCGATATCACCATCGTCATGCGGTTTCCCTGAACGTCGGGATGCGCATTCTCGGGAGCGCCGAACTCCTTGATCTCGTTCAGCAGACGGTCGAGCACGGCCCGGCCGAGCTCCATGTGGGTCATCTCGCGTCCGCGGAAGCGGATCGACGCTTTGACCTTGTCGCCGTGCTGCAGGAAACGGACGATGTTGTTCTTCTTGAAATCGAAATCGTGCTCGTCGATGCGGGGGCGGAACTGCACCTCCTTCACAACGATCACTTTCTGTTTCTTCTTGGCCTCGGTCTGCTTCTTCTTCTGCTGGAAAACGTACTTGCCGTAATCCATGACCTTGCAGACGGGAGGGTTCGCCGTCGGCGAAATCTCCACGAGGTCGAGGTCTTTTTCTCGGGCCATGTCCTGCGCCTGCTGCAGCGGGACGACTCCGATCTGGGCGCCGTCGGCTCCGATGAGGCGAACCTCAGCGATGCCGCGGATCATGTCGTTGATTCTGGACTCAGGTTCTGCCGGTCTCCGGTCGAATCGCGATCCTCGTCGTGGTGGGAAAATGCGGAAATCCTCCTGTTTACGTTTGCGCGGAAGCGCGAAATCTACGAATAAACCTCTACAAAGTCAACGAGCGCCCGGCGATGACCCGCCCGGCCTCGGCCACGAATTCGTCGATCGACATCGACAACTGCTCGCCGCCCGTCCGCTTCCGGACCGACACCGTTCCCGCCGCCACTTCCTTCTCACCGACCACCAGCATGTACGGGATCTTCTTCAACTGCGCGTCGCGGATCTTCGCGCCGAGCTTCTCGTTCGAATCATCCATTTCGACGCGCAGACCGGCCGCGCGAATCTTCGCTGCCGTCTCGCGGCCGTAGTCGAGGAACTTCTCCGACAGCGGCAGCACCGACGCCTGCACCGGAGCGAGCCACAACGGAAACGCTCCGGCAAAGTGTTCGATGATGATGCCGATGAACCGCTCGATGGAGCCGAGTATTGCGCGGTGGATCATGACCGGCTGGTGCTCGCCGTTGTCGGCGCCGATGTAGCGGAGCTGGAAGCGCTCCGGCAGCGCGTAGTCGAGCTGGATCGTGCCGAGCTGCCACGGCCGGCCGATGGCGTCGGTGACCTGGAACTCCAGCTTCGGTCCGTAGAACGCCCCCTCGCCGGGATTGATGTGGTAGTCGACGCCATTCTTCTTCAGCGCGTTCTCGAGCGCGCTCTCCGCGTTGTCCCACATCGCGTCGTCGCCGAGGCGCTTTTCCGGGCGCGTGGAGAGCGCGATGCGAACTTCCTTGAAGTCGAAGATGTCGTAGATCTCTTTGATCAATCGCAGCTCGCGGTCGATCTCAGACTCGATCTGATCCTCGGTGACGAACAGATGCGCGTCGTCCTGCGCGAACGAGCGGACGCGCACGAGGCCGTGCGTCACGCCCGAGCGCTCGTAGCGATGCAGGCGCGCGAAGTCGGCGTAACGGATCGGGAGATCGCGATACGACCGGCGTTCCATCGCGAAAATCTGCGTGTGGCCGGGGCAGTTCATCGGCTTCACGCCGTACTCCCGCTCATCCACCTCGGAGAAGAACATGTTGTCTTTGTAGTTGTCGTAGTGGCCGGAGATTTTGAAGATCTCGGTATCCCAGATCAGCGGCGTCACCACTTCGCTGTAGCCGTCGCGCAGGTAGAACTTGCGCACGAAGTCGACCAGCTCGTTGTAGATCGCGGCACCCTTCGGCAGGAAGACCGGCATCGACGGCGCGAAGTTCGAGAACATGAAGAGGCCGAGCTGTTTGCCGAGCTTGCGGTGATCGCGGGCGTGCGCCTCTTCGATGCGCGCCAGGTACGCGGTCAGCTCGTCCTTGTCCGCCCACGCGGTGCCGTAGATGCGCTGCAGCATCGCGTTGTGCTCGTCGCCGCGCCAGTACGCGCCGGCGACCGAGGTGAGCTTGAACGCGCCGAGACGGCCGGTGGAGGGGACGTGAGGCCCGCGGCAGAGATCGAACCACTCGCCCTGCCGGTAAACGGACAGCGGCTCATCGCCCGGGATCCCTTTGATGATCTCGACCTTGTACTTTTCGCCGAGCTTCTCGAAGACGTCGATGGCCTGCTCGCGGCTCCATTCCTCGCGGCGGACGGGGAGATCGCGTTTCACGATCTCGGTCATCTTGGCTTCGATGTTTCTCAAGTCGTCATCGGTGAACGGCCGATCGGTGCCGAAGTCGTAGAAGAAACCGTTGTCGATGACCGGACCGATCGTGACCTGCGTGCCGGGAAACAACTCCTGCACCGCCATAGCCATCAGATGGGCGGTGGAGTGGCGGATCGTATCGAGTCCGGCCTCGCTCTTCGGCGTGACGATCTCGACCCGTGCACTGTCAGGAACTTGGGTATAGACGTCGACGACTTTCCCATTGACCTTGCCCGCGATTGCGGCCTTGGCCAGTCCGCGTCCGATCGACGCGGCCACGTCGGCGAGGGTAGCGCCGTCAGGAACTTCGCGCTTCGATCCGTCTGGTAATTCGACTTGCATCGTTCTCTCCAAAATCAAACAGGGCCGATTGCTCGGCCCTGTCGCATGTTCATTTCGAGTTCAGATCATCGACAGGGCGGAGGAGGCGTCTCCGTCGTTCGCGTAGTGGCGGTCGTCGATGACGTTCGCATGGAACGGCGGATTGTAGCAGAGCGAGGGTAGGTAAACGAGCCGCTGGATGCTCTCCTAATGAGAGAGGAGCCATACATATGCCATCAAGCATCGTGATCTGTTGCGACGGAACCTGGAACAGCGCCGACCAGGAAAAGAAGAAGGTCAAGGTCAACGGCAAGGAAGTCGAAGAGATCTGTGTCACCAACGTCCTCAAGATCGCCTGCCGGCTATGCAAGAGGACAAAAAACGGCGAGCATCAAATCGTCTATTACGATCAGGGCGTCGGTACCGGCAACCTCGCGGATCGAATCGGAGGTGGCGCGTTCGGCGATGGGCTGACGGCGAACATCAACGATACCTATCGCTTCCTGATCGCGAACTACGAGCCCGGCGACAGGATCTACATCTTCGGATTCAGCCGCGGCGCGTACACGGCCCGGAGCATTGCCGGGCTGATCCGGCGCTGCGGCATCCTGCGGCGCGATGCCGTTCGGCAATATCCCGACGCGCGGGCCTTGTACCAGAGCGGGACGCCGGCCACGAATCCGGTCGCCGTCAAGTTCCGGGAGACGAATGCCATCGAGCCGGAAACCCCCATCCAGTGCATCGGTGTGTGGGACACGGTCGGCGCCCTCGGCATCCCGCTGCGTGCGTTCGGCTCGGCGAATCAGAAGAAGTTCCAGTTCATGGACACAGGCCTCAGCCACGTCGTCAAGTTCGCGTTTCATGCGTTGGCCGTCGACGAGCATCGCCATCCGTTTCTCCCCACGCTCTGGGAGACGAAGCCTGATGATGGGCAGACGGTGCAACAGGTCTGGTTCGCCGGCGCCCACAGCGACGTCGGCGGCGGCTATCCCGAACAGGGGCTCTCCGACCTGGCCCTCGACTGGATGATGGACTCCGCGAAAACAGCCGGCCTGGAAGTCGATGAAGGTGTCAGAGCCAAGTTGCCGACGAACCCGAACTACAAGCAGAAGGTTCATAACTCGAAGTCGGCCATCTATCTCTTCAGCGGTGCGGATCGCACCGTCGGCGGGACGAAGTTCGGTACCGAGTACTTTCACAAATCGATCGTCGAGCGCTGGCGCGACGGCTGGGCCGACGGCACCGAAAAAGGCGAATACCGGCCGAAACCGTTGCTTCCGCACGCCGCGCGGTTGGACGCGCTCACGAAGGGACCGCTGAATGACGCGATCTATCCGATCTCCTGACGAGAGCGACCGCGTTGTCCGCCCCGGGAAACGGAGACGCTTACCGCGGAAGCAAGCGTTTCGGCGCGGCAGAAGTCCTGGTTCGCGCGCCTGATTTCGCTGCCTCCGCGTGGCGTGCAAGCGTGGATCTCAGAGCCCTCAACTTTTCGTACCGAAACGGTTCGCCGCCCGGAGCTCGCTGGGGCAACGAAAGCAGCTCGTGGACAGAGAGTTCTCCATTGTTGATGATGTCCCGCGCCGATGTTTTCACCAGGAGCAAGGAGAGAACATCACGAGCTGCTCGTTGGAGATCCGATTTCTGATTTCGCTTCAGCACCAGCTGCGTCGAGGCGATGATGTCACGCGCTACGTCGGCGGTGACGCGAGCGCGCATCCCTGCGAGCGCAGCTTGCACGAAGCGAAGAAGCTTGAAGGCAAACAGAACGTCGTCGTTCGTTTCTGCTCGCGCGAGCAAGGCAGCAGCGTTCTTCAGAGTGACGCGCACTGTTTTGGCGGGATGATGGACGGCTGTTTCAGAAATAACGTCGATGTCCCGAGTCATGAGCAGTTTGATCTGCGTCTTCGTCATCGATTCACCGCCTCTTGGAACGGATAGTCTCCGGAACCGACTCATTCATCAACACGAGAGTACGCGAAAACCCCAGCCGAACCGCTCTGGCGAATGCAGGGTCCGATTCCAGCTTACCGAACGTGCCATAGCTCCCGGAGTGATCGTTGATCGCTGCAACTCGTCCCATGAGGAAGGAAACCTCTCCCGCTGCGGCCACATTCGCGTTGTGAAAGAGCGTTTCATGTTTCACCGCATCAGCCGCGCCTCGAACGCCGTCAAACGCAATGTGAACCACGAACTCCGGGCTGATAGCGTAGATGATCTTCGGTCCGGCCGAATTATCCAGCAACATGTTCGGATGCCGAGGGTCAATAACTTCTCCTCGATCGTTCACGAGAGTGGCCAGGTCGAATACCAATCCTTTTGAAACGCAGTGATCCTGGCCTTTCCTTTCCCGTTCAACCCGGATCGGAGTGTCATGGTAGATGTACATTTGCTTTCGAAGCCGCGACTAACCGGGTGGCTCTCCCTCAGTCTAAGCGAGCATGAGAAAGCTCGCTCTCGCCGCCGCGCTCGTCCTCTTCGCCGCCACCGCCATTGCGCAGCATCCGCGCATCGTGCACGGCACCGTCACCTCCGTCGCTGCATCATCCGACCTAGGCGCGCAGATTCGTGGCTCGCGAACGAAGTACATCGGCTACACCGTCCCCGAGGTCGAAGGCGAACGCGTCATGTGCTGCTTCCAGAATTTCGGCGACTTTCGCTCCGGCGGAAGCTGCAGCCTCGACGGCGATGGCAACAACTTCTTTTCCAACGACGACCGCGATGATCCGCATCCCGCCTCAGCCGGCATCTTCATCGTTCTCTATCGTGTCGAAAACGGGGAGATCGTCCGCGTGCACAGCTACTCGCGCGAATGCGTACTCGACGCGAACGGCGCCGCCATCACCTGGATCGACGGCGTCGACGCGCGCAAGAGCGTCGCACTCCTCGCATCGATGATCGGCCGCACGGAAAGCCGCCGTTCCGACGCAATCTCTGCTCTTGCCATGCATGCCGATCCCTCGGCCACGACAGAGCTCGAGCGGCTCCTCAACTCAGCGAACATCTCCGACGAGACGCGCGGCCAGGCCGCCTTCTGGCTCGGACAGACCCGCGGACGCCGCGGCTACGAGGACGTTCTGTCCATTGCCCGTTCGCAGTCCGCATCGCCGCATCTCCGCGAAAAAGCCGTCTTCGCGTTATCACAATCGAAGGAGCCCGGAGCGGTCGATGAGTTGATCAATCTCGCTAAACACGATCCGACCGCGCACGTCCGCGGCCAGGCGCTGTTCTGGCTGGCGCAGCAGGCGGGGAAGAAAGCGGCCGGCGCGGTTCGCGAAGCGCTCGATGACGATCCCGACGCCAGCGTTCGCGAGAAAGCCGTCTTCGCCGTCTCGCAATTGCCGGACGACCAGGGCATTCCGATGCTCGTCGAATTGATGAAGACGCACCGCGACCGCAACGTGCGCAAGAAGGCCGCGTTCTGGCTCGGCCAGAAGCACGACCCGCGCGCGCTTGCCGCCATCGAGGAGGTATTGAGGAAGTAAGGTTGCGGGCGGCGTGACGCGGCAGTACCTTGTCGGAATCCACGCGACAAGGAGGTCTCCCGCTTGAGCCGAGGTACGCACCGACGCACGCACGCGGTCTGCGCATTTCTTCCGCCGCACATCCTCCGGTCGATCGCGGAGAAAACGGACGATCCAGGCCTGCGCGAGCGCTGCCACGTCGCTCTGGAAACGTCCGCGCAGTTCCGCGGCGCGCGTGCCGCGACCGGTCAGGCAGAGGGATTGATCGCCTCTTCACTGCGCCGGACGATTTACGACGCGCAGCGGAAGACGACGCTCCCCGGAAAGTTGTTGCGCGGCGAAAGAGCGAAGCCGGTCGCCGACGTCGCTGCGAGCGAGGCCTACGACGGCGCCGGCATCACGTACGACTTCTATTCGAAGATCTACGGCCGAAACTCGATCGACGGACGCGGTCTCCCGCTCGACGCCTCGATCCACTACGGCGTCAACTACACGAACGCGCTGTGGAACGGGAAACAGATGATCTACGGCGACGGCGATGGAAAGCTCTTCAACCGCTTCACCGGATCGCTCGACATCATCGGGCACGAGCTGACGCACGGCGTCACGCAGCACACCGCCGCCCTCGTTTACCAGGATCAGTCCGGCGCGCTCAACGAACATTTCTCCGACGTCTTCGGCATCCTCGTGAAGCAATACGCGCTGAAACAGAGCGCGGCGAAGTCCGACTGGCTGATCGGCGCCGGGATTTTCACGAAGGCGGTTCACGGCGCCGCGGTCCGTTCGATGAAAGCCCCCGGCACCGCCTACGATGACAAGCTCCTCGGCAAAGATCCGCAGCCCGCCCACATGCGCAACTACCAGACGATGACCTCCGACAACGGCGGCGTCCACGTGAACTCCGGCATCCCCAACCACGCCTTCTACCTCGCCGCCACCCTCCTAGGCGGCAAAGCGTGGACGGTCGCCGGCCACATCTGGTACGACGCGCTGACGACGATCCTCAAACCGAGAGCCACCTTTCGCGACTGCGCCCGCGCCACCGTGGCTGCCGCGGCGAAACGTTACGGCGCTCAGAGCGAGCCGCTACGCGCGGTCGTCGAGGCCTGGAAGCAAGTCGGTATCGACCTCGAAGCCGTCGTGACCTCGGGACCAAGACTCCTCATCGCCGATTTCGAACCGCCTGCCGCAGCCGCCGAGCTGCCGCCGTTCGAGCACCGTCCGCGGCGACGCGCCTCAAAATAGTTCACGCGGAGACGCGGAGACGCGGAGGAGTCTAAAATCGAAACGTGGTTAGGTGGGACACGTTTGAGCCGGACGATTTCGAATATGACTTTGAAAACGACAAGCTCGCCGCTCACGGCGTGACATTTGAAGAAGCCGTCGAGGTGTTCTTTTCCGATTTCAGGATCAGGAGCAATAAGAAGGATCACGATCGTTTTAGACTCCTGGGGCGCACGATCGGCGGGCGACCACTCGAGATCGTTTTTCAACTAAAGCCGGGTAGAGTTGTCAGAATCATTACCGGTTGGCCGCTATGAGAAAACAGACACAAGCGTCGCATTCACGTCAGGACATCATCGACGAACGCGTCATCGCCGAAGTGCATGACGACTCTGCGTGGGAAGCGCCAATCGACGTAAAGCGGCGCGGCAAATCCATTGCTCTTTCCGCAAATCTCGCGCGGCGAGCTGCATTTCTGGCTCGGCTACATCGCGAACAGAACCTCGACGCTTGGCTCGAACGGATCGTTCGGGAGCGGGTCGAGCTTGAGGAGCGAGCGTTCGGCGATGCCCGTCGACAGATGGGCTCGAAACCCACCGCATAGCGAATCGTTCGCGACGCGATTTCGTTTCCTGCTGCGTGATCGAGATTGACGAAGCGTTCCGCCGCCTTGCTGTGGCTCCGTTCCGGCGCAAGTTCCGGCTGATCGGACGCGAGCGCGCGTACGTTGAGACGTGGGGAGTCTCGGCGGTCATGAAGCATGGCGCGAAGTTCATCGCCGAGCGGTTGGCGCCGGCGTTTCCGCGGAACGATGGGAAGCAGACGCCGTGGCGGAATCATCCGATCTTCGTCGCGCAGCATGCGACGGCGACGTGCTGCCGCGGATGTCTGGAGAAGGTTCACGAGATCGCGAAGGGACACGCATTGACCGAGACGGAGTCAGCGTATGTGCTGCGCGTGATCGAGCGCTGGATTGCGGAGCAGGTAAACTCCGGGCATGCCGACGCACATCAAACAGCCCTCGGTCATCGAAGCGGCCGGTAACAAGCCGAAGCGCATCGAAGAGTTCATCGGACGCGTCAACTCGAAGACAGTCGCATGCAGTGTGGCGCGGATGAACAGTCCGAGCGGCTGGGTCGAGCCGGGACAGACGCCGGAGTTCGACGAATACACCGTCGTCCTGCGCGGCTCGCTTCGCGTCACTACGCGCGACGGCGTCATTGATGTCGGCGCCGGCGAAGCCGTCATGACGCACAAAGGGGAGTGGGTGCAGTACTCGACGCCCGGTGCGGAGGGGGCCGAGTACGTGGCGGTGTGTGTGCCGGCGTTTTCGATGGACACGGTTCATCGCGATGACTGAGCGGAGACGGATTGCGCTCGTAGCCGCGGTCTTCGCCGCAATTCAACTGCCGTTTCTCGGCGGCGCGTTTCGAGTCGACGACACCAACATCCTGGCCATCGCCAGACAGATCGCGCGGGCGCCGCTCGATCCGTACGGCTTCGACTTCAACTGGACCGGATTCGCGCGGCCGGCGTTCGACATCCTCGCCAATCCGCCGCTGGTGCCGTACCTGCTGGCGGGGTGGGCGGCGGTTTTCGGCTGGAGCGAGATCGCGCTGCATTCGTTGACGGTGCTTTTCGGCGTGGCTGCGATTTTCGCGTTCGCGTCGCTGGCGAGGTCGCTCGGACGAGAGAATGCGCTCCTTCCTGCGTTGCTCGCGGTATCGCCGGCGTTCTTTATCGCCAGCCATGTCGTCATGCCCGACATCGAGATGCTGGCGCTGATGCTCGGCGCGGTCGCGGCGGCGATGCGTTACCGCGAAAACGGCAGCGCGCGCGCCGCCACAATCGCATTTGCCTGCGGATTCTTCGTGGTACTCGCCAAATACAACGGCGTGATGGTGATTCCGGTCCTCGCCGCGATTGCGATCATGTCGTTCGGACGGCGGCGCGTGCTTGCCGCGATCGCGATGTCGCCGGTCATCGGTCTCGCGGTCTGGAACCTTTTCACGCTTCGGCGCTACGGCGCGATGCATCTGGTAGCCCTGGCGGCTGAGCGAAAGCTCAACATCGAACAAACGCTGGCTGACCTGGCCAAACGCGGGATGCACTTCAGCGTCGCGGACACGATCGTCTCGCTGGTGGTGATCACCGGCCTCGCGGTCGTCCCGATCGGCTGGCAACTCGTGGCCGCGCGAGGGCGCGAATGGGTCATCGCGCTCGTTGCGGGCGCAGCCGCATTCGCGATCGCCTTGCTTCGGCTCGACTACACGCTGTCGTCGGCGCTGCTCTTCGCGCTCGGCATTGCGTTCGGCATTCGCGCGTTCGCAGCAGTGCTTGCCGAACGCGCGATCGTCGCCTGGGTCTGGATCGCCAGCGTCGTCGCGTTCCAGATCATCACCATCTTCATCGGCGTCCGGTACGTCTTTCCGTTGCTCCCCGCCATCCTCCTGCTGACGCCGGCCGCGCGGACGATCGCTCGTCCGCTGGCGATGCTTGGCGTCGCGCTGAGTGCGTGTCTTGCGATCGCGATCGCAATCGGTGACGCCGAGGCCGCGGGCTGCTATCGCGCCGTCTCGGCCAAGCTCGCCGGCCGTCGCTTCTGGTTCGCCGGGCACTGGGGGATGCAGTGGTACGGCGCGCAGGCCGGTGGGCGAATGATCGACGTCAAACGGCCGCCGCTCCTGCAGCGCGGCGACTTCATCATTTCCGCTCCGCGCGCCTTTGCGTCGTTAGGCGATCCGAGGCTTGCGGCCGGAGCGCATCTGGAATGGTTACGCGTGCCGTGCGAGGCGCGGTGGCCGGTTCAGACGGTCAGTTGCAACGCCGCGGCTAGCTGGTACACGAACGAGGTGGCCGGCTGTGCGCACTATCCGATCTATCTGCCGTTCGGTATCTCGCATGAGGCCGAACAGCTCGAGTTCTATGTCGTAAAGTGACCTCATGAAGATGCTGATTCTGAACGAGCACGAGATCGAACAACTGCTGACGATGCGCGAATGCATCGAGGTGATGGAGCAGGCGCTGGCGTCGCTGGCCCGCGGCGAGATACACAACCCGTTGCGGAGCATCGTCCGCGCCTCCGAAGCGAGCGGTTTTCTCGGACTGATGCCGGCCTTTCGCGGCGGCGACGTGCCGCGGTACGGTCTGAAGGAGGTCTGCATCTTCCCCGGCAACCCGGCCCGCGGTCTCGACACGCACCTCGGCGCGGTTCTTCTTCACGACGGCGAAAACGGACAGCTGATGGCGGTCATGAACGCGTCCGCAATCACCGCCATCCGGACCGCGGCGGTCTCGGCCGTGGCCACGAAGCTGCTCGCCCGCGAGAACGCGCACACGCTGGCCATCATCGGCGCCGGCGTGCAGGGGAAATCGCATCTCGAAGCGATCCCGCTCGTCCGCGACATCGATGACGTCCGCATCGTCAGCCGGACGCGCGCGAAGGCGGAGGCGCTGGTTCGCAAAGGCGTGCGCGTGGTCGATTCGGTCGAAGAAGCCGTAAAAGGCGCCGACATCATCGTGACCGCCACCAGCGCGCGCGAGCCGATCATCCGCCGCAACTGGCTGGATGACGGCGTGCACATCAACGCCGTCGGCTCCAGCATCGCCGCCGCCCGCGAGCTCGACAGCGATACCGTCGCCGCGTCGAGCCTCTTCGTCGACCGCCGCGAATCGACGATGAACGAGTCCGGCGACTACCTCTCCGCGCTTCGCGAAGGAGCCATCACCGACGGCCACATCCGCGCCGAGCTCGGCGAGATCCTCCTCGGCCGCGCAGAAGGACGGACCTCGCCGACGGAAATCACTCTCTTCAAATCACTTGGACTGGCCGTGGAGGACCTTGCCGCGGCCCAGTTTCTCTACGAGAAAGCGAGCCGGGAGGGGGCCGGAACGTGGGTCGACTTCTAGCTAGGAATACACGCTTTGAGGGCACCGTTAGCGCGGGTCCGGTCGCGCATATGACTATTGACATTTGTCGATGGCCTTCGTAAAGTGCGCGGCCCCTAGGGGTTCTCTTTCGCTCTAGGTGTGCTCAAAAAGGATAGGACAGGAATGCCAACGATCAACCAACTCGTCGCCGCAGGCCGTGACAAGGTCGCGTACAAGACCAAGTCGCCGGCGCTGCAGTCGAGCCCTCAGAAGCGCGGCGTTTGCACGCGCGTCTACACCTCGACTCCAAAGAAGCCGAACTCGGCACTCCGCAAGGTTGCCCGCGTTCGTCTGACGAACGGAGTCGAAGTCACGACGTACATCCCGGGCGTCGGCCACAACCTCCAGGAGCACTCGATCGTGCTCATCCGCGGCGGCCGCGTCAAAGATCTGCCGGGAGTTCGCTATCACGTCATCCGCGGCACGCTCGACACCGTCGGCGTCGCCAAGCGGATGCAGAGCCGCTCGAAGTACGGGGCCAAGCGGCCGAAGAAGGGTTAAATCCAGATGCCGAGACGCAGAGAAGTTCCGAAACGCGAGATCCTGCCGGATCCCGTCTACAACAGCCAGCTCGTGACCAAGTTCATCAACTCCCTGATGTCGCAGGGGAGGAAGTCGGTTGCCGAGCGCGTGTTCTACAGCGCCCTGAAGAAGGTCGAAGACCGCGCCAAAGACGATCCGATCAAGCTCTTCAAGAAGGCCGTGGACAACGTCAAGCCGGCTCTCGAAGTGAAGAGCCGCCGCGTCGGTGGATCGAACTACCAGGTTCCCATCGAAGTCCGTCCGTCGCGCCGTACGGCGCTGGCCATCCGCTGGCTGATCTCGTACGCCAACAGCCGCGGCGAGAAGACGATGATGGACAAGCTGGCAGGCGAGATCATGGATGCCGCCAACAACCGCGGCAACGCGATCAAGAAGAAAGAAGATACGCACAAGATGGCGGAAGCGAACAAAGCGTTCGCTCACTACCGCTGGTAATATTTTTCGAGTAGTCTGAGTTCTAACGGTTTCACGCAGCACGCAGTCCGCAACACCATCGAGATTTCCGTAGCTCCGTCTCGACCGGATAACACAGAAAGAGTTCTGCGGTTCCGGACCGAGCAACGGGAAAAACAAACAATCTGAGTTTTCTGAACGCCCGGCGGCGGCCTGCCTTCGCCGAGCGTTTGTTGTCGTCGCGAAAAGGTAAGTCAAGTCATGCCACGTCAGGTATCACTCGAAAAAACGCGGAACATCGGGATCATGGCTCACATCGACGCGGGTAAAACCACGACGACGGAGCGCATCCTGTATTACACCGGCCGCACTCACAAGATCGGTGAGGTGCACGACGGCACTGCCACCATGGACTGGATGGTCCAGGAGCAGGAGCGCGGGATCACCATCACCTCGGCTGCCACCACGGCATTCTGGGGCGACTACCGCGTCAACATCATCGACACTCCCGGCCACGTCGACTTCACGGTCGAAGTGGAGCGCTCGCTGCGCGTCCTCGACGGCGCGGTCGGCGTTTTCTGCGCCGTCGGCGGCGTCGAGCCGCAGTCGGAGACCGTGTGGCGCCAGGCCGACAAGTACGGCGTGCCGCGCATCGCCTTCATCAACAAGATGGACCGCATCGGCGCGAACTTCGAAGCCGTTGTGAACCAGATCCGCACCAAGCTTGGAAAGAATGCAGTTGCTCTTCAGCTCCCGATCGGAGCCGAGGACAAGTTCAAGGGCGTCATCGACCTCGTGTTGATGAAGGCCCTGATCTTCAACGACGAGTCCCTCGGCGCGAAGTACGAGACCGAAGAGATTCCGGCGGAGCTCCGCGCAGAGGCCGAGCATCTCCGCGAGAAACTCGTCGAGTCGATCGCGGAAACGCACGACGAGCTGCTCGAGAAGTACCTCGCCGGCGAGCCGATTGAGCTTGCAGAGTTGAAGGCCGCGATTCGCGAAGCGACCATCGCCCAGAAGATCACTCCGGTGATGTGCGGCTCTGCGTTCAAGAACAAAGGCGTTCAGCCGTTGCTCGACAGCGTCGTCGACTACCTCCCGTCTCCGATCGACATCCCGCCGGTCAAGGGCATCGATCCGGACGACGAGTCATTCGTCGAGCGCGAGGCCTCGGACTCCGAGCCGTTCGCGGCCCTCATCTTCAAGATCATGACCGACCCGTTCGTCGGCCAGCTGGCGTTCTTCCGCGTTTACTCCGGCCACGTCGAGTCGGGCACTTCGGTGCTCAACACGACGAAGGGAAACACCGAGCGCATCGGTCGCCTGCTGCAGATGCACGCGAACAAGCGCGAAGAGATCAAGGAAGTGTGGGCGGGCGACATCGGCGCGGCCGTCGGTCTCCGTAGCGTCACCACCGGCGACACGATCTGCGACCGGGACAAACCGATCGTCCTCGAGACGATGACGTTCCCGGAGCCGGTCATCGCCGTCGCCATCGAGCCGAAGACGAAAGTCGATCAGGAAAAGATGGGCGTGGCTCTCGCCAAACTGATGCAGGAAGATCCCACGTTCAAGGTCCACACGGACCCGGAAACGAACCAGACCATCATCCGTGGGATGGGAGAGCTGCACCTCGAGATCATCGTCGACCGCATGGTTCGCGAATTCGGCGTCGCCGCCAACGTCGGCAAGCCGCAGGTCGCGTATCGCGAAGCGATCACGCGGAAGTCGGAAGCCGAGGGCAAGTTCGTGCGGCAGTCCGGTGGTAAGGGTCAGTACGGTCACGTCAAGATGCGTTTCGAGCCGATGCCGGAAGGCGGGTTCGAGTTCATCAACGAAGTGGTCGGTGGATCGGTCCCGCGCGAGTTCATCAAGCCGACCGAGCAGGGCATCAAGGAAGCGCTCGAGCGCGGAATCCTGGCGGGCTACCCGATCACCGGCGTCCGCGCGATCCTGTACGACGGCTCGTACCACGACGTCGACTCGTCCGAAATGGCGTTCAAGATCGCCGGTTCGATGGCCTTCCAGGAAGGCGCGAAGAAAGCCGGTCCGATCCTTCTCGAACCGATCATGGACGTCGAAGTCGTGACGCCGGAAGACTACGCCGGCGACGTGATGGGCGATCTCTCCCGCCGCCGCGGCAAAATCCAGGCGATGGAAGAGCGCGCCGGCGCGAAGGTCATCAAGGCCCACGTGCCACTGTCGGAGATGTTCGGTTACGCAACCCAGGTGCGCTCGATGTCACAGGGACGCGCCAGCTACACCATGCAGTTCCTGGCGTACGAGCCGGCGCCGAAGACCATCTCGGAAGAAGTCATCGCCAAGTCCGCGGGTACCACACAACGAATCTAAAGAAACGAAACCAGCTTTCGTCCAGAAAAAAAGAACAAGCAGGAGACTTCAATGGCTAAAGAGAAATTCGATCGCAGTAAGCCTCATGTGAACGTCGGCACGATCGGTCACGTCGACCACGGCAAGACCACGCTGACGGCGGCAATCACCAAGATTCTGGCCTCGAAGGGAACGGCTACGTTCACGTCCTTCGACATGATCGACAAGGCTCCGGAAGAGCGCGAGCGCGGCATCACCATCGCCACCGCGCACGTCGAGTACTCGACCGAGAAGCGCCACTACGCGCACGTCGATTGCCCGGGCCACGCTGACTACGTCAAGAACATGATCACCGGTGCCGCGCAGATGGACGGCGCGATCCTGGTCGTCTCCGCTGCTGACGGCCCGATGCCGCAGACGCGCGAGCACATCCTGCTGGCCCGTCAGGTCGGCGTTCCGTACATCGTCGTCGCCCTGAACAAGGTCGACATGGTCGACGATCCGGAGCTGCTCGATCTCGTCGAGCTCGAAGTGCGCGAGCTCCTCAGCTCGTACGACTTCCCCGGCGACGACATCCCGGTCGTCCGCGTTTCGGCGCTCAAGGCTCTCGAGAGCGGCGACGCGAACAGCGAGTGGGGCAAGAAGATCATGGAGCTCATGACGGCGGTCGATGACTACATTCCGCTGCCGGAGCGCGTGATCGACAAGCCCTTCCTGATGCCGGTCGAAGACATCTTCTCGATCTCGGGCCGCGGTACGGTCGTCACCGGCCGTATCGAGCGCGGAATCGTCAAGGTCGGTGAGGAAATCGAGATCGTCGGCATCCGTCCGACCATCAAGAAGGTCGTCACCGGCGTCGAGATGTTCCGCAAGCTGCTCGACCAGGGTCAGGCAGGCGACAACGTCGGCCTCCTGCTCCGCGGCGTGGAGCGCAAGGACGTCGAGCGCGGCCAGGTTTGCGCCAAGCCGGGCTCGATCACCCCGCACACGAAGTTCAAGGGCGAGGTCTACATCCTGACCAAGGAAGAGGGCGGCCGTCACACGCCGTTCTTCAACGGCTACCGTCCGCAGTTCTACTTCCGCACCACCGACATCACGGGCGTGGCGTCGCTGGCTGAGGGAGCGGAGATGGTCATGCCGGGCGACAACACCTCGCTCACCATTCAGCTCATCCACCCGATCGCCATGGAGAAGGGTCTCCGCTTCGCAATCCGTGAAGGCGGCCGCACCGTCGGCGCCGGCACGGTCACGGAAGTGATCGAGTAAATCATCCGAAGCCGGGGATCACTCCCCGGCTTTCCTGTTCTTTAAAGGTGCCGAAATCATGATGAACGAAAAAATCCGCATCCGGCTCAAAGCGTACGACTACCGCGTTCTCGACCAGTCGACCTCCGAAATCGTCGACACGGCCAAGCGCACGGGCGCGAAGGTGGCGGGACCGATCCCTCTGCCGACGCAGATTGCCCGCTACACGGTTCTGCGCAGCCCGCACGTCGACAAGAAGTCGCGGGAGCAGTTCGAGATGCGGACGCACAAGCGGCTGCTCGACATTCTCGAGCCGACGACACAGACGGTCGACGCGCTCATGAAGCTGGAGCTGCCGGCTGGTGTGGACGTCGAGATCAAGGCGTTCGGTAAATAGCCCACACACGAACCGAAAGGTTCCAAGGTGAACGACATGGCAATCGAAGGAATCATTGGCAAGAAGATGGGGATGACCCAGGTGTTCGCCGACGACGGTGCACTCGTCCCGGTGACGATCATCCAGGCCGGACCTTGCCTCGTGGTACAGAAGAAGACAACCGAGAAGGATGGCTATGACGCCGTCCAGGTCGGACTCGTGGAGAAGATCTCCCACCGCCGCATCACCAGCGCGGCGCGCGGACACTTCGAGAAGGCAGGCATCCCGCCGGTGCGGACGCTCGTCGAGTTTCCGTACGAAGGCGACGCCAACGTCGGAGACCGCGTGCAGGTCGACATCTTCAAGGCGGGCGACTCGATCGACGTCGTCGGCCAGTCGAAGGGCAAAGGCTTCCAGGGCGTGATGAAGCGTCATCACTTCGCCGGCGGCCGCGCCACGCACGGCTCGATGTTCCATCGCGCCCCAGGCTCGATCGGCGCCTCGGCGTTCCCCTCGCGTGTCATGAAGGGCATGCGCATGGGCGGCCGGATGGGCGGCGATCAGGTCACGGTCAAGAATCTCCGCGTCGCCAAAGTGGATGCCGAGAACAACCTGCTCTACATCCGCGGCGCAGTTCCGGGCGGACGCAACGGCCTCGTGGTCGTGCGCTTCTCCAGGAACGGGAAGCGGGGTGAATAACATGCCGACCATCGACATCAAAGACTGGAACAACAAGAAGGTCGGCTCGGTCGACCTGCCGGAGGCGATCTTCGCCTATCCGTACAAAGAGCACCTGATCCACGAGGCCGTGCGCAACTATCTCGCCTCGCTGCGCCAGGGAACGCACAAGGTCAAGAACCGCTCGGAAGTCAGCGGCTCGGGCAAGAAGCCGTTCCGGCAGAAGGGTACCGGCCGCGCGCGTCAGGGCGGCAACCGTCCTCCGATTCATCGCCACGGCGGCACGGTCTTCGGTCCCACTCCCCGCGATTACTCCTACAAGATGAACGCGAAGGAAAAGAAGAACGCGCTGAAGTCGGCGCTCTCGCAGCGGGTCAAGGAAGGGAAGCTCGTCCTCCTCAATGACCTCGCCGTCGACGAAGCGAAGACCAAGGCGTTGGCCGAGAAGTTCACAGGCATCGGCGTCGAGGGGAAAGCGCTTCTCGTCGATTCGCTCGACAACGCGAACCTGATGCTGGCCTCGCGCAACAACCCCAAGCTGACGCTCGTCGATGCGCTGCACGTGACCGTCTACGACGTCGTCAACGCGCGCTACGTCGTGCTCAGCCAGGACGCGCTGCAGCGTCTGACGGAGGCACTCGAATCATGAACGCCAATCAGATCATCCGGCGCCCGCTCGTCACCGAGAAGTCGACGATGATGCGCGAAGCCGGCGACAACATCCTCGCCTTTGAGGTCGACACCAAGGCGAACAAGATCCAGGTCAAGAAGGCGATCGAAGAGCTCTTCAAGGTGAAGGTCGAGGAAGTGCGGCTCTTCAACGTCCGCGGCAAGATCAAGAGAATGGGCCGTTACCAGGGCAAGCGCCGCGACTGGCGCAAAGCCTACGTGCGGCTCGTGGCGGGAGAAAAGGCGCCCGATTTCATCGAGGGCGTGTAGCTCTCGCAAGGCGATAAACAGAGGACACTATGCCTGTCAAAAAATACAAGCCGACTTCCGCCGGCATTCGCTTCCAGTCTCATCACACGTTCGATGAGATCACGAAGACGAAGCCCGAGAAGGCGCTCACCAAAGGGAAGCCGAAGACCGGCGGCCGCAACGCCATCGGCCGGATCACCTCGCGCTTCATCGGCGGCGGTCACAAGCAGAAGTATCGCGAGATCGACTTCCGCCGCGAGAAGCACGGAATCCCGGCCAAAGTGGCCGCGATCGAATACGACCCGAACCGCACGGCACGCATCGCCCTGCTCAACTACGCGGACGGCGAGAAGCGCTACATCCTGGCCCCGAACGGCCTCGAAGTCGGCGCGACGATCACCTCCGGTCCGGATGCAGACATCCTGGTCGGCAACTCCCTTCCGCTCTCCAAAATCCCCCTCGGCACGACGATTCACAACATCGAGCTGAAGGAAGGAAAGGGCGGCCAGATGGCCCGCTCGGCCGGTGCCTTTGCGCAGCTGATGGCGCGCGAAGACGACTGGGCGACGCTCCGTCTTCCGTCCAGCGAGATGCGCAAAGTTCACATCCGCTGCTACGCCACGATCGGCCAGGTCGGCAATCTCGAGCACGAGAACGTCTCGATCGGTAAGGCCGGCCGGACGCGTCACCGCGGCAAGAAGCCTCACAACCGCGGCGTTTCGATGAATCCTGTCGATCATCCGCTCGGCGGCGGCGAGGGCAAGACCTCGGGCGGCCGTCATCCGGTCACGCCGTGGGGCAAGCCCACCAAGGGCCACAAGACCCGCAAGAACAAGCGCACGAACAAGTTCATCGTCAAGCGGAGAACCAAGTAATGACACGTTCACTCAAGAAGGGCCCGTTCATCGACGACCATCTCCAGAAGAAGGTCGACACGATGAACCGCGAGCGCGACAAGAAGGTCATCAAGACCTGGTCGCGCCGCTCCACCGTCATTCCGGACATGGTCGGCCACACGATTGCCGTCCACAACGGGCGCAAGTTCGTGCCGGTCTACATCTCCGAGAACATGGTCGGCCACAAGCTCGGCGAGTTCTCGATGACGCGCACGTTCAAGGGCCACAGCGGCAAGAAAGTCGAAAAGTCGGCGAAGCCGGCCGGGAAATAAGGGTTAATCCGATGGAAGCAACGGCAACTCTCAAGTATCTGAAGATGTCCCCGCAGAAGGTCCGCCTCGTGGTCGACCTCGTGCGCGGCAAGAAGGTCGACGAAGCTCTGCAGATCCTCCGCTTCACGAAGAAAACGTGCGCGAAGGACCTGGAGAAACTCGTGCGTTCTGCGGTTGCGAACGCCGAGGTGAAGGACACGAACGTCGACACCGACGAGCTGGTCGTCTCGAAAATCTACGTCGACGAAGGGCCGCGCGAGAAGCGCATCCAGCCGGCGCCGATGGGACGTGCCTATCGCATCCAGAAGCGGCAGGCGCACGTGACGGTGCATGTGTCGGACGAAGTCAAAGCGGTCAACGAGCGGAGCGGCGGCAAAGGCCGCGCCCGCGCGAAATAACGGAGGCTATCTTGGGTCAGAAGGTCAACCCCTACGGATTTCGGCTCGGTTTCAACAAGACGTGGCACTCCCGCTGGTTTGCCGGGAAGGCTTACGCCGAGACGCTGCATCGCGATCTGAAACTTCGCGACGATCTGAAGAAGCGTCTCTCGCACGCCGGAGTCTCGGAGATCGACATCGAGCGCACGGCGAACAAGATGCGTATCAACATCTACACCTCGCGTCCCGGCATCATCATCGGACGCAAGGGCGCCGAGGTCGACAAGCTGCGCGACGAGCTGCAGAAGATGGTCAACGGCGAGGTCTACATCAACATCCAGGAAATCCAGCGTCCCGAGCTCGATGCTCAGCTGGTCGCTGAGAACATCGCCACGCAGCTGGAGCGCCGTATCGCCTTCCGCCGCGCCATGAAAAAGGCGATGGAATCGGCCTTCCGCTTCGGCGCGAAGGGCATCAAGGTCCGCGTGGGCGGGCGCCTCAACGGCGCCGAAATCGCGCGCACCGAGTGGTACCAGGACGGACGCCTTCCGCTGCACACGCTGAAGGCCGACATCGATTACGGCCTGGCTCTGGCCAAGACGACGTACGGAATCATCGGCGTCAAGGTGTGGATCTTCAAAGGCGAGATGGCGAAAGCACGCAGCCGCCGCCGTCCGCAGTAGTTCGCAACGACGTAGCTCAGGAGAAACCGCATCATGATGATGCCGAAGAAAGTTAAGTTCAGAAAACAGCAGCGCGGACGCCGCCGTGGTGTGGCAACGCGCGGAGCGAAGGTCTCGTTCGGAGACTTCGGGCTGCAGGCGATGGAAGCGGGCTGGGTAACGGCGCGCCAGATCGAGGCTGCCCGTATCGCCATGACCCGTCACGTCAAGCGCGGCGGCAAGATCTGGATCCGCATCTTCCCGGACAAGCCGATCACCAAGAAGCCGCTCGAAACCCGTATGGGCAAGGGCAAAGGTGCTCCGGAAGAATGGGTATGCGTGATCAAGCCGGCGCGCATCCTCTACGAGATGGAAGGTGTGACCCGCGAGGTTGCCGAGGAAGCACTCCGGCTCGCGGCGCACAAGCTTCCGATCCTGACGCGCTTCGTGACGCGTGAGCAGACGGAGATGGGCGAATGAAAACAAGTCAGATGCGAGAGAAGAGCGAGGGCGAGCTCGAGACCCGTGAGAAAGAGCTGAGCGAGCAGCTGTACAAGCTTCGCTTTCAGCGCGCCACGGGCCGCATGGAAGCGCCGTCGAAAGTGAAAGAAGTGCGGCGCGAGATCGCCCGCATCAAAACCCTCCTGGGTGAAAAGGCGAGGGGCTAAGGCCATGGCTGCAACCGAAGAAACCAAGAGCAAGAAGAACGAGCGCACCAAGACCGGCGTCGTCGTGTCGAACAAGATGCAGAAGACCGTCGTCGTGGCCGTGGAGAACCTCGTCAAGCACGGGATGTATCAGAAGTACATCAAGCGCACGAGCAAGTTCCTCGCGCACGCGGAAAACGCCCTCAACGTGGGCGACCGCGTGGTCATCGAAGAATCGCGTCCGCTCTCGAAGCGGAAGCGTTGGGCCGTGCGTGAAGTGATCGAGAAGTCCAGCTAACACGAGCTGCCGACAGGGGAGTCAGTCATGATTCAGATGGGAACAGTTTTACAGGTTGCCGACAACACCGGCGCGAAGAAGATCGCCTGCATCAAGATGCTGGGCGGATCGACTGCCGGCCAGTACGCGCGCCTCGGCGACGTCATCACGGCCTCGGTCAAGGAAGCCTCGCCCGACGGCACCGTCAAGAAGGGCGCGGTCGTCAAGGCCGTCGTCGTCCGCACGGTGAAAGAGAGCCGCCGCCGCGACGGTTCGTACATCAAATTCGACGACAACGCGGCCGTTCTCATCAACGACGCACGCGAGCCGGTTGGGACGCGCGTTTTCGGCCCGGTCGCCCGCGAGCTGCGCGAGCGGAAGTTCATGAAGATCATCTCGCTCGCGCCCGAAGTCATCTAACGGAGCAACGCAAATGTACGGAAATCCGACAAAGCAAAAAGAGATCGTGCGCGTCAAACCGCACGTGAAGAAGAACGACATGGTCCTTATCCTTTCGGGGAAGGACCGCGGCAAGCAGGGCAAAGTTCTGCGCGTGAACGCGACGAAGGGCACCGCCATCGTCGAGCGCGCGAACATCATGAAGAAGCACACCAAGCCCAATCCGCAGAAGAACGTGGGCGGCGGCGTGCTCGAGCGCGAAGCGCCGATCAAGCTCTCGAACCTGCAGGTGGTCTGTCCGAGCTGCGACAAACCGACCCGCACCGGTTCACACCGCACCGCGGAAGGCAGCGCGCGGTACTGCAAGAAGTGCGATACGGAGATGTAGAAAAGACGGGAGTCGATTGTCGGGAGTCGGGGGTCGGAGCCACTTAACTCCGACACCCGACACCCGACACCCGACACCCAAGACAGGCCGTACACGCCGGCCAGAAGGAAATCATGGCACCGCGACTCAAAGAGCTTTACCAGACCGAAGTCAGAAAGAAGATCCAGGACCAGTTCGGGATCAAGAACCCGATGGCTGTTCCCAAGATCGAAAAAGTCGTCCTCAACATGGGGATGGGCGAAGCGATCTCGAACGCCAAGATCCTCGACAGCGCCGTCGACGAGCTGGGACAGATCACCGGACAGAAGCCGATCATCACCAAGGCCAAGAAGTCGATCGCCAGCTTCAAGCTGCGCGAAGGACAGGCCATCGGCGCGATGGTCACCCTGCGCGGTGAGAAGATGTACGAGTTCCTCGACCGCCTCATCTCCACCGCCCTGCCGCGCGTGCGCGACTTCCGCGGCGTTCCCTCGAAGTCGTTCGACGGACGCGGCAACTACACGCTCGGCGTCCGCGACCACCTCATCTTCCCGGAGATCGACATCACCAAGGTCGACAAATCCAAGGGGATGAACATCACCATCGTCACCAATGCGAAGGACGACGACCAGGCTCGTTTTCTCCTCCGCGAGCTCGGTTTGCCCTTCACGAAGTAAAAGAGGAACACATGGCAAAAATCTCGATGATCGTCAAAGCGGAGCGGAAGCCGAAGTTCAAGTCCCGCAAAGTCAATCGCTGCAAACAGTGCGGACGTCCGCGCGGGTTTCTGCGCAAGTTTCAGCTTTGCCGTATCTGCTTCCGGCTGCTTTCGCTCGGCGGCTACATCCCGGGCATCACGAAGGCGAGCTGGTAGCCCCGGCTCACGACTGACAAGGAAATTCAGGAGTCACGAATGTCGATGACAGACCCAATCGCGGACATGCTCACGCGGATTCGCAACGGAATCCAATCGCATCACGAACGCGTCGAGCTTCCCGCGTCGAAGCTGAAAGTGGAGATCGCCCGCATCCTCAAGAATGAGGGCTTCATCCGCAACTACAACCTTCAGAAGAAGGACGAGCCGCAGGGCACGCTCCGGATCGACCTCAAATACTCGCCCAGCGGCGAGCCGGTCATCCACGGCATCGAGCGCATCTCGCGCCCGGGCCGCCGCGTCTACCGCAACAAGCAGGAGATCCCGAGCGTCCTCGGCGGCCTCGGCCTGGCCATCGTCTCGACCTCCAAAGGCGTGCTGTCCGGACAGGAAGCCGTCAAGAGCGGCGTCGGCGGCGAAGTCCTCTGCCAGGTTTGGTAAGGAGAGACCCATGTCACGAATTGGAAGAAAAGAAATCCCCGTGCCGAAAGGCGTCGAGGTCAAGCACGTCGGCGACGTCGTGACGGTCAAGGGTCCGAAAGGCACCCTGTCCACCCCGGTCGTCCCCGGCATCGGCGTGACCATCGAGAACAATGTCGTGCAGTTCACGCGCTCGAACGATGAAGGCCGCTCGCGCGCTTTCCACGGACTGATGCGCGCGCTCGTCGCCAACAACGTCCGCGGCGTCACCGACGGATTCAAGCGCGAGCTCGACATCGTCGGCGTCGGCTACCGCGCCGAAGTCAAGGGGAAGGAAGTCGTCTTCGCCCTCGGCTACTCGCATCCGGTCCGCTTCGCCATCCCGGAAGGCATCGACATCGCCGTCGAAGCCAAGACCGGCCACATCACCATCACCGGCATCGACAAGCAGAAGGTCGGACAGACTGCCGCCGAAATCCGCGCACTGCGCGAGCCCGATCCGTACAAGGGCAAAGGCATCAAGTACTCCGACGAAGTGATCCGCCGCAAAGCGGGTAAGGCAGCAGGCAAGTAGCACACAAAGCCGGGTAATCAACCTCGGCGCAAAGGGAACGACACATGGATCAGGCAAAACACAGAGTTCAATCACGAGGCCGCATCCGGGCCCGCATTCGCGGCAAGGTCACTGGCACCGGCGAGCGTCCGCGTCTGGCTGTTTTCAAGAGCCTCAAGCACGTCTACGTTCAGATCATCGACGACGCCACCGGCACCACGCTGGTCTCAGCATCGACGCATGAGAAGGACGCCGGCGCGAAGGGCGCCAACGCCGCCTCGGCCAAGGCCATCGGCGCGTTGATCGCGAAGAAAGCAAAAGACAAGGGGATCAAGCGCGTGGTGTTCGACCGCGGCGGCTACCTCTACCACGGCAACATCAAAGCGCTCGCGGATGCCGCGCGCGAAAACGGTCTGGAATTCTAGGGAGGCATCATGCAGCGTCCGATGCAACGAGGTCAGGGCGGTCCGCGCGGTGATCGCCGCGACGAGCGCAGCGAAAGCGGGATGATCGACAAGGTCGTCCACATCAACCGCGTCACCAAGGTCGTCAAAGGCGGCAAGAACTTCAGCTTCTCCGCGCTCGTCGTCGTCGGCGACGGCAAAGGCCGCGTCGGTTTCGGCTCGGGCAAAGCGAAGGAAGTGCCCGCGGCAATCAAGAAGGGGATCGAGATCGCCAAGAAGAACATGGTGGCCATCTCCATGTCCGGAACGACGATTCCGCATGCCGTTCTCGGCCACTACGGCGCCGGCAAGGTCATGCTCAAGCCTGCCTCGGAAGGCACCGGCGTCATCGCCGGCGGTCCGGTCCGGGCCATCCTCGAGTCGGCCGGGATCCAGAACATCCTGACCAAGTCTCTCGGCACGGCCAACCCGCACAACGTCGTCAAAGCCACCTTCGACGCGCTTCAGCAGCTCCGCAGCGAAGCGCAATACAACACGCTCCGCGGCGTGGAGGAAGGTGCGGAATGAGCGCGGCCACTGCAAAGAAGACGGCCAGGAAGATGATTCAGATCAAACAGGTCCGCAGCGGCATCGGCTGCCCGCGCTACATGCGCGAGACGCTTCGTGCCCTCGGCCTCGGAAAGATGCACCGGGTCACGTCGCGCGTCGACACGCCCGAAACGCGCGGCATGATCGCCCGCATCCCGCATCTCGTGCAGGTGGTCGAGCAGTAAGCGACCGGAGAAAACAATGGAACTGAACAACCTCAAACCGAAAAAATCGTCGCGCCACTCGAAGAAGCGCATCGGCCGCGGCCCCGGTTCGGGCCACGGCAAGACCGCAGGGCGCGGTGAAAAGGGACAGAAGTCCCGCACCGGCTTCTCGCGCATGCTCGGCTTCGAAGGCGGCCAGATGCCGCTGCATCGCCGCTTGCCCAAGCGCGGCTTCACCAACATCTTCAAGAAGATCCACGCGGTCGTGAACCTCGCGGACCTCGAGCGCTTCGACAACGGCGCCACGATTGATGAGGCGGCTCTTCGCCAGGCCGGTCTCGTCAAAGGCAGGTACGACGGCATCAAGGTGCTCGGCACCGGCAAGCTCTCCAAGAAGCTGACCGTGCACGCCACCAAGTTCTCCGAAACGGCTCGCAAACAGATCGAAGCGGCAGGCGGTACCTGCCAGGAGATTGAGTAAGTTGAACTTCCTCGAGACACTCCGCAATATCTGGGCAATCGAAGATCTGCGCAAACGCGTGCTGTTCACGTTTGCGCTGCTCGCCGTGTATCGCCTCGGATCGCACATTCCGACGCCGGGCGTCGACCCTGTCGCGCTGGCGGAGTTCTTCAAGTCGGCGGGCGGGGCGCTCGGATTCCTCGATCTCTTCTCCGGCGGCGCTTTGCGCCGTCTGTCCGTCTTCGCCCTCGGCATCATGCCGTACATCTCGGCATCGATCATCCTCCAGCTCCTCACGGTCGTTTGGCCGTACCTCGAGAAACTCTCGAAGGAAGGGGAGATGGGGCGCCGCAAGATCAACCAGTACACGCGCTACGGCACCGTCGTCCTCTCGATCGTGCAGTCGCTCGGCGTCGCCTTCTGGCTCAAGAACCAGCCCGCTCCCGGCGGCGCGCCGCTCGTTCCGCAGGCGGTTCAGGACTGGTTCTTCGGCATCGGCTTCCCGATCATGACCGTCCTCACGCTCACGACCGGTACCGCCTTCGTCATGTGGCTCGGTGAGCAGATCTCCGAGCGCGGCATCGGCAACGGCATCTCGCTGATCATCTTCGCAGGCATCGTCGTCAACCTGCCGCACGCCGTCTTCGGGATCGCCGAGGATGTGCTGAACGGTCAGCGGAATCTGTTTGCGATGCTGGCCTTGATCGTCTTCATGGCCGCCGTGGTCGCCTTCGTCGTCTTCATGGAACGGGCGCAGCGGCGAATCCCCGTGCAGTACGCCAAGCGCGTCGTCGGCCGCAAGGTCTACGGCGGCTCGAACACCTACCTCCCGTTGCGCGTGAACACCGCCGGCGTCATCCCGGTCATCTTCGCGTCGTCGATCCTCGTGATCCCGCAGACGCTGGCCTCGATGATCAAGACGCCGTGGGCGCAGGCCATCGGCAGCCAGATGCGCGTCGGCGAGCCGCTCTACTACCTGCTGCAGGTCGTCGGGATCGTCTTCTTCTGCTACTTCTACACGTCGATCGTCTTCAATCCGGTCGACACGGCCGACAACATGCGCAAGTACGGCGGCTTCATCCCTGGCATCCGCCCCGGCAAGAAGATGTCGGACTACATCGACCGCGTCCTCACGCGCATTACGTTCGTCGGCTCTCTCTACCTGGCTGCCGTCTGCATCCTGCCGGAATTTCTGATCGCCGGCGTGCACGTCGCTCAGCTGCCGTTCGGCGTCGGCGCCGCGCTCGATCGCGCGCTTCCGCTGTGGTTTACGGAAGGCATGGGTTTCAACTTCTACTTCGGCGGCACCTCGCTGCTGATCGTAGTCGGCGTGGCCATGGACACGATCCAGCAGATCGAGTCGCAGCTCGTGATGCGCCACTACGACGGATTCATGAAACGCGGCCGCATCCGCGGACGGCGCGGATAAGGGCGAACACGTTTGAAGCTGATCTTTATCGGACCGCCGGGCAGCGGCAAGGGGACACAGGCGAAGCGGCTTGCCGCTCAGCACGGCGTTCCTCACATTTCGACGGGCGACATGCTCCGCGAAGCCATTGCCGACGGCACCGACCTCGGACGCCAAGCCGCGCCGATCATGGCTTCGGGCGCTCTGGTGTCCGATGACCTGATGCTCGGAATCATCGACGAACGCCTTGCCAAGTCCGACGCCCAGAAAGGGTTCATCCTGGACGGCTTTCCGCGCACGCTCGTGCAGGCCGAAAAGCTCGACACAATCGTCGGGAAAACGTCCGGGAATGGCTCCGACGGCCTCCGGGTTCTTCAGCTACTGGTCCCGGACGATGCAATCGTCGAGCGGATCTCTCTCCGCCGGTCGTGTCCGACCTGCGGGGCGATTTACCACCTCGCATCCGCTCCCCCCGCCGTCGATATGGTCTGCGACCGCGACGGCGCGGAACTGATTGCGCGGCCCGACGACAACGAAACCGCTGTTCGCAAGCGGCTGGAAGCGTTTCATCGCCAGACGCTTCCGGTTGCCACGTTTTACAAGGCAAAGAATCTTCTGCGCGAGGTTGACGGGGTTGGTCCCGTCGATCAGGTCTTTGAACGTATAGAGAAGTCCCTGTCCTGATGCTCGATCGAATGAAAGGTCCGATTCTCAAGAGCCGCGAGGAAATCGCGGTGATGGATCGCGCCAATCGCGTGGTGCTCGAAATCCTCGAGATCATGCGTTCGATGATCAAGCCCGGAGCGACGACCGCGCAGTTGAACGCCGTGGCCGAAGAAGAGCTGGCCAAGCGCGGCGCGAAGTCGCCGTTCAAAGGCTACGCTCCGATGGGATTGCCGCCCTACCCGGCCGTCGTCTGCACCTCGAACAATGACGTGATCGTTCACGGCATCCCGAGCCGCGCACGGCTCGAAGAGGGCGACGTCATCGGCCTCGACTTCGGCTCGATCCTCGACGGCTTCGTCGGCGACGGCGCGATCACGGTTCCTGTCGGCAAGGTCACACCTCGCGCGCAGGAGTTGATCGACACGACGCGCGAATGCCTGGAGCTGGCCATCGCCGAAATGCGACCGGGCAAGCACCTCGGCGACATCGGAGCCGCGGTCCAGGAGAACGCCGAAAAGCACGGGTTCCACGTCATCCGGAACTTCGTCGGACACGGCATCGGACGCCGCATGCACGAGGATCCGCAGGTCTACAACTACGGTCGTCGCGGCCGCGGTCTGGAGCTGCGGGCCGGAATGGTGCTGGCCGTCGAGCCGATGCTTTGCGAGATCGGCCCGAAGCTCCGTTCGCGTATCGAACGGGCCGGCAGGGATGGAGTCATCGAAGATGTGCGCACCGACAACGACCGTTGGACGGCGCGTACGATCGACGGAACGCTGGCCGCGCACTTCGAGCACTCGATTGCGATCACGGCCGACGGGCCGCAGGTACTAGGTAAGTAGGAGGAACATGTCGAAGGAAGAAGCGATTGAAGTGACCGGAACCGTCCTGGAGACATTGCCGAACGCAATGTTTCAGGTGGAGCTGGAGAACAAGCACAAGGTGCTTGCGCACATCTCCGGCAAAATGCGCAAACACTTCATCCGCATCCTTCCTGGAGACAAAGTCCTCGTGGAATTGTCGCCTTACGACCTCACCAGAGGCCGCATCACGTATCGATATAAGTGAGCTGATTATGAAAGTTCGTTCATCAGTCAAGAAAATCTGTGTGAAGTGCAAGATCGTCCGCCGTCAGGGCGTCATTCGCATCATCTGCGAGATACCGAAACACAAGCAGCGTCAGGGATAACGAGGAGCTAAGGGAACCATGGCACGTATTGCAGGTGTGGACCTTCCACTGAACAAGCGGGTCGAAATCGGCCTGACGTATATCTACGGCATTGGCCGGTCGCGCTCGAAAGACATCCTGACGAAAGCGACCGTCAGCACGGACACGCGCGTCAAAGATCTGTCCGAGGATGACGTGCGCAAGATCCGGCAGGTGATTACGGATGAGGGCAAGGTCGAAGGCGATCTCCGCAAGGACATCGGTCTCGACATCAAGCGCCTCATGGAAATCAACTGCTATCGCGGCATGCGCCATCGCCGCGGTCTCCCGGTGCGCGGTCAGCGGACGCATACCAATGCCCGCACCCGCAAAGGTCCCCGCAAGGGCGCCATCGCCGGCAAGAAGAAGGCAACGAAGAAATAGTGCTGCGGGCGTCGGGAGTCGGGAGTCGGGTGTCGGAGCTTACGAGTCTCCGACACCCGACGCCCGACCCCCGACTCCCGTCCGGAATGTACAAGCGTTAATAAGGACAGGAACAAACAATGGCAACTGCCCGAGCCCCCAAAGCTGGAGCCCGCCGCGCGGGAACGAAGAAGAAAGAGCGGAAGAGCATTCCGCACGGCGTCGCTGCAATCAACGCGTCGTTCAACAACACGATCGTCGCCATCTCCGATCCGATGGGGAACACCCTGTCGTGGTCGAGCGCGGGCCGCATCGGCTTCAAAGGCTCCCGCAAGGGCACGCCGTTCGCCGCGCAGGTTGCGGCCCAGAATGCCGCTCAGCTCGCGCAGGAGCACGGCGTCCGTTCGGTCGACGTGAGAGTCAAAGGCCCGGGCGCCGGACGCGAGTCCGCCATCCGTGCCCTGGCCGCGTCCGGACTCGACATCAAGTCGATCAAGGACGTCACGCCGATCCCGCACAACGGTTGTCGTCCGCCCAAGCGTCGCAGAGTCTGATTTTCAGCTCTTAGCTCTGAGCTGTCAGCTCTTAGGAAAAATGACCGCCGGTCACTCCTAAGAGCTGACAGCCAAGAGCTAAGAGCTAAGGTTTTTCCGGCGCGTGTAGCACCGGCGCAGTTCCGTACGGCGTGCAGCAGCCGTCGTACACGCGGCGTTCCATGGTGGGACGAGCGCGAAACTTCAGGAGGTCTAGTGGCACGTTACTCGGATCCCGTTTGCCGGCTTTGCCGGCGAGAGGGTATGAAGCTGTTTCTCAAAGGGGATCGCTGTTTCAAGGACAAGTGCTCGATCGAGCGCCGCAATTACGCGCCGGGCCAGCATGGCCGCCGCCGTTCCAAGGTCCTCGGCTACGGAATCCAGCTTCGCGAAAAACAGAAGGTCAAGCGCATCTACGGCCTGCTCGAAAAGCAGTTCCGCCTTTACTTTCAGAAGGCCGCGGGCAAGACCGGCATCACCGGCGACAACCTGCTTCGCCAGCTCGAGCTGCGGCTCGATAACGTCGTCTACTCGCTCGGCTTCGCCGCGTCGCGCGCTCAGGCGCGCCAGCTCGTACGCCACGGCCACATCGAAGTGAACGGCAAGAAAATCAACATCCCGTCCTACCAGGGCCGCAAAGGGGATGTCATCCAGGTTCGCGAAAAGAGCCGCAAGAACGACCAGATCCGCCAGGCTGTCGAAACCGCCAGCGGACGCGGGATCCCGTCATGGCTCGAGCTCAATCCCGATCAGTTCCTCGGACGTGTGAATGATCTTCCCAAGCGCGAAGACATCCGCCTGCCGATCCAGGAACAGCTCATCGTCGAACTCTACTCGAAGTAACAAATCAGCTCTTGGCTCTCAGCTCTGAGCTCTCAGGGACGACGACCCTAAGAGCTAAGAGCTGGGAGCTAAGAGCTACTAGCGAGGAGGCCGCGCACATGTTGTGGTCAGATTTCCAGAAACCGAAAAAGCTCGATTACGATGCCGAAACCCTTACTCCGAACTACGGCCGTTTTACCGCCCAGCCGTTCGAGCGCGGCTTCGGTACGACGATCGGCAATGCGCTCCGCCGCGTGCTGCTCTCATCCATTGAAGGCGCCGCGATTACGGCAGTCCGCGTCGAAGGCGTGCTCCACGAATTTTCATCCCTTACCGGCGTCGTCGAAGACATGACCGACGTCGTTCTCAACCTCAAGCAGGTGCCGTTCCGCCTGCACGGCGAAGGTCCGAAGACCCTGTACCTCGAGAAGAAGGGGCCGGGCGTGGTTACGGCCGCCGACTTCGAGGAAGACTCCGACATCGAGATCCTCGATCCCACGGCGCACATCGCAACGCTGTCGAAGGAAGGCTCGCTGAAGCTCGAAGCGCGTTTGAAGCGCGGCCGCGGCTATCAGGTCGCCGACCGCAATGCTGACGGCGATCTTCCGCTCGGCTACATCCCCATCGACTCGATCCATTCGCCGGTCCGCCGCGTGAACTATCACGTCGAAGGTGCGCGCGTCGGTCAGATGACCGACTACGACAAGCTCGTCCTCGAAGTGTGGACCAACGGCGCCGTCTCGCCGCAGGAAGCAGTCGGCCTCGCCGCCGATCTTCTCGGCGATCACCTCCGCATCTTCAGCCAGTTCGAAGCGCGTGGTGAGGAAGCCGAGGATGTGGCGATGCCGGACGTCGATCCGCGCATGGCCGAGATGTTGACCAAGCCGATCGAAGAGCTCGACCTCTCGGTCCGCTCCGCCAACTGCCTCAAGAACGCCAACATCCGCACGCTCGGCGATCTGGTGCAGCGCACGGAGCGCGAGATGCTGTCGACGAAGAACTTCGGCCGCAAGTCGCTCGACGAGATCAAGGACGTTCTTGCGTCGCTCGGTCTGTCGTTCGGCATGACCAAGGCGCCGCGCGGCGCCGAGATGCGCGACTAGTCTTCTCCGCCCGACGACGAAAGTGAAGGGAACGCAATGAGACACGGAATGGTCAACCGCAAGCTGGGACGCACGAGCGCGCATCGCAACGCGCTGTTCCGCAACCAGCTCGCCTCTCTGATCGAGAAGGAACGCATCATCACCACGCTGCCGAAAGCGAAAGAACTGCGCCCGCAGATCGAACGCCTGATCACGCTCGCGCGCACAGACAGCGTCCACAATCGCCGTCAGGCCGTGCGCGTCGTCGACGAAACGATGGTCGCGAAGCTGTTCGATACCCTCGGACCTCGCTTCGCCGACCGTCCGGGCGGCTATACCCGCATCATCAAGCTCGGACCTCGCCGCGGCGACGCTGCCGAAATCGCCATCCTCGAATTCGTCGACTTCAAACTCGAAGCCGAGGTGAAGGAAGAGGAGCCGGCGAAGAAGGCCAAGGCCGCTCCGAAGAAGGCCAAGGCCAAGGCCGAACCCGCCGAGGACGAAGAGGAAGAAGCCCCGAAGAAGAAGCCGGCCAAGAAGGCCGCTCCGAAGAAAAAGGAAGCGGACGAAAAGCCGAAGAAGAAAACGACCACGAAAAAGAAATCCAGCAAGTGACGCTGATCCCCGAAGGCCCGCGCAACGCGGGCCTTCGCATTTCCAGCGTATTGTTTTCGTCTTGACAGCCTCATCTGCGGACGGTAGGGTGCTGTCCCCCGTCGAAGTCACAGAGAAGTTACAGATAGCTGGAGGGAAACAATGCCCGAATCTCCTCGGTCGTCCCTGCGCATCCTGTTCATCCTCGCTCTCCTCGTTTTCACTGCCGTTCCGCTGTTCGCCCAGACCGTCACCGGCACCATGCAGGGGACCGTATCGGACAAGGGCGGGGCAGCGTTGCCTGGTGTCACGGTCACGATTCGGAACGTCGAGACCGGTCTCGAACGGATCGTTGTTACTGGCCCCAACGGCGCCTACAGCGCGCCGTTTCTGCCGATCGGCCGCTACAACGTATCCGCTGAGTTGAGCGGGTTCGCTTCCATGAAGCACAACAACGTCGGCGTCGATCTGAACCAGACTACGGTTCAGGACTTCATTCTGAACCTCGCTGGAGTCGCCGAGACCATCACCGTTTCCGCCGATGCGCCGCGCATCGACGTCACCGACGGAGAGATCAAGCAGACCCTTCGCGCGAAGCAGATCGAAAACCTTCCCGCGCCCGATCAAACGAACTTTCTCCGTCTCGCCTCCGTTTTCGCCGGCTACCAGGAGAACCCGACCAGCGGTCAGGACAACCCCGCTCTCTCCTCAGGATCGTCTGTGAACTTCAACGGCACCGGAACGCGCGGCGCCACGTTTCAAATCAACGGCGTCAACAACGACGACGCCTCGGAAAACCAGAACCGTCAAAACGTCCCCGTGGCCACGATCCAGTCGTTCCAGATCCTGACCAACAACTACAGCGCGGAATTCGGCCGAGGGTACGGCTCGGTCGTGCTGGTGCAGACCAAGCAGGGGACGAACAACGTCGAAGGCGAGTTGTACAGCTACAGCCAGGACAACAAGTACATCTCCCGCGACGCCACGCAGGTCACCCTCGATCACGGACAGCACTACCGGCGGCAGTTCGGCGGAACGGCCGGTCTCCCGATCATTCGCGACCGGCTCTTCGCGTTCGTGAACCTCGATCAAGTGCAGGACAAGGGCGACGTGCTCACCACGCGCGGCGTGTTTCTGCCGAGCGATCTCGATCCAGCCAAGCGCCTGACGCTCGGCAACGACACGCCCGCGAACCGAGCCTGGCAGGATGCCATCATCGCGCGATTCCCGACCGGTGCTCCGAACGCGACCAACATCGCCTCGCGCGGATACCAAGGCTTCCAGCACAGCAACCTGCCCAGGCGTGATGAGTCCATCCGCCTCGACTTCAACGCGTCGGACAAGAACTCCGCCACTGCCCGATACCAACGCAGTCACCAGGAGAGTCATCCTGGCGAGCTGATCATCGGTGAGGAAGCGGGACAGGTGAATCATCAGTCCAGTTTCGGATTGACCTGGACCAACATCATTTCGTCAGAAACAGTTCAGGAAGCGCGTATCGGCATCGGTACGCGTGAAGTGGCCTGGACGATCACGGATGATCCGCTGACGCCGGTCGTGCGCATGTCGGGCGGCACGGGACTGACGTTCACCATTCTCGGCAATGCCGGCGCCTTCCCGATCATTCGCAACCAGCGCGACAACCAGCTCGTCTACAACATCTCGTCGGCCCACTTTGCCAAGCACACGTTGAAGGCCGGCCTCGATTTCCGCCGCTCGGAGCTCGATGACCGCGCCGAGAATTTCAATCGCGGTTTCTGGAGCTTCGCCGCCACGTGCAACGGCGTGAACTACGGGACGGCCATTGCCGCTTTCTGGGCCGGCTGCGTGAACTCATTCACGAAGTCGTTCGGTCCGGCCTATCTCCAGAATCAGTTGGATGAGAAGAATGTCTACCTTCAGGACGACTGGAGTCCGGCCAGCAACGTGGTCTTCAACGTCGGCGCGCGTTACGAAAACGTCAGCCCGCCGAAGGAGCGCGATCACCTCATCGACTACGGGTTCAAGAGCAGCAGCTACGTCGATCCTCGCCTCGGATTTGCCTATACGCCGGAGTGGAAGCGCAATCGGTTCCTCCGCGCGCTCACGGGAGAAAACGGGAAGTTCGTCATCCGCGGCGGCTTCGGAATCTTTCATGGCCGCGTCTTCCAGTCTGTTTTCTCGCAGGGCGGCGCCAGCGTTCGCTACAACCCGCCGAACGCGGCCACCATCGCCGTCACATCGACCAATCTCTCCGACCCGCTGAACGGCTTCGTCTTCGTTCCCGGACAAAGCACGGCGCGCGTCGCCGCGACGTTTGTCGCCCCCGATTTGAAAATGCCCGAAGCGCGGCAGTGGAACCTGACCTTCGAACGTCAGACCTTCTGGAACTCGCGATTCCGGGCCAGCTATCTGGGCACCTTGGGCAAAGGACTGTTGCAGTACCGCTGGGACAACGTCCCCGTCGCGCCGGCCGCACCGGGAACGGCAGGCGCAACCTGGGTCGTCGCGCAGAATTGGCAGTGCGCCGGCACCGGTACGCCCGGCGTCCCGACGAATGCGGCCTGCCCGACCGCGGTGCCGATCGCCGCGAACGAAGTCAGCCTCCGCGTTCCGCGCATCAACGAGCGCCGCCCCGATGCCCGCTACGGCGACGTCCGCGTCGTCGATAACCTCGCCGAGAGCTGGTATCACGCCGCGCAATTCGAATGGGAAACCGGCGAGTATCACGGCCTTACGGGACGGGCGTCGTACACGTTCGGCAAAGCGCTCGATACCGGCGCTGAGGCAACGGATCAGGGCGTCGGGGACGTGGGGTTGTTCCCTCAACGTCCGGGAACGTTTGAGTTCGCGAAGGGCTATTCGCGCTTCGACGTGCGCCACCGCTTCACCATGGCCGCCGCGTACATGCTGCCGTGGCTGAAGGATCGGAAGGACTGGGTCGGCTCCGCGCTGGGAGGGTGGACGCTCTCGACAGTCGTGCGGTACGCCTCCGGCACGCCGTACACGATCGTCGACAGCGGTGCGCCCGACATTCTTTTTCTCGGAGCCGGCATGAAGCCGAATCGGCCGATCTGCATCGACGATCGCTACTGCAGCGGCAGCATCACCAGCCCCGCGCAGAACGGCAGTGTGCCGGTGGGCGCGTTCCGGCATGCGCAGTACGGCGACACGCTGGAGAGTTTCATCGGGCGCAATACCTACCGCACCGATGGCTCGCAAAGCGTCGATGCCGGCCTGGCCAAGACGTTTGCGCTGACCCGAGGGACGAGCATCATGATCCGTCTCGACTGCTTCAACGTATTCAACCAGGTGCGCTGGTGGATCCCGAACAACGACATCAATGCTCCGGCCACGTTCGGTACCGTCACCCAGACCGCCTACGGCGCGACCAACAGCGGCGGCACGGCTCCCGCAGCCCTGACTCCCCCGCGCACGCTGCAACTCGGCTTCCGGTTTATCTACTAAACGTTGATCCTGAACCTCGAAGGCCCGCCGCGCGCGGGCTTTCGCATTTGAATCGAACGGCGATTTCGAGCAGGATATGTAGCATGGCTGACATCAATCTTCGCGTCGTCGACATCTACCACAACGACAACGTCACCAGCTTTCAGCGCGCCGCCGACTCCGGAATCTGGGGCATCATCCACAAGGCCACCACCGGCGCCACCGGCAAAGACTCCGAGTCCGCCAACCGCCGCCAAGCCGCGCTCGACGCCGGCCTGCTCTGGGGCGCGTATCACTGGGGCACGAACGCCGACGTCTCGGGGCAGGTGGAGAACTTTCTCAGCGTCGCGGATCCCGACGAGACCACGCTCGTCGCGCTCGACTTCGAAGAGACCGAAGGGAATCAGATGACGATCGATCAGGCGTCCGAGTTCCTGACAGGGGTCGCCGACGCGATAGGCCGCAAGCCGATTCTCTACTGCGGCGGTCTTTTCAAATCCGAAATGGGCGACACCGTCGATCCATTCTTCGGCTCGCACCGACTCTGGCTCGCGCAGTACGGCCCCAACCCCTCCGTGCAGGCGAGCTGGGAAACCTACTGGCTCTGGCAATACACCGACTCGCTCAGCGGGCTCACGCCTAACACAGTCGACGGCATCCCCGGCGACGCCAACGGCAACCTCGACTGCAATTCGTACGCGTTCACCAAGGCGCAGCTCACCGAGGAGTGGGCGTCGTAACTACAACTTCACTCGCCGCAGCGTGGTGGTGAGATCGCCTTCCTGAACCGGGACGGCCATCGACGCGTCGCGCGCGTGCGCGAGGGCGGCGCCGGCGGGCGGAAGACCGTAAGAGCCATCGATGATGACGGCGTCGATCGGTTCGTCGCGGGTGAGGTCGATCTCGATCGTCGCTTCCGAGGCTCCGCGGACGGCAACGCGGTGCCATCCCGGAGCGAGTCCGCCGCGGAAACGGGTCATTGGCGGAGGCGTGATGCCGTTCACTCGTAACGCGGCGAACGACGGTGCGTGGAAGATGAGCGAGATTCGCGGCGCATTGCGGTTCGAACGAATGTGCAGCGTGAGATGGCGTCCACCTTGTCGCACATCGCGCACGATCTGAACCTCGGCCGGCGGAATCGCCAGCTCCGGTGCGGCAGCGAGGTACGCACGCGACGGCGGCACCGTCCACTCGTACGTTTTCTGCGGCACTTCCGTGAAGTGCGCTGCTTTCGCAATCTCGGGACAAAGCACATCCGTCTGCCAGCGTGGTCCAACGCCGTCATCGACGTATTCGATGTTGATGTGGCGCGGCGAGTTGGTCTCGTACGTCGGAACGATCAGCGCCATCGCAACGCAAGCGACGATCGCGGCGGCAATGGATGCGATCAGTGGACGGCGTAACGCCGCGACGGCCGCGAGAAATGGCGCGAACGTCGTCGCTGCAAGCGCGATTAGCACCGCGACGACCGGCAGAATCGGGCGGCCGAGGGCGTCGTAGAGCGCGAAGCCGAAGGGGAAAACGAGGACGGCGGTGATCGAGGCGCAGACGATCGCCGCGACACCTTCACTCAGCCGCAGCAGCGCGCAAATCGCGCATGCCATCGCTGGAACGATCGCCAGGTAACTGCCGCCGGGGAGGACGATTGCCAGCGCGATCGCGATCGCAGACCAGCAAAGCGCCTGACCGAAAAAGAGTCCGCTCACGCCTGCGTACGCGGCGAGGCGTTGCGCGACGACGATCGCGACCAGCAATCCGACCAGCCACGCTGCCGCGATCATCGGACCGGGATGAGCGACCCACACCGCGCCATGTGCGCGCAGTCCGGCCAGCCAGTTGACGCCGACGCCGATCAGGAACGCGGCGATCAGCGATGCGAAGAACCCAACCACGCCGATCGTGATCGACCGCGGGCGCGTCCGCAGATTGAACGCCGCCACGAGCATCAGCACGAACGCGATGATTGCGACGGCGAGCGAAAACTGCTGCGGCCACCAGACGACGAAGAGCGACAGCACGTCGAACCAAACCGCGTTGCCGCTGCTGCTCTGGTGAAGATCGATGCCGGCCAGCGCGCGCGCCATGGCCAGCACGTGATCGCCGTGATGCTGCACCGTCGACGGCGTCGCGTTCGCGAAGTTATCGAGCGGCGTGTGGTAGTGAACCGGACGTCCGATGTGCGCGAAGCCGACGCCTGCCAGATTGGCGCGCTTGAAGACGGTGAGATCCGTATCGTTCGGCAGCAGTTCGTAGATGTCGTAATACAGCGAGCTGGTAGCCGGTCGCGGCAACGCATGCGCGATGACGTTCGCGAGCCACGCGTTGTGGCGGCTGGTCTCGAACAGAAAACTCGGCCCGCTCGTGCCGCGCGCTTCGACGTTGATGACGGCCGCGGTGTTCCGCAGCAGCAGCGGATCCGCCACAAATCCTTCTGCTCCGAGCAGCGCGACCTCCTCGGCATCGGTAACGAGGTAGACGATTGGATTGCGGAAGCGCTCATTGCGAAGCGCGCGCGCCGTTTCGAGGAGCGTGGCCACGCCAACGCCGTCGTCCGAAACGCCTGGCCCGGCGGGAACGGAGTCGTAATGCGCCGCGAGCACGAGCGCGTTCGGACGCGTATCGCCGGGAGTCCGCGCGATGACGTTCGCGACCGGCGAGCACGTCACCCACGCGCTGCAGGCGAACGAGCGCTGGATAGTGACCTCGTAGCCGAGCGCGCGAAACTGCGCGGCGAGACGATCGCGGACTGCGTCGTGCGCCGCGGTGCCGACGGGATGCGGAATGTCGCCGCCGAGGAGATCGCGTTCAAAGTGAAGCGCTCGCGTGGCGGAGAACGAAGTCGCCGGCGCATTTTCGGGCAGCGGCGTGGGACCGCCCATTCTGACGAACAGCGTCCCTGCGATCGCGGCGAGAAGGGCAAACAAGAGCGCCGAGGCGCCGCCGCGTTTCACGGCGCGGATTGTAACTGCAACCCGCGGCCGTTCGCGCCGTACATCGACCTATGTTCAAGCGCATCCTGCTCACCGCCATCCTCACCATCGCCGCCGCGGCCGCGAGCGCATCGACGCTCGATCAGGCTTTCGACAAGACATTCGACGTCCGCCCCGGCGCCGTCTTCTCGCTGACCAACACCAACGGACACATCACCGTCCGGGCGTGGGATCAGCCGCGCGTTCGCGTTCATGCGGTCAAGCACGTCGAGAGCCGCGACTCCGATGCCGCGCGCGATGCCATGAAGGCGCTGACGCTCGACCTGTCGCAGCCGAACGGCGGATTGCGCATCGACACGAAGTACCCGAAACACAGTGACGGCATCTTCGAATGGATCGCCGGCACGAACGTGAGCATGTCGGTGACGTACGAGGTGATGGTGCCGCGTACGATGAACCTGCAGATCGAGAATACGAACGGAGCGATCGAGGCCAGCGACGTCCGCGGCTCGCACAAGATCGAGACGACGAACGGACGCATCACCCTCGCGCGTTGCGCCGGCGACGTCGATGCCGAGACGACCAACGGGACGATCGAAGCCGAGCTGACCACCGTGAACGCCGGCCGCGGCGTTCGCCTGGAGACGACGAACGGCGGCATTCACGCTCGCCTGCCGCGCACCTTCGCCGCCCGCATCGACGCCGCGAACACGAACGGCTCGATCGAAAGCGATCTCCCCGTGACGACGAGCGGCTCGCAAAGCAAACACTCGCTCCACGGCACGATGAACGGCGGTGGCCCGGAACTGCGCCTGCGGACTACGAACGGATCGATCCACATCAACGCGATTTAGCTGGTTGGCGTCGCTGTCATCCTGAGCCGCCGAAGCGACGTAGGCGAAGCCGCAGTCGCGGAGGACGGTCGAAGGACCCCCAGCTGGTAACGCGGTCGGGCGGCGGCACACGCGCAGAAACGCAGCGTTGGTGTCTTCGTCTGCGTCGCCGCCCAACCCGGGTTATCAACTGGGGGTCCTTCGACCGTCCTCCGCCGGTCGCGCTGCGCGCTCCTCGGCTCCGGCGGCTCAGGATGACAGCATCTATACTTCCGCCCATGCCGACTGCTCCTCCTGTCATTCCGCCCGTCGCGACGATCGACGAGGTCGTCGATGCCATTCAGGGGATCATCGCCTGGTCGATCGCGAATGAGAGCCGGCTCGGATACTTCGCGGCGCTCTACAAACGCATCACCATCGCCATCCGCACGGCCATCGCGCAGACCCTGTTTCAGGACGGTCCGCGCATGGAGCTCTTCGACGTCACCTTCGCCAGCCGTTACTTCGCGGCGCTGAACGGCTACTTTCATCCCGGCGCATTTCCGCAGCCGTCGCATTGCTGGCGCGTGGCGTTCGACGGCGCCACGCATCCGGAGCCGATCATCGTCCAGCACATGCTCGCCGGAGTGAACGCGCACATCGATCTCGACCTCGGCATCGCCGTCGAGAAGGTCGCGCCCGGTCCGAAGCTGCCGTCGATCCACGCGGACTTCAACACCGTCAACAAGGTGCTCGCCGCGCAGGTCAACGGCGTCGTCGATGAGATCGACGAGCTGTCACCGGTTCTCTCCGATATCTACGATGTGCTGATGAAGGACGAGATCGATCTGATCGGCGACGCGCTGCTGCTCTTCCGCGATGGCGCCTGGCGCTTCGCGGAACTGCTCGCGGCCGAGCCCGACTTCGCGCATCCGCCGACGATCATGATCAAGGATCTCGAAGTGGCGAAGTTCGGGACGCTGATCTTTTATCCGCCGCCGCTGCTCGCAACGATCACCGCCGTGATCGCATCGAAAGAGAGCCGCGACATCGTGCACAACATCCAGGTTCTCGACGCGATCGCGTCCACGCCGGCCGCGATGTAGCTTTATTGGGAGTCGGGAGTCGGGAGTCGGGAGTCGGGAGTCTTTCCATCAACGTTCCGACACCCGACACCCGACACCCGACACCCGACACCCGCGTCAGGCGTGCACGCCGGGCGCTTCGTGGCCGCTGGCGTTCACATACTCCACGTAACTCCCGCCATAAACCCTCGGCGGCGCGCCGCGCTCCTCCGGAAGCTCGAGCACGCGGTTCGAGAGGCCGCGCAGGAACATGCGGTCGTGCGAGACGAAGAGCATCGTCCCTTCGAAGTCGTGCAGCGCTTCGACGAGCATCTCCTTCGTGGCCAGGTCGAGATGGTTCGTCGGCTCGTCGAGCACGAGGAAGTTGGGCGGATCGAGCAGCATGCGCGCGAGCACGAGGCGCGAGCGCTCGCCGCCGGAGAGCGAACGGATTTTCTTTTCCACCTCGTCGCCGGAGAACTGGAACGCGCCGAGGAGACTGCGCAGCGTGCCGATCGATTCGAGCGGGAAGTCTTTCTGGATCTGCTCCCAGACGGTGAGGTTCGGGTCGAGGACGTCAAAGGCCTGCTGCGAGAAGTAGCCCATCTTCAGCGACGCGCCGAGGCGGACGGAGCCGGCGTCGGGATCGAGCGAGCCGGAGACCATTTTCAGCAGCGTCGATTTGCCGGCGCCGTTCTTTCCCATCACGCACCAGCGCTCGCCGCGGCGGACGAGAAAATCGAACCCGTCGTAAATCGGCCGTTTGCCGTACGACTTCGAGACGTGCTTCAACGTCACGACGTCGTCGCCCGAACGCGCCGGTTTGCGGAAATCGAACTTCATCGTCTTGCGCTTTTTCGGCGGCTCCAGCTTCTCGATTTTGTCGAGCGCTTTCACGCGGCTCTGTACCTGGGCGGCTTTCGCGGCGTGCGCAGCGAAGCGGTCGATGAATCGTTGCTCTTTCGCGAGCATCGACTGCTGCCGCGCGTAGGCGGCCTCGCGATTGGTTTCGCGGATGGCTCGCTCGCGCTCATAGAACTCGTAGTTGCCGGAGTAGGTGACGAGGTCGCCCTCATCGATCTCGACGATCTTCGTGACGACACGGTTCATGAACTCGCGGTCGTGCGATGTCATCAACAGCGAGCCGTCGTAGCGCTTGAGAAAGTCTTCGAGCCAGATGATCGATTCGATGTCGAGGTGATTGGTCGGCTCGTCCATCAGCAGCACGTCGGGCCGGCCGAGGAGGACTTTGGCCATGGCCACGCGCATCTTCCAGCCGCCGCTGAGCGCGCCAACGTCGCCGTCGATGCGGTCGTCTTCGAATCCGAGTCCGTGCAGAACCTCGCGCGCGCGGGCTTCGAGCTCGTAGCCGCCGAGGTGCGCGTAGTCTTCCTGAACGTGTCCGAAGCGGTCGAGGATCGCGTCCATTTCGTCGACACGGTCCGGATCGGACATCGCGTTCTGCAGCGCTTCGAGCTCGTGATGGAGATCGCCGAGGCGTCCACTGCCGGCGATCGCTTCGTCGAGAACGGAGCGGCCCGACATCTCCTCGATGTCCTGCCGGAAGTAGCCGATGGTCATCTTCTTCGGAACGGAGACGTCGCCATCATCCGGCGACTCCTCGCCGACGATCATGCGAAAGAGAGTGGTCTTGCCCGCGCCATTCGGCCCGACAAGACCGGCGCGCTCGCCCGGATTGAGCTGGAAGGAAGCGTCGACGAAGACGAGCTGCCGCCCGTACTGCTTGGAAATTCTGCTAAGGCTGATCATTACCGGGCGGCAGAACGCCGTCGCCGGTGATCGCATTTCGGCCGGACAACTTCAACGCCATCCTCGGTGATCCGATAGCGGAACGGGATGACGGCGAGATCGAGCGGCGGCGTGATACGCGGCATCACACGGCGGACGACGGGCACGCGAAGTTCGAACGGATCAGCAGGACGCGGCTCGACACTCAAAACCGCGCTGAGCATCGCCGCGCGAAGCGGAGCGTTGGGATCGGACATGTCGAGGCAAACATTCGAGGTCTGCGGTGTATTCGTAGTATCAAGCCCAAACAGAAGTGAGCCGGCTGAAAGTTTCTTCAAGGTATGAGGTGGTCATCCCCAAGAGGTTCGCATCCGCATGGATATCCGGCCCGGTCAGGAGTTTCAGGTGATCGCCAAGCGCGGTGTAATTACGCTGGTTCCGGACCAGCCGATCGCGGCGATGCGCGGTTTCCTCCGGGGCATGCGCACGTCGGGCTTTCGCGAGAAGAAGGACCACATGTAATCGTTCGCCGCGACGCGGCTACACTTTGCGTGAAGAAGGAGTCATCCATGCCGCCTACCTACGCGAATGGAAAGATCTGCTACATCGAAATCCCGGCCACCGACATCGATCGCTCCGCCGATTTCTACACGAAGGTGTTCGGCTGGACGGCGCGCAAACGCGGCGACGGACATCTCGCCTTCGACGACACCACCGGCCAGGTCAGTGGAACGTGGGTGACCGGCCGTCCGCCGTCGCCGGCTCCCGGCCTTCTCATCTACATCATGGTCGATGACGTGAACGTCACGATCGAAGCGATCCTCGCGAACGGCGGCGAAATCGTGCAGCCGGTCGGCGCGGACGCGCCGGAGATCACGGCGCGGTTTCGCGATCCGGGCGGGAACGTGATTGGGCTGTATCAGCAACCAGCGTAGGTGCTTCATCTCACTCATCTGCGTCATCTGCGGATAAAAAACGTATCCGCAGATTTCGCAGATGTAACGCAGATGGATCACTCCGGCGTGATGTACGCGCCCGAAATCCCGCCATCGACGAGGAACGACGTTCCGGTGACGAACGACGACTCGTCGCTGGCCAGGAACAACGCCGCGTTTGCCATCTCCTCGGCGCGGGCGAAGCGGCCCATGGGGATGTGGACCAAGCGGCGGTTGCGGCGGGCGGGGTCGGCGAGGAGCTCGGCCAGGAGAGGCGTTTCGACGGGGCCGGGGCAGAGGGAGTTGGCGCGGATGTTCTGACGCGCGAACTCCACGGCGATCTCGCGCGTCATCGCAAGGACGCCACCTTTGCTGGCGGTGTAGGCGATCTGCGGGACGGCGGCGCCCATGATGGCGACGAACGAGGCGGTGTTGATGATCGAGCCGCCTCCGGCGCGAAGCAGGGCGGGGATCGCGTACTGGCATCCGAGGAAGACGCCTTTGAGATTGACGTTGATCACCAGGTCCCAGATCGCTTCGGTGGTGTTGGTGACTGACTCATCGTTCGGATGAAAAATGCCGGCGTTGTTGAAGACCACGTTCAGCTTTCCGAACGTCTCCTCGGCGAACTTCACCATCGCCTCGCAGTCGGACGCTTTCGAGATATCAGCGGCAAAGGCGCGAGCGTTGTCCCCGATCTCATTCGCCGTCGCTTCCGCCGATTCTTTTTTCAGATCGACGACGACGACTTTCGCCCCTTCCTTCGCGAAGAGAAGGCAGGACGCTTTGCCGATGCCGGAGCCGCCGCCGGTGATGAGGGCTACTTTGTTTTCGAGTCGCATGTTGTCTCCACTGTCATCCTGAGCCGCCGGAGGCGTGGAGCCGCGCAGCGGCGGGAGCGCCGCAGGACGGTGAAGGATCTCAAGATGCGCGAGACTGGACTGAACCCTGGGTTCCAACGCAGCTCGCGTAGCTTGAGATCCTTCGCCGTCCTCCGGCGCTCCGCCTGCGGCTACGCGCCTTCGGCGGCTCAGGATGACAACTAGGCCATTTCAAAGTACCGGCGCCGTTCCCAATCGGTGACGACGGCGTCGAATTTTCGTTGTTCGGTGCGGAAGAAGTGGAGGTAGTGATCGACGACGTCTTCGCCGAAGACCTCGCGCGCGAAGGCGCTCTCGGACAGCGCGGCGATCGATTCGTTCAGTGAATGTGGCATGTGCGGGAGGTCGGACGCCGCTTTGTAGACGTCGCCTTCGAATGCCGGCGGCGGCTCGATGTGGTTGGTGACGCCGTCCAGTCCCGCGGCGATGGCGGCCGCGAAAGCGAGGTAGACATTTGCGTCGGCGCCGGGCGCGCGGCATTCGATGCGAAGTGACGGCCCGCTGCCGACGATGCGGAAGCCGGCGGTGCGGTTGTCGAAGCTCCAGGCGATTCCCGTCGGCGCAAACGAGCCTTCCACGTAGCGTTTGTACGACGCCGGATACGGAGCGAAGAATGCGAACAGTTCGCGGATGTGCTTCATCCATCCGCCGAGGAACCAGCGGAAGGTGGAGGAGCATTCGATGTTGCCGAGGGAGTCGTTGCCGGCGAACCGCGGTTTCTTCCCGTTCTCGTCCCACAGAGACATGTGGATGTGGCAGGACGAGCCCGCGTAGCGCTCGTCCCACTTGGCCATGAACGTGATCGCGTGGCCCTGCTGCCAGGCGATCTCCTTCGCCGCATGCTTGTAAATCGAATGCCGGTCCGCCATCTCCAGCGCTTCGGCATACCGCAGTCCGATCTCCTGCTGGCCGGGTCCCCATTCGCCTTTCGACGACTCGACGGGAACGCCGGAGCGCTCGAGGTGCGAGCGGATCGCGCCGACGAGATGCTCCTCCTTCGTGCCTTGGAGGATGTGGTAATCCTCGATCACGCGCCCGATCGGCGTGGCGTTGATGAAGCCTTTCTCGGCGACGGTTTCGTAGGAATCCTTGAAGACGTACAGCTCGAGTTCCGAGGCGGCCATGACCGCGAAGCCGAGATCGGCGGCACGTTTGAGCTGATGCCGCAGCATGCTGCGCGGCGCGACCGGGACGAGTTCGTGTTCGTGCTCGCGATAGACGTCGCACAACACGAACGCCGTTTTCGGCAGCCACGAGGCGACGCGCAGCGTTTCGAAATCGGGGATGGGACGAAAGTCGCCGTAGCCTTTCGCCCACGAGGTGAATGCGTAGCCGGGGACGGGATCCATGTCGATGTCGCACGCGAGGAGGTAGTCGCAAGCGTGCATGCCGTGCTTGAGAATTTCATCGACGAAAAAGCGCCCGACGAGGCGTTTGCCGACCAGCCGTCCGTACATGTCGGGAAACGCGGCGATGACGGTATCGATCTCGTCGTCGGCGACGAGGCGTTTGAGAGTTTCGGTGTCGATGCGTCCTTGCATGTTCTTCTCGGGTGTAGGGGGTCGGGAGTCGGAAGGGCGTCGGGTTTTTCTCCGACTCCCGACTCCCGACAATCGACTCCCGTCAACTCACATCCACATACACCGTTTTCCACTCCGTGTACGCATCGAGCGCGGCGAGTCCCAGCTCACGCCCGATGCCGCTTTGTTTAACGCCGCCGAACGGCGCTTCGAGATGGACGCTGCTGCCGGAGTTGATGGAGATGTTGCCGGTCTCGAAGGCGCGGGCCACGCGCAGCGCGCGGGAGACGTCGCGGGTCCAGATCGAGCCGGACAGTCCGTACTGCGAGTCATTGGCCATGCGCACGCCATCATCCTCAGAATCGAACGGCATGACCGCGACGACAGGGCCGAAGATTTCTTCGCGGGCGATGGTCATGTTGGGATCGACGTCGAGGAAGATAGCGGGATCGAGATACGTGCCAGCGCCTTCGCGCGTCTCGCCCCCCGAGGCCAGCGTTGCGCCTTCGGACCTGCCGGTGGCGATGTAGGACAGCACGCGATCGCGATGCGCGGCGGTCACGAGCGGTCCCATCTCCGTTTCATCATCGAGCGGATCGCCGACGTGAACATTTCCGAATGCTTCGATCAGCGCCTTCGAGAAGCGGTGATAGATCGAGCGCTGCACGAGTATGCGGCTGCGCGCGCAGCAATCCTGACCCGCATTTCCGAGGGAAGAGGAAACAGCCGAAGCGACGGCGCGATCGAAATCGCAATCGTCGAAGATCAGGTTCGCCGACTTGCCGCCCAGCTCGAGGCTGACGCGTTTGATGTCTTGCGAGGCGCGCTCCATAACCCGCTTGCCGACTTCCGTCGAGCCGGTGAAGGCGAGCTTGCGGACGAGAGGATGCGTGAGGATCGCTTCGCCGACCACCGATCCCGGCCCAGTCAGCACCGTGAAAACGCCCTCGGGGATTCCCGCTTCGAGCGCGAGTTCCGCGAGGCGCAGAGCCGTCATCGGAGTCTGCTCAGCCGGCTTGAGGACGACCGTGTTTCCCATCGCCAGTGCCGGCGCCGACTTCCACGACGTGATCGCGATGGGGAAGTTCCACGGCACGATGATTCCGCAAACGCCGACCGGCTCGCGGAACGTCATCAGCACGCCGGGCGCAGCGCCGGGGATGGTCTGGCCGCCGACTTTATTCGTCGTGCCGGCGTAGTACTCGAAGCAGTTCGCCGCGAGGCCAACCTCATCGCGCGAATCGCGGATCGGTTTCCCGACGTTGCGCGACTCGATCCTCGCCAGTTCGTTGCGATTTTCACGAATCAGCTGCGAGAGTCGCAGCAGCATGCGTCCGCGATCGCGCGTGTTGATGGCGCGCCACTTCGGAAAGGCCGCGGCGGCTGCGCGGATGGCGCGATCGGCGTCATCCGCCGTTGCCTGCGGAATCGAGGCGAGCGTCTCTCCCGTCGCCGGCTCGATCAATGCGAATACGGACACGCGAGGCGTGCAGTGCAAGAAGCAGGCTCAGGGAGGATTTGTCATCCTGAGCCGCCGCAGCTGCGTAGGCGAAGCCGGAGCGGCGTAGGACGGTCGAAGGACCTCCTCAGTGCTTGCCTCGTGCAAGAGCCGCCGCCCAACCGGGTTAGCAGGTTGGGGGTCCTTCCCCGTCCTCCGCCGTATCGCGCTTCGCGCTCGCGGCTCTGGCGGCTCAGGATGACAGTACGGTGAAACGCCGGCGCACCTCGCCGCACTATCTGAAGACGTAAGATCACTACGAGGAGATCGCCATGTCCAGACACATCGCCAGATTTTTCGTTGTCGTCTTTCTTACCTCCGCTCCGCTGTTTGCGCAGCTCACCATCGGCGCGCCATTTTCGGGGTCCCCGAATGCGAGCGACTTGAATGTCGCGCCTACGCGCACAGATATCGATCTGACCGGTCCTGCAAGCGGGACGGGAACCGTGACTTCGGTTCACGTCTACTGGTCGCAGAGCGGATGCTCGAACGCGATCAAGATCAAGTTTTTCCGGCGCAGCGGGAACACGCTGACGATGACCGCCGAACGCGGGCCTTTCAGCTCGGTGGGCGCCGATAACAACTTCACGATGTTGCCGGCCGTGGCGGTGCAGCAGGGAGATCTGATCGGTGTCGCGCGGGTCGCCGCCTGCGGCAATCCGGGCACGTTCTTCGGCTTTACGAGTGCCGGCCATGTCGAATTTCCGTCCGACGTGACCACCAGTGTCGACCTCTCCGCGGGCACAACAGGTGCGCCCCTCGCGCTCAGCGGCAGCGGACCGGCGGCGACGGAGCAGGTCCGCGGCTACATCCCTGTCGTCGGCTCGACCGCCGGCGGCCTCGGGTCGAACTTCAAGACCTCGATGCAGCTTCTATTTGGCGCGCCGACGTCGACTGGCTCGATCACCGGCAGGCTCGTGTTCCATCCGGCCGGCGCCAGCGGCAGTTCGTCCGATCCGTCGCTGAGCTACACCGTCGCCGCCGGACAGGTGGTGACGTTCCCCGACGTCGTGGCCGCCTTCGGCCGCTCGGGCCTCGGCAGCGTCGATCTCATCGCCGCGCCGTCGGCCACGAAGCCGGTGATCATCACGCGCGTGTTCAACGACGCAGGTACACTCGGATCGGCTGGACTGACCGAGGAGGTAATCGATCCGAGCGATCCGCGCGTGATCCCTGCCGGCTTCACCGGATTCCTGGTCACGCCCGTCGATCCGACAAAGACGCGTTTCAACATCGGCGTGCGCACGTTCTTCTCCGGCGCGACGATCACCGCCGTGCTGCGCGACACGAACGGGACGGTGCTGAAGACGGTATCGAAAACCTATCTGCCGAACTTCTTCGAGCAGGTCGATTCGACGACGTTCTTCGCCGGTACGGTCATCGGCCCGAACCAGTCGATCTCGATCACCATCGGCGGCGGCAGCGCCGTCGTCTACGGAGCGACGACCGACAACATCACGAACGATCCGAACATCCAGTTCGCGGTGGCGTTGTTCGGAATCGCGTAACGAATTCTCAATCGGGAGCCGGCAGGTCGACTGCCGGCTCTCCCGCGAGCGTGTGCCACGCGATCGCCGCGCGCACGACCAGTGCGCCGGCGATTGCGAACGCGGACGGTTTTTCGCCGAGGAAGAGGAAGACCCAGATCGGGTTCGAGACCGGCTCGAGCATGCCGGTCAGCGATGCCTGCGTCGCGGTCACGTAGGCGAGGCCGCGCACGAAGAGCACGTAGGCGATCGCGATCTGGAAGACGCCGAGGAAGGCGAGGACGGCGAAGGAGCGCGGGGTGAGCGCGAGGTCGTGACTGATGAACGGCAGCACGGCCAGCGCGCAGACGACGTTGCCCCACGTCACAGCCGCCTGGGCGGCGCGTTGCTCGCGGCGCAGGACGAGGATCAGCGCCGCGAAGAAAACGGACGACACGAGGGCCATGCCGTTGCCGGCCATGCCGCGCGTTTCGAATCGTCCGACGAAGAAGAGCGCCATGCCGCTCATGGCTACCGCGATGGCGATGACGTCGCGCGCGCGCATCGGTTCGCGCAACACGATCGGCGAGAGCAGCAGGACCCAGACCACGCCGGCGTATTGCAGGAAGATCGCGTTCGCGGCGGTCGTCCATTTTGTGGCGATGACGAACGCGGTCAGGCAGGCCGCGTAGCTGATGATGCCGAAGAGGAACGCCGCCGTCGATTTCCACTGCCGCCGTCCCCAGACGTTGCGCCCGAGGAAGAGCATGAGCGCGATCGCGGCGAAGAGAGAGCGATAGAACGTGACTTTGAGGCCGGAGTCGGCGACGGCCTTGATGCCGATGCCGCCGGTCGACCAGAGGATCGACGCGCCGACGATGAAGAGAGTGCCGCGCGTGCGATCGGTCATGCGGGGCGGGATTGTAGTTTGGTAGGTGCAGGAAAAAGCCTGTCATCCTGAGCCGCCGGAGGCGTTGGAGCGCGAAGCGCGGAACGCCGCAGGACGGTCGAAGGACCCCATTCCTGGTAACCCGGGACGGGCGGCGGTATGTGAACAAGGCAAGCATCAGGGGGTCCTTCGACCGTCCTACGCGACTCCGGCTTCGCCTACGTCGCTTCGGCGGCTCAGGATGACAGAGTGCTCATTGCTCGCGAGCGTTTCTCTTTTGCCTCATCGTGATCGCATACCCCACCAATCCGCTCAGCACCATCACGCCGTTGGTCACCACGAAGACCCAGTTGTGCAGGAGGAGGCTGTAGATCGTGAAGCCGGTGGAGGCGGCGAGCTGGCCGATGAAGAGCCACGTCGAGACGCCTTCGCTCGTGCCGGCCTGCCACTGCTTGCGAATCTGATTCGCGATCGTCAGCACGAGGATGACTGAGCTTGTCCAGCCGATCGCGTCGACCACGCTCAGTTGTAGAACGCGCCGCTGTCGTCGAAGTGCGAACGGAACTCGCTCTCCGCCGGCGGACATGGAAGGGGATCTTCAGGCGGCGGCACGACCAGCGCGCATTCGCGAACGACGTCGGCCAGCGTGTCGATTTCCAGCGGCTTGTTCACCATCGCACTGACGAGGGTTGGGTCCAGCGGCGTTTCGGAATTCGGGTCGCGTACCGCCAGCACAAACGTTGTGGCTTCGGGGCGCTCTTCGCGGAAGCGCGTCAGGAAGATCAACCCGTCACCGCCGGCGAGGCTCATGTCGATGAGGATCAGCGCGTAGTCGCATTTGCGCGTTTTCTCGATCGCGTCTTCCGCGCCGGCCGAGGTGTCGACGCCGAGGGGCTGATGGCGAAGGATCGTGAAGAGCATGGCGCGAAGGGCATCGTTGTCTTCGATGATGAGCACTCTCGCTTCAGTTGCTGACATTACGTTCGTCCTTTTTGTCGATAGGGAATGTCAAAAGCTATGCCAGTTCAGTTCACTTTCTCGGTCGGTACTGACGCGCTGTCCGGCGGCGGGCAGTCGGGAAGTTGCGGTCGTTCGGTGAGCGCGTTCATGCACGCCGTGACCGTGGCCATGAGCAGCTCCACGTCAAACGGTTTGCGGATGGATCCGGCCACGATGGACGGATCGAGGTCGCGCGGCTCGTTGCCGGCGGTGAGGACGATGACGACCGGACGCGCGCCGGCGGGAAGTTTCTTCAGCTCGTCGAGGACGTCCCAGCCGCTCTTCATCGGCATCATCAGATCGAGCAGCATCACGGAGTAGACGCAGGTCCGCAGCCGTGTCAGCGCCTCGAGCCCGTTGCGCGCGCCGTCGACTGCGAACCGTTTCCGGCGCAGGATCGTGAACAGCAGCGTGCGGATGGCATCGTCATCGTCGACGATGAGGATGCGTTTGTCGTTCGCTGGCATCTCTCGCTATATCAGCAAGTTCGTTGCCTGAGAGTTCCTACTTCACCAGCCGCGACATTTCCCGGAACTCGTCGGTGCCGGAATTCGCGGTCAACTCGAAAAGGACCATTTCGGTCGAGCTCAGGCGCGCGCCGTCGGAGATCATGGCGGATGGCGATGTCCTTGTTGGCCTGCGTGCGCGAGGAGATGGCGTCGGCGACGATGGTGACGTCGTAGCCGTTGGCGAGGAGATCGCCGACCGTCTGATAGACGCAGACATGCGCCTCGACGCCTGCCACGATGGCTTGCTTGCGATGGAGATTGCGCGTGGCGGTGACGAACTCCGCACAGCCGTAGCCGGAGAAACACGACTTCTCGATCGGGACGTATCCCGATGTCTCCTCGAAGGCGCGCCGGATGATCGGAATGGTCGGGCCGAGGCCCTGGACGTACTGCTCGGTGAGGAGGGCGGGGATGTCGACGATCTGGCTGCCGCGCACGAGCCGCTCGATGTTGCGTTCGAGCGGTTCGCGCTCGCTGATGACCGGCATCAGTTTCAACTGCACGTCGATGACGACGAGGAAGGCGTCGGCGCGATGAAGTCTGGGCATGGGCGAAAACACTACACGAATCGCGCCGCGGGTAAACTTCGCGCGTGTCCGCCCTCTTTGGCCGTCTCTTTCAACTGATCGGAATGATCATCCTGCCGATCGGCCTGCTCACCGGATTGCTGAAAGACAACGTGGCGCTGGAAGTGCGCCTGCTCTTCATCGGCGGCGCGATTTTTCTGGTGGGCTGGCTGATGGCGAAGAAAACGGGGTGACTGTCATCCTGAGCCGCCGGAGGCGTCGCAGGCGAAGCCGGAGCGCCGCAGGACGGTCGAAGGACCCCCTCGGTGCTTGCCTCGTGCAAAGAGCCGCCGCCCAACCGGGTTAGCAGGGTGGGGGTCCTTCGACCGTCCTCCGCTCGACGGCTTCGCCGTCGAAGCTGCGGCGGCTCAGGATGACAGTCACTCGTCGATCGCGATCGTCTCGACGCGGTCACCGCGTTCGGTCTGGTCGACCACCGCCGTCATCCCTGCCGTCACGCGGCCGAAGATCGTGTAGCCGCCGTCGAGGTGCGGTTGCGGGGAGTGGGTGATGAAAAATTGCGAGCCGCCGGTGTCCGGTCCGGATAACGCCATGCCGACCGCGGCGCGCGTGTACTTTTGCAGATTGATCTCGTCGCGGATGGCGTAGCCCGGGCCGCCCTCCATGTCGTTGCGCGGATCGCCGCCCTGGATGACGAAGTTCGGGACGACGCGCATGAACGAGCTGTTGTCGAAATACTTGGCGCGGGCAAGCTGCGCGAAGTTCCAGGTCGTCACCGGCGCGTCCTGCGTCAGGAGCGCGACCTTGATGTTGCCGCGCGTCATGTGAATCGTGGCCGTGTGCGGATGGTGCGACCACTCCACGATCTGCGCGTAGTCGGTGCGCGTGACCGGCAGCGGCGTGTACTGCGGACGCGGCTTCTTCAGCTTCTGTTCGATTGCGTCGGCGGCGATGCGGCGGACGACCGGATCAGAGTCGCCGAGTTGCGCGCGCAGAACGCTCTCGCGCTCGGGATAGTCGATCTCGGCCAGCGACCCGATTGCGGCGAGGCGCGCATCGTTCTGTTTGTCGCTCCGCGCGCGTTTTTCCGCGGCCTGAAGTGTGGCCAGCTTGTTCACGTCTTTCGATTTTGCATACGCGCCGATGGCGTAGCCGCGCACGATTACGTCGGGATCGGCGAGCGCGCCGCGGATCAGCGGGAGGTTGGCGTCGATGTGATCGTCGGCGATCGTCGCCAGCGCCTGCGCGCGGACGAGCGGATCGGGATCGTGCGCGTAGCGTTCGCGAACGGCGTCCGAGACGGTGCTGGCCGCTTCGAGCACGCGCACCTTCGCCCAGCCGCTCATCTCCGCCGGCAGCAGCTTCTCGTCGCCGAGGTTTTTGGCGATCGCGCCGGCGGCAAGCTCGCGGTCCCAGCGTGAGCCGTTCGCGGCGACGTCGAGCAGGCGGCGGCGGGCCGGTTCGCTGTGGACGGAGTAGTAGCCGATGGCGTCGATGGATGAGGCGCGCGTGCCGGGATCGGGATCGTCGAGTAACTCCAGCACGCGGAGCGCGTCCTGGTTCATCTCCGGACGCTCGATCGCTTTGCGCTCTTTCGCCGCGAGACGCGCGATGGCGACGACGGCGTTGGTGCGTACCCACGGATGCGGATCGCGCAGCGCCTCGATCAGCAGCGGCAGCGACTCCGGCGCGGCGATGCGTCCGAGGGCGGACATCACGTTGGCGCGCGTCTGCGGATTCGGATCGTTGATGAGCAGCTCCAGCCGCGGCCGCGCCGCCGCGTACGCGCGACGCGCCAGCGCGTACGTCGCTTCCTCGCGGATGCGCGGCGACGGCGATGCGAGTGCGTCCGCTGCGATCGTCGATGCTTCGTCGCTCTTGAAGCGAAAGAGGAAGCGGATGGCTCGCGCGCGAATCCCTTCCGGCGCCTGCGCGGTCGTGAATGCCGCGTAGCGCGCCAGCGGCACCTTCGCCGCCAGTTTCGACAGCGCCTCGACCGCTTCTCCGCCGACGTCGCCGTCGGTATCGTTCGCAAACTGCAGCAATGTATCGATGGAAGTCGGATCGGCAATCTGGCCGAGTGCGAATGCTGCGGTCGCGCGAACGTTCGCATCGGGATCGTGGACCAGCATCACGAGCTGGGCCACGCCGGCCTGCCGTTCGCCTTCATCGCGTGCGCCGTTGCCATTCGCATCGTCGAACGTTTGCGGCCCGATGCGGCCAAGCGCCAACGCCATGCGCGCGCGGTGCAGCGCATTCGGATGATGAATGCCCCAATCCACCAGCGGCGCGTAGTACTGACGCCGGTCCTCGATCTGCAGGATCTTCACTTCCTCCTCGAGCTTGAATCCGTACGCTGCGGGCGCCGCGGGAACCGGCGCAGGCGCGGGTGGCGGCGGGGGAGGAGGCGCGATGATCGTGCAGCCGGCGAGGATCAGGAGGGGCGCGAGGATGGTCGTACGCATCGCGCGGGATGATAGCGCGGTGACGCGCGACACATGCCCGTGTAGCAGATCCGCCCTTGCCCCGCACCGCCTCCTGAACGACACTGCGCGTGCATGGACGCGTCCGCCGGCATCGAAGCAAAGAACCTGGCCCGCCGGTATGGACGCCGGTGGGCGCTCGCGGACGTCTCGTTCAACCTCGCCGGCGGCTCGGTGCTGATGCTGGCCGGTCCGAACGGATCGGGGAAGTCGACCCTGCTGCGGACGATCGCAACGGCCGTCCGTCCAGACGGCGGCTCCGCGCGCGTCGGCGGCTTTGATGTCGTCACGGAGCGCGAGGACGTTCGCAAGCTCGTCGCGCTGCTCAGCCATGCTACGTATCTCTACGATTCGATCACCGCCCGCGAGAACCTCGCCATCGTCGCCGACCACCTCGGCCGCCCTCGCACGGACATCGCCGCGTTGCTCGATCGCGTCGGACTCGGCCGCCGCGCGGACGACGTCGTCGCGACGTTCTCTGCCGGAATGCGAAAGCGCTTGTCGTTCGCGCGCGTGCTGCTGCAGGAGCCGCGCGTGGCGCTGCTCGACGAGCCCTACGGCCAGCTCGATCCCGCAGGATTTGACCTCGTCGATGACGTCGTGCGCGAATTGAAGGCGGGCGGGACGACGGTCATCTTCGCGACTCACCAGATGGAGCGCTCCGCCGCACTCGCCGACGAGGCCCTTCTGCTCGAAACCGGGCGGGTGGCGTGGCGGGGGAAGGCGTCGGAGGTGGCGGTTTGATGACTGTCATCCTGAGCCGCCGGAGCTGCGTAGGCGAAGCCGGAGCAGCGGAGGACGGTCGAAGGACCCCCCAGGTGCTCGCATCTTTCAAATGCCGCCGCCCGGTCCGGGATGCAGGGAGGGGGTCCTTCGACCGTCCTGCGCCGGCTTGCGCTTCGCGCCGCGCGGCTCCGGCGGCTCAGGATGACAGGTGGTCCCAATGCTGACCGCCGCCCTTCGCAAAGAGCTGCTCCTGCAATGGCGCAGCCGCGCGCAGTTCATGGCGGTCTTCGTCTTCGGTGCCGCCGCGTTGCTCCTCTTCAGCTTCGCGGTCGGGCCGGTTGCCGAACTCCTTCGCCAGTTCTCCGCCGGTTTCCTCTGGCTCGGACTGCTGCTGTCATCCACCCTCACCCTCGCGGAAAGCTTTCACGCCGAGATGGAGAATCGCGCCATGGAAGGGCTGCTGCTCCTCCCCGCAAATCCGCGCGCGCTTTACTACGGGAAAGCGATCGCCAACTGGCTGCAGCTCACGCTCCTCGGCATCGCCCTGATTCCGGTGATGGTCGTCCTCTACGACGCCGGCACCACGCGCATCGCGCTGCTTATCCTCGTCATCGCGCTCGGCGCGGCGGGACTCTCGGCCCCCGGCACGCTCTACGCCGCGATGACTGCGCAGGTTCGATCGAAGCAGACACTCTTGCCGTTGCTGCTGTTTCCGCTTATCGTTCCTGCATTACTGGCATCTGTAAAAGCGACCTCGCTGATCATCCTCGGCGACCCCATGAATCAGGTGCGATCATGGATCGTCCTGCTGGTCTCGTTTGATGCAATTTACTGGTCCCTGTGCGGAATTCTTTTCGGGAAGGTCGTTGAAGAGTGAGCGGTCTCAAAACAATGCACGTTGACAACAATCGCTTTCCGCGGCTGCCCTGGATCATCCTCGGCCTCGGCATCGTCTTCCTGGCCATCGGCTCGTACATCGGCCTCTTCGTTGCGCCACCCGAGGCGTTGATGGGGCAGGTGCAGAGGATCATGTATGTGCACGTGCCGACGGCGTGGAACGCGCTGCTGGCGATGACGTTCGCCTTCGTCTGCGCCGTCATGTTTCTTTTTCGATCAGCGTGGAAGTGGGACGCGCGGATGGAAGCAGCGATCGAAGTGGGTGTCGTGCTCGCGTTCCTGCTCTGTTGTCAGGGCGCGATCTGGGCCAAGCCGACGTGGGGCGTTTGGTGGGATTGGGATCCGCGCCTGACCACGACCGCGGTGCTGCTCTTCGCCTTCCTCGGAATTCTCGCGCTGCGCAAGTTCGTCGACGATCCCGCCCGCCGCGCCATCTGGTCAGCGGTCGCGACGATCATCGCCTACGTCGACGTCCCGATCGTCTACTACTCGGTGCGCTGGTGGAACTCGCTGCATCAGTTGCAGTCGAGTCCGAGCACCGTCTCGCGCCAGTTCTGGTTGCCGCTGCGCATGAACGCGTTCGGCATCCTCTTTTTGATGACGGCGTTCATCATGTTGCGTGCGCGCGTCGCCTCGATGCGGCTTGCGCAGGAGCTAGTGCCGCCGCCGGCGGTTGGAGAAAGCGTATGAACGGAATGATCCCGGGCGGTTGGGGCTTCGTCGTGGCCGCCTACTCAGTGACCGCGATCGTGCTGGCCGTCTATGGCGCCAGCGTCATCGCGCGCTTACGCAACGAAATTACCCGGAGAAACCATGACTGAACCAACTGCCAGCGATGCCATGCGCCGCAAGACCCGCCTCTTCATGATCGGCGCGTTCGCCGCCGCCATCGCGGCGTTTCTCGTGATCGCATACGGCGGCATCAGCAAGAACCTCGTCTACTACTGGACGCCGACCGACCTCCACGCTGCCGGCGACAAAGCTTACGGCGCCACGATCCGCGTCGGCGGCATGGTCGCGCCGCATTCGGTCAAAGGCCGCAACGGCGTCTCGGGTCTCGAGTTCGACGTGAAGGACGCGAGCGGCATCGTGCATGTGAAGTCGTCGGGCGTTCCGCCGCAGATGTTCCGCGAGAACATCGGCGTCGTCGTCGAAGGGACGATGACCCGCTCCGGCTACTTTCAATGCAACCGCCTGATGGTCTCGCACAACAACGAATACCGCGCGCCGAAGGCCGGCCACGCGGTGAACAAAGAAGAGCTGCAGAAGATGATGAAGTCGACGGAAGGATTGAAAGACTAGTGGACACTGTCATCCTGAGCCGCCGGAGGCGCGTAGCCGAAGGCGGAGCGCCGCAGGACGGTCGAAGGACCCCCCTCCTGCTAACCAGGCACGGGCGGCGGTTCCGTCACGCGGCAAGCACGCGGGGGGTCCTTCGACCGTCCTCCGCGACTCCGACGCTGCGCGTCTATGTCGCTCCGGCGGCTCAGGATGACAACCACCACCACACACCATGACCGCCACATTCGGACGTTTCCTCATCCTCGCCTCGGTCCTCGTTTCGACGACCGGCGCATTCATCGCCTACGCCGCCGGCGCGAAGCGTTCCCCCGAGGGGCTGAAGTGGTCGCAGCGATTCGCGTATGTGTTCGCGGGGCTGATGGTGCTCGCTACCGGCGTGATGGAGTACGCGCTGATCACGCACGACTTCAGCGTGCAGTATGTTGCGCATGTCGGATCGACGCAGGTGCCGTTGTGGGTGACGATCGTCAGCCTCTGGTCGTCGCTCGAAGGGTCGATCCTCTTCTGGGGATTCATCCTCGGCATCTACATCGCCGGCACGACGTGGGTGAATCGGAATGAGCATCAGGAGTACATGCCGTTCGCGATCGGAACCTGGCTCGCCTGCGGCGCGTTCTTCAGCTTCCTGATCGCCGGACCCGCCAATCCGTTTCTCAGCGTAAGTCCTGTGCCGCTCGACGGGCCGGGGCCGAATCCGCTGCTACAAAACCATCTCTTGATGATCATTCACCCGCCGATGCTCTACCTCGGCTACGTCGGGATGACCATTCCCTTCGGCTTCGCAGCCGCCGCGCTGCTCCGCGGCCGACTCGGACAATCATTTCTGCGACCGTTGCGCGCATCGCTGCTGTTGCCGTGGGTCTTCCTCACCATCGCCATCATGCTCGGCGGCTGGTGGGCGTACGAAGTCCTCGGCTGGGGCGGTTACTGGGCGTGGGATCCGGTCGAAAACGCATCGCTGCTGCCGTGGCTCACCGCGACCGCCGCGCTGCACTCGGCCATCGTCATGGAACGCCGCGGCGTGCTCAAAGGGTGGACGGTCACGCTGATCCAGGCCAGCTTTCTCCTCACGATCCTCGGCACGTTCATGACGCGCTCGGGCGTCTTCAACTCCGTCCACTCGTTCACGCAGAGCGCGATCGGTCCGACGATTCTCATCTTCCTCGCCGCGGTGCTGCTCTTCTCCGTGCTGCTGCTCGCGTTCCGCATTGACTCGCTCGAATCCGACGGCCGGATCGAAAGCGCGGTGAGCCGCGAGGGGATGTTCCTCGTCAACAACCTCTTCTTCGTCGTCTTCACCTTCACGGTTCTTGTTGGGACAGTCTTCCCACTCGTCGTCGAGGCGATCAAAGGGAAGCAGATGAGCGTCGGCCGGCCGTACTTCGACGCGATGGTCGTCCCGGTCGGAACGGCGCTGCTGTTTCTGCTCGGCGTTGGACCGGCGCTGCCCTGGGGCAAAACGAATCGCAAGGAAATGCTGCGCGCGCTGCTGCCGCCGCTGATCACCGGCGCGGTGGCGTTGATCATCGGATACGCATTCGGCGTCCGCAACGCCTGGACGCTGGTGACGCTGCTCTTCGGCGGCTACGCGGCGCATGTGACGCTTGCGCAGATGTGGCTTCCGCTTCGCCAGCGATTGAAAAAGGGCGACGCGTTTGCTCCCGCGCTGATCGACACGCAGCTTCGCCGCGGACGTCGCCGTTTCGGCGGTTACGTCGTCCACGCCGGCGCGGTCATCGTCTTCGTCGCCATCGCCGTCAGCAGCACGATGCGCACGCAGGAAGAAGTGACGCTGACGCGCGGCCAGAGCACGACCTTCGCCGGTTACACGGTTACGTTCCTCGGCACCGAAGAGCGCGCCGAGCCGCATCGGCAATCGACGATCGCGCATTTCAACATTTCGAAAAACGGCCAGCCGGTCACGACGATGGCGCCGCGCATGAATCAGTACGCCGCGATGCGCGAACCGGTCGGTACGCCAGACGTACACTCGACCATCGGACGTGATTACTACCTTTCGATCATGAACATCCAGGGCGATCAGGTCGGACTGCTGATCATCAACATGCCGATGGTCGGCTGGATCTGGGGCGCCGTGCTGTTGATGGGCGCGGGCGGTTTGATCGCGCTGATCCCGGCGCGGCGGCGCACGTACGTCGTCGTCCCGGAGAGTGCTCCAACGATCGACGATGAGGCGATCGCGTGAACCGGACGGTTCTGATCGTCGGCCTCATCATCGTCGCCGCGATCGTCATCGTCCTCTTCGCCGGCCTCGGCAAAGATCCGCAGCACATCGATTCGCCGCTCATCGGCAAGCCGGCGCCGCCGTTCGCGCTGAAGGCGGTCAACACCGGCGAGACCATCGATCTCGAGTCGCTGCGCGGCAAACCGGTCATCGTCAACTTCTGGGCGACGTGGTGCGTGCCGTGTTACGAAGAGCATCCGACGCTGGTCGCCAACGCGCGCCAGCTGCCGAACGTGCAGTTCGTCGGCGTCGTGTTCAACGATACCGAGGACAAGATCAATCATTTCCTGGCCGAGCGCGGAAGCGCGTATCCAACGCTGCTCGACGCGAACGGGAAGACCGCCATCGCGTACGGAGTGGGCGGCGTGCCGGAGACGTACTGCATCAATGCGGCGGGAACGATTGTCGCGAAATTCGAAGGGCCGATGAACACGGAGATTCTCCAGGAGAATCTGGCGAAGGCGATGCGATGATCGCGACGTTTTTCCTTCTCGCGCTGTTGCAAATCAAAGTGCCCGACGCCGCGCAGTTCGTCGGTCAGCCGCAGGGCCGTCCGCTCACCGGCGCGCAACTCGAACAGCAGACGATGGCGATCTCACACGAACTTCGCTGTCCCGTGTGTCAGGGATTGGCCATCGGCGACTCGCCGTCGATCATGGCCTCCAACATGAAGGCCCAAGTGCGCGAATTGCTCGAACGCGGATATACCGAGGAGCAGATCCTCAGCTATTTCGAAAAGTCGTACGGCCAGTTCGTTCTGCTCAAGCCGAAGTTTCAGGGCGTGAACGCGCTGGTCTGGATCCTCCCGGTCGCCGTTCTCGCCATCGGTTTCGTGCTCGTCGTTTCGAAGGCGAAAAAGCTGGAAGTCGAGCCGGTTCACGCGGTCGTTGAAGAAGAACCGACGGACGATCCGTACCTCGCCCGCGTCCGCGAGATGGTGGAGAAACCATGACCGATTGGCTCAGCGCCGGCGGGATGATCCTGTCCGGTCTCATCGTCGGCTTCATGTTCTGGTACGGCATGAAGAGCCGCGCGCCAAAGCCGGACGTGGAGCGCCTCGACCTCGAAGCGAAACGCGATGTTCTGCTCCAGCAGTTGCGCGAATTGAAAGAAACCGGCGGCAGTGTCGAAGAACAGCGCCGCCTGGAGCGCGAAACGGCCGATGTACTTCGCGCTCTCGATAAACGAAAAGCCGCTCCGTCGAAAACTGCTGCTGCCGCCGCGCCGATCGCCGCCGATGTCAACATCGCTGCTCTCACTCGCGCCGCCTCGATCCGCGGTTTCATCTGGGGCGCAGCCTCGGTCGCCGTTCTCGGCGGCATCGGTTGGTTCGTCACGGAGAAGGCCACGCCGAAAACGGAGACGGCTTCTGCTCCAATGGCGTCCGCGCCGCAATCGCAACAACAGCAACAGCCCGATCCCGCGCTGCAACAGATCGAAGCGGCCGTCGCGAAATCGCCCGACGATCTGGAGATGCGCAACCAGCTCGCCAAGGCCTACCTCGAACGCGAAAACCTGATGGGCGTTTTCGAGCAGACGAAGTACATCCTCGCGCGCGCTCCCGATGACGCCCGCGCGCTGACGTACCAGGCGCTCGTGCGCATGTCGATGGGTCAGCGCGATCCCGCCGCCGAGATGCTGCGCCACGCTATCAAGTCCGACCCGCAGCTTCTCGATGCCTACGTCGCGCTGGCTTGGGACGACATCCAGCGCGGCAAGACAGCCGAGGCCGAAGCACAGATCGCCGAAGCCACGCGCCGCCATCCCGAACAGACAGCGCGCCTCGACGATGTGTTATCGAAAATGAAAGAGCAGGCGAAGAATCCGGCACCTGCTACCGCCGCAGAGTCGACTCCTGCCGCCGCTCCCGTCTCCGGTCCCTCAGTCCACGTAACGCTGACGCTTGCGGGCGCGGCGCCGTCCCCGAACGCCGTCCTCTTCATCATCGCCCGTGCCGCCGGCCAGACCGCCGGTCCGCCCGCCGCCGTCAAACGCATCGCCGGCCCGACCTTCCCGCTCGACATCGACCTCAGCGCCGCCGACTCGATGATGGGCCAGCCGCTCCCCGCCACCGTCCGCATCGAAGCGCGTCTGGATTCCGACGGCGACGCGATGACGAAAAACCCGTCCGACCCCCACGCGGTTCAGGATGGCGTCGCGACGAATGGGACGAAGGTGTCGCTGGCGTTGCAGTAGGGCGTAGTGTAGGCGTCCCGCCTGCAACCGACGGGCGTCCTCGCCCGGCGGGGGTTTCTGGGATTCAATCGCAAGATTGGGGTTGACTTACGGCGCACCGTCGGGCGAGACGCCACGCCGGATGCAGGCGAGGACGCCCGCACTACGCTCCACAACGTGAGTCCCTTGTCGATCGCCCAGGATTAGGAAGAAGGCTGTAGCACCAACCGTTTGATTGACCGCCGAAACAGATGATTCGTCTGTCCACTCGAGCTAACCGACGAGTGCTGATGATGGCAGGTTTGATTGGCTTTGTTCTTTGTGCAGCAGTCTCATTCAATTTCAACTTCGCGGGAGGTGGCTACATGACGAATGTTCTCAGTAGTCATTGGGAGTTCCGAGTCGCCTTGGTCGCCATCATTTCCCTGGTTAGCTCCCGTTATGGGTTCCACCCACTGATGAGGCCGTGCGAGTCGGCCGAAAACGGATGAGCGAGTGACCCTTACCACCCCATCACGTACGCGAACATCAACGGCGCTACGATCGACGCATCCGATTCGATCACGTGGCTGGGTGTGTCGACGCCGAGTTTGCCCCAGGTGATTTTTTCGTTCGGGACAGCGCCTGAGTACGATCCGAAGCTCGTCGTCGAGTCACTGATCTGGCAGAAGTAGCCCCAGAGCGGGACGTTGGTGCGCTGCAGGTCCTGGTGCAGCATCGGGACGACGCAGATGGGGAAGTCGCCGGCGATGCCGCCGCCGATCTGGAAGAAGCCGATCGTGCCGGACGCCGAGGTCTTCGTGTAGTAGTCGGCCAGCTCGATCATGTACTCGATGCCGGTGCGCACCGTGTGCACATTCTTCACGTCGCCGGAGATGCAGTGGCCGGAGTACATGTTGCCGAGGGTCGAGTCCTCCCAGCCGGGAACGAACATCGGGAGATTTTTTTCGGCGGCGGCGATCATCCACGAATTCTTCGGATCGATCTGATAGAACTCGGCGATCGAGCCGTCGCGCAGGATCTCGTACATGAACTCGTGCGGGAAGAGACGGCGGCCTTCCTTGTCCTTCTCGACCCAATGTTTGAGCACCGCCGATTCGATGCGCCGCATCGCCTCACCCTCGGGGATGCAGGTGTCGGTAACGCGGTTCATGTGCCGGTCGAGCAGCGCCTTTTCATCCTGCGCGGAAAGGTAGCGGTAGTGCGGGACGCGTTCGTAGTGATCGTGCGCGACGAGGTTGAAGATGTCCTCCTCGAGGTTCGCGCCGGTGCAGCAGATGGCGTGGACCTTGTCGCGCCGGATCATCTCGGCGAGTGAGATTCCCAACTCCGCGGTCGACATCGCGCCGGCCAGCGTGATCAGCATCTTGTTGCCGCCGTCGAGGTGCTTGATGTAGTCGTCGGCCGCCGCGCGCAGGGCGGCCGCGTTGAAGTGGCGATAGTGATGCTGGATGAACTCTGTGATCGGTCCGGGCATGGTCGTCAGCTCCGCAAAAACGCGGCGAAGATTACCATCACCATGCGATGCGGCGGCGGTCGTGGAAGAAGCCGCCGGTCGGTCCGTCATCCGGCAACGTGGCCAGCCAGACGATTGTCTCCGCGCCCTCCTCGACGCTGCGCGTGGCGTTCCGGCCGCCCATGTCGGTGCGCACCCATCCGGGATCGACGCAGTTCACGCGCGCGTGCGGCAGCGCGTGCGCGAGCATCACCGTGATCGCGTTCAGCGTCGCCTTCGAAATCGAGTAGGCGGGCGCGTAGCTGGTCATCGACGAAATCTGTCCCGCGCCCGAGGAGACGTTGACGACGCGCGCGGCCTTGCTGCGGCGGAGAAGGTCCGCGACGGCCTGCGTGACGAGGAGCGGACCGAGCGCGTTCGTGCGCAACGTTTTTTCGAACGTTTCCGGCGGCGTATCGAGGATGCTCGTCGCCTCGCCGAGGAGAATCGCCGCGTTGTTGACGACGACGTCGAGCTGGGCGAACTCGTCCTTGATCCACGAGGCAAGCTCGCGGATGGAAGAAGCATCGGAGGTATCGAGCGCATGCGCGATTGCATCGCCGCCGATTTTCGCCGCCGCGGTGGCCGCGGATTTCTCGCTGCGGCTCGTCACAATGAGGCGGTAGCCGCGCGCAGCGAGTTGTTTGGCTACTTCGAAGCCAATGCCGCGGCTGGAGCCGGTCACAAGTGCGACGCTGGTCATGCCGCTCCGCGTGCGACATGCGTGCCGCACATCCATCGCCATTAGAATGAGCGCAACTCACCGTCCGAAAGGCCCCCAAAATGAACGTTCGCCGCTTCGCCGTTGCCGCCTCGATCCTTCTGTCTACGGTCGCGTTTGCCGATGAACCGCAGCTTCGGAAGGACGTCGCCTTCCTCGCGGCGCCCGCGACCGAGGGCCGCGGAATCAACACGAACGGCATTCATAAAGCGGCCGATTACATCGAGGGACGTTTGAAAGGCATCGGACTGCAGCCCGCGTTCGGCAAGTCATATCGCGAACAGTTCCCGATCAAGACCGGCGTCGCGCTCGGCAACGGCAACAAGCTCGAAGGCGTCGCGGACGGCGACTGGACTCCGCTCGGCTTCTCCAGCCCCGGCGCGTTCGCGGGACCGATCGCCTTCGTCGGCTACGGCATCGATGCCACGCCGATCGGCTACAACGATTTCGACGGCATCGATCTGAAGGGCAAAATCGCGGTGATGCTGCGCTACGAGCCGCAGGAGAAGGACGACGCCTCGAAGTTCGACGGACGCAAGCCGAGCCGCTGGTCGGCCATGCGCTACAAAGTTTTGCAGGCGCGCGAACGCGGTGCGGCGGCGGTGATCTTCACCACCGGTCCGTTGCAGGACGAAGGGAAGGACAAAGTTCCGCCGCTCGTCAACGATGGTCCGGAGAGTCCGGCCGGAATCCCGGTGCTGCAGATCAAAACATCGGTCGCAGAGAAATGGCTCGGCGATCTGACGGCGTGGCAGAAAAGCGTCGACGCTGATTTGAAGCCGCGCTCGAAAGTTCTTGCAATGCGCATCAGCGGCGTCGCGGATGTGAAACCGCAATTCGTCGATGCCGAGAACATCGCCGGCATTCTTCCCGGCCGCGGTGCGCTCGCCAACCAGATCGTCGTCCTCGGCGCGCACTACGATCACCTCGGATACGGCGGTCAGGGCTCGATGAAGCCGAACGAGCACGCCATCCATCCCGGCGCCGACGACAACGCGTCGGGCGACGCCGCGGTAATGGCCATCGCCGAGAGATTGAAAACGCAACTCGCGGACGTCAACAACCGCCGCACGATCGTCGTCGCGCTCTTCTCCGGCGAGGAAGTCGGACTGGCCGGATCGTCGTGGTTCGTCGGCCACTCGCCGCTGATTTCGCGCGTCGTAGCGATGATCAATCTCGACATGGTCGGGCAGATGCGCGACAACCGGCTGATTGTTTTCGGCAGCGACTCCGCGCCGCAGTGGAAAGAGGTCGTCGACACGGCCACCTCGTTTTCGAAGATCAACGTCACGTCGAGTGGCGACGGCTACGGGCCGTCTGATCAGACCAGCTTCTACGCGAAGCAGATTCCGGTGCTGCACTTCTTCACCGGCGCGCACGATCGCTATCACACACCCGAGGATGTGGCGGAGAGCCTCAACTACGCGGGGATGGAGCACGTGGTCGATTTCGGGACGAGCGTGATGATGCATCTCGCCTCGGGCCGCGTGACGCCGCAGTACGCGCGCGCCGCCTCCGCTCCCGCCATGGAAGGCGACTCCCGCGGCTACGGCGCCTACCTCGGCACGGTCCCCGACTACAGCGCGATGTCCGACACCACCGGGGGCGTCCTGCTCGGCGACGTGCGTCCCGGTTCCCCCGCGGACAAAGCCGGCATCCGAGGCAAGGATCGCATCGTGTCGATCGGCGGCACGCGCATCGAGAATCTCTACGACATGTCGTACGCGCTGCAGGATCACAAGCCTGGCGACACCGTCGACATCATCGTCGTCCGCGACGGTCAACAAAAAACATTGCGCGCCACGCTGACGACACGCGGCGGCGGCACTACACCCGCGGCGGCTCCGAAGACGTCATCGCTCGTGATCAAAGCGGGCAAGCCGTACGAGAAAACATTCGACGGCGAGAAGCATCTCAAAGACATCCGCCAGCTCACGTTCGGCGGCGAGAATGCCGAGGCGTACTTCAGTCCGGATGGGACGAAGATCATCTACCAGGCCACCGTGCCCGGCGCGGGATGCGACCAGGAGTACACGATGGATCTCGCCACCGGCGAGACGAAGCTGGTCTCCAGCGGGAAGGGGCGGACGACCTGCGGCTACTTCAAGTATCCGCAAGGTGATCGCATCGTGTACGCGACCACCGAGGGCGGAGCGGCGGAGTGTCCCGCCAAGCCGGATATGTCGCACGGCTACGTGTGGCCGGTCTATCCGAGCTTCGACATCGTCGAGGCGAATGTCGATGGATCGAACGCGAAGAAACTTACAACGACTGCCGGCTACGACGCGGAGATGACGTGGTGCCATCAGGGCGGGAAGATGATTTTCACGTCGATGCGCGATGGCGATCTCGATCTGTACGAAATGGACGCGGCGTTAGGGAAGGTGAAGCGGCTCACGAACACGCCCGGCTACGACGGAGGCGCGTTCTACAACGGCGACTGCACGCAGATCGTCTGGCGCGCCAATCATCCTGCCGGCCCGGCGCTCGACGAGGATCGCGCGCTACTGGCGAAGGATCTCGTCAAGCCGCTGCACATGGAGCTGTTCCTGATGAACGCGGACGGCACGAACCAGCGTCAGATCACGAGCAACGGCGCGGCAAATTTCTGTCCGTACTTTATGAACGACGGCAAGCGGATCATCTTTGCGTCGAACGTGAATGCGAAGGGATTTGACTTCGATCTCTGGACGGTGGGGAAGGATGGTCAGGGACTCGAGCGCATCACCACCGCGCCGGGCTTCGATGGATTCTGCGTTTTCAGTCCCGACGGGCAGTACCTGATCTGGGCCTCGAGCCGGGCGCAGCCGGAAGGGCATGAGATGAATCTGTTTATCGCGAAGTGGGGGGAGTAGGGACGAAAAGCTTTTCACGCGGAGACGCGGAGGCGCGGAGAGAGGCTAGTTTTCAACTTTGGTCGTTTCTTCGAGGCGGTCCACTCGGGTCTGTAGGCCGACGAAGCGGTCTTCCAGGTTTTGCAGCGTCTGCTCCATGTAGCGGACGCGGCGATCGAGTTCGGCGTGGGAGAACTTGATCATCGCCTGCGTGTCTGCGAAGCCGAGGTCCATGCGCTGCTCGATGGCGTTCGTTTTTCCGTCGATCGCGCTTTCGATACGCACGGCATTCGCTTCCAGCAGACGTTTCAAATCGTCGTCAGTCATGCCGCAATTCTATTGCTACCCCTTCTTCAGCGTGATGGTGGTGGTTGTGGTCGTGCGCGCGCCGTTGTCGTCGATGCCTTCCACGCGGATGTCGCCGTAGACGGAGCTGAAGAGGCGATCGTCGGGGACGTCTTTGCGCGGAACGAAGCGATAGTGAATGTCGCCCTTCGCCTGGACCGCGGTGGCGAAACCAAGAGACTGAATCTTGGCGGCGTCGTAGGACTCGGTGGCCACCGGGATTCCGCCGGCGGTGAAAACGTTCGCGGTCACGCGCTCGATGGTGACCGGATGGCCGCCGGTTTCCTTCACGTCTGCGTCGAACGGGAACTCGTACGTGTTCCCGCCGACGTTCGTGGCGATGACCGGATTCGGCGTGATGGTCAGCTTGATCGCGCCGTGGCCCGGCGTGGAAGTGCTCTTGGTCGTGCCCGGCTGGTGACTGGCGCAAGCGAGGGGTAGCAGGACGAGCGCGATGACTGCGATGCGTTTCATGGCTACATGCTTCCCATCAATGTGGTGACGCCGCAGGCGATACGCGGTCCGGCATTGCCGGCCGGCTGCGAGACGAGATCGTCGGGATTGCCGTGCAGGACGACGGCGTGACCGACGACGGCGTTCGCGCCGGTGTTAATCGTGATCGAGTGCGTGGTGAAGCGGGCATGGACTTCGCCCTTGTCGTCGGCGGTGACGTTGCCGAAGTCGCCGGCGTGGTGCGAGACAGCATCGGGTGCGCCATGAACCATCGCGGTCGGATTGAAGTGGCCGCCGGCATTGGTGGCGTTGTTGCCGCAATCGCCCTTTTCGTGAACGTGGAATCCGTGAACGCCGGGCGGGACACCGGTCAGATCGGCGACGACTTCGACGCCGTTCTCGCCGACATCCTGAAAGTGCACGGTCCCTTTCGCCGTCGAGCCGCTCGTGGAGTCGAGTGTGGCCGTCGCCATCGGGCCTTTGCTATGTGCGCACGCGGCGAAAACGAGCGCGAACGGGATCACCATCAGTTTTTTCATGTTGCCTCCCTTTGCAAAATCCGGCCGATTCTATTGCCAATGCCGTTCCTACTGTCATCCAGAGCCGCCGGAGGCTCGTAGCCGAAGGCGGAGATGCCGGAGGACGCCGAAGGATCTCTAGCTACGCGAGCTGCGTTGAATCCAGTTGCGGCTCCGGCTGAAGGCGGGTTTCAGCGCAACCCGCGAAACTTGAGATCCTTCGGCGTCCTCCGGCATCTCCGCCTTCGGCTTCGTGCCTCCGGCAGCCTCAGGATGACAATCACTGCGAGCGCTTCGCGATCCACTTGCCCACCGATCCGAGCCAGCCCTTGGCGACGTCCTGGTAGTAGAGCGAGGTTGCTTTCTGCAGCGCGTCGGCAAGCGACGGATAGGGCGAAACGAGTTGCGCGAGCTGCGACACGGTCATCTTTTTCCTCCGCGCCAGGACGAGCGTTTCGATGAGTGTCGATGCGTTGGCGCAGAGCGCGTGCGCGCCGAGGATGCGGCCGAGTTTGTCGCAGACGAGTTTGAGGAAGCCGGTGGTGGTGCGATCGACGACGGCGCGATCGACGTCCGTCATTTCAACGCTGTAGGTCCGAACGCCATCATGCTTCTTCTCCGCTTCGCGTTCCGTCAGGCCGACATGCCCAACCTCGGGATCGGTGTACAGCCCCCACGGGATGTCGTCGTACGTCACGGCCGAGCGTCCCGGAAAGAGCATGTTGCGGACGAGCTTCACCGCCTCGTACGCGGCGACGTGCGTGAACTGCATGCCGCCGTGAACGTCGCCGCAGGCCCAGATGCGCGGGACGGAGGTCTGCAGGTACTTGTCGACGGTGATGAATCCGCGATCCGTTTTCACGCCGATTGCTTCGAGGCCGAGGTGTTCGGTATTCGCGCGGCGGCCACTGGCGACGAAGATTTCGTCGACGCGCAACTCCATCGTTTCGCCGAGCGCGTTCTCGATGCGAACGGCTTTTTTGCCGCCGTCGCTGCGCACCGACTTCGCCATCCAGCCCGTGCGGATCACGATCCCTTCCTCGGTCAGCATCTTCCGCACGCGCGCGATGACGTCGGTGTCTTCTTTGTGGATGATCTCGTCGCCTATCTCCACGACCACGACGTCGCTACCGAAACGTCGAAACATCTGGGCGAACTCGATCCCGATCGCGCCGCCGCCGAGGATGAGCAGGGAAGCGGGAAAGGCGTCCTGGTTCAGAAAACTCGCGTGATCGAGAAAGCCATGCTCGGTCAATCCCTCGACCGGCGGCACAGCCGTTCGCGTGCCGGTGGCGATGACGATGTCCTTCGCCGCGAGCCTGCGCCCATCCATATCAACTTCGCTGCTCGATACGAGCTTCGCGTTGCCGAAGATCACATCGATGCCGAGCGCGCGAAACTTCGCCGGGTCATCGTGATGCTCGATGGCGTGCCGCTGCGCGCGCATCGAATCCATGATCGCCTTTGGCGTCACGCGTACCGTTTGCGGTTCGAGACCATACGCATCCGCGTGCGACATCTGATGAATGAGCCGCGCGGTAGCGACCAGCGCCTTCGTCGGAACGCATCCGGTCCAAAGACAATCGCCGCCGAGTTTTTCGCGCTCGATCAACGCAACCTTGCGTCCGAGCCGCGCGCAGCCGGACGCGGTGACCAGCCCGGCAGTCCCCCCGCCGATGACGACTATGTCGAAGTTTTCCGGCATGCCTACGACGGATTGTCGTTTATTTTTTCTGAGACTGACGCGGATCGATTGCCAGCGCACGGCGACGATCGGCGAGCGCGTCCGCCGCGCGTCCGAGGGCGGTGAACACTTCGGCGCGTAATAGCAATGCGGGGACGAGATTCGGCCGCAGTTCGATTGCGCGCGTCAACGGCACGAGCGCTTCGGCATCGTGTCCCGTTCGATGAAGCGCCTCACCGTAGTTGAGCTGGAACTCCGGCACCTCGGGGTCGGCCTCCGTCGCCGCACGCAGATCAGCGATGCCTTCGGTGATCGATCCCGTTCCTATCAGCGCCGTTCCGCGCCAGCTCCGAACGCGCGGATCGGTGACATCGCCGAGCGCTCCGATCGACTTCAATGCGGCAACGAACTGCCGCTGCTGCAACTGCGCAGAAATGAGATCGAGCCGCGGCACGATCGATGGCGTCGCGTCGAGATGCTTACTCAGAAAATTCGCCGCGTCGGGGTCGAGCGGCGTCGTGCGCAGAACCGCCACAGCCTTGTACACCGCACCCAACGTCCCCTCGGGTGCCGTAGCGCGATCGAGAAACTCGACATGATCGATCGTCGATTCATGCTCGGCAAGCGGAGTGGTGAGATTCGGCGGCGGACGGCGCTGAATCCGGTGATCGGTCATCACCACATGCACGACGTCCTGCGCGCGGCGCGACGGCATGTGACATCGCACGCAATCATTCGACGGCGTGTGCCGCTGGTGGCAGCCGAGGCAGATGGAGACGACGCCGGCGAGCCGCGGATCTTTTTTCAGCGGCTGATGCGGATCGTGGCAGGTGCTGCAGGTGATGCCGCCTTTGATGTAGCAAAGACTCTGGCGCAATCGATACGCGTGATGATTGATCTCGAAGCGCTGCTCGCGCGGACGTCCCGGCTCATCGATGTCGACGTGCAACATGTAGTCCGAAAGCGCCTCGCCGGGACGGAAAGAGAAGTCGCCGCGCTCGAACCGCCGCGGACCGATCATCGCCACCGCCGGCTGCAGATGACATTGAAAACAGACCGAGTCGCGCAACGCCGGCGGCAGCCGCGCCGGATTGACGATGGCCGCGCGCACCGCCGCGTTCCCCTCGCCGCCCATCGCGGCGTCCACATGCTTCGCCCCCGGCCCATGACACCGCTGGCATCCAGTCCCCTCGGGCATCGCCGCCGGAAAGCGTTGCGGCGAAAAGTGAGTGTCCGCGGCGACGTCCGGATACGCGTTATGGCAGAACAGACATTCGCGCCGCACCGATCGCGTGATGCCGTCGTGGTCCGCGCGGTCGTAGCCGGGCGCCATCCCCCACGCTTTCTCCTGCGAATACCACGCGACCGGCAACTGAAACAGCCCGCCGCTCGGCGTCCGATACAAGTAGACGCGCGAGCGATGTCCCGACCCGACGATCCAATCGACCTGCTGCTCGATCTCGTTGATGCGATGTCCGGCTGAGTCAATCTGCCATCGCCGGAACAGCAGCCGCCCATCCTTCCAGACCATCTCGAACCAACTTTGGGACGGCTTGTGAAAGAACCGCGCGGTGCGAAAATCCTCGATCAGCACATCCGCGCGCGGACGCCGCATCGACTGCGCCATCCCTACTCCCTGATACGACGCGTACTTTGTCTGGTGGCACGACGCACAGGCGGAGTCGGCGACGTAGTCGCTCGCGCAGAGCGCGGGAGCGACGGCGACTGCGAGAACGAAGAAAGAGAGGCGCACGACTCGACGAATGATAGGCGGTGGTGCTTCAAGATCACAGATTGTGATCTTGAATGGCGAGCTCCGAGTCCACTCTTTGAGGTCACAAATTGTGACCTCAAACATCTCGACCTGTTTGATGTGGTCACACGTTGTGACCACATCACAGACAAGCGCGAGCGCTACTGCCTGTAGAGGACATTACGAGTTGCCCCTCAGGAATGGTAGCCGTGCCTCGGAGATGCGCGGCGTCCGAGGTATACAGATGGCATGGCAACAAGAACGAAAGGCGCTCCACGTGGAAGGAAGATGCTCGCACGGCAATCAGCGGAGCCTCCGATCATCGAGATACGTGGACAGAGCGTGATCCTCGACATGGATCTCGCAGCCGCGTATGGCGTTCTGACCAAAGCGCTCAACCAGGCGGTCAGGCGAAATCCTAGTCGCTTCCCGACCGATTTCCGGTTTCAGCTGACAGTCAAGGAGGCCAACTCTTTGAGGTCACAATCTGTGACCTCAAACAATGCGCGCGGTGGCCGGCGCAACCTCCCGTGGGCATTCACCGAACATGGTGCGCTGATGGCCGCCTCCGTTTTGAATAGCCCGCGTGCCGTTCAAATGAGCGTCTTCGTGATCCGTGCGTTCGTTCGCTTGCGTGCGTACGCGCGCGGGCACGCAGAGGCCGCGAAGCGGCTCGACGCACTGGAACGACGAGTGACGGCGCACGACGAGGACCTCGGCGACATGTTCAAGGCGTTGCGTGCCCTTTTGACACCGTCTCCGCGGAATGCGCGCGAAATCGGCTTCGCGAAGACGTGATAATGCCTCCTTCGCAAGGAGGCGCTGAATGACCGTCGCGGGTGAGTGGGAATCGTTCTACGTCATCGTCGGATCATCGGCCGCGGCGTTGACCGGACTGCAATTCGTCGTCGTCGCGCTGAGTGCGGATACAGAAGGGCTCAGCACCGGCTCCGACGTTTTCGCGACGCCGACCGTCGTTCACTTCTGCGCCACGCTGCTGATCGCCGCGATCCTCTGCGTGCCGAGGCAAACGGCCGCATCGCTCGCCGTCTGTCTGGCCGCCGAGGGGCTGGCCGGGCTTGTCTACGCGATGATCGTCATGCTTCGCTTCGGCAAAGAGATGCACTACAAGCCGGTTCTCGAGGACCGCATCTGGCACATCGTCCTTCCCTCCGTTGCGTACCTCGGCCTCTTCGTCAGCGGGGTTGCAACGTACTGGCACGAGGTGGGAGCGCTCTACGTCGTCGCCGCGACGGCGCTGCTGCTCCTGCTGATCGGAATCCACAACGCCTGGGACGCGGCGGTGTACATCGCGATGAGAAAACGCGATCGTTGATCCGCTCCCTATAATTCGCGGCATGCGCAGACTGCTCGCCGTTCTCGTCCTTGCCGCCGTCGTTTTCGCCTGTGGAAAGAAAGAGGCTGCGCCTCCGGCCTCCGCATCGTCCGGCACGAGTGCCACCACGAGTACCACCGCGGCGGTTGCAACATCGACATCCGCGACAGCCTCGGCAGAGACGCCCAACCTCATCTCCTTTTCTTCCGGTGCGCTTATCGTGCAGAAGCCGCAGGAGTACTCCGAGGGATGGTCGGCCTTTTGGCTGTTAGACGACAAGGCAACGAGCGGCTGGGCAACGCCGGAGAATTCGATCGCGCCGCAGACGATCGTGATCGCGCTGCCGGAACGGACGCAGCTCGATCGCCTCTCCTTCGACACCGGCAGCATCGACGGCGACGGGCGGGGAGCGAAAGACATCACGGTGGAGATGTCGGACACGAGCGCCACCGCTGGTTTTCAACAGATCGCCGCGGTCTCGCTGCAGGACAAAGCGGACAACCAGAGTTTTCCGGTGTCGGCACAGGTGCCGGGACGCTGGCTGCGCGTCGTGGTGAAGAACAATCACGGATCGCCGCAGTACATCGAGCTGATGGAGATCCGCGGCTTCGGCAAGCAGCTCACGCAGACGCCCTTCGCCGATGCCAGCGGAACGTACGACACCAACTACGGCAAGTTCCATCTCAAACAGGAGGGGACGTCGGTGACCGGCTGCTACGAGCACGGCGACGGCCTCCTCAACGGCGGCATCGAAGGCCGCGTCATGAAGTTCATGTGGAGCGAGGGGAAGGACAAGAGCGGCCCGGCCCTCATGGTCTTCACGCCGGATGGGAAACAGATGTTCGGCCTCTGGTGGTACGAGGGCCAGAGCGACGCGAACGGCAGCGTCTGGAACGGAACGAAGATATCGAGCGAGGTCGGCTCCTGCCCGCATTGGTCCGGCACCGGCGCCGAAGCGCAGATGACCAAGGACCTCGAGGAGTTTGGCCGGACGCGCATCTACGGCATCAACTTCGACACCGACTCGGACACGATCAAGCCGGAGTCCAAACCGACTCTCGACAAAATCACGGCCCTGATGAAGGCGAAGCCCGACTGGAAACTGCGCGTGGAAGGCCACACCGATTCCAGCGGCAATGACGCCCACAACAACGATCTCTCCCAGAAACGCGCCGCCTCGGTGAAGGCCTACCTGGTCGCCGCCGGCATCGCCGACGCCCGTCTCACCGCCGCCGGCCTCGGCTCCACGCAACCGGCCGCAACGAACACGACAGTGTCCGGACGCGCGCAGAACCGGAGGGTGGAGTTGGCGAAGGAGTAGCGGCGTGGCGCTCGCAACGTAGAATCCCGCGTCATGGCCTCCCGCGAACTGCAGGCCTCCACGGCGGAGCGCGCGTCGCAAGCCTTTCCGACGCTGACAGCAGCGCAGATGGAACGCCTCGCGCCGCGCGGCCGTCTGCGCGCGGTTTCGGGCGGAGAAGTGCTGTGGGAGGCGGGGGCCGAATCGGTCCCGTTCATCGTCGTCCGCGCGGGCGAAATCGAAATGACCGTGCAGAAGGCCGGGCAGGAAACGATCATCGCGCGCCACGGCCCCGGGCAATTCACAGGCGAGATCAATCTCTTGTCGGGCCGGCGCACACTCGCTGGTGCGCGGATAACCCAGCCGGGCGAAGTCATCGAAGTGGATCGGGAGACGCTCCTCTCCCTCGTGCAGACAGACGCTGAGTTGAGTGAGATCCTCATGCGTGCGTTCATCGTGCGCCGGGTCGAGCTGATCGCGCAGGGAACCGGCGACGTCGTGCTGGTCGGCTCGATGCATTCCAGCGACACTCTCCGCCTCAAAGAATTCCTGACGCGCAACGGACATCCGTACGCGTACGTCGATCTCGACCGCGACGCGGACGTTCAGGATCTGCTGGATCACTTTGGCGTTGCGATCGCCGACATCCCAGTGGTCATCTGCCGCGGCCAGTCTGTTCTAAAAAATCCATCGAACGAGGCCGTTGCCGAATGTCTCGGATTCAACGCCGCCATCGATGCGGTGCATGTCCGCGATCTCATCATCGTAGGCGCGGGACCTGCCGGACTTGCCGCTGCCGTCTACGGCGCGTCGGAAGGTCTGGACGTTCTCGTTCTCGAATCGAATGCGCCCGGAGGGCAGGCTGCTTCCAGTTCGAAGATCGAGAATTACCTCGGCTTTCCTACGGGCATTTCTGGTCAGGACCTGGCCGGACGCGCATTCACGCAAGCGGAGAAGTTCGGAGCGCAGGTGATGATCGCCCGCGGAGCGCACCGCCTCGCTTGCGCCCGGAAACCGTTCATGATCGAGATGGAGAACGGACAACGGCTGCCGGCCCGCAGCGTCATCATCGCCACAGGCGCGGAGTATCGAAAACTGGCGGTTGCGAACGCCGCGCGGTACGAGGGGAATGGCATCTACTACGGAGCGACGCTGATGGAGTCGCAGTTGTGCCGAGGGGAGGACGTCATTATCGTCGGCGGCGCCAATTCGGCGGGACAGGCTGCCGTCTTCCTCGCGCAATCAGCCAGCAGCGTGTACATGGTGGTCCGCGCGGACACGCTGGCGGAAACGATGTCCCGCTACCTGATCCGCAGAATCGAAGAGAGTCCCGCCATCGTGCTGAAAACATCCAGCGAGATCACGGCACTTGACGGCGCTTCTCACCTCGAAGGCGTGCACGTCCGTGATCTGAAAACAGGGACAACGACGGTGCTCCCGATCCGTCATGTATTCGTCATGACGGGTGCGGTTCCCGCCACCGGCTGGCTGGAGAACTGCCTCGCGCTCGATGAGAGCGGTTTCATCAAGACGGGACCGGATCTGAGTGCCGAAGAATTGTCGGCGTGGCCGCTCGCCAGGGCACCTCATTTGCTGGAGACGAATCAGCCGGGCGTCTTCGCGGTGGGCGACGTCCGCAGCGGCAACATCAAGCGCGTGGCATCAGCCGTTGGCGAGGGATCGATCGCCGTCTCGTTCGTGCACAGCGTGCTGCACGAGTAGAGACTACGCCCGCTTTTTCCGCGGCTTGGGATGCGCCGCGTCGTTCGCAATGGGCTTGCCCCACTTGTGTGCCCACGCGCCAACGGCATCCATCGCCGTCGCCAGCGCCCGTCCCTTCGGTGTCAGCGAATACTCCACGCGGATCGGCGCCTCCGGGATCACCGTCCGGTCGACGATCCCTTCCTGCTCCAGCTCCTGCAAGCGTTCGGTGAGCATGCGGTCGGTGATGTCCGGGATGGCGTCGCGCAACGTCGCGAAGCGGCAGCGTGACTTGAGGAGGAGATAGATGATCGCTCCGGTCCAGCGCCGCCCGATCAGCTCGATGGCGGCGTGGAAGGAACCGCAGAGCTCCGGGGTCTCCTGGGCGGCTTTTTTCATCTCTCGCTGAGAACGCGGATGCGGATACGGAATTTCCGAGTAACGACCTCAATTCTATTGACTAACTAAAAAGAAGCGACTACTGAAAAGGTCGCACGAAAGGAACGTCAAAATGGATCAGGGATTACTCATCGCCCGCCTCGTCATCGGACTTCTCATGGCCGGTCACGGCTCTCAAAAAGCGTTCGGATGGTTCGGCGGCTACGGCCTCCAGGGCACCGGCGGCTTCATGGAAACCCTCGGCTTCCGCCCGGGACGCCTCTTCGCCGCCGCCGCTGCCTACGGCGAAGTCATCAGCGGCATCCTCATCGCCCTCGGCCTCCTTGGCCCGATCGGTCCGGCGCTCATGCTCTCGGTGATGATCGTCGCCGCCGTGACCGTGCACTGGAAGCAAGGCCTCTTCGTGACGTCGAACGGGATCGAGGTGCCGCTGCTCTACGCGACCGCCGCCATCGCCCTCGCCCTTACCGGCCCCGGACGCATCTCACTCGACGCCGTCCTCGGCCTCCAGTGGCTCTCGACGCCGCTCCTCGCGACTGCCGCTCTCATCGCCGGAGCCGCCATCGGCTTCGCCAATCTCGCCTTGCGCCGGCCGGTTGCCGCCGCCGCGTAAGACAGACAGGAGCGCCCGCGGTGCCGCGGGCGCTCCATCAACGGCTGCCGCCGGGCTAATGCACCATGCGCATCGGCAGTCCCTGGCTATCAATTGGCGGATCGGGCGGCAAGGTTTTCGATGTCCCGCTGATGATCCTTCGCGCCGTCCAGAGGGCCGCGAAGGCGTCGGCGATGTCATCGTTTGAGGCGTGTCTCCGCTCGATCTGATTGCGCGCGGACTCAAATGCGAGTGGGCCGAAGCCGGCGTCGATCAGCGTGCGGCGGATTGCATGTCCTTCCGCAGTTCTCTTCGCCGGTAGGATCGGCGTGCCTGCCCAGGTGCTGAACGTCAGCTCCGGATGAACCTCGAAGACTCTGCTCCGAAGATCGGTATCAGCCTGGAGCGCGACGTCCACCTCGCGGATCTTGGGATAGATCGCGAATGCCTGTTGTGAGATCCCCTTCTTCTGCGCTGCTATCGATGCTGCCTTCGCCTCGGTATACGTTGACGCGGAAAGCGCTGGCCGGATCGGCGCGGGAAACACACTCGATCCTCGTTTCGCACCGAGATGACGGCGTGCGATGTGATCGCATTGACGCGCGCCGTTTTCCGTGAGACCGATCGGGATGTCGATGGCGATCACCGCGGCATCAAGAGCAGTGGTGAGATCACGGAAGGTGAGAAACACGTGTGCGGCAATGCTGCGGGTTTCGGTCCGCTCGATCAGCGCGATCCAACCAACGGGACAACCATCCACTCCGACGATATTGGGCATCCGTGGATGATAAGGGCATGTGCGAGATGCCGACATGCGCCGGGCCTTGCAGCCCGGCGCTTGGTGTCAGCGGAAAGTAGTGGTCTCGGAGGGTGCCGTCATATTGGCCGGACTGCATGCAGCAGTTCTTGAAAACGCCTCCCGGAGTGGCAGGGGCAGGGGTCGTTGCGGCCTAGTTTCTCGAGCAGCTCTTTGTCGCCGTGGACGATCCGCACTCCGCGCTTGACGCGCGTTTCGGATGGATAGCCTTTGCGGCGTTTGCTGCTCACTTCAAAAGCAGTGGTCCTCGTTGTGTTTGCTCATGATGTCCTCCTTCGCTCGAATTTGAGCGCGCGCATTTTAGTCCGACTCCCACGGCGCCGCGCGGATCTCATCCACTTTGCCGCCTACGAATGTGATCGTGGTGTCCATTCGTCGCACGTAGTCGGTGATGTAGCTCCATTCTTCGATGGAGATGCCGTCGAAGCGGACGTGGGCGTTGCGGCGTTCCGGGCCTTTGCCCATGATCCGTTCGACCTCGGACAGTGTCTGGCCGATGCGCAGTTTGTCGATGTGCCTCTGATTCTCGAGCGCGGTGTTGAAGGCGTAGCGGCGAACGTTGACGGTGCACCCCGGCAGCGCGACGAGGAGCAGCAGAAAGACGAGCCATATCCCCGCCGGAGTCCGGCGGGGATGAGAAGGGATCAGAACCAACCGTTACCTGCGGGATTGACGAGGGCGCGGTAGACGCTGGCGTTGATGGCGTCGCGGAGGGCCTGGCCTTCCAATTTCCCGCGCGCGACGACGTAGCGCATCGGGAGGTTGGTGGGATGGAACTCCGAGTGGTACGACAGCCAGTTGCGATCCGAGGCGACGGAGGCGTCCATCTGCGGATCGAGCATGACCAGATAGAGCGCGTTCTCGTCGACGTGCTGGATGCGGCCGGCTTCGACCGATGACGCGAGCAGGCGCTGCACGTCGAGGTCGGACACATCCTGCGTCGGTGCGCTGATCTGCTGCGAATTCATGCGCATGCCGAAGGTCTTCACGCCGTAGCGATCAAGCTCGCGGAAATTCGAATCTGCGTTGATCTGCCGCACGGCCTGGATAACGGGCAGGCGGTGCGCGGCGTCCCAGTGATCGCCGACGAAGATCACGTTGATGGACGGATCTTCGACGACAGCGCCGCCATGAAAGAGCGCGTCGCCGATCGCATCCCCGCCGCGATAGACGCGGATACGGCCGCCGTCTTCGTCGCGGATCACGTCGGCCGGATAGCGAACATCGTCCGCGGGATCGCGGGCGGGGAGTGCTTGTACCGCCGGCGCCATCGCTGCGGATGCGCCGAAGGTGATGTCCAGCACGGAATGAAGCTCGATCCCGTTCGGCGCCACGCCGGTCTGGCCGTGGAGGAAATCCCAGAAACCGACGCCGCGAACGGTGACCGGCGTCGACGTCGTCTTGAAGCTCGTCGTGGCGGTGAAGCGCGCGTCGAACTGCCGCCGCGCGTTCGCCACGCCGGGACCGAACGGGCTGCCGGCGCCGACGCAGTTCGGCGCGGGGATCTCGACGATCATCGAGCGGCCGGCGGAATCGACGACGACGAGGTGGTAGTCGGAATCGCCTTCGCGCGCGTATTTCGTGAGCGTTCCGCTGAGGCGGTACTGCGTGGTCTCGCGCGGCGCGATGCGGCTGTTGGCGGGGAGGGAGGCGGGATGGGCGGACTGCAGCATGTTGTAAATCGTCGTGGAAACGTAGGAGCCGAGGTTGATGGAGGAGGCGCCGGAATCGGTGCCGGTCTTGATCGACCAGCGTTCGACGCCGCACTGCGCATGAAGGGAAAACGCCAGGAGCAGGATCACCGGAGCGGACAGGACACGAACGAAACGCATCAATGTCTCCTTTGTCGTGACTGCGCGGCAGCAACGTGTGGGCGGAAACACCGTACGGGATCGGTGCGAGAGGCGTCAAGAGAAACGTGCAAAAAAAGAAACGCCCGCCGTTGGGGGCGGGCGTTTCGGAACAGCGGAGTCGAACGAAATCAGCGGTTGCGCAGTTCGTTTTCGTCGTTGAGATTGTTCGTGCTGCGGGTTGTGGTGCCGACGGTCGCGGAGGTCGTTTCCGACGCGCGCGTCATGCCGGGTGACATCCGGGTCTGCGCGCGGTCGAAGGCGTCGCGGGTGGCGGCCTTCATCTCGGACCACTCGGAACGCGTCGCGCCGCGGGCCTTCTCCCAGCCGCGGCTGAGATCGGACTCTACATCCTCGAACTTCCGGCCGTGATAGCGGCCCGCCGACTCCCAACCGTAGGCGTATGCCGGCCGGTAGTCGTCGTAGGTGCGTCCGCTCTTGAAGTACGGCCGCGAGGTGTGATGCTCGCGCCAGTACGTATCTTCCTCGGTCGGATTGACAGCTTCGCCGGCCGCTTTGCCCGCCAGTCCGCCGGCCACTGCGCCGATGGCGCCACCGACAGCCGCGCCGACCGGTCCGCCGACCGCGCCGATGGCTGCGCCCGCCAGGGCACCGCCGCTCGCGCCTCCTGCGACGCCGAGGGGATGCGCACCCGGCTCGCCGGTGATGGGATCAGGATTCGAATCCTGAGTTCTGTTCTTGTTGTCCATTGTTCCTCCTGCTGTTGACAGAGCAAGCAGCGAGCCGATTCATCGCCTGAAGCGGCCCCGTCGGAGCCACTTTTTTGGCGTGGCTCAGGACTCTCAAACGGCTCCCGAAATCTTTTTTGAGGCCGCGAGGTAGGAAAAATCCGCGCCGCGACTCTCCTATGCAAGAGGTAAGTGCTTTAGAATGGAACGACAAATGCACGAGATGCGCCCTCGAGGCGTTACATTGCAGCGCCAATGCGGAGCCGAAGCCTGTCCGCCATTGCCCCTGCGGAAACAATCGACTGAGCGCTTCGTTAGCGACGAGAGCGGGCGTACGAAGGTATGAGCCGCCCGCGGGTATGGGTGGTCAGTTTTTCATGAGTGCTACATCAACGCTTCTCGCTCCCATCGCGGATCAGACGCTTCGCTTTCATCGTCCCCTTGAAAAGCCGCATGTCCGCAGCATCGTGCCCGTCGTCCGCTACGCGGAACTGCTGCGCCATGTGCCGCGTCTGACCGAAGATGAAACGCATCGAGTCCACGAGGCGGTCTGCGCGATATGGCCGGCATGGAGCATCCGGTATGCTGCGGCTCTTGCCGAGTACGCCGGCGTGTCGGCCGCTGACGTCTGGATCAATCCGGATCAGGACGTGCGTTACCGGCTTGACGGCAAAACGCCGATGATCGACTTGCCCGAGGCAGTGATTGCGCGGAAGTCGACGAACGGCATCAGCATCCGAAATTGTGCAGCGCTGTGTGTGCACGACTTCAGTTCGAAAATCTGGACCCGTATCAATCCCGTACCCAACCAAGAACTGCCGGTGGATTCGCTACCCGCAGTCCTCGAACGCTACCGTTCGCTCGCGAAAGTTTGTGGAGACTGGTTTCACTCAGAGCTCAAGACGATTGCAGGTGCGTTGCTGGCCGGACCTCGTGTGGCGAACGACGGCGTCTTGGAAGTCACGACGATCGGGCTTCGCGTGAATGACATTGGCGAGCGCGGCGAGGATTTCGACGCGTGGCTTTTCGATTCGAACAGTACGCCGCAACTCGATAATGACGACGTTCAGAAGTTCATGACCGAGGCCGCCGTGCTCGAGTATGACGTTCGCGATGTGGCGGAGCATGAGACGGTGGCGTTCTGGACGCCGATGACTACGGCCGTCCGGCTCGCGAATGGCGACTTGGCATCGCGCTCAGCGTTGTATCTCGTTCGCCTGATAGGCAAGGACATGACCCAAGCCGTTGGAGTCGGGTACGACGATTCCGAAGCAGGCGACCTGGCATCGGAAGTCGCATTGAAGATGTCCCGCGTTCTCGCGAACCGGCTGTAGAGAACGATGGCCGACACGACCGAAGCGAAGCTGCGGGGCATGATTAACGAGTTTTCGGTCCGTCGTGAGGCGAATCCCTTTTCGAACCTTGTCGAGAAGATCTGCGGCGTTACCTTCGTCAATAAAATAGATGATCCGTATCGCAAACGCCCGAAAAACAAAGAAAACATTCGGATCGCCCTTGTCTCGATGCCGTACGTTTCGTTCGACACGGTCCCGCATTCTTCTTTGAGCGAAGCATTTGTCCGTCCCGACGGCGTTGACGACGTCGCGTTCCTGCGGCAGCTGGTTTCGTTCAAGGCGGACACCGCGGACCGCATGTTCAACGCATTCAGCGAGGCGCTCGAGACGGCACTTCACTCGAATCCTCCTGCCGATGTGATCTGCTTCAATGAGCTGGGCCTTCCTGCGACGGACATGGTGCCGATGCTGCGTGCGAAAGAGCTCGCGTGGGATAAGAGCCAGAAACACAAGGCTCTTATCATCGCGGGCAGTGCACACGATTCGAGGACGCTGTACAACACCGGCTACGTCTTCCGGCCGGGTGGCCCCGAAGCGGGCCAAGGATTTCATAAGTCGGTCAGTGCGCGTTCCGTCGGAGAATTGATCAGCGCGCCCGCTCACAAGAGCGTGGCAGCCGTTTATTTTGCGGGCCTCCGTATCGCTACGATGATCTGCATCGACGTCGCCGACTACGCCTCCATCGCGTCTGTCGTGAAGGTGGCAGACGGCGTCGACGTTCTTCTCGTGCCTTGCTATACGACGAAATTCGAGAAGATGGGTGCCATCGCTGACCTCACCAGTAAAGCTCTTCCGGGAGTCGTCGCTCTTGTCAACGCCGATCTTCCCGGAGATGCAAAGGTCTGTCGCATCGCCCGGTTCGGCAAGTCCGACGAGCCAAACAACGAGCTGAAGACACCGGCCGGAGCTGTGATTTCCATGCTCGATATAAACCTCTCGCAATTCGACGAAGAGCGTACCCGTATGAAGACGGAGGGGACTCCGGGGTGGGAAAAAGTCGAATACCTTTTTGGCCGGCGGGACATGCCCTATTTCACCGCAAGCACATAAGGCGAATCTCCTACAACAAAAACGGCCACCCTCGCGGGTGGCCGTTTGTTTGTAGCGACTGATAAAACTACCAGATGCGAACCCGATCCTCGGGCTTGACGTATTCGGCGTCGCCTTCTTTGACGTCGAATGCGGCGTACCACGCATCCACGTTGCGGAGCGGGGCGAAGGCGCGGACCTGACCGGGGGAGTGGGGGTTGGTCATGAGCAGCTGGCGCAGGGCGTCGTCGCGCGAGATCGTGCGCCACACCTGGGCCCAGCCGAGGAAGACGCGCTGATCGCCGGTGAATCCGTCGAGCACCGGCGCGGGCTGACCCTTGAGCGAGATGTGATAGGCGTCGAGGGCCATCAGGATGCCGCCGAGGTCGCCGATGTTTTCGCCCATCGTGAGCTTGCCGATGATGTGTTGGCCGGGGAGCTGCGGGAAGTTCACGGCCTCGTACTGCGCGCCGTACTTCGCCGCCTGCGCTTCGAACTTCGCGGCGTCCTCGGGAGCCCACCAGTCGCGCAGCATCCCGGTGCCGTCGGACTTGCGGCCCTGATCGTCGAAGCCGTGCGTGATCTCGTGGCCGATGACTGCGCCGATTCCGCCGTAGTTCACGGCCGGATCGGCTTTCGGATCGAAGAACGGCGGCTGCAGGATGGCGGCCGGGAAGACCACTTCATTTTTCGTCGACTGGTAGTAGGCATTGACCGTCTGCGGCGTCATGTTCCATTCGGATTTGTCGACCGGCTTGTTGAGGCGGGCGACGTCGTAGGCCCACTCGAACTTGCCGGAGCGCTCGACGTTGCCGACGAGATCGCCGTCCTTGACCTGTAGGGCCGAGTAGTCGCGCCACTTCGACGGATAGCCGATCTTGACGGTGAAGTGCGCGAGCTTATCGAGCGCGCGCGCTTTCGTTTCGGGACTCATCCACTGCAGGTTTTCGATGCGGCCCTTCATCGATGCGCGGAGGTCAGCGACGAGCTGCTCCATCTTCGCCTTCGACTCGGGCGGGAAGTAGTCGGCGACGTACGTGCGGCCAATCGCTTCGCCCATCGAGCCCTCCGCGGCGGCGACGGCGCGCTTCCAGCGAGGGCGCTGCTCTTTCGCGCCGTTGAGGAACTTCGCGTGGAACTCCCAATGCGCGTCGACGAAGCGCTTCGACAGCAACGGCGCGGCGTCGTCGGCGGTGTGGAACGCTTCCCACGCTTTCAGGGTCGCGACCGGCGTGTCGGCGAAGATCTTGGCGATCTTCGGAAGGGCAGTGTTTTGACGGACGACGGCGTGGTCGACTTTGTCGAGGCCCGCTTCCTTGAACGCGACTTTCCACGGGAAGCCCGGAGCGTTCTTCTCCAGCTCGGCGATCGTCATCAGGTTGTAGGTCTTATCGCGGTCGCGGCTCTCGGCGCGGGTCCACTGCGCCTCGGCGATCTTCGTCTCGAGCGCGACGATGTCGGCCGCGCTCTTCGACGGGTCGTCCCATCCGGCGAGCGTGAGCATGTCGGCGACGTACTGCTGGTAGCGGTCCTTCTGCGCCTTGTATTTGTCCTGCAGGTAGAACTCGCGGTCCGGAAGGCCGAGGCCGGACTGCGAGAGGTAAAGCGCGTTCCGGTCGGGATTCTTCGCGTCGTCGCCGATGCCGGCGTTGAAGAACGAGCTGCCAAACGCGCCCGCGGAGCGGCCCATCAGGGCGGCCACGTCGTCGTACGTCTGGGCCTTCTTAATGCGTTCGATGTACGGCTGGAGCGGCTTGGCGTCGAGCTTCTCGGCGGTGGCGTCGTCGAGAAAGGTGCGATAGATCGCCGCGACCTTGGCCTCGTCGGAGCCGGCCTTCAGGCTCTTGTCGGCGCCCCACTTGTCGAGGAGCGCATGCACGCGGGCCTCGGAGAGGTCGCCGAGGACGGCGAAGGCGCCGTAGCCGGTCTTGTCGGGCGGAATCTGGGTCTTGGCGGCCCAGGCGCCGTTCACGTACTTGAAGAAATCGTCGCCCGGTTTGACGGTGCGATCCATTCCTGTAAGATCGACGCCCCAGGTGCCGTAACGCTCGGCAGTGATGGGCGCGGCGGGCGCCGTCTTCGCGTCAGCGGCGAATACGGCGGTGGTGGAGAGGGACAGCAGAAGCAGAGAAACCGCAGAACCAATACGTCTCAAGCTCATCAGTTAGTTTTCCTCTTGATTGTTGGACGACGGACGGGTGGCGAGGATAGCAATCGCCGGCGATGGACTGCCAAGGGAAACCGTTACGGTGTGGGAACCAATTTCCCGACTTTGTTCGAGCCCAACTCGGTAAACCACAGGTTGGCGTCCGGACCCTGCACGATGCGGTGCATGACCGTTTGCGTCGTCGGCACTTTGTAGAAGGTGACGGGCACTTTGGAAGTATCAGTCGCGCTCACGATCGCCTTGTCGAAGCGGATGATGAAGTCGTTGCCCGAGGGGCTGGGCTCGGCGGGCGTCGGATCGTTCTGATTGATGTACTGCTGCACCCACAGATTCTTGGAGCTGTCGAATGCGAGGCCGGCCAGGATCACGTTCGCTGCCGACAGTGGAACCGGGTACTCGGTGATCACGATGTTTCCGGTCGCATCGGGGCCGATGCGGCCGACGCGATTGCCCGCTTCCTCGCTGAACCACATCGTGTTCGGCGTTCCGGGCTCGGGGACGATGGCGATCGGACGGCTGTTGTTCGTCGGGATCTTGAACTCGGTGACGGTGCCGTCCGCGGTAATGCGCGCGATGGCGTTGCCGACAAGTTCCGTGACCCACATCGTCCCGTCACTGCTCGGTTTGACGTAGATGGGAACGCTGCCGACAGTGGGTAGAACGTAGGTGGTGATCTTGCCGTCCGCGGTCAGACGGCCGACGGTTCCCGTGGACTTGCCCGTGAACCAGATGGTCTTGCCGTCGACGCCGAAGCTCATGCCGTGCGGATGCGTGTTGATTTTCTTGCCGCCGGGACACGTCGGGCAGTCGAGGCCAACGTCGATTCTCTGGGCGACGGTTCCGTCGGCGTTGAGGCGCGCGATCTCGCCCGTGAATTCGAACGTGACCCAAAGCCTCCCGGCGGAGTCGAATTCGATTCCGTGCGGGCCGCTCCCTTTCGGCATGGCGTGGAAGACCATCGCGCCGGACTCGGCGACATTCACGACCTGGTCATAGTTCTGTCCGGTGATCCAGAGCGTGGTGCCGCCGTTCGCGTTGAAGGTGATCTCGTGCGTGGAACCTTTCGGGGCGGGATGACAGGCGCCAGTGGTCACCGACGGCTCGCCGGGGTAATTGACGGGATAGTCGGTGACCTGCGCGTTTGCGGACAGCGCGAGGCAGAACAGAAGAGGGGCTACCGATCGGTACATGGTTTCCTCCTGCGTGAGTGTCGCATGAGACCGGTTCACGCGGAGAACGCCGCGAGGCGGAGTTACTTGAGTTCGCAGCCTGCGGCGATCAGGGCATCGCGGATTGGTTGCGGGCGATCGGTGGTGATGGTGTTGACGCCGAGGCGGACCATGTCGAGGGCGATGGAGGGGTCGTCGACGGTCCAGACGACGCTGCGCAGTTTCTCGGTGGCGAGACGGGTGATCAGCGACGGCGGGACGGCGAAGCTGGTGTCGATGCCGGTCAGCCCGTACTGCTTCACCAGCGCGATCAGATTGTCTTCGACGTAGGCCTTGGTGACGGTGCGGAAGCCGGGGCCTTCGTCATACAACACCTTCCATCCGCCATGGTCGTAGTCGGCTTCGAAGACGACGATGAGCAGGCAATCGTTGTCGGGCATCTCCTGCTTCGCCAGCGCGATCGTGTCGATGTCGAAGCTGATGAAGACGACGCGCGCCGCTTTGCCTGACTGGCGGACGATCTCCGCGGTCGGCGGCACGACCTGCGGTCCGTCTTTCAACTCGATGAAAAGCTCGCAATCGTCAGGCATCAAGTGCAGCACGTCCTCGATCAGCGGCAGGCGCGTTCCGGCCCATGTCTGCGATTTCCAGCGGCCGGCGTCGAGCGAACGCAACTCCGCAGCGAAGTGATCGCGCACGATCCAACTGGCGTTCGTGGTGCGGTCGGTGGTGTCGTCGTGGATGACGATGACCTGGCCGTCCTTCGTCAGGTGCACATCCAGCTCGCACGCTTTTGCGATCTTCCATCCCTCGGCGAACGCGGGCAGAGTGTTTTCGGGCGGCGCGTCCGGCTGAATGAAGCCCTGTCCCATGCCGCGATGCGCGACCACCTGAATCTTATTCATCGACGTACACCGTGACCTTTCTCGACCTCGGACCATCGAGCTCGACGAAGTAGATGCCCTGCCACGTGCCGAGAATCAGCTTTCCGCCGCGGTAGGGCCAGGAGAGGGAGCAGCCGATGAGCATGGAAAGAAAATGGGCGTCCGAGTTGCCCTCGCCATGCGCGAATTTCACCTTAGGCACGACCGCGCGCAACGCCTTCGTCAGATCTTCGAGCACATCGGGATCGGCGTTCTCGTTCACCGAAATCGCGCACGTCGTGTGCGGCACAACGATCGTGGCAATCCCGTCGCCGTTCGTCATCGAACTGAGGGCGCGTTGCAGGTCGGGAGTGATGATGAGGATCTGCTCGCGAGACGTGGTGCGAACGGAGAAGGTCTCATCGCGAAGCATGGGGCGATGGTAGCGCGACTCGCAGTTATACTCACTAACTTGCGATATCCACACGTCATCCTTCTAGCGGTCTTCGTTGCCGCGGCGGCTTTTGGAGCCGAGAGCACTCTCGGCACGCCGTCGATTACGCCGACGGCGGCGGGGCCTTATTACGCACGTGTCGTCCCGCTCGGCGACGGCTTTCTTGCGCTCTGGGAAGAAGGAGAGCCGTGTGAGTACGAAGAACTGCACGGAATGCGTCTCGACCGCGACGGCCACCCGCGCGACAAGCGGGACTTCATCGTGGTGCCGGCGAGGTATTCGATTTCCGTCATGGCGGCTGAATCCGACGGCGGCGATGTGGTTATCGCCTGGGACGACTCCTACGTTGCCGGCATTCATCTGATCCGTGTGAGTGCGGACACGGTGACGGTCTTAACCGATTCGGTTCCCACGTCCGGTCGAAGCATCATGAAGGTCAGCAACGGCAACATTCTCTTTGTGAGTGCGGGCGGGGGGCCCGGTGTTCCGGTGACCGCAACCCTTCTCGATCGAACGGGAAGGCTGGTGCGGAGCGGAGTGAAGGTGGTTGACCAGCCAGCGGAATCGATCGCGGTGAAGGACCTGGCCGCAGTCGACGGCGCATTCCTTCTCGCCTGGATGAGCAGCAATTCACATCTGCGCGTCGCCAGAATCGCACCTGCCGATGTGGCGGCGAACGCGGTGCAGATGGCGCCGTTCGATCTGGGAGCCAGAACCTACGTGTACAGCGTCAAGCTTGCGTCGGACGGTACACACAGCATGGTTTTCTGGGTCGACAATGAGGGCAGCAAGTACGGACTCCGCGCGCGCTCACTCGCGAGCTCCGGCGCACCTCTGGGCTCGGGGACACTCACGATCGGATCGGTCACGCCGGGTAGCAATGCGTTGGCTCCCTTCGCGGTGAGCGACGGATATGAGGTGCTCTTTCAGGAGTATGGAAACAGCGTCAATCAACCTGCATTTGTGCGCGTCTCATTCGACGGGACATTGCAGGCAGTCGCGCATCCATCGCAGCAACTCGCCGCGGCGCAGAACGGCGGCCGGACCATGGCGGTGTGGACGGAGAGCCAGTTCTCGATGAGCGATTTCTACAACTACTTGGCCGGCTACGAGATCGTCACCGCGCCGCTGGCTGGAGATGGCGTCGTCGGCGCCGGGACGGTCGTTTCCCTCGACTCGTCGGTGCAGCACGTGCGCAAGCTCGTTCCGTTCGGCGGCGGAGTCGTCGCGCTTTGGACTGAGGGTCTGCCAAACGACCGGCTGGTCGTAAGCCGCTTCACGGCATCCGGCCAGCCGGCGGACAGCGACCTGCGCCTTCGGGAATCACTCTTCAATCAGACCCATGGCGCGATCGCTACTGATGGCGAACGGCTCTTCGTCGTCTGGATGGAGGGTAGCCCGTCGCTCGGTTTGCTCGACCAATCCAAGCCGCAAACGTTGTACGGGGCGATCGTGTCTCCGGGCGCCCTCTCAGCGAGCGTGAGGGCGCTGGCAGGCGATGCCAGCGACAGCGACATCGCCGTTGCGTGGAATGGCCAGACGTTTGCGGTCGTGTATCAGCGCGTTCGGACCGGCGGCTACGATTTTGCGGCTTTGCGTGTCGATCGGGCCGGCAACGCCGTTGATCCCGTCCCCATCGCCCTAACGCCTACGCGGTACCACGACGAAAACCCGCGGCTTTCCTGGAACGGCAGCGACTATCTGCTCGTCTGGCAGCGCTGGTATGACCCCTTCATGTACTTCGGGGAACAATGTCTTACGAGGCCGGCTCCGCTCCCGGCGGAGCTCTTTGCGCAACGCTTCAGCAGCGCGTTCGTGCTCACCGGCGCGGAAATCCCCCTGGCGACGACAACCGACTACAACAGCTATTCGCTGGATGCGCAGAACGTCGACGTGGCATTCGCTGGAGGGTTGTGGCTCGTGCTTTGGATCGAAAAACGTGGGCCCCAGGCCGAATTTGCACGCATCGACGCGAGCGGCGCGCGTATCGATCCATTGAACGGCCGGACGCTGACCGGATCCTTCGACGATCCCATTCTCGTAGCAGGTCCGGACGGCTGGACCATCGCCGCTCGTGAGGGGTATGGACGTTACGGACCGGGAAGCGGCGTGGCCCTTGCGCACATCAGCATCAACGGACTCGTGAAGGTCCTGGACACGATGCCCCTTTTGACAAGCGCGGTCGAAGCATTCGTTCTGACGCCGGCTCCCCTCGTAGCGTACAAGCGGGCGTCTTCGCCCGCGGCGTTCGTCGGCTCGCTGACGCAACGTTCGCGCGCCGTCCATCACTGAACCGCGCGTTCGCGCACAGTTATAATCGCTGCACTCGTCTGAGCTCATGCCCTTCTTCTGCATCCACTGCAGGTCGGAAATCGATTCGAAATTCAAGGCGTGCCCGTACTGCGGGGAGCCGATCACCGATTTCCTCAGAAAACACCTCGAGCATCCTCTCGATGGCAAGTACCAGATCCTCTCGCGGCTCGGCGTCGGCGGGATGGGCGAGGTCTACAAGGTCCTCCACCTCCATCTGAACTCGATCCGCGTCATCAAACTGATGCGCAGCAGCATCGCGAACGAGCCGGGCGCGGATGACCGTTTTCTCCGAGAAGCGCGGCTGGCCACGCGCATCAATCATCCGAATGTCGCGCAGCTCTACGACTTCTCCACGCTCGACGACAGCTCGCGCTACATGGTGTGGGAGTACATCGAGGGGACCAATCTTCACGAGCTCATCGAGACGCATGGTCCGCTCTCGCCAAAGTACGCGGCGCAACTCGCAATCGAAGCGCTGCACGGGCTTGATGCCATTCATCGCGCGGGCATCGTGCATCGCGACATCAGCCCCGAGAACATCATGATCGACCGCGACGAGGACGGGGAGCAGCACGTGAAGCTCATCGACCTCGGCATCGCCAAGCAGGGCGACAGCACGGAGGCGAACAAGACCAAGACGGGGATGTTCGTCGGCAAGTGGAAGTATTGCTCGCCCGAGCACCTCGGCATGCTCGACGCCGGCGAGCGCATCGACGGCCGCGCCGATCTCTATTCGTTCGGCATCGTGCTCTACGAGATGCTGACCGGCGTTCCGCCGTTTCAGGCGGACACGCCGCACGCGTACCTGATGCTGCACGCGTCGGAGAAACCGAAGGCGCTGCGCGATGTGAATCCGTCGATGCCGTCGTCGCCGGAGCTGGAGGCGCTGATCTTCCGCGCGCTGGAAAAGGACCGTAAGAAGCGCTTCGCCTCGGCGCGCGAGATGGCGCGGGCGCTGGAGGAAATGGAGCCGTCGCTCGACGATCAGACCGGCGCGCCGCCGCCACTGCCGAAGGTGTTCGAGGTGACGGAAGAGCCGACGAAAGTTGCGACGCCGACGGTGCCGAGCGGCGGACCAACGCCGAAAGCGCCGCGTGTCGATGCGAACGCGTCGACCGTGCTGACCGCGAATGGCGAGCCGATGTCGCGTCCGTTGCGCAAGGTGTCGACGACGAACGTGTTGCCGGTTCCAGCGCCGCGCCGTTCGAAGATGGGCGTGATCGTGTTGGCGATTATCGTCGCTGGTGCGATCGCAGCTTTCCTGCTCCGCAAGCCGGCGCCGGTCGTGCCACGCAAGCCGGAGCCGGCGCGCGTCGTAGCCGTCGCTCCCGGCCGCGTGGCGCTGAATGCGTTTCCGTGGGCCGAGGTGACGAGCATCCGCAACGTTGCGAATGGCGCGACGGTGGAACTGAAATCGCCGTTCGTGACGCCGGCGCCGGTCGATCTCGCGCCCGGCACGTACGAGATCACGTTGTCGAATCCGGCGTTCCGTTCGCCGATCACGCGCACGGTCGATGTGAAGGCGGGGCAGGAGCAGTTGATCAACGTCGCATTCGCCGATCCGGCCACGGCCACGCTTCCGCAACTCGCGGGAGGCACGCCGTGAAGCGCGCGGCACTCCTGCTTTTGCTTGCGTTGCCCGCGATGGCGGCGGAGACATGGTCGGACGCGTACAACCGCGGCGTCGATCTCGTTCGCGCGGGCAAATATCAGGCGGGCGCGCAGGCGCTGCAGCATGCGATCGAACAAGTGCCGGAGGAAAATTCGGCAGCGCGCGTGCGCGATCAGATCTTCACCTACACCCCCCACTTCTGGCTCGGCATCGCGCGCCTCAACCTCGGCGATCCCGACGGCGCGCTGCGCGAGTGGAAGATTTCCGAGGATCAGGGCGCGGTGAAGAACACGCCGTACTACGCGCAATTGCGCGATCTGATCGGCCGTGCGAATTCGCAGAAGCAGCGCCGCGCCGAGGGAGCCGCGGTTCCGAGCAAGCAGGAAGCGAATGCAGCGATCGGACGCGCGATTTCCGCACAGGTCGATGCGGTGACCGCGGGCGGAGATCACAGCGACACGTATCACGCGGCGCAGCGCAAGCTGTCGGAGGCGAAGGATACGAACGCGAACGCGGGCATCGACGTGCGCGCGTACAAGCGCGCGGCCGAAATCGCCGAGGAAGCGCGGGCGATGTTCGTCCAGGCCGCCGACGACGCGAAAAAGCAGCGCGCCGCGCGGCCGGTGAAGCCGCCTCCCGTTGCGAAGACGAAGGTGCCGCCGGGCGACATCGTGGTCCCATTCGACGACGTGCCGCAGCCGAAGGCTCCTGCACCAGTTCCCGTTCCCGTTCCGGTCACGCAAACCGTTCCGCCGCCGGCTCCGAAAGCCGAGGTCAAGAAACCGGAACCGCAGCCGGAGATGGCCAGCGAGGATTTCGTCAACGCACAGCTCGCGATCCAGGCGTATCGCCGGCGGCTGATCGCGATGAAACTCTCCGTCGCCGACGCGCAGCGGATCGAGCGTCAATTGAAACCGGGCAGCGACGCGAAAACGATCCGGCGCGTGGTTGATGAAGTCGCGGCGAAAGAGCGCGCGCTCGATGCACGCAAGCCGCCCGAGGTTGCGATCGCGCCTCCGCCCGATCCGACGCGTGCGCAACTCGAATCGGCATATCGCGCGTTCGCCGCGGGCGATCTGGCGTCATCCGATCGCGCGCTGACGGAACTCATCGCCGCGAAGGAAAGCGCCGAGGCGTATCTGCTGCGCGGCTGCGAGCGCTACACGCAGGCGATGTTGTCGCGTAACGGCGATCCGCTCCTCGCCAGCGCCACCGCAGATATGCAATCGGCATTGCGTCTCAATCAGGCGCTGCGGTTGGACGCGGCCGCATGGTCGCCGAAGCTGGTGGCGTTTTTCGAGAAAGTGAAGGGGCAATAACGCCTCAATCTGTGTTGATCTGCGTCATCTGCGGATAGGTGTTTTCATCCGCAGATGACGCAGATGGGACGCAGATTGATGTCGATCACCCCAGCAACTCATCGAGCGCGGCGAGGAGCGTGTCGGACTCGTAGGGCTTCTGGAGGTAGCCGACTTTCTTTCCGTTTGGGGTCTTCGTGAGCAGGTTCTGGTCGCCGTGGCCGGTGGAGAAGAGGACCGGGAGGTCGGGCCAGCGCGCGGCGATCTGTTCGTAGACCTGGATGCCGTCGAGATCGGGGAGGCCGAGGTCGAGGATGACGGCGTCGGGAGGATTGGCGGCGATGCGCTCGACGGCTTCGGTGCCGAGGCGGACCCAATCCGTGGTGACGCCTTCGAAGTTGAGGATGGCCACGAGGCCTGCGCCGACGGACTCGTCATCTTCGATCATCGTCACGCGCATGGATGGGCGTACGCGGCGCGGCGTGACTTGTTGCCGCGGCGCAGCGATCGACGCCGCCGGCGAGGCCGGAATGAGGATGTGAAATGTCGTCCCTTCGCCGAGCGTGCTCTCCGCGTAAATGTGTCCCTGGTGCTGTTGCACGACTTGCGACGCGACGGCGAGACCGAGGCCGGTGCCGCCGAATTTTTTCGTCGTGAAGAGCGGCTCGAAGATGTAGAGCAGGGTGTCCTGCGGGATGCCGACGCCGGTATCGCGGATTGTGAAATGAACGGCGGGGATGGGAGTGGGATTGCCGTCGGTCATCATCTCGGCGACGGCGCGCACGTCCAGCTTGCCGCCGTTGGGCATGGCGTGATGCGCATTGACGACGAGGTTGGCGAAGACCTGGCGGAGTTGATGCGCGTCGGCGAGCATGGTCAGCGATGGGTCGGCATCGGTGGTGACCGTTACCAGCGGTCCCGCCAATTGGACCAGCTCCGGCTCGAAGCCGTGCAGCCATTCGGCGACGTTGACCGGAACGCGGGTCGGCTCGCCGATGCGCGTGAAGCGGAGGATTTCCTGCGTGACGCGTTTGCCGCGCGCGACGGCGTCGGCGATTCGCGGAGCGGCAAGCTTGACGGCAGGATCGTGGCCGGCGCGTTTGGTGAGCAGATCGATGAACGGTTGGATGCCCATGAGCACGTTGTTGAACTCGTGGGCGACGGAGGCGGCCAGGCGCCCGAGGCTGGAGATGCGCTCGGCTTGCAGCAGACGATTTTCGAGGCGGAGCCGTTCGCTCTCGTCGACGACGCGCGGAATATCGAGACCGTCGAGCGGCGCCGAGACGATGACGAATCCGTCCACTCCGCCGCTCGCGTTGCGGAGCGCGCAAATGGTGATGAACGACAGGCTGTCGTCGTCCGGGCTGCGCCGTCCGCCGGACCACGAACCTTCTTCGCGCACGGCCGCGAACAGCTCGGACACATCGTGGAAGGGCATGACCGCGGCGAGCGTCTTCCCGACAAGCGTCGAGGCATTGCCGCCGAACAGTTTTTGAGCGGCGGGGTTCGAGAAGACGATCGTTCCGTTGCCATCGGTCGCAAGGACGGCCTGGTTGATGGCGTTCAGTAAGGCGTCAGCGGTGAACATGGGGTTTCTGCGGGCTGAAGGGGAGGCGGCGGAAAGGTCCCGGTTGCCTGGAAGACAGTAGAGCATATACTTACGTCCGTAGTGAAGCAAGAACGGGTTCTCATCGTCGAAGACGACCGCGCCGCCGAGTTGATTCTGCGGATCCCGCTGGAGCGCGAAGGATTCGCCGTTGACTTCGTGGAAGAGGGCTACGCGGCCATCGAGAAGTTGCGCGCACATGAGTACTCCGCGGTCATTCTCGATCTCATCATTCACCGCGGCTTGAATGGATTCGGCGTGCTGAACTTCATCGACATGGAGCAGCCCGAGCTGCTCGACCGCGTCTTCCTGATGACCGGCATGTCGGAGCAGACGGTGATGAACACCGCGCCGCAATTGCTCTCGCGCCTTTTCCGGAAGCCGTTCAGCTACCGCAAGCTCGTATCCGCCGTCGTGGCAGTCGTGCGCCCGCACACCGTCCACGCGGACGAACGGCAGAAGCGGTTGCTCGTCGTCGATGACGATGCCATGTCCGCCGAGCTGGTAGCCGTGTTCGGACGCCGCATCGGGATGTCGGTCGATATCGCTGAAAACGGCCGCGAAGGGATCGAGCGGATCGCCAACGCGCACTACGACGCCGTCGTCCTCGACCTGCTCATGCCCGGCATCGATGGGTTCGGAGTGCTCGAGTATCTCGACCGCTGCAAGCCCGAGGTGATGTCGCACACGATCATCTCCAGCGGGCTGCCCGAAAAGTATCGGGAGCGCGTGGCGCACTACGGCGTGTGTGGCGTGGTCGCGAAGCCTCTCGATCATCGTGCACTTCAGGAGATGCTGGCCCACTGCATCGCCGATGGACGCGCGGAGAACGGATCGAAGCAGGCCAACGGATCGTAGCGCCGCGCGAACGCAGCGCTACGATCCGGAACTGTCTTAGTGTGAGGCGGTCTGCGACTGGATGCGCATCCCGTAGAACGAGCGGTAGACGAAAATCATCGAGATGATGAAGAAGACCACCGCGAGAATCCGCGTCAGTCCCTGCTGTCCGTTCTTCGTCATCTCCACCGCGAGCTCGACCGCGAGCAGGCCGAAGAGGGTCGTGAACTTGATGACCGGGTTCATGGCCACCGAGGAAGTGTCCTTGAATGGATCGCCGACCGTGTCGCCGATGACGCAGGCGGCGTGAAGCGGCGTTCCCTTTTCCTTCAACTCCACTTCCACGATCTTCTTGGCGTTGTCCCACGCGCCGCCGGCGTTGGCCATGAAGATGGCCTGGTAGAGACCGAAGAGCGCGATCGAGATCAGGTAGCCGATGAAGAAGAACGGCTCGAAGCAGGCAAACGCAAGCGTCGAGAAGAAGACCGTGAGGAAGATGTTGAACATCCCCTTCTGCGCGTACTGCGTGCAGATGGCCACGACCTTCTTTGAATCCTCGACCGAGGCCTTCGTGGCGCCGGCGTCGAGATGCATGTTCGCTTTGATGAACTCGACCGCGCGGTAGGCGCCGGTCGAAACAGCCTGCGTCGACGCGCCGGTGAACCAGTAGATGACCGCGCCGCCGACGACGAGGCCGAGCAGGAACTGCGGATGGAGCAGGGAGAGCTTGTCCATGTCCACGGTCAGCTTGTTCGTGAGCATGACGATGATCGAAAAGATCATCGTGGTCGCGCCGACGACGGCGGTGCCGATGAGCACGGGCTTGGCCGTGGCCTTGAACGTGTTGCCGGCGCCGTCGTTCGCTTCGAGGAAGTCTTTGCCCTTCTCGAATGAGGGCTTGAAGCCGAAGTCGCGCTGGATTTCCGCTTCGATGCCGGGGATCGATTCGATCGTCGACAGTTCGAAGACCGACTGCGCATTGTCCGTGACCGGGCCGTAGGAATCGACGGCGATCGTCACCGGTCCCATGCCGAGGAAGCCGAAGGCGATCAGGCCGAATGCGAAGATCGCGGGCGCGATCATCAGCGCGCCGGCACCGACAGGGAACATGCTGCTGATCCACGCGCCGACGCCCATCAGGCCGGCGATGGTGATGCCCATCCAGTAGGCGCTGAAGTTTCCGGCGATGAGGCCGGCCAGGATGTTGAGCGACGCGCCGCCTTCGCGCGACGCGGTCACGACTTCCTGCACGTGGCGCGATTCGGTCGAGGTGAAGACTTTCACCAGCTCCGGGATGATCGCGCCGGCCAGCGTGCCGCAAGTGATGATCGTGGAGAGCTTCCACCACATCGAGGCGTCGCCGCCGAGCGTGGGGATGAGCAGGTAGGAGACGGCGTACGTGACGCCGACCGAGAGGATCGAGGTGATCCACACGAGCGACGTGAGCGGCGCCTCGAAGTTCATGACGTCGGCGTTTTTGTACTTGGCGGACGCGATCGCGCCGTTGAGCCAGTAGGAAACAGCCGAGGTGACGATCATCAGGACGCGCATGACGAAGATCCAGACCAGCAGCTGCGTCTGGACGATCGGATCGCTCACCGCGAGGAGGATGAACGTGATCAGCGCGACGCCGGTGACGCCGTAGGTTTCGAATCCGTCGGCAGTCGGACCGACCGAGTCGCCGGCGTTGTCGCCGGTGCAGTCGGCGATGACGCCGGGGTTGCGGGCATCGTCTTCCTTGATGTTGAAAACGATCTTCATCAGGTCCGATCCGATGTCGGCGATCTTGGTGAAGATGCCGCCCGCGATGCGCAGTGCCGCAGCGCCGAGCGACTCACCGATGGCGAAACCGATGAAGCACGGCCCCGCGTAGTCGCGTGGGACGCAGAGAAGGATGAAGAGCATCAGCACGAGCTCGGTGGAGATGAGCAGCATGCCGATGGACATACCGGCCTTGAGCGGGATGTCGTAGGTCGGGAACGGCTTGCCGCGCAGCGACGCAAACGCAGACCGAGAGTTGGCGAAGGTGTTGACGCGGATGCCGAACCAGGCCACGCCGTAACTGCCGGCGATGCCGATGAGGCTGAAGATGATGATGATCGAGGTCTTCGTGACGCCGTAGTGCCGCAGCACGCCGAAGTAGAAGACCATGATCACGCCGATGAAGAGCTCGAGCAGCAGGATGAACTTGCCCTGCGTCTGCAGATACGTTTTGCAGGTCTCGTAAATCAGCTCCGAGATCTCGAGCATCGACTTGTGCACGTCGAGCTTCTTGAGCTTGACGTACATGACGAAGCCGAAGAGCAGCCCGAGAACGCAGACGACGAGGCCGTACAGGAGCAGCTTCTGTCCGGTGATGCCGCCGAGAAACGACACCGTGTTCAAATCAGGCAATACGAGATTGGCCTCGGTCTGCGCCTCCGTGGGCTGACCGGCCAGCTTCGATTCCTGCGCCGCGACCGGAGCATTTCCGGCCGGCTGGGTTGTGTCCGTACTTTGCGCGTGCGCAACGCCGGCGATGCAGACCATCAGCATCGCCAGGACCAGCGTGCGCGTGATCCATGACTTCATAGGTCCTCCGAAAGTTTGTTTGCGGTGATTCCGCGACCCAAGGGGGTTGGGTAAGGGCGCGGATTGTAAAGCATTTTCACGCGGAGACGCGGGGACGCGGAGAAAAGCGGGGATTCTCTCCGCGACTCCGCGGCTCCGCGTGAAACCGTAACCCTTTACCATCACCCCATGAACTGGCTCATCAAGAACTTCCTACGTGGCCTCGTCATCGTCGTGCCGATCGCGTTGACGTTGTATCTGCTGTACGAGGCCTTCGTCCGCATCGACCGGCTCCTGAACCTGCCGACGCCCGGGGCGGGGTTCGCGATTACGATCGTGACCATCATCGCAATCGGCGCGGTGGCCTCGAACTTTTTCGTGCGGAAGTTTCTGCGGTTTACGGAAGTGATCTTCACGCGTGCGCCGCTGGTGAGGCTGGTCTACGCGTCGATCAAGGATCTGCTCGAAGCGTTCGTCGGCGACAAGAAGCGGTTCGATCAGCCGGTGGCGGTGACGATCACCGAGGGCGTCCGCACGCTCGGCTTCATCACGCAGGACGACCTCGGGTTTCTCTCTCTTCCCGGACAGATCGCCGTCTACCTGCCGTTCTCGTACAGCATGGCCGGGACGCTGGTGGTGGTGGCGCGCGAACGCGTGGAGGCGTTGGCGGTCGATAGCGCGAACGTCATGGCGCTGATCATTTCGGGCGGTGTGTCGCGCGGAGCGAACTCCGCGTGACACGGTTCGTGCATTGCCGGACCCCGCACTGAATCGTGTGTCTTGCGTCACCGACTGTTTTCGATATGATCGCCGCCGTTCTTACACCGCGCCGCATCCCGCCGAGGTAGCAGCCTGTAGATGGCTCAGATTTTCCACCGTAGCGCCAACACACTTGCCCGCGTCACGATCTTCGGCGCTGTATTCGCCGTTGCATTCGTGCTGTGGGCGATCGGCGGCGTGGTCCGTTCGCCGTACGCGACCGATCAGGGGATCGAGCGCGAACAGCCGGTTCCTTTCAGCCATCAGCATCACGCCGGCGGACTCGGGATCGACTGCCGCTATTGCCACACCAGCGTCGAGACATCGAACTTCGCCGGCATCCCGCCGACGCAGACCTGCATGAACTGCCACTCACAAATCTGGACGAACGCCGAGATGCTCGAACCGGTGCGCGCGAGCTTCGCCACCGGAAAACCGATCGTCTGGTCGCGCGTCCACCGGCTTCCGGATTTCGTTCATTTCAATCACTCGATTCACGTCAGCAAAGGGATCGGATGCGCGAGTTGCCACGGCCGCATCGACATGATGCCGCTGACGTATCAGGCCTCGCCGCTGACGATGGAGTGGTGCCTGAGCTGCCACCGCGCGCCGGAGAAGTTCGTCCGTCCGCGCAACCAGGTTTTCAATATGGCCTACATCACGAACGATCAGGAACGCATCGGCCCGAAGCTGGTGCAGGAGTACAACATTCAGAAGTTGACGAGCTGCTCGACATGCCATTACTAAGGGCGTCGGGAGTCGGGAGTGGGGAGTCGGAGAACGAGGCGGAAGTCTCAAAGCTCCGACACCCGACTCCCGACACCCGGCTCCCGCATCAAGCCATGATCGACAAGAACGAACTAAACCTCGCGGATTTCAAGAAACGCCTCGGCCCCGAGTACTGGCGGAGCCTCGAGTCGTTGTCGCGCGAGGATTTCGAGCAGGTCGTGGAGACGGAGTTCCCGGACGGTGCGTTGGCGCTGGAGCGCGGCGTCGACCGGCGCGATTTCGTGAAGCTCATGGGCGCGTCGATGGCCCTCGGCGGACTGGCCGCGTGCAACCGTCCCGCGGAGAAGATCGTCCCGTACGTTCGGCAGCCGGAGAATCTGATCCCCGGCCAGCCGCTCTACTTCGCATCCGCGATGCCGATCAGCGGCTACGCGCATGGCGTCCTCGTCGAGAGTCACATGGGACGTCCGACCAAGATCGAGGGCAATCCAGATCATCCGTCGTCCCTCGGAGCTACTAATTCATTCATGCAGGCCTCGATCCTCGGCCTCTACGATCCCGACCGCTCCCAGGTCGTTCGCCACCTCGGCGAGATTTCGACCTGGAGCGAGTTCCTGGCCACGCTCGCGCCGGCGCTCAAAGCCGGCGGCGTGCGGTTGCTCACGCAGACCATCACCTCGCCGACCCTCGGCGCGCAGATCCAGCAATTCCTCGCGCAGTCGCCCGGCGCGAAGTGGCATCAGTGGGAGCCGGCCGGCGGACACAACGTGCGCGAAGGATTGCGGCTGGCGTTCGGCGGCTACGCGAATGCCACCTATCACTTCGACAAAGCGAACGTCGTCGTCTCGCTCGACTCCGACTTTCTCGATCGCGGCCCCGGACATCTCCGTTATGCGCGCGATTTCTCCAGCCGCCGCAAAGTGCGCAAGGGGACGACGTCGATCAATCGCCTGTACGCGATCGAGTCCGGCCCCACCGGAACCGGCTCGATCGCCGATCACCGTCTGGCCGTGCGTCCATCGCAGGTCGAGGCGTATGCCCGGGCAATTGCCGGCGCGGCCAACGCGCCCGACAACCATGGCGACTGGATCTCCGCGCTCATCAACGATCTCCAGAAAAACCGCGGCGCGAGCATCGTCATCGCCGGCGAGGAGCAGCCGCCCGCCGTCCACGCCATCGCCATGGCCATCAACCAGTCCCTCGGCAACATCGGATCGACGATCACCATTACGGATTCACCAGAGGTAGCTCCGGTCAATCAGCTCGATTCGCTGAAGCAACTCGTCGCCGACATGAACGCCGGCGCGGTGAAGACGCTCATCATCCTCGGCGGCAATCCCGTCTACGACGCGCCGAACGATCTCCAGTTCGTCAAAGCGCTGGACAAGGTGCCGTTCCGCGCGCATCTCTCGCCGTACTACGACGAGACCTCGATGCACGTGCACTGGCACATCCCCGAGACGCACTACCTCGAGTCTTGGAGCGACGCACGCGCGCACGACGGCACGGTCTCGATCGTTCAGCCGCTCATCGCTCCGCTGTACAACGGACGCTCGCCGCACGAGGTTCTCGGCGCGCTCCTCGGCGGACTCGATGCATCGCCGTACGACGTCGTCCGCACCTACTGGCAATCGAAAGCCGGCGCGCTCAACTTCGACGCGACGTGGCGCAAGTGGCTGAACGACGGCGTCATCGCCGGATCGGCCTTGCCAGCCAAAGCGGCGAGTGCGGCCGCTCCGACTCCCGACTCCCGACCAGCGACTCCCGCTGGCTACGAACTGCGCATCCTTCCCGATCCGAACATCTACGACGGCCGTTACGCCAACAACGCCTGGCTGCAGGAGCTGCCGAAACCGCAGACGAAAATCTGCTGGGAGAACGTGGCCCTCGTCAGCCCGAAGACCGCCGTCGCCCTCGGATACGACGACAAGCGCCGCGACGCTCTCGTCAACGAAAAGCAGACGCTGCTCGCCGATGTGAAGTACCGCGGCCGCACGATCCGCACGCCGATCTGGGTCGTCCCTGGACACGCCGACGGCACCATCACCATGTTCATGGGCTACGGCCGCACGCGCGGCGGCCGCATTGCCACGCCCTCTCCCGATACGAAAGGGATGTACGGCCCCGACCTCGACGCCTTCCACATTTCCGGGAACACGATGGGCGTCGACCTCACGCCGTTCCGCTTCTCTGATGCGCTCAACGGCGGACCGGGCGCCGACATCGCACTGACGAACGCGGGCCCGTACGACGTCGCCTGCACGCAGGAGCATCAGAGCCTGAACGCGAGCGACGTTGGAGCCGACCGCGGCATCATCCGCTCAGCGTCATTCGCCGAATATCTGAAAACGCCCGACTTCGCGCACGACTACAAGCGCGAAGAAGAGCAGAGTCCCGAGTCGATGTACCCGAAGTACGACTACTCCAAGTCGCACGCCTGGGCGATGGTCATCGACACCTCGGTCTGCACCGGCTGCAACGGCTGTGTCGTGGCCTGCCAGTCGGAGAACAACATCCCTGTCGTCGGCAAGGAGCAGGTGCTGGCCGAGCGCGAGATGCACTGGCTGCGCATCGACCGTTATTACAAGGGCGACGCGGACAATCCCGAGGTGTTTCACCAGCCGGTGCCGTGCATGCAGTGTGAGCAGGCGCCGTGCGAGCCGGTCTGCCCGGTCGGCGCGACGTCGCACAGCGGCGAAGGTCTGAACGACATGACCTACAACCGCTGCGTCGGCACGCGTTACTGCTCGAACAACTGCCCGTACAAAGTGCGCCGCTTCAACTTCTTCCACTACAGCGACTACGAAACGCCCGCGCTCAAAGCGCAGCGCAATCCCGACGTCACCGTCCGCACCCGCGGCGTCATGGAGAAGTGCACCTACTGCGTACAGCGCATCAACGCCGCCAAGATCGACGCCGAGAAAAAGGGCCGCCGCGTGCGGGACGGCGAAGTCGTCACCGCCTGCCAGCAGGCGTGTCCGACGGATGCGATCGTGTTCGGCGATATGAATGACCCGCACAGTCATGTCGCGTCGTTGAAGGGCGAACCGACGAATTACGCATTACTCGCGGAACTCAATACCCGTCCGCGGACCACGTACCTTGGCGCAATCAAGAACCCCAATCCTGAGATCAAGTAAATGTTGAAATCGTTATCACCACAAAGACACAAAGGACACGAAGAGATCTCTTTGTGCTCTTTGTGTCTTTGTGGTGAAACGCTTTTTTTATAGTCATGGCAACCAACCAAACCCCAGCCCACGAAATCCGCCCGGTAACGCAGGACATCCCGGAGCGCTTCATCCCCGTTCCGACGGTGGAGCCGGGGCACACGTTTGCGTCGGTCACGGATCAGATCAGTGCCATCGTCCTGCGCAAGCGGATGCCGAAGCTGTGGTGGGTGGGGCTGGCCGCCGGCGTCTTCGGCGTCATGATCCTGACCGCGACCATCGGCAAGCTGCTCATCGTCGGCGTCGGTATCTGGGGCATCAACCATCCCGTCGGCTGGGGTTTCGACATCCTCAACTTCGTCTGGTGGATCGGCATCGGCCACGCCGGCACGCTCCTCTCCGCCATCCTCTTGTTGCTGCGACAGGAGTGGCGGACGTCGATCAATCGATTCGCCGAGGCGATGACGCTGTTCGCAGTCGCCGCGGCAGGGTTGTATCCCGCGCTGCACACCGGCCGGCCGTGGTACGACTTCTGGCTCTTCCCGTACCCGAACACGATGACGTTGTGGCCGCAGTTCCGCAGCCCGCTGATGTGGGACGTCTTCGCGGTCTCGACCTACGCCACCGTTTCCGCGCTCTTCTGGTACGTCGGACTGATCCCCGATCTGGCCACGCTGCGCGACCGCGCCCGCGGCAAGGGGATGCGCGTCATCTACGGGATGCTTTCGCTCGGCTGGCGCGGTTCGGCCAAGCACTGGTTCCGCTACGAGTCGACGTACCTGTTGTTGGCCGGTTTGTCGACGCCGCTCGTGCTCTCCGTCCACACCATCGTCTCCTTCGACTTCGCCGTCGCGCAGATCCCGGGATGGCACGCCACGTTCTTCCCGCCGTACTTTGTCGCGGGCGCGGTCTACGCCGGCTTCGCGATGGTTCTCACGTTGGCCATTCCGGCGAGGAAGATGTTCAAGCTCGAAGACTTCATCACCATGAAGCACCTCGAGAACATGGGCAAGATCATGCTCGCCACCGGCATGATCGTCTTCTACTCGTACGCGATGGAAGCCTTCTTCGCGTTCTACAGCGGCAACGGCTACGAGCGCTACATGTGGCTCAACCGCGTGCAGGGACCGTACTGGAAGATGTACGCGATGCTGATCGTGTGCAACGGTCTGGCGCCGCAGCTGATGTGGTTCCGCCGCCTGCGCACCTCGACGACGGGCCTCTTCATCACCGCGATGTTCGTCAACGTCGGCATGTGGCTGGAGCGCTTCGTGATCATCCCGACGTCGCTTCACCGCGACTTCCTGCCGTCGTCGTGGGGCATGTACCACGGCACCCGCTGGGACTGGAGCATGTACCTCGGCTCGATCGGCCTGTTCCTCTTCCTGCTGTTCCTCTTCGTCCGCTTCCTGCCGATGATCTCCATCTTCGAAATGCGGACGCTGCTCCCCGAGGCGCAGACGCATCCGGAAGGACACGAGGCGTAACGCGATGGCGATCGGCAAAGTCAGAACGGGGCTGTACGGCGTGATCGCCGAGTTCACCTCGCCGGCGGACCTGACCGCGGCCGCCGAGGCTGCGCGCGATGCCGGCTACACGGAGATGGACGCCTTCTCGCCGTTCCCCATTCACGGACTGCACGAAGCGGTGGGGATGAAGTCCACCGGCATGTCCGCGCTCGTCCTCGGCGGCGGGATCATCGGCGGCCTGAGCGGCTTCTTCATGTGCTGGTACGCGAACGTGATCAGCTATCCGCTCAACATCGGCGGAAAGCCGTACAACTCGTGGCCGGCGTGGATCCCGATCACCTTCGAGTGCACGATCCTGCTCGCGGCCTTCGCCGCCGTCTTCGGCATGCTTGCTCTCAACGGCCTGCCGATGCCGTATCACCCCGTCTTCAACGTGCGGCGCTTCGATCAGGCTTCACGCGACAAGTTCTTCCTCGTCATCCAGGCCCGCGATCCAAAGTTCGACTTTGACGGCGTCTGGAAGTTTCTCGAGGCACTCCATCCGCGCGAGGTCGTCGATGTTCCCTGGTAAGACGAACTCGAACAATGTGGCACAGACACTCTTGTCTGTGCGCGTGCTTGCGCTTCTGCTGATGCTCGCAACGCTGACAGCCTGCCGCCAGAAGATGGCCAATCAACCCAAATACGACCCGCTCGAACCGAGCGACTTCTTCGCCGACGGCATGTCCGCGCGGCCGCGCATCCCCGGCACCGTCGCGCGCGGCGAGCTGCCGCTGGAAGGCTTCCTCGTCACGGGGAAAATCGATAAGGCCGACGGCGACGGCTTCCCCTTCGCGGTCACCGCGCAGGTCATGAACCGCGGCCAGGAGCGCTTCAACATCTACTGCTCGCCGTGCCACGGACGCCGCGGCGACGGCAACGGCATGATCCCGTCGCGCGGATTGCGCCATCCGCCGTCATTTCACACAGATGCGTTGAGGACGGCGAAGACGGGACACTTTTTCGATGTGATGACGAACGGATTCGGCGCCATGCCGCCGTACAACGTGCAGGTTCCGGTCAACGATCGCTGGGCCATCATCGCCTACATCCGCGCGCTGCAACTGAGCCAGAACGGTACCGTCAACGATCTGCCGCCGGCGCAGCGCGCGCAACTCGGAGGCACGCAGTGACGGTCGACGTGCGCACCAGCACGCCGGTCAGCGGCATCGCCCGTTGGCGGATGCCGTCGCTCATCGCCGGCATCATCGGGCTGGCGCTCAGCATCGTCGGTTACTTCGTCAATCCGCAGACGTTCTTCCGCGCGTATCTGCCGAGTTTCCTCTTCTGGTTCTCGATCGTGGCCGGCTCGCTGGCCGTGCTGATGCTGCAGTACGTCACCGGCGGCGAGTGGGGCCTCATGATCCGCCGCCCGCTCGGCGCCTCGGCCCGGACCATGCTCTGGATGGTTCTGTTCTTCATCCCCATCGTTTTCGGGATGAAGTATCTCTACCCGTGGTCCGACACGGCATGGGCGATGGCCGACGAAAACGTCCGTCAGAAGCTCGACTGGCTGAACTGGAAACGCTTCGTCATCTTCGCCGCGCTCTACTTCGCGCTCTGGAACCTCTGGGCGTGGCGCATCCGCGCTCTTTCGCTCAAGTTCTACGAAGACCGCTCGCCGTTCACGGAGCTCAAGCGCCGCAAATGGGCCGCCTCGGGACTGGCCATGATCGTGCTCACGCTCACCTTCGCGTCGATCGACTGGATGCTGTCCACCGAACCGAAATTCAGCTCGACGATGTACGGCATCACCTTCGTCGTCGGCTGCGGACTTTCCGCGCTCGCGTTCGTGACGTTCTTCTTCGCCCAGCTCGCGAACACCGACGCCATGCGCGGCGTCCTCAAGCCGACCCACTTCCGCGACCTCGGCAACCTGATGCTGGCGTTCGTGATGTTCTACGCCTACACGACGTTCTCCGAGTTCCTGCTGATCTGGTACGCCAACATCCACGAAGAAATCCCGCACTACCTCGTGCGCAACAGCGGAATGTGGGGTGCGGTCGCGTTCAGCGTGGCCATGTTCCACTTCTTCCTGCCGTTCGGATTGCTGCTGATGCGGCCGATCAAAGACAAACCGAAGACGATCGCCATCGTGGCCGTGATCGTGATCGTGATGCGCTACGTCGTCCTCTACTGGCTCGTCGCGCCGTCGTGGTACGGCGAGCACTTCACCTGGTCGTGGATGGATCTGACCTCGCTCGTCGGCATCGGCGGCGTCTGGATCTGGGCCTTCATCGGCCAACTCCGCGGCCAGACCATCATCCCGATCCACGAATCGTGGGTCGACGAAGCCATTCGGGAAGGAGCGCTGAAGGTCAATGCCTGAACACGCCCACTACCGCGACGGCGACATCGTCAACCCCGAGACGCGTCACGAAGACAGCGACGTCAACGTCCGCGCGCTGGTGTGGTCCGTGGTGATCTTCATCGTCTTCGCATTCGTCACGCACGCCGTGCTCTACCTGCAGTTCCACGCGTACGCAAAGCACTTCCGCAGCGAGTCGTCGCAGCCGCTGACGATGATGGCGCCTCCATCGAAGGTCCCGCCGGCCCCGCGCCTCCAACCGTTCTCGAACAAGCTCGTGAACGGACAAGATCTCCCGCCGAACACGAACACCCCGCTCACCGACATGGCCGACATGCGCGCCGCCGAAGAAGAAGCGCTCAACAAGCCGGGATGGGTAGACAAGCAGAAGGGCATCGTGAGACTCCCCATCGAAACCGCCAAACAACTAGTGGTCCAACGCGGCCTCCCGGTGGTACAGCCATGACTTTCTCCGCCTCTCCGCGTCTCCGCGTGATCGTGTCCCTCTTGATGCTCGCAACACTCCCGATAATCGCGCAGACCAACGCGAAAACCCCTCCCACACTCCCAGGCCCAGTCGCCATCAAACAAAACCTCAACGCCCAGCTCCCGCTCGACCTCATGCTCCGCGACGAAACCGGCAACGTCGTGCGACTCGGCCAGTACTTCAACCATGGCAAGCCCGTCCTGCTCAACTTCATGTACTACCGCTGCCCGATGCTCTGCCCGATGGTCATGGACGGAGTAACGAACGCACTCACCGAGCTGAGATTCGACATCGGCAAAGAGTTCGACGTCGTCACCATCAGCATCGATCCGCGCGACACGCCTGAGCAGGCCGCGATGAAGAAGACGCAGTACGTCAATCGCTACGGCCGCTTCGGCGCCGCCAACGGCTGGCACTTTCTGACCGGACCGGAAAGCGCAGTCAAGCGGCTCACGAACATCGCCGGCTTCCAGTACGCGTACGACATCAAGGTCGATCAGTTCGCGCACGGAGCCGTCCTGCTCGCCGTCACGCCGCAGGGCCGCGTCTCGCGCTACCTCTACGGCTTCACGTACCAGCCGCGCGATCTCCGCCTCGCCCTCGTCGAAGCCTCGGCCGGCAAAATCGGCACCGCCTCCGACTCCATCCTTCTCCTCTGCTACCACTACGATCCGGCCACGGGCCGCTACAGCCGCAGCGCGATGAACTTCGTCCGCGCCGGCGGCGTGGCCACCATGCTTGGCCTGTTCGGTTTCATCTTCATCATGATCCGCAAAGAGCACGCTCGATGATGCTTTCCGACTTCCCGCTGTGGCCGGACCAGGCCTCGACCGTCGCGCCCGGCGTCGACGCGCTGATGACGTTCATGTGCATCGTCACCGGCAGCGTCTCGGTGCTGATCTTCGTGGTCATCTTCGCGCTGGCCATCAAATACCGGCGCACGCCCGAGAACGAGATCGCCCAGGACTACGAGCCGCCGAAAATTCTCGAGGCGGCCTGGATCATCATCCCGTTCCTCGTCTTCATGGTCATGTTCGTCTGGGGCTCGTGGCTCTACTTCCGCATCCAGCGCGTCCCCGAAAACGCCCTCGACATCTACGCCACCGGCAAGCAGTGGATGTGGAAGTTCCAGCATCCCGGCGGCCAGCGCGAGATCAACACGCTGCACGTTCCCGTCAACCGCCCGATCCGCATCACGCTGGCCTCCGAGGATGTGATCCATAGCCTGTTCTTCCCCGTCTTCCGCGTGAAGGCTGACGTCCTGCCGAACCGCTACAAGACCATGTGGTTCCAGGCCACCAAGACCGGACGCTTCCACATCTTCTGCGCCGAGTACTGCGGCACGCTGCACTCCGGCATGATCGGCTGGGTGGAAGTGATGGAACCGACCGACTATCAGAAATGGCTGGCCGGCGGCGCGGAAGGGTCCCTTGCCTCGCAGGGCGAAAAGCTCTTCCAGAAATACGCGTGCAACACCTGCCACACGAATGACGCCACCGGCCGCGGACCAATCCTCGCGGGCGTCTACGGAACGCCGGTCACGCTGACTGACAACAGCACCGTCGTCGCTGACGAAAACTACATCCGCGAATCGATCCTCAATCCGCAGGCGAAGATCGTCCGCGGCTTTACCGGCATCATGCCGACATTCCAGGGGCAGATGAGCGAAGACGATCTGCTCAAGCTCGTCTCGTACGTCCGCTCCCTCGGAGCGCAGAAGACGCCCGTCGTTCCGGTCGAATCACCATCATCGAAACAAACCAGCGCCGGCTCGCCACTCAACCCGGGCGCAGGAATCCCGCCGCAAAAAGACAAAGGTGTGACGCCATGAGCACAGTGACTTTGCACGACGTCCGCTTCGTCGAGCCCGAGGGGACGAGGAATTACGTGACGCACGACTATGGCGCGTTGTCGTGGCTTCTCACCAAGGACCACAAGCGGATCGCCATCCTCTACCTTTTCTCGATCACCGCGCTCTTCATCCTTGGCGGCTTCTTCGCCGTGGCCATGCGCATTGAACTGCTGACGCCCGAAGGCGATCTGCTGACGAGCGATACGTACAACAAGTTCTTCACGCTGCACGGCATCGTGATGATCTTCTTCTTCCTGATTCCGTCGATCCCCGCGGTGCTCGGCAACTTCCTTCTGCCATTGATGATTGGCGCGAAGGATCTGGCCTTCCCGAAGATCAACCTGCTGAGCTGGTATCTCTACATGATCGCGGCGGTGATGGGGCTGTACATCATCATCACCGGCGGCGTCGACACGGGATGGACGTTCTACACGCCGTTCTCGACGCAGTACTCCAACACCCACGTCTTCGGCGTCACCTTCGCGGCCTTCATCGTCGGCTTCTCGTCGATCCTGACCGGCCTCAATTTCCTCGTCACCATCCATCGCATGCGCGCGCCGGGGATGACGTGGTTCCGCCTGCCGCTGTTCGTGTGGGCGATGTACGCGACCAGCATCGTGCAGCTTCTGGCGACGCCGGTCCTGGCGATCACGCTGGTGATGCTGATGTTCGAGCGCGTCGTGCACGTCGGCATCTTCGATCCCGCCCTCGGCGGCGATCCGCTGCTCTTCCAGCACATGTTCTGGTTCTACTCCCACCCGGCCGTCTACATCATGATTCTGCCGGCCATGGGTGTGGCCTCGGAGGTCGTGGCCGCGTTCACGCGCAAGAAGATCTTCGGCTACAGCTTCGTCGCCTACTCGTCGCTCGCCATCGCCTTCCTCGGCTTCCTGGTCTGGGCGCACCACATGTTCGTCTCCGGGATCTCCGTCTACTCGGCGATGATCTTCTCCTTCCTCAGCTACTTCGTGGCCGTCCCCTCGGCAATCAAAGTCTTCAATTGGACGGCGACGCTTTATCGAGGGTCGGTCGCGCTGTTGACGCCCATGCTCTACATCCTCGGCTTCATCGGCCTCTTCACCATCGGCGGCGTGACGGGGCTCTTCCTCGCCGCCATCGGACTCGACGTCCACGTCACCGACACCTACTTCGTCGTCGCGCACTTCCACTACGTCATGGTCGGCGGCGCGGTGATGGCGTACATGGCCGGTCTGCACTACTGGTGGCCGAAGATCACCGGCCGCATGTATCCCGAATGGTGGGCGCGCCTGGCGGCGCTGCTGATTTTCGCCGGCTTCAACCTGACCTTCTTCCCGCAGTTCGTCCTCGGCTACCTCGGCATGCCGCGCCGCTATCACGCCTACGCGCCGGAGTTCCAGGTGCTCAACGTGATGTCCACGGCCGGCGCCTCGGTGCTCGCAGCCGGCTATGTCCTGCCGCTGATCTATCTGCTCTGGTCACTCTGGTACGGACGTCCGGCCGGTCCCAATCCGTGGGGCGCCGTCGGACTGGAGTGGGCAACGTCATCGCCGCCGCCGATGGAAAACTTCCACGAGACGCCTGTCGTAACCTGGGACGCCTACGACTATCCGGCCATGATGAAGGCGATGAGGGAGACGCAGAATGTCTGACATCGCCATCACCGATGCCGCGCCGGAACCGCACGCGCACCATCCGTTCCTCCAACACCACTTCGAGGACCTCGGCCAGCAGCACGAGGCCTCGACGCTCGGGATGTGGATGTTCCTCTCCACCGAAATCCTCTTCTTCGGCGGCGTCCTCTGCGCGTATTGGGTCTATCGCATCATGTATCCCGAAGCGTGGGCGCTGGCCGCGGAGCAGCAGAACAAACTCTTCGGCGGCATCAACACGATCGTCCTCATCATCAGCTCGCTGACGATGGCGCTGGCAGTCCGCAACGCGCAACTCGGCAAGCGCAAAGCAACGGTGGGGATGCTCTTCGCCACGCTGATTTTCGGATCGACGTTCCTCGCCGTGAAGATGATCGAGTACTGGCAGCACTTCCACGAAGGCCTGTTCCCCGGCACGCACTTCACCTGGAACGAAGTCCCCGCGCTCGCGCCGAAGGTGCAGCTCTTCATGACGTTTTACTGGAGCATGACCGGCCTGCACGCGCTGCACATGGTCATCGGCGCCGGCCTGCTGATCTGGATGATGATGCGCTCCTGGCGCGGCGACTTCGGTCCCGAGTACTACGGCCCGGTCGAGATCATGGGCCTCTACTGGCACTTCGTGGACATTGTCTGGATTTTCCTCTTCCCGTTCCTCTACCTCATTCACGGTGTCCACCATGGCTGACGAACGCGATTACGAGCCCGCTCACGCCCCGCACATCCACGTCACGCCGATGTGGATCTACATCGCCGTCTTCCTGGCACTCGCCGTCGGCACGCTGCTGACCTGGTGGGTCTCCACGATCGACCTCGGCTGGATGAACACGCCGATCGCGCTGCTCATCGCGACGATCAAAGCGGTCCTCGTGATCCTCTTCTTCATGCACGTCATCCACTCCACGCGCCTGACGTGGGTGGTAGTGATCGCGTCATTCCTCTGGCTGGGCGTCCTCTTCGTCCTGACCTTCGCCGATTACCTGACGAGAATCTGGCAGATCTACTAACGTGCTGTACCTCCTTGCCGCCGCCACGCTGGTCATTATCTACCTCTGCTACATCTGGATGCAGTCGACGCGCGCGTCCCAACGCCGCACCGAAGCGCAGAACCAACGGGTGATCGAACTGCTGTCCGAGATCGCGACGGAGTTGCGCGAGCGGAAGAGCTAGTCAGACGCGCTTCGCAGAATCGCAATGAACGCCGATGGTTGCTCCCATGGGACGCGATGGCCGGCGTTCTCCACGATCGCTACGCGCGCATTTGGAGCGATGGATGCGGCGCGATGTGCTTCGGCGACGTACTTCGTATCGCGGGCGCCGGCGATCCAGATCGTCGGGATTGTCAGTTCGTGCAGGCGCGCGGCGACGGGCGGCAATGTGCCGGATGACCAGTCGCGCAGCGCTCGCGGATCGTAGTCGTCGCGTGTGCGCGCGAGGGCTGGTCCGGCGAGCACCGGCTGCGCATTCCAGTCGGCGATGACGGCTTCGAAATCCTCGGATTCGAATCGCTGCGCCCACGCTTCATCGGAGGCGCGGCGGGCGGTGCGAAGCCTTTCGCCTTCGATGCCGAGGCCCGTGGAGACGAGGATGGCGCGTTTGTAATCGGCGCCGGCCAACAACGCCTGCAACGCGAGGCGGCCGCCGAGGGAGTAGGCGAGGAGGATGTCGCCGTGATCGGGGATCGCGTCGAGCGGCGGCGTTTCGATTTCAAAGCCGGCGTCGCGGAGGAAGTCCCAGTCGTGGGGATTGCCGAGGAAGCCGTGGAGGCAGGTGATCACCACAGCGCGTCGTACCTCGCCCATGCGCGGCGGCTGGCTTCGGCGTCGGGGCGTAGCTCGGTGACGCGGTCTTCGATGCTCCACATCGCGGCCCAGTGATCGAAGTGGATGTCGTGCGCGTTTTCGATGATCCTCTCGCGCATCGATGCGTCGAGTTTGCGGAGGGAGGGGACGCGGCTGAAGATCCGGCCGCCGCCGTTGTTGATGATGACGATGCGCCAGTCGAGGGCGGCGCCGAGCTGCGACACGAGCTGTTGGACAATGAAGGGCGCGTTACTGTCGTAGATCGCCGTCAGGTCGCCGACGATGCAGACGTTCGGACGCGACGGATCGCACTGGCCGAAGAATGTGGAGAGTTGGCCGTCGATGCCATTCGCGCCGCGGTTCGCGGCGCTTTCGAAGCCGCGCGGATCGCGTGTTGCGGCGAGATCCCATTCGCGGATCGGAAGCGAGTTGCCGAGGTAGACGCGCGCATTTGCCGGGATCGTTTGCGACAGCTCGCGGAACATCGCCAGCTCCGACTCCGGCTCGTCGTCGAGAATCGCCGCGATGGCCGCGGCGCGTTCACGATCGTCGGCGAAGAATGCTTCGTTGCGATCGCGGGCGGTTACGTCCGAGGGGAGGGCTTCGAGCGGATGGACTTCACCGCGGCTGCAGCCGGTGAAGGGAAGCGCGCTGAAACTGATCAACGGGAGATGGGCACGTGATTCGTCGAGATCGCGCCAGAAGCGGAGCGTCGGGACGTTGCCGATCCGGATGACGCTGTCGAAGTCGCCGCGGTCGATCATCCGCTCGCCCGCAGTGATGACGAGGTGCGCGAGCGCAGGGTCTTCGCGCAGTCCGGACAGCGGCTCGGCGTAAATCGGCGCGTTGAGCTTTGTCGTGAACTCACGGACGCGCGGCCGGTCGGGTTCATCGAGGCCGCCGAGTATGACGAGAGGCCGGCTCCCTGGGAGCGCGGGCGTCTCGCCCGCAGTCGGCGGCGAGGACGCCGCCGGGCCAGCCGGCGAGACGCCAGCGCTCCATCCGTTGACCTCCTCATCAATCAACGGCTCATCAAATTCGACATTGATGTGAGTTACCGACCCGCGTGCGTAAACCCCGAAAATCTGCTCCTGCTCGATCGACTGCGGAGCGCCAGTGCCGCGATATCGCGCCGGACGGTCGGCGGTGATCAGGATCAGCGGCGTGCCGGAGTAGTGCGCTTCGATCGCGGCTGGCAGAAGCTCGGCGACGGCGGTACCGGAAGTCGTCACGACCACGGCAGGGCGGCCGGTTAGCTTCGCGCGGCCGAGGGCGAAGAAGGCGGCGGACCGCTCGTCCACGAACGAAAAGACGTGCAGATCGGACTCGCCGAGAACCGCGAGTAGCGGCGCGTTGCGTGAGCCGGCGCAGACGCAGAAATCGGCCGCGCCGAGGCTGCAGGCCTGCTCGATCACGCGCCTTGCTTCGGCGATGTTGGTCATGCGAATGCTTCAACGTGCGCGGCCAGGCCGAAGAGCGCCTTGACCTGCTCGCGTTTCTCGCGCAGCTCTTCAAACTCGCGCTCCACACGGCTTTCGAGCAGCATCCCTGCGCCGGAGCCGACGCGGACCTGGTCGCCATTCCACTGCACGTTGCGGATGGCCACGAGCGCGAGTGCGGAACGGTCTTCGCGCTCCAGTCCGAACGGCGCGCCGAAGGTGCGCCGCTTCACGCCGCGATCCGCTTCGCGCAGCCATCTCTCGCCGGCCTCGGAGCGCGGCGACACGCCGAGTGCGGCGGTGGGGTGGAGGCGGCGAACCATGTCGGAGAAGGACATCCGCTCCGAACCGCCGGTCTCGTTGAAAAAAATCGGCGTGATGAGGTGCGCGATCTTCGGCAGCCGCAAGGTTCCGAGCGGTCCGATCTCGACGTTCCCGAACGGAGCAAGACGGCGGACGATGTCGTCGACGACGAAGCGATGCTCGCGCAGCTCTTTTGGATCGCGCAGCAACTCGTCCGCGCGAAGAACGGGGCGCGTGCCGGCCAACGCCATCGTCCGGTATCCGCGCGATTCGGCCTGGAAGAGAAACTCCGGCGTCGCTCCGACCAGACCATGATTCTGGTAGGCGTAGCCGTACGCGCGCATGCCGGCGGGGAGTTGTGCGAGCCGCGTGAAAAACCAGCGCCACCATTCGCCGCGTTCGGCGAAGCGGCCCGACTCGAAAATCACCGGCACGATCTTCTTGAAGTCGCCGCGCTCCATGGCCGCATGCGCGGACTCGAAGAGCTTCGTGAACTCCTCGGATGACGCAGCCTCCCACGTCACTTGCGGCGCGCCGAGGTCATCGAAGCGCGAGGCGAGTTCATCGAACGTCGTCTCTTCCCACGACGCCGGATGCCGCCACGGATGCGGATCGTCGAGGAAAAAGTCGGCGATGAAAAACGCGGGACGTTCCGGCCGGCGAAACGGCAACTGCTCGAACGGCCCCCATCCGATGAACACCTTCCCGGGCGCGGTCTGGATGAAGGCGAAGTCGCGGGTCACGGTCACCGATTTCACCACAAAGGCACAAAGGACACGAAGAAATCCTCTTTGTGTCCTTTGTGCCTTTGTGGTTCAACGCCTTTCGCACCTCGTTGCTACTATGCGTCGCGTGGCCACCGACGATTACTCCGGCCCCGATCCCACGCGCATCAAATCGATGTTCGGCTCGATCGCCGGTCGCTACGACCGCGCGAACACGATCATGTCCGCCGGCGTGCACCATCTCTGGCGCCGCACGGCGGTGCGCTGGTCTGGCGCGAAGCAGGGCGACGCCGTGCTCGATTGCGCGACCGGTACCGGCGATCTGGCCATCGCGTTCAAGAAGGCGGTCGGTAACGGACGCGTGGTCGGTACCGACTTCACGCCGCAGATGATCGAACTGGCGCGGCGCAAATCGCGCGACATCACGTTCGAAGTTGCCGACGTCACCGCGCTGCCGTTCGATGACGATTCATTCGACATCGCCAGCATCTCCTTCGGAATCCGCAACGTCGGCGATCCGTCCAAAGGGATCGCCGAGATGGCGCGCGTGGTCCGTCCGGGTGGACGCGTGATCGTGCTCGAGTTCGGGCAGCCGTCGAATCGCGTGGCCGGATCCCTCTACGAGACCTACCGCCGGCACTTCCTCCCACGCCTCGGCGGCGCGGTCACCGGCGAGCGCGGCGCGTACGAATATCTCGAATCATCCGCGGCGCGATTTCCGTGCGGCGACGACTTCGTGGCGTTGATGCGCGGCGCAGCGACATTCGCAACGATCGATTACCGGCCGCTGACGTTCGGCATCGCCTATCTCTACCGCGGCGTCGTCTGATCGGCGCAAAGCGTAGCGCCGGCGGCTCGCCGGCTGTACCGCCAGCGGCTCGCTGGCGCGTCGCGTCACACACACCGCCGAGCCGGCGGCGGTCCAGCCGGCCATTGGCCACGGCTTACGATCGATCAGGACTCTCTCTCCGACGGCGGCGGGCCGACATACTTTGCGCGCGGCCGGATCATGTCGTCCTTCGCGTATTGCTCGATGGCGTGGCCGATCCAGCCGATGCTGCGGCCGAGCGCGAAGAGCGTGAGCGGCGCGCCGCGGTCGAGTTTGAGCGCGCGAGCGAGGACCACGAGCGCGAAGTCGATGGTGGGCTTGTCGCCGGTCAGCTCTTCTCCAGCCTTTGCCACGTTTCGCGCGAACACGACCTCGGGCGATTTCCCGAAACGCTTCGCGAGCATCTCCATCAGCAGCGCCGCGCGCGGATCGCCGTTCGTGTACAGACGATGTCCGAATCCGTGAATCGGCTCGTGCCGGCGCAGTCGATCGGCCAGCGCCTTGCGGACGTCGCGTGCGCGGCGGAGGTCGTCGAACATCGACTCCACTTTCTCGCTCATGCCGCCGTGCTTCGCGCCTTCGATCGCCGTCAGTCCGGCAATCACGACGGCGTATGGGCTGGATCCAGCCGAGGCCACGCAGCGGGCGGTGAAGGACGAGACGTTGAGCTCGTGATCGGCGCAGAGGATGAGCGCGGCGCGCAGCAGCTCAACCGCATGCGGCGTCTTGGGAACCCAGCGCTTGTGCAGCGTTTCTTCGATCGAGTCTTCGAGATCGGCCGACTCGACTGCCACGCTGGTCAACAGGTTGACGATGCGCCAGCCGGTCTGGGCGACCGCGCGCGGACGGAGATCGTAGGCGAGCGGATCGCGCGCACCGACCAGCGGCAGCATCGACTGCGCGCGGCTTACGAACGGCAAATCTTCGACGCTCTTGCCGCCGGCGACGACGTGCAGCGGCGTGGCGGCGAAGGCGTCGACGTCGAAACTTCCGGTCCAGAGCAGCGCCGCAACCTCTTCGACGCTCCGCGTGCGCGCCAGCTCACAGGCGTCGTGGCCTCGGTAGTAGAGGCGATCGCCGTCGATGAGCGTGATCGCTGACTCGAGCACTGGCACACCCCAATGGAGGGCCCGCTCGGCGGTTTTTCCCGGATCGCGGCGATGCTCGCTCCGGCTCCGCAGCCGCCCCACATCCTCGGCGGCATAGCGGCGCTGATGCGGATGACCAGGTGCGGCAGCGGAGCGGACCAGGCCGCGGCTGACATAGGCGTAAAGCGTGGTCCTGCTGATGCCGAGGCGTTTGGAAGCGTTGTCCGAGGAGAGCCAGGTGACCATTGCGGCGAGCATTATTGATTATCGAATCAATATTGACAACATTGATGTGCCGCTCTACGTTGCGGTCATGAACGACACCACCATTCACAACGGACTGGAAGGCGTCATCGCGGCGGAGACGTCGCTGAGCATGCTCGACGGCACGGCAGGGGAGCTGGTCATCGCCGGATTTCCTGTCGCGGAATTGGCGATGAACGCGACCTTCGACGAGACGGCGTATCTGCTCTGGTACGGCGAGCTGCCGGATGCGGAGGAGCTGGACGCGTTTCGCGCCGATCTCTCTTCTCGAAGGCAGTTGCCTTTGGTGACGTATGAACTTCTTGCTGCTGCCGCGGATGCGCGGACCGACAGCATGGATGCGCTGCGGATGGCTGCGGGGACAATCAGCTTGCGTGGTGCGAAGACGGATGACGACGCCGCGCGCAATCTCCTGGCCGCGTTCCCGACCATCGTCGCGGCCTACTGGCGGCTATCGAATCATCGCGATCCGATCGCACCTCGGAATGACCTCGGCCACGCCGCCAACTTTCTATACATGCTCTCCGGCGAAACGCCCTCGGACGAACGCGTGCGCGGATTGGAGACGTATCTCAACACCGTTGTCGATCACGGCCTGAACGCTTCCACCTTCACTGCGCGCGTGATCGCGTCGACGAACTCCGATCTCGTCTCCGCCATCACCGGCGCGATCGGCGCGCTGAAAGGTCCGCTGCACGGCGGCGCACCGGGGCCGGCGCTCGACATGGTTTTCGAGATCGGTGACGCGTCGCGTGCCGAGGAGGTGTTGAGGAAGAAGATCGAATCGGGTGAGAAGCTGATGGGGTTCGGGCATCGCGTTTACAAGGTTCGCGATCCGCGCGCTGACGTCCTCGCGGTAGCGGCGGAGCGGATGTTCACGCGCGGCGGCGACATGGCGTTGTACGAGCTGGCGCGATCGGTCGAACAGACCGCGCTGCGGCTACTCGAGGAGTACAAGCCGGGACGTCACCTTCAGACAAACGTCGAGTTCTACACGGCGCTGCTGCTGCACGGACTCGATCTCGAAGTACCGCTGTTCACGCCAACGTTCGCCATCAGCCGCGTGGCGGGTTGGATCGCGCACTGTTTCGAGCAGCGGCGGGCGAACCGGATCATCCGGCCGCAGTCGGTGTACGTCGGTTCTCGGGACCGTCGTTGGCAGAACTCCCATCCTGAAGCTGCCCGCTGAGGCTTGTGCTCCATCCTGATGATGCGCAGCGCGCTAGAATGCGCCGCCTGTGGCCGACCTGACGTTTTCGCAGTGGCGCCCGCATCCGTGGCACGGGCTGAGCGCGGGTGCTGATGCGCCGCGCGTCGTCAACGCGTACATCGAGATCACACCGTTCGATCTGATCAAGTACGAAGTCGACAAAGCGTCCGGCTATCTGCGCGTCGACCGTCCGCAGCGAACGTCGTCGCAGCCGCCTGCGCTTTACGGATTCATTCCGCGCACGTATTGCGGCCCGCGCGTGGCAGCGCTGACGCCGGTGACGAAACGCGGCGACGGCGATCCGCTCGACATCTGCGTTCTCAGCGAGCGGCCGATTGCGAAATCGGAAATCCTCTTGTCCGCGCGCGTCATCGGAGGACTGCAACTCGTCGATCGCGATGAAGCCGACGACAAGATCATCGCCGTGCTGCAGGGCGACTACGTCTGGGGCGAGGCGCAGGATCTGAGCGACGTGCCGACGGTGCTCGTCGAGCGGCTCGAGCACTACTTCTCCACGTACAAACTCGTCCCCGGCGAGCCGGCCCGCATCCGCATCTCCGGCTCGTATGGCTACGCGCACGCCGCAAACGTGGTTCAGGCGGCGATGGAAGACTACGCAGAGCTGTTCGGCGCACACGCGTGAAGGACTTCATCCTCGACATCTCCTGCGATGCGCGCGACTCCGCGCTCGAAGAGCTCGTGCAATCGCGGTTGTACCTGACGCCGTCGACCGGCAGTTCGTCATCAGAAGCAAACGGCACGACCACCATCTCCGCGTATTTTGATGACGCGGATCAACGTGACAACGCCGCGCGCGAGTTCGGCGACATCGTCGGAATCGAACTGCATGCAGACGACCGCGAGCGCATCGACTGGCTCGATCGCTATCAACAATCGCTCGAGCCGCTGTACATCGGCGAGCACTTCATCGTCGCGCCCGACGCGTCGCTGATTCCGCGCGATACGAACCGTCACTCGCTCGTCGTTCCGCAGGAGCAAGCCTTCGGAACCGGGTCGCACGAGACGACGTCGCTCTGCATCGAGATTCTGGAAACGCTCGACGTCGCTGGCAAACGCGGACTCGACATCGGCGCGGGCAGCGGCATCCTCGCGTTGGCCATGTGCCGCCTAGGCGCGGATCACGTCATCGCCTTCGACAACGACGTCGATGCCTTCGCCGCGCTCCGCGACAACCGCGTGCGCAACGGCGTCGACGATGCACGCATGCCGATCTTCATCGGCGGGCTCGAAGCGCTACGCGGCGGCGCGTTCGACATCGTCACGATGAACATCATCCCCGAGGTCATCATCCCGCTCCTCGGCGAGGTCAAGCGGCACGTGCGCGGATCGCTCATCCTCAGCGGCATCCTCGTCATCAAACGCGATGACGTCGTGCGCGCCTGTGCCGAGCACGGCATCGAAATCGTCGACGAGCGGACGAAGGGCGAATGGTGGGCGGGGAGGTTTAAACTACGCGCGCTATGAACCAGATCAGCGATCGTTTGCGTGGCCTCGTGCAGTCCGACATCCGCCGCATGTCCCGCGAGTGCGAGCGCGTCGGCGGCATCAACCTCGGGCAGGGCATCTGCGATTTGCCCACGCTTCCAGAGCTCATCGACGGCGCCTGCGACGCCATCCGCGCGAACAAGGCGACGTATTCGAAGTTCGAAGGCATCGACATCCTTCGCGAGCGCATCGCGCGAAAGGTCGAGCGGCACAACGGATTCACGGCCGATCCTGCGAAAGAGATCGTGGTCACGGTCGGATCGAGCGGCGGCTTTCTCGCCGCGGCGATGGCCACGCTGAACGTCGGCGATGAAGTGATCCTCTTCGAGCCCTACTACGGCTATCACCTCAACACATTCAAGGTGCTGGGCTTCGAGCCGAAATTCGTTCCGCTGAAAGCGCCCGACTGGACGATCGACTTCGACGTTCTGCGCGCGGCGTTTACTCCGAAGACGAAAGCCATCGTGGTCTGCACGCCGTCGAATCCGTCCGGGAAAATGTTCACGCGCGAGGAGCTGGAGAAGATCGGCGCGCTCTGCCGCGAATTCGGCACGTGGATTTTTACGGACGAGATCTACGAGTACATCGTCTACGATGGCCGCAAACACGTGTCCGTCGCCTCGATCCCGTCGTGCCGCGACCTGGCCATCACCATCAGCGGATTCTCGAAAACGTTTTCGATCACCGGCTGGCGCGTCGGCTACGTCATCGCCGACGAGCGCGTTGCCGGGCCGATCGGCCTGATGAACGATCTCTTCGCGATCTGCGCTCCGACTCCGCTGCAATGGGGCGTCGCGCGTGCGCTGGAAATCGGCGACGACTACTACGCGAACATGGCCTCGGACTATCAGAAGAAGCGCGACATGCTTGCGGAGGCGCTCGCCGAGGCCGGCTTCAAACCGTCGATTCCGCAGGGCGCGTATTACATGCTCGCGCAGATTCCGGACGAGTTCCGCGACGACAAGGAAGCCGCGCAGGCGCTGCTGGAAACGACTCGCGTCGCCTCGGTGCCCGGTTCCGCGTTCTTCGTCTCCGAGGCTGGAAAGAGAATGCTGCGCTTCTGCTTCGCGAAGGATTTCGATTCGTTGGAAGAGGCCTGCAAACGCCTGCGCGCGTTCAAACCGGCGCTCCTATCTGCTACATCTGCGTAATCTGCGGATGAAGCTTTATCCGCAGATTACGCAGATAAAAACTACTACTTCGAATCCACCGTCGCCGTTACCACCACGATCAGCGCTTTGTCGCCCATCGTCGTCGTGCCGATGACCACCTTCTCGTTCTGGCGGATCGATACCGGCGTCTCGAAACCGACAGATTGATACTGAATCGGCGTTGCGCCGCCTACGTTGATCGGGACGCGCATGGAGAAGTCGAAGCTCTCGATATCGATCGACGGTTTCTCGCCGCCGGTCGGCGTGATGCGGCGCAGGCGATAGTTGTAGAGAATCGGCTGGCCCTCTTTCACCGTCATGCCGAGGAGCGTCGGCTCGGCCACGCCGGAACCATTGAGGCCGTTGCCGGGCCTCGTCCGCTGCACCGTCGCCGTAAGCAATCCGTAGTGCGCATAGCGAAGCGTTGATTCGAGCTGTTTGACAACCGGCGCCAGTTCGTCAGGAACCGTCGCGGCGCCAGGCAGCGCTGTTTTTGAACCGATCAGAACGGAGATCTTCATCTCGATGTCCGGCGCGTTCGCGACCGGCTGATCGAGACGCGCGATCGCACCTTCGATCGCGGCGACGTTCTCCGGAAAATCGCGCACGGTGATCGTGTGCATCTCGTTGTTGACGCTGAGCGCGGAGCCCTTGAAGCCGCTGCCGAGGAGTTTGACCGATGATGCGATCTGCCGCGCGTCCTGATTCTTCACCTCGAAGACTTTGCTGCGGAACTCGCGGACGGTGTTGTACTCCTCGGCGGCCGACGCCGGCGCTTTCTCCTGCGCCACCGCGGTCGCGGAGATGAACAGCGCGGCGATGATGATGGTGATCCGTTTCATGATTTGCCTCCTGATGTTGTCGATGGGGTCTGGCTCGCGATCCAGATGATGCGGACGTCGGGATCCGATGTCCGAAATTCAACGCGGATGTTTTGTTGGGGTGAGGACGCGTATTGCGCACGCGGATGCGTCGTGCGGCGATGCCGCGGATGATGCGGGGCGACGCGTACGACTGGCGGCGGAGCGATCGTGGCGACAGCAATCGGTGCTTTCTCGATGACAACCGGTTGCTTCACCGTCTCGACGACTGGCCGCGCAGGACGCTTCGCGATGAAGGCGACGCCAATCGCGATCACCACAGCCGCTGCAAATGCCAGCCGCATCGCGATCGGGAAGAAAGGCTTCCGCGCGGCAATCGCCGTCATCACATTGCGGCGGATGGCCGCGAAGTCGTCTTCGCTCAACGGCTGCTTCGATCGGAACTCGTTCATGTTCATCGCACACCTCCACGCCGTGCTTCGATCCACACGCGCAGCTTCGCGCGCGCCTTGCTCACCTGCACCCGCACCGTCGCCGGCGAGATCCCGAGAATCGTCGCGGTTTCCTCGGTGGACAGCTCTTCGACTTCGCGAAGGATCACCGCCAAGCGCTCCTTCGCCGGCAACGCATCGATCGCGCGCGTCAACAGCGCGGCGTCATCGTTCGCAGCGATCGTGTCGTCGGCGGAGCGGCGATCACTCGCGATCGACAGCGCCTGATCGAACGGCGCGAAGATCCAGCGACGTCTGCGACGCTTCTCGATGTCGCGGCAGACGTTGACCGCGATCCGGAAAAGCCAGCCGAAGAAATCGAGCGTCTCGTCGAAGCGACGCAGATGGCGAAAGACGCGCAGGAACGTCTCCTGCGTCGCCTCCTTCACTTCCTCCGCATCGCCGAGGATGCGCCAGGCGAGCAGGGAAACGCGGCGTTCGGATGCGACCATGATCTCCTCGAACGCCCGCTCGTCGCCGTCGCGCGCCGCGCGGATGACCGCGAGGAGCGCCGGCGATGTTGCTGATGTCCGCGTCGCCGCGTCTACTCCATTCGTCAACAGCGCCTCGGCGGTCATCTTCGTGCGTTCTCAAACAACCTCTACTCGCCGGGCGAGGAGATCGTTTATTGGACGCGGTGGAGATTGCGAGGTCTCGCGATCGTAGCGCCGGCGGTTCGCCGGCTGGACCGCCACCGGCTCGGTGGCGCGTCGCGAAAAGCGCTAGCCTGCCGGCGAGCCGCCGGCGGTCCAGCCGCCGGGCCGGCGGCGCTACGTTGTCGTTGCTACCTCTTCGCGTGCGCCGCGTCGAGTTCCGCCAGCACGTCTTCCGCGTGCCGCTTCGTGTCGACCTTTTTCCAGATCTTCTTGATCCGGCCGTCCGGGCCGATCCAGAACGTCGTGCGGGCGACGCCCCAGTAGCGTTTGCCGTACATGCTCTTCTCTTTCCAGACGCCGTACATCTTCGCGACGTCGGCGGTCGGATCGGAGAGCAGAGGGAAATTCAGCTCGTACTTGCCGCGGAACTTGTCGTGGCTTTCGAGCGAGTCGGCGGAGACGCCGAGGACCACCGCGTGCGCCTTGGAGATATCGGATTCGTGATCGCGGAAGTTGCAAGCCTCGGCGGTGCAGCCCGGCGTGTCGTCCTTCGGATAGAAATAGAGGATCACGTCCTTGCCGCGATTCTCCTTCAGCGTCATCTCTTTGCCGCGCGTCGACGGCAGTTTGAAATCGGGGGCCATGTCGCCGACTTTCGGCTCGTAGAAGTCTTGCATGTTTTTATCTCCCAATCCTGCGGCGGAGCGCGCAGGATCTCCGGTTATACCGCACAGGTGTCGCTAGAAAAACGCAGACCGCGCGATGCCACCGGAGATCCTGCGCGCTTCGCCGCAGGATTATTGAATAGAACCGCTTCCGAACAGCACCTTCTCGGCGACGAGGACGGCATTCAGCGCGGAGCTGCGGCGGAGATTATCGCAGACGGCCCAGACCCAGAAGCCGCCGCGGATTGACGCGTCGGCGCGCACCTCGGCGATGAGAACCTCGTCCTTTCCCGCCGCGTCGATCGTGCCGAAGGCTTGATCCCCCTCGGCGAATTCGATGGCCGCATTTGCGCGCAACGTGGCCGTGATCCGCGCGACGTCGAACGTCTCTTTCGTTTTTAGGAACAGCGAAAACGTGTGGCCGTGAAAGATCGTCCCCTGCGTGATCAGCAACGCGAGTTGCGCGTCGGGATCGGTGAGCGAGCGAATTTGGGAGGTGATGAACTCCTCGTTCCGCTCCGCCGCTGGATAGAGATTGAAGGCGAGCTGGCGATCGAAGACTTCGTGCGGAACGGTCTGGATATTCAGGACGCTGATCGTTTGCTTCGCCAGCTCTTCGACTCCGAGTTGTTCAAAGGTCGATGCCGGCTGCACGACCGTAGCGACACACGATTCGACGCGGCCGAGCATCTCGATCTGATGCAGGATCAGCGCGATCGGAATCGCCACCGGATGCGGCGATACCAGCAGGCGATCGTCCGAGGTGATCTCCTCGAGATTCACGCCGGCGACTGCGAGTTTGCCCTCGATGGTCGACGGCTGCGAGAGATCGATTGCGACGAACCTGTCCTCGTCGTAGCGCTCGATCCATTCGCGGTTCCCCTCGGCGGGACCGCAGAAGAAAACGATGTCGCAGTCCTCCAGTTCATCGTCGGAAACCGGGAGAACGACGGCCGGCTCGTCGCCGATTGCGGTCAGCGCTCCGGTGGCCGTTCCGGTGCTGTCGAGCAGTACGACTTTGTCGAACGGAAAGGCACGCTCGCGGAGGATGGATTGGATTTCGGTACCGACCAGCGTGAGCGGATTGACGATGCCGAGGCGGTAGCCGGCGGCGGATTTCGGATCGATCATTGCGGCGCGATTTGTAGCACGTCATCCGCTTTGCGGGACGGACACGCGATCGACCAGAGCCGCATCATCGGGCCGGAGGCGAGGTACGCAATCGCGAAGAAAACGCCGGCCTGCCGCGGCCAGGCGAAGGCGATGGCGATGATGGCGGCGATGACCACGATGTACATCAGCGAGCGGCCCTGTTGGAAGTGAAGGCCTTTCTGCGCACGCCAGCGGATCGGCGACACCATCGCGAAGGCCGTACATGCCGTGAGCACGAGGATCACCAGCGAGAAACGGCGATCGAGCACCGGCGCGGGCGCGTACCAGATCAGCGCCGCGATCGTCAGCGCGCCGGCGGGACTCGGCAATCCGACGAAGTAGCGGTAATCCGTTTTGCCGGTCATCACGTTGAAGCGCGCCAATCGCAGCGAAACGCTGACGAGGAAAAGAAACGCGATCCCGACGCCGAGTTTGCCCAGCGGATGCAGCCCCCACGCGTAGACGAGCACCGCCGGCGCGGTACCGAAGGTGACGACGTCCGCGAGCGAGTCGTACTCCTTGCCGAACTCGCTCGTGGCGCCGAGCTGGCGCGCGATCATCCCGTCGAACGTGTCGAAGATCGCCGCGATCAGCAGCGAGACACAGGCGATCTCGAACGCGGCGATGGCCAGATCGGGACGTCCGGCTGTCATCGCTTCGCGCGCGCGCAGGCTGTTCACGATCGAACGGAAGCCGAAGAAAATGTTCAGGATCGTGAAAAGCGTCGGCACGATGTAGACGCCGCGGCGGAGGTTCTTCCGGACGTCCGGCCGCTGCATCACTTCACTCCAAGCTCGGCCACGATGGTCAGGCCGACCTTCACCTTGTCGCGCATCCCGACTTTGATGACGGCGTCGGCGGGGAAGAACATGTCCACGCGCGAGCCGAACTTGATCATGCCGACTCGTTCGCCGCGCACGACCTCATCGCCCTCTTTTTTGTCGAAGACGATGCGCCGCGCCAGCAACCCGGCGATCTGCTTGAACGCCAGCTTCGCGCCGTGCGGATCTTCGACGACGATCAGGTTCTGCTCGTTCTCCGTCGACGACTTCTCCGCGAATGCGGCGATCTTCTTCCCCGGGTTGTAACGGTAGTGAATGATCTTCCCGGTGATCGGCGCGCGGTTCACGTGGACGTCGAACACGGACATGAAGATGCTGACCTGCTTCGTGAGTCCCGGCCAGATGTCGCCGTCCGCAACGTCTTTGATCGCGACGACCGTGCCGTCGGCGGGCGAGAGGACGTCAACATGATGTTCAGAACCGGTGCGGCGCGGGTCGCGGAAAAAATTGATCAGGAACAACGCGAGCAATCCGAGGACGATCGCGGCGACCGTGTACTGGAGCAGCAACGCCAGCGCGGTGAGGATCAGAACCGGGATCAGGAACAGCCATCCCTCGGGCGCCCATGGCATTTTCCGCATTGGCGCGATGGTAGTGCAAAGGCGAAGCCGATGGAAAGGAACGTCGCGTCCCCGCCTCAACCAGCTGCAAATGCGCTACTTAGCGTGGTCGAAAGCTGGCAGGCGGAGTGCTACAATTTCGCGCGAAGGTACTTCGAAGGAGGATAGAGGATGTCGAATCAAATCGCTGACATTCAACGGATGCTCAGCACCGAAGACGACGAGTTTCGCAAGATGCTCGACGAGCACCACGCGTGCGAGTCGCGCCTCGGCGAGCTCACAACGAAGAACGAGGTCTCCATCGATGAAGAGCTCGAAGAGAAAACGTTGAAGAAGCGAAAACTCCAGTTGAAGGACCAGATGGCCGCCCGGATCCGCTCCTACGAAACAGCGAACGCGATGGCGTAGCGGAAAACGACGACACACCTGATCAGCGAAAAGAGACCGCGCGAGCGGTCTCTTTTTTTGCCCGTACAATCCCGGCGCATGCCGCGCCGTCTTCTCCTCGCCGCCGTTCTGCTGCTCATCGCGGCCGCGTTCATCACCCCGTTCCAGCGCGATCTCTTCGTTGGCGATGAAACGAAGTACGGCCAGGTCGTCCGCGAGATGCGCGCCACCGGCGCATTTTTTCTGCCGACGCTGAACGGCACGCCGTTCACGCACAAGCCGCCCATTCACTTCTGGATGATCGATCTGCTCACGTTTCCGCTCGGCGTCTATTCGACGTGGGCCTTCGTGCTCCCCTCGCTGATCGCGTTCATCTTCCTCCTCTGGCTGATGTGGAAAATCGGCGGACCGCTGGCCGCGTTCATCTGCGGCTCCTCATTGATGATCTGGGCCTCGGCACAATCAGCGCGGATGGACGTCAGCTTCACGGCCTTCATCGTTCTCGCACTCTGGCAACTGGAGCGTTTCTTCGAACGCGACGATTTCCGCGCCTTGCTCTGGTGCGCCATCGCCCTCGGCATCGCCGTCCTGATCAAAGGTCCGATGGCGCCTGTGATTGCGATCGTGCTTTTCATACTCGAATGGATGCGACGCAAACGGATCCCGAGCGGCAACTACGCGCCGGCGATTCTGGCGATGATCGCGATCCCTCTCCTCTGGCTCATCCCAGCCATGCGCCTCGGCGGCAGCGCCTACACGCACGACGTGATCGTCAAACAAACGGTCGGCCGCGCCGTCGCATCGTGGGTTCACAACGCGCCGCCGTGGTTCTACGTGATCCATCTGCCGGCGTCGCTGTTCCCGTGGTTTTTCCTCGCCGTCGCCGCCGTCATCGCGCTCTGGCGCACGCATCGCTTCCTCGTCAACTGGATCCTCGCCGTACTCATCCCGTACTCGCTGATGAGCAGCAAACTCGATGTCTACATGATGGCGATGATCCCGCCGGTCGCGCTGCTGATCGCGGAGTACGTAGCGTCGGAACGCGGCCGGCCAGCCCGCTGGTTGAACGCGCTGTCGATTGCCATCATGGCCATCGTCGGAATCGCCGGACTCCTCGTAACTCCGCAAATGATCAAAGTTCCCGAGGGCGCATACGTGCAACTGCCGGCGGTGAAGATTTTTTGCGTCATTACTCTGGTCGCAGCGATGATCGCTTTCGTGATCGCGCTTCGTTCCTCGCTCGTCGCGTCCACGATCGCCGCCGGACTCGTTCCCATCATCTCGATGATCGTCGTTGCCATCGCTCTGATGCCGTTCATCAATGACATCTCCTCGACCCGCCCGCTCGTCGCCGCGCTGGAAAAGCAGAACGTTCCGCCGGAGCAGATCGCGCTCTACGCTTCGCCGTATCTTTGGACGCGTGACATGCCGCGCGAGTTCGAGCACGTCACTTACGCCACGCCGTACACGCTGGCGCAGACGGCGCCCACTGTGATCGTGACGGCCCGCGCGCACGCAAACGAAATCGCGCCGTCGCTGTACGGCTACCAGATGGTCGACCCCGTCCGCATGATCGGAAAGTGGTTCTATGTCTATCGACGCTAAACGCCGCCTCGCCGCCGCGGCGTTCGTCGTATTGCTCGCACTGTCGGTTTTCTGGCCCGCGCCGGCGATCGAGGTCAACGAAGTTTGCTGCCACGCTCACCTCGCCGTCGACAACCTTTCCTTCCTCGGCCGCGAAGCGCCGGCGTGGGACGTTGCCTTCTGGTGCATCGCCGGCCTTTTACTCCTGGCTCTGCTTCATCCGAGCTCGGACTACAAACCATCCGACTTCCGCGAAGTCTGGAGTCTGCTGCGCGCAACCCGAATCCGCCTGCGCAAGATCGACGCGATCGCCGTCATTTTCGCCGCCATCGTCGTGGCCGTCATCTGGCGTTTCGCCGACGCACCGGTCACCGCGTTTGCGGAACGCATTCAGTCATCGAACATCGAGGACGCGATCCGCATCGCCAACCGCTTCGGCGGCGGCATGAACCCGGCGATGGTCATCGTCTTCTTCCTCGCCGCCGGCGTCGTCTACCGCACGCACCGCTGGATTTCCTACGGAGTGGCCATGGCCTTCGCCGGAGCCGCCGCCGGCGTCTCCGTCCAGATCGTGAAATACACGATCGGCCGCACCCGACCCGAGCTCTGGCTCGGCCCCTTCCACCACGCCCGCGCCGCCGCGACGTCGTTCCCCAGCGGCCACACCGTCGGCGCATTCGCGCTCGCGGGAGTGCTGATGCTCGCCTCGCCGTCGCGCACGATGCGCATCCTCGCATTCCTCCTCGCGCTGTCGGTTGCGATCTCGCGAGTCATGGCGTTCCGCCACTGGACCAGCGACGTGCTCGCCTCCGCGGCGATCGGGATGATCCTCGCGGCGATCGCGGTCCGCAGCGTGATGACCGCCGAGGTATCATTTCGCGAATGACGGAACTGGCGCTGCGACCGGCGACATACGAGGACCTGCTCAAGGTTCCGGAAAATCTCATCGGCGAGTTGATTGACGGCGAATTGTACGTAACGCCGCGTCCTGCCATTCCGCATATGAATGTCATCTCTGCTCTTGGAGGCGAGCTGAATGTTCGCTTCCAGCGTGGAAGCGGAGGACCAGGCGGATGGTGGATTCTCGTCGAAGCAGAGGCACACGTCGAAGGACATGGTTTCGTTCCCGATGTAGCCGGCTGGCGTCGGGAGCGTCTGCCTGTACTCCCGACAGCAGCAACGATCGACATCGCTCCCGATTGGGTTTGCGAAGTGCAGTCGGCCAGAACGGCGCGTCTTGACCGCGTAATAAAACTGCCCATGTACGCGGAGATCGGCGTTCGGCACGTCTGGTTGATCGATCCTCTCGGCCAGACATTAGAAGTGCTGCGTCTCGAAAACCGTAGCTGGCTCATCGCCGGAAACTATGGCGGTGATGACGTCGTGCGCGTTGAGCCGTTCGAAGGAGTAGAGATCGAGCTTGCTGCGTTGTGGACCGACGTGCCCGCTTAGGCCTCAACCTCCGCGAAATTCACCGACACCAAGCGCGAGCAGCCCGCTTCTTCCATCGTCACGCCGTAGAGCACGTCCGCGGCTTCCATCGTGCGGCGCGAGTGCGTGATGACAATGAACTGCGTGTCGCGCGACATATCGCGGACCAGGCGGACGAAGCGCTCGTTGTTGATCTCGTCGAGCGGCGCGTCGACCTCATCGAGGATGCAGAACGGCGACGGCTTGTAGCGGAAGATCGCGAAGAGCAGCGCCAGCGCGGTCAAGGCGCGTTCGCCGCCGGACAGCAGCGCGATCGATTGATTCTTCTTACCGGGCGGCTGCGCCACCAACTCGATACCGCTTTCGAGGACATCTTCCTCGTCGAGCAGTTGCATGCGCGCCGTGCCGCCGCCGAAGAGCGACGTGAAGATTTCCGTGAAGTACTCGTTGATCGCGTTGAACGCATCGCGGAACAGCTCGCGCGACGTCAGATTGATCTTGCGAATCGTGCCGCGCAGCGACTCGATCGCCTGCACCAGATCGTCGCGCTGCGTGCGCAGGAACGACTCGCGCTGTTCCAACTCAGTGTGCTCGTCGATCGCGAGCACATTGACCGGGCCGATCTTCTCGATTCCATCGGACAGTTTCGCGACCTCGGCTTCCAACGCCGAGCGAGCATCGTCGTCTGCAGGCGCCTCGACGTCCGCCAGCGCATCGATGCCGGCGTGCAGGTCGAGCGCAATCTGTTCGCGCAGCAGATCGAATGCTGACTTCGCGCGATCGCGGCGTCGCTCCGATTCGAAGAGCGAATCCTTGGCCGTGTTCCACAGTTCGCGCGATGCCACCGCGCGCGCCTCCAGTTCTTCCACGCGCACCTGCAGATCGGCAACCTCGGCTTCGAGACCGACGCGAACTTCGCTCAACTCGTGCAACTTCTTCAGCGACTCATCGAGCTGTCCGCGCGAACGCTCCACGGCCGCTTCGGTCTCCTCGCGCTTGCGCGCCAGCGATTCGATCTCCTGCTGCAGCTGTGTCGCGCGCGCGCCGAGGGAGATCACGATGCGCGAAAGGTTCTCGTGCTCGCGCTGGATCGCGTTCACATTGCCGGCCGACGCTTCCACATCGACGCGCGCCTTCGACGCCGCCTCGGTCACCGCCTCGAACGTCGAGCGGAGATTCGTCAGTTGCTCTTCATGCTCACGGATCTGCGCCTGACACTCGCTCTCCTGCGCTTCGAGTTGCTGCAGATCGGCGATGGCCGCGTCTTTCCGCGCGATGAGCTGAACCTTCTCCTCGTCATACAGAGTCTGTTCTTCCGAGGCCACCGCGAGGTCACGCTCGAAACGATCGAGCTCCTGATTGGCGCGCTCGCGATTGCTGCGCCGCTCGCGCAACTCCTGCTCCGCCGCCCGCGCCCGCTCCTCGGCGAGGATGCGCGCGTCGTCCGCGGCGCGAAGATCTTCTTCAATCGTCTGCAACTCCGCCGCGATGCCGCTGGCGCGCGTCTCCTCGGTGCCGAGGAGCGCTTCGAGATCCGAGAGCTGCCGTTTGAGCGAGAAAACGCCGGGCGTTGCGTTCTCCGACTTGCCGCCGATGACGAGCGGACCGCGGACGATGTCGCCTTCGAGCGTAACGAACGTCGCGCTCGGCCGTTCCTTCGATCGATCGAGCGCCTCGCCGAGCGTGCCGACGATGTACGCCTCGGGCATCGCGCGGCGAACCGCATCGGCAACGGGACCTTCGCCGACGACCGCGTACTTCGCGTCGCCGCGCCGTCCACCTTCGCCGCTCGATTCGTAGTCGAGCGTGATGAACGCGCCGCGTCCCGCGCCGCGCTCGCGCAAACGCGCAATCGCATCGGTGGCGACACGCGCGTTGTCGACGACCACCGCTTTCGACACATCGCGCAGCAGCGTATCGAGCGCCGCCTCGAATCCTTCCGTCGCGCGCACGGCCTCGGCGGCCGGCGTCGCGTTCGGAATCAATTCAAGAATCGCGCGGCGGACATCTTCTTCCTGCGATTCGAGCGAAATCAGCAGCGTCCGCAGCGAATCGATCTTGTACGTCATCTGCGACACGCGGTCGCGCGCGCCGGCCATCGTTTCGCGAAGCCCGTTGCGTCGCGTCGTCAGCTCGTCATTCAGCGCGACCGCTTCGCGCGCGAGCTGCCGCGTCGTTTCGAGCAGCTCCTCGGCTTCGCGAACGCGCTGATCCCATTCCGCGCTCAGCGATCGCGCGCCATCGCGGCTCTCCGTCGCCTTGCGCGCCGACTCGCCCAACTTGCCGAGGTAGAACTCGCACTTTTCGACGGCGACTTCGATCTGGTGCACCTGATTGCGCGCCTCGGAAATCCGCGCGATCGTCCGCATCAGCGTCTCGCGCGCATCGGTCAGCGCCTTCTCGTGGCGGCGCACTTCATCCGCGCGCTCCTGGCGATCGCGTTCCGCCTGCTCGGCGATTTCGCGCAACTGATTGCGCTCGCCGCGCGCCACTTCAAGCGCCTGCGCGCGTTCGTCGAGAAGCGCCTGCTGCTCCGCTCCTTCGCTTTCGAGCTGCGCGATCTGCGTCTGCGCGTTGCCGCTGCGCTGCACGAGATCGCCGAGGTTCGTTTCCGATTGCTGCATGAACGAGCGGAGGCGCTCGACGTCGCCGGAGAGCGACGCCACTTCCTCGCGCACGTGCGACGCGCGTGACGACTTGCCGGTTAGCGACGTGCGATTCTCAGCCAACTCCGCTTCGTCAGTCGCGAGTTGTGCGGCGAGTTCCGACTCGCTCGCCTGCGACGCGGCAACACCTTCGTCCGCCGCCGACTGCTCCGCCTGCGCGAGGACGATCCGTCCCTTGTACAGCGCGCGTTTCGCCGTCGAGAGTTGCTCGCTCAGCTCCTTGTGCCGCCGCGCTTTGCCCGCCTGCCGCTTCAGCGAATTCAGATTCCGAGTCACCTCGGCCAGCGTGTCGTCGATGCGCAGCAGGTTCTGCTGCGTCTCTTCCAGCTTCATCTCCGCAGCGCGGCGCTTGGTCTTGTATTTCGTGATGCCGGCCGCCTCCTCGATCAGGCGTCGGCGGTCCTGCGGCTTGTTCGACAAAATCAGATCGATCTTGCCCTGCTCCATCACCGAGTAGTTCCGGATGCCGAGGCCGGTGTCCATCAGGATGTCGGAGATGTCCTTGAGGCGGACGCGCTTGCCGTTCAGGCGAAACTCCGACTCGCCAGTGCGGAAGACGCGGCGGTTGATGGTGATCTTGCCGTCGTCCGACATCGGATGGTTGCTGTCGCCGTTCGACGTCGCGAGCGTCAGCGTCACCTCGCCCATCGAAAGCGGCCGGCGCCGCGCCGAGCCCTGGAAAATGACGTCGTCCATCGTCTCGCCCCGGATGTGCGAAGCGCGGTTCTCGCCGAGGACCCAGATGATGGCGTCGCAGATGTTGGACTTGCCGCAGCCGTTCGGGCCGACGACAGCCGTCATCGGCGCGGGAAACGCGAGCGCAGCGGGATCGTAAAACGATTTGAAACCGTGAATTTCAAGCTTGTCGAGACGGAACATTAATGAAGAACACCTGACCCGATTCTGATTTGGACGCGCCGGATGGTACTGCGATCGCGCGGCGCGCCGTGAGGCGATTTCGCCGCGTGTAAACCGCTCATTGCAAAGGGAAATTCGCCGTTGACAGCGGAGCGGCGCAACCGTTCCTGTGCACGTAGAATGCTGCGTCATGTCGATCGACGATTTCCTCCGCCGTGAGATCGCCCTCGGCAGTTTCCCCAGCGCCGTCTACGCGATCGGATCATCCCGCGGCATCGAGCACGAGAACGCCCTCGGTAATGCGGTCGCAGTGCCGCTGCGCATCCCTGCGACGCTCGACACGCTCTACGACTGCGCGTCGATCACCAAGCCGCTGATCACGACGGTGCTCGCGCTGCAGATCCTCGACATCGACGCGATTCGCCCGCTCCTCACGCACACCTCGGGCCTTCGCGCCTGGATGCCGCTCTACACCTATCCCGATTACCTGACCGCGATCCGCGAGCACGGACCGGAGTACGAGCCCGGCACACGCGTGGTCTACTCCGACCTGAACTTCATCCTGCTCTGGTCGATGCTGCCCGATTACGCATCTCTCGCCCGCACGCGAATCTTCAATCCCCTCGGCATCGAGAACGACGCCATGTTCCACCCGCCCCTGACCCTCCGCCCACGCATCGCCGCAACCGAATGGGGCCAACGCTTCGAAGCGAAGCTCGCCGGGATCCCGTCCATCGCCGCGAACCGCGACGGCCTGATGTGGGGCGAAACCAACGACGGCAACTCCCACCACGCCGGCGGCACCGCCGGCAACGCGGGCCTCTTCGCAACCGCGCGCGGCGTTTTCCGTCTCGCGCAGTCGTGGGTTAACGCTGAACTCCTGCCTCGCGATCTGGTCGCTGAGGCCACCCGCAACCAAACGCCCGGCTTAAACGAGTCCCGCGGACTCGGCTGGCAGGTTTCGCCCACCGGAATGTACGGCCACACCGGCTTTACGGGCACGTCGGTCTGGATCAATCCCATCCGCGATCGGATCCTTGTCCTGCTGACAAACCGCGTTCATCCCTGCGCCGCGCCTGTTGCGATGCAGAGAATACGTGGAGAGTTTCAACGACTAGCCCATTCGCCATTGACGCCGTAGCGCTTGTGCCGGCACGCCAGCGTGGGTGCCTCGCGTATCGGTATTTTTCAACTTCGCGAGGTTTATCGCGCCAAGCTAGCGAGGCGTTCGCCGCAACCAAAACATCGAACGGAGCCGTCCTGCTGACGCTCTCGCGACGCCTCGGAATACACCGGTGGCTCAGAGTGGCCAACGAGAATTGACATGCCGCAGTTGACACAAATCTGTTCATGTGACTGCTCACTAAGCTCTTCAGAGTCGTCATGGGGTTGATTCATTTCGCTCCTCCGGCGACAAAATGCCTATGCCATGTCCACTGCTTTCCATCGTCAAAATGTAGCTCTAAGAATGCCCGAACGACTCTACCTGAACGTGGGAGAGGAACGGCAAATGACAAGGCCGACCACGACCCAGGCTCGATGGGCGCAACCATATGGAGGCCTGCTGCCGGCCACCTCATTAGCGATTCGTAGGCGACGTTGTCTTTACTTGCAGTTGCGGATTCAATCTCGATCAGTTCGCCAAATGCCGACGTAAGCGCTTTACCGGTATTTACAATATCCAAGCGGCAGACGAACATAGATACTCCACCTTCATCAGCCGGTACAAAATCAACGACTGAGTCTACTCGAAGTTGTAGTTCGTCAGTCCGAGCTGTGAAATAGCGGTTTAGTGTCCACGCGGTACCTGCGAGAACCGCCGCTATCTTGAATGTCGCATCGACGACCTTTGCAGCGGTGTCGGCTGTTACACCACCGATAACAACCACAACTGCAAACGTCGACCATCCGGCTATCAGCAGAATAAGTACCGTCGGCAGAAACCGCTGCGTCAGCAGGCGCTCCAAGCTCTTCGTTCGCATCAGGTAGAACCATAATGCATGAAAAGCCGCTAGGTTGCATTACGCGTCCAGAACCATGAAAGTTCTTGGAGCTTTGCTCGCACTAGCAGCGATGACTTACGCGCGCACGAACCGGTCTTAACTCCTCCACACGCTGCCCCGCGCCCACGCCGCCGCTTTCGCGCGCAGCGCGTTTGCGCGCGCAGGATCGCCTGCGGCGTCGGCGAGCGCCGCGAACATCACCAGCGTCTCGGCTAGCAGCGGATCCGGATCCGTGTAGTCGTCGCGGAAGCGGGTTTCGAGGAGCTCGAGGTTGTCGGCGTAGATGCGCAACGCGTCGTCGCGGTCGCCGCGTTTGAGGAGGATGTAGGCGAGGCCGAGGGCCTGGAATTCCTGGATCTGGGGGTGGAGGGCGATCGTTTCCTCCATCAGGCGTTTCGCTTCGTCGAGATCGCGGTTGAGATGCGCGAGGGAGAGAGCGATTCCCTCCTGCGCGGCGGGGTCGTCGGAGCGGCGATAGGACGCAATCGCGTCCTCGAATCGGCCGAGAAGTTTGAGCGCCTCGGCGCGGTGCAACGGATCGTTCGCGGCGGCGGCGACGGCCTCTTCGTAGCGATGCTGCTGGATGAGTTGCTGCGCGTTGGTAACCGGCTTCTGCGCGAGCATCAACGCGGCGAGCCAAACGATCACGATCAGGGCGACGACGATGACGATCAGTTGCAGCATCGCGCGAAGTGTATGTGAAACAAAAAGGCCGCCGAGGTCGGCGGCCTTGGAGTTACGCCGCTTTCTTCGCGGCGGGCTCGCTGAAGAGCTGGAGCGCCTTCTGGAGGATCAGATCGTCCTTCGGTTTCACCGCGGCGCGGGGCGTGCCCTTCGCGGCGGGCGGCTCCGGATCGCGAAGCGCGAGCGACGACAGATCGACGACCACGTCCGGACGGATGCCGCCGGCTTTGATCGCCTTCATGTCCGGCGTCGTGTAGTGGCCGACCGTCATGTAGACGCCGCCGCCGCTCGGGAGCGGGATGAAGCGCTGCACGATCGACTTGCCGTACGTCGTCACGCCGACCACCTTGCCGCGCTGATTGCCGTGACTGGCGGCGGCGAAAATCTCCGCGCCGGACGCAGTCGAGCCGTCGGTGAGCACTTCGACATCGCCGTCGTAATCGGTGTTCCGGTCGGCCTGCCACTTCTTCGCGTCGACCTTGCGGCCTTCGATGGACGTGATCATGCCGCTGGTCAGGAGCTCGTCGGCCGAGGTGATCGCCTCGTCGACGTCGCCGCCGGCGTTGCCGCGGAGGTCGATGATCAGCTTGCGGTTGCCGTTCTTGCGAATGTTCTCGAGCGACGTCGCCAGTTGCGCCGCCGTCCCTTTTTCAAAGTACGGGATCTTCACGTACGACACGCCGCCGTACTGCTCGGTGCTGATCGCGAGCGGATGAAACGACGCCTGCTGCAGCGTGAACTCGTCGCGCTTGGTCTGGCCGCCGCGAAGAACCTGCAGGCGCACCGGCTTCGTCGCGCGAAGGAGATTGCGAACCTGCCACACGGCCATCTTCTGCGTCGGCTGGCCGTCGATTTTTTCGATGAAGTCGCCGCGCTCGATGCCTGACTTCGCGGCCGGCGATCCCGGAACCGAAGCGATCACGAACGCGTATCCGAACCGCTTCGTGACGATGAGGCCGACGCCGTTGTCTTCGACGTCGCTGAAACTCTTGTACGCCGCCATCTGCGCCGGCGGCACGTAGTAGCTGAACTCATCGATCGCGTCGGTCACGCCGGAGAACGCGCCGTCGAGCAACTGATCGGGCGGCACCTGCTCCACGTAGTTGTGACTCACCAGGTCATACACCTCGGTGAAGATGCTGAGGTAGCGGAAGACGTTGTTCTTCTGCGTGGCCTGGCCGAAAAGGGCGCCGCCGAGGAGCGAGAGCAGAAGGGCAACGGAAACGGAGAGGAATGCGATTTTCTTTTTGCTCATGTCGTCGTGCTCGTTACCGCAGCCATTTCTGCGGATCTTCAGGCTTGTTGTCCTGACGGATTTCGAAGTAGAGGTAGCCGAAATGCGCGTCCTCCGATTCGCCGACACCTGCAAGCGCCTGTCCAGCGTTGACGCGGTCGCCGATGGCGACGGCGGGCGATTTGAGGTTGCCGTAAAGGGAGAAAACGCGATTGCCGTGATCGAGTATCACCAGATTGCCGTACCCCTTGAACCACTGTGAAAATAGAACTGTTCCCGCGAAAACCGACCGTACCTCGGCGCCGGGCGCGGCGGCGATTTTGAGGCCGTTGCTGAAGGTGACGGTCGAAAACTTTGCGTTACGCTGCTTGCCGAAGTGCTCGATGATCTTTCCCTGAACCGGCCACGCCAGCGCGCCCTGCACGCTGCGGATGTCGGTGGCCGCCGTCGCCGCTCCATTCTGACGTGACAGCACGTCGAGAAGATGCTCGAGCCGCTTCGCCTTCTCTTCGAGATCGGCCAGCTTCTGTTCCGATTCGCTGCCTTGATGTTGAAGCGAGCGAAGCGTTCGCTCTTTATCGTCGCGCGCCGCGGCCACCGCGCGCTGACGCTGCTCGACGATGCGCCGCGCGGCGGCAACTTGCTGCTCGCGATCGGCGAGCTCAATCGTTCGCACGCGCAGTTGCTCGCGCTCCGCCTGGAATCGCGTGACGGCGCGGGCATCGCGGGAGACGAGGAAGCTGAGCATCGACATGGCCTGCACGGGATCGCGGCGATCGTCAATCGACAGCATCATGCGAACGTAACTGAGACCGCCGAGGCGATAGAGCGCGGCCAGGCGCTTGCGCAGGAAGTCTTTCTCGCGCGCAATCCGCGGAGCGATTGCCGCAATCTGCGATTCCGTTTCGTGACGCTGCTCTTCGAGCTGCGACTGCATGTTGACCGCGAGCTGCAGTTCGTTCGTGCGGATTCCGAGCTCGAGGTCCGCTTCTTCGAGGTCGTGCTCGGCGCTGCGCGTCTGGGATCGAAGATCGTCGAGACGCGTCCGAAGCCGCGCGATTTCGGCGCGGATACGCGCGAGATCGGCGTTGCGCGCGGTCTGCGAATGCGCAGTCGTCAGGCTGACGATCAGCAGTAGCGCGACGAAGAGTGTTCTACGCGTCCGGCGAGAAATCGCGCAATGCATGCCTGGCCGCCTGCTGCTGCGCCTCTTTTTTCGACGATCCCTCGCCGCGCGTCGCGAGGCTGCCAACCTTCACTTCGACGATGAAACGCTTGTCGTGATCGGGGCCGACCTCGCCGACCACGCTGTACTCCGGCAACGGCAGCCCGCTGCCCTGCGCCAACTCCTGCAGCGCGGTCTTGTAGTCCTGAAACAGGAGATCCTGCGAGTCGATCGCTTCGAGGTCGGGCGTGAAGCAGCGTTCGATCAGACTACGCGCGGCGTCGATACCGCCATCGAGGAAAACGGCGGCCAGCATCGCTTCGAAGAGATTCGCGAGGAGCGAATCCTTCTTCCGTCCGCCGGACTTTTCTTCGCCGACGCCGAGGAAGAGCACATCGCCCATGCCGTACGCGCGCGCCTTCGCGGCGAGGCTGGTCGAGCTGACCAGGAATGCTTTCATCTTCGACAACGCGCCTTCGTCGAGATCGGGAAAACGGCGGAAGAGCATGTCGCCGATGACGAAACCGAGGACGGAGTCGCCGAGAAATTCGAAGGTCTCGTTGTCGCGCAACGAATCATTCTTCGCCTCATGCGAGTACGACTTGTGAGTCAGCGCGCGCTTGAGAAAATCCTGGCTCTGAAAGCTGTAGCCAATGCGGGACTCGAACTCGGAGAGGTCGGCGTGCAATCGCGCGTAGTTTAAAGGAAACGGTTCATTGCAGGGACTGCAATGCCTGGGGGGTCGACTTGCGGAAGAAACTCCGGCTCGTCGGCGAAGCCGGCGTAAAGGACCGTAGCCCACGCTTTCAAGCGTGGGTCAGAAGATGCGTTCAATTTGTGAGTCCGCCTTGGCGGGCGAGAGAAAGCTTTCTTTCGCACGCTAAAGCGCGCTCACATCATCGCCGGCGGTTCTGTTCCCACGGGTGAACCCGTGGGCTACGGTTCTTGCGGCAGCTACGCCGCCGGCTTACTGCAGTGATTGCAATGCCTGGCGCGCGGTGACGATGTCGGCAGCGTAGCGATCCTTCGGCGCGGTTGCAACGAATCGCGACAACGCGGATTTCGCTTCGTTCACATGGCCCGCGCGGCCTTCGACCAGTCCGGCGTTGAAGAGCGCATCGTACTGGCGCGGATCGATGGCGACGGCGCGATTCCACGAGTCGACCGCATGTGCGTAGTCGCCCTGGCGCGCGTAGACGACGCCGAGCGTGTTGAGCGCGAGCGGCAGTCGCGGATTCAAAGTTAGCGCGCGATTCAGAAACGACTGCGCGGACGACACATCGTCGCGGCGCAGCGCCACGATGCCGAGGTTCTGGAGGGCCGGCGCGTTGTTCGGATCGAGCTGCAGCACGCGATTGAATTGGCGAGTGGCCTCGTCCACTTTTCCTTCGTCGGCCAGCGCGATGCCGTACGCGTTGAGCGCATCGGGATCACTCCCCGACGCCAGCGGCGCCAGAATCTGCACGGCCTCGGCGGTCTTGCCGCTTTCGGTGAGCAGCAGCCCGAGTTGCACACGCAGGCCGTCGTTCTGGCCGTGTCCGATCGCGGCGCGCAGGTTCTCGATCGCGCCCGGAACGTTCTCACTCTGCTGCAGCACGAACGCGAGCAGTTCGCGGCCGGCCGCCATCTCCGGACGCGCGGCCACGACTTCCTTCGCCAGCACCAGCGCGCGCGGGACGTCGTGGCGCTCATACGCGTCGATGACATCGTGCATCTTGTTGTCGAGCGCGACGAGGTTCTTCGGATCGTCGGCAGCGGTGTATGTCGATTTCCCGGCGTCCGTCCCGCTGACATAGCCGAGGCTTCGCAGCCGCGCCATCTCCTCGGACGAAACTTTCCGGCCGGCGGTGACGGTCGCATGCATGCCCGCCAGAAGCTGCCGCGCCTCCTCGGCATCGCGCCGCCGCTCGGAGCGAAGATTGGTCACCTCGCGCGGATCGCGCGGCAGGTCGTACAACTCGGCCACCGGCAGTTCGATGTACTTCTCACCACGATGAATGACGCCGGTCAACGGCGCCCATCCGCGATTCAACGACGCGGAGAGCGCCTCGAAGTACGCATCGCGCGGCTCGATCTTGCCGAGGAGCGACGTGCCGGGAAGTGCGGCCGGCTTCGCGATCGACAACCCATCGAGCACCGTCGGAACGATGTCGACGTGTCGCACATACGCCGGCTCGACGCGATGCTTGAGACCCGGCGCACGAACGATCAGCGGAATCTTGAGAGTGGCCTCGTACGCGAAGAGACCATGAGTCAATTCGCCGTGGTCGCCGCGCGCTTCGCCGTGATCCGCGGTGACGATCACGAGCGCATTCGGATCGGCGTTAATGATAGGCGCGAGCTGCGCGTCGAGCGCGTGATCGACCGCCGCGACTTCGCCGAGGTAGAGATCGGACGCGTACTCAGAAGCGAACGGCTCCGGTGGACGATACGGCGCATGCGCGTCGTACAAATGCACCCACAGAAATCGCGGCTTACCCTGATTCGCAGTCCACCATTTCGCCGCGGCTTCGAGCACGGCACCGGCCGGCCGCTCCTGATTGCTGAAATCGAGCGAGGCCGCGCCTTTTCCGTAGTTGTCGTCGTAGACGTCGAAGCCGGCATTGAGTCCGTAACGCGCGTCGAGCGGATACGCACCGATGAACGCGCCGGTGGTGTAGCCGGCGCGATGCAGCATCGTGCCGAGGGTCTCGTTCTTCGCATCGAGCTTGAACCCGGCGTTGTCGTGAACGCCGTGCTGATATGGATACAAACCCGTCAATATGTTGACGTGCGACGGCAGCGTGACGACGTTGTGCGCGTGCGCGTTCGTGAAAACGATGCCTTCCGACGCGAGGCGGTCCAGAAACGGCGTCTTCACGCGCGTGTTGCCGGCGTAACCGACGGCGTCGGCGCGGAGCGTGTCGATGGTGACGAGGATGACGTCGGGCTTGCCGTGCTGCGGAGCAATTGGCTCGCGACGACAGGCGAGAATTGAGAGCGTGGCAAGTGCAAGGGAAAGACGACGCATTGATCCGACGAAGGATACATGCGCGCTGTCATCCTGAGCCGCCGGAGCGGCGTAGGCGAAGCCGAAGTCGCGGAGGACGGTCGAAGGCCCCCCAACCTGCTAACCCGGTAGGGCGGCGGCTAACGGCGGGAGGTCCTTCGACCGTCCTTCGGCGCTCCGCCTGCGGCTCCGACGCCTTCGGCGGCTCAGGATGACAGCGTTCGGAATTCGTCCTCGGCGCGCTCCCGTTCACGCCGCCGTGATGCGCATCGGTCGCAGCGTCGCGGTGCTTGCGGCGCTCTCTCTTTTCGCCGCGGCCGGACGCGTCGAATTTCCGCCGGTGCCGCCGGTTCCGAGCAGCGGCTGGCCGCGACCGGAAATCGCGGAACCATTTGCGCGCGAGCTGATCGCGCGTGTGCCGCCGGCGGCGTTCGACGACGCGGCGCAATCGAATCCCGAGCTCGTCCCCGCCGTTTTTCGCAACCTCGGCACCGCTCTGCTCTCGCGGGATGTCCAACTGCAAACGGCGGTAAAGCGCTACGCCACGGCGCTCGTTCGCGAACACGCCGCACGCATGCCGCACGATTTTTCTGACGACGATCTGCACATGCTGGTCGCCTTCCAGGTGCTCGATCCGCTGCGTTACGGCGAGCACGAAGCGTATCGGCGCGCGATCGATACGATTCTTCCCGCGTCGCTGAGTCCAGCGTTGCCCGAGGCGCTTCGCCGCGCTGACCTCAATGAGTTGAACCGCGTCGCGCCGATCAACTTCGAAACCGCTGAGGCTCTTGCGGTTTCGGCTGGACTTGTGCGCACGAGTAGCAGCCGCTTCGTCGCGAACAGCACCGCGATGATCGCGACAGCCGGCAACGAACCGATCGAAGCATCGATCTACTCGATCAACTCGCGGTTCGTAAAGCCGGACGAAGCGAAGCGATTCCTCACCGCCGTCCGCGCCGCGTCTCCACAGCGCAGGATCGTCGTCATCGGCGATGAAGCGATGCAGAGCGCTCTTCAGAAGGAGATCGCCGCGCTGCGAATCGACTTCATCGACAACCTCAATCGTCCCCTGACGCCGTGGCCGCGCGACCCGTTCTCGATCACGCGGGCGGCAAATGGCGGATTGATCTTCATCAATCGTCCGAACATGCAGCGCAACCGTGAAGAAGACGCGTCGATGGTCCGAGTGCTGCTGAACGGATTGCCAAAATCGCTCGACGATCGCTGGAAGCCGCGCTGGACGACGGGCATGACGTCGTTTCACAACGGACAGATTCTGCTGACGCCGAAGGCAGTCTGGATCTCGATGCACTCCGTCGAGTTCCGCGCGCTCGAACTCCTCGGCATCGATCACGTCCCGGTCGAGCAATTTGAATCAGCGGAAGGCATCGCTCGCTACACGCATGCCGTGCAGCGAGCCGCGGACGAGTTGTCAAAGTTGTATGACCGTCCCGTGCGGTTTGTTCACGAATTGCCGCACACGCCGGAGCAGATCGAGGTCCTTGGCGGCGGCGCAGGCTTCGATCTCGACTCGATCGTGACGCTTCTTCCGCACGCCGACGGCTCTGTCGATGCCCTGGTCGGTGACGTCGCGCTCGGCGCGAAACTCGCGGCGTCCGCAAACGAGTGGTGTGCGTTCGAAAAGACTTACTCCCTCGCCGCGAACGCTCGCGATGCAGTGATGAATTTTCAAAACGATCCGTCATCGATCGGACTTCGGCGTTTTCTCGATGGATGCGCGAACGATCTCGCAAAAAGCGGGATGAACGTCCGCCGCCTGCCGCTGCTGATGATTCCGACATCGCTGCTCGCTGACGATGACCGCCCGGAAACGCCGTACTTTCTCGTCACCGCAAACAACGTCGTCCTCGAACGCAATCACGCCGAGGGATTCGCGTCGGGTCTACGAGTCGTGGATTCCGCAGCCCGATCGACATTCAAAGCCGCGGGCTACGACCTCACGCTTTTCCCTCCGCTCCCGAGAAGCGTCGTGCTGAACGGCGGGTACCGATGCGCGTCAAACGAAGTGCGGGTTGCGCGCTAAACTGCCGAGGTACACTTTTTCCCATGAACGACGACGAGAAAAGATTCCTGGAGCAGATTCAGAAAGAGAACGAATCGGCGCACGCCGAGACGCGGCGGCAGTTTGCTGAATTCGCGCAAGCCATACAGCAGCGCTTCGACGAAACGACTGCCGCGATCGAACAACGCTTCGAGGAAACATCTCGGCTCATGCGGCGGCACTTCGACACCGTTTACGAAGCCACACGCGGAGAGATCCAGCTCGTCGCCGAGAGTGTTCTCCATCTGAACCAGAAGGTTGACGTCAACAGCGCGAAGATCGATCAACTCGCCGCTGACAACGAAGTGTTCAGGGCGGCGTTCGCAAACGTTGACCGCCGTCTCCGCGTCGTTGAAGACATCGTCCTTCCGCAAAAGCCTTCCTGAATCAGCCGCGGTAAAGCGCCTGCAACTCCTTGCTGGCCGGGTAGCGGCTCAATCCGCGCGATGCCCAGAACTTCGCGCCTCTTGCATCGCCGATCGTCTTCAATGTTTCGGAGATTGCGATGTACGACGGTGGCGTCGGCGCCGCTTTTTCGAGCGCGAAAATCAACTGCGTCGCGGCGTCGGTCCGGTTCTCGACGGCGTAAAGCAGGATCAGGTTCTTGTACGGCTGCGGGTCAGCCGGAAAGTTTTTGATCTCGGTCTGGAACGCGGCCTCGGCTTCCTCAGAGCGGCCCAGGCGAGCCAGCGCATCGCCGCGGAAGAAGTTGAGGTGCGCGAGTGCGGGTTGGTTCTTCGATTGCCGGAGCGCGATGGCTTGATCGAAATCGCTCAGCGCCTCCTCGACCTTTCCTTCTTCGAGCGCGATCTGGCCGACGAGCATCAGGTTGCCGGGACGATTCCTGTCGTTGTCGAACGCGGCGTTCGCTTCCTGACGCGCCTTCACGAAATCCTTGCGGCGCAGGGCGACGCGCGCGAGCACTTCATGCCCGTCATGCGGCAACTGTCTCAACGAAAGCTTTGCATGCGCCTCGGCATCATCGAGGCGGCCGACTTCCAGCGACAGATTCGCGACCGAAACCGCGAGCGACGGCGTATTCGGAGCAATGCGCAGCCCTTGCTTCGCCGCGTCGATGGCCTCGTCGAGGCGGCCGAGCTTGGACAGGGCCCGCGACTGCAGGGCCCAGATGTCGAGCATGTTCGGGTTGTCGCGCAGCAGAGCGCTCGTGACGGTCAGCGTCTCTTCGAACTTGTTGTCGCGGAAGAGGCGGAAGGCCTGGCTGATCGCGTTCGCTTTGCCAATGTTCTTCTTCGGATCGGGCAGCACGGCGTCGGGCGCGGTGCTGACCGTTGAGCCGACGTAGCCGAGGGCGATGAGCTGCTGCTTCTGTTCATCGTCGACAGCCGACGGCGCGGCCGCAGACTTGATGTACGGCTTGATTTCCTCGCGCAGTGCAACGTACGTGCGGCGATCATCAAGCAGCGTGTTGCGCGTTTCCGCGGGATCGTTGGAAAGGTCGTAAAGCTCCGGATCGGCGGCGTGGATGTAGTGCTTTGCGCCGGAGATCAGCGAGTGCATGTCGTTCCAACCGAAGTGCAGCCGCGGGTAGTACGTCTCGGAGTAGATCGGACGATCCTCCGCCGATTTAGCATCGAAATCGAGCAGCGACTTGCCGGTCAGGTTCGGCGTTGGTCCGAAGGCCGAGGCGATGGTCGGGAAGACGTCGATGAGCTGCACCGGCGCGGCGACGCTCGTTCCCTTCCGCGCGCCTTTCGGCAACTTCAGTATCAACGCCACCTGCAGCGTTTCCCGATACAGCAGGACGCCGTGCTCGTCTTCGCCGTGCTGGCCGAGGCCTTCGCCGTGATCCGACATCAAGAGGATCGTGGCGCGATCGTAGATGCCTTCCGCGCGCAGATAGTCCAGAAACTTGCCGACGACGTCGTCCGCCGTCGCCACCTCGGCGTCGTACGCATTCGTATAGCGCGAGCGGAACGGCTCCGGCGCTTCGTACGGCGTGTGCGGCTCGTAAATGTGGAAGAAGAAAAAGAACGGATTCGAATCGCGATCGTGCTCGCCAATCCATTTCTCCGCGAGCGCGCGCGTGGCCTCGCCGGAGCGTTGCGCGCGGCCGATGCTGAGGAACGACGGATCGAGGTCGATGTCGTCCTGCCAGAAATCGAAACCGCGTTTGATGCCGGTTTCGCCGCGCAGCACGATCGCGGAGACTGCACCGCCGGTCGCGTAGCCCTTCGACTTCAGCAGTTCCGCCAGCGTCTTCACTTTCGGATTGAGGTCGTAGCCGAGGTTGTCGCGGATGCCGTGATCGGCAGGAAGCAGGCCGGTGAAAACGCTGGCGTGCGAAACGAGCGTGAGCGGGCAGTGCGAATAGGCGTGCTCGAAGAGGATTGAGTCCGCTCGGAAGCGATCGATGGCCGGCGTCTCGACCTTCGTGTAGCCGTACGCCGGCAAATGGTCCGAGCGCAGAGTGTCGATGGAGATGATGATGATCGGCGCGCGGCCGTCGATCGGAGTGCGCGAGCCGTGGCAGGCGGCGAGAAGAGCCGCGCCGAGGAGGATCGCCGTTCGGATGGAGAGGGACCGCAAGCGAAAACGATACTACGGCCGCCGCTTCGCGCGATGCGTCGCCGGCGCCGTCCACGGATCTTCGGGCCACGGATGTTTGGCGTAGCGTCCGCGCAACTCCTTCCGCACCTCTTGATACGCGCCGTTCCAGAAGCCGCGCAGGTCCTGCGTGATCTGGACCGGTCGTCCGCTCGGCGAGAGCAGCGCGAAGGTGACCGGCGTGCGGCGCGGTCCGATGCGCGGCGACTCGGCGAGGCCGAACAGCTCCTGCAATTTGGCCGAGGCGACGATGGAGCCGTCATCGCGATAGTCGAGTTTCGCGCTGCGGCCGCTCGGGAGTGGAATGGTCAACGGCGCGAGCTCGTCGAGGCGTCGTCGAAGAGTGAACGGAAGCTCGAGATGCACATCATCGAGGGTTCGTTTTCCCGCGACGGCATTCGCGATGATCGAAGTCCAATCGGCATCGAGCTCCGCAAAGGCAACACGCCGCGCCAGCAGCGGATCGGGCGTCACATGCTCCGCGAGAATCCGCTCCGCCTCGTCCGGCTCCGGCGCGACGTTCTGCTCGTGCAACAGAATCGCGCCGTACCAACTTCGCTCGATCGCGCGAACGCGATTGCCGTCCCATTCGTGGACGACCTCGCGCCTCGTTGGCGATAGCCACTCGCGTTCGACGACGCGCGCGTTTCGTACGAGCTCGCCGGTGATGTCGAGGATGACCAGAAACTCGCCGTTGCCGTCATCGATCTCGCGGGCCAGTGTTGCGCCGGTTCCGGACGACAGCAGCAATCGCGGCGACTTTGCCTCGCGCCGTTGCGCCACGCGATCGGGATAGCCGGCCAGCAGCGCGCGGCGTAGCGTCGCATCGTCCACGTGTTTTCGATAGTCGCCGCCGAGGACGCGCCGCGCGATCGACGACAACTCGTGCACCTCGGCTGGCGTGCCGCCGCTGAGTTGCACGGCGATGGCGATGGCATCGTCGGCGCCGTGTGCGTTGATCACGATGCGCGCGAGGCGCGGATGCAGCGGCAACGTGCGAAGTGACTCGTTCGCGTGGAGAGCTTCCAGCAGCGCCAGACCGGCGTCGATGCGATCCGCGGGCGGCCGCTCGAACCAGGCGAAGGTTCGCGGATCGCCGCCCCAGGCGAGGATGTCGAGCAGGGGAGGCGCGAGATCGACGCGGCGCACATCGGGCTCGCGATGTGGGCGAAGGATGTCGCGCGAATCCCACAGACGAACGGCGCGGCCGGTGCGAGTCCGTCCCGCGCGGCCGGCGCGCTGTTCCGCGGAGTCAGCCGCGATCCGCTCGACGACGAGGTGATCGACGGCAGTCTCCGGATCGAATCGCAGCACTTTGTGGACACCGGAGTCGATAACGTCGGTAACTCCTTCGACCGTCAGCGAGGTCTCGGCGATGTTTGTGGCCAGGATCACCTTGCGGCGATCCGCCGGCGCGAGTGCACGCTCTTGCGCATCGACGTCGAGCGAGCCATGCAGCGGAAGGACGAGCGCATCGACATTCGCCAGCTCGCCGCGCGTCCGTTCGATCTCGCGCATCCCAGGCAGAAAACAGAGGATGTCGCCCTCGGCATCGCGCAACTGCTCGCGAATTGCGGCGGACATCGAAACGCCCGGCTTGTACTGAATATCGACGGGAAAGCGCCGCGCGCCGACGTCGAAGATTCGCGCGCCGCCGAGAAAGAGGGAGACGTCGTTTGCTGCAATGGTGGCGGACATCACCACCACCGCGAGATCGTCGCGCGAATCCATGGCCTGTTTCGCCAGCGCCAGCGCGACGTCGGCATGAATGCTCCGCTCGTGAAATTCGTCGAGGATGACCACGTCGAAATCGCTGAGCAGCGGATCGCTCTGCAGCCGCGCGGTGAGGATTCCTTCCGTCGCAACCAGCAATCGCGTGCGATCCGAAAACTTCCGCTCGAAACGAATCTGCCAGCCGATCTCGTTGCCGATGGTCCAGCCGCGCTCGGCCGCAATCCGCCGCGCCAGCGCGCGCGCCGCCACGCGCCGCGGCTGCAGCAGGATCGTCCGGCCTATCGACGCCAGTGCCGGCGGAATGCGGGTCGTCTTACCCGATCCCGGCGGCGCGACGATCACGGCGCTGCGGTGCGCGCGCACGTGAGCGGCGATCTCGGCGACGTGCGCATCGATCGGGAGCGGCGTTTGCACCACACTCCGCATTATGGCGACGAAAGACAACGACGACATCGACTACACCGCGGAAGGCTCCACCCCGCCGCACGAGAAAAATGATCCGACCGACGCCGGCTACGACGAGGCTGCGCACAACGGCCCCGGCGCCTACGGCGTCAAGGAAGGCGAAGGCGGCGTGTTCGGCACGAGCGGCGGCGGCAGCTACAGCGGTGGCATGCACGTGGTCGAGCGCCCCGCGATCGAAACGGAGCGCGGCGAGGACGAACACGGCGAGTCGCGCGGCGCGGACGACACAGAACGCTAGCCCGCAGCTAGTTTCTGTTCAACCGCCGCGATCTGTACCGTCAACGTGTCGAGCCGCTGCAGCAGCTCGGCGTGCCGCACTTCGTCCACCGGCGGCGACTTTCGCTTGATCTCAAACGCGCCGCCCGGCTCGAGCACGCAACTCTCCACTTCGTGAATGCCGTCGAAGCCCTGACGGCGCACCACGCTTTGCAGTTCCGCGATCGTGATCAGCTCGCGCGCCATCTCGCCCTTCCGCACGTGCCCGTCCTTGATCAGCGTGGCCGGCTTCCCTTCCAGCACCTCGTCCAGCCGGCGATGCTTGAAGAGAAATCGGACCACGATGTAGTTCGTCACGAGCAGCGTGATCGCGCCGATCATCCCGCCGGCGAGCGAGTTGTCATCGCCGATGATGGCGTTCTGCACGGTGTTCGACAGCGACAGCAGCACGACCAGATCGAACGGATTGAGCTGCGCCAGCTCGCGCTTGCCGAAGACGCGCAGCAGCACCACCAGAAAGACGTAAACGATGATCGGCCGGACGATTTTTTCGAGCAGCGGGATCGGAAGCGTGAAGAGGTGCGTAGTGATTTCGTGCATGGAACTATGATGCGCTTCCGATGAGCCTCGATGATGCTTTCGATCAGGTTGCAGAGTTCCACCGCGCGTTCGGCCACCCGGTAAAGGATCGCCCCGCGTTCCTTCCATCGCCGCGCAGCGACGCACGCGTGGCGTGGATGCGCGAGGAGGTAGACGAGTTCGTAGAGTCGACGAACGTCGTCGATCAGGCCGACGCCATGATCGACCTGATCTACTTCGCCCTCGGCACGCTCGTGGAGATGGGCGTCCGCCCCGCGCCGCTCTTCGACATCGTGCACAACGCCAACATGCAGAAACTCTGGCCCGACGGCGCGCCGCGCATTCGCGAGGATGGCAAGACCATCAAGCCGCCGACTTGGCGCGATCCCGCCGAGGCGTTGAAGGCGGAGATTGCGCGCCAGTCAGACGAGAGCCGTTAGCACCAAGTCGTGCAGTAGTCCGTTTGTTGAAAGGCCGCTGCCGCCGTCCGCCCGCGCTTCACCGTCGAGGTTCGTGAAGCGACCGCCTGCTTCTTCGACGATGATTTTCACCGCCGCCACGTCCCAATGCGCGACCTCCGGCTCGACTGCGATCTCCGCCGCGCCCTCGGCGACAAGCATGTGCGACCAGAAGTCTCCGAAGCCGCGCGTCCGTGCGCAACGACGAACGAGATCGAGAAATCGGCGGCCGATTCCGAAGCGCTCGAATCCGGGGACGTCGTCGTAGCAGAGTTGGGCGTCGTTGATGTTGTCGATCGTCGAAACGTGGATCGCATTTCCGTTGCAGAACGCGCCGTCGCCACGCGCAGCCCACCAGCGACGTCCAATCGCAGGAGCGGAGACGACACCCACCAATCCGTCGAGCGCGATGAGCGTGGCAAAAACCGGGATACCGCGAACATAGTTCTTGGTCGCATCGATCGGATCGATGATCCAGCGCCGCGTGGCGTCGCCGCGCGAACCAAATTCTTCGCCGAGAATGCCGTCGTCCGGCCGTTCGCGTTCCAGCCGCTCGCGAATCATTCTCTCCACCGATTCGTCCGCCTCGGAGACGGGAGTCCGATCACTCTTCGTGCGCACCGCCAGCGTGGCGGATTGGAAGTAGCGCATGGTGATCGCGTCTGCCTCATCAGCGAGTGACAGCGCCAGCCGAAGATCGTCGTTCACAATTCGCCAGCGTAATTGAAACGGCGGCGGTCCGCATACGTCTGAATGCACATGCACACGCTCGCCTTCATCCTCCTCGCCGCCGTCGCACCGCAGCAGGGATTCGACGAGTTGCGCGCCATGTGCGCGCGCGACGCCGGGCGCATGTGGGGCATCGGCATCTGCGGACCGACGATGATCGTCGAGCGGCAGACGCGCGCGGTGGTCGCGAATGAGACCGCGCCGGCGACGCTGCCGAAGGAAATCGGCATCGCGAACACCGCAGTCGACTGGAACGGCAAACGCTGGACGATGATCGTGGGCCCGCTGCCCGAGGATCCGTTTGCGCGGCGGATGCTGTTGGCGCACGAATCGTTTCATCGCGTGCAGGCGAAAATTGGATTTCCAGTCACCGGGCCGGCAAATACGCACCTCGATTCAATCGAAGGACGCTACTGGCTGCAACTCGAATGGCGCGCGCTGGCGAAGGCGCTGCGCGGCGACCGGCAGGCGGTTCGCGATGCGCTGGCGTTCCGCGCGAAGCGGCGGTCGCTGTTTTCACCAATCAATGCTGAGCGCGAATTGGAGATGCACGAAGGGTTGGCCGAATACACCGGTGCCGCCTTCGCCGAGCCGGATACCGCCAAACGCGCGCCGCATCTGATCGACAAACTGCGCGACGCCGAGACGACGCCGACGTTCGTCCGCTCGTTCGCGTATGCGTCCGGGCCGGCGTGGGGAACGCTGATCGAGATGAAGCATCCCCGCTGGACGCGCGCCGCGAAAGCTTCCGACGACCTCGGCAATCTTGCAGCGGACGCATGGCATGTCGCCGCCGCGCAGGATGCCGAGGCGCGTGCAACGTTCTACGACGGCGCCAAGCTCCTTGCCGCGGAGTGCGAGCGCGACGCGCGCAAACAGGCGATGCTGCGCGACTTCCGCACGCGATTCGTCGACGGCGCGCATCTCATGATTCCGCTGAAGCACATGTCGTTCGAGTTCGATCCGAACGCCGCCCAACCATTCGAAGCGCTCGGCACCGTCTACCCAACGCTCATCGCGCGCGACGACTGGGGATCGATCGTCGTACACAAAGGCGGCGCGATGATCGCGTCCGATTGGATGTCGCTCGTCGTCCCCGCCGAGGCGCATGACGATTACACGCTCACGCTGAATGACGGATGGAGCATCGCGCCCGGCGCGCGTACAGGAGATGGAGCGCTCATCAAGAAGTAGGCCGGCACGGGCGAGGGTAGATCGCGGCGGCGGCTATCGAAAAGACTCTTCCGAAAGGCACTCTCAGAAACTCGTGGCTCTCTTACATATCGCCCCGGAAATCATAGAAAACACGAATGAGATTGCCATCAAGATCGGCGGCTATAAACTCGCGCAGCTTCCACGGCTTGTCCTCGGGCTCGGAAAGGATCTTCGCTTGCGCGGCCTTCCACTGTGCGAAGAGCTCGTCCACCTCCGCCTTGCTGTCGAGATTGAGCCAGAAAAGGATAGGACCTATGTTGCCGTAGGACTCTCGGAAGGAGCGATTGGTGATAAACAGTCTGCAATTTCCCCTTGAGATGCCTGCAATGCCGCCTCGGTCGTCCCCCCAATCGAGGGTGAAGCCCAGCGTGTTGACATAGTAGGCTGCGGCTTTGTCAACGTTGGCCGCGGGGATTTCCGGAACAGGTGCGGGGAACGTCATGGCATCGTTGGGCATCGTAGCATCGCTCGCTTACGTCGCCGAACTGGTTCCGTAAGATAACTTTCAAACTGCCCCACGCCAATAGAATCGAATATCGGTCCCGCGAGCCGATGGTTCTATCATCGCCGCGCAATGCGCCGCATCGTTCTTCTCGTCATCCTCATCGCCTCGGCTGCGAACGCGCAGCAGCCCGTCTTCCGCTGGGGCGGCGATGCCGAGGGGGGCGCGCCGTTTGTGGAGGCCGATCCGAGCGATCCGTCGAAGTTGCGCGGGTTCGACGTAGAGGTGGCCGAGCAGATCGCGAAAGGACTTGGCAAGCGGCCGGAGTTCGTGCAGGTCTCGTTCAGCGACATCGATCAGTCGGTGCAGCGCGGCGATTTTGAGATCGGCATGAGCGGCGTCGAAGACACACCGCCGCGCCGGCGCATGCTCGCGGCGACGATCCCGTACTTCGAGTTCCATGAAGTGCTGACCATGCGCGCCGAGGATCGCGGCAAGTTCTCGACGCTGGCGGCGTTGCGCGGACGGCGCATCGGCACCCTTGGCGGAACGATCGCGTACGAGCGCGTCCTCGCGGCGGAGAAGAGCGACGGGGTGATCTGCGTCTCATACGATGACGATGTCCATCCGTACGCCGACCTGCGCGCGGGCCGCCTTGATGCCGTGCTCCTCGACAACATCATCGCCGTCCGTTCGATGCGCCGTGTGCCGGGATTGTGGACGGAGCCGAAGCCGGTGGCGACGGGGCACTACATCGGCGTGCTTGCCACCGGCAACACAGCGCTGCGCGATCGCATCAACGAGATTCTTCGCGCGCGCATGCGCGACGGCACGCTGGAGCAGATTTATCGGAAGTGGGGGATCTGGGACGCGTATCAGCCGGCATTTTTCGCGAGCGTGCTGAACGAGAACGCCCCGAAGAAGGCCTCTGAAACCGCGATCGCGACCAAACAGTTCGACATCGTCCTCCGCTACATTCCGGCACTTCTTCGCGCGTCGCTGATCACGATCGTCCTGTCGTGCGCGGCGATGGCGCTGGCCGTTTTCGCGGGCGTCTTCATCGCCAGCGGCCGCGTCTACGGTAATCCGCTGGTGCGCGCACTGCTCACGATTTACGTCGAAGTCGTGCGCGGCACGCCGGTGCTGCTGCAACTCTTCGTCCTCTACTACGGCCTCTCCTCGCTCATCCGATTGCCCGCCTTCATCGCCGCGTTGCTCGGACTCGGCCTGAACTACGCGGCCTACGAAAGCGAGATTTATCGCGGTGCGCTGGAAGCCGTTCCGCGCGGGCAACTCGAAGCGGCGCGAACACTGGGCTTGACGGAATCGCAGGTGCTGCGGCTCGTGCGCGGCCCGCAGGCGTTCCGCATCGCGCTCGCGCCGATGACAAACGACTTCGTGGCGCTGCTGAAGGACTCCTCGCTCGTCTCGGTCATCACGGTGATCGAGCTCACGAAACAAACCTCGATTTTCGCCGCGAACATCGGCAGCTGGGTCATCCCCGGCATCCTCTGCGCCGCGCTTTACCTGGTCCTGTCGCTGCCGCTGTCGCGGCTGGCGGGACGCCTCGAAGATCGTTGGAGGGCGGCGACGGAATGAGTTTGAGGCGTGGCGCCGGCGGCCCGCCGGCTGTACCGCCGCCGGCTCGGCGGCAATTGTCGGCTGAACTGCCAGCGAGCCGCTGGCGGTCCAGCCGACGAGCCGTCGGCGCTACGACGAAACATTCAGTGGGAATCGCGAGATGAGCATCCTCTCGATCAACAACCTCCGCCTCCGCCGCGGCGATCGCGAGATTCTTCGCGGCGTGAACGCGTCGGTTGCAGCCGGTGAGCTCGTGGCTCTGATGGGTCTCTCCGGCGGCGGCAAGACCACCGTGCTGCGTTGTGTCGCGGCGCTGGAGACGTTTGAGGATGGCGCGATCGATGTCGGCGGCGTCGCACTCCGTCCCGGACCGCAGCCGCCGCGCGCGACGATCCGCGAACTGCGAACGCGCGTCGGGATGGTCTTCCAGCTTCACTACCTCTTCGAGCACCTCTCCGTACTCGACAACGTCACCCTCGCGCCGACGCAGGTCGCGCATGTGCCGCGTGCGGACGCTGAACGGCGCGCACTCGAACTCCTCGAAACCCTCGGCGTGGCGCATCGCAAGCACGCGCTGCCGCGCGAGCTGTCGGGCGGAGAAGCGCAGCGCGTCGCCATCGCCCGGGCGATGGCGATGGAGCCGCCGCTGCTGCTGATGGATGAGCCGACCGCATCGCTCGATCCTGCGCGGCGCGGCGAGCTTGGCGAGACGCTGGTCCAACTCACCGGCGCCGGCCGCACTCTGGTCGTCACCACGCACGACGACGATTTTGCGCGCGACTTTGCCACGCGCGTGGTGATCCTGGCCGAGGGGAAAGTCGTCGAGGAAGGCGACCCGCGTCAGGTGCTGACGAACCCGCAGCACGAGGCGACGAAGCGGTTGTTGCAGTCGGCCCGCGTGCGATAACTGGCGATGCAGTTGTGATGCGAGTCACAAGATTTCAACCACAGAGACACAGAGGTCACAGAGAGATTTCCTCTGTGACCTCTGTGCCTCTGTGGTTAAACGATCCGAGCAAGCCGCGCTATCCCCTCGCGAATGCGCTCGTCGTTCTCTTTCGCGAATGTCAGCCGCATCGTGTTGCGGCCGCTGCCGTCGACGAAGAATGGGGCGCCGGGGATGTACGCGACACCGCCGGCCACGGCGTCGGGCACGAGGGCTGACGTATCGATGTCGTCGTTGAGCGTCACGAACGTGAACAGGCCGCCGTCGGCGGGCGTCCAGGTCGCGCGACTTTTGAAATGCTCCTCGAGCGACTCCAGCATCGTCACCCGTTTCGCGCGGTAGAACGCGCGCACCTTCTCGATCTGCGCGGGCAATTCACCTGCGGCGGTGAAGTCGTCGACGATCGATTGGTCGAGCATTCCCGAACAGAGATCCGCGGCCTGTTTCGCGATTTCCAGTTTCGCCAGCAACTCCGGCGCCGCCACAATCCAGCCGCAGCGGAGGCCTGGCGCGAGGACTTTGCTGAAGGAGCCGAGGTAGATCACGCGGTGATCGTCGTCGCGCGACTTCATCGCCAGCGTGTCGGCCTCGCGGACGTAGACCAGCTCGCCGTACGGATCGTCCTCGATCACGAGGAAGTCGTGTTCCGAGGCGATCCGCAGCACCTCGGCGCGGCGCTGCTGCGTCATGAGGCGGCCGGAGGGATTTTGAAAGTTTGGAATCGTGTACAGCAGCTTCGGCTTCACCCTTGCCGCGACCTCGGCCAGCGACTCCGGCACGATCCCTTCGTCGTCCTGCGCCACACCGATCAGCTCCGCGCTTCGGGCGTGAAATGACGACGTCCCGCCGATGTATGTCGGCAGTTCGACGAGAACAACGTCGCCGGGATCGAGCAGCGTGTGCGCGATCAGATCGAGCGCCTGTTGCGAGCCGGTCGTCATCAGCACGTCGGCGGCGCTGCAGTCGATGCCGCGCGAGCGGCAGACACCGGCTACGAAGTCGCAAAGCCGAGGCAGTCCGCGCGTCGGTCCGTACTGCAACGCGACGGCGCGATTCTCGCGGATCACGCGCGCCGCAATCTCGGCGATCCGTTCCGCGGGAAACGTCTCCGGACTCGGGACGCCGCCGGCGAACGAGATGACGTTCGGATCGTTGATCAGTTTCGCGAATGCGCGGATGGCCGAGGGACGGAAGTTCCGCGCATCGCGCGAGAAAAACTTCTCCATCACCGCTCCTCGGTCATCGACACGAAGCAGGCCATCAGCCAACACCCGACCGCCGCGCTGACCATGCTTTGAAAGACGCCCGACACGAGCCGAACCGGCGTGAAGAACAAGGCCATCGACGGCAACTGGTGCTGCGTGATCGTCATCGGAACGCTGAATGCGGAGACGACCGAATTGAGAGCCATCGAAACGACGAACGCGATCAGGGCAACGGCAACATGGCGCCCGAGGTCCTCTCGAACGGCGCGCCAGGCAACGCGAAGCGACTCGCGCCCCGGCAGCGAACGGGCCACACAGATCGTGATCGCCTTCGCGCACCAGATTGAGACCACGATCGCCACGGGGATGAAAACGAAGATCGCCAGCGCCACGCCGACGCATCCGACGACGACTCGTCCGACGGTGTCGGAAATGAGAATGAGGCCGGCGATCGTCAGGATCAACGGCACGAGGACGAACAGCAGTCCGACCGACCATGCCCAGTTGTAGAGCCAAAAGATGCGCCACCACGTCGCGGCACCGCCGGCCAGCCAGCGATCGACGGAAAACGCGCGGAACGCCTCGCGGCCAGCAGCGAGATGCCGTTTCTCATTCCGCTCCCCATCAACGTAAATCTGCGCGATGCCACCCTCGACGAATGCGTGGATCGCGAGCAGCACGCCGAGGACGATGAAAGCGAGCGCGAACATCCAGACGAAGAGCATCAGATGGCCGATCACCCATCCGACGATCGCGCTCGGAGGATCGCTCGAGTTCATGATCTCGTCTTTCGACAAGCCCGCGGCCACGACCGCCGGGATGATGGCCACGATGACCGACGCGATCACGACGCCGATCAGCACCACGCTTTCGGCGATGCGCAGCGCGATCACCGGCCAGTTTGCGATGGTCGAGTCGAGCCCGCGGCGGAGAACGTCAGGAAGGCTGCGCTTCAAAGGATGTTGCGGCTCTGTTTGTTGGCGATGCGGTGATCGGGGACGCCCTTGATCGAAATAAGCTCGGTCATCTCGTGCAGCCGGCTGCGCAGCCGGTCGCCGACGCGATCCTGCAGGCGCTGCCCCTCCACGCTGGCGTCATCGTAATAGTTGGTCGTGAAAATCGTGGTGCGCTCCGTGTTGTAGCGGCTGTTGATGACGTAGTAGAGAACGTCCTGCACGAACTGCGTCGGCTTCTGCGATCCGAGCTCGTCGAGCACGAGTAGATCGGCGTCGAGCAGCGGCCGCAGGATTTCCGCCTTGCCGACGGCGGCATCGGGATCAAAGCTGGCCTGAATCTCCTGGATGAGATCCTGAAAATTGCTGAAGAGCACGCGACCCGGCTTGCCGCTGTGGATGATCTCGACGAGTGCGGCGACCGCGAGGTGCGTTTTCCCCGCGCCGCATCCGCCCATGAGCAGCAGTCCGCGGCCATCGATCGTCATCGGCCACGCGTCGACGAATTCGCGCACGCGATTGCGCGCTGATTTCAAAACCGCGTTGTTCTTGTCGTAGAACGTCTCGAGCGTGCAGTGCGGGTAGTAGCGGCGCGGAATGTTCGACGCCGCGATGCGCTGGCGCCGCCGGAGATCGCCCTGACATCCGCATGGCTCGACGCGGAGCGAGTCTCCGGCCAGCGGAATCCATCCCGATCCGTTGCAACGGGCGCAGGTGGCGGGAAGGATCGCGGACATGGGGGAGAGTTTAACGCGGACGCGACGAAACAGTTTCGCGGCAGATGAGGCGTAGTGCGGACGTCTCGTCTGCATCCGCCGGGCGTCCTCGCCCGGCGGTGGTTTCTGGGATTCAATCAACAGACTGGCAATGATTCACGACTCCCGTCGGGCGAGACGCCGCGCCGGATGCAGGCGAGACGCCCGCACTACGCATGAGCGCTTGTTATAGTCGCGGTCGATGTGTGGCATCTACGGAATGGTCGCGGACAGAGCCGCGCTGCGGCACCCGCAAGTCCTCGGACTGATGGGCGAGGCGCTGCGGCACCGCGGCCCGGACGGCCACGCCGAGTTCGCGCGCGCCGAGGCCGCCATCGGCACCGAGCGGCTGCGCATCATCGATCTGCATGAGCGCGCGGACCAGCCGTTCGCCGCCCCCGGCTCGCAGGTCTGGCTCGAATGCAACGGCGAGATTTACAACGCCGCGGAGATTCGGGCGCGCTATCCCGACTATCCGTATCGATCGAAGTCCGACGTCGAAACGATCCTGCCGCTCTACCTCGAACGCGGCGTTGCTGCGATTCCGGAGCTGGACGGCATGTTCGGACTGGCGATCTGGGACGCGCGGATCCAAACGCTGATCCTGGCGCGCGATCGCGCCGGCGAGAAACCGCTGTTTTATGCGAAGGCCGGCGGCGAGGTCATCTTCGCGTCGGAGTTGCAATGCCTGCTGCGGCATCCCGACATCAGCCGCGAGCTCGATCCGATCGCCATCGGCGAGTACTTGCGGCTCGGCTACGTCCCCGAGCCGCGTACGCCGTTTCGCGATGTTCGCCGTGTCGAGGCGGGGACGTTCGTTCGATTTCATCAAGGTGATGTTGAGACGGTTCGCTACTGGGATCCCGCGTCGTTCCGCATCGAACGGATCTCTGCTCGCGCCGCCGTCGACGAAACGCAACGCCTCGTCGAGCGCGCCGTCGAAAAGCAGGTGATGGCGGACGTTCCGGTCGGCGTCTTCACCAGCGGCGGACTCGACTCCTCGATCCTGGCCACGCTAGCGGCGAAGTTCATCGGCGTCGATCGCGTCCACACGTATTCGGCGGCGTTTGCGGAGCAGTCGTATGACGAGAGTCCGGTCGCCGAGGAGCTAGCGAAACGGATTCGAACGCGCTACGTGCCGGTGCGGACCGATGCGGAAACGCTGATGGAAGCGCTGCAGGCGGTCGTCGGAGGAGTGGCCGAGCCGCTCGCCGATCCCGCCATCCTGCCGACGTTCCTCCTCGCCCGCGCCGCGCGGCAGCACGTCAAAGTGATCCTCAGCGGCGAAGGTGCCGACGAGCTTTTCGGCGGCTACCCGACCTACCTCGGACACAAGATCGCGCCGATGTACGACGCGATGCCGTCGTTTGTTCGTGCGATTCTTCGAAGAGCAGTTCAGCGCGTCCCGTCCTCGACGAAGAAGGTGACGGTCGAGTTCCTCCTCAAACGTTTCGTCTCCGACGCGGAGAAGCCGTGGATCGAACGGCACCTGGCGTGGTTCGGCACCGGGCTCGCACCGACCGTTTACCGACTCTCGTCGGAACTGCCGGACCTCCCGTCATCCAACGGCGACGCGCTCTCTGGCGCGATGTTGCTCGACTACCGCAGCTACCTCCGCGACAACCTGCTCGTGAAAGTCGACCGCGCCACGATGCTCTCCTCGGTCGAAGCGCGCGCGCCGTTCCTCGATCGCGAGGTAACCCGCTTCGCGCTCTCGCTCCCGACGGACTTGCGCATCCGCCGCTTCGAAACGAAATGGGTCCTGAAGAAAGCGGCCGAACGCTGGCTGCCGAAGGACGTGATCTATCGCCGCAAACGCGGGCTCAGCGTCCCGATCGCCAGCTGGATCAACGACGGATTGCGCCACGAAGTGGATCGCCTCCTCGCGCCTGCACGCCTGCGCGCGCAAGGACTCCTCGACGAGGCCGAAGTCGCAGATCTGCTAGCCGCGCATCGCAGCGGACGCGCCAACAACGCCAAGCCGTTGTGGGCGCTGATCGTGTTGCAATACTGGATCGAAAACTGGGCGAAGTAAAACCCTTTTCACCACCAAGACACAAAGGACACGAAGGGATTCTCTTTGTGCCCTCTGTGTCTTTGTGGTGAAACGCCTCTACGTCTCCCGATCCTCGCCGCCGCGGACGAAATCGCGGATCGCCCTGTCCTTCGAGAAGAACAGCTTCTGCGTCACTTCCTCGGTGAAACCAGTGACGCACGCGCGGACCAGATTGCCCAGTTCGGCCACCTCGAACGGTTTGCGGAGGACGCCGGAGACGAGCTCCGAATCGACTTCCTTGAAACGCTGATCGGCATACGCGGTGATGACGATGACGATCGGCTTGATCAGCGGCGGATTTTCCCGCAGCCACGCGATCACGCCGAATCCGTCCATGCGCGGCATCATCAGGTCGAGCAGAACCACCGCGTATTCGTGCTTCGTCAGAAGTTCGATCGCCTCGAGCCCGTCGGAGGCTGCGTCGACGGTGAAGCTTTCCCGCCGAACGATGGTCGAAACCAGTTGCCGGATCGATTGATCGTCATCAGCGACCAGTACTCTCTGTCGCTGCTCTTGTTCGTGTTGCTGTGTCATGCGAAATGAACCTTGTTTCTTGCCGTCCTGCTTTGAAAAAAATATGCCATCAGTCGGCGAGGCACTCGTCGATCCGGATCTCCGAGGTCAGGGTCTTATGGACGGGACAGCGCCTGGCGACCGCGAGCATTCGCTCCCGCTGTTCTGCCGTCAGATTGCCAATCAGCTTGATCGCGACCGTAAAGCGATGGAGGTAGCCGTTCGTCGTGAGGCAATCCGCGCAGTCCTTCGCATACATCCGGTCGTTCTCGACCGTGATCTCGACACCCTCGAGCGGGATGTTCTCCTTCGCCGCCACGACGCGCAGCGTCATCGACGTACACGTCCCCAACGCCGCGGCCAGAAAGTCATACGGCGTCGGCCCCGCCTCGGTACCACCCGCGGCCTTCGGCTCGTCCGCCACCATCCGATGCGGACCGGCCTCGATGTCATTCCGAAGCGAAGCGCCGGCGCGAACGATGACTGGTTGCATGGTCCTCCTCACTGCCGGTACGGCAACAGCGTCAGCCTTCCCGTCGTCCACGTCTCGCCCCTCGGCACCAGCGGCAGCCAGTACCAGGTCGGCGACTCACCTGCTAACGCGATGCGGGCGAAGAGGCCGGCGGCATTGCGGGAGAACGGATTGACGATCGGCGGCGAGATCTCGAGCGTCATCGTGTCGCCGTATTTGGCGGCGGTGTTCGGAGCGATGCCGCGCCAGGCGCAAGTCGTAGGAATCGTGATCGGGATTTCGGCGGAAGCCGCGGTCGCCTCGGCCGCCGCGCGCGCGGAGTCGAGCGGCCCGTGGTAGAAAAATGAGTCGGACAGCGACTGCATCGATGACGGCGTGATCAGCGACGGCTGTGCCGTTTTCACGATGTTGATGGTCGTCGCGCTCGAGATGCCTTCGTCGCGAAGGCTGAGGCAGAACGAGTCGAGGATCGCGGCCGGCATGACGTTCCATTGCGGTACGCGAGGCGGAGGTGCCTGTGATGATGCGCAACCGATAAGAACCACAGAGACACAGAGAACACCGAGAGACAACCTCTGTGATCTCTGTGTCTCCGTGGTTAAACGATTCTTCACACCAACCTCAATTGCGGCGTCAATTTCGCCTCGAAAAACTCGCGAATCTCGCTGGCCGGCTTCTTCGAAATCAACTCGCGCGGCGAATCCTCGTACCAATCCGCCGGAAAAAACTGCGTGTACGTCTGCTGCGTGAATCGCCGGCAGAGCAGCGCGATGATGCCGATGTCCGTCTCGCTGCGGATCACCCGTCCGGCCGATTGCACCACGCGCGTCATGCCCGGAATCAGGTACGCGAACTCGAATCCCGAGCCGTACTGCTCGTCGTAGTACTGGCGCAGCAGTTCCTGTTCGAAGCTGACCTGCGGCAGCGCGGGGCCGATCACCATGACGCCCGACAACATGTCGCCACGATAGTCGATCCCCTCGGCGTACATGCCGCCGGAGACCGCCATGATCAGGTTCCCCTTGCGCGAGCGCTCGCGCAGGATGTCCAGCATCGCGTTGCGCTCGTAGTCGGTCATGTCCGTGCGCTGCACCATCACGTGCTTGCGGATCGGCGGCATGCGCTCGGAGATCTCGCGCAGAAACGCATAGCTCGGAAAAAGCGCCAGAAAGTTGCCGTCGCCCGCCTCGGCGATCGATGCGACGTTGTCGGCGATGCGGTCGTACGAATCCGCGCGCCGCTTGTACGACGTATCGACCTCGGAGATCACCACGATCTTGCGATTGGCCCGCGGGAACGGCGACGGCAGCGACAACTCCGTCGTCCGATCGGAGGGAAATCCGAGGAGCTTGCGGTAGAAGTCGAACGGTTCGAGAGTGGCGGAGAGCGCGACCGTCGCATGCGCGGACTCGAAGATGCGGCCGAGGAATCGCGACGGGTCTTTGCAGAAGACTTTGAATTTCAGGCCTTCGGACGTGCGCTCGATCAGGTGCGCGAACTCGTCGCCCTTCTCCGTCATCAGGTTCGCGACCTTCACCAGCTTGAAATAGAAATCGATCAGCGGATCGTCGGTCTCGACGATGCGATTCTCGATTTTCCAGCCGATGTAGTACATCACCAGCCGCTCCCACTCCGTGCGCTGATCGAGGAACAGTTCGCGATCAGGCTCGCACAACGCCTGCTTCATATCCGGATCTTCGCCAAGCGATTCGGCGAGCTCATGGAAGTGCCCGCGAAGGACTTCCAGCAACTCCTCGGCGCCCTCCAGCCAGCAGTTCCGCGTGGCCAAATGCTGGCGGATGCGATCGAACTGCTCCTCATGCAATTCCGGCGAGTAGTAGCCGCGGCCGCGGTCGACCAGGTTGTGCGCCTCATCGACGACCAGCACGCAATCACCGTAATCGTTCTCCTGCTGATACGCCTTCAGCCCGACGTACGGATCGAAGATGTAGTTGTAATCACAGACGATGACGTCGGCCTGTTCGATCAGTTCCAGCGACACTTCGAACGGACACACCTCGTTCGACTTGGCCATCTCGAACGTGATCTGCGGATCGAAGTAGCTGAACGACGTGACCAGGTGATTGAGCAGATCGGTGCGCTGCATCTTGTCCGAGTAGCGCGCCGCGTATGGACAGAAATCCTCGTGGCAGATGATCTCTGTATGCGCGCACATCTTCTGCTTGGCGCGAATACGCAGCACGCGAAACGAGCCGTCGTTGAGCGCCTGCAGCGCCTCGACCGCCGCGTCCTGCTGCATCGTTTTCGACGTGAGAAAGAAGAGTTTCTTGCCGAGCTTCAGCGCCTGCTTCACCGCCGGATAGAGCACGGCCATCGTCTTGCCGATCCCTGTCGGCGCGGAGACGAGCAGCGCTTCCTTCTGATAGACGGTGCGCGCGACGGCGGAGACCATCTCCTGTTGTCCCGCGCGCATCTCCGCGAACGGAAAGGTGAGCGTGTCCGCGAACGCGCGCTTCGCCACGCGCAGCGCGAGCGCGGTCTCCAGATCGCTGACGAGCCGCTCCAGCCGATCGTTCAGCGTCTCGACGATCCGATCGCGATCGAACTCCGCGTCGATCGTTTTCGCATCGCCCGAAATCAGATCGATGAGCACCAGCTGCGGGATGAACGTGAAGCCGTCAAAGTCCGGCTGGCTCGATAAAAAGTACGAATACAACAGCAGTTGGAGCAGATGCCGCTGCAGTTTGTCCGATCGATAGAGCGCTTCCAGTTCGAGATCGAAGTGGATCGATTTCACTTCCTCGATGGTGACGGTCTTCGCCGCCTTGTCGACCGAAAGCCCGTCGATGCGCCCGGTGATCGTGACCGTCCACGCGCCCGCCTGCGTGCGATGCACGACATGCACCTCGGCGCGGTAATTGGCATCCTCCCCGGTCCGCTGCTCGGCGCGCTTGGTGTGGATGTCCTGCCCGATCCACATCCGCCGGAACCCATCCCCGCGTTCGACCCCAATCCGCCGGTACGTCGATTCGTGAACGAGATCGCCGACAGAACAGACGATCTCCCTCTTTTCATGGTCGACGCGCATTGGGTTATTGATGGTAACAGGGGTTGCGTGTTCGCGAGAGGGAGACGTTTTCACGCGGAGCCGCGGAGACGCGGAGAACACCTCTGCTTTTCTCCGCGCCTCCGCGCCTCCGCGTGAAACGGTTTCTTAGCTTTGCATCGCCGCCAACATCCCGCACGCGGCGTGCTTCGCGGCGCCGCCGGAGTAGCGGCGGACGATCGGGATGCCGAGCGTGCGCAACTCATCGCGGAACGAGGAAAGCTCGGCGTCGGTCGCGCGGCGATATCCATTCGGACGCGCATCGTTGACGTCGATCAGATTCAACCGCAGCGGGATGTCGTCGAACAGCGTCCGCAACGCGTCCACTTCGTCGTCACCCGTGTTGATTCCGCCGAGGACGACCCAGGCGATCGTGGCGCGTCCGCCGGCGGACTGCTGATAGACACGAACAGCGTCGGCAAGCTCGCGCACCGGCCACGCCGACGCGGACGGCAGCAACGAACGCCGCCGCTCGTCGATCGCCGACGTAAGCGAAACGATGAGGCGGTACGGCTGCCGTTCGCGCGCGAAACGGAGAATCTGCGGAACGAGTCCAACCGTCGAGATCGTGATGTTCTTCGCCGCGATCCGCCCGCCGCAGGGATGCGCGAGGATCGCCGCTGCCTGCATCACCGCCGCGTAGTTGTGCAGCGGCTCGCCCTGTCCCTGAAACAGCGCGCCCGTGACGACGCCCGGCGCTTCGTCGCGCACCGCCATCCACTGCGCGACGATCTCCCACGGCTCCAGATTGCGAATCAATCCGAGACGCCCGGTGGCGCAGAACGAACATCCCATCGCGCATCCGGCCTGGCTGGAGATGCACACTGTGAATTTCCCCGCCGCCTCCAGCGGAATCCGCACCGCCTCGGCGAGCACGCCGTCGTGCAGCCTGAAGAGGTACTTGACGAAGCCGTCACTCGGATCAGTCGCGCGTTCCACGATCTGGAGCGGAGCGCGCGTCGTAAACCTCTCAACCGCGACTTCAACCGTCCGCGGAACCGGCCGCGAAGCCGGAAATCCGCGGCGTCCCGCCATCACATGCGCGATCATCCGCCGCGCCTCGGCATCGCGAACGTCGACGCCGTTCGCGCGCAGATGCGCAGCGAGATCGGACGGCAGCAAACCGAAGAGATGCATCAGCGCACCTCGTCGGCGTAGCCGGCGCAAGAGCCGTAGCCCACGGCTTCAAGCCGTGAGAACTCGAGCGTGCCCAGGATTTGTGAGCCCGTTTTAACGGGCGAAAGAAAGCTTTCTCTCGCGCGCCAAGGCGCGCTCACGGATCCGGAACACGATCGGATTACCCACGGCTCAAAGCCGTGGGCTACGGTTCTCACGGCCGGCTTCGCGGCCGATGCGTCACCGTTCATTGAGAAGGAGCACGATCTCCTGCGTGCGCATATCCGCGCCGGGCGCGACGCGGTATTCGCCCTCATGCTCCTCGATCAGCTTCAGACGATCGAGATCCTGACGACTGATTCCGCACGCCTTCGCGAACGCGATCCATTGCGGCGGCGCGACGGATTCAACTTCGTCCTCGCTCAACATCGGCTCGCCCGCGCAATTGAAATGCTCGCATCCAAACTGCTCCGCGCACTGCGGACACGGCGGCGGATCATTGAAATCCGCCAGCTCGCTCTCGGTCAGCACGCGCATCACCCCGCCCCGTTTCTCGCGAACATAGGTCAGGCCGCTCTCGCTGCTGGAGAGCATGTCGAAGCGTTGATCGGACATAGGCGAATCCTATCGCAAAGCTGCGATTCACTCCTTCACATCGATCGCGTTCAACACCCCATCCACCACGAACGCCATGCGCGAATAATCCAGCGTCTCGGCGTCGTCGCGAATCGTGTGGTAGTTCGGATTACGAAGAAACGCGGTGTCGGTAACCATGACGGCCGGCCACCCGTGAGCCCAGTAATTGCGCTGATCGGAAGCGTCGGACGTTTCATGCGGACCGGTGAAGCTGACGACGCGAATGCGGCCGGCGCCGAGGATGCCGCGCTTGACGAGACGCGTGAGGGCGCGATCGTGCCATCCTCCGGCGACGGCGATGAAATCGCCTCGCGATGGATAAAGTAGCGAGAAGAGGGGAGCGGGCCAGATTTGTCGTCCCGAGTAGTAGCCGATCATTTCCAGGCAGATCATTCCCTTCACACGTCTATGCTCGCGCGCCAGCGACGCCGCATGAATGGCGCTTCCCATCTCGTCAGAGCCGAAAAACGGCGGCTCTTCGTTCGTGTAGGCGACCAGAATCAGCGGCGTTTTTGGATGCCTCTGGCCGAGGAGCCGAGCCAGCTCGAGAAGTGCCGCGGTGCCACTGGCGTTGTCGTCGGCTCCCGGTAACGATCGCCGTTCGCCGAACGCATCGTAGTGCGCTCCCACGACCAGAACGGGCTGCGTTCGGTCGTCCGGTCCAAACTCCGCGACGACGTTCTGCCACACCTCTCCGCGCGCTCGAAATTGCTGCATCGTGACGCGGGCTCCGCTCTCACGAAAGGATTGACCGATCCAGGCCGCCGTGCGGCGCAGACTTTCAGGATTCGCTGCGCTCCGGGGCAACGCCGTCGTGGTCAGAACTCTCACGTCGCGTTCCAGTCTGCGCGCGTCCGCTTGCGGTCCGCGCTCCGGCGGCAGTGCCGTCAACACCGGTTGACGAAGGACGACCGCCAAGCCCACGAAGAGGATGCTCCCGCCTGCGAATGCGGCGATGCCGATACGAAGCAGAGATCGCGCGAGCGCATACATCCTCTGTGGGACGGTCGGAACGCGTCTTTCGATACACCATCGCCTTTCTCCGCGTCCCCGCGTGATCACATCCAGAAATCGCGCGGATACAACCGCACCAGCGTCCCTCCGAACGTCTGCAAGTACCGTTCGTACGCATCGAGCTGCTTATCCGGCCCAATCACAAAGTACGACGCATCCACCGCCGGCTTCCACGTCGCACCGTCGTACCCCGGCAGCGACGCCGACAGCACGCGGTCCTTCCGATCGAACAGCTTCTCGCCGAGCGCCGGATCGGCGCGAAGCGCGAGGATTGACTGGCGGAACTTGCGCACCTGCTCTGGCGTCTGCCCGTCCGCCAGATCCGCCGCCATCGCCTCGGCACGCGTCTCGTACGCCGCCGCGCCGCGCAGTTCGCCGAACGCCTGCGCGATCGTGTAGTCGGCCAGCGACGCATCGCGCGGAGCTCCACGTAATTCGCCGATCACGAAGCGAATCGTCTGCGGCAGCTCGGGCGTCCGCTCGGCGTAATAGCCGGTGCGGCCGGCGCTGACCGATCCGCGCAGCCCGTTGCTGTAGGCCAAACCGGCGCCGATCGTCTTGAGGAAAATGCCGTGCGCGCCAGCGCCGGCGAAGAGGCGCGAGGAGAGGAAGTCGAGCTGCTTTTCGCGGTCGTTGAAATCGGCGTACGACGTCCCCGGCGTCGAGGTGATGACCACGCCGCCGTTCATGTTGGGCGCGAGGAGGCCGACGAACGACGGCGGATCGGTGATCGCGCCGCGCTGCCGCAGCCGCGCCTCGACGAGGTTCTGCCCCTTGATCATCACGCGTGACACCGGCGCGGGATCGAGCGCGTTGATCATCCCTGCGATCGGCGCTTCCAGCGACTTCTGCGTGGATGCCGAGGCGGCCTGGAAAATGCGCGCGTTGCCGGCGTGGAGGATGCGTTTCCGCACCGCATCGAGCTTCGCCAGCGCCTCGGCAGGCGGCATGGCGAGATCGTCGCGCATGTCGGTGACGAGCTGCGACCAATCGGCGGCGAGGGACGCGTCGGGGATTTCGACGAGCGTCAGATCGAGGTCTTTCAACGCATCGGATGCGATCGATTTCGCGCCCGGTGAAAGTTGCGCATACGAAGTTGCGAAGGTCTGCAACGAATCGGGTGAAGTCCCTTTGCCGGAAGTCGCCGCAGCGATGAACGCCTTCAAATCCGCGCGCGACGCGCGGGCGGACGCGAGCGACGTCAGATCCGCGGCGATCGCGTCGCGATCACCCGCCGGCGCTTCCTTCAACATCCAGCGCAGCCGCAGCGCATTGTGCGAGCGCGTCAGGAACGAATTCGTCGCCATCAGCAGCGCGCTGTCCTGCCGCCGCCACGCCTCCGCCGGATTCTGCACCCACTGCTCCTCGGCACCCTGCATCGTGTTGCGCAGCTGGCTGAGCGACTGATCGACGGCATCGCGGATGCGCGCCAGATTCTCCACGCGCCAGTCGGGATGCTCGAGCACGAGCCGCATCCACGCGATGGCCCGCTTCGATTCCGCCAGATCGTTGCCCGCTCCGCGCACGACCAGCTCCGCGCGGCCGGTGCGCGTGTTCGTGCTGTAGTTCGCATTGAGCGACAGGATCTCGTTGCGCAGCCGCTCCGTCATTTCGTCAAAGGAGACTGGCTTGCCGTTCTCGATCACGCCGACGCGCGTGAGCAGGTTCGGCAGCAACGCGAGGTAGCGATAGTCGCCCGGCGGCAGCGTGTCGAGCCGCAGCGCGATCCCGGCGGTGGCGCTGGTCATGTTCTCGAACGTCGAGGTGACCATCGGTACGTCGTGCGCGAGCTTGACGGTGGTGAACTTCAACCCGTCGTCGATCGTCATCGGCGGCGCGTCGATGAACTTGGCAGCCTTGACCGCCTTCGCCGCGGTATCGATGCGCGCGGTCTCGGCGTCGTAATCGGTGCGATAGCGCTTGATGGCCTCCTGCGGATCGGTCACCCCGTACTGATTCGCCAGCCGCAACGCCTCGGCATTCGCACGCGCGGCGCGCTCGGAGTCGTTGCGGGCGATCATCTCCGGACTCGGCTTTGCAGCAACGGCGTAGGGTTCAACGCCCGTGATCTGCCACTTCGCCAGCGCGTCGCGCCAGAAATTCTTCTTCGTCGCGATGAGCGCATCGACATGCGCGAGCTGCGGCTTCAGCGTCAGCGACTTTTTGAAGGTGCCCGTCTTCTCGAGCGTAAGCAGCTGATCCATCCACGCCGAGCCGGTGTTGCGGAAGCCGAACAGCGGCGGCGAATTGACGAACTTGGAGAGGTCGCGATGCATCTCGACGACGCGGCCGCTGACGCGCTTGTTGAATTCCTCGAGATCCGGCGATCCATCCGGCAGCGCAGCGATCCTCGCAATTTCGTCAGTAACGACCTTTCGAACCTCGGCCAGCTTTTCGGGCGTCAGGTTTGTGGCCGCGACGTCGCCGAAGAACACCGAGACGCTGTGTCCCTGATCGGCGCTGACGCGATTGCCGACCGTCTTCGCGCCGATGTCCATCGTGCGCGTCTTGCTGTCGATGAACTTCTTGTACAGGTTCGACGTCGCGTCGCTGGCAATGTTGTCGAAGAAAAGATTGAGCAGCAGCTCATCGTCCGCGTTCAGATCCATCCGCGTGGCCGGCCACGTCAGCGCGATGGGACTCGGCTGCTGCGGATTGCGATTCGGATACTCGGTGAAGGCGATCGTTCCCGCCGGCGACGCGGCCGGCTTGGGCTGATCCTCCATCCTCATGCCCCTGTGCACGCCGGCGTGTCCGCCCTCCAGCCGATCGAGGATTGTGTTGATGCGCGCCAGCGCATCGGCGACCGGAACATCCGGCGGCAGCGCCACGATCGAACCCATGTTGGCGAGGTAGTAGTGCGCCTCGTGGAAGCCGCGGATGTCCTCCGGCTTCATCGTGCGAATCCCCGACGGCTCGCCCCCGGCGTTGTACGACAGCGGATGCTCCTTGCCGTAGACCAGTTGTCCGGTCGTCCGAAAAAGCTGTCGGAACGAACTCGACGACGAGCTGGTCATCTCGTTGTAGACCGACCCCTTCTCCTCGAGCCGCAGCGAGTGATCGGGATTCTCAGTCACGCCGAAGTTGCGCACCTCGCGCCGGATCTCTTCATCGGTGTAATCCGGATTCAGCAACGCATTCAGCTGCGCATCGAGCAGCTTGAAAAACACTCCCGGACCAGCCGACGTGTTGAACACATAGTTCGTCCGCCACTGCCCCGTGTACGCGCTCGACTGCGACAGCCACATCGTGTCCAGCCCCGCGAACGCGCGCCCGGTCGTCCCCTTCCCGACCAGCAGATGCTCCTGCGTATGCGGCTCCCCCTGATCCGACACCGGAAACGAGTTCACCCACGTATGCGCCTGCGGCACCGACTCGATCTGCAGCAGATCGAGCGTGAAGTTGCTCCTCCGATGAACGAACCGAGCCCCGACCGGCTTGTCGGCATCATTCAGGTACACCGATTCGACGCGAAACCCCGCCACCTCCTGACCCTTTGTCAGTTTGGCGAAATCGACAGGTGGAGCGGCGATGGCAGACATGGCGATGAGGGAGAGGAGGATAGCGATGGTTGCGCGCATGAGGGGAGATTGTAATTCGTGCTTCCACCCATTGACTGCCAACAGCTGCGACCCTAAATTGCACGAATCCGCACCGACGACTCCTTCGCCTCACAGCGGGTTCGTCGGCCCCCCTCGGGTTACGATCCGGGGGTTTTTTTTATCAAAACGAAGCATCGATGGTTCAAAACGAAGCATCGATGGTTCAAAACGAAGCATCGATGGTTCGAAACGAAGCATCGATGGTTCGAAACGAAGCATCGATGGTTCAAAACGAAGCATCAATGATTCAAAACGAAGCATCGATGGTTCGAAATGAAGCATCGATGGTTCAAAACGAATCATCGTTGATTCAAAACGAAGCATCGATGGTTCAAAACGAAGCATCGATGGTTCGAAATGAAGTATCTCCGGTGGACGATCGACCTCCGATTGACGGATCTTTGATACTTGCGCGGCTCACGGCACATTTCGCGAAGCTTTGGAGTGCGGTGGCGACGGAGCCACCGCTTTGGGAGGGAGGGGGACGGTGACATCGCGAGGACGGTGCAAGCATCACACGCTGCGTGCCGTCACGATTCCTCCGCCCTCCCAAAGCGGTGGCCCCTGCCACCGCACTCCAAAGTGCTTCGCACGAAACGCGCGCGCTACTTCGCTGCCGACGCGGCACACTCCGGCCACGACATCGCCATCTCGAATCCCGCCACGTCGGACGCGATCTCCTCGGCATACGCGCAGGCCACATCCTCCAGCTCGCGCGTCAGCACGTCATCGACCGAGGTCTGGTTCCGGCGCGCCAGCCACTGCAGCATCTCTTTCTGATAGCGCGGCACTCTGGCCCGCAGTTCCACCAGCCGGACGGCCTCGGGCAACACTCGCGCCGCGTCGTCGCCGAGGGCTTCCTCGATCAGCGACTGAGGCCACGTCCGCATCGCCGCCGCGATCATCTCTTCCTTCGACACCCGCATCCCCATCCCGGTCGAAACCGCTACAATCGTCCCCTCGGCGATCTCGGCCTTCAACACCAGAAACGAGATCCCCAACCGATCAGCAGCCGTCATGTACGCCACATTCGGACGAGGAGTGAGAAAGATACGGCGAATGGAAATGCGGGTGAGTTTGTCCATGAATGATCTCCTCTCGATGTACTGCGATAAGATAATACTGCTAAAGAAGTACGTCAAGAGGGGGTGCGATTAAGTGGCTGCCATCCGCCCGGAAGCCGAGACGTTCGGGAGGGAGTTGCGCAAGGTCCGCTTGAGACGCGGCCTGAGCCAGCAAGCGCTCGCCGAGCGCTGCGGCTCGAACATCCCTTACATCAGCGAGTTGGAACGAGGGCTGAAGGCTCCGACGCTGACGATGATCCTACGCCTTGCAAGCGCGCTCGAATGTCGGGTGCGAGACCTGGTTGGTGTGTTCGACACCGCTCCGCCGGATTCGTTTCTGTAAGGGTCAGCCCGGCGGCGCAAGTGCTTATCATTTCGACGGCGCGGCCAATTCGTGCTGGACAGGTACGATGATTGAGTGCTCGACTATTGACAACTTGGCGATAATTACACCCCACTCGTTGTTGTTAAGTGAGCCTAGCGACATTCCTGGCTTCTCTGCTAACTCAACCACATCATCGGCATTTACAGTAGACGCTACTCCGTTAGGGAATCTCGTAACAGCTTCCACGTTATACGCAATCTGTTGTTGCCCTTGGCTTACGAGTAGCGCGCAACCTACTAATCCCCGTGGGCTAGCGTCGCGCGCCGACACCATCCCGATCAAATTGAGTACGCGAGAGCTTTCATTTAGGGTACTGAGGCTGGCATGTACATCATTTAGTGGGCCGTTGTTTGCCGAATATACGATTCGGACGTAAACGGTATCACCCGGTTTAACAAATTGGATCGGATCCCATCGCACGCTATCCAAGGGCAACTCACGCGTACTCAGCGCGACGGTCTGCCATCGGACGGCTAGTGAAGAGAATGTTGGAACACCTGACCATGATCCATCCGGCAGCTTTGCCTGAATCGCATAGCTGATTCCGATCAGAGCCGCGGACAACGAGCCTAGAGCCAGTACGCTAAAAAGGAGCAGCAAGAACGCAAACGACCGTTGTCGTACCCCCTGCGATACTGCCATCGCGCCAGAGAGGTACGCAAAATAGGGAATTCCAAGCGGCACGATGACATATCCCAGTAAGGCCAAAGAGCCATTTCTTGGAGGCGCTGCGTGCGATAACACTCGGTCCAGCATTCCGAACCATTGTGGTGCCAAAATAAATATCGCGGACGCATAACAGAATGCGTCAAAGAGACGTCGATGATTAGGGACGACGCGAAGCATCCGGACAACGATAGTGCCGACAGGAACGGTCACGACGTAGTTCGCGAACAAGATCATACCGATTCCGACAAGTGTCGGTAACTCCGGCTTTAAGAATGAGGTATCAATCCAATCTTGGCGTGTGCCCCACATTCCCAACGCCGTTAGCGCGAGCGTTATGACAAGAAAGGGAACGGGAGACGTGTAGGCTGTTGGATTAGCTTCTCGTGCCGAAAAGAACCGACGGGGGCGGAGGATGATGAAGTCCAGCCATGTGTACGCGTAGAGGGTCGCTTCCGCGAGTGATCTCTGGGGGAGTCCTGGGAGCACGTCGTGATCCGGGGCGGGTGAAGGCGTCGTGTCCACATCTGAGGGGTGACGGGAGAGACCATTTCCCTACCCAGTCTCTTCGTCAACTCGCGTGATGAACTTCTGCTAGATCTGCTGTCTCGGTCGTTTATCTATGGTCGTGTCGCGATTTGAGGAGCGCACGGAGCTTCTCGGGATCGCCCGTCGGCAGTCGACAGAGGTGATTCGTGCAGACGTACGCGGTCGGTTTGCCGCCGATGGGGCGCTGCGCTTTCGTGAATAGTGCGATGTCGGCGATATCAGCTCCGCTATGCAACACGACCTTGTTCGGAACGAACGACGCGAACACCGCCCGCTGAAGCGCGCGCACATCCGCGCCGGCGAGGACGATTTCGAAGGATGGGCCGAGGAGGAAATCGAGTCCGCTCATGAGGTGGGCGGAGGCGGAAGGGATGAGCGTCACATCATCGGTGCTGGTGCGGAGGAGTTCGTTCGCGGCTTTTTCGTAGAAGGCGTCGCCGGTGATGCGGGAGAGGCGGGTGAGGTTCGTGAGTTGGACGGAGTTGCCGGAGGGTAACGCGCCGTCGCTGGTTTCGCGCGGGCGGATCAGGAGAGTGTCGGAAGACGTCAGGTAGAAGCGGCCGTTCGCGTCGCGGAAGCGGGTCAGGGATTCGCGCTGGAGTTTTATGGCTCTCTCGATGTAGCGGATTTCGAACGTCGCTTCGTAGAGGTTGAGCAGGCCCCAGGTCAGGAAGGTGTAGTCGTCGAGGAAGACGGCTTGTTGTTTGTCGGAGTGTTGAAGCCGAGGTTTCGCGAGGAGGAAATTCGAGGCGCGGCGGGCGGCGAGCGCGTAGGACGGGTCGTCGAGGACGGCGGCGCCTTGGGACAGCGCGGCGATCATCAGGCCGTTCCAGTCGGTGAGGATTTTTTCGTCGCGGGCGGTTCGGTTGTCGGAGTCGTTCGCGGCGTAGAATGTGCCGTTCGGGGCGCGCAGGTCGCGGAGGACGTACGTGAAGATCGCTCTCGCGGTGGCGGCGTATTCGGGTTTGTGCGTGGCCTGGAATGCTTCGAGGTAGGCCATCGCGATCAGGGCCTGGTCGCAGAGCATCTTTTCGTAGTGCGGCTGTTTCCATTCCGCGTCGACGGCGTAGCGGTGGAAGCCGCCGCGTTTGGCGTCCCAGATCGGGGCGGCGCGCATTTTTTGCAGCGTCGTCTCCACCATCTCCAGCGCGTGCGGCTCGCCGGTGCGGCGCCAGTAGCGGAGCAGGAACATCAGCTGGTGCGCGGCGGGGAGTTTCGGCGGGGGATTGAATCCGCCGTTGATGGGGTCGAAGCGGTCGGCGAATTGTTGATACGTTTTTTTCAGCATCTCGACGCCGGGGATATCGGCGGATGAGTTTTCCGGCGCGAGCGACTGCATGACCATCGAGGCGGTCGAGGCGATCTGCTCGGGGTGTTCTTTCCAGGTTTTGCCGAGGTTTGTGAGGAGCGACGCCAGGCGATCTTTCGGGATGTATGCGGCGGCGAAGAATGGCTTGCCGTCCGGGGTGAGGATCACGTTCAGCGGCCAGCCGGGGTCGGACATCAGTTTCCGTGCGACGGCGATGTAGGTGCTGTCGACGTCGGGGCGTTCTTCGCGATCGACTTTGATGGCGATGAAGTTCGCGTTCATGAGTGCGCCGATGTCTTCATTCGAAAACGACTCGGCGTTCATGACGTGGCACCAGTGGCAGGTGGAGTAGCCGATGGAGAGGAAGATCGGTTTGTTTTGTTTTTTCGCTTCGTTTAGGGCTTTTTCGCTCCAGGGGTACCAGTCGATGGGGTTTTTGGCGTGTTGTTTCAGGTAGGGGGAGGATTCACGGGAGAGACGGTTTTCACGCGGAGACGCGGAGGTAGCGGAGAGAGACGAGTTCTTCGGTGACGTAGCCTGCGTAAGAACCGTAGCCCCCGGCTTCAGTCGGGGGTTGGCGAACGTCCCATTTTCGTGAGCCCGTTTTAACGGGCGATAGAGCGGGTTTCGCGAGCGCCAGTTCTTTCGCCCGCTTAAGCGGGCTCTGACTTCGACGCGGCCTGCGAACCCCCGGCTTAAGCCGGGGGCTACGGTTCTTAAGGCGGCTACGCCGCCGATAAGGCGAGGCGGCGGCGTGATTTGCGCCGCTGCAATCAGCAGCATTTCCAGGATCACTTTTGGAGGCCGGTGGCTTGGTTGATTCGGTATGTGCGGTCCGCAGCCAATCCCCTGAACGTCTGCCGGTCGCCGTTGGGCCAGATCACCGTTACGTCGGCTCTCGTGTCGGTGCCGAGGCCGAGGTGTTGTTCTTTGGGGGGAGAGGTGAGGTAGCCGATCGTGCTGAAGACTTCGCGCCAGAGATTTTTGAGGTGCGGGGTGTCGACGAGGATCTTTGCGCCGATCGCGTCGCGGGTCACGCCTTTCGTTGGATCGCCGGTGAGGTGGATTTTGATCCAGTGATTTCCGCTCGCGGCATTATTGCGGTAGAGCATCGCTGGTCCATTGAAGTTGTTGACCATCATGTCTAACGCGCCGTCGCCGTCCATGTCGAATTGGACGACTGCTCTTGCGTTGCCGGCGGGGTCGGCGCCGCTTTGCGACGACTGTTCTTCGAGCATGCCGTTGCGGTTGACGAAAAACACCGGCGCTTCTTTTTCGGCGACGGGAACGATCGTCTGCTGTTGTTGCCCCGAGGAGTTGGTGAAGTAGGGGTTGACGCTGGAGTAGACCGCGTATTCGTTCATGCCGTTGACGAGGTAGAGATCGTCGTCGCCGTCGTTGTCGAAGTCGAAGAAGTTCGCGCCCCACGACCAGCCGGTCGACTTGTAGCCGCGGCCGACGGCGTCCGATTGGGCGTACGAAACGAGCTTGTTGTCCTTCGCGTTCGACGTCCAGAGATCGTTCGCCTCGACCACGCGCATATTGGCCATCTTCTGCGGATTGAATTTGAGGCGGGTCTTGGCGTCGGGGAGGACGTATTTTTCGTCCTTGTTCATCGTGACGATGTTGGAGATGTAGACGTCGGGGAAGCCGTCGCGATTGAGGTCGGTGATGCCGATGTTCATTGTGTAGCTCGGCTTGTCGGTGCCGAGTTTCGATGACACCTCCTCGAATTTTCCGTTGCCGAGATTTCGGTACCAGGCGTTCGCGCCGAAATCGTTGCCACAGATCAGGTCTTCCCAGCCGTCGCCGTCGAAGTCGACGTGATTGATGGCTTGGGCCCAGCCGGTGTTGTCGACGCCGCTACCGGCGGTGACGTCCTCGAAGACGAAGTTGCCTTTGTTGCGAAAGAGCTTGTTGGGGAGGCCGTTGGTGTTGCGGCGCGCGAAGGTCGGCAGGACGCCGTGGACGTAGTCGCCGAAGTAGCCGATGTAGAGGTCGAGCAGGCCGTCTTTGTCGAAGTCGAGCGCGGTGGCGGGACCGCCGACGAGACCTTTGCCGCCGAGGTTCGTGCGGGCGGTGACGTCCTCGAATTTGGCGTTACCGAGGTTGCGATAGAGGCGATGATCGTCGTCGGCGTAGGTGATGAGGATGTCTTGGAGCCCGTCATTATCAAAGTCGGCGATGATCGGCTGGCGCGGCTCGCCGGGACGTCCGTCGGGACGCTTCCACGCTAAGCCTGCCGATTCGGTGACGTCGTTGAAGTGTCCCTTCCCGTCGCCGAGGTAGAGCGCGTTGCCCGAGCCGCTGAGCACCAGCACGTCGATGAATCCATCTCCATTCACATCCTCGGCGGCGATGCCGGAGCCGCCGAATGCGGGCGGGACGGCGAGAACGGTTTCGGTCTCTTTGATCGAGTAGCTGCGGATGAGGCGGGCCAGCCAGTCGGACATACGGTGCTCGAATTTGATGCCGCTGTTCGCGGTGACGTCGGTGAAGAACTTGCCTTTCGTCGAAGGCTTCGACGGTGCCGAGGCGATGGTGGTGGTGATTTTCTTCGCCGGAGGTAGCGCCGCGTTCTTGTCGAGCAGCGTCTGCATCGTCTTCAACGACTTCGTCAGATCCGTTCGATCGAGACGGTCGCGATTCTCAGCCGTCGCCGTCTTCCCCGCCACGCGCAAAATCAACGTTCCCATCTGCGCGCCGCCCTCGGTGAGTAACTCCGCCGCGAACGGATCGGGCTCCAACGTCCCTTTGTATTTCGGATCGTTGAGGACTTCGTTCAGATACATCCAGTGCAGGCCGGGATCGCGGAAGGCGTCGAGGTCATACGCCTCGATCACGATCTGGTCGGACTTCGGAAGCCGCGGAAAGTAAATGCAGTCTTCGTATTCGTTGAGGACGTGCGGCTCGTACATCTGCACGGCGTCGTGAACGTCGTCGATGCGGATGAGCGGATGGCCGCGCTTTTTGGCGCGCTTCTCCGCTTCGAGCATGACGTCGCCGGTCCACGCCACCATCGTCTCGGTGAATTGCTTCTTGAACGCCGTCCCTTCGTCGGGATCGGTAGGCCACATGTGCCGGGCCATGTAGACCTGCACGTTGCGCGAGAAGACGGCGTTGGAGAGGTCGTTGTACTTTTCGAACGCGGCAAGCTTCTCGGCCACGATCGATTTGATGGTGGCGAATTTTTCGCCCGACTTTGCGGCGACGGCATGCGACGCAACGGCGGGCTTGCTGGTGCCGACGATGCCCGCCCACGCCGCTTTCATCTCCGCGCCGTTGATCTGATGCTGGTTCTTCGTGCGCGTATCGCGATCGGCGTGTTGCAGCGCGGCGAGGGTGATGAGATCGACCGACTCCTTGAACAACTCCACCGCCTTTTCATCGAGCGGGAGGAGAGTCGTTCCGTCGACGAAGGCATCCTGCTGGACGGAGAGAATCGCGCGCAGTGCATACGCGACCGCTCCGTACTGCCGTTTGTCGCGCGCGGTGATCTCGACTTTTTGCGTATCGGGAAGGACGATCCAATCGCCGCCCGGCGTCGCGACGTACGGCACAGCCGACTGCAAGACCGGCCGAAGCTCGTCAACGCCGATCTGCGTCTTGCCTTTCGCGGCTTCCGTCGCCTTGATCCAGACGTCGCGAATCAGGCGCTTCTGGAGCGCAATCTTCTCGGCGCGCGCGTCAAAGTCGAGCGACGTGCCGTAGATGAAATCCTCGAGACGGTTGGCGGTGGCGTAGCACTTCGGATCGCGCTGCGATTCGAGCTGGTCGATTTCCTTGATGATGGTCGGGACCTGGGCGGCGGCGGACACCGCCACGCAGACGCCGAAGACGACGTAGGCGACACGGATTTTGGACATGGGCGGATTTTAACCCTTTGTCACGCGGAGACGCGGGGGCGCGGAGAAAGGCCACTGCGCGTGCTCCGCGGCTCCGCGTGAACAGGTTAGACTTCCGTTATCCATGCAGTCCATTGCCGATCTCTATGACCGTCACGCATCGCGTCTGTACGCGATCGCGCTGCGGATCACGGACGACCGCGATGCGGCCACGGACGCGCTCGAAGCGGCGTTCGTCTCGCTCTCGAAGAACGATGCCGTGGAAGACGCCGCCGCCTACCTCGTCCGCGCCACCCGCGACTGCGCGCTGGCCCGACAAACCCGACCGGCCTCGGCGACCGTAGTAGTCCCAGAGCCCTCTCCAAGGAGCATAGTGGAGGAGGCCTGGTACAACGGCATGACTGTCAGCGATCTTGCAACGCGATACGGCATCAGCGAGGCGAAAGCCCGCGGGATGCTCTGTGATGGAATGGCTGAGCTGCGCATGAAGTTTGCGGCAGGAACGAAATGACAGACACCCTGACACGCGAAGAGCTGAGTTTCCTGAACGGCATCGTGGCCGAGGCGATCGACCCGATCGAGCCGCCGGCGTGGCTGCGCGCGCGGATTCTCGGCGCGGCCGCGGATACGCCGCAGAACACGCGCACCGTCCGCGCGAACGAAGGACGCTGGTTCGATTTCGTTCCGGGCGTGACGGTGAAACCGTTGTCTGTTGATATTGAGCGCGATACGGCCACGATCCTGATGATGTTCGAGCCGGGCGCGCGCGTGCCGCAGCACGACCATGCCGGTGCCGAGGATTCGTTCGTGATTAGCGGGAGCTGCCGGATCGGGGAGAGCTACCTGCTCAAGGGCGATTTCCACCACGCGGACGCGGGCACGACGCACGCCGAGATCGTCAGCGACGAGGGTTGCGTGCTGCTGCTGGTGGTCGATCGAGAAGACTATTTAGCCGCGTAACGGCGGTCTTCCAGCGCTGCTCCCAATCGCCGCTGATCGTCACGAAGTTCGCTCTGAAGTTTCCCAGCGCATTCGCGAATTGACCGTGCAACGCCGCGCGCGCCGCGGCTGAGTCGCGCACACCATCAGAAGTCCATGGAACGTCGATGTCAGTCAAAAGGTAGAGATCGGCTCTGCGGCTTCCCGCCTCGGCCTCGATCCACTCGGGACAGCGCCCGTAGTAGTGACGGCTGTAGACAACGGTGCTGATGAGATCCGTGTCGAGGATGATCAGGCCTTCGCTCGGTGCAGCTTCCATGAGCGCCAATTCTCCACGCGCGATCGCTTCTACGTCGTCAAACGTCAGAAGGCGTTTAACGCGCGCCGCGTATTCGCGCGCGAACTCCGGAATCATCGGCGCTCCGAAATGCACGGACAACTCCTCGGCAAGCGTGGTCTTGCCGGTGCACTCCGGACCGATCAGACAGACGCGCGCGCGGAGCGGTGCCAATCGAGCAGACCTTTCACGCAGAGAAAAACGAAGAACGCGTAGAGGATGGCGGTCGGATAGAGCTTCTGATCGATGAACATCACCACGTAGATGATGTCGACGAGCGCCCACATCAGCCAGTTCTCGACGATCTTCATGTTCAGCATGTACTGGCCGACCAGGCTGAAGGCGGTGGTGACGGCATCCGCGATCGGCAGCGACGCGTCGTGTGCGGTGAGGCGCAGGAGCCAGAGCAGGATCAGCGTGATCACCGCTCCGATCGACATCAGCACGGCCCACATGCGCGGCGTCGCCTTCGTGATCGTCAGTTCTGTTTTATGCGCACCGCCGTGCAGCCACTCGTACCAGCCGTGGATCGACATCACGAAGTAGACGACCTGGAGCCACGCATTGAGATAGAGATGCGAGCGCCAGAAGACGATCAGGTAGAGCAGCACGCTGATGATGCCGGCAGGCCACGTCCAGATTTTTTCTTTGATGGCCAGCCAGACGTTGGCCAGCGTGAAGACGACGGCCACCAGCTCAAGCGGCGTGAAGGCGGTTCGAATCGCCAGCCAGATGTTTGCCGGCGTAATGACGGCTGCGGTGAGGATCAACGCCGGAAATCTACCATCACCGAGGCGTTGCGCGTGGCTTGCGGGTAGTAGTAGGAGATGCCTTCGATGGTGCGATCGGGCGTGAGGAAAAGATAGCTGGAGCCGCTCGGAAAGACGCGCTTGTTGTTGAGCAGGTTGTTGATCTGGACGCGAAGCGACATGTCGTGGCCGATCGCGATCGCGCCGTTCGCCTCGAACGTCGTGAACGCCGGAGCGACGAACGAGCCGTTGTTGGTGTTGTCGAGATAGGAGCGTCCGACGTGGCGCGCGGTCAGTCCGAACGTCGTCTTCGATGACGGCGCGACCTCGATGGTCTGATTCACGATCAGCGACGGCGTCAGCACCGGATTCACATCGTGGAACGTGATCGGCTCGCTGCCGGTGAGGATGCCGTTCGTATCGTAGACGTCGTAGAACTGCGTCCAGGTGTGGATGCGATTGCGGCTCGCGTTCGCATTGCCGCGGAGTTTCACACGCGGCGCCGCCTGCCACGAGTATTCGAGCTCGAGACCGCGGCGGTAGCTGCGGTCGACGTTGCGGCGGAGCAGCGCGCCGATCGGCGAGAGCTCGCCGGTGGACGCGATCTCGTTGCGGAACTCCATCGCGTAGACGTTCGCGTGGATGGTTGCGGACGCGACGCGGTAGTCCCATCCGGATTCGAAATCGAGCAGCCGCGCGGGGCGGACGGCGTGGAGGTCGTAGCTGACCGAGGCGTTGTCCTCGCCGCCGAAGAGATCGCTGCGCGCCGGCTCTCGACGCGAGAGTCCGGCCGAGGCGTAGACGCCGGATGTTGAAGTCACGTCGTAGCGCGCGCCGAGTTTCGGATTGAAGAACGTCCAGCGGATCGGATCGATCGGTACGTCGCCGTGGTAGTGAAAATCGGCGGTGCGCAGTTGGGTATCAGAGTAGAGATGCCAGCGGTCGGCGTCGTAGTTGAATTTCGCGAACGCGTTCGCCTCGCTCTTCGTGCCGTAGTTCGAATAGGCGCGATCGCCGCCGACTTCATCGAGCGTGTGGTCGCGGCGGAAGTTGTTCATGTGCAGGCCGTAGTTCGCGCTCCATGGACCGTGATTCGTGCTCAGCGTGACCAGACTGCCGAGGAGGAGGCCGTCGAGGCCGTAGCGGGCGTCGCCGAGGCGATACCAGCCGTAGCCGCGCTGGTAGTAGGCCGAGGCGGTCATGTTGGTCGACTGCGAAATCGCGCGCAGGTACTGCAACTGCGCGAGGTCGTAGCCGAAACTGTCGCGGTCGTTCGGCCCGAATGGATTCGCGCGCAGATTCTGCTTCAACGTGTCGGTGTCGACGGCTAGGAACGATTGCTGCGTCCATTCGTGCGCAGTGAATCCGGTCAACCGCAACTGTGAATCTTCATTCTGCTTCGATGCACTGAGGAACAGGTTGTGCGCGCGATAGCCGGACGATTCGCGGAATCCATTCGACTGATCCGCCGAGAGCCGCGTGTAAAACGCGTAGCCGCCCGGCAGCGCGCCCGATTGATATCCGACCGTGGCCGTCTTGCTTCCGAACGATCCGATGCCGACTTCGGCGTTCGTTGACGAATCCACAGACGGCACAATCGACTCGAGATTGATCGATCCTCCGAACGAAGGCGATCCCACCGTCGACGTTCCAACGCCGCGCTGCACCTGGATCGATTGCAGCGATCGCGCGAGATCGGGAAAGTCCGCAAAGTACGTGGTCATATCCTCGGAATCGGCCAGCGGTACCCCGTCGAGCGTGAAGTTGATCCGCGTCGGGCTGATCCCGCGCAACGTGATGTACGAGTACCCCGATCCGCCCACGCCCGCCTCGGCATACGTATCGATCGACGGCGTATCGCGCAACAGCAGCGGAATGTCCTGCCCGTAGTAGTCGCGGTCGATGGTGCCGCGATCGACGTCGCTCTTCGTGACCGGCGTCTTCGCCTCGGCGCGAATCCCGCTGACGACGATGCTCTCCGCAAGCCCGGGCCGCAACGTGATGACGACATCGCCGCCGGTCGCCGCGTTCATCGCCACCGGCTGAAATCCGCTGCGCGTGACGACGACCGTGTACGTCCCCGCTGCGACGTCGATCGCGAACCGCCCCTCGGCATCGGTAGTCGCACGCTGACCGTTGACTTCGATACCGGCATTCGCGACGGGATGCCCATCGACCGCGCGCACAACTCCGCGCAACGTGTCGGCGGAAACAACAACAGGGAAAACGAGAAGAAACGCGAGGACCCGAACAACCTTCATTGAAATCCTTCTGCCTTTTCCTACGCCGGTGCTAACCGGGTCAGGTTCAAGGGTGTGATCTCAGGCCGTCGTTGACGGCCACCCCTAGGCAACCGCGAAATGGTAGCACCCGCGGCAATCTCCTGCCGGCGAAGCCGGCGTAAGAACCGTAGCCCACAGTTTCAACTGTGGGACAGAGAACGTTCATCGATTTGTGAGCCCGTCTTGACGGGCGAGAGAAGCTTTCTTTCGCCCGCTGAAGCGGGCTCACAACCTTTGCGCAACGTGAAAACCCCCAGCTGAAAGCTGGGGGCTACGGTTCTTACGGCAGCTACGCCGCCGGAACGGTCACCGGCCCGCTGCTCTTCGCCTCGGCGGATTGACGACGGCGGTCGCGAACTCCGACTCACCGCTGGCGTTGAAGGCGCGCACGCGCAAATCGAGCGAGCCGTTGTTGATGACGATCGAACGCGCATCGGCGGAGGGGACGGCGATGATCTCTCCGTAATCACCGTAGACGCGCTCCACAAGGAATCCGGCCACGTCGCGTCCGTCGCTCTGCCAGCTCACGGTGGCCCTCGACGCCGATCCAGTCACATACACCGCGGATGGCGCGGCCGGGAGTGGCGGCGGAAGTGCGGCGAGATCTGACTCCGCGTACGTTCGCAGCCGGGCAGGCTCGCCGAGCGTTGTCGATTCCGAGACAGAGATGACGCCCTCGCCTGCCGCATTGGCCGCAATCGCAGGCGCAATCTGCCGATCGGGAATGCCGCTCGAGGTCAATCGGCGCGACGGGAAGGCCGACGTCGTGACGCGCGCCTCGCTGAGCCACCAAGTCGACCCGGCGCCGTATCGCCACGCCGCAACGTAGTCCGATCCGTTCCAGGTGACGCTGCTCGATATCGGTGCGAACCATTGGAAAAGCGGAATGGCTGAATCGATCTGAAGGTCTGCGTCCGTCGCGACAATACGTCTTGCAGCCAGTTGAACACCCGGATTTGGGTATGCGTAGTGATCGTACGTCACCAGGAAATCGTGTCCGCTGCTTGCGAGATGCGCATCGAGGAAATTGGCGAAGAAAAAGTTCTCGCCGAGCATCGTCCCATCAGCGGCGAGCGAGTAGAAGGCGATCAAGCTTCTCGCATCCTGACAATCACACCGGCTCGTATCTGACGGGAGCATCAACAGGTAGTGTTTTCCGTCCCAACCGACTTCGGGAGGAGCGCTGAGGTCGAGGTAATACTTCGTCAGCCGCGCCGGCGTGCTCACGATGCCGCCCATGGAGATCGTCGCCGAATACAGCGCTCCTGATGTCCAGGCAACGAAGAATTCGCGCCCGTTCCAAACCACGGGCCGGTCTGAGATGAGTCCTCGGCCCACAACGAAGGCCGATGACGCGGCAGCCCCTCCCGTGAGCCACTTGCCGCGAATCGTCTCGCTGTCCTGCCAGACCGCGAGGCAACTCGCGCCGGTGCATGCGATGGCGTGACGGGGACCAGCCATCTTGATGTCTGTAGCGTTCGGCGAATCGACCGGTCCGAGATCCGTCTGTTGCTCGTCGATCGGTGCCGCTGACGAGCTGACACGGCGAATGGCAAACGAGCGATTCTGTGCGAATTCTTCAGTCCAACCGGTGATGAAGTCGATGCCATCCGACGCCAGCACGGGCGCGGTTTGGACGATGACGTCGTGTTCTGCAGCGAAGGTTGGAGCGGCGAGAAGGAAGGCAATCGATGCCGCTGCGAGGGATCTGAGGAACATGGGCTCCTTATAATAACCAACGAGGTGTAGTTATGCCCTTCGCACGATCGGCACGATCTCTGTCTTCGACAACCGGTTGAAACGGAAGAGCAGCAGGATGGCCACCGCGGTCAATCCGGCGCAGAGGCCCCACCACAATCCGACGATGCCCATGTTGCGGTGGAAGCCGAGGTAGAGGGCGATGGGGAGGCCGACCAGCCAGTGGCCGACGAGGTTGGAGGCGAGCGGGAACGTCGCATCGCCGGCGCCGCGAAGGATTCCGGCGCCGATGGCCTGCAATCCGTCGGACAGTTGGAAGACGGCGGCGATGAGGAGGACGGGGACGGCGGCGGTGACGACGGGTTCCTGATCGGTCAGCAGCCGCGCGACGCCGCGCGGAAAGAGGGCGAAGATGGCCGCGCCAACGAGCATGATGCCGATGCCTCCGGAGATGGCGGCGAATCCGGCGGTTCGTGTACGTGGCCGATCGCGTGCGCCGACCGCGAGGCCGACGCGGACCGCGCCCGCCGAGGCCACGCCGACGGCGATCGTGAATGTGAACGAGGCGAAGCCGAGGACGAGCTGGTGCGCAGCGAGATCGGTCTCGCCGAGGTGGCCGGCGAGCAGGCCGACCAGGACGAAGACGCCGATTTCCGCGGACATCTGGATTCCGATCGGCAGGCCAATGCGGATGGCCTGGCGAATCTCCGTCCATTTCGGATGATGCAGTACGCCGGCGTCGTGCGGAGGAAGATGGATCGATTTGACCGCCCAAACGATGATGACGAGTTGCAGGACCGACCCGAGATCCGTCGACAACGCGGCACCGGCGACGCCCATGCGCGGAAACGGTCCCCAGCCGAACACGAGCAGCACATCCAGGATGAAGTTGACGACGTTGCCAACCAGCATCGCGATCACCATCGGCCGCGTGATGTGCTGCGACTGCAGGTAGGCGCGGACGACGAAGAACAGCAGCATCGGCGCGAGTCCGGCCGTGCGCACGAGCAGAAACTGAGTGGCGATCGGGCGCACCGATTCTGCGACGTCAAATAACGGCAGCAGCATCGGCGCGAAGAGCAGCGGAATCGTCAGCACGGCGGTGACGCCGAGCGCGAGCCAGATGCCCTGCCACATGACGTGCCGCGCGCGGACGGCATCGCCGGCGCCGAACGCCTGCGAGATCATCGGATCGACGCCGAGGTTGAGGCCGATCCCGAGGATGGAGATGGTGAAGAAGATGGCGTTGCCGAGTCCGGCCGCTCCAAGTTCGCGCTCGCCGAGCCGCCCGACGACCGCGAGGTCGACGAGGCTCATGATCTGCGTTCCCGCCTGCGCCGCGGCGAGCGGGGCGGCGAGGCGGAGCAGTTGGCGGAGTTCGGTTCGAAAGGGAGAGCTCATGAAAAAACCAATGTTCAATGTTGAATGTTCAATGTTGAATGTTGAATGAGAGGGACGCGGAGCCCATTTAACATTCAACATTGAACATTCAGCATTCAACATTTCGCTTTTGAAGTCCTCCCCTCCGTGCTAAAACCCGCCGCGCATGCGTTATCTCGTCACCGGCGGTGCCGGTTTTATCGGATCCAACTTCGTTCGTTACCTTTTCAACAAATACGGCGACGCGGCGCAGGTCGTGAACCTCGACAAGCTGACGTACGCCGGCATCCGCGAGAACCTGGCCGAGTACGAGGGGAAGGCGAACTACCGCTTCCTGCACGGCGACATCGCCAAACCGGAGGATGTGGCTGAGGCCTACAAGGGCGTCGATGGCAGCGGCGTCGATGTCGTCGTCAACTTGGCCGCGGAAACGCATGTCGACCGCTCGCTGATGGAGGCGGGCACCTTCATTGAGACGGACGTCCACGGCGTGCTGGTGCTGCTCGAAGAGGCGCGCAAAACGAACCTCATGCGCTTCGTGCAGATCTCGACGGACGAGGTTTACGGCTCGATCGACGACGGTTCGTTCACGGAAACCGATCCGCTCAATCCGCGCAATCCGTACTCGGCATCGAAAGCGGGCGGCGACCGGATGGCGTACGCGTACTCGCAGACGTACAACCAGCCGGTCATCGTCACGCGCGCCTCGAACAATTTCGGGCCGTGGCAGTATCCGGAGAAGCTGATCCCGCTCTTCGTCACGAACGCGATCGACGACCTGCCGCTGCCGCTGTACGGCGACGGCCGCAACGTCCGCGACTGGCTCTACGTCGAAGACCACTGCGCCGCGGTCGATTTCCTCATCGAGCACGGTGTGAACGGCGAGACCTACAACATCGGCGGCGGCAACGAGCGCGAGAACCGCGAGATCACGCAAAAAATCCTGGAGCTGACGAAGAAGCCGGACACGCTCATCAAGCGCGTCGCCGACCGGCAGGGACACGACCGGCGCTACTCGATCGACATGTCGAAGGTGGAGTCGATGGGCTTCCGCTGCGCGACCGATTTCGACACCGCGCTGCGCAATACGGTGCAGTGGTACGCCGATAACGAACCATGGTGGCGCGCTATCAAAGAGCGCAGCGCGGAGTTCAAGGCGTACTACGAGAAGCAGTACGCGGCGCGTTGACGCAGCATAACGCGTCGCGTTATGCTGTTCGGGCGTGATACGGAGTTGGGCCAGCGCCGAGACGGAGCAACTCTTCGATCGACATCGTTCGAGACGTCTCCCTCCCGACATTCAGGGAATCGCGATCCGTAAGCTAAAGATGCTGGCCGCAGCAGTGCAAGTTGGCGATCTGAGAGTTCCACCAGGTAACCGCCTCGAAAAACTCAAGGGGGATCGCGCTGGTCAATGGAGCATCGCCATCAACATGCAGTGGCGCATCTGCTTTCGTTGGGAGGCAGGAAACGCCTACGACGTCGAGATTGTCGACTATCACTGAGGAAATGATGAAGCAGAGCAAATTGCCGCCTGTGCATCCGGGGGAGGTTCTCCTGGAAGAGTTTCTGAAGCCGCTGGATATCTCGCAGTACCGGCTCGCGAAATCGATGAGCGTTCCGCCTCGCCGAATCAACGAAATCGTCCTCGGCAAACGAAACGTCTCCGCCGATACGGCGCTTCGTCTCGGCCGGTACTTCGGAACCTCAGAAGAATTCTGGCTCAACCTGCAGACTCAATATGACCTTGACGTCGAGAGGGATCGATTGGGTCTTCGGCTGGAGAGTGAAGTCATCCAGCTGGTGCCGCATAACCAGAAGAAAATTGCTCCGAAGCGTGCGACCTCCGGCATGAGCCGTTCGCGGTGACCCCTACGTAATCGCTTTCGCGATCACGTACGCCGCCGCGGCGGCCAGGCCGCCGACGATCGTCGTCTGCAGGGCGCTCTTCCATGGGCCGGCGCCGGTGTAGCGGCCCTTCACGTAGCCGAAGACCGCCAGCGCGATCAGCGTTACCCCGATCGAGACCAGCAGCGCGTCGTGCGCGACGTGCAGCAGCATGTACGGGCCGAGCGGGATCAGGCCTCCGACGAGGTACGACATCGCGATCACCGTGGCGCTGTTCCGCGCGCGCTTGGGATCGGGTGTTTCCAGCCCGAGCTCGAAGCGCATCATGAAATCGACCCACTCCTTCGGGCGCTCGCTCATGGCCTGCACGACCGGGCGGATGTGCTCGTCCGGGATGCCGTAGTGGCGGAAGATGTCGGCCACCTCGCGCATCTCTTCGCGCGGGATGTCGATGATCTCCTGCTCTTCTTTTCGTTTCTCGGCGGCGTAATGCTCGGCGTCGGATTTCGCCGCGAGGTAGCCGCCGAGGCCCATGGCAATCGAGCCGGCGGCAATTTCGGCGAGGCCGGCGGTGACCACGATGCCGCTCGAGGCGACGGCGCCGCTCAGGCCGGCGGCCAGCGCGAAGGGAACGGTGAGGCCGTCGGACATACCGATGACGACGTCGCGAACGGTATCGCTGGCAGTGAAGTGACGCTCGGTGTGAGGCGTACGCGGCATGCCCGCATTATGCGCCGGCACGGCCGGCAGCGTTGGTTGCCCAAGGCTCCGCCGCCACCTCGCTCCTTTCGATTCTGTCGCGCGACCCTCGCGCGCGCGGCACGTTACGCCGCATCGAGTTGCGCGCAGTGGCGCACGTCGGCGATGAGCTGCTGCATGTCGAACGGCTTGCTGTGGATCATGTAGACCGGATCCTTCAGATTGCGGTCGAGGTCATTCTGCGGAACGGCCGTGGCCAGGATGGTGCGAGAGATCAACTCCGGCTGATGCTCGCGCATGTGCGCGAGGACCGCATAGCCGTCGACGCGCGGCATCATCAGGTCGAGAAGGACGACGCTGTAGCCGTCGTGGTCGAGATTTTCGATCGCCTCCACGCCGTCGCGCGCGGTGTCGACACTGAGTCCCTGATGCCGCACGATCGTGGAAAGCATGGTCCGGATGGGGTCGTCGTCTTCGATGATCAATGCCCGGGGCTGTGACATACGGAATCGGCCAACGCAAGAATCCAGCCACGCATCTGCCGCTATGTGAGCGAGGCCACAATCGCGATCGGCGCACCGATGACGAGAGCCAGGATCGCAAGCGGGATCAGCAGCGCCACGATGACTGATCCGATCGCAATCACAAACGCGAATTTCACGATCAATGCGATGGCGATGAACGGCAGCGCGAGGAGTTTCAACGGCAGAAACATCAGCCGCAGCGGCAGCAGGATGAGTTTCGCCGCGACTGCGAAGAGCGCGACTGCCGCCACGGCGACGACTGCGAACATCACCACACCGAAGAGCGCCATCAATGCGAACATGGTTTGCCTCCGTGGCTTTGATACGGACCGTTTGCAGAGAGGTTTACGCTGCGGCCGCCTCCGGCGTCGATGAAAACGTCGCGAGTCGCGTCCTACGGAGCCGTGAAAAAGTCCTTCACCTTCCCGAACACTCCCTTGTCCTGCAGCGGCGTCTCGCCTTCGGCTTCGGCGTAGCGCGTCAGCAACTCGCGCTGGGCGTCGTCGAGAGTCGTCGGAATGCGCACCGTTACGTGGACGTACTGGTCGCCGCGGCCGGGGCTCTGGAGGAACTGGACGCCTTTGCCGCGCAGGCGGAAGACCTGGCTCGGCTGCGTGCCGGGCGGGATGCGCAGCGACTCGGGGCCGTCGATCGTGTCGGTCTGCACTTCGGCGCCGAGGGCGGCCTGGGTGAAGGTGATCGTCTGTTCGGAATGGATGTCGTAGTCGCGGCGCGTGAACTTCGCGTGCTCGCGGACGGAGATGAAGACGTAGAGATCGCCGGGAGGGCCGCCGTTGAAACCGGCTTCGCCTTCGCCCGCGACGCGCAGGCGTGATCCGTCGTCGACGCCGGCGGGAACTTTGACGGAGATCGTTTTCTCTTCGCGGACGCGGCCGGCGCCGTCGCAGTTCGCGCACGGATCCTTGATCACTTTTCCGGCGCCGCCGCATTGCGGGCAGGTGCGGGCCACGGCAAAGAAGCCCTGCGAGTAGCGGACCTGCCCGCGGCCGGCGCAGCCGCTGCAGGTCACCGGCTGCGTGCCCGGTTTCGCGCCGCTGCCTTTGCAGGTTTCGCACGTGGCGACGCGCGGAACGTCGATCGTGATGTCCTTGCCGAAGACGGCTTCCTCGAATTCGAGCGTCAGATCGTAGCGAAGGTCGTTGCCACGCGCGGCGCGGGCGGAGCGGCGCTTACCGGTGCCGAAGAAATCGCCGAAGCCGAAAAGGTCGCCGAGGATGTCGCCGAAGTCGGCGAACTGATTGGGATCGAAGCCGCCTCCGCCGACGCCTTGATGGCCGTAGCGGTCGTAGCGCGCGCGCTTCTCATCGTCGGAGAGGACGCCATATGCTTCCGCGGCTTCCTTGAACTTCTCCTCGGCGTCGGCATCGCCAGGATTCTTGTCGGGGTGATACTTCACCGCCAGGCGGCGGTACGCCTTCTTGATGTCGTCGACGTTCGCCTCGCGGGCAAGGCCGAGCACTTCGTAGTAATCGCGTTTTTCAGTCGTAGCCATTCGTCAGTTTTGCGGGGCATCGCCCGGCACGTTCATTTTCACTGGGTTGTAGAGCATCACGCTCGTGAGGATGCGCGACGCGGTCTGCAGCTCGAAGATCGCGTCATTCAAACGCTGCTTCTCCTCGGACGCCGCCGATTCTTTTGCTTTTGAAATGCACTGCTGAACCTTGTTGCGGTCCTCGTCGGTCAGCATCTTGCCGAACTCGCGGAAGACCTTGTCGTTCGTGTAGATCATCCCTTCGAGCTTGTTCTGCAGCATGCGCGTCTCGCGTTTCGCGGCGTCGGTGCGCGAATGCTCGGCGGCTTCGTTGACGAGGCGGTCGATCTCGTCCTGCGACAGGCCGCCGGCCGGATTGATCTGCACGCCGGTCGATTGACCCGTGGCTTGATCGCGTGCGGTGACGCTGACGATGCCGTTCGAATCGATCGAGAACGTGACCTCGATCTGCGGCACGCCGCGCGGCGCCGGCGGAATGCCGACGAGGTCGAACTTGCCGAGCGACTTGTTGTCGCGCGCGAATTCACGCTCACCCTGCAGCACGTGCACCGTCACCTTGTTCTGCTGATCGGCAACGGTGGTGAAGATGAGCGAGTTCTTGGTCGGGATCGTCGAGTTGCGTTCGATGACTTTCGTGAAGACGCCGCCGTGAGTCTCGACGCCGAGGGAGAGCGGCGTGACGTCGAGCAAGATCATGTCCTTGATGTCGCCGCGCAGAATGCCGGCCTGCACCGCGGCGCCGACGGCGACGACTTCATCGGGATTGATGTTGCGGTTCGGTTCTTTGCCGAAGGCCTGCTGCACCGCCTCGACGACGCGCGGCATACGCGTCTGGCCGCCGACGAGGACGACTTCGTCGATGTCCTTCGCCGCGAGGCCGGCCTGTTTCAACGCGTCGTTGACGGGATCGATCGTCTTCTGGATCAGATCCTCGACCATCTTCTCGAACTCGCGGCGCGTGAGGACGCTGTTGAGGTGTTTCGGTCCCGAGGCGTCGGCGGAGATGAACGGGAGCGTGATGCGCGACTCGTCGGAAACCGAAAGCTCGTGCTTGGCCTTCTCAGCGGCTTCCTTCAGGCGCTGCAGGGCCATGCGATCCTCGGCGAGGCTGATGCCGGTGTCGCGCTGAAAGCCTTCGATGAGCCAGTCGATGATGCGTTTGTCGAAATCCTCGCCGCCCAGATACGTGTCGCCGGAGGTGGAGAGTACTTCGAAAAGGCCGTCTTCGAGTTTGAGGATGGAGATGTCGAACGTGCCGCCGCCGAGGTCGTAGACGGCGATGAGCTGGTTGTGTTTGTTGTCGAGTCCATACGCCAGCGCGGCCGCCGTGGGCTCGTTGATGATGCGCAGAACTTCGAGGCCCGCGATCTTGCCGGCGTCGCGCGTGGCTTGGCGTTGGCTGTCGTTGAAGTACGCGGGGACGGTGATGATCGCTTCGGTGACCGGTTCGCCGAGGAACTCTTCCGCGAACGCTTTGATCTCCATCAGCACGAACGCGGAAATCTCCTCGGGTGAATATTCGCGGTCGCGGATCTTCACCTTCATGTCGCCGTTGCCGGCCGCGACGATCTGATAGGGGAGGATCTGTTTCGCACGCGCGACTTCGCTCGAGTCGTACTTGCGGCCGATGAGTCGCTTGATGGCGAAGACGGTGTTGAACGGATTCGTGATCGCCTGGCGCTTGGCGATCTGCCCGACCAGGCGGTCACCGTCCTCGGTGAAGCCGACCACCGACGGCGTGGTGCGGCTCCCTTCGCGGTTCGCCATCACCTGCGGCGTGGCGACGTCCACCACCGCAACGCAGGAGTTGGTCGTTCCGAGATCGATTCCGATGACTTTCGGCATGCGCTAGTTGCCCGAGGGCTCATTCTCTTCCGGCCCGCCGACGGCGACCTTGACCATGGCCGGACGCAGGAGACGGTCGTGAAGGAAATAGCCTTTCTGAAGGACCGCGGTGACGGTGTGTGACGGCACGGACGCATCTTCCTCGCGGATGACGGCCTCGTGAATGTTGGGATCGAAGCGGACGCCGGACTCGGTGATCGGCTTCAGTCCATGACGCTGCAAAACCTCGAAGAGTTGTTTGTAGATCAGCGCGACGCCTTTGTGGAACTCGTCGCCTTCCTCGGCATGCTCGAGTGCGCGATCGAAGTTGTCCAGGACCGGGAGGAGATCGCGAATCACGGAGCCGAGGGCGTACCGCTGGAAGTCGGCCTTCTCGCGCTCCGAACGTTTGCGGAAGTTCTCGAAGTCGGCCAGCGTGCGCATGTAGCGATCGCGGAAGTCTTCGTTCTGCGGCGAAGCGGCAGGCGCTCCCGAGATGGCTTCCTGCGCGGCGGCTTCCATCTCCTGCTCGATGTCGGCAACCGATTCACCGGTGTCTTCGATGACGTAGGCGTCATCGTTCGCATCATTTTCGTTTTCGCTCACTGCGGTTGCTCCTGTTCCTCTTCGATCTTGCGGCTGAGGGCGACGCCGAGGTAATCGACCAGCGGCGCCATGCGCGCGTACTCCATGCGCATCGGTCCGATGATGCCGACCATTCCCAGCGGTGCGGCGTGCGTTCCGTAGCGCCTGGCCACGATGCTGAAGTTGTAGACCTGCGTAAAGTTGCTCTCCGAGCCGATAGGATCTGCAGCCCTTCTTCAGAGAGACACGAGTTCAAGATCTCCACCAGTTTCTCTTTCTCCTGCAGCGCCAGGAAGGTCTTGCGCATGGAGATGGCGTCGGAGAACTCCGGCTTGGTCAGGATCGAGGCGGCGCCTTCGACGTACAGCTCGTGCTCGAGCGGGGAGAGGTCGTTTACTGCCTCGATGCCGAGGGTAATCGTCTTCTGCAAGATCGAGTCGTGCTTCGCGCGCTCCTCCTCGGTCATGCGGATGAGGCGGCGGCGGATGTTGTCGAGCGTGCGGCCGCTGAACTCGATGGTGATGTAGCGCGAGATTTTCTGCAGTTCGTCGCGCGTGAACGGCTGGCGCGTTTCGATGATCTTGTTCACGACCACACCGTTCTGGCCGACGATGATGCACATGATCTTGTTGTCGGCGACGGCGACAAAATCCATGCTTCGGATCGTGAACTGCAGCAGCGTGGGCATGAAGATGACGCCGACCTGGTCGCTGAGTTTGGACAGGACGCGCGAGGCGAGATGCAGCACTTCGTCGATCTCGTTAGCGTGGCTGACCTGGTCGTCGATCATCTCCCGTTCGCGCTGCGAGAGGCGCGCGTGGCGCATCAAGTGATCGATGAAGAAGCGGTAGCCGCGATCGGTGGGAATGCGTCCCGCCGAGGTGTGAGGCTGCATGAGGTAGCCGAGGTTTTCGAGGTCGGCCATGACGTTGCGGAGGCTAGCAGGGGAGAGCTGGAAGCGTCCGCCCTTTGCCAGCGAGCCGGAGCTGATCGGCTCGCCTGTGGCGACGTGCTGCATGATGATCTCGCGCAGCACCTCGCGGGCGCGGCTGTCGAGATCGTCACCATGAAGGTCAATGTGTGGAGGCATTGCGGGTCAAGAGCGATAGGGTAGCAGTCTCGCTGTCCGGCCGCTAACACACAGGAGAATGTAGGAATTGCGGCGAAGGGTGTCAAGATTGCTGGTGTCGATCACGACCATGAAGCGCATCGCTCTCATCACATTTCTGTTCTCGACGTCGGTATACGCCGTGACCGTCGATCGCATCGCGGCCGTCATCGATCGCCAGGTGCTGACGGTGAGTGAAGTGAACCAGATGGCGGAGCTGCGATTCTTTCCACGCGTGGCTGGACGCAATGACGATGACTACCGCCACGACATCCTCGAAGCGTTGATCGCGCAGGCGCTTCGTTTCCGCGACGTCGAGCGGTTCGGCGCACAGGACATTCCAAAGGATTCGATCGAGTCGCGCCTGGTGGAGATTCAGCATCGTTTCGCGTCGCCCGCGGATCTCGACGCCGCACTTGCGCGTGCAGAGCTGAGTCCGGACGACTTGCGCGCGCTGATCAAGCGCCAGTTGCAGGTCGAGGCGTACATCCAGGAGCGCTTCGCGCCGATGGTGTTCGTCGCCAACGAGGACATCGCCGACTACTACAACGGTCCGTGGCGCCAGCAACGCGCCGAACGCGGACTCCCTGTGCCGCCGCTGAACGACGTCCGCGAAGAGATTCGCACGCTCATCCGCTCACGCCAGCTCGATCAGCAGATCGAGACCTGGACCACGCAGTTGCGGGCCAGGGCGAATGTCGATGTGTACGCGTGGCGGTGAAGCAGGGACCAGGGGGCACCGTCTGATGGCGAAGCCAGCTAAAGAACCGTAGCCCCCGGCTTGAGCCGGGGGACTTGAGGCGGCGCCAATTTGTGAGCCCGCTTCAGCGGGCGAAAGAAAACTTTCTATCGCGCGCTAAAGCGCGCTCCGGCCGTTGACGTGCGTTGGAGTCCCCCGGCTCAAAGCCGGGGGCTACGGTCCTTACGCCGGCTTCGCCGACGAGGTAGGACGAGGAGGAGCTTCCCCCTCATCCCTCGTCCCTAATCCCTGTCTTTAAGGAACCGGATTCGCGTTCTGCGTGTAGAAATCGACGGAGCCGATGATGGTCTTCAGGAGGCGGGAGTCGACGACCTGCACCGTCAGGCGATGCTTCGCGTTTCCGAGCTTCGTCGTGTCGATCACGAAGTGCCAGCCTGAGTTCTGGGGGTTCACCAGATACGGGTACTGCTGCGCCACGTCGGGACGCGGGAAATTCAACTGGGCCAGCCCTTTGAAATCGCCGTCGACGATGATTTCGACCGAGGAGATCTGACTCTCCGCCACAGCCCAGCCCTGGAACGTCACCGTTCCCTTCATGAAGTCGGAGGTGTGCGGCACGTCGATGAAGCCGACCGCGGCGGCGACGCGGTCTTCCGCGCATTCGAAGAAGATCGGCAGTCCGTCGCGGTTCGGCAACTCGGTGAAGGTCTGCTGCTGATCGCCGACGCGGACCTTCAACACGTGATTGCCAGGCCGCACGCCGGACGCCAGGAGCGCGCCGACGTCCATCGTGAAGAGGTAGCCGGCGCGAGGAGCATCAGGATAGCCAGGGTAGTAACGCTCCACGTCGAAGCGTGGCAGGCCGTAACAGTTCACATAGTTGCTGAAGATCGGGCTGAATGCGCAGTCGTCCGTCGAATACCAGCGGCGGCCGTCGATCATCAATTCGACGTAGGCCACGCGGCCGGTATCGGTGCGCGTGCCGAGGTCGAGAGCCCAGCCGCGGACGGGCGTGATGTGCGACTGCGGATTGATGGCAGGCGAGGCTTGCGGGACCGTGGCGCAGCGTGTGCCGTACACCACAGCGTCGCGCTTCGGTTCGTCGATGTAGCCGAACGGCTTCAGGTTCGCGTTCTCATTGAAAATCTGCACCGTGCGGTGGCCGATCAGTTTCGGAAAACCGGTGCGGTCGGTGGCGACGACGTCGAGCGAATGGATGCCGTCCTGAATGCGCGTTGTGTCGACGTTGGCGATGAACGCGCTGTAGAGCGCGTCCGGCCAGTCAGCGATCGTGTTGGCGACGTCCGGCCGCGGATCGCCGTACATCGCGTTCTGCATGACGCCGTTGTCGATCAGCACTTCCACCTTGGCTATGCCGTCGGTGTCCAGTGCCCAGCCGGAGACGGGGAAGGATCCCGAAGCGTTGTAGATGCCGACGGTGTCAGGGATGTCGAGGCTGCCGAACGGCGCCTGGACTGCGCTGTTGTCGATGTTGATCGTGCGCCGCCCGAGCTCCGTCACCGTACCGTCGCTGTAGAAAACTTTCACAGAGAGCGTGTGCGGCCCATTCGTGAAGCGGCTGGCCAGCATTCCGATCTGGAAGCCGGGCGGGATGTGCTGGATGCCGGGATAGTTGGGATAGGCCTCGACGATGTCGATGCGCGGCAGATTGGTGTTTGCATTGGCGATGAACTGGTCATCGACATAAACCGCCTCACGCGCGATGGCCTGGGGCGAGAGGAACCATCCCTTCACCAGAATGACGCCCGTCTGCGTGACGGTGGGATCAGGAAAATCGAGATTGCCGCGCGTTTCAGCCGTTTGTGCCACGAGCACCGGAACGGCGAGCGACGTCAGAATGATGAGAACCAGGCCGCGGGTAACCCTTCTCCACATAAACCCCTCCAACACCCGAAAATAACCCTGCCCGTAACTGCGGAGCCGGCGACGTTTGCGCCGGTCTGTGATCGGTTTGCCGGAGTTTATACTGCGCCGGTGAATTCTTCAAATATCGATGTGGCCGCCGTGACGATCGACGACATCCACGCCGCCGCCGCCCGCCTCGGCCACTCCATTCATCGCACGCCGCTCCTGTCGAGCCGATCTCTGTCGGAAGCGATCGGCGTCGAGGTGCGCCTCAAGTGCGAGAACCTGCAGCGCGCCGGCTCGTTCAAGATCCGCGGAGCCATGAACGCGCTGTTGCAACTCACTGAAAACGAACGGCGCAACGGCGTGGTGGCCTTCTCGTCCGGCAATCACGCCCAGGGCGTCGCGCTGGCCGCGAAACTCCTCGGCATCAAGGCGACCATCGTGATGCCGGAGAACTCGGTGCAGATGAAGGTCGACGCGACGAAAGCCTACGGCGCCGAGGTCGTGACCGCGGGCGTGACCTCGGCCACGCGCGATACGGTTGCGAAAGAGATCGCCGAGAAGAGTGGCGCCGCCGTGATTCCTCCTTTCGACGATTGGCGGATCATCGCCGGCGCGGGCACGGTCGGGTTGGAAATCGTCGAGGAGTGGCCGGAGGTCGAAACGATCGTCACGCCCCTCGGCGGCGGCGGATTGCTGTCGGGAGTCGCCATCGCCGCAACCTCGCTGAAGCCAGGCATCGACGTCTACGGCGTCGAGCCGCGCGCCGGCAACGACGGTGAGCAGTCGTTCAAGTCGGGCCGCATCGTCTCCATCGACCCGCCGAAGACGATCGCTGACGGCGCTCGCACGCTGGCCATCGGCGAGCGCAACTTCGCGGTGATCCGCGAGTGCGTGCGCGATGTGGTGAGCGTTGAGGATGATGTCCTGCTCTCTGCCGTGAAGCTCGCGATGTACCGGACGAAGCTGGTCATTGAGCCGACGGGAGCGTTGGGGATCGCGGCGTTGCTGTCGGGTGCGATCCGACCGAAAGGGAAGACTGCGATCGTCGTGAGCGGCGGCAACATCGACTTTTCGTTGCTCTGCTGATCTGTCATCCTGAACCGCCGGAGGCGTCGGAGCCGAAGGCGGAGCGCCGCAGGACGGTGAAGGATCTCAAGATGCGCAACTCCGGCCACGAACCACCGGGATTCAACGCAACCTGGGAAGTTTGAGATCCTTCGGCGTCCTCCGCCGTTCCGCTGCTTCGCAGCTCCCGGCTCCGGCAGCCTCAGGATGACAAATCGATGACCCTCTTCGACACCGCGCCCTTCGACCCGCCGGCGAAAGCCGACGCTCCGCTCCCGGAGCGCCTCCGTCCGCGCACGCTCGAAGATGTCGTCGGTCTCGACGAGCTCCTCGGCGAGGGACGATTCCTCCGCACCGCCATCGAAAGCGACCGCATCCCGTCGATGATCTTCTGGGGTCCGCCCGGCTCCGGCAAGACCACGCTCGCGCGCATCATCGCCAACAAGACGCGCGCGCGCTTCGTCACCTTTTCCGCCACCAGCACCGCCATCAAGGAGATCCGCACGCTGATGGAGGAGGCGCGCAAGGAGCGCAAGGCTCGGGGATCGAAGACGATCGTCTTCATCGACGAGATTCACCGTTTCAACAAAGCGCAGCAGGACGCGTTTCTGCCGTATGTCGAGGCCGGCGACATCATCCTCATCGGCGCGACGACCGAGAACCCGTCCTTCGAAGTCAACTCAGCGCTGTTGTCGCGGACGAAAGTCGTGGTCATCCCGGCGCTCGAGCGCGAGCAGGTCATGACCATCCTTCGCCGCGCCGTCAACGAACCGTCGCTGAAAAAACACGGCATCGAAGTCACCGACGATGCCCTCGACTTCATGGCCGCAACCTCGGCCGGCGACGCGCGGCAGGCGCTCAATTCGCTGGAGCTCGTCGTCGAAACGGCGACCAAGGAAGACGGCGCGATCGACAAAGAGAAGGTCACGCAAATCCTCCAGCGCCGTTCGCTGATGTACGACAAAGGCGGCGAGGAGCACTACAACATCATCTCGGCGCTCCACAAGTCGCTCCGCAACGGCGACGCCGACGCTTCGGTCTACTGGCTGGTGCGCATGCTGGAAGGCGGCGAAGACCCGATGTACATCGCCCGCCGCCTCGTGCGCGCTGCATCCGAAGACATCGGCAATGCCGATCCGCAAGCGCTGGTGTTCGCGATCGCCGTTCAGCAGACCGTCCACTTCCTCGGCATGCCCGAAGCGGGCGTCGCGCTCGCGCAGCTCGTCACCTATCTAGCCGCCGCGCCGAAATCGAATGCCGCGTACATCGGCTACGGCGAAGCCGTCCGCGAAGTCCGCCAGGGCGACAATCCCGGCGTCCCGCTCCACATCCGCAATGCGCCGACGCGCCTGATGAAAGACCTCGGCTACGGCCGGGGATATGGCTACGCGCACGACTACGAGGAGCAGACCGTGGCCATGAACTGCCTCCCCGACGCGTTAGCCGATCGCCGCTTCTACGAGCCGAAGGACGTCGGCGCCGAAGCGAAAATGAAGGCGCGGCTCGACGCGATGCGCGAAGCGCGGAAGAAATCGACGTAGCTGCCAAGCATCAGCAGCACAGACACTCTTGTCTGTGCTTTTGCAAGGTGCAACGGCTGATATTTTTCACCCGCTCAAAGCGTTCGCGATCCGTTTGATCGGCGCCGGCTTGCGATCCTCGCCGACGTTCACGTAGACCACTTGCGCCTCGGTCACCGTGACCTTCTGCTGCAGATCGTTGCCGCGGATCGCTTCGCAGGTCACTTTCACCGTGATCGACGACGTGCCGATGCGCAGGGTTTCGGTCCAGAAGCTGACCAGATCGCCGACGAAGACCGGCTCGTGGAAGACGATCTTGTCCATCGACACCGTGACCATGAAACGGCTGCCTTGCCGGCGCGCTTCGATCGCGCCGGCCTGGTCGATGTAGCTGAGGATCACGCCGCCGAAGATGGTGCCGTGCGCGTTGGTGTCGCGCGGCATCATCAGCACGCGGATGGCCGGTTCGTTCCAGCGCGGCTGCGGAGTCTCGCTGTCGCGCGATTCCGCCGTCACCTCGTCATACCCCGGCCTGCTGATTCGGCGTCTGCGGCTCGATCAGCTTCTTGTTGACATCGATCGTCGAAGACTTGCGCAGCCGCTGCAGCAGCGACGCGCGCAGATTCCGCGCCTCCTGCTGGCGCAGATTGTCGGTGTACTGCGTGCGGTTCTGCGAGGTGGCCGGGTCGTCCTTCTTCTGTTCGGTGACCTGGAACAGCACCGCGCCGTCGCCGGTCATGACCGGACCGCGCACTTCGCCCACCGGCGCGGAGACAGCCGCATCGACGAGCGCCGACGTATCGCCGGTGAACCCTGGGATGAAGCCCGAACGGTTGATGGTCGCCTCGGCAGGTGTGAGGCCTGCCTTCGCGCCGGCCGCATCGACCGTCGCCGCGGGCATCGCCCTCGACAACGCCTGCTGCGCGAGGATGCGCGCCTTCTCCATGCGCGCGTCGTTCTCGACCTTGGCGCGCACTTCGTCGAGCGGCGCAACGCCGGCGGAGCGGATCGCGTAGAGGAACGGAATCACCGGACCGCGTTGGGAGCCGAGGATTTCGCCGACGTCATTCACCTTCGCGGCGAACGCCCAGGCCGTGAAAGCCGGATTGTTGCCCATGCCCGGAATCGTGTCGGTCTTCCCGAACCACTGCGAATCGTTGGACGCGACGTTGCCGCTGGCGAGGGCGGTGAATTCGTCCGCCGTTTTCGGCTTGCTCGCTTTGATGCGCGCTTCGATGCGTGTGATCTCGTCGCGCGCACGATCCTTGGACAGCTGATCGGCCGTCTGGGCGCGCAGGCGGTCGCGGACTTCCTCGAACGGACGATAGCCCTCGCCACGCCGCTCCAGCACTTTGATGATGTGGTACCCGAAATCGGTCGAGCGGATCGGATCGCTGATCGTGTTCAGCGGCATCGTGAACGCCGCTTTGTCGAACACGTCGACGGTCGTGCCCTTGTCCACCCAGCCCATGTCTCCGCCCTTGCTGGACGACGACGGATCACCGGAGTTGGTCTGCGCGAGTTTGGCAAAATCGCCACCAGCGCGGAGCTGCTTGACGATGTTCTCGGCCTTCGCCTTTGCTTCGGCGTCCGCGGCGGGCGGAGCGCCCGGATCGACTTTGATGAGGATGTGCAGGATGTGTGCGCCCGCGGGCGATTTGAACTCCTCGTGCCGCTGGTCATAAATCTTGCGCAGGTCGGCGTCGCTCGGACTCAACTGCGCACGAAGCTTCGCGTAATCGGCGATGAGGTACTTGGCGGCGCGCTGTTCGCCGTGCGTGTACTGCGCCTGGTGCATCGTGTAGTACTGCTGCACCTCGGCCGGCGTGACCGTGACGCTGGCGGCCTCGCGCGCGGCGGGGTAGAGGATGTACTTGATCTTCGCGCTTTCGTTGTTGCGGCGGTATTCGGCCTCGGCCGCTTTCGGCGACACGACGACGGAGGTCTGCAGCGCGCTCTCCATCTTGCCGAGGGTGATTTCGCGCGCCAGTTCTTCTTCGAACTCGGCAGGCGAGCTGAAGCCCATCATCCCCGTCACGTAGCGCGCGTATAGGTCTTGGCCGACGAACTTGCCGTCCGGATTCAGCGTCGGGATTTCCAGGATCTTCTGGCGGACTTCCTCGGGCGACGCGGAGAGATGGAGCCGCCTGGCCTGCTGCAGAAGCAGATGCTGATCGATGAGCGACTCGAGCACCTGTTTCGGAAGTCCCATCTGCGCGATCTGATCGGGCGTCAGCGGCTGCCGGTACATCTGCTCGTAGTTCTTCTCCATGTAGTAGAGGGCGCGTTCGTACTCGCGAGTGGAGATCGTCTCGCCGTTGACGCGTGCCGCGTAGGCCTGGTCGCCCGTCGTTCCGTTGTTCGGTCCACCGGCGCCCCAGTCGACGAAGATGAAGAGGATGAAGACCGCAACTATGGCGACCAGGATCCATTTGAGGTGCTGAAAGCTATCGCGCATCAACTTGAGCATTGGGACGAACCTCTGTCTTGACTTTGATTTTTGGGTGGCAACCGCGGCGCGGGACTCGTTAGCCGGGCGATCGCGAAAATCCGTAAAAAACGGGGCAGTGTAGCTATTCCCGCCCGTCGTAGCAAATGAACAAGGGACGAGGGAAGAGGGACGAGGGAGGGTGTGGCAGCAGCGAGACTGTCGCGCTTCAGATTCCGGGCGAATTTCCCTCATCCCTCATCCCTGGTTCCCGCCATGCTATAAAGCTCGATTCGTCCATGGCCAGGAACCAGAAACCCGACGGCCCCGCGATCGATTGGTACCTCGTCTCGGTCGACCGCCTGCAGAGGCTCGGCCTGGTCATCCTCCTGCTGATCCTCGCGGCGGGTGGCTGGTGGTACTACAGCAATCAGAAGCGGAACCCGCGCAGTTCCGCCGAGGCCATGATCGCGGAGGCGAGGCAGGCGCTGAATACGCTGGCCGCGTCGAAAGATTTTCCCAGCCACCGCGGCGACTTCGACCGCGCGCAGCACAAGCTCGACGAAGCCGGCACGTTGCTCGCCGCAGGACAGTACGAAAAGGCTGAAGGCGCGGCGTTTGAATCGCAGACGTTCAGCCGCGCCGCGCTCAGTGGCAAAACAGGAGCCGAGAACGACGCGCAGTTCCTCACCGTCGAAGGCGACGTCCAGTTCCAGAAATCGGCGAACGGCGACTGGGCTCCCGCGGAGACGCGTACGCCGCTCTTCAACGGCGATTGGGTCAAGACCGGCAGCGGCGCCTCGGCGGAACTGATCTTCTCCAACGGATCGCTCTACACCGTCGGCTCCAACGCGCTGCTGGAGATTTACTCGCAATTCAATCCGTCCACGAGCCGCAAGAACAACTCCGTGCAGATGACGATCGGAACGGTGGAAGTGGCAACGACCGACGACGTCTCCAGCGTGCGCACGCCCGGCAGCCAGATCACGATCGACTCCGAATCGACGGCGCACGTCGGCGTCGACGCGCGCAAGGCCACGGCGGTCGTAGCGGAAAAAGGATCGGCGTCGATCGCGGCAGCGCCGGGCGGACCGCCGGTCAAACTTGCCGTCGGCGAGATGGTGACCGCCACGCCGGAAGGTTCGCTCTCGCAGGTCAAAAAGGTTCTCCTGCCGCCAGCCGTTGTGATTCCGGCCGAGAACCAGGTGTTCCTCGTCGGCGGCGATTCACGCGTCGATTTTTCGTGGGAGCCGGTGCCCTCGGCGACCGCCTACGTGCTGCAGGTGTCGCGCTCGCGGCTGTTCACGTCGCTCGAGATCAACTCGCGGCGCCAGAAGACGAGCGCATCCGCACGCGTGACTGCGGAAGGGGCGTTTTACTGGCGCGTCGCATCGGTCGGACCCGACGGCGATCCCGGCCCGTTCTCCGCCTTCCGCCGCTGCCGTGTGAGCGGCGGCGCGCACGAGGCGGGCACCGCGGCGCAGGAAGCGCCCGCGCCAGTCCTTCGCCTGAAACGGCCGTATCCGATCGGCGGTCCGTTCTACATGATCGAAGGCAACACCGATCCCGGCGCGACGGTTCTGATCAACGACGAGGAAGCCGACGTGGAGGCCAACGGCCACTTCAAGAAGCTGGTCAGCTTCGCCAAAATCGGATCGAACAACGTGATCGTGAAAGCGATCAACTCCTCGGGCAAACAGACGATACAATCCGCCACGGTGCTGGTCGAAGAGTAGCTTCCCATCACGCCTCCTGAACGGGGGCAGACCTTTTGCACCGCGCCCTCTCGGCTCCCCGAAGCTCTCGTTAGAAGGAAACCATCAATTAATGGCTCTCAAATCACTGCTCTCGATGTTCTCGAACGATCTTGCGATCGATCTCGGGACAGCGAACACGCTTGTTTACGCGAAGAACAAAGGCATCGTCGTCCGCGAACCGTCGATCGTTGCCGTCAACAAAATCAACAACAACGTCGAAGCAGTCGGCAAGGAAGCGAAGGAGATGCTCGGCCGTACGCCCGGCAACATCGTCGCGATCCGGCCGATGAAAGACGGCGTCATCGCCGACTTCGAAGTGACCGAGAAGATGATCAAGTACTTCATCGAAAAGGCGCACGGACGCCGTTTTCTGGTGAAGCCGCGCATCGTCATCTCCGTCCCGTCCGAGATCACGCAGGTCGAAAAACGCGCGGTCAAAGACTCCGCGTTGCGCGCCGGCGCCACCGAGGTCTATCTGATCGAGCAGGCCATGGCCGCGGCGATCGGCGCGGGACTGCCGATCACCGATCCGACCGGAAACATGATCGTCGACATCGGCGGCGGCACGACGGACGTTGCGGTGATTTCGCTGGCCGGCATCGTCTACTCGCGCTCGGTGCGCGTGGCCGGCAACGAGATGGACGACGCGATCATTCAGTACATCAAACGCAAGTACAACCTGCTCATCGGTGAGCGCACAGCCGAACAGATCAAGATGGAGATCGGCTCCGCCTTCCCGCTCGACGAAGAGATGACGATGGAGATCAAAGGCCGCGATCTCGTCGAAGGCGTTCCGAAAACGCTCGTGGTCAGCGACGAGGAAATCCGCGAGGCGCTTTCGGAAACCGTTGCCACGATCGTCGAAGCCGTCCGCGTCGCGCTCGAACGCACGCCGCCCGAATTGTCCGCCGACATCATGGACAAAGGCATCATCATCGCCGGCGGCGGATCGATGCTGAAGAACCTTGACAAGCGCCTGCGCGAAGAAACCGGCCTGCCGGTCACGCTGGCCGAGGATCCGCTGGCCTGCGTCGCCCTCGGCACGGGGCAGATGCTGACGGATTTCAATCTGCTGAGAAAGATCTCGATTGAGTAAAGCAGGGACGAGGGATCAGGGACGAGGGACGAGAGAAAACCGCTGCGCCTCGATTGCTCGTCCTCGTGCGTTTCTCAACCCTTGTCTTTCTCCCTCGTCCCTCGTCCCTGCCTCATCCCTCGTCCCTGCTTCACTGGCAGGAAACCTGCTGAGTACGCACGCGAATCATGGCCGCTCCCGCTGATGTAATTCCACGGCGCCCGACGCTGCTGTTCATCGTCGTCCTCGGGCTGCTGTTTATCCTCATGAGCCTTAGCACGAGGACGCGCTACATCGGCGAGACCCGCACGATGTTCGAGCGCAGCGTGATGATTCTTTTCGCGCCGGTGCCGAAGACAGTGAACTGGGCGGGCCAGCAGGTTTCTGACGCCTACCACGGCTATCTGGACATGCGGCGCTCCGTCGGCGAGAACCTGCAACTGCATCGTCAGCTCGATCAGCTCACCACCGAAAACCTTCGCCTGCGGCAGTCGGAAGGCGATTTGCGAAGGCTGCGCAGTCTGATGGGTTACTCCGAACAGTTCACGATGGCGACCACGATGGCCGAGCCGGTCATGCTCGATACATCAAGCCGGTTCAAGTCGATGATCCTCGACCGCGGATCCAACAGCGGCATCGAAGTCAACGACGCCGTCGTCAACGCGAACGGTCTGATCGGCCGCGTAGTGCTGACCACGAAGGACATGGCCAAAGTGCAGCTCGTTACCGACGGCAACTCTTCCGTCGGCGTGCTGATCGACCGGACGCGGCGCCAGGGCGTGTTGCGCGGCGACGGTGTCAACGGCGCGCAGCTTTACGACATCCCCTCGCTCGCCGACGTGCGGCCGGGCGACGTCGTCATGACCGCCGGAATCGACGGCATCTATCCCAAAGGCATTCCGGTCGGCGTGATTACGAAGGCGGAGAAAGGGCAGGACCTCTTCAAGACCATCACCGTCCGCCCCTCGATCGACTTCGGCGCCATCGAAGAGGTGATCATCCTGCACACGCGCAAAGTTCCGAATGATGTGGTGAGGTACACGCCGTGAGATGGCTCCGGTTCGCCGTCGGTCTGCTGATCGCGCTCACGCTCCACTCCCTGCTGGACAGTTTTTTTCCAAACGCGCTGGCGTTCTTCAATCCGTACGTGATCCTGGTCGTCTACTACTCGATGGGTGGCAACGTTTTCGGCGCGATCATCGCAGGCGTCATTGCCGGTCTCGTGCAGGACGCCTACTCCGGCGCGATGTTCGGCCTGCACGCGTTTGCGCTCACCGTCTGCGCGTACGCGGTCGCCTACATCAACTCGCGGCTCTCTCTTCGCGGCACGCTGCCGTTCGGCGCCTGCCTGGTCGGCGCCGTGATCGTGAATGAGCTTGTGATCTACATCCTCGTGAACATTCTTCTGAAGCAGAAAGTGGAGATGTTCGAGCAGGGGATGATCGTGAAGACGATCTTCACCTGCCTGTTTGGAATGATCGTGTATCTCCTCCTGACGCTGTTCCTGCGCGAAGAGCCGATCGAGGCCACGCGCCGGCCAGCCGGTTGGTAAGCCCCCATGCGTGTCTATCGAGATGACCAGAAGTTCCTGACCTTCCGCATCAACGCTCTGCTTTGGGCGATCGTCGTGGTCTTCGTTTTCCTGGCCGGATCGTTCTGGGTCGTGCAGGGCGTGCAGGCGGAGAAATATCGCAACCTCTCCGAAGCGAATGCGCTGCGCGAAATCGTCACGCCGGCGAAACGCGGTCTGATCCTCGACCGCAGCGGACAGAAGATCCTCGCCGACAATCAGCCGGCGTACTCGCTGACTCTCGACCGCGTGGTCATGCGTCCGATCGTGAAGGGTGATCCGGCGCATCGCGCGAAAATCGTCGCCTTCCTCTCCCACGTCCTCGCCGTGCCGCCGCAGGAGATCGAAGCGCGTTTCGAAAAAGGGAAAGCGATTCCGAATGCGCGTCCGATTCCGATCGCCGAGGATTTGAACATGCCGCAGGTAGCCTCGATCCAGGCACAGGCGGTGGCGTTTCCGGAGCTGAACGTCGAGCCGGTGCAGCGCCGCAACTATCCATACGCGACGATGGCCGCGCACCTCATGGGCTTCATCGGCGAGGTCACGGAAAAGGACCTCGTTCGCCACAAAGAGCTCAAGCAAGGCGATCTCCTCGGCAAACGCGGTGTGGAGCTGATGTACGACGAATACCTCCGCGGTCGAGACGGCGCGCAGTATTGGGAGTACGACAGCCACGGCCGCCGCCTCGCCGAGTACCGCCCCGCTCGAAAAGATCCCGTGGCCGGCGACAACGTTTATCTCACCATCGATTTCGATCTGCAGCGCCGCGCGGAGCAGTACTTCGCGGAGAACGAATTCGTCGGCGCCGCCGTCGCACTCGATCCACGCGATGGCGAAGTGCTGGCCATGGTTTCCTCGCCCGCGTTCAATCCGAACGTCTACTCCAAACGGTTCACGCCGGACGTCTGGCGGACGATCGCCTCGAATCCATTCAAGGTCGAACTGAATCGCGCCATTCAGGGTCTCTATTCGCCGGGATCCGTTTTCAAAGCCGTCATGGCCATGGCCGGATTGTCCGAGGGCGCGATCGATACCAGCACATCGTTCTATTGCAGCGGCAGCGGGGTGTTCTTCGGCCGCCGGTTCCGTTGCTACAACAAGAACGGCCACGGCGACGTCAGCGTCGCCAACGCGCTCAAGGTCTCGTGCGACATCTTCTTCTTCAACGTCGGCGCGCGGCTCGGCGTTGATCGCATCGCCGAATACGCGCACAAACTTACGTTCGGCGAGATCTCGCGCATCGATCTCGATGGCGAAAAGCCCGGTCTCGTTCCATCGACGCAATGGGCCGCAGTCAAGCAGCACCGCAAGTGGTATCCGTCCGAGACCATCTCGGTCGCCATCGGCCAGGGCCCGCTCATCGTGACGCCGTTGCAGGTCGCGAACATGATGGCGGCCATCGCGAACGGCGGCACCGTCTACCGGCCGCATGTCGTGAAGATGATCGAGAAGGTGAGCCCTGACGGGAAAGTGGACCGCTTGCAGGTCGCTTCCGAGGTGCTGCATCGGGTGACGCTCGCGCCGAAAGCGCTGGAGACGGTGAAGCTCGGTCTGTGGAAAGTCGTCAATGAAGAAGGCGGCACCGGCGGCAACGCGCGCATCGAAGGGCTGAACGTCTCCGGCAAAACCGGAACGGTGCAGGTCATCGCACAGCACGGCTGGGTCAAGACCGAGGGGCTGCCGTATAAGTACAAAGATCACGCGTGGTTCGCGTCGTTCGCGCCGAAAGAGAATCCGCAGATGGTCGTCGTCGTCTTCGTCGAGCACGGCGGACACGGCGGCGTCGATGCAGCGCCGCTGGCGAAGTTGCTCTACGAATCGCGCTTCCGTCAGCAGTTCAACGACGCGAATCTCGATCTCTCCAATCCCGACACGCTCGAAGCGATCAAGGAAGGGCAGGCGCCGATCCCCGGTCAGGTGAAGAAAGCGCCCGCCGCGCCGGCCGGCTCGAACCCGAACCTGGGCCACTGAGGAACTCGATGGCCCGGGACAACATCCGCACGTTTTCAAAACTCGACTTCAACTTCCTCGGCACGGCGCTCGTGATCGCCGCCGTCGGCTGCCTGCTCATCTACAGCGCCACGTATTTCGACGATCCCGGCCTCGGCATCTTCAAGAAGCAGCTCCTCTGGCTGGCCATCGGCTTCGTGCTGATGCTGTTCTGCCTCTTCGTCGACTACCACGTCTTCTTCGACATCGCGCCGTTCCTCTACGGCCTCGGCATCATCCTGCTGCTGTACCTCATGGCGTTCGGCCGGCTGACCGCGAACGTGCGTTCATGGATCCACATCGGGACATTTCAATTTCAGCCGTCCGAATTCATGAAGATCTTCACCGCGATCATGCTCGCGAAGTTTTTCGACAATCACGAGCGCGCGTACATGGATTTCAAATCGTTCTCCCGCGCCATGCTGATCATCGGAATCCCGGTTGGATTGATCCTGATGCAGCCGGACTTCGGAACGGCCGCGACGTTTTTCCCGCTCGTTGCTGTGGCGATGTTCTTCGGCGGCATCCGCTGGCGCATCTGGGCAACCATGATCGTCGTCGTTGCGCTCCTCGGCCTTGGTGGCTACAGCATCATGAAGCCGTATCAGAAGGACCGCATCATCACGTTCCTCAATCCCGACCGCGATCCGCTCGGAAAGGGTTATCAAGTTACGCAAGCCAAAATCGCCATCGGATCCGGCGGCATTCACGGCAAGGGATTCCGGCAGGGGACGCAGGCCAAACTCGATTTCCTTCCCGCGCATCACACCGATTTCATCTTCGCCACCCTCGGCGAAGAGTGGGGCTTCATCGGCGTCGTGATCGTGCTCGGCCTCTATCTTTTTCTGATCTATCAGGCGTTGACGTTCGCGAAAAAAGCGCGCGACCGCGGCGGCGCATTTCTGGCGATCTGTCTGATCGCATTTTTCGTCTTTCACATCTTCATCAACGTAGCCATGCAGATCGGCGTGCTGCCGACCACCGGCATCCCGCTGCCGCTGATTTCGTACGGCGGCTCGTCGACGATGATGTTCCTGATGGCGATCGGGCTGATGCTGAATGTGGATATGAGACGATTCGGCGCGACGAGCAACGCATAGGCTCGCGCGCCGCATGAAAGAGCACTGGCTCCTCGATCCCACCATCACCTTTCTCAACCACGGCTCGTTCGGCGCCGCGCCGAAGGTTGTTCTTGCAAAGCAGAACGAGCTGCGGACGCAACTCGAGCGCGAGCCGGTGCGCTTCATGGTTCGCGAGCTGGAGCCGTTGCTCGATGAGGCGCGTGCGGCGCTCGCGCAATTCGTCGGCGCCGATCCGGCCGCGATCGCGTTCGTTCCCAACGCCACCGCCGGCGTCAACGCGGTTCTGCGCTCGCTCGACCTCGACCGTCACGACGAGTTGCTCGTCACCACGCACGAGTACAACGCGTCGCGAAACGCGCTCGAATACGTCGCAGGCATCGCCGGCGCGAAAGTCGTCGCGGTCGACGTGCCCTTTCCGATTCGCTCCTCGGACGAAATCGTCGAACGCGTGATCGCCGCCGTCACCGAGCGCACGCGGCTGCTGCTTATCGATCACGTCACCAGCCAGACCGGCTTGATCTTCCCGATTGGGAAAGTGATCGCCGAGCTGAACCGCCGCGGCATCGACACGCTCGTCGACGGCGCCCACGCGCCCGGCATGTTCCCGCTCAACCTCGACACCCTCGGCGCCGCCTACTACACCGGCAACCTTCACAAGTGGGTCTGTGCTCCGAAAGGCGCGGCGTTTCTTTACGTCCGCGAGAATCGCCGCCTCGGCATCCGACCGGTGGTGATCAGCCACGGCGCAAATGCGACGCGCACCGATCGCAGCCGCTTCCACCTCGAGTTCGACTGGCCGGGAACCTTCGACCCCACCGCAATTCTGAGCGTCCCAACCGCGCTGCAGTTCCTGGCCAGCCTCGTCGAAGGCGGCTGGCCCGAAGTCATGCGCCGCAATCACGAACTGGCGTTACGCGCGCGCGACCTTCTCTGCAATCGCCTCGGCATCGAACATCCAGCGCCGGACGACATGCTCGGCTCAATGGCCGCGGTGCCACTCGCCGAGGGGAAGCCGTACGTCCCGACGCTGTACGGCGATCCGCTGCAGGACGCGCTCTTCGAACACAACATCGAAGTCCCGATCCATCCCTGGCCGCATCAGCCGAAACGCGTCCTCCGCGTTTCCGCGCAGCTGTACAACGAGATCGGGGATTACGAGAAACTCGCGGACGCGCTTGGGGATCTGCTGCCGAAGTTTTGACTGTCACCCAGAACGGTAAATCGCCGAAGCGAAACGGGACTGTCATCCAGAGCCGCCTAGCCGGGAGTCGCGTAGCGACGGAACCGGCGCAGGACGGCGAAGGATCTCAAGTTACGCGAACTGCGTTGAATCCCTTTGGAAAGTCCGCGGGCTCCGACTGGGACCGCGCGCACGTTACGCGGGCTGCGGCTGGGGACTGCGCAGCTTGAGTTCCTTCGCCGTCCTTCGCCATTCCGTCGCTTCGCGACTCCCGGCTTCGGCGGCTCTGGATGACAAAACCGTCAGCACGCCGCTTCGATAATCACCAGCGTCGGCACGTGGCGCTTTTGTGCGCGGCGCTGCAGAAAACGTCCGAGGAGCCCGAGACCGAGTCCGGCTCCGGCGGCGATGCCGGCCCACTTGGCCGGATTGCCGCGCATGCGGTCGTTCGTCTTCATCGTCATCGCCTTCACGCGAGGCCTGATACTCCGCGGAATGGCAGCGACTTTTTCTTTCCACGTGCGGTCTTGAATTTCCATGATTTCCCTCCGTGGGCTGCACTTATTTGTATTGCCAGCGAAGTGCCACGTTGATCGCAAGCGGACTCGGCACGAGACCAGCAAAACAGACCCTAGATTCAGCAACGTATCGTGACGAACGAAACGACTTCCGCCGAGTACAGCTCGCTCGCAAAACGCTACCTCGCAGCGATTGTGCTGACCGTGCTCGCGACCGTGTTGCAAATGTGGATCGCGCCCGTCCTCGGCGGCGCGCGATATCTCATTCTGATCGGCGCCATCGTGATGAGCGCCACCTACGGCGGCTTCGGGCCGGCTCTCCTGGCGATCGCCCTCTCATCATTCTCCGCAACGTACTTTTTCATCACGCCGAAACACTCGTTGCTGATGAACACCGCGGACGCGGTCCAGCTCGCGATCTTCGACATCTTCATGATCGTGTTGAGCTGGATCATCGCGTGGTACCGCGCGGAGACGGCGAAGCTTCGCAGCGAGCGCGTGCAGGACCTGCAGGAGATGGCCAACCGCATCGAGGATGAGCGGCGCCGCCTCGCGGACATTGTCTCCAGTGTTCCCGGCGTCGTGTGGGAAGCTCACGGCAATCCGGACGGGCATTCGCAGAGCATCGATTACGTCAGCGAGCACGTCACGCGCATGCTCGGTTACACGGTCCAGGAGTGGCTGGCTACGCCCAACTTCTGGCTGACCATCGTCCATCACGACGATCGCGAGGCCGCGGCGAAACACGCGCAGGAGCACTTTGCTGCCGGCGATTTCCGCGTGAACACCTTCCGCTGGCTGACGAAAGACGGCTGCGCGATCTGGGTCGAGTCGCACTCGATGGTGGTGAAGGACGACGACGGCAAGCCGGCCGGCATGCGCGGCGTCACGCTCGACATCACCTCGCGAAAACGCGCCGAGGATTCGGTGCGTTTCCTGGCGCGCGTGAGCGAATTGGTCACGGCATCGCTCGACGCGCAGGCCACGCTCGAAAACGCCGCCGAGGCCGCGCTGCCGATCCTCGGCGACCTCTGCGTGATCGACGTCGTCGAAGGCGCATCAATTCGCCGCGCCGTCGTCAAGCACGTCGATCCCGCGATGGACGACGACGCTCGTTTGCTGCAGACGTACGCTCCGCGCCCCGATCTGAACACCGGCGCGGCCGCGGTGATCCGCAGCGGTCAGCCGGAGATCGTGAATGAGATTCCGCCCGAGGTGATCGCCCAGCGCGGCGACGCGTTCCGCAGCCTCCTCGGCCGGCTCAAGTCGCAGTCGTACATGGTCGTGCCGCTCATCGCCCGCGGCGGGACGATTGGCGCAGTCACCGTCGGATCGCGCGAAAAGCAGCGCTACGATCGGGCCGACCTCGAGTTGGCGGCGCTCTTCGCACGCCGTGTCGCGCTGGCGATCGAGAACGCGCAGCTGCACACCGCCGCCATCGAGGCCAACCGCGCCAAGGACGCCTTCCTCGCCACGGTCTCGCACGAGCTGCGCACGCCGATGACCGCTACGCTCGGCTGGGTACGGATGCTGACGTTGAGTTCCGTCGACAAAGAGACGATGACACTGGCGCTGGAGTCGATCGACCGCTCCACGCAAGCGCAGGCGCGGCTGATCGAAGACATCCTCGACGTCTCCAGCATCATCAGCGGCAAGTTCCGGCTGACGGTCGCGCCGGTCGATCTGCGCGGCGTCATCACGAACGCGATCGAAACGCTGCGCCCTGCCGCGACCGCGAAGCAGATCACCATTGGCGTCCATCTCGACTTCACGCCGCTCGTCGAAGGCGATGAGAGTCGTCTGCAGCAAGTCGTCTGGAACCTGCTCTCGAACGCGATCAAATTCGTTCCGCGCGGCGGCCACATCGAGGTGCATTTGGTCCGCACCGAAAACGCAGCACGGATCATTGTCAGCGACGACGGTCCCGGCATCGACCCGGCGTTCCTGCCTCACGTCTTCGAACGCTTCCGCCAGGCCGACGGAGGCACCGCCCGCGTCCACAGCGGCCTCGGACTCGGTCTCGCCATCGTCCGCCATCTCGCCGAGATCCACGGCGGAAGCGCCACCGCCGAAAGCGACGGCCTCGGCAAAGGCGCAACGTTCACCGTCGAACTGCCGCTCGCGAAGAGCGAGTAGCGCGCAGCGAATGGAACGCTGGCGTCCTCGCCGCCAACCCGCCAACATCGAAAATGTTGATTGTTAACCCAAAGACGCGGCGTGAAAAAAACGCCGGAGGCGTTTCGGACGGTAGCCGGTGGTCGCGCGCGAAGCGCGAGACCACCGGACCAATGTGCCGCGAATGGAAATCGACCCCGGCGGGGTCGCGGATCAAATACCAGGCGGCGTGAATTCCCTCCGCGACCGCTGCCGCGGTCGGGAAAATCGGGCGCTTTCGTTGTTCGGTGGTCTCGCGCTTCGCGCGCGACCACCGGCTACCGAACGAGACGCCATCCGGCGTCTTTCGCGCCGCTGACGCGGCAACGGCTAATGCGGCTTCGCCGCGGCAGCTGCCGCCGCAGGTTTCGCTGTCGCCGTTTGCGCCGCCACCTGCTGCGCGGCGACAACCTCGGGCGGCGTCACCGCGCCTGGTTCGACGACGAACGTCCGCATCGTCTGCGGGTGGCCGTCGAATTGGAACTGGAGATTCGGCAGCGGCAGCGGCTTGTTCTCGTCGGACTGATTGTTCAGGTCCGTCACCTCGGTCAGCGGAATCGCAGCCGCCGCGGAAACGTCGCGCGCGTTGCGGCGCGTCACGAATTCGTGCAGGCCGGCCAGGATGAGGATCGCCACGAGGACCCCAAGCGCCACGACGACGCCCTGACGCTGACGCGCGAATTCGAAGACGGCGTCCGAGGCCGACGTCTCGCGCGGATGGAACATCTCATTGAGCAGCGCGTGCGTGTCCACCGGCTTCTGCCCCGTGCGCGGGTCGGCGCCGCAGTACGGACAGAGTTTCGCCGCCGCGTCGATATCGTGGCGGCACGATGCGCATGCGATGCGATCGGTCGATGTGTTCTGCGATTCGACGGTCATTGCGGACGCACGTTTATAGCGACTGAGAACGTCGATGTCACGGGCTGGCCGTTTTGCGTGGCCGGCCGGAAGCGCCAGTTCTGCACCGACGCGATCAGGCGCGGCATCTCGCCGGGGATGGACTGCGCGATGTCGATGTCATGAACGCGGCCATCAGTACCGACGGTAAGGAACAGCTTCGCGCTGGCTGGCTGGTTCACGCGCAAGGGCGGCACCGGCTGATAGAGCGGGATCGGTTCCGTATGCGGCGGAGCAGAGACGCGGATCACCTGATTACGCTGCGGCCGTGGATTGCGATTGACGGGAACCGCACGTTCGACGCCGCCCGCAATCGTGCGCGGATCGATCATGCCGTTGTTCGTTCTCACATCGCGCTCAGCCTTCGCGCGTTGCGCGGCGGACGAGTACTCGCCGGACGGAAGCGCGGTGGCGTCAGTGCGGTCGCCATTCACCTCAACGTTGCCCGCGCTCGGCGCCAGCGCCGGCGCAGTGGTGATCGGCGGTTCGGTTTGCATCGAGCCATCAATCGGCACCAGCGTCACGTCCGCCCTCGGCCCTCCCTCGGCTTGCGCAGTCGACGTGGCCGGAGTTGCCGGCGTCTGCGACGCTTTCGCTTGCGATGGATCGGATCCGTGTACGAGCGAGCCGATCACGAAGGCGATGACGACGAGCGCGACGAATGCGATCGCGCCGAGGATGCGATTGCGCAGGCGCGTGTCGCGCGGCGGGACGTACGCGGGAGCAGCCGGCGCGGCCGCGGTCTGGGCTGGCTTCGCCACGCCCTGATCCCAGTTGCAGTAGACGCACGAGCGCGCGTTCGCATCGATCGGGCGCTCGCATCGGATACACGGTTTTCGTTCTGCCATGACGCGTTCTCTTTAGTCCGCTTGGTGCAACCGCCGTACCGCGTCGTCCCACCAGAACACTCCCTCGGCGGTCACGGTGAAGGCGCGGATGTTCTTGGCGACCACCGAGCTCGACGATTTCGTAAATCGATACAACGTCCCGCTGCTCGAATCGAAGGCGTACCAGCGCACGCCGCGGACAAACACGCGATCGACGCCGGTCGGAAAGTTTGACGTTCCGCTGCCGAAGAGTCCCAGTCCGATCAGGCCGCGAAGAAAGCCGCGCGTGAACGCCTGCGTGACTGATTGCGCCCCTTCGATCATCCAGACTTTTTTCGCCGAGGGATCGGCGACGGCGAGCGTGCGTGCGGTGAGCGAGGTGCCGGTCGAGGCGAATGCGAAGGAGACGGGGACGGCGCCGACGTCGATATTGCCAGCGGGTTGCATCGTGTCGAGATTGACGACGCTGATCTTCGCGCTGTGCGGATCGACGATGTACGCGTTCTTCGAATCAACTTGGAAGTCAGACGCGAACGGCGTCACGCGAACGCTGCGGCGGATCGCGAATGGCGACGTCGTCACTTCCTGCACGACTCCTTCGCCGCGCGCGTAGACGTACAACCGGCCGTTCGCCTCGCGAAGAAAGGCCGGATCGGCGCCGGTGCTGATGGACGCTCTCGTGCCGTCCGCGCCGATCCGTTCGAGAGCCCGGGCATCGCGCTCGAGGAGGTAAAGCGTTGGTCCGATGAAAACGCCGCCGACCGGCGTCTCGCCCGTGTGCACTACCGTTCCGCGTCCCGTTGCCAGCTCGACGATGCGCGCCTCATTCGCCAGAGGGTCGAGAACCGCGATTCGTTCATTGGACGCCGCGATGCCCTGCGGCGTTGGTAGTCCATCCGTTTTCCAGATGAGATTTCTGCCGGTGCGGTCGAAGAGCTCGATGACGCGATCGTGCGCGACGACGATGCCGCGGTTCGTGGCGGTGATGGGTTGGGCGTGCGCGTTTGTGCAGATCGCAATTGCTGCCGCGAGCAAGGCGTAGTGCGGACGTCTCGTCTGCATCCGACGGGCGTCCTCGCCCGGCGGTGGTGTCTGTAGTCGATTCGCAGCCGTTGATTGAATCCCAGAAACCCCCGTCGGGCGAGACGCCGCGCCGGACGCAGGCGAGGACGCCCGCACTACGCTTGTCATCGCGCGGCCTCCAGTTGCATCGGTTCGAGCAAAAGCTCGTCATTGCTCGCTCCGAGGATTCGGTAAATCAGCCTCAGCGCCGTATGCGCGGCGAAATCTCCGTTGAACGCCATCGGCTCGCTGAACCGGAAACGAACGCCGTCGATCTCTCCCGACTCGAAGCTCGTCTGATTCGCGGGCGCATCCTTGCGCTCGTCGAATTGCACGACGCTCGTCAGCGCAACCTTATCGATCGCCGCGCGCTGCTCGGGCGTGAGCCGGTTGTCGTTGAGGAGCGCGATGATTGAACGGAGTTCGGAAGCCGAGGGCGTGGCGGTAGTGGCGCCGGTTCGAAGGAATGCCGGCGTTTCATTCGGCTTGTCGAGCTCCGCGCGAAGCGTCCGCAGCGTGTCGTTGTCGGGATACTGCTTATCCAGTTGATCGAGCGTCATCTTCGCCGCGTGCGACTCGCCCCGATTCATGGCGATGAGCACCCGCCGCATCCGCGCCCCGGCCGAATCTCCCTCGGCCTGCTCGTCCCGATGCGTGGAGAGGTAACGCTGATAGTCGCGTACGAGCGACAGCGAAAACGGATTCGCGTCGAACGCCTCCGCGAAATGCTCGCGTGACTGCGACAGCCGCGCGATCGCCGCCAGCGCCGTCGGATCGTCGCTGCGCGCCGCGAGCACATTCTCGTACTGCTGCTGCGCACGCGACGCATCGCCGCGCGATTCGTAGAGCGCCGCAAGCCGCAGCTGCGATCGATTGAGGATCGAGATGTACGACGCTGTCTCACCGCGCGCCGAGGAGTAGATCTCGAACGCCTCGCGGCGCGCCACGTCGCGCTTGAGTGAATCGAACTGCGGCGAGCGGAGCGATGCTGTGACTTCGATGAGCAGCCGCTCCGCCTCCCCCGTCTGCCCCGTCTCGATCAGCGCCGAGGCCAGCGCGTACTGGTAGATCGCGAGATCGATGCGATTGCCGAGGTCCGGCGATTGCGCGAGATCGCGTCGCGCGAGCGCGACGGCATTGCGCGACGCGCTGGTCGCTTTCGCTGGCTTGCGCAGAAGCGACATCGTGCTCGCGTAGAGGTTCCACGTCTTCGCTTCGCCGCTTTCGTAGCGGATCGCTTCTTCCGAGAGTTCGAACGCGCTCGCATCACGCCCCAACTTCGCCTCGGCCAGCGCCGCGTACGACGTCGCCGTCGCGTAGCGGGCGAGATCGGAGGCACGCCTGGCGTCGAGCCGCTCGTTCGACGCGAGCTCGTACGCCTGCGCAAACTCGCTGCGCGCCAGCGCGCTCTCGCTGCGCGCGAGACGAGCGTCGCCGAGGTTCAGATGGCCGGAGAGTTGGGAGAGGAAGTCGTGCGAACGCGTCAGTTGCTGCTGCATCTGCGCGATCTCGAAATCGGATGCAATGCGTGTCGTCTGCGCGAACGCCGGCATCGCAACGAGCGCGAAGATCACCAGCAGTCGTTTCATCGCGCGTAGTACCCCTTGCGCGCGTTCACGATTTCGATGCCGCGGCGCTGCGGCGTGATGACGATCGATCGCCATCCCGGACCATTGCCGTGGCTCTGGTAGTCGAGCGTGTAGCGGCTGTTGATGTCGGCGATCAGCGCATGCAGCGCGCGCTGCAACGTGGAAGCGTCCGCGGTGACGAGCGTTCCGCCGGTGTTTTTCGCGGCGTCGCGAAGGAACGACGACGTGTCGCCGAGAACGATCGCGTCGACGATCATCTTCGTGTTGCTGATCGCGTGCAGCGCATCGTTCGCCGAGGTGGCGCTGTTGCGGTCGCCGCCGTCGGTGATCACGATCGCGTAGGTCCGCTCGCGCGTGACGATCGACGCCACCGCGTCGCGCAGCGATGTGCCGCCGGAGGTGGGAACCGACGCGAGTTGTTCGCCGCGCTGGATCGGCTTCGCCTTGGTCACGTTGTGATTGAAGAGCACAAGCTCGATGCGATCGTCGTTCCGCAGCAGCGGCGACTCGTTCGTGATCGCGCGCAACGCCGCGTCGAGCTTTCCATCTCCCATCGACAGCGACCGATCGACGATGAAGACGAATCGGGCCGCGCCGCGGTTCGCGCGCAGCTCGCGGATCGTCTGCGGAATCCCGCTCTCGGTCACGCGCAGATCGCTCGCCTGCAACGGCTGCGCGGAGCGGACGCGGATCGGCACTTCGACGGCATCAACATTCATCGTCTCGCTTGCCGTCAGTGCCGCGGTCGCAATCGTGACTTGATCCGAGTTGCGAAAGCCGTTCGACCAAACCTTCGCCGTAATCGCGTGCGCGCCGAGCGACGTGCCGAAGTCGTGCGCAATCCTATACGGCGGCTTGCGTGCCACGCCCGCCAGCGCGCCGTCGACGGAGAATTCGACGCGATCGACATTCGCGACCGAGGTCGTAATCTCGATCAGCATCGGCCCGATCGCCTGCGCGCCCGGCTGCGGCGTCACGAACGTGATCGTCGCCGCGTGGGCCGCGATGGCCAATACATTAATGATGAGGAACGCAAAGCGTTTCACGGCTCCCGAAAACGATTCACTTCGCTAAGTAATTGCGGCCAAAGCACTTGACCTCGCTGGCGGACGCATCGTCATCGGCTAATGACGCGCTACAATGGCCGGCCGCTTTCTCGCAAACGGGGAGGAGACTGATGTCGGATTGTTGGACCATTCTTCTGCAGGACGTGCCAGTCGACGACGAGCCATTTGATCCTGCCGATCTCGCCGGCGATGACAGTGAGCCGTCTGTCCCGCATGAAGAGGTCGTGCGCCGTTTTCGCGACAGGCGTCAAACGTCAGTGCGCGACAAGGCATACCGACAGTGACAGAATGACGCCTCCATGCTCGCGCCCGATCAACACCTCGGTCCGTACCGGCTGATCTCCCGCGTCGGCGTCGGCGGCATGGGCGAGGTCTGGCGCGCGGAGGACACCCGCCTCGGGCGCACCGTCGCCATCAAAGTGCTGCCGCCGAGCGTGCTCGCGGACGCCGAGGCCATCGCGCGGCTGAAGCGCGAAGCGCGTACGGCGGCGCAGCTCTATCACCCATCCATCGCCACGATTCATTCGATCGAGCAGGATGGCGATCATCTCTTCATCGTCGAGGAGTTCGTCGAAGGCGAATCGCTGACGCGCGTCATCAAACGCGGTGGCTTATCCGAGTCCGAGGTCTGCCGCATCGGACGCGCCGTCGCGGATGCGCTGGCCGAGGCGCATGCGAAAGGCATCGTGCATCGCGACATCAAGCCGGACAACATCATCGTGGCCGGCAATCGCGTGAAAGTGCTCGACTTCGGCATCGCCAAACAGGTCGGCGTCGTGGGGGCGCCGTCGTCCGAAACTCCCACGGCGTTCGTCACGCAGCAGGGGATGATCGTCGGGACGATCCACTACATGTCGCCCGAGCAAGCTCTCGGTAAAACGATCGAGGGACGCACCGACGTCTTCTCGCTCGGCGTCGTGCTCTACGAGATGACGACGGGACGCCGGCCGTTCGGCGGCGAGACGATCACCGAGACGATGACGCAGATCATCCGCGACGAGCCGGCCGAGCCGGTGTCGGTGAATCCGGGGATTTCGCCGGCGATGAACGAGATCATCCAGCGGTGTCTTCGCAAGAATGCAAGCGAGCGCTTCACCGCCGCGGAGCTGGTGACCGCGCTCGATGCGCAGATCGGCCGTGCGCAGACGGCGCCGTACACGAACGCGAATGCGGTGACTGCCGCGACGCCGACGTTGCTCACAGCGACGCCGACGCTGCTGACGGGATCGCAACTGAAGACGGTGCAGGAGTCGCCATTACGGAGGCGTGGAGCGTGGTTGGGTGAAGTGCCGTTCATCGCAATCATCATCGCGATGGCTGCGATCGGCGCCTGGTATTGGTATACGCATCGCGCTGCTCCGGTCGCGAGCGTCGCCGCGCCGAAGCCTGTCCCGCCGGCCTCGCAGCCCGCATCGACGACATCTGTGAGCGTCACCGCTCCTCCGGCCGTTATTGAAGAGCAGAAGCCGGTTGCTACCAGCGCTGCTCCTGAACCCAAACACACGCAACCCGCCACGACGACGACCGAGGATGTCGCATCAACTCCTCCGGAACCGCAACCGGCGGCCAACGAGCCGAAAGCGGACACTCTCTACGCCACGGCGATGTCCGAGATTCTCAGCGGCGACGCGCAGCAGGCGCGCAAGACGCTCCATCGCGTGTTGAGGCAAGACCCGCACTACGCGAAGGCGCACTTTCGCATGGGCGAGATCGCGCTCCTCAATCGCAATCTGTTTCCTGCCGCGGAAGAGCTGAACCTCGCGCTCGCCGACTCGGCCCGTCTCGACGCGCGCGAACAGCAACTCGCTCGCCTCGGCGTCGCGCTTGCGGTCCGCAATCGCCCCGACATCCAACGCCTCGCGGCCGAAATCTGGCAGCAATGGCCCGACGATCCCGACCTCAACCGCATGCGCGAAACCTTCCCCGGCATGTTCATCGAATTCCCCCGCGAGCGCGGACGGAGGCGGCGACCGTAGCTGTCATCCTGAGCCGCCGGAGCTGCGTAGGCGAAGCCGGAGCAGCGGAGGACGGTCGAAGGACCCCCTTCCTGATAACCCGGGCGGTCGGTGGTTTCATTGAAGCAGCGCATGCAATTGCAACCGCCGCCCGACCGGGTTAACAGGCAGGGGGTCCTTCGACCGTCCTCCGCCATTCGTCGCTTTGCGACTCAGGCTTCGGCGGCTCAGGATGACAGTTACAATCCGCGCCCTATGTTCGACGCCATTCGTTTCGCGAAGCGGCTCATCGACATCCCGTCGCCGACTGAAAACGAATTCGACGCCGCCGTTTTTCTGCCCGACGAACTGGCGGCGCTCGGCTACGCGTGCCGGCGTCATGAGGTCAGCGAGCGGCGGTTCAACGTTTACGCTGCGGCGGGCGGGCGGCCGCGCGTCGTCATCAACTCACACATCGATACCGTGCCGCCGTGGTTTGCGGCGTCCGAGGATGACGAGTTTCTGTATGGGCGCGGCGCGTGCGATACGAAAGGGATCATCGCCGCGATGATCGCCGCGGGGGAGCGGCTGCGCGCGGATGGGATGAACGACTTCGCGTACCTCTTCGTCGTCGGCGAGGAGACCGATTCGATCGGCGCGAAGATGGCGAACAAGGAGTTCGCGAACCTCGGGTCGGAGTTCGTGCTCGTCGGCGAGCCGACCGAGTCGACGTTTGCGCGAGCGTCGAAAGGTGCGCTGACCTGCTTCGTCCGATTCGACGGCATCGCCGGACACTCCGCGTATCCGGAACGTGGCGATTCCGCGATCAACAAAATGGTCAACGCCATCGCCGAGATCAACGCTACGAGCTGGGGCTCAGATGACGACCTCGGCGACACCACGGTCAATGTCGGCGTCGTACGCGGCGGCGAGAAGCCGAACGTCATTCCTGCTGAAGCCGAGTGCCAGATGATTTTTCGCACGGTGACAGAGCCGGAAGCTGTGCAAGCGAAACTGCAGTCGATCATCGCTCGCCACGGCGGCACCATCACCGTCTCGCGCGGCAATCCGCCGCAGCGGATGAGAGTGCCCGACGGTTTTGAATCGCGCGTGGTCGCGTTCAACACCGACGTGCCGCACCTCGGCGCGCTCGGCACGCCGCTGCTGTTCGGGCCGGGCTCGATCCTCGACGCGCACGGCGCGAATGAGAAGATCGGGAAGAAGGATTTGTTGCAGTCGGTGCAGACCTACGCCGACACCGTGACCGCGCTATGCCGAAGCTGAACGAAACGATCTACCTCGCCGCCGCCGTCCGCACGCCGATCGGAAAATTCGGCGGCGGATTGTCGTCGCTCACCGCCGCCGATCTCGGAATCGCCAGCGCGAAGGCGACCCTCGCGCGCAGCGGCATCGATCCGAATGCCATCGATGAAGTGATCTTCGGCAACGCGCGCCAGGCCGGCGTCGGCCCGAATGTGTCGCGGCAGATCGCGATCAAGTCGGGATTGCGCCACGAGGTTCCCGCGTACACCGTCAACCAGGCTTGCGGCTCCGGCCTGCGCGCGATCATGAATGCCGCCGATCAGATTCGCCTCGGCCAGGCCAGCATCGTCCTTGCCGGCGGAACCGAGTCGATGTCGAACACGCCGTACCTTTTGCCGCGAGCGCGCTGGGGCTACCGCATGGGCGACGCCGAGGTGATCGACGGCATGTATCGCGACGGATTTCTTTGTCCGCTCGCGGACGAGATGATGGGCGCGACCGCGGAGACGCTGGCCGATCGCTACGAGATTTCCCGCGACGAGCAGGACGCCTACGCCGTCGAAACGCAGCGCCGCGCCGGCGTTGCATACGAGGAAGGCCGCTTTCGCGACGAGATCGTTCCGGTGACCGTTCCCGGCCGCAAGGGCGAGGTGGTCATCGACAAAGATGAGCATCCGCGCTTCGACGCCGACCTCGGATCGCTCGCCAAACTCCCGCCCGTCTTTCGCAAAAACGGAACGGTGCACGCCGGCAACTCCTCCGGCGTCACCGACGGCGCCTCCTCGATGCTCGTCGCCTCGGCCGACGCAGTCCAACGCCACGGCCTCACGCCGATGGCCCGCATCGTTGGCTACGCGCAAGCCGGTGTCGATCCCAAAATCATGGGCATCGGACCGGTTCCCGCAACACGCGCGCTGCTCGCTGACACGAACCTCACGCTCGACGACATCGACCTCATCGAACTGAACGAAGCCTTCGCCGCGCAAGTGCTGGCCTGCGACCGCGAGCTTCACTTCGATCGCGCGAAACTCAACGTCCACGGCGGCGCGATCTCCCTCGGCCATCCGATCGGAGCAACGGGCGCGCGGATTACGACGACGCTGCTTCACGCGCTGGCGTCGCGCGACAAACGCCTCGGACTTGCGACGCTGTGCATCAGCGGTGGGATGGGGTTGTCGTTGCTGGTGGAGAGATGCTCGTGAACCCCAATCCTGCGGCGGAGCGCGCAGGATCTCCGGTGGCGCCGCGCTGGATTCGCCGAGGTACGCGCCTGTGGATCGAGGCTGTCATGCCACCGGAGATGCTGCGCGCTTCGCCGCAGCATGGGGTGACTGAACCATGATCTTCACCGACTCCCACTGCCATCTCACCATGTCCGACGCGGACGCCGTCCTTGCCCGTGCGCGCGAGGCTGGCATTCGCGGATTCGTCGTTCCGGGCACGAAGCTGGACGATGCGCCGGAAGCGGTCGCCGTCGCGCAGAAGCATGACGACGTCTGGGCCGCGGTCGGATTTCATCCGCATGAGGCGAAGGATTGTGATGACGCCGCCTTCGCGGAGATCGAACGGCTGTCCGCTCAGCCGCGCGTCGTCGCGATCGGGGAGTGCGGACTTGACTACCACTACATGCACTCGCCGCGCGAAACGCAGATCGCCGTCTTCGAACGGCATCTCGAACTGGCCAAGCGTGTCGACAAGCCGATCATCGTCCACAACCGCGAGTCGGCCGACGACATGGTGAACATCCTGGGGAACAGCGGCGCGCGCGGGATCCTGCATTCGTTTACGGAGTCCGAGGAGATCGCGCGGAAATTCATCGACGCCGGTTACTACATCTCGTTTTCGGGCATCGTCACCTTCCGCACCGCCGAGCCGTTGCGCGCGTGCGCGAAAGCGCTGCCGCACGACCGCGTCCTCATCGAAACCGACACGCCCTTCCTCGCGCCGGTCCCGTACCGCGGCCGCGACAACGAGCCGGCGTATGTCATCAAGGTGGCCGAGTTGCTGGCGACGTTGTGGGGGATTTCGGTGGAGGAAGTCGCGGCGATTACGACCGCGAATTTCGAGAAAGCCTTCGGCGTGACGCTGTCATCCTGAGCCGCCGGAGCTTGCGTAGGCGAAGCCGAAGTAGCGGAGGACGGTCGAAGGACCCCCTACCTGCTAACCCGGAAGGGCGGCGGTTTGCGAACGAGGCAAGCACTTGGGGGGTCCTTCGACCGTCCTGCGGCGTTCCGCGCTTCGCGCTCCAACGCCTCCGGCGGCTCAGGATGACAGCCACGCAACCCCCCGCCTCCCACCCCGTATACGCCTCTACGTTCGTTCAGCGAGGAGATCCTTCACATGAGGCGTCGCACCAAAATCATCATCGGAATCGTCGTACTGGTCATCGCGGGGGTGCTCACCGCCGGGTTCGCGTCGCGGCGCGGCAAAGACATCACGCCGGTCACGTACGGCAAAGTGTCGCGGCAGGATCTGACCAGCAAGGTCTCCGCGAACGGACGCATCGACGCCAAACGCAAGGTCGATCTCTCCGCGAATGTCATGGGACAGGTCGTCAACCTGGCCGTGCGCGAGGGCGACGTCGTCAAGAAGGACGACTTCCTTCTCCAGATCGATCAGAAGCAGCTCGCCGCCACTGCGCGCAGCGCCGACGCCGCGTTGCAGGCCGTTTTCTCTGACCGCGACGCCGCGAAAGCGATGGCTGTCGCCGCGGAGCAGGACTACCAGCGTGCGCTGAAAAATTACGAACAGAAGATCACGCCGCGCTCCGAGCTCGATCGGGCGCAGAGCAGCCGCGACTCCGCGCGCGCAAACGTCGCCGCACTCGAACAGCGCATCAGCCAGGCGCGCGAAAACCTCAACGCCGCGCGCGACACACTGCAGAAAACCACCATGCGCGCGCCGATGGCCGGCGTCGTCACCGCGCTGCCGGTCGAAGAGGGCGAAGTGGCCGTGATCGGCACGATGAACAACGCCGGCACGGTGCTGATGACCATCGCCGACATGAGCGTCGTCGAAGCGGTCATGGAAGTCGACGAGACCGACGTCCCCTCGGTCAAAGTCGGCCAGCGCGCCACCGTCACCATCGACGCCTATCCGAACAAGACTTTCCCGGGATTGGTCACCGAGGTCGCGTCGAGTCCGATCAAGCGCAACGGAATCAGCACCAGCACCACCGAGGCCGTCAACTTCGAAGTCAAGATCCAGATTGAGAATCCGCCGGCAGGAGTGCGGCCGGGATTCTCGGCATCGGCCGACATCATCACCGGCACGCGTCCGAAAGCGCTGGCCATTCCGATCCAGGCGCTGGTCGTTCGCGAGAAACCGGGCAGCACGCCCGGCAAGCCGCTCGACGAGGAAGGCGTCTTCGCCATCCAGAACGGCGCGGTGAAGTTCCACCCGGTCAAGACCGGCCTTTCCGGCGACAGCAACATCGAGATCGTCAGCGGCGCGACGGAAGGCGAGCAGATCGTCACCGGTCCATTCCGCGCGCTGCGCGAGATCAAGGACGGGACGAAGGTGAAAGAACAGAAAGAAGAGAAGGACCAGGCCGGCGGAGATAAGAAGAGCTAGCGCCGGGGTTCCGACACCCGACGCCCGACGCCCGACACCCAAAACACATGGACACCCTCCGCATCGCCGCCGGCGCGCTCACGACGAACAAGCTCCGCAGCTTTCTCACGCTGCTCGGAGTGATCATCGGCGTGATGACCGTCATCGCCGTCGTCTCGATCATCGCCGGCCTCAATTCGTACATCGCGGAGAAAGTCTTCACGCTCAATCCCGACGTCTACATCGTCACGCAGTTCGGGATCATCACCAGCCGCGAGCAGTTCCTCGAGGCTGTCAAGCGGAAGAAGATCGACTGGAAGGACTACGAAGCGATTCGCCAGCACTGTTCGCGCTGCGCCGCCATCGGCGCGCAGGAAAACACGCAGCTCACGGTCAAGCACGGCGCACAGAAACTCGGCGGCGTGCGCGTGCAGGGCGGAACTGCCAACGTCGGCGAGATCAACAACGTCGACGTCGAAGAGGGACGCTTTTTCACGAACATGGAAGACCAGCACGCGGCGATGGTGGCCGTCATTGGCTCCGACGTGAAGGACGAACTGTTCGGCAAACTCGATCCGCTCGGCCGCACGATCAATATCGCCGGCCGTCCGGCGCGCGTGATCGGATTGCTGCGCAAGCAAGGCTCCGTCCTCGGCCGCAGTCAGGATAACCAGCTCTACATCCCGATCACCGCGTACGAAAAGGCATTCGGGTCGAAGCGCGGACTGAATCTTTTCATCCGCGCGACAGAGGGCGTTCCGGGACTCGAGAAATCGCTCGATCAGGTGCGCGTCATTCTGCGCAACCGGCGCAAGACGCCGTTCCGCGGCAACGATCCGTTCGGCGTCGTTTCCGCCGAGGCGCTGCAAGCGTTGTGGAAGAGCATCTCCGCGACAAGTTTCGCGGTGATGGTTTTCATCTCCGGCATCTCGCTCGTCGTCGGCGGCATCGTGATCACGAACATCATGCTGGTCTCGGTCGTCGAACGCACCCGCGAGATCGGCATCCGCCGCGCCCTCGGCGCGCGCAAGCGCAACATCCAGCTCCAGTTCCTGACCGAAGCGGTGCTGCTTTCCCTCGGCGGCGGCATCGTCGGCGTGCTCCTCGGCATCCTGATCGCCTTCGGGATTTCTGCGGCCTTCCCGCTGCCGACGCTCGTTCGTCCATCGCTCGTGATCACCGGCCTGGCGATCGCCGTCTTCACCGGCGTCACCGCCGGATTTTTCCCGGCGATGCGCGCCGCGAACCTGCCGCCAATCGACGCCTTGAGATCGGAGTGACCCATGCGCGCACGTGACCACATCCTCGCCGCCCGCGAAAACGTCCGCTTCGCCGCCCGCGCGCTGACCGCGTACAAACTCCGCTCGGCGCTCACCGTCCTCGGCATCGTCATCGGCGTGACCACGGTCATCGCCATGGTCTCGATCATCGTCGGCTTCAACAACAGCGTCACGCACGATTTCCAGTCGTTCGGCGCGACGCTCGTCCAGTTCCAGAAATTCGATCCGCAGTTCGGTCCGGGCAACGCGAACGAATCGCAGCGCACGCGCAAGAACCTGACGTACGAGGACGCGCTCGCGCTCAAGCAGCAGTGCCCGTCGATGCTGGCCGTTTCGCCGGAGCGCTACTGGAACGGCGACGGCAACACGCTCGACGTCATTTACAAAGGGCAGCAGGCCACGCCTGACGAATTCGGCGGCGTGAACCAGGACTACCCCATCGCCAACAACCACTATGTCGGCGAGGGGCGCTTCATCGCCGAGGGCGACGTCCGCTCGAATGCGCAGGTCGTGGTCCTCGGCTCCGGCATCGCCGACACGCTCTTCGCGCGCCGCGATCCAATCGGCAAGGAAGTGACCGTCGGCGGCCATAAGTTCACGGTCATCGGCGTGATGGAGAAACAGGGTGCGACGTTCTTCGAATCGACCGATTCGCACATCTACATCCCCATCACCACCTTCGACTCCCACTTCCCCTCGGTCAAAAAGAACGTCGGCGTCAACATCGCCACCGTCCCGCGCAAGCCGGAGTGGGTGGAGAAGATCACCGAGGAGGGGACGGCCGTGCTGCGCGCGCGCCGCAAGGTCCCGTTCAACAAGCCGAACGATTTCGGCATGCTCACTCCCGACAAACTGATCGGCAACTTCCACGCGATCACCGGCGGCATCACGCTGGCGATGATCTTCATCTCGTCGATCGCGCTGCTGGTCGGCGGCGTCGGCGTGATGAACATCATGCTGGTCTCCGTCACCGAACGAACACGCGAAATCGGCGTCCGCAAAGCGATCGGCGCCGTAAGACGCGACATCGTCATGCAGTTTCTGACCGAGGCCATGACCCTCTCCGGCATGGGCGGCGCCATCGGCGTGGCCGTGGGAATGCTGATCGCGCTGATCGTCCGCAAAGTCAGCCCCCTCACCACCGCCACGCCCCTCTGGTCGATCCTCGTCGGCCTCGGCGTCTCCATCTCCATCGGCCTGTTCTTCGGGATTTATCCCGCGTACAAAGCCGCGAAGTTGGATCCGATCGAAGCGCTTCGGTACGAATAAGCGCGTCAGCGCCGTAGCGCCGACGGCTCGTCGGCTGGACCGCCAGCGGCTCGCTGGCGCGGTGCCTCAGATCTATTCACGAACGCAATCACTCCTCGAACGGAGCAATTGACGTTTCGCCGGAAGGCATGCTCTCCTACATGGCCCCGAGGCCTCCATGATGAAGAAGCTCCTGCTTGCGCTCGGCGCATGTGCGCTGCCGGTGAGTATGTTCGCCGCAACGTACGTCGTTCCCGTCGCCACTGCGCGCTTGAAAGATCGTATCTACTCGACGACGCTCGCGTTTCACAACGAAGGTTCGTTGCCGGCGCGATGCGAAGCGATCTACGCCGTCCCGAACGATCCGAAGGGTGGCACGTTGCGGACGACATACGAGATCGCCGCGGGTGGCGCACCGCTCGTCGAGGAGGACGTCCTTCGCGATGTTGGAGCCATCGGCACGATGCGGATCGCGTGCACGAGCGACGTCGCGATCGCGGCACGCATTCAATCGTCAAGCGATGGCCTGGCGTTCGATGAGGGGCGGACCTTCGCCGCGCTGCGCGAGGACGGTGCCGCCGCTCACGGCGCGCTACCGACGATCCGCGCCTTCGGGGATGTTGTCGTGGCCGAAGTTGCCGGGAAGCCCGTCACTGTCGAAGCGATCGTGCGCGATCCTGATGGTGTCGAGTTCGGGCGCAAGACGTACGACATTCCGGCGTTCGCACAGCAACTCGTGAATCTCTCCAAAGCGCATGCTCGTGCCAAGGTCGCGATCGTCGCCGTGCACGTCATCGCGGGCGATGGAGCAATCGTCGGCGCGGATGAAACACGGGACGCAGCACTTCTCAAGATGACCGTGCGGATGCGTCCCGCGACGCGCGCCGCGCGGAGCGTTCAGGCTCGAACGATGGATGCGGCGGATACAACATCGTCGCCAGCATCGAGTGTTATCCGGTCCCTCGGTACCGCGGCGTTCAAAGCCGCGCCCTTCCAGGATCCGTTCACGGGTCTCATCTTCATGCGGGAGCGCTGGTATGACCCGCAGACTGCCACCTTTTTGTCAACTGATCCAGAAGGATATGCGGACAGCGCGAATCTCTATTCGTACTGCCACGGCGATCCGGTCAACTGCACCGATCCAACGGGCCGTCTCGGCGATGGCGGTGATTTGCGCGCCGACTTTCGCGAGAAGGAAAACGCAGAACGTGCGCGCCATTCAGCGGAGTGGTGTCGAGCGAATCTAGTGGAATGTATGAAGCGGGATATTCGCGGTGGCGCGATCATGCGCGGGATCGGGGGTGCAGGCCAGATGGTCGCTGGAGTTTCCGCCTTTTCAGCCACCGGTCCGCTTCCAGAACCTCTAACAAAGACGTTTGGAGCGATCACTACGGCTCGCGGGCTCGAGAATCTTGGGACCGCCGCCGTCGAATTCTGGACCGGACAGCCGCATGACACACCCACGCGCCACGCGATGTACCTCGCCCTCATAAAATCGGGCCAGACGCCAGCCCGGGCATCGAACATTTCTGGCTGGACTGAGACCGGGGTCGATGTCGCGACAGCGCTCGGTTCTGGCTACATCGCGTTCCGCGCGCAACAACTCAACTCACTTGTGCAGCTTCGGATCGCATACGAGACCGATGTGCGAGGTCTCGGAACGCTTGAGCAGCAACTCGCCTCGGCTGGACGGACGGAGGAAGAAATCGCGCGCGCCCTTTCATCTGAACGTCGCGCAATTGGTGCGCGATACAAAGACCTCACGCCGAGCGCTGAACGTGAGGCAATCTATGCGCGAAACCTCAAGAAATACGGTGATCAATATGGTCCGACCGTCGATTATCTGCGCAGTCAGGGCAAGACCTGGGAGCAGATCATCCGAGGCGCGACGACACCGAGCGGCGCTGATATTCTGCCACCAGCCGTCACGAACCATCCTGACTACGTTCGGTACACTGGCTCTGCGAGGTTGCAATGATTCTCCTTCAGGACCACGAATCGTTCGCAGACATCGCCGCATTGAATCCCGAATCGCGCAGTGTGGAATGGCGGAAGCGCGATCAAGGTAGCCCAACACGCACGTCGGGATGGATTGGTAAGATCGGAAACGAGCAGGTTCTCCTTTACAAGCGAGACGGAAAGCTTCGACTTCTTGCGCGCGGAAACGAGTGTGACACTGATCGCGCAGAGGTCCTATTGACCAGCGTTGGCGCTGATCGGAACTTCAAGTTTCGGTGCGATGGCAACTGCATTCTCGAGGTGACATATGCGTCGCCACGCATCTCGCCGCCGATCAGTGGCGTACTGAGTCCAGGTGAGGATGAAGAGAATTACGACTTCGGGATCCTCATCTACAACATTCTTACAAATCCTGCGCGAATGACCGTCTGCCTTGAAACGTGGCCGTGAGTCTCAACATCCTTCCAAAGCCCACCAACCTCACGTGGGAACAGTTCACGACGCGAACGCTCGACGATGCTGCGAGAAGCGGTCGGGCGGTACGCTTTGACCTGACGCACGTTGACGATCTTTCGGGCGTTCTCAACAACACCGGCGAATGGGCGGATACGATCACCGGCCATGAACTTCGGTACCTTCGCGCAAACTGGTCGCGCTTTCATGGGATCGCTCACTTCTACCGAGATGGCGTGGAGGTCGTCGCGCCGTGGGTGAGGTAATCCCTCTCCCGTGCGGCGGGAGCACGCTAGTGATTGCCGAGCAGACCGGAGTGGCGTGGTACGGCTGCTCGATTCGGGCAGACAGCCGGGACACCTACCTCGGAGCTGAGAACCGGGCATATCTCCTGACGCATCTACAGAACGTGGTAGAGCCCGAAGAACCGACAACATCCGCCGCCGGAGTGATCGAGGGCCAACGGGTACGGTGGGTCCTCTCGCTCGCGGAAGTGCACCATTCTCTCTATGTCCGCGATGGCCCAGCGGAGGTAAAGACTTTGTACTGGCAAGACCGTGACGCGCGCACGGTCTGTGTGTCTCGCTTGTCGCCCTCCAACGTTCTCGAATGGCGCAGCACGCTCAACATGGCATTGGGTTCCTCAGCATCGATGCCCCAATGAGGACGAACAGCGCGGTGTCCTTTGTTTTCGCAGTGTCTGCAAAGAGGTGCAGCAAACGCTGTTCATTGCCGTCAAAGCGAACGGAGAACACACATCCTCGATCCGATAGACGCGCTTCGTTACGAGTAGCGCCGACGGCTCAGTTGTTGATCGTATTCGGTGTGATGTTGTCGCTTGCGGCTGCGGGCTGTTGGACGGGAACCGTCCGCGTTCCGAATGCGTCGATTGGCCACACGTCGAGCGGCAGCGAGCGGCCGTTGGCGGCGAAATAGACCTTGTTGCCGTTGTCGCTGAGCAACTCGATCCAACCCGAGCGCGGAATGGAGTATGTCGCTCCGGCGTAGGTAAACGTGGCTCCTGGCGTTCCGACGAATTTGTACGACACGGTCCCCGTGTGGCAGGTCACGGCGGGAACGGCCGGTGCGTGGTGAAGGAGAGCGGCGATCGTGATTGCGTGCAAGATGTTCATGGCCGCCCCTTAGTCCAAGGGCGGTACCATGCACCTCACCTCGTAGAATCAGTAACTTAGGTATGTCAGGCGTGTTTTCGGTTGTCTAAGAAACGGTATGCCGTCTGATTTTTTTGACACCGCGCGGACCCTGCGAATCAAGCGAAACCGGTGTTGGGCAGCGAGCTGGCGCGCTTTACTGCGGCGCTGCGATTTCTGCGAACGAAACCGATGTGCCCCGTGTTCTTAGCCACATGAAGAATTCGTGGACTGGCGGCGAGATCGCGCGGCAGGCGGATCAAGGGGGTGAGCTGGCGGTCGCCGTTCATCGATGTGAGCCGGGGGCGTTCGAGCGGTTGATCGAACGGTTCGAGCGGCCGCTGTTTACGTATGCGCACGGGATCCTGCAGAACGCGTTTGATGCGCAGGAGGTGGTGCAGGACGCGATGATGCGGGCGCATCGGGCGCTGACGCGGCAATACGACGAGGAGCGGTGCGCGGCGCTGGCGGTGCGGCCGTGGTTGTTCCGGACGGTGCGCAACCTGTGTCTGAACAAGCGGCGGTCGAAGCGGAGCGCGCTCGAAGAGTCGTTGGAATCGTTCGACGACGGAAGGCTTGGACCTTTCGTCAGTTTGGAAGGGTCGGAGCTGGAGCGGAAAGAGGAAGTCGAGCTGCTGCGGCGGGCCATGGCCTTGCTGCCGGTCGACGCGCGCGAATTGATCGTGCTGCGGTTCATGGAAGAGATGTCGTATGCGGAGATTGCAAAGACCGTGGGGCAATCTGAAGCCGCATTGAGGGGCAAGGTGTTCCGGTCGTTGAAGTTGCTCCGGGATGCACTTACGAAAGGAACGGCTCAGAAGGGGGTGGCGTATGCAATGTAGAACTGTGTTGACCCGAATCGATGCGCTGCGCACGCGCGAGCTTGCGCCGATCGAGAAGACGGCAGTCGAGGCGCACCTGCGCACGTGCCGCAGTTGCGATGCGTCGCAGGACGACGTCGAGCAGCTCGTGCATGCCGTCAAATCGCTCGCGCTCGTGCCGCCGGTGTCGTGCGTGGAGACGTGCAAGGACGCCGTCGCTGATTCATTTGATCGCGTCGGCGATGTCTGGGTCGCGTTCACGAAGGACCGCATCCGCATGATCCGCTCCGCGGAATCGATCGACGACGTTCGCCAGCCGTACGCGAAGAAATACGGACGTGTGCTCGAGCCTGGGACGATTCCGGCGACGCTGCGCCGCCAGGTCGTCGCCGCGGTGGAAGGGGAGGGAGTCGATTCGCCGAAGGTCGATCTCGATGCCGCGAACGATCTCGAGCACGACGTCCTCCAGACGCTCACCCGCATTCCTCGGGGCGAGGTTCGCACCTACGCATGGGTGGCGCGCCAGGTTGGCCGTCCGCGCGCCGTCCGCGCGGTCGCCAACGTCATCGCCCGCAACGCCGTGCCGTACGTGGTGCCGTGTCATCGCGTCGTGCCGTCGTCGGGCGGCATCGGCAACTACATCTTCGGCAGCGCCACGAAGCGGGCGTTGCTGGCGCGCGAAGGAGTCGACGTCGATCAGCTCGACGCGCTTGCGAAGGAGCACGTCCGCTACATCGGCTCGAAGACGACGCACATCTTCTGCTTCCCGACCTGCCGCGATGCGAAGCGGATTCAGGACAAGAACCGTATGCCCTTCCGCGATGCCGACGACGCGCTCGAAAGCGGATACCGTCCATGCCGTCACTGCCAGCCGGTGGCGGCATGAGCGCGCTGCCCGCCGAGGAGGCTCGGTATGACGTGCACGCGATCTCGTTGCCGGCGAAGACCTTCACCGGCGACTTCTGGTTCACGCATGCTGCCGGCGACCGGCTCTGGTTCGCGCTCGGCGATGTCGCAGGCAAAGGGCTGCCGGCGGCGATCGTGATGGCGATGATTCAGGAGGAGTTGGAGCATCGCATCATGTCGTGCGCGCGTGCCGGCTGCGATCCGGCCACGACGATGAAGCGGCTCGATGGATTTCTGAAGCCGCTGCTGCCGTCGAATCGATTCGCGACCGCGGTCATCGGCTGGCTCGATGACGATGGCAGCATCACTCTCGTCAATGCCGGCCACTGTCCGCCGATGATCGTCCGGGCGGATGGCAGCATCGAAGAGATCGACTCCACCGGGCCGGTCATCGGAATCGTTCCGAACGCGCGCTGGCATTCGACGACGCTGACGTTGACTCCCGGCGAGCTGTTGGTGCTCTACAGCGATGGCGTCATCGAGTCGGCGTCGGCCAACGGCGATGACTTCGGCGTCGACGGGATTCGGCGTTCGCTGCCGGCATCGATCTGCGCCCGCGTCGTCGCCTCGGCGATCGCAGACGCGGCCACGGGTCATGCCATTGGCCGTGCGCAGTACGACGATCTCACGGTGATGGTGATCAGCGGGTAGGCTAAACATTCGCCTTGACAGATGTGTCGTGGGGACCTATCTTCTCCAAACATTCGCGATTGCGAATGTTTGGAGGCCGCACATGACTGACATTCTCAAAGCCCACGTTTCCATCAACGTCCGCAACGTCGAACGCAGCATCGACTTCTACCGGCGCATGCTCGGCATCGAACCGTCGAAGGTTCGCACCGGATACGCGAAGTTCGACGTACAGAATCCGCCGCTGAATCTCGCGCTGAATGAAGTTCCCTCCCTCGATTCCGCCGGCGCGCTCTCGCACCTCGGACTCCAGGTCGCGTCGACCGACGACGTGCTGGCGATTCGGAGTCGCTGGGCCGAGGCGGGGCTGGTCACGCGCGATGAGATGAAGACCGACTGCTGCTACGCCACGCAGGACAAAACCTGGGTCCACGATCCCGACGGCAACGAATGGGAAGCGTTCGTGGTGCTGAAGGACAACCTGCCCGAGACCGCGGACGCCGCGTCATGCTGCGGCAACGGGGGCTGCACGACTGCAGCGTAGCGCCGGCGGCCCGCCGGCTGTACCGCCGCCGGCTCGGCGGCAAGAACCGACGACGCGCCAGCGAGCCGCTGGCGGTCCAGCCGACGGGCCGTCGGCGCTACGTCGTCGCGCTAAGTTAAGGCCATTGAGCGGATACCATCCCGCCTGTGTTTTTGAAACGCCTGATCCTGCTTCTTTTCGCGTGCGCCTGTGCGCGGCGGGAGACGCATCCGCCGGTCATCGTCATCTCGATCGATACCCTGCGCGCCGATCATGTGTCGGCGCGCACGACGCCCCATATCGACGCGCTGTCGCGCGATGGGCTCGTGTTTCGGAATGCGTGGTCGCACTCGCCGCTGACGTTGCCGTCGCATCTGTCGGTGTTTACGGGGATGCTGCCGCCGGAGCATGGAGTGCGCGACAACGCCGGGTATCGGTTCGATGCGAAGGCACATCCGACGCTGGCTTCCGTATTGCGCGACAACGGGTATCGGACGGGCGCGGCGGTGTCGGCGTATGTCCTCCGAGGGTCGACGGGCGTGGCGGCGGGATTCGACGAGTATGACGACGCGATTGGGATCGTCGACGGGGCGCCGGTCGGAGCGCTACAACGTTCGGGCGACGTCACCGAAACGATTGCCGAGCGATGGATTGCGGCGCAGAGCGAGAAGCCGTTCTTCCTTTTTCTGCATCTGTATGAGCCGCATACGCCGTACACGCCGACGTACGACGCCGACGTCGCGCATGCGGATGCAATCGTTGGAAAGTTCGTTGACTTTTTGCGGCGGCGCGGTTTGTACGATCGTGCCGTGATCGTGCTGCTGTCCGATCATGGCGAAGGGTTGATGGATCACGGCGAACAAGAGCACGGGGTGCTGCTGTATCGCGAATCGCTGCAGGTGCCGTTGATCGTGAAGCCGGCTGGCGCGCGAGAGCATCGCCAGGTCGATTCACCGGTGGCACTGGTCGACGTGATGCCGACGATTCTCGAACTGGCCGGCTGTCCCGCGCCGCGCACCCGAGGGCGGTCGCTGATGAATGCGACTCCTGCCTCTCCGATCTACTCCGAGTCGCTCTACGCGCGAATCCACCTCGGATGCGGCGAGTTGCGGTCGATCGTCGATGGCGACCGGCATGTCATCGACGGTGCGCGGGGCGAGGTTTATGACTTGCGCAGTGACCCTACAGAAAAAGTGAACGTCATCGATCGCGAGCGGCGCGTGTATGCGAATGCGCGCGGCGCGATCGCGCAGGTCGGCGGCGCGTTCGTGACGCCGGACGCGATCGATGCCGAGGAGGCGAAGAAGCTGGCGGCGCTGGGGTATGTGAGTGGCGGGAGCGACAGCGGCGCGGTATCACGCGATCCGCGCGAGTGCCTCGGCGATCTGGCACGGTTGAAAGAGCTGGCAACGCTGGGGGGACCGGAAGCGATCGCGCGGCTCGAGTCGATGCTGGCGGCAAATCCGCGCTGGAGCGACATCCGCGACCAGCTCGGCGCCGCGTACGATGAGGCCGGCGATCACTTGCGCGCGGCGCGGTTGTACGAAGATGGGATTCGCGCCACACCGCGGCTTGCGGGCGCGTTCGCATTGTCGGCCGCGTCATCGCTTTTTGATGCGCATCGTCTCAATGACGCGGCCGCCCACGCGCATGCCGCCGAGACCACCGAACCCGCCGGCGCGCATTTACTCCTCGGCGAGATCGCGCTGGCGCGCAACGATCTTGCGGCGGCGGCCCGCGAACAGAACATCGCAGCCTCGTTTCGCAACAGCCGAGGACATGCACTGTTTCTCGCGGCGCGGATTGCGGCGGCGCAACATGACTTCGCGCGAGCAGTCGAGCTGCTGAAAGTTACGAATGACACCTGCCACCAGGACGGCGAGTCGTTGCCGCGCGGATTTCACTACGCCGCCGGCGACGCGCTGGCGCACCTTGGACGAACTGCCGATGCCGAGCGTGAATTCGCAGCGGAGATTGCTGCAGATCCGCACGATGTGCAGCCGTACGCGGACCTCGCGCTGCTGCAGATCATCAGGCGCGATCGCGCGGCTGCGCTGCAGACCATCGATCGGATGGCGGCCGCGAATCCGAGCCGCGACACGTATCGCTTCGCCGCCGACAGCCTCGAGCGATGGGGCGAGCATGACGCTGCAGCGCGCTGGCGGAAGAAAAAGTGAAGGGGTGAAGAAGTAAAGGAAGGCCGAGCGCTTTCACTCTTCACTCTTTTCTTTCGAGCCGGGTCGCTGGCTGAGCACGAGGGTCGCAAATTGAACCGTCAAAATCGGGTCAATGGATCATAAACGCACCCTCAATCGAGCGTCAGATCAGATAAGTCCTTTGTTTACAACTAAGTGACTTGTGGCTTGGCCGTTGCTCTTGCGGTGCCCACTCGTACAACCCCGGAAACGATTTGCAACGAAACGGAAAAGGGAAAAAGACTGCATGAAGAAACTCCTCTCAGCCGCGCTCCTCTTAACAGCAACTCTCGCATTCGCGAGAAACCCCACGGAAACCAAGATCAAGATTCACGACCAGGACGGAAACGGCAAACCGACCTTCGTCACTGGCGACCTGGGCAAGCTCGGCCCAGGGTCCGCTGACAAGGCTGCCAAAGACTTCCTCAAATCGCAGAAGGATCTGCTCGACCTCGCCGGCACGGAAGACTTCGACCTGCGCGGCGTGGAGAAGGACAGCCTCGGCCAGACGCACGTCAAGTTTCAGGAGACGATGAAAGGCCTGCCGGTCTTCGGCGCCGAATACATCGTTCACTCCGACGCCAGCGGCAACGTGGTCGGCATGAACGGTCACCTGGCCAAAGACGACGTGAAGCTTCCCCGCAATCCGAGCGTGGATGCTGCGACCGCCACCGCGCGCGGCGCGGCGCAGGCCGGCATCGCCAACTGGCACGCCCTCGGCGCGTCGTCGCTGACCTACGTCGTCAATGAGAAGGGCAACGCTTTCCTGGCCTGGATGACGCGCGTCGAGTACGTCAACGCGCAGGGTCCGCAGATCGACAAGGTCTTCGTCGACGCAAGCACCGGCGATCTCGTTTTGACGGCACCCGAGTACATGTATGTGAAGAGCCGCCAGACCTACACCGCCAACAACGGCACCTCGCTTCCCGGAACGCTGCGGATCAGCGAGGGCGGCGCGCTTACCGGCGACGCCGCGATCGATGCGGCGCACAACTACGCCGGCAACGTGTATGACTACTACAAGAACGTGCACGGCCGCGACTCGTACGACAACGCCGGCGCGACGATCAAGTCGTCGGCGCACTACTCGACGTCGTACAACAACGCCTTCTGGAACGGAACGCAGATGGTCTATGGCGACGGCGACGGCTCGCAGTTCATCGCCCTCTCCCGCGCCCTCGACGTCGACGCGCACGAGCTGACGCACGCCGTCACCGAGCGCACCGCGAATCTGACGTACTCGAATGAATCGGGCGCGCTCAACGAAGCGACCTCGGACATCCTCGGCAATTCCTGCGAGGCCTATTCGCTGAACGGCGGCACGCCGAACGCGAACACCTGGAAAGTCGGCGAAGACATCTACACGCCGGGCACCTCGGGTGACGCGCTCCGCTACATGAACAATCCGACGGCCGACGGCTACTCGAAGGATTACTACCCGGAGCGCATCACCGGCACCGCCGACAACGGCGGCGTCCACGGCAACTCCGGCATCGCCAACCTGGCCTACTACCTCATGACCATGGGCGGTACGCATCCGCGCGGCAAGACGGCCGTCAACGTGACGGCGCTCAGCGCGACCTCATCGACGTCGCTCAACATGGCGCAGAAGATCTGGTATCGCGCGCTGACGGTCTACTTCACGTCATCGACGAATTTCCAGGGCGCGCGCGTCGCCACGGTGCAAGCGGCCACGGATCTTTACGGCGCCGCGGCAGCGGCCACGGTTACCTCGGCGTGGGACTGCGTCGCCGTTCCGGGCGGCGGCGGTGGTGGCGGCGGTGGCGTGACCACGCTGACCAACAACGTGACCGTGACCGGCCTCTCCGGCGCGACCGGCAGCTTTACGAATTACAAGATCACCGTTCCGACCGGCCAGACCCAGCTCAAGATCACGATGTCGGGCGGCACGGGCGACGCGGACCTCTACGTCAAGCGCGGCGCGCAGCCGACGCTGTCCGTATGGGACTACCGTCCGTATCTGACCGGCAACAATGAGACGGTCACCGTGACCAATCCGGTCGCGGGCGACTGGTACATCAGCCTCAATGGTTACGCGGCGTACTCCGGCGTTTCTCTCAACGCCAACTACACCGGTGGCGGTGGTGGCGGGCAGTGCACCACCTACAGCGGATCGCTGTCGGGCACCGGCGCCTCGCAGATCCAGCCGAACGGCACGTACTACCAGACCACGGTGACCGGCACGCACACCGGCGTGCTGACCGGACCGGCCAGCGGCGCCGATTTCGATCTCTATCTGCAGAAGTGGAATGGCAGCGCCTGGGCCAACGTGGCCTCGGGCACGAGCTCCTCAGCCAACGAGAACGTGTCGTACGCCAACGGTACGGCCGGCTACTACCAGTGGAAGGTCCTGTCCTACACCGGCAGCGGCAGCTATACGCTCTGCATCGGCCATCCGTAATCAGTTCTGAGTGACCAACCGGCCCGCCGTGCGATCATGCGCGGCGGGCCTTTTTTTATGAAACGATTTCTGTTCATCCTGTTGATCGCAATCCCCGCGCTGGCCGCGGATTCGGCCTCGGACATCGTGAAGTACCGCCAGTCGGTGATGAAGGCGATGGCCGCGCACATGACGTCGATGTCGCTGGTGGTAAAGAAGCAGGTGAGCGATCGATCGCAGCTCGCCGCCCACGCGATGGCCCTCCGCGACCTCAGCGGCGGCCTGCCGAAATTCTTCCCGCGCGGCACCGGCAGCGACAAAACGAAGACCGCCGCGAAGAACGAGGTCTGGCAGCGATTTCCTGAATTCGAGTCGGCGTTTCGGAAACTCGAGCGCGAAAGCAACGCTCTCGCCGAAGCCGCAAAACGCGGCGACGCGAACGCGTTCGACGCGCAGTTTGAGAACGTCGCAAACGCGTGCGCTGCGTGCCACCGCACCTTCCGCGTCAAAGACAGCGATTGATGATGTGCCCTCCCAGGGTTCATGTCGCCGGAGGCGACTCGGACGGTAGCCGGTGGTCCGAGCGAAGCGAGCGACCACCGGAAACACGAACGCGTCCGGATTTCCGACCGCGGCAGCGGTCGCGGACGGAATTCACGACGCCTGGTATTTGGTACGCGACCCCATCCGGGGTCGAACTTCCATCCCGCATATTTGATCCGGTGGTCTCGCGCTTCACGCGCGACCACCGGCTACCGTACGAGCCACCTCCGGTGGCTTTTCGCAAGAGTGTCGGTGCCACACTGGCTCTCCTCCTGTTTTTCATCACGGCTTGTCGTCGGGAGCCCGTACAGAAAGCGGCGACGCCGCCCTCCCAATCCTCCGACTTCGAATCGCTTCCGTCCCGCAACGCCTACGCGGGCTCGGCATCGTGCAAGGAGTGCCACGAACGCGATTTCGAACGCTGGTCGCACGACTGGCACGCCCGCGCGCTGGCGCCTGCGAATCTGAAAAACGTCGCCGGCGACTTCGGCGGCCGTCATTTTCGCGGCGAATCGAGCGAGGCGTGGATGTCGCGCAAGGGCGAAGACTTCGTCATGCGCACGCGCAACCGCGAAGGTCAACCAGCGGACTATCCCGTCTCCTGGGTCATCGGCGGCAAGCGAATGCAAGACAGCGTCACGGTCATGCCCGACGGACGCTGGCAGGTGCTGCCGGTCTACTTTCACGTCACCGGCGGCGGCGCCTGGGTCGATTACAACGAGGCCAAGCAGGGACACGTCACTCCCGATCACCCGTACTTCTGGACGAACTTCCGCCGCACCGCGAACAAGGAATGTCTCGAGTGCCACGCCACCGGGATCGACGTCCGCTACGACCGCGCTGCGCACACCTGGTCGACGGAGCTCACCGACGCCGGCGTCGCGTGCGAGGCGTGTCACGGTCCCGGCGCGCGGCATGCGGAGACGAAAGAGAAGCGCGACATCGTCCGTCCTGATCACATCGACAAGGAGCGGGCCCTCTCCATTTGCGCTAGGTGTCACGGCCCGCACGATCCCCTCTTTCCGCTACTCGATGCGAAGGATCAATTCCGTCCCGGCGAACGGTACGACGACCGTTACCAGGCGCTGGTGATCACCGACGGCACCGAGCGTTCCGGCGAGTACTTCGCCGACGGACGTCCGAGCAGCTCGACGTTCGAAACACAAGCGTTGCTGCAATCGCGCTGCTACCGGATCGGCGGCGCGACCTGTCTGACCTGCCACACGGGGCCGCACTCCGAGGTGCATGGTGAGAATGAGTTGAAGCCCGGCGCGCATGATGCGTCGTGCAAAACGTGCCACGCGGCGATCGCGGCACAGGCCTCCGCGCACACGCATCACAAGAACGCGACCTGCCTCGATTGCCACATGCCGAAAGTTCTCACCGGCGTCCTCGACAAATTCGCCGATCACTCCATCGACATTCCCAACATCCACAACACCATCGCGCACGGCGTGCCGAATGCGTGCAGCGTCTGTCATCGCGACAAATCCGCCGGCGCGCTCGCGGCGTCGCTCGATTCCTGGTGGCCCGCGGCGCGTGTGCGCAACGAACGGCGCATTCGCCTGGCCGATGCGATTGACGAAAAGACGGCGGCGTCCAGTCTCCCGGCACTCTCCGCGGTCGTGCGCGATTCCGCGGAAGCACCGACACTGCGCGGCGCGGCAGCCGTGATCTTCGCGCAGCGCTTTCCTGCCGCGGCAGCAGATGTCATCACGCCGCTCCTTCACGACCCCAACCAACTCGTCCGCGCCCGTTTCGTCGAAGCCCTCGGCTACGCGAATGCGCGCCAATCCGCCGACGCCGTCGCATCACTCGTCGACGATCCATCGATCCGCGTCCGCCAGAATGCCGCCCTCGTTCTCGCATCGTTCGGCGACTCGCGCGCGCCCGTCGCGCTCGCGAAGCTGACCGGCGATCCCGCCACAACCCATCTCGTCCGCCCGCACATCCTGCGCGGAATCGGCGCCGCAAACCGAGGGGAGTTCGACGCCGCCATCCGCGAGCTCGACGTCGCGCTGAACGACGCGCCGTACGCCACAGACGCCCTCGTCCTTCTCGCCGACATCTACGCGCGACGCGGCGACGTGCCACACGCGAAATCGCTCCTCGAGGAAGCGCTCCGATTCGACCCGGGCCACCGCGGCGCGAAAGCGCGGATGGATGCGATCTCGTCACGCTAGGCAATGTGGCGGTCGTAGCGCCGACGGCTCGTCGGCTGGACCGCTAGCGGCTCGCTGGCGCGTCTTCGGTTCTTGCCGCCGAGCCGGCGGCGGTCCAGCCGGCGGGCCGCCGGCGCTACGGTCGTCGCCGCATCAGCAATTCGCCATCACGCGCTGCCGGATCTGCGACAAAAGCTGAAACAGCGGAGCGACCTCTTTCGGCGCGTCCTCGCCGTACCACGTCGCCATGTGATCGCCAACCGTCAGCGTGTAGCGAATCTGATCGGGATGTCCGTGTCCCTCGGCATTCGAATCGCGAATCGGAATCAGCGCCTGCAGCTTGCTCCGCTCCGAATCGGTCAGCGAACCGCTGCACGACTTCTGCGCCAGCGACGCCGTTACCTGGCTGCCATCGATCACGATCCCGCCGACGCCGCGGCCGGTGATGCCACCATCGCTGGTCACGCTGATTCGCGGAAGCTCACTCGCGGAAGAAGCCATCGGAACATCAGTGTGACACGCGGCGAGAATCATCGCCATGAGGAAGAGCTGTACGCGCATGCCGTCAGCTATGCAGTTTCGATGCTGACAGACGTCACTTCGCGGCGCGCTGAAGCTTGAGCGCTCGCGTCACGATCGGTTTCGCCCATTCGGGCGTCGCTGCCAAGGCGTCAGCATCGGCATTGACGATCGCTCCGTCACTCCAGTACAGGAGTTCTCTCGGCGGAGGAATCGTTCCCGCTGAGGGGTCCCCTTCATGACTGTTGTCGAACACTCGCAGTTCGTGGAGGAACGGCATCAGCGCGATGACATTGCGCCGCGACGAGTCCCAGCGCTGCCGGATCATTTCTTCGGGGATATCGTGTCCGCCGCTGGCGACGCGGGCGCGCACGCGTGCGATGTGCTGTTCTGGCGTCGACAGACCAACGAACCAGACGACGACCTTCAGTTCCGCTTCTGCGACTTGTCGAAGCAGGCCAGGGATCGTGTTGCCTCCCAGCGTCGACTCGAACGAGAAGCTGGAGCGCGTTTCGATTGCCCGTTCCAGCCGCAGTTTTCCTGCTTGCCAGGCCTGCGCGTTTGCGTCATCCATGGATGCGCCCTTCGTCGTCTCGCGGATCCGCCGCGCTGCATCGTCAGGATTGAAGTAATCGCGCCGTTTGGCGCGGAGGTAGGCTCCACCGATCGAACTTTTACCAGCTCCGTTGACGCCGGCCATCACGAAGATGACTGCTGGGTCGCCTGTACCGTTCGTCACGATTTACGGTGAAGAGCAGCCGCGTTTGCGGCTTGAGCTAATTCCTCGGGTGTCGCTTTGAAGAGACGAAGCAGCTCAGCGCCGGCTCCGGGCTCGCGAAGGTACGCCAGCTCCCGATCGAACTCCGCCCAAAGCTCCGACAACGGATCGTTGGCCGCGGCGTCGGCCTTTAGTTTTGAGTAGCGATCCATCGAAACCACGACCACTTCCGGCCGATTGTAATGAGTGACGAAAACCTCGCCATTTGTCTTCGCGTCAGCGACGATGTCGCGCCAATGATCTTTGACATCCGAGGCAGGCCGGGTTCGTGGTTTCATCGTTCGTGCTTTCATGATCGGCTCAACTTTCGGGTGATTCTCCCATATTTCCCATCTTTGGTGTTTCGCCACTGTTCCCGCTTCTTCGCCAGAGAATTTATTGTGAACTGCGACTCGTTGCGCCGCCGGAGAAGAGGTCCGAATGTCCCTGCAAGCAGAATCTGATGAGCCCTCCGCGGAGCGCCGCCGCACCTATCGCGCGCTGGTGGTCGAGGATGACGATGGCATCGTCAGTCTCGTGCGCCACGTGCTGCAACGGGAAGAGTTCACCGTCGAGTGCGTAAGAACCGGCGCGGCCGCAATCGAACTGATGAAAACGATCGCGTACGACCTCCTCATCATCGATCTCGTCCTCCCGTTTGTGAGCGGCGAAGAGGTGATGACGTTCATCGACGCGACGCAGCCGCACACGCTGCGCCGCGTGATCGTCATGACCGCCTCGCCGCGCAAGCTCAGCTCCGCGTTCCTCGAACGGATCTGCAAGGTCCTGGCAAAGCCGTTCAACATCGACGAGCTCGTGCTGATGGCCCGCGAATGCGTCGAAGGCGAACCCTGCGGAACGTGAGACGTTGTCATCCTGAGGCTGGCGTAGCCGCGAGCGCAAAGCGCGAGACGGCGGAGCGCGCCGAAGGATCTCAAGATTCGCGAGTCCGGCTGAAACCCTTTGGGATTCAACGCAGGTTGGGAAGCTTGAGATCCTTCGGCGTCCTGCGCCGTTCCGTCGCTTCGCGACTCCCGGCTCCGGCAGCCTCAGGATGACAAAGCAGGCACTGGAATCCGCTCCCGATTCGCGTTCAGCCACTCGCTGAGACTCTGCAGCTTCGGATTCAACGCGCGCGTCGCGTCCACCGGCCGCGCTCCTCGGAAATCGTCCTCGAAGTCGCGCTTGAACTGGAACATGTTGCCGAGATCGTCGGCGCCGGGAAATCCAAAGCTGCGATACACGCTCGGCTCGACCGCGTTGTAGCGGACCTCTCCGCCGAGGAGATTGGAGAAGGCCGAGGCCATCTCGGCGCCGGAAAGGTGCTCGCCGGCGATGCCGACGCGCTTTCCAATCAGCTCTGGACCCTTCTTGAAAATCCCGTACGCGCTACGGCCGATGTCTTCCGCAGCAATGCCGGGCAGTTTCGCGTCGCCGATCGGCAGCGTGATTGCCAGCTTTCCGTCCGCGCCACGAGCGGGACCCATGCCGAAGCCGATGAAGTTGTCCCAGTAGAACGACGTCGCCAGAAACGTGGTCGGAACGCCGAGGTCTGTGAAGATCTGATCCGCCTCGCCTTTGGCGTCGAAGTGCGGCACTTTGTACTTCTCCATCAGCGTCGGCATGCGGTCGTCGCTGAGCGGCACCCATTTCCGCGTGTCCTCGAGCGTCGACCAGATCACATGCTTCACGCCCGCATCCCGCGCCGCCTCCGCCATGGCCCGAGCCTGCGCCAGCTCTTTCTCCGGCGAGAAATGGTCCCAGAAGAACGTGACGCAATACGCGCCATACGCGCCTTCGAACGCGCTCCGCAAACTCGCGGCGTCATCGACATCCCCCGCCACGACCTCGGCACCCAGCGCCGCAGGCGCGCGAGCCTTCTCGGAGTTGACGTCGCGCGTGATCGCCCGCGCGATGAACGGCCCATCCGGATCCGACGTGATGGCCCGAACCAACCCGCCGCCCTGCGCTCCCGTCGCTCCAACGACGGCGATGATCTTCTTGTCAGACATGCTTTTTCTCCTCCGAAATGGCCCGGAAGTCTGCCACAAATCTGCGTCCCATCTGCGTAATCTGCGGATAAGCTCGCGCCCATGGATTGGGACTACGCCATCATCGGCTCCGGCTTTGGCGGCAGCGTCTCAGGATTGCGGCTCGCGGAGAAGGGCTACCGCGTCGTGATGCTGGAGAAAGGACGGCGCTTCCGAGCCGACGACTTCCCGAAGTCGAACTGGAATCTGCGCCGGTGGCTATGGATGCCGGCGGCGGGCTTTCGCGGCATCTTCAAGATGACCTTCCTGCGCCACGTCACCGTCCTTTCCGGCGTGGGAGTCGGCGGCGGCTCGCTCGTCTACGCCAACACGTTGCCGACGCCGAAGGACGAGTTCTTCACGCTGCCGTCGTGGGGTCATCTGGCCGATTGGAAGAAGGAGCTGGAGCCGCACTACGCCACCGCGCTGCGGATGTTGGGCGCCGTGCAGTATCCGGCCGGCACCTATTCGGATCAGGTGCTGCGCGATATCGCCGGAGACATCGGCCGGCCCGATCAGATCGTCCCCGCGCGCGTGGCTGTCTATTTCGGCGAAGCCGGCAAGACCGTCCCCGACCCCTACCTCGGCGGCGAAGGTCCTGACCGCACCGGCTGCATCCAGTGCGGGGCTTGCATGACGGGCTGCCGCTACAACGCCAAGAACACGCTCGACAAAAACTACCTCTGGCTCGCCGAGAAGCGCGGCCTGCAAATCGAAGCGGACACCGAGGTGACCTGGGTTCGCGAGCTTGCCGGAGGCGGCTACCAACTCGACACCACCTCGGGCACCGGATTCCGCAAACGCCGTCGCACATTCACAGCGCGCAACGTGATCTTCGCGGGCGGCGTGATGGGCACGGTGCCGCTGCTGCTAACGCTCAAAAACAGCGCGGACGGATTGCCTCGGCTATCCGACCGCGTCGGCGCCTTCGTCCGGACCAACTCAGAATCGCTGATCGGCGTGACCACGCGGGCCGACCGCGACCTGAGCGAAGGCATCGCCATCACCAGCGTGCTCCACACCGACGACCACTCCCACCTCGAGCCGGTGCGCTACGGAAAAGGCTCCGGCTTCTTCCGCCTGCTGATGTCGCCGCACGTCCCGGGCGAGAGCGCGCCCGTGCGATTGCTCCGCGTCCTCGCGGCGATGCTGCGGCACCCCATCCACTTCCTGCGCGCCTACTTCGTTGATGATTGGGCAAAGCGGACGATGATCCTCCTCTACATGCGTACACTCGAAGGCCACCTCCGCCTCCGCCTCGGCACCTTCGGCCTGACGACTGCGCTGGCGGAGGGACCCGCCCCAAGCGCGGCGATCCCGGAGGCAACGGAGCTGGCGCGCCGCGTCGAACAAAAGATCGACGGCTTCGCCGGCAGCCTCCTCACCGAAACCCTCCTCGGCACCCCCACCACCGCCCACATCCTCGGCGGCGCCTGCATGGGCACGAGCGCGGACGACGGCGTAATCGACGACCACCACCGCATCTTCAACTACGAAGGCCTCTACGTAATCGACGGCGCCGCGATGTCCGCGAATCCAGGAGTGAATCCGTCGCTGACGATTACCGCGCTAGCGGAGAGAGCGATGGGGTTTATCCCGATGCCGAAGGATGAACGCAGATAACCCTGTTCAACTTCAGTGTTCGAACGCTCATTCGTCGTACAACCATGGATGGAGGCGATTCCTCGGAAGTGACATCTAAAGATGCCTATCGGACGGGTAGAAAAAGTCCTTGGAAAGATCGAAGAAGTCATTTTCTCTTCTGCGGAAGGCTGGAAGCCGTTTTAAGAGCCTCGGATTTTCCTATTAATTCATCCATGGATGGATATTAAGACCTCGCCGACCATCTGCAGGCGTCAAAATGATAGATGCACGAATACCATGGTCGTATCGTAAAACCAGAATAGCCTTTCCAAATGGATCAGGCTCGTTCGGATAGCTCAGAATACCTCTTGCACTCGCTCCATGGATTTCATCGATGTGTCCCGCGGCCCGATGAACACGACCGATCGTCACAGGAACGCGTTCCATGGAGATATTGGTCAACGCGGATTGTCCAATGAATGTCCCCGCAGGTCGATTCCATTCGCCGTTTCGATGCGCTGACACAAACCGAGGTTTGAGTCGGCATGGTATGATCCCGAAATCATGCCTCGCGCGTTGCGAATCGACCCCGACGCGGAGCGCTTCGGCGCCATGCTGCGACACCTGCGTGAGCAGCGCGGATGGACGCGACGCAAACTCGCCCAGCGCGCCGGTCTGACGCCGACCTATGTCGGCATCCTCGAGTACGGCGGCAACATCCCGAGCCTACCCACCGTTCTGGAACTGCTCGAAGTCCTCGGCGCCGACATCGCCGACGTCATGCGCCGCCTCGCCGCCGCCCGCACCACGCCGCCGCCGACTCTCCCCAGCGCCAACGCACAGCCGTAGAGCGGTTCACCCGCCCGCAAACTGCAGCGCGATCGCCACTGACGGCACCGCCGCCGCCAGCTCCTCGGCACGCGCCGAGGCCATGCCCTCCAGCTCGCGCGAGAGCACCGCGCCGATGGACGTCCCCTCCTGCCGCGCCAGATACCGCAACATCTCTTTCTGATACCGAGGAACGCGCGCCCGCAACTCGACGAGCCGGATCGCCTCCGGCAACACCCCCGCCGCCTCCCGCCCCAGCGCCCTCTCGATAACGGCCAACTCCCACCGCCCCATCGCCGCCGCCACCATCTCCTCCCGCGTGACGCGAACCCCCACCGCCGTCGAAACCGCTACAATCGCGCCATCCTTAATCTCCGCCTTCAACTCCTCGACCGACGTCTCCAACAACTCCGCAACGGTGTTCAGCGGGAAATGAGGACGAGGAGAAAGGAAGATGTGGCGGATACGGGTGCGGGTGTTTGCGTCCATATGAATCGCTCCTGTCGATATCACAATATGGTTAGTCGCGTGCCGTTTGTCAAGAGGCTTCGATGACCAACTCACCACGCGAAGAGGGCGAAATCTTCGGCCCTCACCTCCGCGCTCTTCGCATCGCCCGCGGCCTCACGCAGGCGCAACTCGCCGAGCGCGCCGAAACGAACACGATGTTCATCAGCAAGCTCGAACGCGGCGTCACGACGCCGACGATTGGTACACTCGTGCGACTGGCAAGAGCGCTCGAATGCTCGGTAGCCCAACTCGTCGATGTCTTCGACCGCGGAAACGGTTCACGGAAGTTGCAGGAATAGTGACTTCGACTCGGTGCCTTGAGTGGCAAGAGCTTCTCTGAGATAACGCCTCATGACCCTGGCACCGGCGGGGTGAATCCCATCTGGACCAAAAAGCGCGAAGCCGGCTTTTGCCAACCGCGGTAGGTTTCGGCACGGCTTAGTACCAGGCGTTCCTTTGTTCTCGTGATCGCTACGAAGCAACTCCGCCTTTCCTCTTCCATTTCCGGGCTCAGATCCCCCTTCATACGGCTCTGATATGACGGCATGACATCCTCTGCCAGACCAATGACGTATACGCAATCGAACTCTCGACCTTTGGCCCCGTGAATTGTCATCAGTGTCACGGTGTCTCCGGCCGGAGTGGGATCCTTTGAACGAAGCTGAAGCTCCTGCAGAAACTGATCGAGAGGCGCATCACGTCCTACATGGGACGCTATGCCGCGGGATAACTCCTTCCAAGCAGCCAGGTCTTCCTCGAGGTCAGAATGAATACCATCCGTAGGGAGCCGAGACCGAAGTTCTTCTACGATACCTTCAACCGACGCTTTGAGTGAAGATGGGCTCGCTGCAAACGCGGACAGCAACGCAAGAAGAGAAGCGTCAGGCTGTTCAAGTTGCGCCTCCGCTCGCGCTGCCTGCAGCCATGTCGCCAAGTACCCGCGACCAGTCGCCTCAGCGTCGGCTATCACCTGTGCCGCGGATGTCGATGCTTTCGAGAAACGATTGAACGCCTCGACGAGAATCGTGGCATTCCTTCGATCCAGAGGCCTGACGAGTTGGCGCAGGGAGGCGAAAAGCCAACGGAATTCTGGCGACAGAAAGTCGTCCCGGCGCTGTGCGATGACGGAGGGCACGCGCTCGTCCCGCAGAGCAGAATTAATTAGCTCCAGAAGCGACCTTGTCCGCGCCAGCACTGTGGTGCCGCCCCACAGGGCGCGGCTCCCTTCGGCGATTTCGTGCGCGATGCCAACGGCCTCAGCAACGTCATCTTCGAACACTCGAAGCCCCACCTGTTCGCTCGCCGGAAATACAAATGCAGATTTGCCGGCAATTAAAGGCGCTTTCGCCGCAGTTCGCTGCGCATTGTAAGCAACTAGCCGGTTAGCAGCGGCGACGATTGCCACAGGACATCGATAATTTGTGGGAAGCTGAATAACTTGGGCCTTGAAATCGGCCAGAAAGGATTGAATCTGTCGATAACTTGCGCCATTCCACTCGTAGATAATTTGGTCATCGTCAGCTACCGCGAAGACGTTCTTGAAGTCATTCCCGGCCAGCAATCGGATTAACTTATACTGCGCCGTGTTCGTGTCTTGAAACTCGTCCACCAGCCAGTATGGATACGTACGTCGGTAACTTACCGCGATTGCCGGATACTTCGATAGCAGTCGGAACGCTGCGAAAATCAGAGAATTGAAATCTAGAGCGTTGAGGCGGGCAAGCTCATTTTCGTACAGTCGATAAACGACAGAAGCAACATCCGATTCTTCCAATTCGGCGAGCGCCTGGGACGCGTCCTCCGGAGCGACCAACCGCTCTTTTAGACGATCGACAACCTTAAGGTACTTAACATCCTCCGGGCTTACGCTCTCTCCGCTTTCGTAGGCACGCGCTAGTGCGTCCTCCAATATCGCTCGTCGATCCGCGTCGGCCGAGTAAATGGCAAAGTCAGGCCTGATTCCAACGTGCACTCCGTGTTGGCGGAGGATCTGACCACAGAAGCCATGAAAAGTTCCGATGTTTGCGCGCTCCTCGAGTCCAGGAACGAAACGCGCGACTCTGACCTTCATTTCATCTGCGGCTTTGTTGGTAAAGGTAAGCGCCAGCACGCGGAAGTTTCGCCCTCTGGATGCCTCGAGTAGACTCGCAATGCGGCACGTCAGAACCTGTGTCTTGCCTGATCCGGGTCCCGCCAGCACGAGTAAGGGCCCGTCGTCCCAAGCCACGGCCTGTCGCTGGATCGCAGTCAAGTTATCGAGAGCCACGTCGAGCGCCGTCATTGTCACGTTAACCCCCTCAACGTGCCGAGGGCGTTCCTGAAGGACTCGGGCATTCGATGCCCAAGGGCGGGATCCGAGTCGATCTGTGCCGCCAGCGCCGCCGAGTAGCGAGTCTTGTTCTTGTCAAGGACTGCTTTAATTTCCCCTTGCGGAATTGTGAGGGCATCCGGGAATCCGCACGTTTGAAGGGAGCGACGCAATTCGTGTTCTAGCCCATCCGCAAGGAGCTGTTCTTCTAAATTACCATGAGGGAGCGTTGAACAGCGCTCCGAGACCTCTATCGCATCGAAGTGTCGTGCGACAATGTCTGCGACGAAGCCATGACCTGCTAGGTCGCCATCGAAAACTGCAATCCAAGGTATTCCTAGCGCTCGTGCCAGTGCTGCGAAGATCGCTGGATTGCCGTTATTCTGCGCGTCAATAACCGATACGCCGTGAGCGTCGAGATCGTAGCCGACAGCTCGAGCCATTGAGTGGATGATTAAGTACTCCGCTTGGCCTTCGACGATCAGCCAGCGCTGCGCGAAAAGAATTTCGCCACGAATTCGACGGGCGTAGGTTTCCAGTGCACGCAAGTCATGGTCCGACATGAAGAGTAGGGACCTATCACGCAGATCGCGCAGATCACGGTGGATATTCTCGCGTTCAGGGTGCGCGCCATATACGGTCAGCAGCTCGCGATACAGCGGCTCCTCCAAACATCCAGCCACAGTCAAGGTCTGCGTTGGACTGTAAAAGTGAAGAAGGTGGGGTGATTTCTGAACGACGGCCGGTAGCCCCGTCACGTCCGGAACGTGCGTCGAAAAGGTAGAAGGAAGCCAGCGTATTTCAGTTCCTTGCTCACCCAGTCTCACGAGACGGATGTCGCGGAAAGGCACATGTTGCACGAAGTAAGGCGAGTGAGTCGTGATGAGTTTTTGCCCAGTCAGTTTGGTAACGTGACTCCAGAGTGTTCGAGCTGCCTGTGGATGTAGATGCGTTTCTGGCTCCTCAAGAGCGAGAATAGGCGTGCTGTCTGCCTCATAAAGCTCGGTAAGCAGTTGCTCTACAAACGCCTGAAACAGGAAGATCACGGTGAGACTCTGGACACCTTGTCCATGTTTGTGCAGTGGTAACCATGGCCAGTCCGGCTCGTTACGTAGGATGATCTCTGCTTTCGATAAGAGGTCCCAAGACTTCAGCGGAAGGAGTCGAAGATTGACGCCACCATCGCGATCCCGGGCGGCGATCTGTGTGGCACCAGCGAGTACCTCAGCGATCTTTTCCAGCCGCGGATCCGCGCGCAAGAGTTTCTTGTTCAAGAGGTCGAGAACTCGCTGGACTCGACCCTCCAGACTGGCTGGGATCTCCATCGCTTTTAGCAATCGTCCCCAGAACTGGGACCGTGTAGAGAACTCATCCTGAGCATCTCGCAGAGCACCCAGGTAAAACACGGGCAGATACTGCCAGAGCCTTTCGAGGTTAACCCGACGCGCCGAGCCGCCGATCAGCGGCAAGCGCGCCGCGTTCAGGAAAGTCCAACTGGGCTCGTATGAACTCTGTGCGGCGCTCCAACCGCAGCTTACTCGTAACGTTACCGAACTCCTTCCAGTAACCGGATCGTCCTGAAGGATATCGGCTAGCGCTTGGTGGACGTCGTCAGTCCATTCGCCCGCCACTGACTCCTCTGCTCGCACCTCGATCGTGATGGCCGGTGAAGTCTTGGGATCGGCATTCTCGTGCGCGAGACGCACGTCGTATTCTGTGAATCCTGTTCCACGCTGCCCCCATTTTCGTGTGAGAGCTATTCGAACGGCGTCGAGAAGTGAGGTCTTACCTGAATTATTGGGTCCGATGAATACCGTCGTCTCGCCCAGCGGGACATCCACCGACTTTATAGAACGGAAGTTCTCGATCTTGAGCGATGTGAGACGCATGGCGATCTAGTGTGCCTCGTGACTTGCTCGCCACGAGAGCTGACGCGCATGATCTCATTGTCTGGCAGCGGGCTACGACCGACGTCTACGCTGCCAACTCTCTCCGCCACCGATCGACTTCCTCAATCGCTCTCCGCGCGTCATCAGACGTGATGTGTGGTTTCACTTCGCAGATCTTCGCCGCACGTTCATCGACTGAGGCATCGTCTGAGGTGACGGTGAAGTAAAGAGCGGTGGCGACGCGCTCAAGCTGCTTGACGCCGCGGTTGGCGAGATGGTTCACGACGAAGGCGATGTGGTTGCGATGCGCCGCGATCATGTCGGCGCTGTGCTTCTCGAGATATGCGATCTGCTCGCCGGGCTCGAATGTCGAGCCGTATGGCAGGGGGCGGACAGCGATCATGTCGTCCGCCATCATCGAGGAGACATGCCGCTGCAGCTCGAATGAGAACGGGCCGTAGATGTACAACTGGAAATCGAATGCGAGCGGAACGTTGAGCAACTCCTGCAGGAAGAAGACGGACTTCTGAACCATCGTCTCGCCGCAGAACGCATCGCGAGCACGGCATTCCTTCACCAGCGTTGCCACGATTGCCGAACGTTGCAGGTCGTTCATCGTCATACGTCGATCTCCACTGTCATCGTAGCAAGTTGGAATGCGGTGCCGGCTATTCACGAAGCGACGCGCTCCCGAGCGAGAGCCGCAGACGCCTGCGTTAGGCGAATCTCTCCACCGCCCGTAGAACCTCTTTCACGCGGAGTCGCGGAGTCGCGGAGAATCAAATCTCCGCCTCTCCGCGACCTCCGCGTGAAACCGTTCCCATGGGGAGAAGCAGAGAGGCGACCGGCAACTTCAGTCGGTTACATTTTGTAACCGACTCATCACTTCCCTCCTTGCGAAGGCGCTCTCTGAGCTTGTTCACTATTTTCGGGCTGCCTGAAAGTCGGGCTGCTGCGTCAGCACCTGAACGATGTCGACGAACGCGAAGAACCAGGTCTCACGGCGGGCAAGAGTTTCATCGCGGCTCCCTGATGTCGCCGATGCCGTCCTGAGGACTCACGCGACGGGGCGGATCGTCACGGGAAATTCAGCTCGACAAAATCTCCAGAGTTAAGCTTCTCAACTGCGGCGATGATCTCGGGAAGGTGACGTTGGAGCTTGGGCCAGCTCGTCGTCCAGAGCGTCAGAATCGCGAGGCGCCGTCCGCTCAGGTTCTGTTGATACTGCAGGCTCTGATCGGTCGTGATGAAGGCGTCGAACGACGCCTCTGCTTCCTTGAGTAGATTGCCGTTTGTAAGCTGCGACCAGCCCATTTCATAGGCAGTCGCGACCTCGTGGTCGGCTAACACCTTTCGCAGCGGCGCGGGGGTTCCCTGATCGAAGAGGATTCGCATCCTCAGGCCACGGCGAGACTCTGTTCCGCATGCCGAAGGACGGCTTCGACCTGAGCGCGGGTTACGCCTGGGAACCATTCGAGGAAGTCGTCGATGCGGGCGCCGTCTTCGAGATTCGCGAAGAGGGCTTGGACCGGGACGCGCGTGCCGCGGAAAACCCAGGACCCGCTGACGATTTCGGCATTTCGCTCGACGGCTGGACAGGTGCTCCAATCAAGCATGCGAAAGGCTAACTGATCCGGGGGACGGCGGCAATCGGTCACGCGGAGCCGCGGAGCCGCGGAGGGATCAATCTCCGGCTCTCCGCTCCTCCGCGTGAAACCGTTCCCCTTGCGGGGATGTACGCACTCCCGTGGCGGGCGCCGGCGTTCGCTGGATCGAACGGAATGCGTTCCAGCCCGTTAGTTCGGGCGAATAACTCCTCGTCCCAGTGAAGTGACATGATGCCGTGCGGACTTCGGCCACGCGCGATGACGACGGTTCTACTCACAGGAGCAACGGGATTCGTCGGCTCCCGGCTCAGGCCGGTGCTCGAGCGGCGCGGGCTGCGCGTGCGGTGCCTGTCGCGGGATGCGGTGCGGGCGGAGCGGCGGTTTCCCGGCAGCGAGTGGGTGCAGGCGGACCTGGCCGATCCTGTCGCCGTGCGGGAGGCGATGCAAGGGTGTGACGCCGCGTACTACCTCGTCCACGAAATGGGCAGCGGGGCGGACTACCGGGAGCGCGAAGCAGCGGCGGCTCGGATCTTCGCGCATGCCGCCGCGGACGCCGGCCTGCGGCGGATCATCTATCTCGGTGGCGTCGCTCCCGGCGCGGGGGCGGCGTCCGAACATCTCCGGAGTCGCGAACGGGTGGGAGAGATCCTGGGCGACGGAGAGGTTCCCGTGCTGGAGTTACGAGCCAGCATGATCATCGGCTATGGCAGTCTCTCGTTCCTCATCGTGCGCGATCTGGCGGCGCGCCTGCCGTTCATGGTTCTTCCGCGCTGGCTCGATTCGAAGACCGAGCCAGTAGCGATCGACGACGTCCTGGTGGCGCTCGTGGCCGCACTCGACATCGAGCTTGCGCAATCGACGGCGTTCGACATCCCCGGCCCCGAAATTCTCTCCGGCCGCGACATTCTCCTGCGGACCGCGCGGGCCCTCGGGCTGGCGAATCCGCTCGTGGTCCGTGTTCCGGTGCTGACGCCGGGATTGTCGGCCCGGTGGGTCCGCTTCGTGACGCGCGCGCGCTGGGAAGTCGCTCGCGAGATCGTCGTCGGACTGACGCACGACCTGCTCGCGCAGGACGCTCGCTACTGGAGCCTCATCGGACACGAGGGGCGGCGGCACTTCGACGATGCCGCGCGCGCGGCGATCGCTGAGGATCAGCAGCGGCCAGCGGGATTCTGGGGGCTCATCGAGCCGGCCATGAAACGGCTGCGGGGCCGCCCGTCGTGAGGACGCGAATCGGGGCCGTGATACCGCTGGCCTGGGCTGCCGCGATGCTGCTGGCGAGGTTCGTCGATCCCTGGATTCCGATCGCACTCGCGGCATTGTTTGTGTCGGCGGCGATCGTGAGCGCCGGCTGGCCTGACGTCCGCGAGTTCTTCCGGCCCGCCCCTTCCACGATTCTCATCGGTCTCCTCGGCGCAGCGATCATGCTCGCTGCGACCTATGGCCTCTTTCCGCTCGTTGCCGGAAGGTTTCCGGCGCTGGCGCTGGAGACTGCGAATCTCTACGCGACGTTTCTGACGGGCCGCCGGACGATCGCCATTCTGTCGTTCGTGATCCCGGTGATCGTCGCCGAGGAGCTGATGTGGCGTGGAGCCTTTCAGGAGTGGATTGCGCAGCGCCTGCCGGCGAGTCGCGTGGCGATCGTCGTCCTCGCCGCGGCAGGCTACGCGATCGCCCATATCCCTCTCGGCTCGCCGTTGCTCGTCGGGATCGCGTTCCTCTGCGGTCTCTATTGGTCGGCGTTGCGCAGCCTGACGCGCAGCGCGGTGCCGTCGCTGATCGCCCATCTCGCGTGGGATCTGGCGCTGATTCTCGTTCCGCTGAAGCGGTAGGGGGTTCGGTCACGCGGAGCCGCGGAGACGCGGAGGGAGGAACTATCCTTGCGGCGTATGAAATCGCGACTTGTGTGGACCAGCGATCCTGAGGCTGCGAAGCGGCTGCGGGACGAGGCGGCGATTGATACGCGGGTGGATCAGGAGCCGGCGAAACAGACCATCCGCGTCGTCATCGATCGCAAGCGGCGGGCGGGGAAGAGCGTGACGGTCGCGAGCGGATTCCAGTTGACGGCGGCGTCGCTGGCGGAGCTGGCGGCGGGATTGAAGAAACGATGCGGGGCGGGCGGGACGGCGGGAGAGGGCGAGATCGAGATTCAGGGCGATCACGTCGCGCGCGTTGCCGCGGAGCTCGAGCGCCTCGGCTATCGGGTTCGGACGACGTAAGCGGTCAATGTTTTATCGCGCGTCGCCGGGCCGGGGGCGTCGGGGTTGTCCCAGCGAAGCTGATTCCGACGCCGAGGATTGTGCCGTGGTGTGAACGCCAGGAGTCGAAGGCATTGCCTTCGAATCGGTACCACGCTTCGAGGCCCGTGAACTGGCCGGTGAGGTCGCTCCCCTCGGGCGCGTAAGGCGCCGTCATCGTCGCGCGAATCTGATCCTGTGTCCGCGCCACAGTCCAGATGCGCAGGTCGTCGATGCCGCCCTCGGGCGTGTAGGCATAGGACACATCGCTCCCGATGCGGAATGTGCTCGTCGACGTCGAGCGCGGCGCGGTCTCAGGGGATTCGAGGACGAGATTTCCGTTGATGTAATGCCGGCGTGTCGTCCCATCCGTTGTCGCTGCGATGTGGACCCAGACGTCCGGTGGGATCGTGCCGCCGTCCTTGATGCTTGGGCTGCCGTTGAAATAGCTGCGCATCGTCGTGCCGCAGACGCCGAGCCACCAGGCCGTTGTCCATTGCTTTCCGGCGATCGAGGAACAGGCTCCGCCGTGTGCGTCACGAACCGAGACCCACGCCTCGACCGTCATCGCAGGCGTGTGGAGAAGCGCGTCAGCCGGCACTTCGATGTAGCCGATTTGCGGGTCGCCCTGCAGCCGCAGGTACTGGCCAAAGGGCTGCGCGAATACAGCGGGGGAAATTGCGAGGACTGCGATCACGATCCGGACGATTCTCATACCGCCACCTCCGAACGAACGGCGTGAGTGTCACGCCGGCGTCTTACCGAACCTTGCCGTACGGTGTCCGAATGATAGGCCTTCCGTAGCGCCGGCGGCTCGCCGGCTGGACCGCCAGCGGCTCGCTGGCATCTCTCGGTACGCGCCGCCGAGCCGGCGGCGGTCCAGCCGGCGAGCCGCCGGCGCTACGATGGGATCCTTGGCTACGCTCACCCAACGAACGCAAGGGCTTCGTTGCGCCGCCCGGCGAAAACGTTCTCCAGAAGTGTGAACTCCGCGGTGAAGTGCCGCAGACGTTTCGCCGATGACGTGATTCGATAGCCGCGCAGCGCATCTTTTCTGCGTGACGCGACGGATCAAATCCGCTAACGCCTCGTCGCGTAATCCTTCGATGCGAATGCGAACCACAGAAGGCGACGTCGCGCCGGAGAGTGCCAGCAGCGCATGGCAATCAGCATCGAGCGTGATCAGGATGCGGGCCTGCTCACGACACCACTGCAGAATGTCGACGTCTTCGGCAGTTGCCAGTTCGACTTCGCGCGTGTGAAAGACATCGGTGCCGGAGGCGCGGAGCAGTTCGGCAGCCGCAGCGGAAAGATTCTGGTCGAGCAAAAACTTCATCGCGGCGCGACGAGTTCCTCAACGCGATCCTCGAGATTCGATGCGGCGTATTCGAGGGCCTGGCGAATGTCCTCATCATCGAGGTCGGGATACGCGCGTCGCAATGCCTCGCCGGTGCCGTACGTCGCAACCGCGAGAACGACGCGCTTGACGGTGATGCGCATGCCGCGGATGCACGGCTGCCCGTTCATCTTGCCCGGCTCGACGGTGATTCGATTCAATGTAGCCACTCCGCCATTGTCCATGCACTGGCGATTTACTTCAAATTCTCCGCCTCTCCGCGAGCCCCGCGTGAACCGTCTCCCTCTCGACCGCGCGCAGGAATCCTCCTTGCACAGCTCACCTCGCTGTGACTGGCGTGACCATCACCTGCGCGGACTGCGGGAGTACGCAGACCATTCCGGATCTTCCGAGCCGAGGGACGGCGGAGTGTCATCGGTGCGATCGGACGCTGGAGCATCGCTCGGGAGCGGACGCGGGGTTCAGTCTGGCGTTGTCGCTGACCATCCTCGTGCTGCTGCCGCCGGCGGTGTTCCTGCCGCTGATGGCGTCGACCATCAAGCAGCTCGTGTTCGGCGAGAGCCGGTTGGTTTCGAGCGTACCGGTGATCTACAGCGAAGTGTGGTTTCCGTTCGCGTTCGGCTTTCTCTTTTTCGCGTTCCTCTTCCCTGCCGTTCGCGCTCTGCTGCAGGTCATCGTCCTCGGCGCGATTCGATTCGGATGGCCGATTCCGAATCGAGGGCAGCTGTTCCGTTGGAGCGAAGAGTTGCGGCTGTGGAGCCTGACGGACGTCGTCGTCATCGCCGGCGTCATTGCGTACTTTCGCGCGTCGATCTCCGCGACCGTCGAGATCGGATTGGGCGGGTGGACGTATGCGTTCGTAGCCTTCCTCTCGATCGTTGCCGACCGGCTGCTCGACCGGCGCGCGGTGTGGCAAGCGATCATGCCTGACCGGCACGCGCCGCGCGGCTACAACATCGTCTCGTGCGACGTTTGTGAGATGACGATGACGAACCGGCAGGCCGGCGATCCATGCCCGAGGTGCGGGGAGACGCTCGATCACACCATCGCGCCGCGATGGGTGCCGGCCGTCGCCGCGGTAGCCGCGGCAGTCCCGCTCTGTTTTCCGGCGTACGCGGGCTCGATCATGGTCAATCAGAATCTCACCGCGTTTCTGGAGCACACGGTCTTCGGCACGGTGCAGTTACTGGCGGACCGCGGATACTGGCAGTTCGGAGTGGTGGTGCTCGTCGCCGGCGTGGCCATTCCGATCGTCGAACTGATCGGAATGATGTGGCTGCTGGGCCGCGTACGCTTCCCGAACACGGCAGGGTTGGTGAGGCGGACGCGCATGTATCGCGTGCTGCATCGACTGGTCCGGTGGCCGATGGTCATCCCGTTCATCGCCGCCCTCGCCGCGCCGATCGTTAACTTCAAGGGGATCGACGACATCGAGACCGGACCCGGGGCCACGCCCCTTTTCGCCGTCGTGGCGCTGATCATGCTTTCGGTGCGGCTGTTCGAGCCACGGATGATGTGGAAGACGGCGGGAGAGTTGCCGTGAACGACAATTCGCCCAAGAACCCAATCGAGCAGGCGGACGGCGTCGAGGCGCCGCACGCGAAGGTGCATCTGGCGAAATGGTCGCCGTGGCTCTGGATCATTCCGGCGCTGGCGATCTTTTTTGCGGGCTGGCTCGTCGTGCGATACGGCTTCTTCGGCGGCGGCGACATCACCGTGCGCTTCGCCGATGCCCGCGGACTCGATCGCTACAGTCCCGTGCGATTCCGCGGCGCGAAGGTCGGTACGATTCAGAAGATCACCATCGATGAGAACCTGCGACAGGTGGTCGTCCGCATCACGCTCGATGCGTCGATGAACCACGCGCTGAACAAGGGGACGCGGTTCTGGATCGTCGAGCCGGCGCTGGAAGGCGGCGGACTCGGTGGACTGCTGTCCGGCACGTACGTCGGCATCGCGCCGGGCGAGGGGGAGCAGACCAGCGAGTTCGCCGGCCAGGAGTATGCGCCGGTGCTCTCGCCTCCCGAGGATGGGAAGACGGTGGTGCTCGAAGCGCATGGATTGGGATCGATCGCGGTCGGCTCCCCCGTCACCTTCCAGGGCCTGCGCGTCGGCACGATCCTCGGCGCCGAGTACGACGAGAAGCGCGGCATCACCAACGTCCACGCGTTCGTCGTCAAGCGATTCGCGCATCAGGTGCGTCAGAGCACGCGCTTCTGGCGCGCCGGAGGATTGACGATCTCGCTCGGCGGCGGCGGTGTGTCGACCGGAGGCGCGTCGATCTCGTCGCTGCTCAATGCGCCGGTGGCGTTCTACACGCCGGAAGTGCTGGCCGGCGACGAAGTCGCGCAGGGAACGCACTTCGATCTCTACGATTCCGAAGGGATGGCCATGGCCGCGGCGGACGGGCCGCAGCTGACGTACGTGACGTACTTCCCCGGGCCCGTTCACGGGCTGATGGCGGGAACGTCGGTGCAGATGAAGGGCATCGAAGTCGGCCACGTGCGCGAAGTGCGTCTGCGTTACGTGCCGGCGACGGCGTCGCTCGAAACGCCGGTCACGATCGAGATCGATCCGCGCAAGCTCGAGATCGGCGTGACGCAATCGACGACGAAGGAAGAGTTGCGCGCGACGATGAACGACGCGCTTGGGAAACTAGTGCAGAAGGGGATGCGCGCGACGCTGATGACGAGCCTCGTGCTGCCGGGAGCGAGCGGCGTGGCGCTGGATACTGTGGCCGCGCCGGGAACGGGACGACTGATCACGACGACGGAGCCGCCGATCATTCCGGCGGCGTCGGGCGGCAGCGGATTGGAAGGCGCGATGGCGGCGGTCGGCGACATCGCCGGACGGATCCGCAATCTGCCGATCGAGGAGATCGCCGGACATTTGCGCAACACGGCACAGCGTCTCGACTCCCTCGTTCATGATCCGACGCTCGACGACAGTCTGAAGCGATTGAATCGTTCGCTCGCGGACGTCGAGAAGATCACCGCGACGACGCGCGACAACGTCGGTCCGATCGAGAAGAGCCTGCGCAACACAGCGGCGAACGCCGAGGCCGCGAGCCAGAAGGTCGGTCCGATCGTCGATAGCTTGCGCAATACGGCGGCATCCGCGGAAGCCGCGGCGAAACGCGCCGAGGAGTTGATGGGAAGCCAGCCGCGCCAGAACTACGACCTTGGCACGCTCATCAAAGAACTGACGCGCGCAGCCGAGGCGGTGCGCGGAATGGCGTCGTACCTCGAGGAGAATCCCGACGCGCTGCTGAAGGGGAGAGGCAAAGGGAAATGAAAAGACTCGCGATCGTTCTATCGCTCCTCCTCGCCGGCTGCTCGTTCTTCAGCAAGTCGCAGAGCAAGTTCTACTCGCTCGATCGCTTGCCGCCGTCCGTGCCCCCCGCCGCTACGCGCGGATTGCCGGTCGCAATCGATGGCGTCGAACTTCCGCCGGGACTCGATCGCCGCGAGATCGTGGTCCGTCTCGCGAGTCAGCAATTGCAGGTGCGGTCGAATGAGCAGTGGTCTGCGTCGTTGCAGCCGCTGGTGTTGCATACGCTGGCCTTCGATCTCGCCGACCGTCTGCCGGAAGGTCTGCTGATCCTGCCCGGCGCTTCGCGTCCCTCCGGCGCGTTACGCGCGATTGACGTCGTCTTCGAAGACTTCACCGCCGGACCGGACGCGAAGGTGGTGCTCGACGGTCGCTGGATCGTGCGCACGTCCGGACAACCCGACGTGACGCATCACGAGCGCATTTCGATCGACATCGCCTCGCTCGACAGCGCGAACATCGCGTCCGGGACGAGCCAGGCGCTTGCCGCGCTCGCGGATCGGATGGCGGCGGCGTTGCGGTAACGCGGCAAGTAGCGCCGACGGCTCGTCGGCTGTACCGCCAGCGGCTCGCTGGCGAATTTACGCGAACGAACTGCCGCCGAGCCGGCGGCGGTCCAGCCGGCGAGCCGCCGGCGCTACGTGCGCCACGGCTGCTATCATTCGCTATCTGCCGTCCATCATGCACGGACGATCATGGGTGCTCACAACAACGAACTACGCGATCAACCCGCCTACACGCTCGCTGAAGCGGCGCGCTATCTGAAATTGCCAGCGGCGACGCTTCGCTCCTGGACGATCGGCCGCGACTACCCGACGGCTAGCCGCATCGCTCATTTCCAGCCGCTCATTCACGTTGCCAGCACAGCGCCGACGCAGCTTTCGTTCTACAACCTCATCGAAGCGCACGTGCTGCGTTCGCTGCGCGTCGATCACGCCGTCGCGATCAAGGAAGTGCGCGCTGCCATCCGTTACGCGGAATCGAGCCTGCGCATCGAGCGGCTGTTGCTGCACAAGGATCTGTGCGCTCACGCCGGCGAGGTCTTTCTCGACAAGTACGGCGAGCTTCTCAATCTCAGGGCGTCCGGCCAGCTCGCGATGCGGCGCCTTCTCGCCGAACACCTGAAACGCGTCGAATGGGATCAGCGGCAGTTTCCGATCCGGCTCTATCCGTTCATCTCCGGCGACTCTTCCGCGGAGAAGCCGATCGCGATCGATCCGACGATTGCGTTCGGACGGCCCGTCGTTGTCCGCACGGGAGTTTCGACGAATGTGATTACCGAGCGTCTCGATGCAGGCGAGAGCGTCGTCGAGCTGGTTGACGACTACGGATTGACCGCGGCTGAGATCGAAGAAGCCGTGCTCTACGAACGCGCCGCGTGAGTCGCATCTACTTCACCGATCGCGACCTCGGCAAGAAGTTTCCGCAGATTCTCGTTGATGCCGGACTGGCCGTTCTTTCCGCCCGATGGTCCCGATGAACAATGGCTGGAGTACTGCGGAAAGAATGGCCGGATTGCCATCACCGCACAATCAGCGGATCCGATACACGCCGAATGAACTTGCCGCCTTCGTTCGCTATCGCGTCCCGTTGCTAGTCGTGATCGGACAGGCACCTTTCCCCGAGCTCGCCCACAATGTCTCGCTTTTGTATCCGGCGTAAACGCGAACGCGCACGTAGCGCCGACGGCTCGTCGGCTGTACCGCCAGCGGCTCGCTGGCAAGTGTGACTACGCGCCGCCGAGCCCCTTCGACTCCGCTCAGGGCAGGCTTCGGCGGTCCAGCCGGCGGGCCGCCGGCGCTACGTAGCGGCCGCCGCGTTGCGCGGCGACCGCTCATTAACCAACTAGTGATTGATCCTCACCTGCGTTGCTGTCAGGTGGCCGGCGGAATCGCGATCGGCTTTCACTCCCACGCGCTGGCCGACTTGGATGTCCGCGATGGACAAGGTGCGGTTGCCGTTCTTGACGACTGTTGATGACGTCAGCGCGGCGGTCGTGGAGCCGACCGTCAACGACGTCGACGACACGGCGGTCACGATGACGACACGGCGGTCACGATGCCGTTGATTTCGACGTGCTCGGGGTGGTCATCGTTGTTGGGCGTGATGTCCTCCACCTTGATCTCCGTCGCGGCGATGGAGCCGTCGGCGTTGAGGGCGCCCTTCACTTCCACGTGATTGCCGACCTTCAGGTCGGCTGGGGTCAGCGTCGTGTTGCCGTGGCGGATGCTCGTGGTCGAGCTGATTTGCACGGTCACGGTAATGCCGCCGCCGGTGGTGACATCGATGGCACTCGAGGAGATCGAGGTGATATTGCCGGTGAGCTCGGCGCCGTGATCCTCGCTGCCGTCTCCGTCGCCGTGGTCGACCTGGACTTCGATGCGCAGGGCGGTGAGGATGCCGTCGGCGTTCACGCGCGCGTTGACGTTGACGCGATCGCCGACGTTGATGTCGGTCAGCCCAGCGAGGTGGTCACTCGAGCGGATGATGGTGTCGGCGTTCACCGCCACCGTGACGTCGTCGCCCGACTTGGTGTGGATCTTCAGATGATCGCTTCCGACCTCGGTGACCGTTCCTTCGATCTCGCTCAGCGAGTTCGCGAGCTCGGTCGTGATTGTGACTGCGGCCAGGCTCTGATCGGCCTGATGCACCGCCTCGACTTCCACGTGGCTGCCGACCAGCAGCATCGAGGCATTCGTTACTTTGCCCTGCATGCGGATGAGCGTGGAGCTGGTCAGCGCTACGACGACATCGCCGCTCGCCGTATGCACCGTGATCGATGACGCGCTCACCGCGGCGATGGTGCCGCGAAGGTGAACCGATTCGTTCTGAATTTTCACGACCAGCGCAGCGAGGGACGTGTCGGTCTGCTCGCGCGCTTCGACTTCGACGCGATCGCCAACATGAACGTCGGCGGCGATGGCCGACTGTCCATGCATGAAATATCGCGTCGTGGACGTGAGGGCGATGACGACATCACCGGTGGCAGTGGTCACGGTCAGCGACGTCGCGCTCACCGACTTGACGATTCCTTCCACTTCGGTGGCCGGATGCGATTCGACCTCGATGGTCAGAGCCGTGCTCGTGCCGTCCGACTCTTTCTGCGCATGCACCTCGACTTTGTCGCCGACGGCGATGGCGGAGATCGGCGAGGCGTGGCCGTCGATGCGGACGACCGTGCTCGACGTCAGCCTCACATCGCGATCCGCGCTCGCCGTACGCACGGTCAGCGAGCTCACCGAGACCTGCGTCACGATCCCTACAATCTCCTCGGTTTTCGCCGCCGCGCGCTGCCGCGCCGCCAACCCCTGCGGCAGCATCGCCGCCACGCCCGCCCAAACGATGATCGAAAAAATGAGAGATGAAGCTCGATGTTGTTTCACCTTTCCTCCGGAAAAAAAAGAGGGCGTACCCGGGTACGCCCTCCTGGTGTGTGCTGCTGTTTGTGTCGCGGATTCTAAAGCATTTCTCTTGCGAAGGTGATCAAAAATCACCGAGCCGGCGGATTGAGCAACACGACGTCGCACATCTGCAGGTAGTGTGTCAGGACGATTCGTTGTCCGTCCGGCGACCATTCGTAGCTCGCGATCATGCCCTCGGGGAACGTCGTCAGCGGCGTCGGTGGTCCGCCGGCCAGCGGTTGGATGAATACGTTTTCCTGGCGGCCGTCGCGGCGGAGGTAGGTGATGCCTTTGCCGTCCGGCGTCCAGCGGAACATCCGTCCCGTGACGGCGGGAACCGGAAGCAGCGCGCCGTTGTCGAGCGAGAGCACGGTCAGCTTCGCGCCGGTGTCCTCCATCCCCGAGGCGAAGGCGATCAGCCTGCCGTCGGGCGAGATGGTGGCGTCGTGACCCTGCGCGTCGAAAAGCTTCGTTACGTGGCCGCCGCCGATGGCGATTTTGAAGACTTTGACCGCTTTGTCGTCGAGCGCGGAGAAGACGACGGTGCGGCCATCAGGAGTGACGTTGATCGACTGCACGAGAGGCCCGGTAGTGGCGATCGCCGACGCGGTACCGCCGTCGATCGAAACGGTCATCAGCGATGCGTGCGTGGACGTGTCGTCGCCCGCGGCGTAGACGATGCGCTTGCCGTCGGGCGAGAGCGCGAAGTCGTAGATGGCCGGCGCAGCGACTATCGGATGCGGCTGCGAGCCGTCGATGTTTCTGCGCCAGATGCCGGCCGTTCCGTGGGCGCGGCTGATGTAGACGATTGTCGCGCCGTCACCCGTTACGACCGGATGCGACTCCAGCCGCTCGTCGTTTGTCAGTTGCCGCGCATCGGAACCATCGGCATTCGCAGCCCAGAGATCGACGTTGCCGCCGGCGGACGATGAATAGATGATGCGGCGGTCGCGCGCCGAGGTCAGGCCGTAGAGGCCGTCGGAAGTGCCGAGTCCGCGCGTGAGTTGCGTGGCAGGGGAGCCGGGAACTACCGACCAGAGCGTCGATTGATACTTCGTTTGAATCGCTGCGACCGAGGCGCCGGCGGAGCGCGGTTCCGTGTAGTCGTCGTAGTCGTCGGTCAGATTCGTCGTCGCGCCGGAGGCAGCGTCGACGCGCATCAATTGATAGCGGCCCGCGGAGCGTTCATCGACGGCGCTGACGAGCAGCGCGTCGCCGGTTGCGTTCCAGGCGACGTTGTGAATCGCGCCATGCGGAGCGGCGATCGTGATCGGTTTGCGCGCACCGCTTGTCGCGTCGATGGCGAAGAGGTTTTGTCCGTGCGCGACCGCGATCTGCTTGCCGTCCGGCGACCACGCCGGCGATGCGGCACCGTTGGGCATCGATAGTGTCGCCAGCACACGTCCTCGCGAGCCGTCGCGCGACGTGACGAGGAGGCGGCTCTCGCCCTTTTCGAGGACGTCGCGGGTCACGGCCAGCCGCGTACCGTCGGGTGACGCCGTCGCGGCCGTGTCGGCGTCGCTGATCAGCGTCGCCAGACTGCCGCCGAGGATAGGAACCTCGAGCACGTGGCCGTAGATCGTGCCGTCGTAGCGCGTGGCGATGAGGTGATTGCCGTCCGCCGAAAACGTCAGCCCGGCGTAGAAGGTTTTCGGTGCATGCGGGACGATGTTGACGCGGCTGCCGGTGGCGATCTGCTGCAGCCAGACGCCTTCGCCCTTCTCGTCGTCGGCGACGGTGTACGCGGCGAAACGTCCGTCGGGAGAAACAGCGAGATGACCGACGTGGCCGTTGCTGGTGATCCGTTGCAGAACGCTGCGGCCAACCGGGACACTCGCGCGCATCCGCAGGTGCACCTGCCATGCGATCAGCGACACGATGACGATGATGGCGACGGCCGCGAGAACGGGCGTCATCGTCCGCCGCGTCGTGGCGACAGACGCTTCTGCGGCGCGCGGCTCTTCCGCCGCGCGCAGATCGATCGCGACGTCGCGAATCGATTGGTAACGATTCTCGCGGTCCTTGACCAGGCACTTGCTGACGATGCGCTGCAACTCGGGATGCTCGATCGGCACCGGCGTGGCGTGCAGCACCTCGTGCAGCGTGTCGACGAACGATTCGCCGTCGAACGGCCGCCGCCCGGTCACCGCTTCATAAATGATGCAGCCGAACGAGAAGATGTCGGAGCGCTGGTCGATGACTTTGCCGAGGATCTGCTCCGGCGACATGTAGCCGGCGGTACCGATCAATTCGCCCTGCGCGGTAATCGCGCGCATGGTTGGCGAGTCGGCGCCGAGCGGATTCCATCCATTGGCCGGCTCGACGAGCTTGGCCAATCCGAAGTCGACCACTTTCGCGTAGCCCTCGACGGAAACCATGACGTTGTCCGGCTTGAGATCGCGGTGAACGATGCTGGCCGCATGCGCCTTACCCAGTCCGTCCGCGGTTTGCGCGAGGACTTCCAACCGTCTCGCCAGCGGCGGCTCTGCCAATAGAAACTCGCGCAGAGTTTCGCCCTCGACGAGCTCCATGGCGATGTAGTGAACCTCGTCCGGCCGTTGCCGTTGCGCCGCCAACTCTTCGACGACGAACGAGGGCCGCGCCTGTCCGATCTCGTAGATGACGACGATGTTGGGATGATTGAGCGCCGACGCCGACTTCGCCTCCTGCGCGAACCGCTCCAGCCGCTCGCGGTCATCGGTCAATCCGGTCGGCAGCACCTTGAGCGCGACGTCGCGGGAGAGACGCTCGTCATGCGCGCGGTAGACGTCGCCCATTCCGCCCGATGCGATCAGCGATCGGATCCGATACGGCCCGACACACGTCCCATCCGGCAACGCCTCGCGCGGCGGAGCCTCCACGACGACAACGGCATGAGCCAGTATCCCTTCGCGGACGGAGTGCATTGGACGTTACCTCCCTGTTTTTCAGACCCGCATTCGTTATACGCGGAGGCCGGTGTCGGGGAGGTGTCGGAACGAGGGAGGATTTGCGTAGGATGCAAAGCCGCGATTCGCAAACTTGTCGCCGGCGTTCAACAACTTGAATTACTGCTTTTTCGCGACCACTTCCGCCAACTGTTGCTCCGCTTCTTCGATGCGGTGATCGTCGCGTTCGACGAAGTTGCGGAGCGAGGCGAGGCCTTCTCGGTCGAGGGTTTCGGCTTCAGCGAGGCGGCCTTCGCGGGCGACTACTTTGCCGAGTTGGAGAGTTGCTAATGCGTAGGCGTAGCCGGGGCGTTCGGCGCGACGGCGCAAGGCGAGACTGCGGCGGATGATCGATTCGGCTTCGGCCAGGCGATTCATGCGCGCAAGTTGTTGTCCGAGGCCGCTCATGGTCAGGGCGACGGTGGAGAGGTCGACGCCGTTGCGTGGATCGACGAAGAGTTTCTCGCGCAGGTTCAGGCTCTCGCGAAGTGCGGCTTCAGCCTCAGCGTTCTTGTTGCGCATCGCCAGGACGCTGGCCAAGTCGAAGAGGCCGCGGGCGGTGGCGCCGTTGAGGTGGCCGAGCGATTTTTCGCGGATGGCGACGCTTTCGCGCAGGAGACGCTCGGCGTCGTCGAGGTGGTCCTGATGTTTGCGGACCAGCCCGAGGTCGTTGAGGACGCCGGCGACGAGCGGGCTGCCAGGTCCATCGGTCTGGATGCGGAGCCGGAGCGCTTCGCGCAGCAGCGTTTCCGCGCTTTCGAGATGGCCGAGGTGAAACTCGGAGGAACCGATCGTCGAGAGAAGCTCGGCGCGCGCGGCGGGTTGATCCTTCAGCTCCGTCGTGATGCGGCCGGCGGCTTCGTGGAGAAGCTCGCGGACGGTGGTTTCGTTCTTTCGATTCCACGGACTCGCGGAATCGAGCAGGTTCGTCATGAACGTCGACACGGCCTCAGCTTCCGCTCGCGCGCGTTGCGCGCGGAGCATGCCGACGGTCGTTCCGGCGATGCCGCCGAGGATGGCGATGAGGATGAGCGCGGCGGCGACGACGGCTCCGCGATGACGTCGTGCGAACTTCGCAGCGCGATAGCGTAGCGATGGCGGACTTGCGAGGACCGGCTCGTCGTCGAGAAAGCGCGTGAGGTCGGCGGCGAGATCGGCGGCCGATCCGTAGCGCTCCTCGCGCTCGCGCGCGGTGGCTTTGCGCGCGATCCAGCCGAGGTCGCGCGCGAGGAGGTGCGCGAGCGAGCGCTCGTCGGCGTCGCGCGCGATCGCGATCTTGTGCCGCGTTTCGTCGTCCATCGTGCGGAAGAGCGAATGCGGCGGGAGGGCGTCGTGCTCGGAAACCGTTCGGATGACGGCGGCGAGCGGCAGGTCGTCGACGCGGTGCGGCCGCGCGCCGGTGAGCAGCTCGTACATGATCACGCCGAGCGAGTAGACGTCCGTTCTCGTGTCGAGATCGTCGCCGCTCAACGCCTCGGGACTCATATACGCGGGCGTGCCGACGACGCCGACGCCGGTGAGCACGGCGGTCGATTCGCCGAGGAAGTTGTCATCGATCGCTTTGGCGATGCCGAAGTCGATGATCTTCGGCAGCGGACGCCCTTCGACGTCGGCGACGAGGACGTTGGACGGCTTCAGATCGCGATGAATGATCCCTTTCTGATGCGCGTGCTGGACTCCTTTGGAAACTTGGAGCAGCAGTTTGATGCGCTCGCGGATGGTCAGTCGATGTTCGTCGCAGTAGTCGACGAGCGGGCGGCCTTCGACGTGCTCCATGACGAAATACGGGAAGCCGTCGTCGGTTGCGCCGGCGTCGTACATGGCGGCGACGTTCGGATGCGAGAGCCGCGCGAGCGCTTGCCGTTCGGCGGCGAATCGCGCGACCGAGGCTGGGCCGGCGAGCGTGGAGCGCATCAACTTGAGGGCGACGATGCGCTCGATCGGTTCGAGCTGTTCCGCGAGGTAGACGCTACCCATTCCGCCTTCGCCGAGGAGGCCGCGGATCTGGTAGCGGCCGATGCGTTTCTCCGGGAGCGTTGCGAGAGCGCGCAACGGCGGCGGAGGCGCGAGCATCAGCGTGGAGTTGTTCTCGCCGGACACGTGGAGGGATCCGCGGCGAATTGTAAGGGAGGACGGTTCACGCGGAGGGCGCGGAGAGGCGGAGGCCGCGGAGAAAACCTCCGCGTCTCCGCGCAAGAAACGAATTACCGGACGTTGCGGACCAGCACTAAGCGCTGGGCCACGTAGTTCGAGGAGCCGAGGTCCTGGAGTTGGACGTCGACGACGTCGCCGCGTTCGAGGTTCGTCAGCGGATACATCTGGCCGTTGTAGTCGACGCTGGCGTTCGGATCGTAGCGGACGACGAAACGGCTGCTGCTGTTGTTCGTGCGGAAGCCGGAGACCCAGTTCGTGTTCTCCAGCTCGATGGTCTGGTTGCGCGTATCGACGTTGCGGACCGTGCCGCGGATCGTCGAGTACTGCTGCGACGACGGATAGCCGTAGCTGCCGTTCGAGCCCGAGGCCATGCCGCCGCGCGTGTTGTAAGTGACGTCCATCGTTTCGGCGATCAGCTGATTGCCGGATTGATCGACCCGGACGGTCACTTCATCGCCGCGCTCGAGTTGATCGGGGCGAAAGGTCTGGCCCTGATAGTTGAGCGTGGTGCGGTTGTCGTAGTAAATACGAAGCGAGTCCGACCGGCCGGTGTTGAGGTTGGTGTTGTAGCCGGACACGTTGGTGAGAAAGATCGACTGACCGCGCGTGTCGACGGAATCGACCGTGCCGCGGATCTGATATGCGGCGTTGTTGGTAGTCGGATAGCCGCCGTTGCCGAAGATGTCGCCGATGCCGTTCCCTGACGTCCCGCAGGCCGCCATCAGGAGCAGCGCAACTGTAGCTGCTGCAAGCGTTTTGTATTTGTTCATGATTATCGTCCCCCAAGGTTATTAAGAGCAGAAATCGTGCCTTCGGCCGAGCATCCGGGTAGGGAAAAGTAATCCTGGAGCACTCCTACAATAGATCCCGAAAAAAAGATTTGAGAGCGAGCGAGCCCATGCGCAAAGCACGAGTCGGATTTCTTGTCGTCGCGGTGCTTCTGGCGCTTCTCTCATGTACGACCAATCAGCCGCAGCCGAAACCGGCCGGCGAGAAGACGTACGCGAGCAATCCGAGATGGGTGGAGACGAAGGTGGACGTCTTCCCGGGGATGGACGGTCCGAACCTGAATCTCGATGCTGACGACATCCGCGGCCGCAACGTCTGGAACCTCTGGGTCGGCGACAGCGGATTGATGTGGGACTACCTGGCGCAACACGGATTCGGGACCGCCGACCTCCTGAAGACGATCGACTCGCGGCGGCGTGCGCACCGCTTCGCGGAGATCGGCATCATCAATCAGCCGGGCTTCCAGACGGCGGTGAAGCCAACGAACGGTCTCTATCTCGACGAGCCGAAGCCGGGTGATCCCGACGGCCAGATCGATTCGAAGATCGACGCCGGCACGTACGGCCGGTCGTCGGGGGTGGTCGGTCTGCGCATCTCCGACAACCCCGCGTTCACGAACAACCCCGCGGCGCAGGCGGATTGGAAGAGCCACATCGGGCCGGACGGTGTGAACCACGATTTCTACGAGAAGCCGGAGTACTTCAACAAGCCAGACCTCGTGCGGCCGTACGTGGTCGGGATGGCCTGCGCGTTCTGCCACGTCGGTCCGGACCCGGTGCGTCCGCCGGCCGATCCCGAAAATCCGAAGTGGGAAAATCTGAACGACTTCGTCGGCGCGCAGTATCTGAAAGTGTGGGCAGTCTTCGTTCCGAAGGATCCGATCACGGGGAAGGATCAGGAAGAGAGCTTCGTCTGGCAGCTCATCCACTCGAATCCGCAGGGGACGCTGGACACGTCATTCATCGCCACCGATTACCTCAACAATCCCGGCACGATGAACGGGATCTATTCGCTCGGCGAGCGCGTGAAGCGCGCGGCGAAGGCGGTGGGATCGCAGCCGGCCAAGTACGATGCGATGACCGAGTACCTCACCGGCGGCGCGCTCGATCTCCGCAACATCGCGGACGGAATCAGGAACGGATCGCTGGTGATCCCTCGCGTTCTCAAGCAGGGCGATGACTCGGTCGGACTGGAAGGGGCGCTGAGCCGCGTCTACATCAACATCGGCGAGGCGTGGCCGGAGTGGAGCCAGCATTTCCGTCCGCTCGTCGGCGGACCGTTCTTCGATTCGAAGTACAGGAAGTCGATCAAAGCCTCACAGACGCCGGTGCTGGTCGACGTTCTGCAGCGCACGTCGCCGGAGTGGAACTGGAGCGAGGAGCGCTCGCCGGCGCTGGCGAAGTACCTGATCAAAGTCGCGCAGCCGCTGCTGTTGAAGGACGCTCCGGGCGGCGCGTCCTACATGACCGCGACGCCCGAGCAGCTCAATCGCGGCAGGATCGTCTTCGCCGAGAACTGCGCGCGCTGCCACTCGAGCAAGCAGCCGCCGGAAACGGTCGATCCGAGGTCTCCGCAGGGGACGGATTGGTTCAAGGAGCAAGTCCAGAGCGATCCGAATTTCTTCACGCAGAACTTCCTCGGGGACGAGCGCCGCAAGCCGGTCAACATCATCGGTACGAATGCCACGCGCGCCGCGGCAACCAACGCGATGCGCGGCCACATCTGGGACAACTTCTCGTCGCAGACGTACAAGACGCTGCCGAAGGTGGCGGCGTTCCAGGTGGAGAACGTCTTCGACGCCGCGAAGCCGATCCCGATCGACATCCCGGGCAACGGACCGGGCTACTACCGTCCGCCCTCGCTCATCAGCCTCTGGTCAAGCGCGCCGTACCTGCACAACAACACGGTCGGCAACGACTTCGGCGATCCGTCGGTGGCGGGCCGCATGCGCGCGTTCCAGGACGGCATCGAGCGGATGCTGATGATCAAGCCGCGCGAGCACATCGTCTGGCGGACGACGAAGACGAGCTACATCAACATCCCGCTGGTCTACATGCCGAAAGATCTCGGCGACCTCATTGCGCGAAGGCATCCTGAGCTGATCGACGCGGGCAAGAACCTGGCGATCGGACCGATTCCGGCGGGCACGCCGGTCAATCTGATCGCCAACACAAACCTCGACGCGGGCCTTCGCCTCGGCTGGAAACGCCTCAGGTTGTTCAACAGCATCGTCGGTACACTGGTCGAGATCAAAGCGAAGCATCTCAACGAGCAGCAGGCCACAGAGCTGATGAAGGAACGCGTCGTGCCTCGGTTCCTGGCCGTGAACAAGTGCGCCGATTTTGTGGAAGACAAAGGCCACGAGTTCGGAGCAAAGCTGCCGATGGACGACAAGCGCGCGCTGATCGAATTACTGAAGACGTTCTAATGATCTTCGTTCCGGGAAATTCACGAATCTTGCCGTCTGAATGAAAAGATGGAATCATGTCAAAACCTTAACGGAGGCTTCAAATGCGAAATCAGCGGATTTTCAGCGTTCTGGTGCTGTGGCTGGCTGCCGCCGGCTGTGCGTCTCACGAGCAGTATCGAAATACGAAGCCGCCGATCCCGCCGATCAACGTGGCCGATCTGGAGAATCGGAATCCGGTCGACAACGGACAAGGCGGTAAGGAATGCTCGGAGAAACTTTTCCGAGGACGCTCGATCGAGAAGTTCCGTGCTCCGAACGGTGAAGTCTTCACAGTCGGCGTCATCGAACTGAGCGACGACGGCCATATCAAAGACGTCGGTCAGCGTGATGAAGTTTTCCGTGAGCTCCGGCGCGTCGCATTGAAAGGCGAGTCGGGGACCGAGTCGTACCCCGGCGCCGTTCTTGTAACCTTCGTTCACGGCTGGCATCACAAGGCCAAAGTCTGCGACGAGAATCTTTCCTGCTATCGCCGGGTCATGGAAGGACTCGTAATGCGGAAAGGAGATCGCGCCAACAAGGGGCCGGTGTTCGGCATCTACATCGGCTGGCGGGGAGATTCGCTGCATAAATACTCCGCGCTTTCGTTCTATAACCGGAAGGCTGCCGCGCAGCACGTCGGCTCCCTCGGCGGCCGCGATCTGCTCCTCGAAATTGGCCAGACCCATAAAGAACTCGATCGTGAGGTGCGCACTGCGTCGAACGGGACGCGTTTCGTAAATGCCGTGACTGTCGGTCACAGCTTCGGCGGCGCGCTGGTCTACTCGGCAGTGGAAGCGTTGGAGGTTTCCGAATACCAAACAAAACACGGCGTCGGCTATCCCGCCTGCAATGGAGCGCCGAAGCCGGTCCGCGCCGGAATCGGCGATCTGGTCATTCTCGTCAATCCCGCTTTCGAGGCGTACCGCTATCGGGACTTTGCCAAGGACCTCGAGGCTCCGGGCGGTTACTCACCGGAACAGCGTCCCGTTCTTCTCACTGTCGCTTCGACGGCGGACGACGCGGTCGGCAAGGCCTTCCCGGCCGGCCGCTGGTTATGGATCTTATGGCATCCATGGGCCTGGAAGGATGCAGCCGCCCAGGTTACAGGGCTCGGGCATTACGCGCCGTACACAACGCACCAATTGGTCTATGAAGGGCCGCAGGAAAAGCCGGCCGATCCGGTCAAGCTCACCGATCCTAAGGAAATCGCCGACTGTGATCTTCAGCATGAAATCGATGCCGGTTTGGCCCGCGATACATGCGGTTGCTCCTACCGTGTTTTCTCAGCGCCGCCCCAGGCGGCGTCGAACGCCGGTAAGAGCGACACTCCCTCTGCATTGGCGCAGGGCTCGGGGAGTGTGCATTCACTCAACCAATACGATGTGACTCTCAAGCCGATATCGCCAAGCCTCGATCGCCATGCGCCGTTCATTGTCGCGAGCGCGCCGGGAAATCTGATCAGTGGTCACAATGACATTTACAATCCGAACTTCGTCCTGTTTCTGATCGGCTTCATTAACAACACGATGCCCGGTCCCGGCGAAGCAAAGCCGGCGCTGGACATCACTCCCTGCCGTTAAGAGCGCGACATTTTGGCAAGCACTGGCATCCAGTGTCGGTGAAGCCGGCGTAAGAACCGTAGCCCACGGGTTCACCCGTGGGAAAACGGCCCGCGCGATTGTGTGAGTCCGCTTAAGCGGGCGAAAGAAAGCTTTCTCTCGCCCGCCAAGGCGGGCTCACAGATCGGGTGCAAACACCTGACCCACGGGTGAACCCGTGGGCTACGGTTCTCGCGCGCGGCTTCGCCGCTGGTCGGAGTGTGACGCCAGTCGCGTCTCAACTACGTGTGGCCGTACTGCGCATCCTCGACGATCACGTCGGCGGCCTTCTCGCTGATCATGTAAATCGGCGTGACGATGAAGAAGCCGGGGATGCGCGGGAAGATCGAGGCGTCGACGATGCGCAGACCCTTCGTGCCGATGACGCGAAAGCGCCCGTCGACTACGGCTTTGGGATCGTCGGCCCTGCCGAGTGGACAACTGCAGGAGGCGTGATGTCCCCACGCGTTGTCGCGAATCCATTTGGGGAGGTCTTCGTCGCCTACCTCCGCGCCGGGGAAGGTTTCGCACGCGATCTCGAAGTTCCCGGCGTTCATGCTTCGCACGAACTTCACCGCCTTGACCACCGCCGCGAGATCCTCACCGCGCTTGTCGTTGCCATCCTCGAAATAGTGAAAGTTGATGTCGGGCGGTTCGAGCGGATTCTTACTTTTCAGTCTGACCGTGCCGGCGGTGTTGTTCGTATGAGCCTTGATGATGGCCCAGGTCAGCGCGGTGTTTCTCGTCACGATCAGCTCGGAGTAGCCGGGGTAGTAGCCGTGAAAGTTGCCGGGGAGGGCGAAGATGAAGAGGTCCGGGTCCTGCTTGCTGTGGTCGGACTTCAGGATCATCGCCGCCATCGCACCGTTCGACGTGTAGACGCCTTTGCCGCCGAGCCAATCCTGGAACGCCGGATCAGGCGTTGCTCCGGGAAGGGGCGGTTTGAACGTGGCTCCATCGAGCATCTTGTAGCGGTGTTTCATCTTCGAGACGATGCCGACCTCGTAGCGGTCCTGCAGGTTGCTGCCGACGCCGGGCCGGTCGACCAGGCACTTGATGCCGATCTTCGGATCTTCGAGATGCTCCTTCGGACCGATTCCGGAAAGCATCAACAATTGCGGAGTGTTGAACGCGCCGCCGGCGAGAATCACCTCGCGCGTGCAGCGATACTCTTTCTTCTCGTACTTCGGCGGCTCCGCCGCGTTCGGGCCGGCGCGATAGAGATCGTTCCCTTCCCAGCACTCCACGCCGACCGCGCGCTTGTCGTCGTCGAGGATCACGCGCGTAGCCAGGTTGCGCATTTTTAGGATCAGGCGATCGGGATATTTCGCCATTACGCTTCGGACGAACTCGCGCGATCCGTTGCGCTTCCCCTTCGTCGTGGCGAGCGGGATGGTGGTCGTCACGCCCTCGAATGCCGCGCGGTTGCGTTCATCGTTCGGGTCGTCGCCGGTATGAACCCAGCGAAGGAATCGTCTGATGATCCCGCGGTACCAGAAGCGGCGTCCGGCGCGGAAAAGCGACGACAGGACGGTCAGACCGACGTTCCAGTCGCCGAGTGCGACCAGGGGATCGACTTTGCTCGTGCCGAGCCATCCGTTATATCCGTGACCGGACGGATCGTGCTCGCCGGCTGGGGGAGGTCTTCGGTACTGGCAGCGTTCGAGGCGCTTCCAGTACTTCCACATATTGTCCGCGTGCCACGACTCGTCGTTCGTGCGGTGCGCGATGTAGTCCCAGTCGCTGTCGTGCGGAACGATCGTGATCATGGCGTTGTGCGCGGTGCAGCCGCCAAGGGTGCCGGCGCGCGGATAGAGCACGCCGCCGTGATCTTCGTTGTACTTCGGATCGCGCTTCTCGTCCGACCCATAGTGATGGACGAAGAAGTTCCACGACATCTCTTTCTCCTCGGAGGCGAGACCGTGGAACGTCGGCACCTGATACTTGTACGACTCCGGATCGGAGCCGGCCTCGATCAGTAAAACGCGGAATCCCCTGACGGCGAGATTCGCCGCCAGGGGTCCACCGCCGGCTCCGGAGCCGACGACGATGTAGTCATAGGTTTCGGCCGGAGTTTCGATGTCATTGTCCTTAGAACGTCTTGAGGAATGCGATCAGCGCCTTCTTGTCCGAGTCCGACAGTCCCGGCTCTCCCTCAGCGGCCGGCAGATAGTCGGTACCGAAGTAATGGCCTTTGTTGATCACGAAGTCCTTGCACTTGGAAACGCCGAGGAGCTCCGGCACGAGCGGAGCGAACTCCTTGCGTGCCTCGGCGTCGGACGCTCCCGGCGGCAACGCTTCCAGTTTATGTTTGATCTTCAGCAGCAGAAGAAGAACGTCATGCTCCTGTGAGAGATCGATGTTGGTCAACAGATTGACCGGCGTCCCCTCGGGAATGGGGCCGAGCCGGATGCCGTCGGCGCCGACGAGCGGCTTGAGTAGCGGCGGCACATAGCCGCGCTCGACGATCACGTAACTGGTCTTTGTGGTCTTGTCGATCCATCCCGGGATCGATTTCCCGGACAGCGTCGAGAACGTACCGTTGCCTTTGCGCGTTTCCGGCCAGAGCATCTGCCGGATGCCGTCGTCGAACGCCGCCATACGATCCTTTACCGAGCCGCTGTATTCGAAGTGACCGACGCTGTTGTTCTGCAGGAAGGGCGCCGTCGACCAGAGACTGATCAGCGAAGCCGGACGCGTGAATCCGCGTCCGCCAGCCGGCATCTCGTACCACGACGGTGCGCCCGTAAACGGATCGTGCACCATCACCTTCCCGACCGACGGGAGGTTCTTGTACGACTCGGACGAGAAGTTGTCCCAGATGTTGTCGCGGATGGCGTTCGTGGCCAGTGGACTGCAGGCGTTCGTCTCCAGCAACGTGACCGGCACGCGGACTTCATTGGACAGGTAGTTGTTGTCCAGGAAATCGGGAGCGTTCACGATTTGCTTCATCGCCGTCTTGAACTCGGCGGTCTTTGTGTACGTCCAGTAGTCGTCCCAGCACTTCAAGTAATTCGGGCCGATGCAGCCGGCCTTGAAGTATGTGTTGAAGACGTTTTCAGGAAGCTTGCTGGAATGGCAGCGCGCGCAACGTTCGCCGAAGACTTGTTTTCCCTGCGGGATGAGGTCCTCGTCGGTCATGTAGCTCGATCCGCCCGGCGCGACTTTCAGGTAGTCGGGCTTGGCGGTGGCTAGGAAGAAGAGCGCCGTGTTGGGAGTCTGTGCGACGTTGGCCCGCCAGTAGCTCGAATTCTTCTCAGCGTCGGCGATCTTGATCGGGCTGACGTGCGCGCCGCCGACCATCGGGATGAAGTGCAGCAGCCACTCCTCGCTGAACAGACCGATGTTGAGGTAGACGCGATTGAGTGCGCCGAGGGCGCCGACCGAGTCGGAGCCGTCCTTGAGCACGTGCGTGGTAAACGCCACCTTCGTGGCCGGATCGTAGACCTTCGTCAGCGGCGTTCCGGGCGGGACGTAATCATTGAATTGATGGTTGTCTGCGCTGCCGCCGGCCAGTTGCTCGGCGCCCCACTTCCGGCCGATCTCGAGACGTGCGCCGAGGTTGTAGATCGCATTCATCGTGCGCGGGTTGTTGATTTGGTCCGATGAAACCAGCGACGTATCGAGCGCGCCGGGACGCGACGTGTGGAAGAGCTGCCAGATGAAGCTGCCCTCATCCTGGTCGAACATGAAGATGCGCTCGATCCAGAAGTACTGCGCGCCGGGATTGCTGTTGAGATTCGCCCAGGTCGGGTTCTCAGGATCGGCCGGCGGGTTGGAGGGATTCGGGCCGACATGGCAGAAGCCGCACGACATCCCGACGCGGAACGGCTTCACGAGCTTCGCATCGTTGTAGTAGGACTTGTCGGTGTAGTAGCGGACCGGGTCCCATCTCTTCTGGGCGGCCTCGTCGAAGTTCGGATTCGGGAAAAGGCGGAGACCGACGACACCCGTCGCGTACCCGTAGTACGAGCCGGCCGGGATGTTCTTTCCGCGGGCTCCGTACTTGACGCCGGGATACTTCGTTTCGTTCTCGAACGGATCGGGACCGCAACCGGCGCCTTCGACGCGCTCGTCGAGCCAGAGGCCGAAGCGGTCTGCGCGCGGACCGGTCGCTTCGCGGAAGCACGGCTCGTTGACGAGGCCGAGGTAACTCCAGCGATTGCTACGCTTGTTCGCCAGTGAGGGGTGGCTGGAGATCGTCTTCAGTAGATCGAGGTTTCCGAGGCTGCTGACGGAGAGAACGTCCCAGATGCGGTCGTTGCCGGCCGTCCAGACCACCCAGTTGTTCCGGCCGATGGCCACGCGCTTCACGGCCTCGGCGGCCGAGATGCCCGGCAGATACGGATCGAGCGAAGCCCGGATCCCCTCCGGATTCTTTGTGAGGCCGTAGTCCATGTCGGCGTAATAGTCTTCTTCGGCGCCGCGCAGGCTGTCGGCGTCCCTGCCGGCGAGCATGGCTTCGTCTTTGACGTGTCCCGCCTTCAGTTGGTTTACGCGGCTGCAGGCGACGAGACCTCCGATGACGAGGATGGCCAGAATCAAAAGGGAGAGGGCGAGTTTTCGCATGGACGATGCCTCCTGGCTAGTAGTGACGTTGGAGCCGCAAACGTTTCGGCGCCAACCGGCACTGGTCGGTGATTTGGAGTAGCCCCCAAAAGCTGAAAAGGGAGTTGGTTACTTAAGGAGAGCCGCTGGAAAGACTTTTCCCTACCCTTTAATTTTTTGGTTAGTTATTTAATGCGACTCCATCGCCGGGCGGCGAGCCTTCGTAAAAAAAGAGGGTAGGGAAATCCTTTCCCAAAGGCACTCCTGTAACGAACGCCCATCCATCGTCACTACCTGCTAACGGGAATCGTTGCATCGCTCAGGATCATGATAGAATTCATGACTCAATCACCGAAAGTCCTTAAGTCGAATCGGAATGATGGCTCTACCGAGCCGGAAGTCTGATGCACCACTGGCCGCAGAGGAGGGATAGCCTTTATGCGTAAAGCCGGATTCGTACTCGTCGTCGTCCTCGTGCTGGCGAATTTGACGCCGGCGTTCGGGCAGATCATCCCGAAACTGCCGGACGACCCGCACGCGCGGACGGCCTATGCCGACAACCTTTATCCGTCGGCGAGGGTCTGCGGCGAGTGTCACCCGCAGCAGTTCGCCGAGTGGAGCATGTCGTCGCACGCCTACGCCGCCGTCTCCCCGATGTTCAATAAGTTCGAACAGAGGATCAACGACCTGGCGCGTGGCACGATCAACTCGTTCTGCGTCCGCTGTCACGCCACCGTCGGTACGGCGCTGGGCGAGCGGCGCGACACCGCGTGGTGGGACCGCGCAGGCTCCGCGCAGGAAGGGATCACCTGCGTCACCTGCCACCGCGTGGGCGAGGCCTACAGCAAGAGCAACGGGGCGCGCAGGATCACGCCGGGCAATATCTCCGAGCCGGTATTCGGCCCCTTCGACACGACCGGTGTCCTCAAAGCCATCAGCAATGCACAGCTCTACAAGATCCTGGTGAGCTCGGACCAGCCCGACAAGCCCGGCTACCTCCGCATCCACCAGCAGGCCATCAAGTCCACTGTGATCCAGGAGTCGGAGCTCTGCGTCACTTGTCACCAGGTGCAGGTCCACGCGGGCATCAAGCTGGAAACCGTATGGGAGGAGTACCGAGCGTCCCCGGCATTCAAGGAGGGGACGACCTGCCAGGAATGCCACATGAGCCCCACCCCGGGGCAGAAGGTCCCGTTAATTCACGGTCCCGCCGCTGTCGTCAACGGACTGACCGTCAACGACGACCGGCCTATCTCCAATCACTTGTTCGTCGGGCCCGGCTACCCGATCAGTCACCCCGGCCTCTTCCCGATCTCCTTGGTCCCGTCTCGCTTCACTCCGCAGCAGTGGCTGAAGTTCGACTACCGCGCCAAGTGGGGGAGCGACGAGTTCGAGGCGAACAGCGGCGCGGTTTCCTTCCCACCTGAGTGGCAGAACGCTGCTGACCGCAAGGAGGCATGGGGCGTCGTCGTCGCCAATCTGGCCAGATGGGAGGAGCGCAGGCAGCTGCGCATCAAGCTGCTCGAGAAGGGCTCGAAGCTCGATGGTCCGTACTTCACCAGTCCGCTCAAAACCGGCCAGGACCTCTCATTCGATTACAAGCTGACCAATCTCAACAAAGGTCACAACCTCCCTTCCGGTTCTCTCGGAGCGCAGCCGGAGTTGTGGCTCAACGTCGCGCTCATCGATCCCGACGGGAAGAGGATTTGGGAGTCGGGGTATGTCGACAGCCGAGGGGACTTCGCCGACCTGCAATCGCGCGACGTCCGCGAGCGCAAGATCTCCAATGTCGACCCGTTCAAGGGCCAGCCGTTGCCCTTCGACGCCCAGCTCTTCAGCATGGGAGCCAAGTTCATCACCACGAACGTGAAGGGGACCGACCGGGAGATGTATCTGCCGATCACTCTCGACGTGGACCAGCTCCCGTTCATCCGCCCCGGCGGCACCCCCTCCTCGGTCAACAACCATCCGCCCAACGTGCGCATGGAGAAACACAGCATCCCGCCGCTGGCCACCCGCACGGCTCACTACAAGGTTCCGGCGTCGAAGCTGACCAAGCCTGGGAAGTACCGACTGGCCATACGCATTCGCGGCCGGACGGAGCCGATGTACTTCATGGATTTCGTCTTCGCTACGACGGACATGGAGCGGAACGAGAACGAGTGGGTCGCCGATACGCATCAATACGCTGTCGAATTCGAGATCCACTGAGGAGAGGTCGAACATGAACCGAAAATCGTCCACCGCGAATCCTTTCCTCGTCGGACTGCTTCTTCTGTCCGCGGCCGTCCCGTCTGCGTTCGCGCAGGAGCCTCCTGACTCCCAGAAACACGACATGGACAAACAGGCGACGCTCCTCCCCGATCCGCCGGCGAAGGAGTTGTTCATTCCCGACCCCGAGTATCCGCCGGGCTACGACGCCCAGGCCAACCTCGACGTCTACGGCACGAAGCACATGAACCCGAATCCGACCATGATTCCGGCGATTGCGTGGGGCGTTCGCATGTACGACCACGGCGCCTTCACGCCGCGCCCCACCTGGCTCTTCGGCCCGAAGGATCCGGTCCAATCCGGCTTCATGGCCTATGGCGATCTTCGCGTCGCCGCCGATTCCTACGACAGCGGCACGGGCGGTAAGAAACAGTCCACCGTTGCCGCTCGCCTCAACCTCGACATGGACCTCGCCCCCACCGCCACCGAGCGTATCCATGCATTCACGCGGCCGCTCGACAAGGGCGGTCAGTTCACGCGGTACGACGTCAGCGGTGCCGTCAAAGACAAATTCACCCGCAAGTTCGACTTCGACCTCGACACCCTTTTCTTCGAAGGCGACCTCGGACAGATCACCGGCGGCCTGCAGAACCACGCGGCCAGATTCGATCTGCCGATCGCTTTCGGGAGGATGCCGTTCGTCACGCAGAACGGCGTCTGGATCGAGGATGCCTTCGACGGCGCGGCCTTCAGCTTCACGGCCAAGAACATCCCGTCGCTCGACGTGAGCAACACCGACCTCACGTTCTTCGCCGGGTGGGCTCAGCTGACCACCGATGCCGCTCCGAACTCGTCGAGGAACGGCGTCTTCGGCTTGGCCGGATTCGCCGACGCGAAGAAGGGATACATCGAGTACGGCTATGGCTATGTCAAAGCCGACGACGACAATCTGAGCTACCACAACGTGACCGCCGCGTTCAGCAGACGGTACTACGGCCGGATCTCCAACAGCGTCCGTGTGATCGGCAACTTCGGCCAGAAGGGCGATCCCGGCAAAGCAAAAACCGCCGACGGAGCGTTGTTCCTGTTCGAGAGCTCGCTCACGCCGAAGTATCTGAAGCTGGCCCAGGCCAATCAGTCGAATTTCGTCCCGTACCTCAATCTCTTTGCCGGCTTCAACTCGCCGCAGTCGCTCGCCCGCGGCGCCGATTCCGGCGGCGTGCTGCGCAACACCGGCATCACGTTCGAGTCCGACGGCATGACTGCCTATCCGACGCTCGACGCCAAAGCGCACAAGTCTTACGGCGGCGCGCTGGGGCTGGAGTACCTGTTCGATCTCGCTCATCAGATCGTGATCGAAGGGTCGGCTGTCCAGCGCATGAGCGGAAACACGGCGGGCGATCAGTACGGGATCGGCATCCGCTATCAGCAGCCGATCAGCCCCGACCTGATCATCCGTTTCGACGCCATGAAGGGCTGGCTGCAGGGGCAGAAAGACGTTTACGGAGTACGCGCAGAAATCCGTCTCAAATTCTGAGGAGGTTCTCGATGTCTGTGTTTCAGCTCAACGTCAACGGCAAGGTGCATTCGGTCGACATCGACGGCAACATGCCTCTGCTCTGGGCCATCCGCGACGTCCTTGGACTGAAGGGGACGAAGTTCGGCTGCGGAGTCGCGCAGTGCGGCGCCTGCACCGTGCAGCTCGACGGCGTCGCGGCGCGCTCCTGCTCGGTCGACGTCGGCGTGGCGCAGCTCTCCAAGATCACCACGATCGAGGGACTGTCGTACGACGGCAGCCACCCGTGCCAGAAGGCCTGGGTGGATCTCGGCGTCCCGCAGTGCGGCTTCTGCCAGCCGGGCCAGATCATGACGGCGTCCGCGCTTCTCAAAGCGAATCCGCACCCTACAGACGACGACATCGACCACGCAATGCGCGGCAACATCTGCCGCTGCGGCACCTACCCAAGAATCCGCGAAGCCATCCACAAAGCGGCGGGGGATCGGACATGAGCACGATCTTCAGAGTCACTCGCAGGAAGTTCCTCCGCGACCTCGGCGTCGGCACTGGCGCGCTGGTGCTCGGCTCCTACATCACGCCGGAATCGCTCTTCGGCTCGAGTTTCACCTCGAAACTGTCGAACATCATTAGTCACGGCATCCCCTTGGGCGCGTTCGTGGCCATCAAGCCGATAAGCGGCGACATCACAATCTACACGCACCGCGCGGAAATGGGCCAAGGCATTCGCTCAAGCCTGGCGGCTGTGTTGGCCGACGAGATGGAAGCCGATTGGAGTCGGGTCACGCTCCGTCAGGCGGACGCCGATGCCGTCAACTTCGGTGTGCCGTATCCCTACGCCATCCCCGGCGGTCCCGCGATCGTCAAGGGGGAGGACGCGCAGTTCACTGACAGCTCGCGAAGCATGGCCGCGTACTTCCAGGCCATGCGAATCTTCGGCGCCGGCATCCGGCTGGTGATGATGCGCGCGGCCGCGCTGAAATGGGGAGTCAACGTCAGCGAGCTGGAGGGGCGTGAACAGCAGATCTGGCACAAAGCCAGTGGCCGGTCTGCGCGATACGAGCATCTGCTATTGGAAGCCGCGAAAGTCGCGAAGCCCGATCCGACGCTTGATGAAATCGTCGCCGTGTTCAAGCCGAAGGATCAGTGGCGTTACATCGGCAAGAAGATGCCGTTCGTCGACGCTCAGGACATGGTTACTGGTAAGTTGGTTTATGCCGCCGACATCGATCGTCCCGGCATGCTCACGGCCATGGTCGTGCGCTGCCCGGTCGCCAACGGCGCGCTCAAATCCTTCGATGCGAGTGCGGCGCTCGCTGTTCCAGGCGTCCGATTTGTCGAACCCGTTCTGCCTCCGAATTTCGGTGGCGGCATGACGGGCGGCGTCGGGTCCAACTTTGTACCGCATGCGGGCGTCGCGGTCATCGCGGACAACACCTGGGCCGCGCTGCAGGGGCGGCGGGCGCTCAAGGTCGACTGGAACCTGACCACATCTGCTGGTGTATTCAACGCCGGTTACGACTCGGATGCGTTTCGCAAAGATCTCGAAGCCTCGACGGCCAAACCGGGAAAGCCGGCGCGGTGGAAGGGCGATGTCGACTTCGCGGCCGCGGCAAAGGTCGTCGACGCGGACTACTACGTGCCGCATCTGGCACAGACGCCGATGGAGCCGCCCGTCGCCCTTGCGGTTTACGAAAACGAGAAGTGGGAGATATGGGCTCCGACGCAGGGTCCGGAGCTCGCACAGCATTACGTCGGCTTGGCGATGCTCGAGCCGGATCCGATGAAGTGGCTGATCTGGCAGGCGACAGAACTCTCCGAATTGTTGAGAGCAGACGAAGTGGTAACACAGAAGGCCTTTAACGAAAGTATGGCTGCTCTGCTGGGAGTCGATCAGAAAACCCTGTTTCAGATGCGGGACGATCTCAAGAAAAAGGTCAGGGACAAAGTCCGAATCCATCCGACGTTGTTAGGTGGCGGCTTCGGGCGTAAGTCCAACCCCGACTACATCATGGAAGCGGCCTTCCTGGCTCGTAATCATCCCGGAGTGCCCATCCGCGTGCAGTGGACGCGCGAGGACGACATCAAGTTCAGCTTCTACAACGCAGTCAGCGGCCAGTCGTTCAAAGCGGGCCTCGGCGCAGACGGGCTGCCGACGTCCTTCCAGCAGCGTAGTGCTTTTACTTCGTTCTTCGCGACCTTCTTTCCTCCGCCTGAGTACGTACCCGAGGCGGCGAGAGACATCTTTGCCAAAGCGCGCGCAGGTTTTCACAACGGCGGCGAGTACCCGTACGGCTCCGCGATCGAGCGAGCCCAGGGACTCGAGGACATGCCGTACCGGATCGATAACATCCGCATCGAGAACTCGCCTGCGCCGAGTCACATTCGCTGCGGATGGATGCGTTCGGTAGCCAACATGTACCACGCCTTCGGACTCTGCGCCTTCGCCGATGAAATGGCAGTCGCGGCCGGCCGTGATTCGAAAGACTATCTGCTCGATCTGATCGGGCCGGGACGGCTCTTCAAAGACGCGGACCTGAAAGCCGAACACGTGATGGTCTTCGACAACAATCTCTTCCCCGTCGATCGAATGACAGTTCCGATCGGCGGGAAGGAACGCGAAGTCATGCCCGGATATCCGCCCGACACACGTCGGCTGCGGTCGGTGATCGAACGCGTCGCCACGGAATCCGGTTGGGATCAGAAGAAGGGGAAACTGCCGAAGGGCCGTGGACTCGGCATCGCCGCGCATCGGAGCTTCCTGAGCTACGTCGCGCTGGTGCTGGACGTTTCGCTCAACGATCGCAACGAACTGACCATCAACGAGGCTTGGGCCGCTCTCGACTGCGGTTTCGTGGTCAACCCGGACCGAGTCCTCGCGCAGATGGAAGGCGGTATCAACTACGGCCTGAGCTTGGCCATGCTCGGTGAGATCACGGTCAAGAACGGTGGCGTCGTCCAAAACAACTTCGACGACTATCCCGTGCTACGGATTCACCAGACGCCGAAAAAATTGTCGGTCTACTACGTGGACCCAAGCCCCGAGGTGGTCAAGACCTATCCGGGCGACGGGGTGCCGCCGACCGGAGTTGGCGAGCCGCCCACTGCAGTCGTGGCCCCCGCTCTGGCCAACGCCATCGTCGCCGCGGGCGGCCCGCGCATCCGCTCGATCCCATTCAACAAGTTCATCACGATCCATTAGGTGAGCCGGGCGCGGACAATGATCCGCGCCCGTCTTTGTACTCTTCCACTCATGCGCGAGATCGAAAAAGGCATCGCCGTCCACCATAGCTTTCTGAGCTATGCCGCCGTTGGCGTCATTGCCCTAATCCTCGCTTGTTCCACTCATACGCCTCGCCCGATACACGGCGGGGCCGACTCCGCATCCAAGCGCGGGAGCGAAGAGGGGATGCAAGGATTCACCGACGGCGATAGGCCCCGAGTGGCCGGCTCGCGCTTCAGTGTCGTGCGCGACGCCGTCTTCGCCAACCCGTATCAAAAGGTATGGGGAGCGAAAGGGAACGCGCCGCTCGAGCGCTTCCCGGTCACGTTCATGCCGCTGCTCAAAGGCATGCTGCCCGGCGGCGGGACGTGGCAGTTCCTCGCGGCAGCCAGACGCGTGCTTGCCTCCGATGCCGACCTTCGCTGGGGCCCGGACGGGAAGGGGTACCAACGCCTCCTCCACACCAACGCCGTCATCATGACCGGCCGATGGGAGATCACCGAAGATACGCCCTATAGCGGCTACTTCCACAAAGGGAGCCGCGGCCTGATCGTCGCCCGCTACTCCACGTGCTGCACGGAAACGCGCCGCGGCAACATGCGGTCGCTTTCGATGATCGGCCGCATCTACCCCACCACCGATCCGAACCATCCTGAGTCGCTGCCGACCGCGTGCTTCATGAGCCAGGAAGACATCGGCGGCGAGGTCACGGCGAACATCAATGACGCCAAGCTGCGCAACGCGCCGAACACCACCGTCAGCCGCCGCGGCAGCGGCATGGCCATTCTTATCCTGTCCGGGATTGTGTTCAAAAAGGCCGAGAAACAGCCGACCATCCGGCAGGTCTACCAGATCGCCGAGCTTGGAAAACCGCCCGCCGAGCCGACGCGCGCCCCCGAGTTCATGCAGCTCACCGTTGCCGCGGGGCAGCCTGTCATCGCCGGCGATAACCTCGACTTCCGCGACGAGATCATGGCCCACATCTACGACCCCGGCGATCCCGCGCCGAAACGCAAGCTTGTCTTCGATGTCGAGACCTCCGACACCGGCACCACACACGGAACTGCATTCAAGGAACGCCGCGACATCACCAACTGGAAGAAGATCGGAACCATCAGCTTCGACGCTGCCGTGGTCTCGTTCAACGGAGACCACGTCTTTCACGTGAACCATCCGGCCTGGCGGGAGGATCGCAACGATCCGCGCACGGTGGTTCGGAAGTAGCAGAATTCTCAGCCATGCACGAGATCGACAAAGTCATCGCTGCCTGCCGTTCGGTGATCGACGCCGGGAGCCGTGGCGTGCTGGTCACCGTCGTGCGCACGCAGGGCTCTACGTATCGGCGAGCGGGGGGGCGGGCGGTGATCGGGGAGGATGGGACGCTCGCGGGCGCGATCAGCGGCGGCTGTCTCGAGCGCGACATCGCGGAGCGGGTGGCGATGTGGCTGGCGGACATGAATCCGCGGCTGGTCACGTATGACTCCACGCGCGGCGACGATTTGATCTTCGGCCTCGGGCTTGGATGCCGAGGAGTGCTCGATCTGCTCATCGAGCCGTTCGATGCGGCGCATCTTCCGCGACTCGTTACCGGCTTTCAGTGGAATGGCGTCGAGCCAGCGGAGTGGACGACGATTCTTCCCAATGGCGAGACGATGATCGAGATCCTTCGGCCGCCGCGCGCGGTAGCGATCTTCGGAGGCGGCGACGCCGAGCCGGTCGCGCAGTTTGCACGCGCGGTTGGATGGCGCGTCGATGTGATCAAGCCGCGCGCGGAATTCGATGCGGGCGCGTTCGATGCCGCGGTTGTGATGACGCACAACTTCGCGCGCGATGCCGACATCCTCCGCCAGCTTCTCGCGTCGCAGATCCAGTACATCGGCCTCCTCGGTCCGAAATCGCGCGGCGATGAATTGCTCGCGGAAATCGGAGCCTCGCGCGACCCCCGCCTCCATAGCCCGATCGGACTCGACCTCGGCGGCGAGACTCCGGAAGAGATCGCGCTTTCGATCGTGGCCGAGATTCAAGCCGCGTTCGAGCGCCGTTCCGCGCGTTCGCTGCGCGAGCTGAAGGTGCCGATCCACGAGACCGTCGACAAGCCGGCCTGCGCCTGAGCGTCACACGCTCGCCATGGCCATGTGCCCCATGCCGCCGATCTTCAACTTGTCCGTGCGGCCGGCGAAGTAGCGGCGATTGAGCGCCTCGGCGCCGAAGTCTTCGGCCGAGGTGAAGCCGAGGCGTCGGAGATCGGCGATGAGGTCGGCGGGGTCGAAGAACGTTTTCCACGGGTCGCCGATGGCGGCGACGCGACTGGCCATCGCGTTGAAGATCAGACGCGACGTCCAGCTCATCGACTCCGGCGGGACGGAGTAGTCGAAGGCGACGGCGGTTTGCCTGGGCAGCGATGCGATGTAGCCAAAGGTCGCGTCGATGGCCGGCCGTTCGAGATACGGAACGACGCCGAGCCATGAGAAGAACGCGGGCTTCGTTTCATCGAAGCCGGAACCACGCAGCGCGTCGTCGAGTTTCGTCGTCGTGAAATCGATCGGTACGAACGTGAGCGACGACGGGATTTCGATTTCGCTGTGCGCGAGACGCTGCCGCTTGATCGCCTGCGTCGCAGGATGGTCGACTTCGAAGACGCGCAGCTCGGGGAAAGGATTGCGATAGGCGAAGGTGTCGAATCCCGCGCCGAGGACGACGTACTGCCGCACGCCGTTCGAAACCGCGGACGCGAGTGCATCCTCGGCGAACCGGCTGCGCATGACGAAGAACGCGCGAAGGTATGGACTCAGCTTGTTCGCTTCGCGCGTGGGCGGATTCGTGCGCAGTTCGTGGGCAACCTCGGGACGGATGACGCGCAACGCGATCGGATCGTCGAGCACTAGCGGACGATCGCGAACCTGATGCGCGGCGCGGCGCTCGGCGACGCGATCCGCGGTGCGGCTGGCCTGGCCTTCTTCCATCGCGCGATTGTAAGGGCGTAGATAACGTAGTGCCGTCGCCTCGCCGCCATTGGACAAAGCTGCCAATAACTCCTAGTCTTCTCGCACTTCCATGACCCGGATACCTCTCGCTCTCCTCTCGCTCCTCTTCGCCGGCTCCCTCTTCGCCGACTCCGCGCAGGTCGACTTTCAAGCGTACGTGTCGAACCAGTTGAGCACCACCATGGCGGCGGCGAACCATGGGCCGGATGTCGCTCGGAACAGCGTCATCACCGTCGATATCCCGCCGGGGCTCGTGCTGCAGCGGCTCTACGGGACGGTAGGGGATTGCGATCTCGCGCGGCGGCCGGTGCGCTGTTCGCTTGGGGACCTTCCGGCCATCGATCTTCCGAACGCCGTGTATCCGCATTACATGGGCGCCGATTTCACGGCGCCGTTCGCCGATGCGACGTACGTCGTGACGTTCACGGTTTCATCCGATACGCCCGATCCCAATCCTTCCACGAACACCGCGTCGGTCACCTTCACCACGAAGCTGGAGGAAGACCTCGGCGTCCTGGTCCACCTGGCTCCCGACGTCGACCGGATCGAGCCAGGACAATCCGCGTTGTTCTGGTCATTCGTCGGCAACAATGTGCGCAACAACAAGACGCCGAATGTGCGCATCGACTACGCGGTGACGAACGGAGTGATCGAGAAGATCGATGCGCCGCCGGGGGTAGCCTGTTCCGTCAACGAGGCCACGGCCGTTTGTACGATCGAGGCGCTGCCGCGGGATCTTGGCAACATTAAGGTCACCGTCAGGACGACGCCCGACCGATTAGCGGGGAAGGCCACCTTGTCGATGCGTGCTACGGGCGATGTTCCGGAGAGTGCGCCCGCCAATAATCAGGCGGAGAGCGTCATTCCCATCTATCAAACGTATGCTGTGACTTCGATTGCCGACGGAGGCTCCGGCTCGTTGCGTGACGCCATCGTGCAGGCGAACGCGCACTGCACTCCCGGGCCATGCCGGATCATCTTCGAGATTCCTCCTCCCGTCCCGGCCGAGGGATGGTTCACAATCACGCCGGTGGAACCGTTGCCGGCGATCACGGCAGACCGGGTGAGCGTTGAAGGATTGCGGCAGACGACATTCACAGGCGATTCGAACCCGCGTGGCCCCGAGGTGGCCATCGACGGTCATCTGGCGCGGCGCGGACTGAAGATCGTGTCGCGATGCGAAGCGGTCATCGAAGGTCTGGCCCTCGGCAACTTCGACGAAGACTATGGACTGAGCTTCAACGCCGGCGCCGGTTGCCCTGACTGGAACCGGCCCGATCACCGGAGCGTGGCGAGCAACATGATCGGTGTCGATCCTACCGGCACGACGCCGTGGCCGAATCTGCGCGGCCTCAACCTCGACGGAGCGGTCGCCACCGTTTCGAAGAACGTTGTCAGTCACAACCAATTCAGCGGCATCGGGATGTGGAGTGGATCGGTCCATTTCGAGAACAACCGGATCGAGAGCAATGGTGCGAGCGGGATCTTCCTCGGTCCGGCAGTCGTGCGCGCCCAGATCGTCAACAACATCATCGCCAATCAGCGCGAGATGGGTGTGGCGGCCGCACGCAGCAAGGCAACAGTCGACATTCGCGGCAACGCCATGAAGGACAACGGCGGCCTCGGGATCGACTGGGGACTGGATGGAGTGTCGCCAATCGACGCCGACGATCGGAACGGCCCGTCGAATGCCCCGGTCCTTCTCTCGGCAACGTACGACGTCGCGCAGAAAAAGACGCTGATCACGCTCTCGCTCAAGAGCACACCGCTGAGCACGGACCAGTACCGTGACGACCTCATTGACGTCTACGGCAACAGCACACCCGACGGAGACGGAGAGAGGCCTCTCGGGACCATCCACGTCAAACCCGGCACCAACGGGATCATCACCATATCGGTGGCCGGCGACCTCCGCGGGCAGTGGCTCAATGCGACGTGGTCGCGTGACAACCCGATCGAGAGTTACGAGCCTCTGCCTGATCGCGCGACGTCGGAGCTGAGCAACGCCATCTTCGCCGGCCAGGGATGGCTCCGGCCCCCCGACCGCAGCCGGCGCTGATCCGCAGATTTACGCAGATGAGACGCAGATGAAGACCGCGTTCATCTGCGGATAAACTCTCGTTCCATCGAAGGAGAGATCGATGAAACGAATCGTCGTCGCGCTGTTGTTTGTCGCCGCTGCCGCTCATGCCGATCGCTGGCAGCCGTCCGATCGCCTCCGCATCGCCAATCTCAACGATCCGCAGATTTCGCCGGACGGCAAATCGGTCGCCGTCGTCGTCGCGCGCGCGAACGTGAAGGAGAATCGGTGGGACGGTGATCTCGTCCTCATCGACACCGCGACCGGCGAACAACATCAACTCACATACGATCGCCGCGGGGTGGCCGCACCTCGCTGGTCGCCGGATGGATCGCAGCTCGCGTTTCTCGCAAATGCATCGAGCGATCGCGATGCGAAACGGCAGATCTGGATACTGCCGGCGCGCGGCGGCGAGGCGCATCGCATCACCGACGCCGCGCGCGGCGTGCAGCAGTACGCGTGGAGTCCGGATGGTTCACAGCTCGCGTTCGTCACGTCCGACGAGCCGGTTGCGAATGAGGAGAAAGGCAATCGTGCCTTTGAAATCGGCGACGACGATTACCTCACCACCACCGCGCCGTCGCCGTCGCACATCTGGCTGGTCTCGGCGTCGGGCGACAAGTCGCGGCGTCTGACGAGCGGCTCGTGGAGTCTGCCGGTTGCGCATCCTCCCGGTCCCGCGCCGTCGCCGCTGGCGTGGTCGCCGGACGGCAAGACGATCGCCATCACGCGCCGCGAAACGCCGCACGGTGGAACTCCGAACAGCAATCGCGTCGCGCTCGTCGACGTCGCCTCGGGTAACGTCACGCGCCTGACCGCGCGCGAGATGGACGAGACGCAGCCGGTTTTCACGCCTGACGGGACGCACATCGCCTACTGGCATTCGCGCGCCGGCGAGCCGGGAAGCGAGAACGCGATCTGGATTTCGCCGGCGAGCGGCGGCCCGGGGGTCGAGGTCACGAAGGGCCTGGACCGCAATATCTATCGAACGGTCTGGCTGCCGGACGGCAAGTCGTTCATCACCGGCGGCCACGACGGCACCTCCACCGCGTACTGGTTGCAGCCGCTCGACGGCGCGGCCCGCCGCATCAACATGGGCGGAGTGGAGCCGTACTTTTCGTACTGGATCGATGTGTCGATGGCGAAGAACGGCGCGATTGCGTTCACCGGATCGACGCCGTCGCATCCGCGCGAGTTGTACGTGATGTCGTCGCTTGACTCCGCGCCGCGCCAGCTCACGCGCATCAACGATGCCGCGTTGGCGGGGAAAGAGATCGGACGCACCGAGGCCATCACCTGGAAAAACGAAGGCTTCGAGGAAGACGGCGTGGTGACGTATCCGCCCGGCTTCGACGACACGAAAAAGTATCCGCTCGTGCTCTACATCCACGGCGGTCCGCGCTCGTCGTCGGGTGTCGGCTTCGCCACGATCCCGCAGTCGTTCGCGGCGAAAGGCTGGATCGTCTTTCAGCCCAACTACCGCGGCAGCGACAACCTCGGCAACACCTACATCCGCGCCATTCGTGACGACGCCGGCGCCGGCCCGGGACGCGACGTCATGGCCGGGCTGGAAGTGCTGAAGAACCGCGGCATCGTCGACGAGAACCGCATCGCCGTCGGCGGCTGGTCGTACGGCGGCTACATGACCTCGTGGATGATCGGCCACTATCCGATCTTCAAAGCCGCGGTCTCGGGCGCCGCCGTCAACAATCTCCTCGACGAGTACGTGCTCTCCGACAACAGCCTCTCGCGCCGCCTGACCTGGGGCTCGCCCTTCGTCGGCGACAACATGAAAAAGTACGTGGAGCAGTCGCCGATCACGTACGCGTCGAAGATCAAAACACCGACGCTGATCATGAGCGACACCGGCGACGTCCGCGTCCCGATCACGCAGTCGTACCAGATGTACTACGCGCTGAAAGACAACGGCGTGCCGGTGAAGTTCATCGCCTTCCCCGTCAGCGGCCACTCGCCCGAGGATCCCATCCACGCGACGGAAATCGAGAGGCAGTACGTGAATTGGTTCGCGCAGTATTTGAAGTAGCTCCGGTTTTCATCTGCGTCCATCTGCGGATAAAGCTTTGATCCGCAGATTGCGCAGATGTCCGCAGACGAAAAAGATCGGCTACTTCAGGTTTGAGCATCCTTTTCTTTCGGAGGCAGCGGCTCGCCAAAGTCGCGATGCCATTGCTCGCGGTACTCGTCATCCGCGTAGTAGCGAAGATAGATTGCGTTGTCTAGGAGCACGTCACGGTGCGCTCGCCGTGCAAACGCGCACCGTATACTCACGCTCCTCAATGCCAGTGCAATCGGGAACGCGGCTCGGGCCTTACGAGATCGTTGCGCCTCTTGGCGCGGGCGGAATGGGGGAGGTGTGGAGAGCGCGCGATACGCGGCTCGATCGGAGTGTGGCGATCAAGGTTCTGCCGGCTGCGCTTACGAATGACGCGCACTTCCGCAGCCGGTTCGAGCGGGAAGCCAGGACCATCTCCCAACTGAATCATCCGCATATCTGTACGTTGCACGACGTCGGCGAAACGGACGGGATCAGCTACCTGGTCATGGAGCTCGTGGATGGCCAGTCGCTCGCGGATCACATCGGCCGCGGGCCGCTGCCGATGAGTGAGGTGCTGCTGTATGGGTCGCAGATCGCCGACGCGCTGGACCGGGCCCATCGAGCGGGAATCGTTCATCGCGATCTGAAGCCCGGCAACGTGGTGATCACCAAAGGCGGCGTGAAGCTGCTGGACTTCGGGCTGGCCAAGATTGCGGCCCCGCCGAACTCGTCTCCCGATGAATCGACGATGGTGCATCAGGAGCCGCTGACCGGCGATGGGATGGTGGTCGGCACCGTCCAATACATGGCGCCCGAGCAGCTCGCGGGTGACGCCGTCGATGCGCGCAGCGACATCTTCGCGCTCGGTGCGGTGCTGTACGAGATGGCTACCGGGAAGCGGGCCTTCATCGGATCCAACAGAACGTCGCTGATCGCCTCGATCATGGCCAGCGCGCCTCCGCCGATGACGCAGCTGCAGCCGATGACTCCCGCCGCGTTTGAGCATGTCGTGGCGAAGTGTCTGGTGAAAGATCCGGAGCGGCGCTGGCAGAGCGCCTTTGACATCGCTGAGGAGTTGCGGTGGATCGCGGCGGGCGGCTCGGGCGCAAATGGAACGGCTGTTCGACGCACGTCACCGTCGCGCCTTCGCGCGGCGATTCCATGGATGGTTGTTGCCGCTGCGGTTGCTGTAGCAGGGACGGCATTGTGGCGAGGGCGCAACCCGCCGGCCGGCCGCGTCACGAAAACGATCGTCAGCAAGGATGTCGAGAGCTCGGGGAACATGTCGCCGGCCATTTCTCCCGACGGCCGGCATGTCGCGTATCCGTCCGAGGGCGCGTTGTGGATCCGCAGTCTGGATGAGCTGGAGCCGCGCAAAGTGCCCATCACCGGCGAGCATCAGCCGGTGCTTTTCTGGTCGCCGGACAGCAAATGGATCGCGTTCATCAGCGATGACAAACTCTGGAAGATTGCGGCGGATGGGAGCACGCCGGTGCTGGTCGCGCCGTTGTCGCGGATCGGGCACGAGTTTCACTCGGGCGCGTGGGGAGCGGTTGACCGGATTGTTCTGGCAGCGCTTATGGGAGGGATCTATGAGATGTCGGCGCGCGGAGGCTCGCCGGTGGAAATCGTGCCGCTCGACCCCGGTCTCGTCGATTTTCACAACCTCTCATTCCTGCCGGATGGAAAAACGATTCTGGCCGTTCCGCACAAGCTGAACAACATGATGGGCATCGAGGTCATCCGCGGAACGAAGAGGCAGACCGTGGCCACGTTCGACGCGACGGTACGCGACGCCGTCTACTCCCGCACCGGCCACCTGCTGGTGAGCCTTCGCGGCCTTAATGCAGGGGTATGGGCGGTGCCGTTTTCGATCGACACGATGACTGCTCGCGGCAAGCAATTTCTCGTCGCGGACGGCGCCGGCGCTTGCAGCGTTTCGGGCGACGGCTCGCTCACCTATGTCACCAACATCGACTATGCGCCGACGCAGATCGTGCGCATTGATGGCGCGGGAAAGCTGAGCGGCAACGTCGGCTTCCCCATCCCCAATGCAGACGATTTAGCGCTTTCGCCTGACGAACGCAGGCTGGCCATCTCCGCTCGCGAAGCCGACAACTCTGGCAGCATCCAGATTGTCGATCTGGCAACCGGCACCCGGCGGCGTCTGACGCAGGGCTTTCTGGACGATCATCCGGTGGCATGGTCGCGCGACGGCCGGCGATTGATCGCGAATCGCTCGCCGACGTTGAATTGGAGCGATCCACGCTTCGGCGTCTGGCTCGTTCCGGTCGATGCTTCCGGCGAGCCTCGGAAGGTGGTGACCGGTTGGAAAGGGACCATTTCGTCGGATGACCGGAGCTTGATTTACCTGACCGGCCCTCGGCCTGTCGACGCCGCGATCGTCACTCTACCCATGGGCGGCGGCAATCCTGTTCCCGTCGTGAAATCGGTATCTGCCAATCCGAAAACACGGTTACTGCTCTCGCCCGACAACCGCTTCCTGTTGTACACCTCAAGTCCGGGAGGCACGGACGAGATCTTTGTGACTCGCTATCCGAGCGGCGAAGGGAAGTGGCAGGTCTCCCATGGCGCGGCTTCTCCAGCGTTGTGGAGCCGCGACGGCCGAACCATCTACTTCGCCTCGGAGAACCGGCTGATGGCCGCCTCGTTCACGGAATCGCCTGCCGTGACGATCGGAGAGCCCAGATTGGTGTTCGATGCAACGCCACTCAAGGTCAGCCTGGATCGGAACTTTCAAATTCTTGCGGACGGCGCCGTCATCGCGGTCCAGAATCTTCCGTCCGATAAGCGCCAGGTGGTGCTCGTCCAGAACTGGTTTGCCGAGTTCCGCGACGACGGGAAGTGAGCGCTGCCGTCTGAAATAATTGCCGCCACCCCTCCCTTTGCGTATCCTTGCCGGCCCGGTCCAACCGCGGCCGGACATTCTTTTGACAATCTGGGCAGCTCCTTGAGCCATCGCAGAAGGCGAGGCTCCGCTAGGCCAGAAGGAGGATTTATGAGGACTTATGAAGTCCTGTTCATCCTTTCTCCGCAGGTACCGGAGGAAGAGGCGACGACGCTTTCGACAGAGTTCAAGCGCATCGCCGAGGGGACAGGCGCGAAGCTCACGCATGAAGAAGCGTGGGGTCGTCGCCGTCTCGCATATCCCATCAACAAGTTCAACGAAGGCAACTACCAACTCCTCGTGTTCGAGACCGAGGCTGGGCTCACTGAGCTCGACCGCCGGATGAAAAACTCGGACCGGATCCTGCGCCACATGATCGTGCGCACGGATCTCGATCACAAACGCGCCGAGAAGCTGGCCAAGCGCAATCCGAAGAAGGAGCGCTTGCGTCCGGCTCCGTCCTTCGCGCCCAGCGGTTCGGCACCGGCCGCGGCTCCCATGGACGCCATCGCCGTCGATGCGCCTGAAGCCGACGAAGCGGCTCCGGCTGAATAAGAGGAGAGGAGACCAATCATGGCAACTGAAATGAGACGACCTGGTGGTGGCGGCGGCGGTGGCGGCCGCGATTCCGGTGGACGCGATTCGGGCGGACGCGGCGGAGCAGGCGGACAGCAGGGCGGCAAGAAGAAGTTCTTCTTTCGCCGCAAGCGGGTCTGCAAGTTCTGCGTGGAGAAGCTCGAGTACATCGACTACAAAGACATCAAGACGCTGCAGCAGTTCATCCCGGAGCGCGGGAAGATTCTTCCGCGCCGCATCTCCGGCACGTGCGCGCTGCACCAGCGCAAACTGCAGAACGCGATCAAGCGTGCCCGCATCGCGGCCATGCTTCCGTTCGCGACGGACTGATACGAACCAATGACCGAGACTCTGCAGCAGGATGAACCGGTGGCGATCCCGGTGCGCACGTTCGGGAAGCAGGCCCGCAGCATGGCCGGCTACACGCTCGTGACCGCGCTGATGTTCGTGTCGCCGCTGTTCGTCTTCATCCCGGCATCGCTGCTCCATTGCGGAATCCGCATCGGACGGCGCGCCGCGTTGCTGCTGCTGGTTCTCTCGACCGCTGCCGCGGCGCTGCTGATCTATCCCGCCGCGGCCGCGGCCACCGCAGTCGAAGCGTCGGCGAGTTACGGGTTCCTGCTGGGACTCTTCCTCGCCATCGCCGTGCCTGCGTTGGCGGTGCTGCCGATGGTGGAGCGCGGCGAGAAGTTCGGCCGCGTGCTGCTGTCCGCGCTCGTTCTCAGCGCCGTCGGACTTGCGGTCACGGAGTTGACGATGCGTACATTCGGGCACTTCTCGTTGTACGCGTCGCAGGTCGCGGACGTGCACATGCAGACGGCGGTGATGGTCGGCCAATTCGTCAAGGCGGGGTATCCGGCGGATCGCTTCCAGTTCCTTCAGAAATGGACCGACCTGTGCGTGCCTGCATCGCTGCTGACGGCGGCCGCGACTGCGTTCGTTTTCAGCCTGGTCATGCTCGGACGGCTCCGGGCGTGGCGCGATTTCCTCGTCCGGCGCACGCCCGATGCGGTCATCGCCAATCCCTATCGTTTTCGTTATCTCTCACTTCCCGAATGGCTGCTGTTCGCGTTCGTCATCGGCGGTCTTTCGCCGCTGGCCAGCGGGATGCTGCAGCAGGTCGGTGCGAACATCCTGGTCATTACGCTTTTCCTGTATCTGTTGCAGGGGCTGGCCATGTTCCGGATGTTCGTCGCCGCAACCGGCGCGGGGCCGCTGGGCTCACTGTTCGCCTGGATGCTTCTCGGCATTCTCATGCTGACCGGCATCGCGCCGCTGCTGCTGTGCATCGCAGGGCTGTTCGACTCGTTTTTCGATTTCCGACATTTCAATCGAAAGGATCACTCAGATGAAAGTCATTCTCATTGACGAGATCCGTGGCCTCGGCGGCCGCGGTGACGTCGTCACGGTCAAGGATGGCTACGCGCGCAATTTCCTGATTCCGAAGCAACTCGCGCGCGAAGCAACCCCCGGCAACCTCAAGTCGATCGAACAGGAGCGCAAGAAGTGGGCTGCGCTCGGTGATCAGGAAAAAGCCGCTGCCCAGAAGGCAGCCGACAGCGTGAAGGGGATGAAGATCGTCATCCACAAGCGCGTCGGCGATCACGGCAATCTCTTCGGCTCGGTGACGTCCAACGACATCGCCGATGCACTGACGAAGAAGGGCATCGAGGTCGACAAGCGCCGCATCGAGCTGGCGCATCCGATCAAGAGCGTCGGCGTGCATGACGTCGAAGTCCGTCTGCATCGCGAAGTGGCCGCGCACATCCAGGTCGAAGTCGTCCCCGAGGGGAAGGAATCGATCATCGATGTCGCGCCGGCTGCTGCCGCTGCTCCGGCGCCTGCCGAAGCAGAAGCCGAGGCGTAGTTTGATTTCGTAGCGCCGGCCGCTGGCCGGCTGGACCGCCGCCGGCTCGGCGGCGGTCCCATTCGCTACGCGCCAGCGAGCCGCTGGCGGTCCAGCCGGCGAGCCGCCGGCGTTACGAGTCGCGCGTCGCTGATATCCTCACCGCCACATGAGCGACGACCGTTTTGTCGATGCTCCGCCGTCGGGAGCCGAGGGGTGGCGCGACGTCTGGCAGAACGACCGGCGGTTCCCTCAACGCAAAACCGCGTTCGGCCTTCTGCTGCGGCTTTTTCAACGTCTTCTCGATCGCGCCACGCGCGCGGAACGGGACCGGCAACGCGATTTCAATCTTGCCCTGCTCGATCTCGTCAGCGATCTCCGCTCCGACATCGGCCGCATTCGCGACGATTTGAAACGCGACATCGAGACGGTGCAGCGCGACGTCCGAGTTGCCGATGAAGCGCTTGCCGAGGAGCTGCGAAAGATCCGCGAACTGATTCCGATCGCCGCGAAGCGCAATGACTCGCTGATCGCCGCGCTCGATCAGAAGATCGAAACGGTGGCGGTGCGAGTGCGTGATGTGACGAATCCGGTACTCGCGTCGTCTATCGGCTCGGATTTTCTCTACCGCCGGTTGGAAGATGGACTTCGCGGTGTGGTCGATGTCGCTGATTACGTTGCGCTGGCTCAGGCACCGGTGATCGACGTCGGCTGCGGGCGAGGGGAGTTTCTGATCGCTTGTCGTGACGCCGGCATTGCTGCGCGCGGCTTTGACACGAATGAACGATCGGTCGCCGATCTCGTCGCCCGCGGAATCGACGCATCCGTTGCCGGCGTGCCGGGCTGCTTCGCGAACCTCGCGAATGCGTCGATCGGAACGATCGTGGCGATGCACGTTGTCGAACACTTGCCGGTCGACGCGCTCTTCGCGCTGTTTGCAGAGTCCTCGCGGGTGCTGCGAAGCGGGGGATTGCTGATCATCGAAACTCCAAACGCCGAATCGCTAGCCGTCAGCGCCTCCGAGTTCTGGCGCGATCCCACCCACCTCGCACCCCGCCACCCCGCCGCCCTCACACTCCTCGGACGCGAATACGGCTTTGCGATCGACGAGATTCGCGCGATCCATCCGTTCCCCGATTCAAACCGCTTCGTCGCCACGAGCGAGGATCTTCGTTCTCTCGTCGACGCACTTAACGACCGCGTCTTCGGCGGACAGGATTTGCGGTTGGTGCTGCGTCGCAATTAAAAGCGTTTCACCACAAAGACACAGAGGGCACAAAGAGATCCCTTTGTGCCCTTTGTGTCTCTGTGGTTCAAACGCTTTGCGTCCCCACATCGATCACGCTCTCGCTCGGTGGCGGCGGCGGGATGCGGTGCGGGATGAATCCCAGCAACAGTCCGGAGATCAGGCCACCGATGTGCGCGACGTTGTCGATGTGCGGAACTGAGTAACCGATGGCGAGGTTGACCGCGATCCAGAAGACGAGTTGGGCGATGAGGCTGCGCGTCCACGGCTGGTGGCGGTAGAGCGGGGAGCGGCGGATCGAGAAGATGAACGCGCCGAGGATGCCGAAGACTGCGCCGCTCGCGCCGACCGCCGGACCGTGGTTGTAGAGCGAACTGGCCAGGCCGGCGATGATGCCGGTCGAGAAGTAGATCAGCGTGAAGCGTTTCGAGCCGAAGAGAACTTCGTACAGCGTTCCGAGCTGATAGAGCGCCCACGAATTGGCGAGCCAGTGCAGCCAGCCGGCGTGCAGGAACATCGACGTGATCAGGCGCCACAGTTCACCGTGCTGCACGAGGCCGGGCACGATTGCGCCGAGATCGATCATTCCCTGGTCGGTGTCGTACGCGTGGGTCAGCACTTCGAATGCGAACACGATGGCGATGATCACGAGCAGCGCCATCGTTACCGGAGCCTTTCGTTTCATCGGGGAGGCTCCATCATCGACGACACGCGGCGCATCAGCACGTGTGCGAATCGCGGGAAGAGTTCCTTGAGCCGCATGAACGCCATCGCGCCGATTGGCAGAATCCGCCGGTACTTCCCATCTTCGGCGGCATTGGCGATTGCCTTCGCGACGCTCTCCGGTTTGATGGCCAGCACCAGCCGCGACGCGCCCGGCATCTTTCCGCGTTCAGCCTTCACGAAGAACTCCGTTTCGACGGTGCCGGGGCAGACCATGGCCACGCGCACACCGCGGCCGAGGACTTCGTCGCGCAGCGTTTCGGAGAAGCCGATCATCGCGAACTTCGTTGCACAATAGCCGCCCATCCGCGCGTATCCCATGATGCCGGCGATCGAGGCCACGTTGACGATCGTGCCGCGCCTCCGCGCCAGCATCTGCGGCAGAACTGCCTGCGCGCACCAGACCGCGCCGAAGTAGTTGGTTTGCATCATCGATTCGAGATCGTCGGACTTCGCGGACTCAAACGCGTCGAAAACCGCGAAGCCGGCGTTGTTGACGAGGACGTCGACATCGCCGGCGACGTCGATCAAGTGCTGGCAGTCGGAGCGTAGCGTGACGTCGGTGACGACGGTGCGGCATTCGACGCCGAGCGCGCGGCAGGCAGTCGCAACTTCTTCGAGCAGTTCGGCGCGCCGCGCCGCGAGAACGAGATTCGCGCCGCGGCGGGCCAGTTCCAGCGCCGCCGCGCGGCCGATTCCGCTCGATGCTCCGGTGACGACCACCGTCTTGTTTTTCAACGCCGAGGTCATGAACGCGCACTCATATCACGTGCTACCCTTCGCGCCGATGTTCCGGCGCCTCCTCCTTCCAGCAGTTCTCCTCGCACTCGCCTGCCACCACGAATCGGATTTTCCGAAGTTGTTTCCTTTGCCTGACGCTCAACTCGTCAGCGAGGCGAACAAGCCGGTGCGGATCAGCGAGATGAAAGGGAACGTCGTCGTCTACGACTTCATCTTCACGAACTGCGCGGGGACGTGTCCGATGATGACGGCCACGATGCAGAAGCTGACGAAGAGGATTCCGAAGCAGTCGCCGGTGCGCTTCGTTTCGATCAGCGTCGATCCGATCCGCGACACGCCCGAGGTGCTGCGCGGCTACGCGATGTACGCGCGCAACGATCCGCGCTGGCTGTTCCTGACCGGCGACCGGAAGACAATCGTCGATCTGTCGGTGAAGGGCTTCAAGCTCGCTGCCGGCGACGCGACGGACGCGGCGAACGAGTCGGTCCTGCACAGCGTGAAGTTCGCGATCGCCGACAAGAACGGCGTGATCCGCGAGTACTACAGCGCCACGAACGATGATGCGGTGGATCACGTCGCCAGCACGGTCAACGAGCTGCTTCGCGAGGATTGATCTGCTTTTATCTGCGACATCTGCGGATGAAGCTTTTATCCGCAGATGTCCCAGATGAAACAGATAGGTCTGCTAGAGTCTCGCGCCGATGCAGATTCTTCCAGCGATCAACGCAACGCTCAACGGCACCAGCGGAGTGCTGCTGCTCATCGCGTACGTGTTCATCCGGCGGCGCAACATCGTGATGCACAAGCGCTTCATGCTGGCGGCTTGCGTGACCTCGCTCGTGTTCCTGGCTTGCTACGTTCTCAATCACATCCTGCGGCACGGCGTCGTTACTCGGTTCACGGCGACGGGGTGGGTGAGGCCGCTCTATTTTTCGATTCTGATCTCGCACACGATTCTCGCGATCACCATCGTGCCGATGGCCATTCTCTCCGTGCGCAATGGACTGAAGATGCGCGTGGCGCAGCATCGCCGCATCGCCAAGTGGACGTTCCCGCTGTGGATGTACGTCTCTGTAACTGGCGTGCTTGTCTACTTTTTTCTCTACCAGTGGTACCCGTCCGCATGAGCGTGCGATATCTTCCGCCGAGGAGATTTCTGTGACGCAGTTGATGGAGACTGACCTCGATCCCGATCCGTTCGTGCAATTCGAGCGCTGGTTCGATGCCGCGAAAGCCGCCGGAATCGCGATGCCCGAGGCGATGACACTGGCAACGTCGGGATTGGAGGGCGAGGTCGCAGCGCGCATCGCACTCCTCAAATCGTTCGATCATCGCGGCTTCGTTTTCTACACGAATTACAACAGCCGCAAGGCGAAGCAGATCCACGACAATCCGCGCGCTGCGTTGGTGTTCTGGTGGCAATCGCTGGAGCGTCAGGTTCGTATCGAAGGGGCAGTGGTGCGGACGACGGAAGAGGAGTCGGACGCCTATTTCGCGACGCGCCCCCGCGGCAGCCAGCTCGGCGCCTGGGCCTCGGAACAGAGCCGTGTGCTCGCGGGCCGCGGTGCGCTCGACGCGCGTTTCGAGGAGCTGTCGACGACCTACAAAGATGTTCCCATCCCGCGTCCGCCTCATTGGGGCGGCTATCGCGTGATTCCGCTGCTCTTCGAGTTCTGGCAAGGACGCAGCGATCGTCTGCACGACCGTTTCTGGTATCGCCTGCGCAGCGATGTGAAGGATTGGGTGGTGGAGAGGTTGTCGCCTTAGGCGTTTTTCATCAACTCTTCGATCCGCTTCGCCAACTCATCCCTCGTCGCCGCAAACCTCTCCGCCCCGCTCCCATCGCCCCACGTCGGATCTTCGATCGGCCAGTGCTCGATGCGCGCGGCGCCTGGCCAGAGCGGACAGTCCTGCGCGGCGGAGTCGCAGACGGTGACGACGATGTCGAAGGTTTGATCGAGAAACTGATCCGCCGATTTCGACTGCGCATCGCGAATGTCGATTCCGATCTCCGCAAGCGCCGAAATCGCGAGCGGATGCACCCATCCCGCCGGCCGCGATCCCGCCGAAACGACATCCACCACATCTCCATGAAACGCCCGCATCAGCCCCTCGGCCATCTGACTCCGCGCAGCGTTTCCAGTGCAAAGGAAGAGGATGCGTTTCTTGTCGGCCATTCGTGGATTGTACGCGGCGTAGTGCGGGCGTCTCGCCTGCATCCGGCGGCCGTCCTCGCCCGGCGGTGGTTTCTAGAGTCATTACTCGGCCTGCATTGAATCCCAGAAACCCCCGTCGGGCGAGACGCCACGCCGGATGCAGACGAGGACGTCCGCACTACGGCGTCGTCTTCATGATTTCGACGATCACCGGCTTCAGTCCGTTGATGATGAACTGAATTCCGATCGCGCCGAGGAGTAGCGACATGATTTTGGTGAAGACGGCGCGGCCGCGGTCGCCGATGATGCGCGAGAGCGGAAGCGCGGACAGAAGCACGAGCCAGGAGACGACGCCGACGGCGACGATGGCCACGATCACCGCCAGTCGCTGTTCGATGTCGGGATAGAGGTTGACCAGGACCATGACCGAGGTGATGGCGCCGGGGCCGGAGAGCATCGGCACGGCGATCGGAACGATGGCGATCGACGACGGATCGATGTCCGCCTTCTCGACGTCGCTGTCCTCGATCCGCTTTTCGCCGCCGATGTTGAACGCGCGGCGATCGTCGGCGATCAGGCTGCGCAGCGCATTCGTCAGAAAAAGCACACCGCCCATGATTTGAAACGCCGGCACGGTGATGCCGAAGAAGTTGAAGACGTAGTTGCCCGCCAGAAAAAAGACGGTGAGGACGGCGATGCACGAGATGCCGGCCACGAAGGCGACACTTGCACGCGTCTTTCGCGACGCGCCATCCGTCAGCGCGATGAACGACGGCGCGACCGCGAGCGGGTTGACCATCGTGGCCAACGCGACGAAGGAGAGGAGTGCGACTTTGTACAGCGGCATCGCGTGATTATTACGCGGGAAAAGCGTTTCACCACAAAGGCACAAAGGACACATGGATCTCTTTGTGAGCTTTGTGTCTTTGTGGTTAAACGGTTTTGACCTCGATCGCGCGATCGACATCCACGTCGATGTACCAGACCAGGCCCTTGCAAGGCCGTCCGGTGATCGCCGACATCGCCGCGCAATAATTCGCCACCTGTGCGCAATCGCGCGTGATGCGCTCCTCGGACGGCTGTCCGCTCTTGTAATCGATGACTAAATCGTCGTCGCCTTCGCGGACGAAGCGGTCGATGCGGCGTTCACCGTTCGGGGTCAGCAGCGGAACTTCGCGGCCGAGGAGCTCGGCGTTCGTGATGCGGCGGAAGGTTTCCGATTTCGCGAGGACGGCGACACGCTTGCGGACGAGGGTTGCCGTCGCGGCGTCGACGCCTTGTTCGGCGGCGAGCGATTTGAGGAGCGGCTCGATCGGCGCGCGGCCGTCCCAGATTTCGAGGACGCGATGCAGCAGGATTCCGGCGCCGCGTTTCTGCGCCGAGGCGCGGCGGGTGAGGACGTCAGCGCGCGCCAAAATCTCCGGAGGCGCGGCGGGCGAGGGGAGAGACGGTTCCACGATCGGAAGCGCCGCAAGCTCCGCTTCGAGTGCGGCGTCCGCCAACCGGCGGCGCGTCCGCACGCCCGCGCCTTCGCCGGTCACGCGTTCGAACGCAATGGGGACGGTTTCGCTGCCGATCGTCACCATCCGCACCGTTCGTGAAGAACCGTCCGGCCATGCGATCGACGATGGATTGAAAATCTCGTCGACGTATTTGTAGAACCCGCGCTTCTGCGGCGCGCCGGCGACGAAGACCACTTCTTCCTTCGCCCGCGTCACCGCGACGTAGAAAAGCCGGCGCGTCTCCGCCTCCTCGCGTTGCGTGCCGATGTCCTTCAGCGACTTCGTGCCCGAACGCGTGTCGCTCGCCGACAGTGTCTCCACTTGTCCGGTCAGCACGAGGCTTCGCGGCTCGTCGACGAGAAAAATGTTCGGCGGCGGCGATGGGAACTCGAGATCGGGGAGGATGACGGTGTCGAACTCCAGCCCCTTCGCCGTGTGGACGGTGAGGATGCGTATCGCGTCGTCGGTGTCGTCGGCGAGAGACGGCTCCATCTCGTCCGGCTGCGCGCGGCGTCGCGAAATCTCGGTGACGAATTGCCGCACCGAGCCTCCCACGCGCTGGTCGTACGCGAAGGCGATCGCGCGAACGTGTTCGAGATGGCGCAGCGAGCGCTTTCCATCCGCCGAGGCGGCGTAGAGGTTTTCGATTCCACAGGTTCGGATGACGAGGTCGATCAATTGCGCCACCGTCAGATGACGCGACGCCGATCGCAGCGATTCGAGTACCGAGGTGAATTGCGGATACGCGTCGTTGCCGAGCGCGATCTCGAGATCCGTCAGCGCGAAGTACGGTGTTCGCGCTGCCGAAACCTCGGCGCCGCGATCGAATGGAAAGGCGATCGCGCGAAGTACGGCCAGCAGATCGACGGGAGCGGGGCGATCGAGAAAGAGCCGCGTGGCAGGCAGCACGTAGCGGATGCCGCGGCGATCGAAGACGTCGAGATAGTCGTCGAGCTTGCCCGTGCGACGAAGCAGCAGTGCGTACTTGCGAAGCTCACCGCCGCGTTGCTCGATCCACGCCGCGATCGCCTCGGCCTCGGCCACGAACCTATCCTCGCGATCGCCGCCGACCGGCGCGTCGAGAAAGGTGACCGAGGCATCCGTTTGCGTGTCGGCTCGCGCGGCAGTGAGGCGATGGTAGAGCGGCCGGAAAACGTTCGGGTCCGGCTCAGTCTCCGGGAAGATGTACGCGAAGATCGCATTGATCGTCGCGAGCAGTTGCGGCGTGCTGCGAAACTGCATTTCGAGTTTGCGATGCTCCGCCCCCTCGGCGAGCAGGCCGCGCGTGAAGGCGCCGTACGTTTCGAGATCGGCGCGGCGAAAGCCGTAGATCGATTGCTTCGGATCGCCGACGATGACGGTGCGGCCATCGATCACCGCGCCGTCGCTGTTTCGCGCGAGCAGGTCGATGATGTTCGCCTGCACGCGGTCCGTGTCCTGAAATTCATCGACGAAGATATAGTCGAACTGCTCGCGCGCGCGGCGCAACACAGCCGGATCGCCGAGCACGCTCTGCGTCCGCAACAGAAGATCGTCGAAGTCGACGACGCCACGCTTCCGCTTCTCCTCTTCGAGAAAGGCCGCGAATCGGCGCGTCAGCGCGAGCAGCGAAACGGCCGCGCGATGAGACGAAAGCTGGTCGTAGACGGAATGACTCTTCTTGTCCGACGCACGCAGCACGCGCAGCGGCTGCTTGTATTGCTCGTTCACTTTGCCGCGCGGAAGATCGGTCGTGCGAATCTCATTCGCGATCGGCCGCAGATACTCCAGCCACGTCTCGATCGTGCTTCCGCGCGGCGGCGGGCGGTGTTCGCGAAGGTAGTCACAAATGCCCGGAACGGAATCGCAGCCGCGCAGTTTCTCGATCGCGATCAGCAGTTCGTGTTCGATGAGATCGAGCGCGCCGAGGTCGTACGTGTCGTCGAGGAGGAGATCGCGGCGGTCGAGCATCGGCAGGATGATGTTGCGGACCAGGAAGAGATAGCCGACATGTTCGAGCAGCACTTCCCAATCGCGTTTGGCCTCGGCGGTCGGATGCAGGCGCGTTTCGTGGTCGACCCATGCGTCGTACAGCTCGCCGTAGAGCAGCGCGCGCTCGAAGCCTTCGATGATCGTGAATTGCGGATCGAGTCCGGCCTCGATCGGAAACTGACGCAGAAGGTTCTGGCAGAAGGAGTGAATCGTCTGCGAGCGCAGCGACTCGATCCGCCCGAGCTGGGCGATGCAGGCGCGGTGATACGCGTCGCGTTGTCCGCTCGGAACTTCGAACAACGGCGTCGCGGAACCGATCGGCCACGAAACGCTTTCGCCGGAGTCGAAACGCAATGCGAGCTCGGTGAGCGCCTGATGAATGCGGTCGGCGATCTCGCCAGCCGCTTTTTCAGTGAAGGTGACGAGGACGATTCGCTCCGGCTGCAACGCTTCGTCGCCCAGCAATAGCCGCAGCACCGCGGCCACGATCGCGGTGGTCTTGCCGGTGCCGGCGCCGGCTTCGATGACGATATTGCGGCGGCGCGGTCTGTCGAATGCGAATGCCGACTGTACGGCCACACCGCTCAATCGGCGCCTCCGCCGAGGAGCGTGCGCGGCTCGTTGTGACGCGTGATCAGATACTTCTCGGCGAAGTCGTGCTTCGTGCGGCAGGAGTGATTCACGGGGCAGTACTTGCACGCGTTGAAGTCGGCGTCGTCATCGGCTGGAAACGCGGGAAAGACGCCGTCGATGATCGACGAGACGAAGAGATTGAGAGTGGTGCGTAGCTCCGCTTCTTTCTCGCTCAACTCGAATGCGAATCGCGTGGCGTTCGTGTCGCTGGTGACGAGCGGCTTGATCGCGCCGCGCACCTTCGCTGCATCCGCATCGAAAAATTGCGACACGGCCATCGCGTACAGCGCGAGTTGCAGCCGCACGCCGCGATCGATCTTCTTGCCGAGGTCTTTGTGGCGCGTGGCCTTGCCGCCTTTGTAGTCGATGATGCGATAGCCGTCCGCGCCGGCGTCGATGCGGTCGATGGTGCCGTCAACGCGCAGATCGACGCCGTCAGCCACGCCCATCACGAACGGTTCCGGATGATCGGGAACGGCGCTGTAGCGCGTCTTGCCGAAGCGATATTCGAAGTGCTTCGGCCGGAAGCCGTTGCTTTCGAGATCGGCGAGATCGTGCGCGACGAACTCGCGGAGGATGCGTTTGGTGGCGGTGCGTTCGATCTCGCGCATGGTCGGATTGAACGGAGGGATGTTGCCGGCGATCTCGGCGAAGGCTTCGTCGACGAGCGTATCGAGGCGATTGCCGATGACGTCGTCGAGTTGCGGCAGCGCGGCGGCGGCGCGAGCGTAATCGTCGTCGGTCAGCGTTTTGTAGAGGCGTTCGAGGATGCCGTGATCGAGCTTCCCTTTGTCGCGGGCGTTGAGTTGCAGCTCGTGCTCGGGATCGTCGACGTCGCGCACGCCGAGGATGTGCTTGAAGAAAAACTTCTGCGGACACTCGCCGAAATCTTCGAGCTGGGTGGGGGAGACAGAGGTGATGGCGTTGGCGAGTTTGGCGCGGAGCGTGGCGTCGTCATCTTCGGCGAAGAGGTAGCCGTCGAAGACGGATTTAGTTCCCATTCTCGCGAGTAGTTGCAGCTGGCGGCGAGACGCCGCCAGGCCAGCCGGCGGGACGCCAGCGCTCCGAACGAAGGTGCTACCGAAATTCTTGAGCAGCTCCGTTTTCCGCTCCGGCTGCTGCGCGATCACGAAACTCTTCAGCAGCGGCGACGGACGGAGCGTCTTGCCGAATCCATCGCCGCCGGCGAATGAAAAATGCACCGTCTCCGCGCCGTCGAGCAGAAGCTGAAAGAGCATCCGCTCCTCATCGCGCCCATCGCCGATCTCGCGAACGTCGAGCCGCTGCCGGTCGTAGTCGGGGAGAAGTGGATCGTCGACGCGCCGCTGCGGAAAGACATCGTCCTGCATGCGGACGACGAAGAGGTGCGCGAAGGAGCGTCCACGAAAACGCATGACGTCGGAGACGAAAACCGGGTGGCGGGTGTCGGGTGTCGAGTGTCGGACGGTTTCGTTCTGCAGCGCGTCGATGATCGTGGCGGCATCGAAGCGGACGTTCCATGGACTGGTGCGACGGAACGTCGCGGCGATGTCATCGATCGCCTCGGCGGCGGCGATATCGAACTCGGTCTCGATCGCAAACTTGCTCAGCGCGTTCGCAAGAAAGTCCGCGGACTCAGTCGCGCTCAGCGTTGCTTCGGGGGCTAGCGGTTCGATCTCGGCGAGCACCTCGACATACGCATCGACCGCCGCATTGCGCGAGATCGGCTCCAGCTCTTTGCTCGTCCCGCCAGCGATTCCGTAGCGGCGCGTGGCCATGTCAATTTCGTCGATGTTCAGCGCACGTTTCGAAACGAATCCGCCGCGGAGGATTTCGATGACGTCGCCGCGCGGAAAACCGTTCTCGCGAAGACGCAGCAAGGTGGCGATGGCGCGTCCAAGGCGATGCGCGACCAGCGGAGTCTCGTCGACGGTCGAAATCGCGAATCCTTCCGCGGCGGCGAAACGATTGAGCAGCGCGACGTCGTACGGATCGAGCGCGCGCGCGACGATGCCGATATCGCTCGCGTCGACGCCCGACTGCAGCAACGCGCCGGCCGCGCGGCACGTCTCGCGAAGCTCGATGGTACGCGCGTCGTACTGCGCGACGTCCCATTGCGTTTGCTTCGGGTCCGGATCGTCGGCCTGCTCGCCAAAGCTCGCCACAAACGGCTCCGCGAATCGATACGCATCGCCCTCGGCCGCCGGAACGTAAACCGCTTCCAGTTTTTCGATCGCGCGCAGGGCTTCAACCACGCGCCGCTGCGCGCCAGTCATATCGTAGAAGCCGGCCACGATCTGCGGCTTGATCGCGACGCGCCCCCTTTCGATGATTGCGGCAGCCCGGCGCAGCAAATCCGCCGGATCGATCGCATGCACCTCCGCAATGAGGCGCTCGTACTCGCGCCAGGCGCGCACGAGCAACTTCGTCCGCGCCGCGTTGCGCAGCCGCGCGTTGCGCGCGCGCGACTCGAACTCTGCCAGTGTCGCGCCGCCGTCGCGCACGTCGCGCCACGAGCGGTCGATCATCGCCGCAATCCCGCGGCTCTCCATCATCGGATCGTCGATGCTCCGCACCGCCGTCCGCATCGCGAGACGCCGCTCAGCGTCCTTCGCAACGCGCGGAAACTCTCCCGCGACATTGACCACGCGCGCCGCGAATGTTTCGATCGTCTCGATCCGCAGTCCCGCGAACCCGCCCGGACGCCGCCGCAGAAGCTCCGCCGCGATCGCGTTCGCCACGCCGCCGGACGCAACCAGCACCTCCATCCCGTCACCTGAGATCAGGCGTTCAGCAACCTCGGCAGCAATGTCGCGGTATCGGGCCAGATGGAGGAGAGGCATCGACGATTCGGAACGCGCATTATCGCATGCAGTATTTTTGACTCGCAGCTCGCATCAGATCGTCGGACTTGCAGGACGCAGAATCTCCCGCACCACTGCCGCAACCCGTTCCGGCGCTCCTGCAGCATCGCCGTCACCAGCCGCGCGGACGATGGCGCTGCCGACGACGATTGCGTCGCAGCGGTCCTTGAGCGCTTCGTAGTGCTCGTGCTTCGAGATTCCGAAGCCGACGGCGAGTGACCTCGTCACTTGTTCGCGCACCTCGTCGAGGCGCGACAGCAATGCAGGATCGAGCTCGCTGCGCGCGCCGGTGACGCCGGTCGTGGAGACGTAGTAGACGAAGTCGTCGCTGACGCGATTGACGGCGGCGATGCGCGCGTTGCTCGATGTCGGCGCGAGAAGAAAGATCGATCCCAATCCTCGGCTCTTGAACGCCGGCTTCACTTCCGCCGCGGCCTCGACGGGCAGGTCGGTCAGCAACACGGAGTCGATGCCCGCATTTTTCGTGTCCTCTGCAAACCGCTCGATGCCGTAGCGCAGCACGGGATTCAGATACGAGAACGCGATCAGCGGAATCTCGCTCTGCTCGCGAACCGCGCGCGCGATCGTGAAGATGTCTCTGATCTTCGTCCCGTTCTGTAACGCGCGCTGCGCGGCGGCCTGAATGACCGGACCATCCGCGATCGGATCGGAAAACGGAACACCGAGCTCGATCGCGTCGGCGCCGGCATCTTCGAGCGCGCGGATGACGTCGATCGTCGGACCATCGCCGCAGGTGACGTAGGCGATCAGGCCGCACCGATGCTCGGCTTTCAAGCGCCGAAAGAGTTTGGCAGTGCGGTTCACGGTGTCATCCTGAGCCGCCGCAGCCGCGGAGGCGAAGCCGGAGCGGCGGAGGACGGTCGAAGGACCCCCAGCTGGTAACCCGGTTGGGCGGCGGTATTCGAAAGAGGCAAGCACTTGGGGGGTCCTTCGACCGTCCTTCGGCGGCTCAGGATGACAGCGTTCACTTTCCCTCCAACGCCGCGATCTGCGGCACATCTTTGTCGCCGCGGCCGCTGAGGTTCACGACTACGATCTTCTCGCGGCCGATCGAGGCGCCGTTGCGCAGGAGCCAGCCGAGGGCGTGGGAGGACTCGAGCGCGGGGATGATGCCTTCGCATTCGCTGAGTTTGTGGAACGCTTCGAGCGCGAGGTCGTCGCTGCAGTCGTAGTACTCGACGCGGCCGATCTGTTGCAGGTACGCGTGCTCGGGACCGATCGACGGGTAATCGAGGCCGGCCGAGATCGAATGCGTTTCCGCGATCTGGCCGAACTCGTCCTGCAGCACCATCGAACGTGTTCCGTGCAGGACGCCGAGCGCGCCGCCGCTGAAGCGCGCGGCGTGTTCGCCGAGGTTGCGTCCGCGGCCGCCGGCTTCGACGCCAATGAAGCGGATCGATTCGTGTTTCAGCATCTCGTGGAAAAGGCCGATCGCATTCGAGCCGCCGCCGACACATGCGATGGCCACGTCCGGCAGCGCGCCAGTGCGCTTTTTGAGTTGGCCGAGCGCTTCGCGTCCGATTACCGATTGAAAATCGCGCACGACCAGCGGATATGGATGCGGGCCGAGCACGGAGCCGATGATGTAGTGCGTCGTGCGCACGTTCGTGACCCAGTCGCGGATCGCTTCGTTGATGGCGTCCTTCAGCGTGCGGCTTCCGCTCGCGACCGGCACGACCTCCGCGCCGAGGAGGCGCATGCGAAAGACGTTCAGCTCCTGCCGCGCCATGTCCACCTCGCCCATGTAGACGACGCAGTGGAGGCCGAGCAGCGAGCAGGCGGTGGCGGTGGCGACGCCGTGCTGGCCGGCGCCGGTCTCGGCGATGATGCGTTTCTTGCCCATCCGCTTGGCGATGAGCGCCTGGCCGATGGCGTTGTTGATCTTGTGCGCGCCGGTGTGATTGAGATCTTCGCGCTTGAGAAACAACCGTATCCCGCCGCACAACTCCGCAAATCTCTTCGCCTCGGTGAGCGCCGTCGGACGTCCGACGAAATCGCGCAGGACGTCGTCGAGCTCCGTGCGGAACTCGCGATCGCGTCGCAGTTTTTTGTACGCCGACTCGAATTCATCGAGCGCGGCCATCAATGTTTCGGGAACGTACTTGCCGCCGAATTCGCCGTAGTAGCCGCGGCGGTCCGGCATCGTGGCCGTCTTCATGCTCTCCTCACGCGCTCGAACAGACGCGCCACTTTGTGGTGATCCTTGATGCCCGGCGACGCTTCGACGCCGCTGGCGACGTCGATCGCATCCGGTCGCACCATGCTGACCGCGGCCACGACGTTGTCGGGCGTCAGTCCGCCGGAAAGGAAAAACGGTTTCGAACGCTCGTAGGTCGCGAGCAGCGACCAGTCAAATCGTCGCCCGGTCCCGCCGGAGCGCCGTTCGTCGAGCGTGTCGAAGAGCAGCCAGGCCGCGTTCGGCGTGGCGTGCGTGTCCGGCAGCGTGCCGCCGACGTGCAGCGTTTTGATCGCTGGGAAGCCGAGCACACCGATGTCGTCGTCGCTTGCGCTGCCGTGCAGTTGCACGAGGTCGAGAAAGCTGATTGCGCGGATCAAATCGGCCGATGCATTCTGAAACACGCCGACGATCTTCGGAGGATTAGCCGTCTCGCGCAGCCGTTTTACGATGTCGCCCGCCTTCTCCGGCTCGATATGCCGCGGCGACGACGGAACGAAGATGAATCCGAGGAAGTCGGCGCCGGCCTCCGCGCAGTAGAGCGCGTCCGCTTCGTTCGTGATGCCGCAGATTTTGATTTTGGTCATGATCCGAGCACCAGTTGCCGCACCGCCGCGGCGCGGTCGTTCTGTCGTAGCAGCGATTCGCCGACCAGGAAGGCGTTGAAGCCGGCGGCGCGAAGACGATCGATGTCCGCTCGCGTCTTGATCCCGCTTTCGGCGACGCGGATCACGCCGTCTGGAATCTGTTGCGCCAACCGCTCCGAGGCCCCGAGGTCGACGCTGAAGTCGCGCAGGTTGCGATTGTTGACGCCGATGATGCGTGCGCCACCAGTTACCGCGCGATCGAGTTCTTCTTCGTCGTGGACTTCGACGAGCGCATCACACGAATACGCATCGAGGCAGCGGATGAAATCGCGAATCTGTTTCGCATCGAGCAGCGACGCCAGCAAGAGGATCGCGCTCGCACCCGCAGCGACGCCTCGGATGAGTTGCGATTCCTCGACGACAAAGTCTTTCATCAGCACGGGAAGGTGACTAGCCGCTCTTGCGATCCACTCGCGAGAACCGCGAAAGAACTCCGGCTCGGTGACGATGGAGATCGCCGCGGCGCCGCCTTGTTTGTACGCGGCTGCAATCGCTTCGACGTCCGGGTTTTCGACGATCGTTCCTGCCGATGGCGATGCCGATTTGATCTCGGCGATGACGTTGATGCGGCCGCGGCGTAGCGCGGCGGTCAACGCGAACGGCGTGCGATTGCGCGCAGCGATCTCCGCGGCGGCACGGTCGGGCGGAGGTTCCGTGCCGAGGCGCGCGCGTGTGCGAGCGACGATGTCGTCGAGGATGGTGGCGCTACTCATTCGTCACCGCCACCAGCTCCTGCAGTTTCGCCATCGCGGCGCCGCTGGCGATTGCGTCGCGCGCCATGGCCACGCCGTCGCCAATCGTTGGCGCGGCGCCGGAAACGTAAAGCGCGGCGCCGGCGTTCGCGGCGACGATCTCCGTCCGCGCGCCGTTGCCGCCGGAGAGGATTTCGCGGGCGATGCGGGCGTTCTCGCGCGCGTCGCCGCCGGAGATTGCATCCAGAGGACGGCGTTCGATTCCGATCTCTTCCGGCGTCAGTTCGTAGCTCCGCAATTCGCCGTCGATCACTTCGCAGACATGCGTCGAAGCGGAGATCGAGATTTCGTCGAGCCCGTCGCGGCTGTGCACGACCATCGCGTGGTCGGCGCCGAGGGCGAGCAGAACCTGTGCGAGCAGATCGACGAGATGAAGCGAGTAGACGCCGAGCACTTGTCGCCGTGCGAACGCGGGGTTCGTCAGCGGGCCGAGGACGTTGAAGATTGTGCGAACGCCAAGCTCGCGGCGGATCGCAGCAACGGCTCCCATGGCCGGATGCAGCATCGGCGCGAAGAGAAATGAGATGCCGGTCCGGCGAAGCACGTCGCTCATCCGCTCAGCGTCCAGATCGATGTTCACGCCGAGGGCGGCGAGGACATCCGCGCTGCCGCACGATGACGACACCGCCCGATTTCCGTGCTTGGCCACCGAGGCGCCGGCGCCGGCGGCGACCAGCGCGGCGATCGTCGACACGTTGAACGTCCCGCGTCCGTCGCCGCCCGTGCCACAGGTGTCGATGATGCGTTCGCGATCGACTGTCAGCGGCGTGACGCGCTCGCGCATCGCCATTGCCGCGCCGGTGATCTCGTCCGCCGTTTCGCCTTTCATCCGCAGCGCGATGAGCAGCGAGCTTTTCTGGACATCGGAGGCGCGGCCGTCCATGACCTCGCCAAACACTTCGTACATTTCGTCGCGCCTGAGGTGCTGGCCGTCGACGATGCGGCGGATGGCGGCGTCGATCACTGGCGCACCTCCGCCAGGAAGTTCGCGATCAATTTGTCGCCGCCCTCGGTGCCGTACGACTCCGGATGAAACTGGATTCCGTAAATCGGCCGGTCACGGTGCGCGATGGCCATGACCACGCCGTCGTCGGTTTCGGCGTCGATGCGCAAGTCGTCGGGCATCGATTCGCGATCGACGACGAGCGAGTGGTAGCGCGCGGTCTGCATCGGCGTCGGACAGCCGGTGAAGAGTCCGCGCTTTTCGTGACGCACTTCGCTCAGCTTGCCGTGCACCGGAACGCGTCCGCGCACGATGCGCGCGCCGAACGCTTCGCCGATGGCTTGATGCCCGAGACAGATGCCGAGGAGCGGGATCGATTCGTTGGTGCGGATCAGTTCGAGGATGCGTCCCGCGCGCGCCGGCGTCCCGGGACCGGGCGAGATCACGATCGCTTCCGGCTCCTGATCGAGCAGGGCATCGACGTCGAAGCGATCGTTGCGGACGACCTGCAGTTCGAAGGCGGAGATCCGCTCGATCTGCTGGACCAGGTTGTACGTGAACGAATCGTAGTTATCGACAACGGTGATCATGGGAGCTCCTGAACGTCGCGCGCGGAAGAGACGGGATCAGGCGCTACACCATCGAGGCGAGGTTAGAGGGCGGCTAGAGCCAAAGCGACGAGCCGACCGGACAAACCGTCGACTCGTTTACCTCGCAGGTAGGGGCGTTCATGGCGCGCGAGAATAGCACAAGAACTTGCTTGCCGATCAACGCTCACTCCCGGAACGGCAGCACTTCCGCGGGCTCTTCGCCCTGCATCGTCAGGCGCAGCTTCGACGACTCGAGCGGGACCGTGTCGACCTGCGAGAGCGGCTCCAGCTCTTTGCCGCTGCCGGCCATACGCTGCATCTCCTGGCCTTTTGGCCAGAGGCGCGTGTCGATGGAGCGGATCGCTTTGTTGTACTGATCGACCGTCCGCGCCAGCGCACCGCCGACCTCGGCGATGAGGTCCATCACTTTCACGAAGCGGTTGAACAACTCCACGCCGGCGTCGTGCATCTTCTTCGCGTTCTCCTCGGTGCGCTCCGCTTTCCATCCCGCGGCGACGGCGCGCAGCAGCGGCAGAAGAACGGTGGGCGACGCGAGATAGATTTTTTTCTCGACCGCGTATTCGAAGAGCATCGGATCGGTGACGAGGGCGGCGGAGAGGAAATGCTCGCCGGGGAGAAACATGACCGTGAAGTCGAGGCTGTCGCCGACGCTGGCCTGGTACTCCTTGCGGCTGAGCGACTCGATGTGGCGGCGCAGCGTGCGCGCGTGAAGCGCGAGCGCGTCGCGTTTGCGCGACTCGTCAGTCTCATTCGCGGCCACGCTGTAATCGGTGAGCGGAACCTTCGCATCGACCGCGATGACGCGCTTGTTGGGCAGGTGGATGACCACGTCCGGACGCAGGCGGCGCCCTTCGTCGGTGAGGAACGTCTGCTGCGCTTCGAAGTCGCACAGCTCGCTCATGCCGGCCATCTCGATGCAGCGCCGCAGTGAATTCTCGCCCCACGAGCCGCGCACGGCCGGCGAGTCGAGCGCATTGGCCAGGCGCGACGCTTCGCGCTGCGACAGCTCCTGCGCCGCCAGCAGCGAACGGATCTGCTCCTGCAATCCGCCGTAGGCAGCGTTACGCGAATGCTCGCTCTTGGTCAGCTCGCCGGCGTAGCGGTCGAGCATGTCGCGTAGCGGCTGGAGCATCGTGTCGATCTCGGCCTTCTTCGTATCGAGCGACGCGACGATCTCGCCTTTCGAGCCGTCGAGATGCGCTTTGTTCAGTTCGAGGAAAGAGCTGCTGATCGTGGCCAGCGTTTTCTGCGCGGTGGCCGCGAACGCTTCCTCCATCTGCTTGCGGGCATCGCCGAGGAAATTGGCCTGCGTTTCGGCAACGGCGCGCGCTTGCGATTCAGCGTTCGCCAACCGTCGCGCTTCGACGGCGACGGCCTCGCTGCGCTCGCGTTCGGCGCGCGCGAGATCGCGCTCGGCCAGCGCGCGCTGAATCGCGCCGGTTTTTTTCGCGCTCGCAACCACCCACCCCACAATCGCGCCCACTAACAGCGAGAGCGCGATTACGCTGAGAAGAATCGTCATGACAGGCATGAACGGATGATGAGGTCTCGTTCGCCGAGGGTCAAGCGCGGCCGGCGGCGCCTCTCAGGACGTCGATGATCCGGTCGACTTCACTCTCCGTATTGTAGAAATGCGGTGAGAAGCGAAGCATCCCCTCCCGCGGCGCGCAGACGACGCCGTTTTCCTCGAGGAGGCGATGCCATTTGAGCAACGTCGGATCGCCGGAAGGCGGAAGTACACCGACGATGCCCGAGCGGATCGGACGCGGCGAGGCCACGCGCCAGCCGATGTCATCGAGCCGATCGGCGAGCAATGCCGCGATGCGCGTGGTCTCTTCGCTGATGTCGGCGATTCCGATTTCCAGCAGCAGATCGATGGCCGCGCGCAATCCATAAATGCCGGACGTGTTCAGCGATCCCGCCTCGAAACGCCTCGCGTCCGGCAGCAGGTCGATCGGACAGTCGATGAATTTCCCCTTGCGTTCGATGTTCGTCCAGCCGTATTCGAGCACTTCCAGTTTGTCGCGATGCTCCGCTGCCACGTAGAAAATCGCCGCCCCCTCGGACGCGCACATCCACTTGTGCCCGTCCGCAGCGAGGAAGGCGATCTTCGAACGCTTCACATCCATCGGCAGCACGCCGACCGACTGAATGGCGTCGACGCAGAACAAAACGTTGCGCGCGGCGCACAGTTCGCCGATGGCATCGAGGTCAGCCGCGAAGCCGTTGGGGAACGCGACCGCCGATACGGTGACGATGCGCGTGCGGTCGTCGATGCAGCGCTCGACGTCATCGACATTGAACGCGCCGTCGTGACTTTGCACCACACGCACTTCCACCCCGCGCCTGTCAAGTTTTCTCCAGGGAGTGGAGTTCGATGGGAACTCGAGATCGGTCGTTACGACGTTGTCTCCGGCCTGCCACCGGAACCCCTCGGCCACAAACGACAGCCCCTCCGAGGTGTTCTTCAGGATCGCGATTTCACCCGGCTCCGCGCCGATCAGCTTCGCCGCGGACGTGCGCAAGTGCACATACTCCGCGTACCACTCTTTCCAATGCAGCGCACCGAAATCGCGCTGATCGCGCACGAAGTTCTCCATCGCCTCGGACGCGCGCGTGGACAGCGGCCCGAGCGCGGCATGGTTGAAGTACGCGAGGTTCTTCGTGACGGGGAAGAGTTCGCGGAGAGAGGTCTTGTCCATCGTCGAGGAGTTTAACGTGACAGGAACGGCTGCTTGAGACGGCGTACCAGACTGTCGGCTACGCCGAGGTAGGGAACTGTGGTCATGCGGACTCTCCTAGGATGAACGTGATCAACGATCTTCACGCGATATGGATCGACAAGGATGCGTGCGTCGCGCTTTTCGGGTTGCTTATTGCGACGGTCGTCTCGATCCTCTCAGCGCTGGAACGGTCTAACCGGAAGGCCCTTTTCACGGTTCTCACGCTGATTGGATTCGGTGCCGGCGCATACGCTACCTGGATGCAACATAACAAAGCGGTTAAGAGTGACGCCGCAGCACGGAAGAGCGCGTCTGATTTGGAGGCCGCACAGCAGAAACTGCATGCGATCGAGGGCAATACCTCGGCAATGAAAGGGACGCTCAAACAGCTCGCAGTACTGAACGACCTTTCCAATGGCTCATACCACGTGCTACTTTCGATTGATCAGGACTCCTGCCATCCGTGCGACCGCATCGCAAACATTAAGAGGTTCAAGGATGACTTCCGGGTAGTGGAGAGAGGCAAGGCACCAGAGCAGTCCTACCGCCTAGTAATCGGCAAGAGTCTGACCCTCGCCGAAGCCGCAATCTTTCAGCAGTTTGCTAACGCCAATGCTCTGGCGAATGGACCGGCACGGATGGAATTGGATCAGCTCAACGACAAGGATTTCGACTGCAGGAGAGCACAGCGACCGCCCTGTCCGAAGGCAAAGAAGCGTGGGAGAGGTTGACGCCGTCGTAAACTGACCGGGGAATTGGGATCGATACGTGATCGCACCATGATCCGTATTGTCAGTGTTGTGGATCGTTATGAAGTGCCCACTCCAAACGCGCGCATGGCGGTTAGGCCTATTTCAACAGACCAGCTAGCTGCCCTCCAGCAGCGTCATGCTCGGTACACTAGACTTCCCCACCATGTCGCGTTTCACCTTTCTCTCCGCGGGCGAGTCGCATGGGCCGCAACTCACCGTCATCGTCACCGGCATGCCGGCTGGAGTTCGCCTTGATCGCGAGCGCATCAATCGCGACATGGCTCGTCGTCAGCACGGCTACGGCCGTGGCGGGCGGATGAAGATCGAGCACGATGAGGCTGAAATCGCAGCCGGCGTGCGCGGCGGCGAGACCCTCGGCTCTCCGATCGCGATCGTCGTCCGCAACGACGATTTCAAGAACTGGGAAGCGGCCATGGGCGTGTGGGACGTGGATCCTGCCGAGGCCGGGAAGCGGCGCGTTCATGCACCGCGGCCGGGACATGTCGATCTGATCGGCGGGATGAAGTACGACCGCCGCGATCTTCGCGACGTCCTCGAACGCGCGTCGGCGCGCGAGACGGCCTCGCGCGTGGCCGCCGGCGCGATCGCGAAAGAGCTACTGCGCAACTTCGGCATCGAGTTCCGTTCCGGCGTCGTCTCTCTCGGTGCAGCCGGCGATCCCGATTACGCCGCGACGTGGGACGAGCTCGCCGCCGTCGATGACGACTCACCGCTACGCGCCGTGAACAAGGATTCCGAAGCAGCGATGGTGGCCGAAGTCGACAAAGCCCGCGAAGCCGGCGAAACGCTCGGCGGCACGATCGTCGTGGCCGCGCACAACGTCCCCATCGGCCTCGGCTCGTACGTGCAATGGAACGAGAAACTGGACGGCCGCATCGCGCAGGCGATCCTCTCGATTCACGCGGTGAAAGCCGTATCGATCGGTGATGGCGTCGCTGCCGCGCAACGCGTCGGTTCCGAGGTGCATGACGCGATCTACTTCGACGCCGAGCGCCGATATCACCGCACCACGAATCGCGCCGGTGGACTGGAAGGCGGCGTCACAAACGGACAGGACGTCGTCGTCCGCGCCTACATGAAGCCGATCTCCACCCTCCGCCGCGGCCTCCCCTCGGTCGACATCGAAACTCGTGAACCGCACCGCTCGCAATGGGAGCGCAGCGACGTCACCGCCGTCCCCGCCTGCGGCGTCGTCTGCGAGGCGATGCTGGCGATCACGCTTGCGGATGCGATGCGGGAGAAGTTCGGTGGCGATTCGCTGGGCGAGATGGTTTCGAATTTCGAGGGGTATGTCGCGCGTATCGCTAAGTACTAATCCTGCGGCTCGCGAAGCGAGACGTCAGGATCTCCGGTGGCACCGCGCCGCCTGATTCCAGAAACGCAGATCGTTCAACCGGCGAAGTTCTCGCGCTGCACTGCCGCACGCGCGGCTTCACCCGAGATCCTGGAGATGCTGGGCGCTATCGCAGAAACGACAAATCAGTCAGACGCCAAGTGAGATCGAGCCAGTTCGGATTTTCGCGCTGGATCAACTCGACCTTCCGTGCTCGACGCCACTGTTTCATCGCGAGTTCCCGAGCCAGAGCCGCGGGATGGTCCGGAGTCACCTCGTAGTAAACGAGTCGATCGAAGTGGTACCTCGCTGTGAACGAGGTGACATATTTCTTGTCGCGGTGCTCGGCGACGCGGCGCACTAAGTCAGTAGTGGAGCCGATATACAGCGTGTGGCTCTTGTTGCCCAGGATGTAGACATAAGCTTCCACTGCGCGGCCTCACCGGAGATCCTGAACCCTCGCTTCGCGACGCTTCAGGATTACTTCTTACTAACTTCCACTGCGCGGCCTCACCGGAGATCCTGAATCCTCGCTTCGCGACGCTTCAGGATTAACCCCAAACCGCAGATGAAGATGATCACGCTGATCAACTGCGCAATGGTGAATGGCCCGAGGAACCGATCATCCTTCGCGCGAACGATCTCGACGAGGAACCGCTCAATCCCCATCAGGACTAAGAACAGGCCGAAGATGCGGCCCCGAGAATGCGGGCGTTTGGCTGCATACATCAGGATTGCGAACATTACGAACGCCGAGGCGGATTCGTAGAGCTGCGTCGGGTGGACGCGCAGTAGCTGATCGGGAGGAATCGACGGATCGATGTGGACGCCGAATTGGCGCAGCGATTCGGCGGTGGTGGGCGGCGAACCTTTCGGGAAGGCGATGCCGATCCACGAATCGGTCGGGCGGCCGTAGTCGTCGCCGACGAGAAAACATCCGATGCGGCCTAGCGCGTAGCCGATGGCGAGGGCGGGGGCGGCAGCATCGGCGACGGTGAGGAAGTCGATTTTCTTGATTAACAAGTACGCGCTGCAGCAGAGGACGCCGCCGATCAGGCCGCCGTACCAGACCAGGCCGGCGCGATCGAGGAGAAGGTGCCAGTCGCGAAAGAGGATCGCGTAGTAGATCTTCGCGCCGGCGATTCCGCCGATCGCGGCAGCCATCACGATCGAGGACGCCGCGTCGTCGGTCAGTCCGTAGCGGCGGAACTGACGCGTCAGCACCCAGCCGCCGACGATGAACGCCGCGAACATCATCAGGCCGAAGGTGGTGATCTCGAACGAGCCGAGTTTGATGAGCGTTGGATACATTGCGGTGGAGTCTATCGCGCTCAGGTCAGCATCGACTCGAGACCGGCCTTCTGGTCGCTGATGAAGCGGAAGACATCGACTTTGCCAGCCGAGTCGAGATGTTGCGACACCTCGAAGAGCTGGACCGACAGCAGCGTGTTCAACCCTTCATCCAGCACCGCCTTGCGGCGTTCGAACGGCAGCTCGGAGATGTTGGCGATGAGCATGTTCTCGTCGAAGCGGCCGTACTGGTCGAAGAAGACGCCGCTCCAGAGCTCGTCGCTTTCGGCGTTCTGCATGGCGGTCGTCACGATGTCGCGCGCCGGCTCCTCGCCGACCGCGTTCAGCAGCGCTGCGTAGAGACGGCCGAACATGTCGTTGTAGGTCGAGATGACTTTCAACAGCTCCGGCGAATCTTCGACGTCGAGGAAGACGGGACGGAACGACCTCGTCTCCGAGACCACCTCGATCAGCCGCGCGGATAGAAGTTGGAAGAGGATGCGCGTCACTTCGAACTCCGTCATCTCCGAGCCGCCGATCAGCGCGCGGATGGAGCGCTTGCCATCGAGCGTGTTGTAGAGCGCCACCTCGTGCTCGCTCATGTCGAGCGATCCGAAGTCCGCGTTCGCACCCTGCACCTTCATGAAAACCATGTCCAGGCTGGTGATTTTTTCGCGGATCACGGCCGACTCGTCGAGGCGGCGGATGCCTTCCATGATCACTGTCGACGTATTGATCGACAGCACGATGCGCTCGTTGACCAGTTCGTCCGCCGTGTCGCCGAAAACGAAGCTTCCCTCTTTCCAGCTGAAGAGCGAGTAGATGATCTCCAGCGCCTGATTCTTCACGCCCCACCACAGATCCTTCGGCGAGATCGCGCCCATCTGCACGAGCAGTTTGCCGTGGCGCGTGGTGGCGGTGACGCGGCGTTTCGATTCGTCGTACTGCTGCTGCGTGATCTTGCCGTTGCGCAGCAGGAAAATGCCGAGGGAGTGCTCGGGCGAGTTGGAAGAAGCGAAGACGATTTCGCCGTCCTTCCAGTAGATGGAGCGTTCCATCCGTTCGTGGACCAGGAGCAACTTGCCGCTGCCGCGGATCATGGAGAGGAAGCTGAGGACGTCCGGCAGCTGAATGCGCGAGAGATCGCCCTCGAGGATGTGATTCTTAGACATGTTGGACCGGCCGCAACTGTGCCAAACAAACCGCGATGGGGCAAGGGTTATTCGGCGACGAAACCGTCGTAGCGCCGCCGGCTCGGCGGCTGGACCGCCAGCGGCTCGCTGGCGTGTTTGCGTTACGTGCCGCCGAGCCGGCGGCGGTCCAGCCGTCGAGCCGACGGCGCTACTCTCGAATGCAGCGCGGGACGATGTCGCGGAGGAGCAACAACGTCTGCTCGATCTCAGCAATCGTTGAAAACCGGCTGAGTGAGAAGCGGATCGTGCTACGCGCTTCGTCCGGAGTCAGGCCCATCGCCAGCAGGACGTGGCTTGGCTCGACGCGTCCCGAGGAACAGGCGGCGCCGGTCGACACCGCCACGCCCGCGAGATCGAGTCCGATCACGATTCCCTCGGCATCCGCGCCCCGAAACGTGACGCTGCTCGTGTTCGGGATGCGGGAAACGTCCACGCCGTTGATGACGACGTCGAAATCGCGAAGGCCGCGTTCCAGCGCATCGCGCAACGCGCCGACGTCCGGACGATCGCGCGCGATCTCCGCCGCCACGCCGAACGCCACCGCCAGCGGCACGTTCTCCGTTCCGGCGCGGCGGCGGCGTTCCTGCGCGCCGCCGAGGATGTGGCGCGACAGCGAGAGGCCGCGGCGGACGTAGAGGGCGCCGATGCCTTTCGGCGCGTGCAGCTTGTGCGCGGAGAGTGCGAGCGTGTCGACGCCGAGCGCGTTCACATCGACGTCGATCTTGCCGGCGCCCTGTACGGCGTCGCAGTGGATGTGAATCGATCGCTCACGGCAGACGCGCGAAACGTCCGCAACCGGCTGGATCACGCCGGTCTCAGTGTTCGCAAGCATCATCGACACGAGCCGCGTTTCAGGACGCAGCGCGGCGATCACCGCACCCGCGTCGACGACGCCGCTGCGCGACGGTGGAACGATCGTCACCGCGTGTCCGCGGCGCTCCAGTTCGGCGATCGGCTCCAGCACCGAGGGATGCTCGATCGCGGTTGTGACAACGTGTTGACCGACATCGGAGCCTGCCGCGCCGAAGATGGCCGCATTGTTCGACTCCGTGCCGCCGCTCGTAAAGATGACGTCCCGCGCTTCCGCGGCGATCAGCTTCGCCACCGACTCGCGCGCGTCCTCGATCCCGCGCCGCGCAGCCTGGCCTTCTTTATGAATGCTCGACGCATTGCCAAAGACATCCCGCAACGATGCCCCCACCGCTTCCAGCACCGCTGGATGCAGAGGCGTCGTGGCGTTGTTGTCCAGGTAGATTCGCATGCGATTCCCTATTGTCCTTCGGTTCGACGAGGTCTCCCCGATGAATAAGATCGTTGCCATTTTGATTTCCGCGATGCTCGCCGCGACAGCGTTCGCGCAGACCGCGCCGGCGCCAACCGATCCGCAACCCGCGCAAGCCGCACCGTCGCCTGATGCGAAAGCGAAACCCGATCAAGGCGTCCGCAAGCTTTCCCGCCGCGAGCGCAAAGACCGCATCAAGAACCTCCCCGAGAAGTACCGCCAGTTTCTCAACGACGTCGATCCGATCATGAATCCGGCGGAGCTGGATACGTTCCTGATCCTCGAGACCGATCCGCAGCGCGACATCTACATCACTGAATTCTGGCGCCGCCGCGACGTCGCCCACGGCACCACCAACCAAGCCTTTCGCGAGGAGTACTACGAGCGGCTGCAGACGGTGAAGGAAGAGTTCACGAACGCTTCCTCCGATCGCGGCCGCATTTTCCTGATCTACGGCCAGCCTGACGAGCGCCTCAAGATCAATTGCCGTCTCCTCCAGCCGGCCGAGGTCTGGAAGTACGCATTCGTCCAGGGCATGGGTCACAACGTGCGCTTCCTTTTCTACCAGGCGCGCAACGGAATCGACTTCAAGCTCTACTCGCCGATCAATCCCGACGCCACGAAAGAGTTGGTTTCGCAGGACGAAATCGGGACCGACGTTACCGGCGACAGCGCGACGCGACGCGTCTTCGGTCCGGCCAGCGTCAACACGACGATGACGAACCTCGAAATGCAATGCATGTACGGCGACGAGTTTCTGCGCGCGATGTATCAGTCGCAGATGAACAAGTTCGACCTGACGCGCGTCTTCGAGCCGCCGCCGGTCAACGAGGAGGACGTGCACAAAATCCTCCGCTCCGTCGTGCTGGCCACGCCGAACGCACCGAAGCTCGCGAATGAAGTGAGCGTGAAGTATCCGGCCAAACAAGGCGGCCGCACCGACGCCGAGATCACCATCCTCGTCCCGCGCGCGCAACTCACGTTGAAGGAAGTCAACAACACGAAGCTTTACAGCCTCGACGTCACGGGCGAAGTGCTGAAAGACGATCAGCTCTTCGAGAACTACCGCTATCGCTTCGACTATCCCGGCGACATCAAGGACGACAAGGTAGCCGTCGTCATCGACCGTTTCCTGCGTCCCGCCGACTACATGGCCCGCGTGCGCGTGCAGGACATCAATTCCGGCGCCGAAGCCATCGTCGAGAAGCCGATCACCGTGCCGGAGCTGTTCGACACGCCCGAGCAGCAGAAGGCGAAGGAAAACGCCACGACCGCGCTGTCGCAGCTCAAGGACGACATCGAGTCGAATACCACGCGGCTGCGCATCGTGCCGCTCACCGAAGACCTGCTCAGCGGCATCCAGCACATCGAGACCATCGCCTTCGGCGACGACATCAAAGCGGTCGAGCTTTATCTCGACGGCAAGAAGGTCATGACCAAACGCCAGCCGCCGTACACGCTCGATCTCGACTTCGGCAACGTGCCGCAGGTGCGCCGCGTGCGCGCCGTTGCACTCAACGCCAACGGCGAGCCGGTCACGGGCGATGAGCTGCTGCTCAACACCGGCAACGATCCCTTCCGCGTCCGCATCATCTCGCCCAGGATCGCGTTCAAATTGCACGGCCGCACGCGCGTCGAGATGGCTGTCAATGTCCCCGAGGGGAAGAAGCTCGATCACGTGGAACTGTTCCTCAACGACACGAAGATGGCCTCGCTCTACGGCCCGCCGTACGTGCAGACCATCGAGATTCCGGCGCAGGAAGGCGTTGGCTACATCCGCGCGGTGGCGTCGCTGAAAGAGGATCCGCAGCCGCCCGTCGAAGACCTGGTGATGATCAACACGCCGCAGTTCATGGAGGAGGTGAACGTTCACCTCGTCGAGCTGCCGACCACGGTGATGCGCAACGGCCATCCGATCAATGACCTCGCGGAAGCCGCGTTCAAAGTCATCGATGAAGGCAAGCCGGTTAAAGTCGCGAAGTTCGAGCACGTGAACAATCTGCCGCTCTCACTCGGCCTCGCGATCGACACCTCGGCGTCGATGCAGCCGCGGATGTCCGAGGCGCAGAAGGCCGCCTCGCAGTTCTTCACGAATGTGATGCGCAAAGGTGATCGCGCGTTCCTCGTTTCGTTCGACACGCAGCCGCAGTTGATCCAACGCTGGTCGCCGCGACTTGCCGACATCAACGCGGGCCTCGCAAAGTTGCGCGCCGAGGAGTCGACGGCGCTCTACGACGCGGTGGTCTACTCGCTCTACAACTTCCTCGGCGTGAAAGGTCAGCGCGCGCTGGTGCTCGTGACGGACGGCAAGGACACGTCGTCGAAATTCTCCTTCGAACAAGCGATCGAATATTCGCGTCGCGCCGCCGTCCCGATCTACGCGATCGGCATCGGCATCCGCATGAGCGAAGTCGACACGCGCTACAAGCTCAGTAAGTTCTGCAGCGAGACCGGCGGCAACGCCTACTACATCGAGCAGGCGTCCGATCTCGGACGTATCTACACCGACATCCAGAACGAGCTCCGCTCCCAATACATCCTCGGCTTCTATCCGCCGGAGGGAGTGAAACCGGGAACGAAGTGGCGCACAGTCGACGTCCAGGTGAGCGACGGCAAGGCGAAAACAATCCGCGGCTACTATCCGTGAAATCGATCGCGCCCGCTCTTCTCCTCGTTCTGTTGTGCGCCGCCGGCGTCGCGCAGACGCTTCCGGCGCCGGCGGATCAGGGCAAGGTCAAACTCTCGCGCCGCGAGCGGAAGGAGCGGATCGCGAAACTGGCCGAGGAGTACCGGCAGTTTCTTATCGACGTCGATCCGATCATCCAGCCGGCTGAGATCGACACGTTCCTGATCCTGGAGAGCGATGCGCAACGCGATCTTTACATCACCGACTTCTGGCGCCGGCATGACCTGACCGAGGGAATGCCGGCCGGCGCGTTCAAGAACATCTATTACGAGCGCATCGCCGAGGCTAAGGAACGATATCGATCGCTGGTGTCCGATCGAGGCCGCGTTTACGTCATCCACGGAGCGCCTGCCGGAATCTCCATACCCGACGGTTGCAAGTTCTTTCAGCCTATGGAGCTCTGGACGTACCGCAATCTGAAGGGCTTCGAAAAAGAGGCTCACTTCCTCTTCTACAAGCCGCGCTCGAGCGGCGACTACGTCTTGTGGCAGCCGTACAGCGCCGGAATCGACGCGCTCTACGACCTTTTTTCAGACGAGATCATCGCCACGACCGGGTCCAAAGCGGCAGCGTTCGACCGAATCTTTGGGCTGGTACCGAACACGAATCTCACTCATTTTCAGTACGAATGCATCCCCGCCGACGAAACCCTTGCGGCCATTGAATCCGCGCACTTCCGAACGCTCGATACCGCGAAGATTTTTCAGCCTCCCGCCGTCGACCCGGAGCAGGTTCGCAAGATTTTTCACTCCGTGGTCATGAGCACCGCGGGCGCGAAAGCGCTTCCGGCCCAGCTCTCCATCGCGTATCCGGCCAGACAAGGCAACCGGACAGCCGTCGAGATCACGATTCTGGTGCCGCGCGCGCAGCTCGTCCTGAAGGACGTCGGCGGAACGAAGTTGTACAGCCTCGACGTCGTCGGCGAAGTGCTGAAGGACGAGCGTCTCTTCGAGAACTATCGCTATCGCTTCGACTATCCCGCGGACGTCAAGACGGATCAGATCGCGGTCGTGCTCGACCGATTCCTCCAACCCGCCGAGTACCAGGCGCGCGTCAAAGTTGCCGACCTGAATGGAACGAGCGAGGCGATCGTCGAAGAGGCGATCACGGTGCCGGATCTGAGCGGTGCTTCGAATACAACGCTCGCGTCGATCAAGGACAAACTCGAATCGCACGCGCCGGCGATCCACATCCAGCCGCTTGGCGACGATCTTCTCAGCGGTGTACAGCACATCGAGACCGCCGTCGAAGGCGATGGCATCGTCAGCGTCGAGTTCTACCTCGATGGCCGAAAGGTGATGAGCAAACGGCAGCCGCCCTACGCGCTCGACCTCGATTTCGGCAACGTGCCGCAGGTCCATCGCATCCGCGCTCTCGCTCTTGACGACAAAGGGACGATGATCGCCGGCGACGAAGCCACGGTGAACACGGGCAACGATCCATTTCGCGTGCGCATCGTCTCGCCGCGCGTGGCCGTCAAGCTGCGCGGCCGAACGCGCGTGGAGATGGCAGTCAATGTCCCCGAAGGCAAGCAGCTCGACAAACTCGAGCTGTTCCTCAATGAGTCGCGCCTCGCCACTCTCTTCGGACCGCCATACGTTCAGGTCGTCGACCTTCCGGATTCAGAAAGCATCGCCTACCTGCGCGCCGTCGCGTCGCTGAAGGACGTGCCCGAACAGCCGCCGGTCGAAGACCTGGTGATGATCAACACGCCGCAGTTCATGGAGGAGGTGAACGTTCACCTCGTCGAACTCCCGACCACAGTCCTTCGCGACGGCCATCCGATCACTGACCTGACGCAGGACGCGTTCAAAGTCATCGACGACGGCAAGCCGGTGAAAGTCGCGAAGTTCGAGCACGTGAACAATCTGTCGCTATCCCTCGGCCTCGCCATCGACACCTCGGCATCGATGCAGCCGCGGATGTCTGAGGCGCAGAAGGCGGCCTCGCAGTTCTTCACGAACGTGATGCGCAAAGGCGACCGCGCGTTTCTCGTTTCGTTCGATACGCAGCCGCAGTTGATCCAACGGTGGTCGCCGCGCCTTGCCGACATCAACGCGGGACTTGCAAAGTTGCGCGCCGAGGAGTCAACGGCGCTCTACGACGCGGTCGTCTACTCGCTCTACAACTTCCTCGGCGTGAAAGGCCAGCGCGCGCTGGTGCTCGTAACCGACGGCAAAGACACGTCGTCGAAGTTCTCTTTCGATCAGGCGATTGAATACTCGCGACGCGCCGCGGTACCGATCTACGCGATCGGCATCGGCATCCGCATGAGCGAAGTCGACACGCGCTTCAAACTGAGCAAGTTCTGCAGCGAGACCGGCGGCAACGCCTACTACATCGAGCAGGCATCAGACCTTGGCCGCATCTACACCGACATCCAGAACGAGCTCCGCTCCCAATACATCGTCGGCTTCTATCCGCCGGAAGGCGTGAAGCCGGGAACGAAGTGGCGGAGTGTCGACGTGCAAGTCAGCGACGGCAAGGCGAAAACGATTCGGGGGTACTACCCGTAGACGTTACGCCGGAACCTGAACCCGCTCATACAGCGTCTCCGGCGCGACGTCCGCGCCGTTCGGCCAAACGATGGTGCCGAGGTCTGGATTCACGCGGACCTGCTTGAAGAACTCACGGTCGCGCAACGGCTCGAAAACGGGACCCTTGAACGATCGGGAAATGTCGACGTCGCCCTGCGTACCATCGTCGAACTTGATCCAGACGGTGTAGTCGCGGACATACCGAACTTCGATGACGTCAGGCATAGCTACTCCAAAGGTTCGATTTTCTTGGGCTCTTCGCCATCGTTCACTAGTTTCCAGTTGTCAGCGAGCTCTTTCTGATGAAGGCTCCACCACTCCAACACCAGACCAAGCGCTCGTGGATGAAAATTGCCGCGCACGCGCCCATCCGCAATCCCTACCTGAATCTCTTTGCCCGCATAACGCGCGTGAAAATGAGCCGGCTGATGTTCATCGTGATACATGGCAATCACGATTCCAAAGAAACGGCTTATCTCCGGCACGCTTAAAGTTTACTGCACCGATTCCTTCCGCTCCTGCGCGGCGCGTTCGCGTTCCGCGGCGCGTTCGGCGCGGCGCTGATTCGCTTCGTTTTTCAGGCGATCGCCGATCGAGCATCCGGTAAGCGTCGTGGCCAATCCGCCCTCGGCGGTTTCGCGCAGTCCGCGCGGGAGGGCGCGGCCGATGCGCACCATCGCTTCGACGATTTCATCCATTGGAATGACGGATTCGACGCCCGCCATCGCGAGCTGCGCGGCGGTCAGTCCGTGCACGGCGAATAGCGCATTGCGTTTGACGCAGGGAACCTCGACCAGTCCACCGACCGGATCGCAGACAAGTCCGAGCGTGTTCTTCAGCGCGATCGCGGCGGCGTGGATCGACTGACGCATCGTGCCATCCATCATGTACGCGACCGCGGCCGCGCCCATCGCCGCAGCGACACCGACTTCGTTCTGGCATCCGCCCGCGGCGCCGGAGATGTTCGCTGACAGCGCGATGATCGAGCCAATGCCGCCCGCCACGACCAGCGCACGCACGGTCTTCTCCGGATCGATGTGGCGCTCCTCTTCCAGCGCCAGCAGCATCCCCGGCACGACGCCGCCCGCGCCCGCGGTCGGCGCCGCGACGATCACGCCCATGCGCGAGTTCTCTCCCATAACAGACAGCGCGTAAATCTCCGCCTTCACCGTCAGCGGATCGAGGAACGTGCGGCCGGCCAGGAAGGCGTCGTTGAGCAGCTTGGCCTCGTTGCCGACCAGCTTCCCCATCGACGTCCCGCCGCCCTTCCCACGCTCGACGCAATCGCGCATCACCGCGCGACGGCGGCGAAGCGCTTCGAGAATCTGATCGCCAGGGACGGCATGCTCCTGCTCGTCACTCTCCAGAAAAACATCCGCAAGGTCGCGCCCGGCAGCGAGTTGTTCGAGGTGGGAAAAGCTTTCAATCATGGGGTGAAGAACGCGAATCGAAGCGCAACGTATTCGCGGCAAAGCGTAGCGACGTAGCGCCAGCGGCCGGCGCTACGTTACGGAATCCGATCCAGATACCGCGCCTCTTCCACATCGGCGGTATCTCGAATGCGCTGCAGCGCGGCGTCCGACATCGGCGAGTCGACGTCGATCTGAATGAACGCGTCCTTGCCGCGCTGTTTTCGGGAGCACGACAGCGACGCGATGTTGATCCCCTCTTCGGCGATGATCTTCGTCACCTCCGAGATCATCCCGGCGCGGTCGCGATAGAAGAGCAGCAGCGTCGGCGAGTCGCCTTTGAAGCGCGTCTGGAAGCCGTTGATTTTGAAGACTTCGATGACTCCGCCGCCGATCGACCAGCCGCTGATCTCCGCCTCGCGCGACTTCCCGCGAATCTCGATACGCACCGTGTTCGGATGCACGTCGCCGAGGTCCTCCTCGGAGAATGTGATGTCGACGCCCATCTGCTCGGCGATGCGAATGGCCTCGGGGATGCGCGGGTCATCGACATTCAGTCCGATCGAACCGCCGACGAGCGCAAAGTCCGAGCCGTGACCGCGATACGTCGCCGCGAGCGGCGGATGCAGAAAAAAGTGAACGGAGACCGGATCTTCGTCGAGGATCTCGCGCGCCACGCGGCCTAGACGCGCCGTGCCGGCGGTGTGCGAACTGGACGGACCGACCATCACCGGCCCCATCACATCGAGGATCGAAACTTTGCGGTCATGGCGGATCGGCATGATTTACGTGCGGTTTACGTGCGGCGCAAAGATTCGCGGCGTTCCGTTGTTGGGCGCAACGACATCCGTTACACTAAAACGCTCGCGATGACGTCCAAGCCTATCATCCTCGTCGTTGATGACGACCTCCCGATCCTCGTGCTCATGCGCAATCTCCTGCGCGAATTCGGCTTCGAAGCAGTGACGGCCGAGAGCGGCCAGGATGCTCTGGCCGAGGCGCGCAACCGCAAGCCGGCGGTCGTGCTCATCGACAAGAACATGCCCGGCATGACCGGCGACGAGGTCATCCGCGCTCTGCGCGCCGAACCCGGTTTCGACGGATTACCGATCCTGATCCTCAGCGGCGAACAGATCTCGAAGTCCGACCTCAATGCCCTCGGCGCCGACGGCGCAGTCCTCAAGCCCTTCGATATCCGCGAGCTGATCGCGCAGTTGCGCTCGTTCGTGCCCGCGGAACAGACCGCGTAGCGGCCGGAGCGCTGGCGTCACGCCCGCGTTCCGTCGCGCGAACTTTTGCTAAAGTGCGGCCCCTATGACCGACATCAATATCGACCAGCTCGTGCACACGGCCGTCTTCGGAGATGGCGATGCGAAAGCCGAGGCGCGCAGGACGATTCACATGGCAGCGCGCCACCGCGGCGCGGTGTCATCGTCGATCTATCCGCTCTACATGGCGTTTGGACGGAATGAGATCGAGCGCGCCTTCACCGTCCCCGCGTTCAACATCCGCGCGCTGACCTACGACGCCGCGCGCGCGCTGTTCCGCGTGGCGATGAAGCACGATGTCGGCGCGTTCATTTTCGAGATCGCGCGATCGGAGATCGGCTACACCGAGCAGCGTCCCGGCGAATACGCCGCATGCGTCCTCGCCGCCGCGATTCGCGAAGGATTCAAAGGTCCCGTGTTCATCCAGGGCGATCACTTCCAGGCCAGCGCGAAAAAGTGGGCGACGGCGGAAGGACAAGCTGCTGAAATGAAAGCGCTCGAATCGCTCATCGACGAAGCGCTGGCCGCCGAGTTCTACAACATCGATATCGACACGTCCACGCTCGTCAACCTCGACTTCCCCACGCGCGACGAACAGCAGCGCGCGAATTACGAAGGGACGGCGCACCTGACGAAATACATCCGCGAGCGCGAGCCGAACGGGATCACGGTATCCGTCGGCGGCGAGATCGGCGAAGTGGGCAAGTACAACACGCACCCCGAGGAGGTTCGCGCGTACGCGGATGGACTGAAGCGCCTCCTCGGCGGCATCACCGGCATCAGCAAGATTTCCGTGCAGACCGGCACCTCGCATGGCGGCGTCCCGCTCGCCGACGGCAGCATCGCCCAGGCCAAGATCGATTTCGAAGTGCTGCGCGAGACCACGCACATCTGCCGCGAGGAGTACGGGATGGCTGGCTCCGTCCAGCACGGCGCTTCGACGCTGCCCGAGTCGGTCTTCAACAAGTTCCCCGAAGCCGAGGCGGTGGAGATCCATCTCGCCACCGGATTCCAGAACATGATCCTCGACGCGCCGACGCTCCCGCAGGACATCAAAGACGGCATCCGCGATTACTGCTTCGAACACTGCCTCGACGAACGCAAGCCCGAACAGACCGACGAACAGTTCGTCTACACCACGCGCAAGAAAGCGCTCGGACCCTTCAAGAAACGCATGTGGGAAATGGACGACGCCCACAAAGGCCCGATCATCGACGAGCTGGAAGCAAAGTTCGCGTTCCTGATGGAAAAGCTCGGCGTCCACAACACGAAGGACATCGTGGCGAAGTACATTAAAGCCACATCCACCGACCTGCCGGAGTACGCCGCAGCGTCAGCGGAGCTGACCGCGGCAGCGGTCGTCGACGCGAATGAGGGGGAGTAGCTGTCGTCTCTGAACGAAGATCAGGCAACTACAAGGCGGCCCTTGGGTTCCGGAACTTCTCTGCCGATTTCCCGCGCCGTTTCGATCCACTCGCGAATCACGACTTGTACTGCGGCGACTGCGGCGTCGTATGTGGCACCGTCAGCCATACAGCCTGGAAGCTCTGGCACTTCAGCAATGAAGGCAGCGTCTTCATCGCTCCAGTAAATGATGACTTCATAGCGAGGATCAGCTTTCATTTTCGAGTCCAGCAAGTTTATACCTGACGATGACGTTCCGTACCTGCCGCACCTGATAGCCCTTCGCTTTCCCGCCGGCAAGCGGCTGAAGATTGAGAATCTCGACGACACCTTCCCGCGTGAAAATGTGATGGTCGCCTCGAATGCGCTCGTGAAAGCCGAGAGTAGCCAGAAGGCTTCGGAGTGCCGCGAATCCGATGTTGTTGTCGGAGCCGCCGGCAATGAGTGCGGCGAGAAGTTTCTCGTGCTTGGTCAATTGCTAACCGCAATCGCCCGTCCGCAGTGTTCTACGTACAGCGAGGCGAAAAACTCCTCGTATCGCTGAGCGCGGCAGCCGGCATAAGAGCTTTTGATAGCGGACATTTGCTGGTGCACAGAATGTACCGCTCTGCCGGATCACTGCACAAGTGCTGGGACTGCACCCCAATCGACAAGGGTGCTGGAAACGTGCAGCTGCTACATCCTCAACTGCGCTTGCGGCCTCGCATCGCTGAGCCCCTCCCGCACCGGCACCTTCCGCCTCTCCGACTCAATCCGGTTCCTACCCCGCGCTTTCGCGCGGTAGAGCGCCTGGTCGGCGGCGTTGAAGAACTCCTGTGGGGTGGTTACGAGCGAGTGCGGCACGTTCGCCACGCCGATGCTGACCGTTACCTTGTGCGTGGCAGCCTCGGTGCGGATGGTCGCGGTCATTACGGTTGAGCGGATCTTCTCCGCGAAGTGCAGCGCTTCGAAGAGCGACGTTTCCGGAAGCAGCACCGCGAACTCCTCGCCGCCAATGCGCGCTACGAAATCGCCGCGGCGGGTTCCGTGATCGAGGATTTGTGCGATGCCTCGCAGGACGCCGTCGCCGGCAGCGTGACCGAACTGATCGTTGATCGATTTGAAGTAATCGAGATCGATGATCACCAGCGACAACGGACGTTCGTATCGCCGCGCGTGGTCGAATCGCGACTCGAACTCCTGATCGAACGAGCGCCGGTTGTGCAGCGAGGTCAGCGAATCGGTCAGCGACAACGCTTCGTAGCGCCGGCTGCTGGCCAGCAACTCTTTCTGCAGCTCGACGATGCGCATTCCGGCGCGGATGCGCGCCAGCAGTTCGTCGATCTCGAATGGCTTGGTGACGTAATCATCGACGCCTGATTCGAATCCTTCGATTTTGGCCTCGGCTGTCGCCTCGCCGGTGAGCATGAGGATGTAGCTGTGCGGCTGCGTGGCGCGGATGACCGCGCAGAGACTGGCGCCGTCTCCGTCGGGCAGGCGCCGGTCGAGAATGACGAATCCCCAATCGCTGCGCGCATGCAACCGCCGCCGCGCCTCGGCCAGCGTCCCAGCGGTGGAGATCCCGTAGCCGTTCCGCGCAAGGCAGGCGCGCAGGAGCGACAGCGCATTGGCGTCGTCCTCCACGACCAGGATGGATGGGCTACTCGTTTCGTCTATGCGGTCGGTCGTCATCATTCAACGGTGCACGCGGCCGGCAAGGCAAGGCTCACGCATGAGTACGTCGTGGGGATGCTGGGGACTGCGGTTGACCGTCGCCGGATGACGATGATCGCGGTTGCTGAGCGTCGAGAAGGTTAACTACAAATAAGTGTCGCCGATTCCCTACAAGGTGTCCTGAAAGCAGGGCTTACTCATCGTCTTCATGCCGCCAGCGAAAGCGGTTTTGCCGCCAGAAGGCAGCCGGCGAGAGCGCGGATAGGACGCCCCAAATGAGTGCGCCACCAAAGACCCACAACCTCGCGCCGGGCGCGAAGATCGATGGCGTTGGTCCTGGTTCCGGCCGAAATCATGCCGTAGCCGAGGAGGCCGCCGAGTGCAGCGCCGAGGACGAAGTAGGTGGCGCGTTTTCGCGGACTCGGCGACGACTTCGCCAGTCGATCGAACCTGTTCGGAGTTGGACGTCGCCTGGTTTTCGTTTTTCGCAAAGTTGGAACTCAACTAATCAGTGGTTTCTGGCGCGTCGCGGAGATTTTCTTCAAACGTTGGGATTCGCGGGTGAAGTGTAGTGCGGGCGTCCTCGCCTGCATCCGGCGTGGCGTCTCGCCCGACGGGGGTGTCCGTGATCCATTCCGATCCTGCAATTGAATCCCAAAACACGGCAGGGCGAGGACACCCGACGGTTGCAGGCGGGACGCCCGCACTACGCGTCACTGCAGTGCTTCGTGCTCCGGTGGTGCGTCGACAGCAGTGGGAGGCGGCTGTTCTGCTGCGACTATCGCCCGTTGTACTTCGAGAGCGCGCGAGCAGATGCGGCCGTATACCTCGCGCGCGTGACGTTTGCGGAATGAAAAGCGCATGACGGCTTTCGAACGCCGGCCGAAGACGGAGACGTAGTCGAGTTTCAGCACGAGCCGGAACACACAACCGATGAAGAACGGCAGCGCGAGAATGCCGAACGAAATGGCGAATGCCGGTTCACGCCTGCCGAAGAACGCAACCCCGGCGAAAATGACCGCGGCCGCCGCCATCGCAATCACGTAGAGCGTACCCATCTCGCGGTGGATGGTGACGAGCAGCACTTCCTCGAACAACACCCGCTTGCGGGTTACGTCGTAGCCCTCGCGCGCTTCGCATTCGATCGAATCGGCGGTTTCGTAAACGGCTTCGCGCAACATCACGCCGGCGTTGCGTCCCAGCAGCGTGCGTTTTCCGGGAGTCATTTCTTCACCTTGGACATGGCGACGACCAGGAACGCGAGAAAGGCGACGCCGCCGATGATTTCCAGAATGGCCACGATGACGATGATGATCAGTCCGATCTTCGAGCGGCCTTCCTCGCGCAACTGTTTGAAGGCTTTGCGCGAGTAGTACAGCGACGCGGCCGCGAATGGGATACCCATGAACATGAAGGAGAAGAAAAGGCCGGCGATCATGGCGATGCGCGCCATCGATGTGTAGTCGCGATACCGCGTCGCCGCTGGCGACGACGCGTCGTCGGCCCGCAGCCGGTCGAAACACGATGGGCAATGCGGTCCGGTGCCGACGTCCATGTTGCACAGCGCGCAGATGAAGAGTCCGCAGCGGATGCAGTTGGTGACCGCGGCATTGCGCGCATGATTGGCGCAGGCAGTCGCGCCGTCGGGCGTCAGCGCGGCCGCGACGCTGATGACTTCGAGCCTGCGCTGCGGCGGGCGAAACGCGGTGGCTTCGAACGGTTTGTTGCAATCGGGACAGATGATCGTGCCGCTCTGAATCCAGTCCGCTGTCAGCTGCGCGTGGCAGTGCGGACACGATGGGCCCTGGTACGACTTCATTTGCAGCGGGGCGGGAGCATCCATGTCAGATCAGCGGCTCAGGGCATTGACCACGCGGGTATGCGCGAGCATGTCGTGGATGCCTTTTCGCTCGTTGTTGAACAACGCGACGACCTGCGAGAAAGGAATGAGCTTGGCCAACGCGCGTCCCCAAGCCTGTCCGGTCGTGACGTCCTCGCCGGTTTCGGAGACGACTTTGACCTTGAGCGCCATCTTTCCCAGCGTCTGGCCCGACCCCGCGACCATCAGTCCTTCGTACGAGACGGTGATCACGAGGCTGAGTAAAACGCTTACGCACGAGAGGACTTGAGGCGCGCCGCCCCGCATCGCTACTCCGATCGCAAATCCCATCGCGAAATTGACAGCGTAGAGAAGGACACCGTCGATGAGCACTGCCACGAAGCGGCGCCCGATCGATGCGAGATCGAGCGGCCCGCTCACGCCGGAACGGACGTCGAGCAACTGTTCGGTCTTGCACGTCGCGCAATACGGCTTGCCGCCGATGTCGACAAGGCAATCGCGGCAGAACGTGGACCCGCACCGGCCACACCGGCGCACCCCTTCCGACACATCGACATGATTCCGACAGATCATCGCAACCTCGGGCTCTCAGTTGGATTTTGGATTGAAGCCGGCATCGTAGCGGATGCGGGCGGGTGGCGGAAGTGTCGCGCGGTTCTACTGGATGTGGAATCCGAATCATCACGGCATAGCCATGTCAAAATCTCCGTTGCAAATTCGGAGATTCAGATGGCGAATGTCTTTGATGTGGCCGCATACATCCTGAAACAAAAGGGAGCGATGACAGCAATGAAGCTGCAGAAGCTCCTTTACTACTCTCAGGCCTGGTCACTCGTGTGGGATGAGAAGCCGATGTTTCCCGAACGCATCGAGGCATGGGCGAACGGGCCGGTCGTTCCGGAGCTCTACGACTGGCATCGCGGCTCGTTCAAGGTCGAGAATTGCTCGCGTGGAACTGAAAACGCTCTTACGAGCGAAGAGCGCGAGACTCTACAAGCGGTGCTGTCCGCCTACGGCGATCAGACGTCTCAGTGGTTGAGCGATCTCACGCACTCCGAGGAGCCATGGAAGTCGGCGCGAAAGGGATTGGCGCCAGGGCAGTGGGGACGCCGCGAAATCACGCATGCCGCGATGGCGGAGTACTACGGCTCGCTGTAGTGGCGCATGGTTCGGAAGACGAAATGGCAGACCACTCCGAATCCCCAGAAACGAGTTTCGCCGCTTCCGAGGCTTCTCTACATGGAGGAGAATCCATCGTGGCGCGTCCGCGAGATGCTGATGGTCGGCCCGTTCGGCTGGCAGGCCATGACGGCCGAGGAAATTGCGAAAGTTCACGCTCGACTTTCGGCACTTGAGCAGTCTACCTGGCGCGAAATCCTTCTTCCGTCGATGGGACGCATGAAGCATCACTACATGCCTCTCGATGAAATCTGCCGCGCGGCGCAGATGCAACTCGATGAGAAAAAGCTGGCAGATACCGATTCACTCGTTTCGCTTCGCATCGGAAAGTCGGAACGCGTGTGGGGCATCCTGCAACAAAGCTCGCTGCTCCTTCTCTGGTGGGATCCGCAGCATCTCATTTACGAAATGAACATCGCGAACAACTGAACGCGATTAGCTCCGCTCCGGCGCGAACAGCACCGCGGTCAGGTCGCGAACGAGGTTTTCGCCGCTGATCTGTTCCTCTTCGATCGATAGTTTGCGGCGGTAGTAGCGGGCCACGTCTTCCATCAGGTCGTAGCGGGCGGAGGGTGTCAGCTTGTCGGCGCGGAGGCAGAGGCGGAGGAGGAATTCGCGTTCTTCGAGCGGGATGCGGTGGCGGATCAGGCGGAGGACGCGCGGCGTGCGCAGGCTGTTGTGGCGGCGTTCCGCGGCGAGTTGGCCGGTGTAGGCGAGCGGTTGCGCTTCGCGGATGACGAGCGTGCCGGCCACGATGTCGCCGAGTCGGCGGCGGGCGGGGTCGAAGAGCGAGACCGCGGCGGCGACTCCGTAGAAGGCCGGCGCGAAATCGACCACGCGGACGATGTTGCGCGCCAGCGATTGATAGAGCGACACCGGCAGGCCGCGGGCGTCGACGACGCGAAGCGACAGCGCACGCTTGCCGGGCGTGCGGCCGTGTCCGCGCGTTTCGAACCAGACGTGCCACGACCACGTCAGCAGAAATGAGACCGTGAGAAAGACCGCCGTCGCGATGCCCGCCGTCGTCATCGCGCGCACCACGGCGAAGATGGTCGACGCGATTGCGGTCGTGATCATCGAATCGAGCAGCACCGCCAGAAACCGGCTGCCCGCGCCGGCCGGTTCGAGACCGATCGGTACGTGCTCGGGCGTCGTGATCGTCAGCTCGTCCATGTCAATCGGCAGTCACGCGGCGGAGGAAGAGGTACGTCATCAACGAAATGAAGAGCAGCGCGGCCACGGCGATCTTCGCTTCGTAGGGAAAACTGCGCGAGGAGAATTGCGAGAACGATCCTTCGATCAAGCCGGCCAGGACGAGCGTGAGCGCGGTGCCGATGATGATGCGCCAGACGGATGGCAGCACGCGCCGCATCGATGCCGCGCGCGAGAGCGATCCGGGCATCAGCAACGCGCGGCCGGCTACGAGCCCTGCCGCGCCGGCGAAGACGATGGCGGGGAGTTCGAGCGCGCCGTGCGGGCCGACCCAAGCGAAGAAAAAGAGCGGGACGCCGTCGAGGATGTACATCGTCGCGACTGCGCCGAGGATCACGCCGTTGTAGAAGAGCAGCAGGACGCCGCCGGCGATCGTGAGCGCGCCGAGTGAGAACGCGAGGAAGGCCACGCGGATGTTGTGCGTGTAGAGCGACGCGCCGAACATGAGCGCTTTGTCGAGGTTGTCGATCCGTTCCTTGCCCGTCTCGATTTTGGCCACGCGTTCGCGCGGACTCTCTGTGAAAAACATCCCCGGGATCAGGCGAGGCCCGTTGGCGGGATCGACGATGACGGCGAGCGCTCCGAAGAGTGTGCCGAGGATCATCGATGCTGCGGCGACCGCGATGACCAGCCGCTCGCGGCGGAATGCGGCCGGAATCTCTTTGGTGATCAGTGTCGCGAAGGCTCGGTGTACCGGCACTTCGTGCGCGGCTTGATAGATGAAGCGGTACGCGCGGCCGGTGAGCTGGTTGAGATATCCGAGGACCTCGGGATTGGCGGTGTACGACCGCGCGCGATTCAGGTCGGAGCAGGTGCGCCGATACAGCGCCACCAGCTCCTGCAACTCATCGCGCGTGACCTCGGTCGATTCCGCGCGCACCAGCAAGTCGTCCAACTGCTGCCAGACCGGAGTCTGCGTCGCAATGAAGCGTTCGATGTTCATAGGAGCTGCCTCCTCTTCACGTCGATGTACGCGTTGATCGACTCGATGCCGGCGTCTTCCGGCGTCGCTTCGACGACGAGTGCGCCGCGCGAGCGGAGTTCGCGCATCAGTTCGACGCGGCCGAGCCAGAGATCGCGCGCGACGAGCGTCTGCGACAGTTCCCTGCGATTCGACGGAAGCAGTTGCGCGGCGGCGCGAAGGTTGCGGTCGGTGAGCGTGACGATGAGCGGAAGATGCTGCGGCGTGAGCATTTCGACTGCGCGAAGAAGATCGAAACGGTCTTCGCGTTCGGGGAGCACCGTAAGAATCAGCAGCAACGTTCGATGGTGCAGACTCCGTCGCAACGCTCCGGCCAGCGCGAGATAGTCGGTGTGTTCGTAGGCCGCGTCGACGCCTGAGGCGTAGGCCGTGACGGCGCGAAGCTGCGCGGCGCCGCGGCCGAAGGCGACGCCGTTCTCAGCATTTGCCGAGAACGAAACGACGCCGAACTTGTCCTCCATCCGGTTGCAGACGTAGCTGATCAACACCGCGGCGTTGACGGCGTGATCGAGACGCGTGATCTGCTCCACGCGCGCGGCCATGCGGTGCCCGCGGTCGACGCAGAGGAGAATCTCCTGCGAGCGATCGAGGCGGAACTCGCGGACGATGAGGCGGCCGTGGCGTGCCGAGGCGTGCCAGGCAACATCGCGCATATCGTCGTCGACGACGTAATCGCGCAGCCGGTCGAAGTCGCGGCCCTTGCCGATTTTCGGCGCGGCGCGCGCGCCGAGGGAGCGCAGCGCGAAATCGTTCAGCCGCTTGTGCAGACGTTTGACCGCGCGCAGGTTCGGCAACACGTGAACGATCGTGTCGTTGCCTGCGGGAACGATGCGTTCGGCCAGTCCGAAGATCGTCGCGGCGATGGTCGCCGGCTCGACCGGCTTCGATCCGCGAGCGATGCCGCGCATCGCGAAGTCGATCGAAAGCACTTCACGCGGGCGGCTGATCGCGTGGACCGTTTGCGAACGCGGCGCGACGATCTCCGGCCATCGCTGACGGATGACCAGCCGCAGCGGACGGCGCGATGTCGTTCGGATGCGAATCGTGGCGATGTCTGCCTCATCGAGCGGAAGCGCGACTTTCGGCTGGCGTTCGACATCGATCCTGATCCGCCGCAACATCACCGCCTCGGCGATCGCGGCGATGACGAGAAATACGAACGCCGCGGCGAGAATCGTCGCGATCGGAACGAACACCGGTACCAGCAGCGCAAGCGCCGCGAGCAGCAACGTCAGTCGGATCAGCAGTGGGCCGGGTCGCAGGGCTCGCTCCTCAGCGCGGCACTTCCACCTGTTCGTAAATGCGCGACAGGATGTCGGAGAGCGCCAGCCCTTCCATCTCTGCGTCCGGACTGAGCGTGACGCGATGCGCGAGCACCGGCTCGACCAGCGCTTTCACATCATCCGGCGTGATGAAGCTGCGATTGCCGAGGGCGGCGACGGCGCGGCTGGCTTCGAGCAGCGCCAGCGACGCGCGCGGACCGGCGCCGATCTGCACCGCGTCGTCGTGCCGCGTGCGCGCGACGATCTCCTGAATGTATTTGATGATGTGCGGCTCGACGCGGACGAGCGAAGCGACCGTGATTCGCGCCTGCGCCAGCTCGGCGGCGCTGATGACCGGCTTCAGTGACTTCACGATCTGATCGTGCAGACGCTCGCCGCCCGCATACGCGCTCAACATCTTTTCCTCATCCGCGGCCTCGGGGAAATCGATGGTGATCTTGAAAAGGAAGCGGTCGCGCTGCGCCTCGGGCAGCGGATATGTCCCTTCGAATTCAACTGGATTCTGCGTGGCGAAGACGGTGAAGACCGGCGAGACTCCGTAGCGGATGCCGTCGAGCGTGACCGCGTTTTCCTGCATCGCCTCGAGCAGCGCGGCCTGCGTGCGCGGCGGCGTGCGGTTGATCTCGTCCGCGAGCAGGATGTCGGTGAAAACGGGGCCGGGACGGAACGCGAACTCCTGCGTTTTCTGATTGAAGATGTTCGCGCCGAGGAGATCGGCCGGCATCAAGTCGGGCGTGAACTGGATGCGGCGGAAGCGGCAGCCGAGCAGCCGCGCCAGCGCGAGCGACAACAGCGTTTTGCCCGTTCCGGGCGCGCCTTCGAGCAGCATGTGCCCGCCGGCGACGAGCGATGCGATGGCGAGCATCTTCACGCGCTGCTGGCCGATGATGACGCGGTCGAGCTGTTCCCGCAGCGCGATGAACCGCTCCGCGACGTCAGCGATGGTTTGCATGATGGCCTCCTCTGGCCGTGCGCTCCAGCGTACGGAACGCGTCGTTGATCGTTTGGAGATGGCGGTCGAATGCGTGCGCGGCGATTTTTTCGCCCGTCGTCGGCGTGAGGCCGGGTGTGAGATCGGCCACACGGCGGTGCAGCGCGTCGCCGCGCAAGCCGCTTTGCGCTGCGACGGTACGTTCCAACGCGGCGCGATAGAGCGCGAGCGCGTCGCCGTTCGTCATCGAGCGTCCGTACAGCGCGCCGAGCGACGCGACGAGATCGATGGCGTCGGAGCGCGAGTCGCGTTCCTCGGCGTCCGGAAGTCCGATGCGGCGCGCGTTGCGCCAGAACGTCAGCAGCGCGGCGACGCCGGCGAGCACGAGCAGCGGACCGAGTCGCCATTCGGTCATGAGGGCGAGCACGCCGTCGTCGGAGGCGACACCATGCGCGTATTCGTCGAAGTAGATCGGGCGGCGGTCGTAGCGTCGGCGGCTCGCCGGCTGTACCGCCGCCGGCCCGGCGGCAGTGGCGGAGTGAGTTGCCGGCGAGCCGCCGGCGGTCCAGCCGGCCAGCGGCCGGCGCTCCGTTGCGCCGTCATCGGTTAGCGCGGTGAGAAGCGCGAGGTGATGATCCGCAGCGAGATGCTGGTTCTCGAACATCTCCGGCACAGAAATGACGATGACGTCGCCGGCGCCGATGGTTTGGCGCGCGACGACCGCCTCGCCGTTTCCGGCGAAGATCGTGTGCATGCCGCGCGGAAGTGAGCGTGGCGCGAGTCCGACAGCCTCGGGCAGTGAGAGCGTGTCGACACCCGGCCAGATCGGGAAGACTTTCGCGGCGACTTTGCCGGCGTCGTTGCGCATCTCGATCGAGCCTCCGAAGTAGTGGCTGGCGAGGACGAGCCGGCCGCCGGCTCGGACGAACTCTTCGTCGACAGGTGGGAGAAAGAAGGGAACCGCTTTCGTTTTTTTGTCTCCCCGCTCGTCGTCTTCTTCGCCGGTAATGTTGGCGTACGAGTCCATCCGGAACACGACCGCATTGGTCGGCACTGCGCCGTTGCGCATCGGTGTCGTCAACATATTGATGTTCGCGCGACGGCCGAGGTAGGCGTAGGCCAGCGACGTTCCCGCGGGCGACGTATTCAACGCCGACCCTTCTTCGAACGCGTGGCTGGCGACGCGGCTGCTTCCGATCCAGATGAGCGCGGCAGTGAAGAATGCGGCGACGGCGAGGAGCAGCGGAAGAGCGCGCCTCATGCGGCCTCCCTGTTCGCTCGGCGAACGGCATCGAGGATGTGGCGCGCGCTGGCGCTGCATGCAGCGAGAACGTCGCTGCTGCTGTCGTCCGAGCCGTACCACTCGTGTTCGAAGACCTGCGTAAGCTCGATGAATCGCGCGCGCCAGGCGTGCTCCGGACCGATGGCGGCGACGTACTCCCAATTCGTTCGCCCTTTGCGGTAGTGCAGGATGTTCGCGCCGTAGAGCGTGACGAGGACGGCGTGATACCAGGCGCGGATCGCTTCGCGCAATCTGCCGGAAGCGGCGAGTTGCGCCGCGTAGCACTCCCACTCGTTCGCGCCGCGCGAGAGCGGATCGTCGTCGCTGGCCGATGTCAGCGGCGCGCTCTCCTCGACCACGTTCGCGGCGCGCTTGCGGCTGCGGCGGATCACTTCGAACGCGAGCACGCCGAGGATGAGCAGGATCAGGCCGACGAGCGAGCCGACGGTCCAGCGCATCGCCGATGACGCCGTCTTCTCTTTCGGATCGTCTTTGGGCCAGAAGCGCATCAGCCATTCGAAGAACTTCTCGATCTTCTTGACAATCCATTTCGCGGCGGCGTTGATGGCGTTCGCGACGCGTTGCAACCACGGCGTTTTCGGCTGAACGCCGCGGATGTCGCCACCGCGGCGAAGTTCGGGAACAGTCTGTTCTCGTTGAAGCCGCAACAGGAGTGGCTGATCGATCGCGGCAGGCTTCGACGGTGCCGTCGTGCGCAGCGCGGCGATCGTGGCGTCGATCCGGGTTTCTACGCCGAGGTCGTGCGGCTTGGCTTTGCTGATTTCAGCGACGAGCGTGGTGTCGGTGTGGAAGCGTCCATTCGGCGACACGACGTCGTCTCCGCTCATCGTCGTGGCCTCGGCGCGCGCGGTGTTGATGTCGCCTGCGGCAATTAGATTGCGAATTCGCGTGAGCGTGGCCGTGTATTGATCAAGCGTCAGCGTCGCAGCGTGCAGCGGGAGCGCGCTAATGATGATCAGCAATGCGCGCTTCATGACCGCTGCAACTCCTCGAACCAGACGCGCAGGTCGTCGCCGGTTTGTGCGGCGCCGGCTTTGCGCACGAGCAACACGTTTGCCGCGATCCAGAACGGCTCGATGACGAGCAGCGCGCCCGCGATGATCGTCAGGACGTAGCGGCGGTTGGAGAAACTCAGCAGCGCGTGCCAGCGCGCGGCGTCCCATCCTCCGACCGTCGATGCGAGTGCGAGGATCGCGCTGCCGAGCGCGGCCACGTTGAGCAGCGCCACGACGAACGCACAGAAAAAGACGAGCGCAAGCGAGGCGACGATCCGGCTGCTGCCGCCGAAGCGGGCGAAACGCCGCAGCGGTCCGCGAATGCCTGGCTCGGTGTTCTGCTCCATCGTGCCGATGGCCAGGCCGGAGAGGATCGCGCCGAACGCGATGCCGAGGCCGGTGACGAAGAGGAGGTAGGTGGCGGCTTCGGCGATCGAGGCGACGAACACGTAACTCGCGAACGCGGTCAGCGGAACGCGCAGCGCTTCGCGCCCCGGCGCGACGCCGGATTCCGATGCCAGCCGGCAGGCACGCGCATAGATCGCGCGGCCAATCAGGGCGAGCAGAAATGTCGCGCACGTAATGTCGGCAGTGGTGCGGAGAAGGTCGCCGTACTGCGATGCATTGCTTCCGATCTCGATCAAGCGATCGGCGAAAACGATCTGCATGAAGCGATACGGAATCGACGTCGCCAGCAGCAGCGCCGCCCACGGTGAAACGGTCGCGCGCACGACCGCTGCCGATTCGTCGAGCACGCTCGTCGTCGACAGCGGCGCGCGGATCAACGGAGTCCCGCGAGCAACACGCCGCTCCAGACCATGAAGCGCGTGCTGAAGAAGAGGATCACCAGCGATGCGGCGATCACGGCGATCCATCCGCCGACGCGCGACTTCGCCGCCGGCGCGTTGCGGCGCGATGCCAGGCACGCGGCGCAATACCAGATGCCGTCCCATTGCGTCGCGCACTCCTGGCAGAGCGTTTTCGCGCATTGCATGCAGACGGCGAACGCCGGCCGCTGCTGATGAACCGCACACCGCCGGGCCGCGGCCCGATTCATTCCATCAGTCATTCGGGAGCGGCAGAGTTTAGCAGCATCGTTGACACGCGCCTGTCGCCCGCCTATCCTCGCGCCTCACATGAATCACACCGCCCCGCGCTACGCGTATTACTTCGGCTACTTCACGTAAGCGTGGGCACATTGCGCCCCGCGAGAAGGGGCGCCGGCTAGTCAGTCGATCCGAACCTCTTCCCGCGCAGGAAGAGGTTTTTTTGTTATGGATCGAAACGACGCAGAAATCGAGTTGTCCCGCTTACGCGATGCCATCGACCGCGTCGATGAAGTCATCGTGCGATTGCTCAATCAACGCGCAAAGTACGCGATCGAGATCGGCGAGGTGAAGCCGATCCTCGGCCTTCCCATCTACGCGCCCGAACGCGAGAAACAGGTACTGCTGCACGTCGAGCGAACCTCGGACGGCCCGCTCGATCCCGCCACGATGCGCCGTCTGTTCGAACGAATCATCGATGAGTCGCGCCGCGTGGAGCGCCGAGCCTCGGCGCGGGATTCGAAGTCTACGAGGTCGAATATTTGAAATAGAGCTGGTGCTGGAGCCTTGGGCAACCAGCGCCGCCGGCCGTGCCGGCAGGAGAAAACCATGGTCATTGTGATGGAGAAGAATGCCTCGGACGAAGCGATCGAGCGCGTTGTCGCGGTTTTGAGCGAGCGCGGATTCGACGTGCATCGCTCCACCGGTTCGGATCAGACGGTCCTCGGCGTCGTCGGCGACGTTGCCAGCGTCGATCCGCGCGAATTCGAAGTGCTCAACGGCGTGCAGGAGGCGGTGCGCGTCAGCGAGCCGTACAAACTCTCAAGCCGCTCCTTCCGCCGAACGAAAACAATCGTGAAGGCACGTGGGATCGAGATCGGCGGCAGTGACGTCGTGGTCATGGCCGGTCCGTGCACGATCGAAAACGAGCGGCAGCTATTCGAGACCGCGCGCCGCGTCGCGAAAGCGGGCGCGCGGATTTTGCGTGGCGGCGCGTACAAGCCGCGCACGTCACCCTACGCGTTTCAGGGGATGGGCATCGAAGGGCTGAAACTCCTCCGCGCGGCGGGGGACGAAAACAACATGGCCACGATCTCCGAGGTGATGGAGATCGGGCAGATCGAATCGATGCTGGAGTATGTGGACATCCTGCAGGTCGGCGCGCGCAACATGCAGAACTACAACCTGCTGGCCGCGCTCGGCCAGATTCGCAAACCGATTCTGCTCAAGCGCGGGATGTCCGCCACGATTCAGGAATGGCTGCTGGCCTCTGAGTACATCCTTTCCGGCGGCAACTACGACGTGATCCTCTGCGAGCGCGGCATCCGCACGTTCGAAACGTACACGCGCAACACGCTCGACATCTCCGCCATCCCTGTCATCAACAAACTCTCGCACCTGCCGATCATCGCCGACCCATCGCACGCGGTCGGACGCCGCGACAAGGTCATGCCGCTGGCCCGCGCGATCGTCGCCGCAGGCGCGGACGGCGTGCTGATCGAAGTGCATCACGAGCCGGAGAAGGCCGTGTGCGACGGCCCGCAGTCGCTGTATCCCGATCAATTCGCGCGATTGATGGACGAGCTGCGGATCATCGTGCCGGCGGTAGGGAGGACATTGTGATCCGCAGATGACGCAGATGGACACAGATACAATCGCGCGCCATGAAACGGATCGTCATCCTCACTCTGCTTGTCGCCACGTCGGCATCCGCAGCGCCGCCGCCGCTCGATGCGAAGACGAAGCAGCTTGCGTTCGATATTTACAAGCAGCTCATCGAGATCAACACTACGAACTCGATCGGCAACAACACCACAGCTGCGGAGGCGATGGCGGCGCGGTTGAAGGGGGTGGGATTTCCGGCGGCGGATGTTCAGGTACTCGTTCCTGCGAATCCGAAGAAGGGCAATCTCGTGGCGCGGCTGCACGGAACGGGGAAAGAGAAGCCGATGCTGCTGCTCGCGCATCTCGACGTCGTCGAAGCGAAGCGCGAAGACTGGTCGATGGATCCATTCGTCCTCACCGAGCAGGATGGCTACTATTACGGCCGCGGCACGAGCGACGACAAGGCCATGGCCTCGATTTGGATCGCGACGCTCATTCGTTTCAAGCAGGAGGGCTTCGTTCCCAATCGCGACATCATCGTCGCGCTGACCTCGGACGAGGAGACCGGCGGCGAGTTCAACGGCGTCGATTGGTTGCTCAAGCAGCACCGCGATCTCATCGACGCCGCATTCGCGCTGAATGAAGGCGGCTCGGGACGGTTGAAAGATGGCCGGCGTTTGTACAACGGCGTCGGCGCCAGCGAGAAGGTTTACGTCACGTTCGGACTGGAGACGCACAACAAGGGCGGCCATAGTTCCGCGCCGCGCAAGGACAACGCGATCTATCAACTGGCGAATGGACTGGTGCGGCTCGAGAAGTACGAGTTCCCGATCGTGCTCAACGAAGTCACGCGCACCTACTTCGAGCGGATGTCGAAGATCGAAGAAGGGCAGACGGCGGCGGACATGAAGGGCGTCACGACCGGCGATGCCGCCGCCGCGGCGCGGCTCTCGGAAACGCCGGCGTACAACAACCAGTTGCGTACGACCTGCGTGGCCACGCGGCTCGAAGGCGGACACGCGGACAACGCATTGCCGCAGATGGCGAAGGCGACTGTCAACTGCCGCGTGCTGCCGGGCGAATCGGCGGATGCGGTGCGCGACACGATCGCAAAAGTCCTCAACGATCCGGGCATCGAGATCAGCTGGATCGACAAGCCGAAGCCGAGCGCGCCGTCGCCGCTGACGCCGTCGGTGATGAAGCCGATCGCCGACGTCACCAACGAGTTCTGGCCAGGCACGCCGGTGATGCCGCTGATGGCCGCGGGCGCCAGCGACGGACTCTATCTCCGCAACGCAGGCATTCCGACATACGGCGTCTCGGGCCTCTTCGGCGAGTTGACCGACAGCCGCGCGCACGGCAAGGACGAACGCGTACGCATCGATTCGTTCTACGACAGCGTGCAATTCCTCTACGTGCTCGTGAAGCGGCTGGCGTCGTGAAGCGTCAGATCGCGATCGCGGCATGCCTGCTCCTCGCCGCATGCGGCGGCAACACGCCCCCGCCGGCACCGGCTCCTGAGCCGCGGCCGGCCGCGCCCGCGCCTGCTCCTCCGACGCCGGAAGAGCATGCGACCGGCACCGTCCAGGTCAACGTCAGTACGCTGAACATCCGCGCGGATGCGTCGACCTCGGCCGAAATCGTCGGCCACGCGCGTCGTGGCGAGCGGCTGACCGTGGTCGGCGACTCCGGCTCCTGGCTGCGCGTGAAGCTGAACGACGGTACGACCGGATGGGTGGCGTCGCAACTCGTCGTGCGCGAAGGTGCGGCCGCGCGTCCGCGGCGCGGCGGCTGTCAGCCGGACAGCAACTACTCATTCATCAGCGCGCCGAAGCCGTCGTTCTTCGAGAAGGGACCGCACGGCATAGTCGTCATCGAAGCCAGCGTCGATGCGCGCGGCATCGTGACTTCGACGCGCGTCGTCTCCAACGACACGAAAGACGATTCGCTTGCGTCGATTGCCGAGCGCGAAGTGCGCAACGCCCGCTTCGCGCCGCCGATCCGGAACTGCGTGCCGAGGGCGTTCGTGTTCACCTACAAGCGCGCGTTTTGAGAGAGGGACTGTCATCCAGAGCCGCCAAGCCGGGAGTCGCGTAGCGACGGAACGGCGCAGGACGGCGAAGGATCTCAAGTTACGTAAACTGCGTTGGAACCCCTGGAAAAAGTACGCAGGTTGCGGCCGGCGACTGCGCGCGCGTTACGCGGGCTTCGGCCGGGACTGCGCATCTTGAGTTCCTTCGCCGTCCTGCGCCGTTCCATCGCTTCGCGATTCCCGGCTTCGGCGGCTCTGGATGACAATCGCAAAAAAAAGCCGCGGCCGGAAATCCGGCCGCGGCTTGGAAGAACGCTGCGAGTAACTGCTAGTGGCCTACTGCGCGCCCGCGTGACTGGGGCACCGACACGGTCACTGTGCCGTGTGCGGTGTTGCCGCTGAAGTCGGTCGTCTCGATCGTGATGGTGTAGACCCGATCGGCTCCGCCGACGCGTTCGGCGCGGAGATTCGCGGTGAGCGGTCCGGTGATCTCCCAATCGGGCGAGGTGTTGCCGTCGCCATTTCCGTCCACCGCTTGATTCGACGTGATCGAAATGATGTGCGACGTCGGGTTCGGATCGACGAGATCCGATGCGATGACCGTCACCGTTACCGCGACCATCCTGTGATTCGGCGGCCACAGAGCGTTCGGACTAGCCGTGATGGAGACGATCGTGGGCGGTGTGGTGTCTTGCACGGTAACCGTGAACGAACCATGCGCGGTGTTGTTATGCGTGTCCGTGGCGGTGCACTGCACGGTCGTCGTTCCCAGCGGGAAGGTCGAACCGGAGGGCTGATCGCAGGTCACGGGGCGCGAACCATCGACGAGATCGTTCGCGGTCGCGGTGTAGCTCACGGCGGCGCCGCTCGGTCCCGTCGCTTCGGCGGTGATGTTGGCTGGCAGCGAGAGCGCAGGCGGTGTTGTGTCGACGACGGTCACGGTGAAACCGCCGCTGGTCGTGCCGGTCGAAGCGGTCGCCGTGCAATTGACGGTGGTCGTGCCGAGGGCGAACGTCGAGCCGGATGCAGGAGTGCAGACGACCGTGGCGTTGTCGGTCGCGGTCACCGTGTACGAAACGGCGGCGCCTGCGCTGCTGGTCGCTTCGGCAGTGATCGGCGCGGGCAACGTGAGCACCGGGCCATTCGACACTGTGACGTTGAACGAGCCGTACCCGGCATTCCCCTGTGAATCGTAGGCGATGCAATTCACAATCGTTGTGCCGAGGTCAAACGTCGAACCGGATGCCGGCGAGCATGTCGCCGTCACGGGTCCGTCGATGACGTCGGTCGCCGTCACGGTGAATGTCACGACCGGATCGCCGGTGACGATGTCTCCCGGCACGGTGACGACCGGAGCTCCGCTGTCGAAGACGAAGACCGAGAAACTGCCCGAGGCGCTTCCAAAGCTGTCCGTGGCCGTGCAGTGCACCTGCGTCTCACCGATCGGATACTGATCACCCGAATTGTGATCGCAGGTAATGACCGGTTCCGGGTCGACGAAACTCGTGCCACCCACGAAGTAGGAGACGATGGCACCAGCCGTACTCGTGGCCTGTGCGTAAACATTCTCCGGGATGGCGAGCAGCGGATTCTGTTGGACCGGACGGGCGACGACGTCGTAGAAGACCGGACCGATGAAGCGATCGCCAGTGTCGTCATGCGCGATGACCGTCACGGAGTAGTGGCCCTCGACGAGCAGCGTGCTATCCGGAATGGCGATGTAGATCGTGTCATTCACCGAGTCCGGCGCACGATTCCCGCCGCTGATGCCCTCGACGAACGTGCCCGCGGGCCCTGTGACCTGGACCTCGGTGCTCAAGAGAATGTGATCCGAGTCAGTCCCGCCGTAGAAGTCGCCGAACAGATTCGTTCCGTGCAACGTGGCGTTTTGTTCGAACTCGAATGAGTAGAACGAATTCGGTGCAATTGAGTCGAGAGAATCCGCGAACACGGCCGCAGGGACAAGGACGAAAAGGCACAGCAAGCCAAAGGCTGCACGTTTCATGATGGACCTCCAGTTTTTCGGACGGGGAATTATGCGCTCCATCCGGCAGCGATGTACAGCAACTGTTGAATGGAAAGTTATTCGTAACGGAGCGCTTCGATCGGATGGAGGGAGGCTGCTTTCCAGGCCGGATACGAGCCGAAGCCGATACCGATCACGGAGCAGACCACGAGGCCCGTAATTGCCCAGAACCAGGGGAAGACCATGTTCATGCTGAAGGCCAGCGCGATTCCGTGTCCGCCGAGAACGCCGGTGAGGATTCCGGCCAGTCCGCCGAGCTCGGAGAGGAGCACGGCCTCGATCAGAAACTGTTTGATGATGTCGTACTTGCGCGCGCCGATCGCTTTGCGCACACCGATCTCGCGCGTTCGCTCGGTGACGCTGACCAGCATGATGTTCATGATGCCGATGCCCGCGGCGAGCAGCGCGATCACGCTCACCACGAACGCGCCCGCGCGGACCGTGTCGGCCACCTGCGCGAATGCGGAGACGAGGGTGTCGTTCGAGTAGATCTCGAAATCGTTGTCCTGCCCGAGCTTCAATCCGCGCGCCGCACGCATCGCTCCGATGGCCTTGTCCAGCGTGTCGTTGTACGTCGCCTGGGACGTCGACTGAATGGCCAGATTGATGGTGCGGTGCTCGTGGCCGAAGTCGGAGAAGAACTTCGTAATCGGAACGAGCACGAGTTCGTCCTGCGAGTTCCCGAACGAGGATCCTTTCTCGTCGAGCACACCGATGATCGTGTACGGCTTCGAATTCACCTTGATCGTTTTGCCGAGTGCCGTCTGGCTCGGGAAGAGCTTCTTTTGGATCGATGCGCCGACGACTGTGACGGGCCGCCCGAGGTCGACGTCGTCAGGCGAGATGTTGCGGCCGTAGGCGATCGTGTAGCTGTTCGCGGCGAGGAAGAACTCGTTCGTCCCGACCAGCGTGCGTCCCTGCAGCGTGACGTTGCCGTAGCTCACCGGCTTGCCGCCGTCGAAGCATTTGAGCGCGATGGCCGAGGCTTGCCCTTCCATCAATCGTTTGAACTCGGTAGCTTGCTCCAGCGAGATGTTCCGCCGGTTGGCGAACTTCTCCTCCGGATCGCGCGTGTTCATCACCGGATACTTGGCGAACTGAAAGATGTTGCTGCCGAGGAAGCTGAGCCCCGACTCGATGGAACCTTGAATGACGCTGAGCGCCGTCATCACACCGATGACCGAGAAGACGCCGATGGCCACGCCGAGCATCGTCAACGCGGAGCGAAGCCTGTTCGTGCGCAACGAACCGAGAGCCATGCGGAAGATTTCGGTGAAGAACATTTATCTGTGTCTATCTGCGTAAATCTGCGGATTACTCATATCTCAACGCTTCGATCGGATCGAGCCGCGACGCCGACAACGCCGGCGCGAAGCCGGAGAAGATGCCGGTGAATGTCGACACGATCATTCCGGTGATCACTAGGCCGGCCGAGAACTGCATCGGGAACGAAGGAAATGCCGCGGCGACGCCCGTCGTCATCAGGAACGACAGCGCCAGGCCGGCGGCGCCGCCGATGAGGCAGATGCAGACGGCTTCGACAAGGAACTGGAGCAGGATCGTCCGGCGGCGCGCGCCGACCGCTTTGCGCGTACCGATCTCGCGCGTGCGCTCCTTCACGCTGACGTAGGTGATGTTCATGATGCCGATGGCGCCGACGAAAAGCGCCAGTCCGGTCACGAACAATCCGGCGATGGCGATGCCGGCTTTGACCGGCTCGATCGTACTGCGCAGCCCTTCCTGGGCGTTGATCTCGAAGTCATCCTTTTGTTCGGGGCGCAGACCGCGCACGCGGCGCATGTCGCCGGTCAGCTCGTCGCGCGCGGCGGCGAGGCGGTTCTTGTCCTTCACCTTCACGCGGATCGATGTATCGAGGCGCGCGCTGAACGTCTTCATGAACGCCGACATCGGCACGACCACCTGCGTGTCGAAACTGAACAGGCCGAGGAAGGTGCCCATCTTGCCGTAGACGCCGATGACGCGGAACGGATTGCCGCCGATCATCACCGTCTTGTCGAGCGCCGACTGTTTCGGGAACAGCGCGTCGGCGACGTCGTAGCCGAGGATGCAGACGTTGCGCGCGCCGCGCGATTCGATCGGCGTCATGAAACGCCCTTCCTTGAACGTCGCCGTCGACGTCACCGGAAACTCGTCCGTGGTCCCTTGCGTGAAGACGCCGCTCACTTCGTTGTCGCCGTACTTGACGCTCTGATTCGTATTCAGCGTCGGCACGGCGATAATCAACTGCGAATTCGGAGTCGCCGCGATCAGGCGGTTCAGCGAATCGGCATACTGCGGCTCGATGCGGCGGCGGTTGCGATAGTTCCACCAGTCATCGACGTTGTGCCACGGCCACTTTTCGACGTAGAGGATGTCGTCGCCGATCACGGAGAGGCTGCGCTCGAATCCGATCTCGATTCCGCTGATCGCCGATCCCATCAGCGTCACGGCGATGATGCCGATGATCACCCCGAGCGCCGTCAGGATCGAGCGCATCTTGTGCGCGCGGATCTGGCTGAACGCGATCCGGAAACTTTCGGTGAGCTCGATGGCGATGTCTCTCAAGGAGTGCCTCTTTTCCGGGTGCCGGGTGTCGGGAGTCGAAGATACGACCCCCGACGCCCGACTTGCGACTCCCGCGTCTTACGTCTTCACTTTCTCGATCGCGACCTTCGCTCCGTCTTTCAACTTGCGGCTGATGACGGTGTAGCTGCCCGAGACGACTTCGTCGCCCGGCTTGATCCCGTTCTTGATCTCGATGAACGTCGTGTCGGCGATTCCGGTCTCGACCTTCTGCATGCGCACGACGTCGCCGTTCTTGATGAAGACGACGCGTTCCAGTTTGTCGCGCTGCTCGCGCTCTTTCTGTTTCTCGAGCGTCTGATTCGAAACTTCGGCTTTGTTGTCGTCGTCCTTGGTCACGCTCTGCGCGGTCTGTTTCTCGCGCTCCTCGGGCGAGAGTTTGCTGTCCGTGCTCCGTACCGTGACGCTCTGAATCGGCACCGCCACGACGTTCTGCACGGTGGCCGTTTCGATGTCCGCGGTCGTGCTCATGCCCGGACGCAGCCGCACGGATTTGTCGACGACGCTGATCTTCACTTCGAAATTCGTGACCTGTTCCTGCGTCCCGCCGTTGTTGGTCGTGGCTGTGCTGGCGATCTCGCGCACGACGCCGGGGATCTTGCGGTCGGGATAGGCGTCGACGCTGATGCGCGCGACGTCGCCGATCTTCACGTTGACGATGTCGTTCTCATTGACGTTGACGCGCGCCTCCATGTTGCTGAGGTTCGCGATGCGCATGACTTCCGTGCCGGCGAACTGGCTCGTGCCGACCACGCGCTCGCCGAGGCGGCTGGTGAGCGAGCTGATGGATCCGTCCGTCGGCGCGACGATGGTCGTCTTCGACAACGCCTGATTGATCTGCCGCAACGCTCCCTCGGCGCGCTGGACGTCGAACTGCGATGCGTTGAGCGCCGACTGTGCGATTTCATAGTTCGTCTGCGCCGTCTTGCGGTCGGATTCGGGGATGAGCTTCGATGCGAAGAGCGACTTGGCGCGCTGATAATCCGCATCGGCTTTGGCGAGCTGCGACTTGTGCTGTGCAATCGACGCCTGCGCGCCGCTCAACGCGGCCTGCTGCTCTTCAACCTGCGCGCGATACGTGTCCGGCTTGATGCGCAGCAGCAGATCGCCCTTGTGCACGATCTGCCCTTCCTTCACCGGCAGGTCGATGATCTCGCCCGAGACCTCGGGGGAAATCTTGACTTCGATTTCCGGCTGGATCTTGCCGGTGGCGGTGACGAGCTGCGTGATCGTCTTCCGGAAGGCCTTCTCGGTCGTCACCGGAATCGGCTTCTCGCGCTTCTTGGCCATGCCCGCGGCAACGGCAGCGATGGCAAGGACCAGGACGATGCCGATGATCCAGTACAACTTCTTGCGCGATTTCTTCGGCTTACCAGTCGATGACAGAGGTGATGAAAGAGGGCCAGCAGTCATGAGGCGTTTCACTCCAGACGGGCGTCCAAACAGCCCGGGCGTTGGGGACTGAGCATTCAAACGAATTTTCGACAGATTTGTTGCAGCCGGAGAGTTTGTCACGCGGAGCCGCGGGGACGCGGAGAGAAGAGGTTCCTCCGCGCCTCCGCGTCTCCGCGTGAAACGGTCTTTGAGGGCTACCGAACCGCCCGTTTCCTCGGACGCGAACCGCCGACGGCGAAGAGGTGTCCGCCGGTTTGGGCGTAGACGCGTCCGTTCCCATCGATTGCCAATGGCGTGTATGCCGCGCCGAGCGGTCCGGACAGGGTGATTTTGTCGAGCAGCACGCCGCCCTGCCCGATCGCGTACAGGATCCCGTCCTCGGCATTTGCGTAGACGGTGCCGTTCGCGTCGATGACGGCGGCGTTGACGCACCACTCGAAGCCGAACTCCTCGTCGACAGTAATCGTGGGGTTCCGGTACTCCCATTCTTTATTGAGATTGGGATCGAGTTGGACCATGAACTCGCCGGGATCGGGACGGAGCGCGAAGCCGTAGAAGTTGTGTTTCGTCACGACCGAGAACGTCCCGTTGTGCTTCCAGACCGCGGGTGTCGTGTCCCATCCGAACGGGTACGCGCCGAGGTAGGCGCCGGCGGCAGTGAAGTGCATCAGGTGGCCATTGCCGTCGTTGTAAACGTTGTAGGCGCCATACACGATCGTTCCATCCGGCAGGACGACTGGCGACGCAGTCGAGAAGTCGGAGACGATTCCGGAGCCGTCGAGGTTATCGGTCGGATCGACGCCGGTGTGCGCGCCGTCCGAGCAGGTGCCGGCGGGGAGAAGCACGTTGCATCCGTCGTGGAAGCGTTCGCGGAGTGAGGCGGTCCACTTCGGCGTGAGGTCGGGATTGACGGCGACGAGGTGACCCCATCGTTCATTCAAGTGCGCGCGAGTGACGATGTAGATCGTGCCGTCCGCCGCAATGGCCGGCGCGATGTTGAGCCCTGGCCGCTGTGAGCCGCAGACGGTGGTCGGCGCAACGGCGTCGGGCGATGGCGGCAGGTGCACCGTCCCAAACGCAAAGTGCGACCTGCATTGCGCCGCAGGATTCGGCGCGTTCGACACCAGCGGCTGCAGCGGTACCGCCTTCGCGGTGCCGTCCGGCGTGACGCGCACCAGCCAGGCGCCGGTGACGTCGCTGTTCCCCGGCGCGTCCAGGTTCAGGCGGAAGGCGCCATAAACAATGTTTCCGGCGGCATCAATCGTCGGAGGGCCGGACATGAAGATGGCGTAATCGAGGCTTGCGAACGGATTGATGCGGGCGAGTGTGGCGCCGGTGTTTCGATCAATTTTGAGGAGCGTCCCCCCGCCGCCAGGGAGGTAGACGTACCCGTTGGCCAGCACCGGCTGCATCGACGGTTCCCACCCGGCATTTGGAACCGGTGCCCAGTCCGTCCCTGCCGACCACTTCTGGACGAGCGTCCCGTTTTCCCAGTGGAAACGCTTTACGCCCCAGGTGGGAATGCCTTGAAAAGGGCCGATGAACACCTGGTCTTTGAAGGCCATGAACACATCATCGCCATCGAGGAGCGGCACTGCGTAGTGAATCAGCAGTTCGCCGGAGTTGGTTTCGAGCTCGGAAGGAACGAGCGGATCGTAGACGATGTCCGCCAGGACGTTCCGCAGAGGCTGCGCGACGATGGCGGAGTCGCCGGTGTGCCGCGGATTACCCCCGAACTGCGACCACTGCGCGTTCGCGGCGACCGCGGAGAGCGCGATCGTCAGTGCAAATAAGCGATTGAGCATCGGCGCAAGCCTATGCGATTTCCAGACCGCGCCGATGGCCGTTTTCGCGGACGCACTGTCCTCGATCGAGGAGCGGCGGCGTCCGCCCGCCGCGGCGCTGGCTCTCTCAGACTTCGAAATCCGAACTGGCTCAGCCGTCGCATGCGCGAAGGCGTGTTGCAACCTGAATCCATGAGGGAGACTCCAATGAAACGTCGCATTACCCACGCTGTCGCAGCGCTGTTTCTCGTGCTCGTCGCCGCGCCGTTGTTCGCCGTGCAGCGCAACGCCGTCGATGAAGTGATCCGCATGACGCGGGCCGGAGTGGCCGAAGACACCATCCTCGACTACCTGGAAAAGACCGATGCGCGCATCGTCGTCACCGGTGACGACGTCATCGCCATGACCGACGCGCATGTCTCGAAGGCAGTGATCAAAGCAGTCGTCGATGCCGCCGATTCGCGCCGCAACAGCCGCGACTACCGCGACCGCGGCTACGTCGCGCCGCGCGTCGTCGTCGCCTCGCCGTATTACTACAACCCGTACTACTACTACGATCCGTTCTGGTACCGCCCGAGCTTCTCGCTCAGCTTCGGCTTCGGCGGATTCGGATATCGCGGTGGCCACTTCGGTGGTGGATTCCGCGGTCACGGTCATCGCTAGCCGGTCGGCCGCGTTCGCGGCGGGTCATTCGTTAAGCAATGGGTCATGTTTCCACCGGGGGAACATGGCCCATTGGCTTTTTTGCTGACCCGCGCGCCTGCACGCCTCGTTGTGTTTTCAGCGACTTACGACAAAATCAGCGACGGCATCTCCCGTGCTCATGGAAGCGGCCCAAGGAGAACGGGAAATCATGAAAAAAGTCCTAGTCATAATTGCGTCACTGACCCTCGTCGCCGCATCCGCCCTCGCTCAGAACGCCAACGATCTGAATCCGATGGCCGGACACCACGCCACCAACGACGCCCACGGCAACAACGGCAATGGTGGCGACAACAACGGAAACGACGATCCGTCCAACCGAGCCACTCCCGGCGGCAGCGGGAACCTGGTCAACCACGGCGGTCCTGTGATGAACAACCCCAAAGTGGTCTGCATCTTCTGGGGATCGATCCCGAGCTCGTACTCGTCGAACATGCAGTCGTTCCGCACCAGCTCGTCCGGCATCGTCGCGCACACCTGGATGCTGACCCAGTACGGCGTCACCGCCACCAACCTGGTCGGCACGCACGCGGACGTCTTCGACCCGGTTCCGCCGTCGTCGACGCGCGTCACCGATGCGATGGTCCAGACTGAGGTGGCCCACACGGTCGGCTTCAACCCGGCCAACACGAACACGGTCTACGAAGTCTTCATCCCGAGTGGCTACTACTCCTACGACGGCGGCTCGACCTCCTGCGGCGGTCCGAACCTGGCGTATTGCGCGTATCACAGCAGCGGCGACGGCACGCACCTCGCCACCAATGTCAAGTACTCGATCGAACCGTGGCCGAGCTGCAGCGGCTGCGCCGTCTCCGGCTGGACCACGAATCAGAACGCGAATCACTTCATGATCCACGAGAGCCGCGAAGCCTTCACCGATCCGTACGGCACGACCTGGTGGGACGCGGCCGGCTACGAAGCCGACGACAAGTGCGCCTGGCAGGGCCTCTTCCTCTCCGCCGGCTTCGGCTTCCAGCCGGAGTACTCGAACTCGACGCGTACCTGCGTGCAGTAGTTTTTTGATTCTCTGATTCCCAGCCCGGCCCAAGTGGCCGGGCTTCTCTTTTTTTCCGCGACTCCGCGTGACAGAAGTGAAGTTCGGGGAAAAAAAAGCTTGAACCACAGAGACACAAAGAGCACAAAGAAAATCCCTCTGTGTCCTTTGTGTCTTTGTGGTTCAACGTCAGTCCGACGTCTGCCGGTCGGTCGCGTAGAGCACGATCACCGCCGCGCTCCCTTCGCCGAATCGCGTCCACTCGTTGCGATTCCAATGCAACGGAGCCGCGATGTGACCGAGGTCAACGTCGACGCCATGAACGGCAAGATCGTCGACGTCCAGCACGAGAACGCCGCGAAGGAAGCGGCGGAGAAGAAGCTCGAAGAAAAGGAAAAGGCGAAGCACTGATTCTTAAGCGGAGGCGCGGTTTTCTCCGCCTCTCCGCGTGAACCCGTTCCCTTAATCGCCCGGCAGAGTCGCAACAAATACGCTGCCCGAGGAATCCGATCGATCCAGCCAAACCCGCCCGCCGTGCGCCTCCGCGATCCAGCGCGCGATCGGTAGTCCTAATCCCGCGCCGCCGCCGTCGACGCCGAAGAAGCGTTCGAAGATCCGCTCGCGCAGCTCGGGCGCGATGCCGCTTCCGCTGTCGTGAACCTCGATGCGCAGTTCGCCATCGGCCGCGCTGCTCCGAACCAGCACGCGTCCGCCGGACAGCACATGCTTGATGGAGTTCTCGCCCAGATTGCCGACCAGCCGCTGCACGAGATCCTCATCGCCGCGCATCACCAACTCCGGCTCATGCTCCTCGGCGATCACTACTCCGCGCTCGGCGGCCAGCGTGCGGAATCCCTGCACGGTCTGCGCGACGACTTCGTCGAGATAGAAGCGTTCATTGCGCATCGGATACTGGCCGGCATCGCCGCGCGCGAGCAGGAAAAGATCGCGAACGATGCGCGTCAACCGCTGCACCGACTTGCGCATGATCTCCAGGCTGTCGCGGTATTCGCGCGCATCGCGATCATCGCGCGACAGCGTCACATCGAGCTCGCCCTGCAGAATCGCGACCGGCGTGCGCAACTCGTGCGATGCATCGGCCATGAACCGCCGCTGCGAATCGAACGACTGCTCGAGCCGCTCCAGCAGCGCATTCAGCGTGATGGCGAGCTGGCCCAACTCGTCGGCCGGATTGGCAACGGCCACGCGTTCGCCGAGGCTCGTGGCGCTGATGGCGCGCGCCTTCGCGCTCATCGCCGCCACCGGCGCGAGACTCTTGCGCGCGAGGAGGTAGCCGCCCGCCGCCGCGATCAGCAGCGCCAGCGGAATCGTCACCACCATCGCGTGCCGTAGATCCGCCAGCAACTCCTTCTGTTCGTCGAGCGACTGCGCGATGACCAGGAAGTAGTTGGCGCCGCCGAGGCGGAGCGGGGAGACGATCAGGCGAAGGTTGTTCAGCGACGACAGTCCGAACGAACGCCGCGCGATGCGTTGCCGCAATGCCGCGCGATCGACGGCGGCTGTAATCGGAGTCAACGACGCGGCGAAATCGCTGCCATTGCCGGCGAGGATGATCATCGGCCGGTCGTTGTCGCGAAAATTCGCGAGGACCTCGTTCGCGGAAGCGACCTGCAGCGCGCCGTGACTCTCGGCCGCTTCTTCCTCCAGCGCAGCCGCGAGCTGATGCGCACTCGCGCGCAGGGAGGCATCGGTCGTCCGCCCCATCTGCCGCCGCATCACCGCGTAGCTCATCATCCCCGCGGCGATGAGCACGATCGCCAGCACCAGCGTGTACCACGCCGTCAGCCGGCCGCGAATCGAGTCGACGATCATGGCGCGGACGTCTGCGGTGGCCGCTCGTCGAACATGTAACCCGAGCCGCGGATTGTGTGGATCAATTTCGTTTCGCCGTCACGCTCCACGATCCGGCGGATGCGGCCGATGTACACCTCGATCAGATTCGAGAACGGATCGAAGTCATCGTTCCAGACGTGCTCGGCGATTTCCTCGCGCCCGATCACGCGCCCGGCGTTGACGGCCAGAAACTCCAGCAGCGCGTATTCCTTCGCCGTCAGCGCCAGCTCGCCGCCCGCGCGCGTGACGCGATGCGAGCGCGTGTCGATGCGCAGATCGGCCGCTTCGACGACCGGATACTGCCGCACACCGCGCCGCCGCAGCAGCGCGCGCAGCCGCGCCAGCAGCTCCGGAAATTCGAACGGCTTGACGAGGTAGTCGTCGGCGCCGGAGTCGAGTCCTTCCACGCGATCGGCCAGCGAATCGCGCGCCGTCAGCATCAGGATCGACGCCTCATTCCCCTCGGTGCGCAGCATCCGGCAGACCTCGAATCCATCCGGCGGCGGAATGCGCGCATCGAGAACGATGGCGTCGTACGGCGCGGTCGTCGCGCGTTCCAGCGCCTGCTCGCCGGTCGACGCGACGTCCACCGCATACGCCTGCTCGCCGAGTCCCCGCGCGATGAACCGCGACATGTCGGGATCGTCCTCGACAACGAGAATGCGCATTCGCGCATCGTAGTCCTGGGCGTCATGAACGGAAGATGAATCGCGTCTTTTCTGCGTACATCTGCGTTCATCTGCGGATAAAAAAGCCATCCGCAGATTACGCAGATGTACGCCGATTACATTGCCCATTCATCCCGGATTTAGCTCCTTCGTTTACACTCGCGCGGCCCGAATGTTCAGTCGCAGACTGGTCGTAATACTCGCCTTACAAACGCTCCCGCTAGCCGCGCAGACGCCGATCACGATCGAAAACGCGACGCAGGCCGCGCTCCGGCAGGCCAGCGCGTACCAGCAGGCGCTCATTGACGAACAGACCGCGGCACTCGACCTCACGCAAGCGCGCGCGGCGCTGCTCCCGCGCGTGCGAAGCTCGTCGACGGCGACGTACAACAAGCCGCTGAATCCTGGTTCGCCCGATCCGTCGTTCATCGCCGCGAATGCCGCGCGCGAATATCAGGAGCTGGTTGGCGTCGAAGGTTCGCTCGACTTCGGAACGCGCGCCGCGATCGCGCGCAGCCGCGCGTTGCTCGCCGCGGCGCATGCGGGTACCGAGGTCGCGCGGCGCGCGCTCGTGCGCGGTGTGCGCGAGGCCTACTTCGGCCTCGGACTGGCCACTGCGAAACGCCGTAGTGCGGAGGAGACGCTCGCCGCCGCCGAGGAGTTCGAGCGCGTCACGGCGTTGCAGCATACGGGCGGTGAGTTGGCCGAGGTCGATGTGATCCGCGCACGACTCCAGACCGCGCAGCGGCGCGACGACGTCGAACAAGCGCGCTTGCAGGAAGCCGAGGCGCTCGCCGCGATGCGCGTGCTCACCGGCATTCGCGCGCCGGAGCCGCTCGCGGTTTCGGATCTGAATCCGCAGCCGGCGATCGCTGATATCGAACGATTTACGAACTCCGCAACGCGTCCCGAGCTGACGCAGGCCGAGCAACAGTTGCGCGCCGCACGATCGGACATTGGCGTCGCGCGCGCGGGCTGGCTGCCGTCGTTGACCTACGCGGTCGACGAAGGCTTCGACTCGCCGTCGCTGCACACCTCGGACATTCGCCAGCATCGCGGTTATCTCGCCACCGCGAATCTCGTCATCCCGATTTTCGATTGGGGACTCGGCTGCGCGAAGCAGCGCCAGGCGGAGTTGAAAGCGCAGGCTGCGGAGAACCTGCTCACCATCACGCGCCGCGATCTCGATCAACAGTTTGCGGCCGCGCACGAAGAAGCGCTGACCGCGATTCGACGCGTCGACAACGCGCGCACCGCCGTCGCCGATGCGCGCCGCAACGTCGACATCTCCATCGCCCGCTACCGCGCCGGCGAGGCGCCGATCCTCGAAGTTACCGACGCGCTCACCACGCTCGCGCAGCAGCGAACGAACTACCAGCAGGCGTTGTTCGACTTCGAAATCGCCCGCGCCCACCTGCAGGAGGCCGCCGGAGAATGAGCGAAGCCGACGTCATCGAAGATCCGCCGATCTGGAAACGCCGTCGCGTGCAGATTGGCGCGGCCGTCGCGCTGCTCGTCCTCATCGTCGCCGGCTGGTGTTGGCATCGCAGCGGCGCTACTGCTGACGATGCCGCGCAGCCGATCGTCAGTGTGAAGCTGGCCAAAGCGGAGGTCGGTCCGATCACGCAACCGCTCGATCTCGTCGGCACCATCAGCGCGCGGCAGGAGGCGACGATCAGTCCCAAAGTCAGCGCGCAGATCACGCAGATGGGATTGTTGAAAAATCGCGTCGTTCATCGCGGCGACGTCCTGGCCGTCCTCGAATCGCGCGACCTCACCGCGCAACAGGCCGAGGCCGCGGCGGCGTTGCGCGAGGCGCAGATCGGCGTCACCAATACCGGCAGCGGCGCGATTCCATTGACGAACGCGCAGGACGTCAAAGCCGTCCGCGACGCACAGGGGACGTACGACACCGCCCGCAAAACCTTCGAACGCCGCAAGACGCTTTTCGAACAGGGGGGCATCTCCAAGAAAGATTTGGAAGCGTCGCAGCTCGACGTCACGAAAGCCGAGGACGATTTGCGGCTCGCGGAGAAAGCGGCGTCGCTGCACAAGGACACGACCAATCCCTCCGATCTCGCCGCCGCGCAGAGCAAAGTCCAGCAGGCCACCGGCCACCTCGCCTCGCTTCAGGCGCAGGCCGGCTACGCCACGATTCGCGCGCCGTTCGACGGCGTCATCGGCGACCAATTCCTTTTTCAGGGCGACTTCGCAACTGCCGGCACGAAGATGCTCACCATCGCCGACACCTCCACCGTCATCGTCAAAGCGCCGCTGTCAGTCGATGCGTCGATGCGCGTTCACGCCGGCGACGCCGCCACGATCCAGCCCGACTCGTTGCCCGGCGTCACGCTGCAGGGAACGGTGAGCCTGGTCGGAAGCGCCGCCGATCCGCAGAGCCGCGCCGTCGAGCTCTGGATCGCGCTGCCGAATGCCGACGGACGCCTGCGCCCGAACAGCGCCGCGCGGGTCACCGTCAACAGCGGCGGCGTGGCGAACGCGGTCGTCGTTCCCACCGCCGCCGTCACGCTCGACGCCACGAACGCCAACAGCGGCACGGTGATGGTCGTCGACGACAAGTCCGTCGCTCACGAAGTCAAAGTCACGACCGGCGCGCACAGCCGCGAGCGGACGCAGATCACCTCGGGTCTGCACGGCGGCGAGACCATCGTCGTCGAAGGCAACTACGGCCTGCCGGACGGCACGAAGGTTCAGAACGCGGATGCCGTTCCAAAACCGGCTCCCGCGGAAAAGGACTGATGAACCTCGGCGCGATCGTTTCGAACCAGAAGCGCGCGGTGCTGCTCGTCATCGCGCTGCTCTCGATCGGCGGCCTCATCGCGCTCGTTCGCATCCCGCGCGCTCTCTTTCCGCAGACCGACTTTCCGCGCATCATCATCGTCGCGCAGAACGGCGTCGCGCCGGCGCAGCAGACGCTCGTCTCCGTCACCCGGCCCATCGAAGAAGCGATGAGCGGAATCCCCGGGATCGCGCGAATCAAATCGACCACGGCGCGCGGCTCGGCCGAGATCGATCTCTTTTTCGACTGGAAGACCGACATCGTCCAGACGCTGCAGATCGTCCAGGCGCGCGCGTCGCAGCTCGCCGCGTCGCTGCCGCCGGGCGCCTCGTTCGAACGCACCGACCGGCTCACCTTCGCCGTCTTTCCGATCCTCGGCTACAGCATCACCTCGCCGAAACGCGATCCCGGAACGCTGCGCAATCTCGCCGAGGTCACGCTCCGTCCGCCGCTGGCGCGGATCGACGGGGTGGCCAGCGTGCAGGTGCTCGGTGGCCAGTTGCGCGAGTACCACGTCCTCGTCGACCGGGCCCGGCTCGAATCGCGCGGCGTCTCGCTGCCGCAGGTTTCGGACGCGATGAAGAACACGAACGTCATCACGTCGCCGGGGCTCATCAACGAAAATCACCAACGCGAGCTGGCCCTCGTCAGTGGGCAGGCCACATCGATCGACGACCTCGCCGCGATCGTCGTCACCTCGGTCAATAACGTGCCGGTCCGCATCGGCGACGTCGCCAGTGTCACGCCCGGACTCGAACCGCGCTTCACGATCGTTACGGCCGACGGCCGCCCGGCCGTGCTGCTCAACGTCCTGCGGCAGCCGAGCGCGAACATTCTTTCCGTGGCCGACGGCGTCAAAGCGGAAGTCGACGTGCTGAAAAAGTCGCTCCCGCGCGACGTCGAAGTGAAGCCGTACTACGACCAGTCGCTGCTTGTCAGCAGTTCCGTCAGCTCCGTGCGCGACGCCATCCTCATCGGCCTCATTCTCTCCGTCGCCATCCTCTACGGCTTCCTCCGCAACTGGGGCACGACGCTTGTGGCCACGCTGGTCATTCCGATCACCGTGCTGGTGACGTTCGTGGCGATGTGGATCGTCGGCCTGAGTTTCGACCTCATGACCCTCGGCGGCGTGGCCGCGGCCATCGGCCTCGTGATCGACGACGCCATCGTCGTCGTCGAAAACATCTACACGCACATGGCGCGCGGCGAGTCGCGCGCCAAGGCCGTGCACAACGCCATCAGCGAAATCGCAGGCCCGATCATCGGATCGACGATCACGCCCGTCGTCGTCTTCCTGCCGCTGGCGCTGCTCACCGGCATCACCGGCGTTTTCTTCCGATCGCTCGCATTGACGATGAGCGTGGCGTTGCTCACGTCGCTCTTCCTCGCGCTGACGTTCACGCCCGTCCTTGCAGAGCGATTCATTCGCGTCGGATCACGCGACCACGAGAGCGAAGAAGGTCCGCTTCTCACGCGCCTCATCAACGCCTACGAATGGCTGCTCGCGCACGCGCTGGCGCGGCGTCGTCTCGTTCTCATCGTCATCGGCGCGCTCGCGGTGCTCACCTTCTTCATCTACAAAGGCCTCGGCTCTGAGTTTCTCCCCGAGTTCGAAGAGCACGGCTTCATCCTCGATTACGTCGCGCCGCCGGGTGCGTCGCTTGACGAAACCGACCGCATGCTGCGTCACGTGGAGGCGATGTTGAAGGAGACACCCGAGGTCGATGGGTACTCGCGGCGTACGGGAGCGCAACTCGGATTGGCCGGCGTCACCGAACCGAATACTGGCGACTTCGCGGTGAAGTTGAAGGACAACGCGTCGACCGACGAGGTCACGAGCGCGCTGCGGCACAAGATCGAGTCGACCGAGCCCGCATTGCGCGTCGAATTTCTCGGCATCCTCTCCGATCTCATCGGCGATCTGGTCAGTACACCGCAGCCGATCGAAATCCGCGTTTTCAATGAAGATGCCGCCGCGCTGCATCGGACCGCCACGGAGATCGCTGCGGTGATCGGCAAGGTCGACGGCGTCGTCGACGTCTTCAACGGCGTCGTCGTCAGCGGACCCGCCGTCACATTCCAAATCGATCCGCAACGCGCGGCGATGTACGGCGTCACTGCCGCCGATGTAAATGAATCGATGACGACAGCCCTCGGCGGCGACGTCGTCTCGAACGTGATCGAACACGGACGCGCTACCGGCGTCCGCGTCCTCCTCGGCGGCCCGCGTCCGCAACTCGAAGACCTGCGCGCGCTGCCGATCAAGTCGCCGTCATCGAACAGCTACGTGCGTATCGATCAGATTGCGACGATTAATTACGATCCCGGCCAGACCGAGATCGGCCGCGAAGGATTGCGGCAAGCCGTCTCGGTCACCGCGCGTCTCGAAGGCCGCGACCTCGGCTCAGCGATCGCCGACATCAAGTCGCAACTCGCAAGCAAGGTTCATCTGCCCGCCGGGACGAGCATCGAGTACGGCGGCCTCTATCAGGAGCAGCAGAGTTCCTTCCACGAGCTCCTCGTCGCCCTCGGCCTGGCCATCGCGCTGGTGTTCCTCGTGCTCGTCGTCGAGTTCCGTTCGTTCGCACATCCCGCGGCCATCGTCGCCGGCGCCGTACTCGCGCTCTCCGGCAGCCTGGCCGCGCTCCTCATCACGCACACGACGCTGAACGTCGTCTCGATGATGGGCCTGATCATGATCGTCGGCATCGTCTCGAAAAACGGCATCCTGATGCTCGACACCGTCGAAGACCACCTCCGCACCGGCGAAGACCTCACCACCGCCCTCCTCCGGTCCGGACGCCGCCGCTTCCGCCCGGTCCTGATGACGTCCCTAGCCGCCATGCTCGGCATGCTGCCACTCGCGTTAGCCCTCGGCTCCGGCTCCGAACTGCTCCAGCCACTAGCCATCTGCGTAATCGGTGGACTGCTCTTCGCACTGATGCTGTCGCTGGTCGTGACCCCAACGATCTACGCGATGATTAGACCCGAACCCGCCTAGCGGTACGCGCCAGCGAGCCGCTGGCGGTCCAGCCGCCGGGCCGGCGGCGCTACGTCCTGCCGCCCCACGTAGCGCCGGCGGCTCGCCGGCTGTACCGCCGCCGGCTCGGCGGCACTACGGGGCATCCGCGGGCCGCCCGAACAAATAGCCCTGTCCGAACTTGATGCCGAGGTCGCGCGCCGCCACCTCGGAGGACTCATCCTCGATCCCTTCGATGATCACATCGCAGCCGAACTCGGCGCCCAACGCGACGATGTTGCGGATGATCTTCAACTTCGTCGGATCGGATTCGAATTGGGTTCCGAAGAGCTGGCTGATCTTGAGATACGCCGGCCGGATCTTTTCGATCAACGGCAAATGCGAATACGCGACGCCGACGTCGTCGAAGGCGAAGCGGACGCCGAGGGTGCGAAGCTGATCGATGGCCTCGAAGAGGGATGGAGTCTGGCGAAGCTCCTGCTGCTCGGTGATTTCGAGCACGACGCGAGTGAGCTCGATTCCGTTCTGCCGCGCGGATGCCGCCAGCGTCGCAGCGATGCCGATGTCGTCGAGTGCCGCGGGATGGATGTTGAGGAACAGCCGGATCGATTCCGGAAACGTCACCGCTGCGCGCAGGCTCGTCTCGATGCACGCCGCTTCGAGCCGGGCTACATCCTTGCGCCGCGTCGCATATTCGAACAGCAAATCCGGCCGGTCGAATGGTGCGCCGGCCCGGTATCGCGCCAGCGACTCGACGCTGTGAATCGATCGATCGGCAAGCAATACGATCGGCTGAAAGCGCGGACGAAGATCGCCGCTGCCGATGACTTCATCCAGCGTCGGCACGATCACCAGCGACGGCGGTTCATCGCCGGACGCTTCGCTCAGGAGAGGCTCCAACACATCCGTCCCGAACGGTTTCGACAGCACCGCATCCGCGCCGCGCCGCTCCGCCTCGGCCACGAGTTCCGGAGAGCTGTGGCCAGTCATCAGGATCACGCGTGCCGAGGGGGCGACGTGCATGATCTCGGTGATGAAATCGAGCCCTTCAAAACGGAACGGCCCGGAAAGCTTGACGTCGGTGACGATGTCGGTGACCGCCTCCTCGGCCAGGATGATCTGCGCCGATTCGAGATCGCGGCAAACGATGATGCGCCGTCCGTCGCGCTCGAGCGCGACAGCGAGCCCGAGTCCGACGTTGGGGTCGTCATCGACGATGAGGAGTGTTTCCATTGACTGTCATCCTGAGCCGCCGAAGCTTGCATCGGCGAAGCCGAGGCAGCGAAGGACGGTCGAAGGACCCCCGGCTGCTAACCCGTTTTCAAATCGCGCGACGTTTGACTGTTCCGCGCCGCCGCCCGGGCTACCGGCTGGGGATCCTTCGACCGTCCTTCGCGTCTTCGCCTGCGGCTACGCGCTCCGGCGGCTCAGGATGACAGCCGCCGGTCGCGCGTCCGTTTTCACTTCGCGTTCTTTTTCTTCGCCGCGGGATGCGCGGCCGTGGCCGCGGCGATCTCCGCCTTCTTCGCGCGATCCTTCTCGCGCTGCGCGGTGCGGCGGCGCGACTCGATCGAGGCGCGCGCTTTTTCTCCATTGATCTTTGACATGAAAGCCTCCGCGCGCACCTTACCAGTTATTTCTTCGCTTGCAGAGCGTCGAGGTCGGCCAGCACCTCGTCGCTGTGCGTGGCCGGCTTCGCTTTCAGGTAGACCTTGCGGATCACGCCGTGCGGATCGATGAGGAACGTGTTGCGCGCCGCGTACGTCGTTCCGTCGTGCAGCATCACCGAGCCGTAGTTCGTGGCCACGCGGTGATCCGAGGTGTCGGCGAGGACTTTGAAACTGAGTCCCTCTTTTGTGCAGAAGCCTTTGTGCGAGTCGACGTTGTCTTCGCTGACGCCGACGATGACCGCGTTCTTCGCCTCGTACTTGGCCAGGTCGCGCTGGAAGTTGTGCGCTTCGAGCGTGCAACCCGAGGTGAAGTCCTTCGGGTAAAAGTAAAGGACGACCCACTTGCCCTTGAACTGATCGAGCGAGACGGACGGCGAATCCTGACTGGGCAGGTTGAACCCCGGAGCCGCGGTTCCCGCGGCCGGCGGATCGGGCGCGGGGACGTCGGCAGCAAACGATGCGGTGGCGAGCAGCAAAGCAGCGGCGAGATTGGCAATGTTTTTCATGTAATAGCTCCTCGGCGCGTTTTAACACATCGGCTTCGCGTCCGCCGAAAACGCTACAGTTACGTCATGAAGACTCCCGACTACGGCGTCGATGCGCCCGGCGTAATCCGCAATCTGCTGCTCGTGACCGTGGCGGGATTTCTGATCTGGATCACAGCGCGAATGGGTTGGTGGTCGGGCAACATCGGAGGTGGCGGCGTGATCCTTCCGCTCTCGCACATCGCGCCGTGGCCCGCGGCGAGCTGTTTGTTGATGGCGATCTGGATGCTGTACGACAGCAAGATCGGCAAGATGCGCACGCGCGAGCAGTTGCTCGACAACCATCGCTGGACGGGAAGCGAACGCGTGCTCGACGTCGGCTGCGGACGCGGACTGATGCTGGTCGGCGCGGCGAAACGCCTGACCACCGGCAAAGCCTCGGGTATCGATCTCTGGCAGGAGGAAGATCTCTCCGGCAATCGCCCCGAGGCGACGATGCAAAACGCGGAAGCAGAGGGAGTGGCGGAGCGCGTCGACGTGCATACCGCCGACATGCGCAAGATCCCGTTCCCCGACGCAACGTTCGACGTGATCGTTTCGTGCTCCGCCATCCACAACATCTATGACGCTGCGGGACGCCGGCAAGCCATCGGCGAAATCGCGCGCGTGCTCAAACCGGGCGGCGAGGCGATCATCGACGACATCCGCCACGGCCGCGAATACGCAGAGAGTTTCGCCGCGAACGGCTGCCCGTCGCGCTCCGTCGGATCAGCGATCGCGTCAATCTTCCTCGCCATCGTGACCTTCGGCTCCCTCCGCCCCGCCACGCTCCTCGCGCGCAAGAGCGGGTGAGGGTCATCTCCAGTTTCTGACCCGCGGCGGAGCGTAGTGCGGGCGTCCTCGCCTGCATCCGGCGTGGCGTCTCGCCCGACGGTGCGTCGTGAGTCAACACCAATCCTGCGATTGAATCCAGAAACCCCCGCCGGGCGAGAACGCCCGACGGTTGCAGGCGAGGACGCCCGCACTACGCTTTTGGGTTGCGGGCAAAGCCCACGCTGCGCGCGAACAGACATAGCGTCGACAAAATCGCGTTGGCTAACCTGTTGCTAAGACAGGCGCTGGAGGCAGAGACGTGAAGAAAAAAGCAATCGTGTTCTTTTCCCTCATCGTGGCGTTGGGATGTGCTACGACGGCAATTGAAGATCCGGCGATCCGTCGCGCTACGGCAGGCGTCGAACTCGTGGAAACGAAGCCCACCCGCGAATTCGAAATCATCAAAGAGGTAACTGGTATCTCCTGCGCCCGCCAACGCGGGTCTTCGCCGTCGGTTGAGGCAGCAAAGCAGAATATGAAAGTCGACGCAGGAAAACTGGGCGCCGACGCCGTCGTCAATATCGCGTGCGAGGAAAACAACAACGTGAGCTGGAAGCACAACTGCTGGAAGAGCACGGAGTGCCGAGGTGACGCCGTGAAGTGGCGTTCGAAATAGCAATCATTTTTCAACGCAGGATTCCATACGCGGAGAACGCGGAAGAGCGCAGCGTTTTTCTCCGCCTCTCCGCGCACTCCGCGTGAGCCGTTCTCTCTACGGCCAATTGAGCGCCTGAGCAAACCCCGGAATCTCTGAAGCGAGCCAATGCGACTCCGCCGAAACGAGATCGCGCAACTCGCGCGCCAGCACGGCATCGACCGAGCGTCCGTCGCGGACGGCGATCCGTTCCAGCGCCGCAATCTCCAGCCGCGGGATGCGCACCTCCAGATCGTCCAACTGCAGCAGCTCCGGCAGGACGTCCGCCAGCTCCGCTCCCAGCGCCGCCTCGCCCTCCGCCTGCTCCCAGAAATCCATCGCGTACGACACCAGCTCGTCCCACGGCACGTCGCCGTTCTCGTCCGCTTCCAACTCCCCAAGCGCCGCCGATCCCCACAAGTCATCGAACGACATCTCCACCGCCTCCGCCGCTTCAGCAGGCGAGTAGATGGGGCGCGGACGAAGGAAAAGCTCGCGGATTTGGGTGGGGGAGGCGGTCATCGTCAGACTCCTTTGCGTTGCTTTCTAAGATTCGACTCACGAGAATGAGTCTCCCAACGCCAGTTGGAGGACTTTATTCCAACGGCAGTGTGGAATGCAACGGTGCAGGAAGCGCAACTTTTCGGCCGCCGCCTCCGCGAGCTCCGTCAGTCGCGCAACCTCACCCAGGAAGCCCTCGCCGAAGCCGCCGACCTCTCCGGCAACTACATCAGCGACCTGGAGCTAGGACTAAAGGTGCCCAGCCTCACGATCATCGTCCGTCTCTCACAGGCGCTCGACATCGCCGCGGCCGACTTGCTCACCGCATTCACGCGGGAGGCGGTGAAGAAGATGAAAGTGCGGAAGCATCGTGCGTGAGCCTGCGGATCGGCGAACCCATCGGAAGTTCTGCCCAGGGGCGCTGAATTGCGGCTTACGGCATTCCCACGCGCGTAGAATGAGAAACGGAATACATACCCCGTCCACGTAATTGCATGAATCGGTTGCCAGAGCCATTCTGTGCGAGCCTGTTAATTGGGAGCCGAGGCGGAGGAAGTTCAGCCGTGAAAGAAACAACGCCCGATCGACGTCGATCAAAAGTGAGTCAGACGGATTTTCCGATCTTCACGCTGGACCAAGCAATGCGGTTGCCGCAGGCAATTTGGGATGAATTCGCTGGTAAAGGCGCTGCCCCGCACGACGTTGCAATAGCCCTTGATATGAGCCCGACAAGCGGGACATGGCGAAACCTTGCCGGAAGCGCCATCGCGTATGGTTTGGTAGAGGGTGGTTACAACGCTACGCGGATGACGCTAACAGCATTGGGGCGCCGAATAGTCGCGCCAACTATCGAGGGCGATGATGCTCGCGCCTATGCCGAGGCGGTTTTGATGCCTCGCATCATGGGCGATTTTCTTCGTCGATATGATCGAAGCAAGTTCCCAAGTGACCAAATAGCTGAAAATGTCCTAGTCGAATTGGGACTACCTAAGGATCGTGCTTCCGCAGCTCGGGATGTTCTTATAAAGAATGCGAGGGCGGCTGGGATCATTCGCGATACGAAAACTGGCCTATTCGTGGCTCTTGACGATCCGGTGCCGGCTCAGCGTTCTGTCGAGGATTCCGCAATCGTTGTACCTGCGGCAGATGTAGCTCCTTCCGTCCCGGCGCCACCTGTTACCGGCTCACGACTGGTGGAGGGCGTTCCAACCCCTCCAAGTCGCGGAGATTCAGGGCCCGGCACGCTTGCCGTCCATCAACGCCCGCTCACTCGCGGCACGGTAGTGGACTGCTACAAACTCAAACAACGATTGGGAAGCGGATTCTCAGCGGAAGTGTGGTCGGCTACCGTTCAGCGAGTCCCTCCCGGAGCCGAACTTGAGAAGAGCCAACCGGTCGCAATCAAGTTCTACCACGCTCACGCTATGGCACTGCCGGACCAAGTTCTGCGGGTCGAGCGCGAATACCGGATTGCTCAGACAATCCGTCACCCAAACCTGATCAGAATCTATGAATTTCTTTTAGCGTCGCCGCGTCCCCATCATAACTTCCTGGTCATGGATTTGGCTCGGGGAATACTGTTGAAGAAAGCTATAGAGGCGAACCAGCTGGCTCCTGTACAGGTGATGCGCATCCTTCATCAGGTCTTGTCCGCGCTCGATGAACTGCACGGTGCAGGTGCCCTTCATCGAGACGTTAAGCCTGGCAACATCACCGTAGAGGTCGCGGACGATAAGGTCCACGCCACGCTTCTAGACTTAGGAATAGTAACGATTACCTATGAGAAAGGGGTGACTGCCGTGAGCCACTTCCTCGGTAGTAAGCATTGGGCTCCTATCGAACAGTTAATGGGCGAAGCTTTGGATGAGCGATCTGATCTTTATAGCGCGGCGGCTGTCGCCTACAATGCGTTGACTGGACACGAACCGTATGCAGGGAGCCTGACGGAGGCCGCAGTAGCGGTCAACATGGGCCGTTCCCAACTGCTTCTTCCCGGCCTGAGGGACGTGCCCGAGGACGTCGCCGAAATGATTAACGCATGCCTCTCATATAAACGCGACGATCGGCCTAGCAGCGCTCGCGACTGCCTCGACGTTCTCGACCGTCACCTCTAGCTCTGTCGGAGGGCATCCAGGGTGGCGGCGTGCGGGGTATCGACGTTGAGGACGGCGCAGAGGTCGATGACGAACGACTGCGCGTTCGACCGCTCGGCGGCGGCGGAGTTGCTCCACTTTTCGAGGAACTCGGACGGAGTCACGTGCGAACGAGTTTAGCGGACGTTTGTTTTCGACGGAAGAAAGCGATTTGGCGCTGTCGGGCGGGCTTCTGAGTTCCGAATAGGTCCTGGGCCTCTTCGAAAAGGTAAAAAGCCTCTTCGAAAAGGTAAAACACCTATAGCAATAGGTCTGGGACCTAACCCTATAGGCTGTGGACCTATTCGAAAAGGTAAAAAGCCCATTGGTATAGGTCTGGAGCCTAACCCTATAGGCTGTAGGCCTATTGCTTTTCTATTTTTAGGTGTTCGAGAGGGGAGGGCGCGCCTCGGGTTGCGTGTTTCAGGCTCAGATTCGTTCGGGAACGCTTGTGGTGGCCGCCTCCGCGGCCACAAACCATGCTGACACCGTTTCCCCCGCGCGGAGCGCGGGGCTGGATTGTTTGAGCGCGCCTCCGCGCGCAGCCGGTGATCGCGTCAAGATCGCGGCGTGACGTCTTTTCTTCGCAGCTCTCGGGATTCCGTTGGCGCTGGCATCACGACTGAGGTTATCGCTACCTCCGCCGCCCCACCGCCCCCTTCACGATTGCGTCGATCATCTGCGTGTAGGAGCGGCCCGACTCCTTTGCCGCCATGGCGAATTCGGCGATGGGGTCGAGCCAGGGGTTGGGGTTGGCTTCGATTAGGTAGATGCGGCCGTTGGTGCCGAGGCGGAGGTCGATGCGGGCGTAGTCGCGGAGGTGGAGGGCGCGGAAGGCGGTGACGGCGACGCGCTGGATTTCGGCGACTACATCGTCGTCGAGGTCGCGGACGGGCCCGGATTTCGTCTTCTTGTAGGCCTCGGTGCTCTCGTCGAACTTGACGTCGTAGCTGGCGATCTTTGGCGTTCCTTTCGGCAGCTTCGACAGGTCCAGCTCGATCAGCGGCAAGGCCTCGGGGGGATCGTTGCCGAGGACGGCGGCGTAGATCTCGCGGCCTTCGATGTACTCCTCGATTAGCGCGGGCGCGTCAAACTCATCGTGGATGTAGGAGATGCGCTCGAAGAGGTCCTTGATCGACGACACCACCGCGGCGGCGTCGATCCCTTTCGATGCATCCTCGGTGGCCGGCTTGACGATGACCGGGAAGCGGATGTCCTGCGCATGTCCAACGCGCCCCTTGTCCATCACCATCGAGTAGGGAGTGAAGAGGCCGTGGTCGCGGATGATGGTTTTGGCGATGCTCTTGTCCATCGCCAGGTACGAACCCTGCGGCCCGGCGCCGGTGTAGCGCTTGCCGATCAGATCGAGGTAGGCGGCGAAGTGCATCTCCATCGTGTCGTCGCCGTTGTACGACTCGATGAGGTTGAAACAGAGATCGGTGTCCGCGCGCGCCAGGCGGCCCAGCGTTTGCGGGCGGCCGTCGATGGAGAAGGGGTTGGCGTCGTGTCCCAGCTCGCGCAGGGAGTCGGTGATTGCCTCGACGTCCGTCTTCTTTTTCTTCCGACGTTTCCGTTTCGGTTTTGCGGCCTCGAGATCGGCGCCGGGTTGTTCTTCGTAGTCTTCGAACTGCCCGAAGAGCACTGCGATTTTCATGGAACCTTCCTGTGGCGCAGCGGACGCTTTCCGGTGAGGAAGGTCATCGACAGCGCGGTGATGTAGACGGTGAATTCGACCATTTCAGAGCGGCTGCGGTCGCGCTGCGAGAGCAGGCCGAGCTCGCGCACCCGCTCCTCGGCGGCAATGACCAGCGCGCGCACCAGCGTGCGGCGGACGCCGGTCCATTCGTTGACCTTGTCGATGATGTCGCGGCGATGCTCGGCCAGCAGTTCGACAGCGGGGCGATAGTCGACTCCTTCGCGGCGGCGGGATGGATCGACGAAGATGTCGCTCAGATCGGTGTCGAGCGCGAGACCGGCGATCATTTCCGACTCGTCTGCGTGAACGTCGCGGTAGAACTGCTCGACGGTCTGCTCCATCTCGTCCACGGTGACGTCAATCTCTCCGCTGGGATGCGGAGGCGGTACGTCGCCGACTTCGCGCGCGATGCGATCCATGTAGAGCAGCTTGCGCATCGCGCCCCAGTTCGCGTAGCGGCGGCGCCAGTGCGAATCGGGATCGAGCCAGACCGCGAAGGTCTCGGCGAAATCCTCATCGGGATGCTTCTGCGCGTACCAGCCGGCGATGTGGCGCACGTAGTCGCGGGAGAAGGGAACGAAGGGATAGTCGTCGCGGTAGGGACGGCGGAACGATCCGAAGAGCGCATGCCACTCGTCGGTGCGATAGAGGTCGTACGCATAGTTGAAGGCGTGGCCGGCCTCGTGGCGCAGATACATCATGATCTCGCGCTCGTTCTCGATGTCGTTGATGGCGTCCTCGATGTGCCGCACGCGCGGATCGCCGAGGTAGAAGGGGATGCCGATGACCGGCTCTTCGGAAGGGCAACCCCATTCGTCGGAGAGGTAGCAGCGCGGGCGGTAGTGGTGGAGACCGGCAGCGTCGAGCTCGTCGTAGAGGCGGTGGACGTACTCCGCTACCGGCGATTCTTCGAGACGAAGCCCCAGTTCGCGAATGGGAACGGGCAGCACGAGCCGAGCGTCAGGCGGAGCCTTTTCGAAAGCGACCACGGGTATGGGAGAGCAACAACTAAGCCGGTCACGCGGCGCTAGCGGAGAGGCGGAGCACGCGGAGAAAAGAATTTGTTCTCCGCCTCTCCGCGAGCTCCGCGTGAACCGTTCCCTGTCGCGTTATCATCGACGCCCGATGAACGACCCCCTTCACGATCTCATCTACGACTGGAACCTTGGCTCGGAGCGGGCTGCGCGGCCGTCGGCGAAGAAGATTCAGTTTGATGATGAGACGTTGCGCGATGGGTTGCAGTCGCCGTCGGTGACTGATCCGTCGATCGACGAGAAGATCCGCATCCTGCATTTTCAGGATGAGATCGGTGTCGATACCTCGGACATTGGTCTGCCGGGCGCGGGGCCGCATGTGCAGAAGTCGGTGGAGCGGCTGGCGCGGGAGATCGTCGATGCGAAGTTGAAGGTCGCGGCGAACTGCGCGGCGCGGACGCATGAGAACGACATCCGGCCGATCGTGGAGATCTCGCAGCGGGTGGGGATTCCGATCGAGGCGTGCACGTTCATCGGGTCGTCGCCGATCCGGCAGTTTGCGGAGGAGTGGGATCTCGACTGGATCATCGAGCAGTCGGCTAAGGCGGTGCGGTTTGCGGTGGCCGAGGGGCTTCCGGTCATGTATGTCACCGAGGACACCACGCGCGCCAAGCCGGAGGATGTGGAGAAACTCTACACGGCGGCGATCGAGGCGGGGGCGAAGCGTGTTTGCGTCTGCGACACGGTTGGTCACGCCACTCCGTGGGGGGTGCGGAATCTGATCCGCTTCGTGCGCGAAGTCGTCGATCGCGTCAACCCCGAGGTGAAGATCGACTGGCATGGGCACAGCGATCGCGGGCTTGGCGTCATCAACTCGATTGCTGCGATCGAGGCGGGTGCGGATCGGATTCACGGATCGGCGGCGGGGATCGGCGAGCGCGTCGGAAACACGCCGATCGATCTATTAATGGTCAATCTCAAGCTGATGGAGTGGATCGACAACGACCTCACCAAATTGCCGGAGTACGTGCGCTTTGTCTCGGAGGCGGTACACATTCCGCTGCCGGATCAATACCCGGTTTTCGGGCACGACGCCTTCCGGACGGGAACGGGCGTTCATGCCGCGGCGATCATCAAAGCGAAGAAAAAGGGAAGCGAGTGGCTGGCTGACCGCGTTTACTCGGGGGTCCCGGCAGGTATGTTCGGTCTCGAGCAGATCATCGAAGTGGGTCCGATGTGTGGACTCTCCAACGTGATCTACTGGCTCGATGCGAAAGGCTATCCGCAGGACGAAGGGCTGGCGAAGGAGATTTTCCAGCTCGCGAAGTCGACGAATCGCGTTTTGACCGATGAAGAGTTGCATGGAGCCACGAAGCGGTGGAGTGAAGTAAACGGTTCATTGAATTTGTCATCCAGAGCCGCCGAAGGCACGTAGCGCGTAGCGCGAAGCTGCCGGAGGACGGCGAAGGATCTCAAGATGCGCGAGTCCGGCTGAAACCCAGTGGGATTCAACGCAACTTGCGCATCTTGAGATCCTTCGGCGTCCTGCGCCGTTTCCGTCGCTTCGCGACTCCCGGCTCCGGCAGCCTCAGGATGACAACTTGCCCGAGTGGCGAAATGGCAGACGCAGCAGACTCAAAATCTGCCGAGGTTAACCCTCATGTCGGTTCGAGTCCGACCTCGGGCACCACTTTTTTATTGTGAACAAGCCGTTACGCCCTGATCGAAAGCAATCAACCCATCGCGCGTGACGTTCCGCCGCTCAATCGACGTAACGGAGACCGACCCCACAATGCTCACGCGCCTTCGACTTGCTTCTGCTTTCGTGCTGCTGCTGTTGCCGATCGTTGCTCAGGCGCTGCCGCCGGACCGTTCTGCTGCGCCGATGCGGCACTACATCCTCGAAAGCGACGTCCCGCTCGACGCTGCCGCCAGTGCCGAACTTGCGGCCGAAGGCATCGATGTCCAACAGCCGATGGCGAATCATCGCTATCTGGTCCGGATTCGCGACGGCGCCGCGGTTCCGAGCGATGCGCGCATCCGTTCGCTGCGCGCGTACGACGCGTCGCACAAGATCGCCCGCGATGCGTATGCCGAGGCAGCGAAGGGGAAGGCGTTCGCGCGGCTGCGGATCCTTTTTCAGAAAGAGGTGACTTTCGAAGACGCGCAGTCGGCGATCGAGGCGGTCGGCGGCACGATCGAGACGCCGTTCGCGGTCGCGAGCCCGGAACGGCAACGGCTGACGGTGCGGATTCCGTCATCGGCCACGTTGACGCTGGCGCAGGATGAGCGCGTGTTCGGCGTGTATGGACCGCCGCTTCACATCAAGAGTCTCAATGCGGTCGCCGCGCAGATCTCCAACGTCACGCCGCTTTACAGCGCACCGTACAACCTGACCGGCAACGGCGTCGTCCTGTCGATCTTCGAGCCGGACGGCACTCCGGACGTCGCGCATTCGGAGTTTGGCGGCCGCGTGGTCAGCCACTTCGCTTCCGACCGTCCAGTCAACAGCCACGCCACGCATGTCTCCGGGACGATGGTCGCCGCGGGTCTGAACGCGGCGGCGAAAGGGATGTCGCCCGCGGCCACGCTGCAGGCATTCGACGCGAACGTTGACTTCGATCTGCTGATGTCTGCGAAGGCAGCACTCGGGACGTTTGGCAGCGCCGCCGACAACAACTCCTGGGATTACGGGCTGAGCTGGCAAGGCACGGTCTGGTACGGCGCCGGTGAATACCTCGGCGGCTACAGCGGCCTGGAATCGGAGCCCTACGATCAGGTGATGCACGCCGCCGGTGAGCCGTTGATCGTTCATGCAGCGGGCAACGATGCTCTGGAAGGCAATCCCACTCTCCAGCAGCCGTGGTCGCCGCATAAACACTTCAACTACGACACGAACCAGGTGGACTCGCACACGTTCTGCTATTCGCAGAATGGGAGCGGCACCGATTGCCCGGCTGCCTCGCCGTTCAACTGTTCCGCCGGCCAGACTTCGGCGGGTGAAAAGTATTGCGAGACGGACAAGCACCCGACGCATACGGCACCGACCAGCGTCGGACTCATGGCCAGCACGAAGAATTCGGTTACGGTCGGCGCGATCCAGCCCGTGGGATTCACGATCGCCCCGTTCAGTTCGCGCGGACCGACACTCGATGGCCGCATCAAGCCTGAGCTCGTGGCCAAAGGCACGGACCAGTTTTCGACGTTTCCGGGCAATGGCTACGCCTCGATTCAGGGGACGTCGATGTCGGCGCCGGTCGTTACCGGCATCGCGGGCCTGTTGACGCAGCAGTTCCTCAAGACGTTCGGCAGGACGCCAGACGCGCCGATGCTCAAGACGCTTCTGATCGCCGGCGCCGACGACCTCGGCAACGCCGGCCCTGACTACACGTTCGGCTTCGGGCTGGCCGATGCGAAGGCGTCGGTGGATCTCATTCGCGACGACAACGGCACCGGCTCGCGCATCCGGACGGGAACGGTTGCGAACGGGCAGGAGATCGACATGCCGGTCACGCTCGCGTCGTCGCAGAAACTGCGGGTAGTCCTGGGATGGTCTGACCCCGAGGTCCTGCTGCAGCCCAATCCGCAACCGGACGACGATGATCTGTTGCTCACGGACAAGACGCTCGTGAACGACCTCGATCTGCGTGTCGTCGATCCTTCCGGCGCGACCGTGCGTCCGTACGTGCTCGACAAAAGCAATCCGAGCACGCTCGCCACCAGGGGCGTCAACAACACCGACACGACCGAGGAAGTTGAGATCGCGAACGCGGTTCCGGGGACGTATCACCTCATCGTGAAGGGCGCGATCGGCGACTCGCGCTCGACGTCGCAGGACTTCGTGCTGGTCTCGACCGGCGGCGCCTTCGTGGCTCCCTGCACGGACAATTACGAGCCGAACGATACGCAGGCGACGGCGTTCGGCAACGTCTTCAGCGCGCAGACGATCGCGGCGAAGATCTGCAGCGCGAGCGACGTCGATTACTACACGTTCACGACGAATACGTCGCCGGTCGCGGTGACAGTGACGGCGACGGACACGCCGCTGAAGGTGACGATGTCGAGCGGTCTGACGACCACGGTCGTTCAGAACATCGCCGCGAACAGCTCAGCGACGCTGACGGCGAATTTCTTCCCCACGCTCCTGCCGCCGGGCAACGTCGCGATCTTTGTACGCGTCGAGGCAAACGGCACCGTCGGCGCGACCGGCGCGTACACGCTGACGCCGAATTACACGTTCTCGTCGACGCCGAGGAAGCGGTCAGCGAAACATTGATTTAGGGTACCGATCGTAGCGCCGACGGCTCGTCGGCTGGACCGCCGGCGGCTCGCCGGCAATGCTTGAACGAAACGTGCCGCCGAGCCGGCGGCGGTACAGCCGGCCAGCGGCCGGCGCTACGGTCGTCAACGCCCCGCATACAATTCGCGCCGCATGGACTACAAGACTCTCCTCGTCGAGGAAGCGGACGGCGTTCTCACCGTCACGCTGAATCGTCCCGACGTTCACAACGCCTTCAACGATGAGCTGATCGCTGAGGCGATCGATCTGTTCGGCGGCCTCGGCGCAAGCAGCGCGCGCGTGGTCGTGCTGCGCGGAACCGGCGCGAATTTTTGCGCGGGCGCGGACCTCAACTGGATGTCGCGGATGGTCAGCTACACGCGCGATGAGAATGTGCGCGACTCGTCGCAACTGGCGCGGATGTACGCGCTGATGAATGAGTGTCCGCTGCCGGTCATCGGAAGGATTCAAGGCGCGGCGATCGGCGGCGGCGTAGGCCTCGTCGCGGTGTGCGATATCGCCATCGCGTCGCGCGATGCGAAGTTCGGACTGTCGGAAGTGAAACTCGGAATCCTGCCGGCGGTGATCTCGCCGTACGTCATCGCCAAGATCGGCGAGACGCACGCGCGGGCACTGTTCCTGACCGGCGAGCGCTTCGATGCCGAGCGCGCGTTGCGAATCGGCCTGGTGCATCGCGTCGTCGACGATGTCGATGCCGCTCTTGCGGAAACGATCGCCGCACTGAAATCGTCCGGACCGGAAGCGGTGCGCGAGTGCAAAAAGTTGATCGCGCACGTGGCGTCGCACGAGTTGATCGACGCGATTCCGTACACGATCGAAGCGATCGCCGCGCGGAGAGTTTCGTCCGAGGGGCAGGGCGGGATGGCGGCGTTCCTGAAAAAGGAGAAGGCGCCGTGGGCGAAGTAGAAATGCGTTCGCCTGTTCTCTTTCGCCCGCTGAAGCGGGCTCACAAGATTACTGCGTTCGCGAACCCCCGGCTGAAGCCGGGGGCTACGGATCTTGCGCCAGCTTCGCCGGCGGGTTTTCGCCGTGAGAACCGTAGCCCCCGGCTTCAGTCGGGGGTTGCTGAGCGTTTCTCCCAGGTGAGAGCCCGCTTTAGCGGGCGAAAGAGGTTGCGCGCATGATCCGCAAGGTCCTCGTTCCCAACCGCGGCGAGATCGCCGTTCGCATCGCGCGCGCGTGCCGCGAGGCGGGCATCGAGTCGGTGCTTGGCTACTCCGAGGCCGACGACATTCGCTACGTTCGCCGCTATTTCGATGATGCGATTCCCCTCGGCAGCGGCGATGCGCGTCAGACCTATCTCGACGTCGCGCGCGTGATCGATGCGGCGCGGAAGTGTTCGGCCGACGCGATCCATCCCGGCTACGGATTTCTTTCCGAGCGGGCGGAACTCGCCGCGGCGTGCGATGACGCGGGTATCATCTTCATCGGACCGAAGGCGTCGTCGATCGCCGCGATGGGATCGAAGGCTGAGTCGCGCCATCTCATGCAACGCCTCGGCGTCCCGGTCGTTCCGGGTTACGACGGCGAGGATCAGAACGTCAACACATTGACTACCGAGGCGGCGCGGATCGGTTTTCCGGTGTTGGTCAAGGCCAGTGCGGGCGGCGGCGGGAAGGGGATGAAGATCGTCCGTTCCGCGGACGAACTGCGGCCGGCGATCGAATCGGCGCAGCGCGAGGCGAAGAAATCGTTCGGCGACGACCGGCTGCTGCTGGAGCGCTACATCGAGGAGCCGCGGCACGTCGAGTTTCAGATTTTCGGCGATGGCAACGGCAATGTCGTGCATCTCTTCGAGCGCGATTGCTCGATCCAGCGCCGGCATCAGAAGGTGATCGAGGAGACGCCCGCGCCGCGCTACAGCGATGAGCTGCGGCAGCGCATGGCAGCGGCGGCGGTCGCGGCAGCGCGCGGCGTCGATTACCGCAGCGCCGGCACGGTGGAGTTCATCGTCACGCCGGAGAACGAGTTCTACTTTCTCGAGATGAACACGCGATTGCAGGTCGAGCATCCGATCACCGAGGAGGTGGTTGGTGTCGATCTCGTCCGCGCGCAACTCGCGTTGGCAAGCGGCGGCGGATTGCCGTGGCGTCAGGAAGATCTTCACCAGCGCGGCCACGCCATCGAAGTACGCATCTACGCCGAGGATCCTGATGATCGTTTCCTTCCGCAAAGTGGAACGATCGCGTTCTACCGCGAGCCATCCGGACCGGGCGTGCGCGTCGATGCGGGCGTGTCGCAGGGGACGGAGATCGGCGTCAGCTTCGATCCGATGCTGGCGAAATTGATCTGCTACGCGGAGTCGCGCGACGCCGCCATCGACCGCCTCGATCGCGCTCTTCGCGACTACATCGTCCTCGGCACAAAGACGAACATCTCCTGGCTGCGGCGCCTGGCGACGCATCCCGCCTTCCGCGACGGCCGCGTCTCGACGCGATTCATCTCCGACCACGAGGAGTCGTTGCAGCGGCTGACGCCGGAGATCGTTCCCGCGATCGCGGTGGTGTTGGCGTCGATTCCTCAACGTCGCGGGATGACGCAGCGTTCGGGCGTGGCGAGCGTGTGGGATTCGGTGGGGACGTGGGGCCGAATGTGATTCCGTCGGCGTAGCCGGCGTAAGAACCGTAGACCCCGGCTTCAGCCGGGGTTGCGCGAGCGTCCACGATTCGGGAGCCCGCTTCAGCGGGCGAAAGAAAGGTTTCCGCGAGCATCGCAGAAGGCCAGTCTTTCGCCCGCTCAAGCGGGCTCACAATCCCTGACGTTCCGATTTCCCCCGCTTGAAAGCGGGGGCTACTGTTCTTACGCCGGCATTCGCCGACGGTGCCAACGCGCTACGCCTTCCCCAAACTTTCCGGCGCGCGAACGCGACCGGCGATGCCGCAGAGGATGAGCAGCGTTACGACGTAGGGCACCGCGAGCAGCAGATGGAACGGCACGCCGCGTCCGCTGGCCTGGAGCGCGTACTGCGCGGCGGCGGCGATTCCGAAGACGGCTGTGCCGAGGAGGGCGCCTTTGAATTTCCAGCGTCCGAAGATGACGATGGAGAGGGCGATGAAGCCGCGGCCGGCCACCATGTTTTCGGCGAATCCGCTCGACAGCGCGAGCGCGAGGTAGGCGCCGGCCAGTCCCGCGAGAATGCTTTCGATCGCGAGCGCGGTCCAGCGATGCAGCGCGACCGATGCGCCGTTTGCGGTTACGGCCGCCGGGAGTTCGCCGCAGGCGCGGAGGCGAAGTCCGAAACGCGTTCGCCAGAGCAGGAACGCCAGCGCGATCGGAATGATGATCCAGGCCATCGGGACGATGACGTCGATGCCGAGGCGCGGGATTGGCTGATTGAAGATGTCGTTCTGCTGTAGCTCGCGGTAGACGAAGCCGGTCAGGCCTTGCGCGAGGAGAACGATCGCTGTTCCGGTGACGATCTGGTCGGCGGCGAAGCGGAGGGCGAAGAGTCCGAAAAGTGCGCCGACGAGCGTGGCGCCGGCGATGCCGCCGAGGAATCCGAGCATCACGCTGTGTGTCAGTTGCGCGGAGATGACGGCGGTCATCGCGGCGGTGAGCATCATCCCTTCGATGCCGAGGTTGATCATGCCGGCGCGTTCGACGACGAGCTCACCGAGGACGGCGAGCAGCAGCGGCGTCGATGCGACGATCGCGAGCGGGATGGCGGCGAGGAGTTGGTGGGTCATGAGCCGGCTCCCCCACGTAGCGCCGGCCGCTGGCCGGCTGGACCGCCAGCGGCTCGCTGGCGTTTCGCGACACGCCGCCGAGCCGGCGGCGGTCCAGCCGGCGGGCCGCCGGCGCTACGGTCGCGTCTTGTGAAGACGATCATCACCAGGATGACGATCGCCTGGCCGAAAGTCGCGACGGTTGATGAAATCCCCGCAGTTCGTTGCAGTTCGCCGGCGCCGGTGGTGAGCGCGCCGAAGAAGAATGCCGAGGCCAGCGTGCCGAGGGGATGGAGTTGAGCGAGGAGGGCGACGGCGATTCCGGCGTAGCCGTAGCCGGCGGCGAAGCGTTCGAAGAGGCGGTGCGTGACGCCGAGGAGCTCGATGCCGCCGGCGAGTCCGGCAATCGCGCCGGAGATGGCCATCGCGCGGACGAGTTGCGCATTGACGTTGATGCCGGCCCACTTCGCGGCGCTGCGATTGAATCCGCTGGCGCGGAGTCGAAGTCCTTCCGAGGTTCGATAGAGGAGGAACCAGGCGGCGATCGCGGCGGCAACGGCGAGGATGATGCCCGCGTGCAAATCGCCGAGCGTCGGCAACATCGATGTCATCGGCACCGCATCGCTCTGCGGATACTTTCCGCTCGCTTCCTGCAGCGGGCCGTTGACGGCGTATCCGAGCAGATGAATGGCGATGAAGTTGAGCAGGATCGTCGTCAGCACTTCCGGTGCGTTGCGCCAGAGACGCATGGCCGAGGCGATCGAGGCCCAGATCGCGCCGGCCAGGAGCGATGCGGCCAGCGCCGCGATCATGCCGTAGCGCGCGGCCAGAAATGCGCCGAGCGCGCCGGCTAGGAACTGTCCTTCGCCGCCGATGTTCCAGACGCCGGCGCGGAAGGCGATGGCGACGGAGAGGCCGGTCAGCAGCAGGGGGATCGATTTCAGCAGCGTCCCTTGCAGCGCGAAGCTTGATCCGACGGAACCGCTGATGAGAATCGAGAGCAGTTCGCGCGGTGAGTGTCCGAAGGCGATGCCACTTACGCTGAGAAGTGCGATCGAGAGCGCGGCGGCAAGAACGGCGATCGGGAGTCGGGAGTCGGGGGTCGGGAGTCGAAGGCGGCGAAAGAGGCTCTTGCTCATCCTCCGACTCCCCACTCCCGACCCCCGACCCCCGCCATGAGCAACGGCGCTCGATCGGACGCCTCACTCGGCGTCAATCGCGCGCTCAGCACTCCGCGGTAAATCACATGAATCGCGTCGCCGAGGGCGAAGGCTTCGTCGAGGTCGGAGGTGATGAGGAGGATGGCGGCGCCGCGCGCGGCGGCGGAGCGCAGCTCGTCGTGAACGAAACGGGTGGCTTCGATGTCGAGGCCGCGCGTCGGCTCGGCGGCGACGATGATCTCCGGACGTCGTTCCAACTCGCGCGCGAGGATCACCTTCTGTTGATTGCCGCCGGAAAGTGATCCGGCGCGCTGCATAGGCGACTGCGCACGGATGTCGAATCGTTCGATCAGCTCCGCGGCGCGCCGTGCGGCCGCGCGCGGATTCCAGCGCGGTTCGGCGAGGGCGATGTTTTCGGCGATGGTCATCTCGGAGATCAATCCGTCGCGCGCGCGATCCTCGGGGATATGCGCGACGCGGCCGCGCAGCGTGTCGCGCAGTTTCGCGGCGAGTTCGGACTGGCCGTTGCCGGCGACGCCGATGATGGCGACGATTTCGCCGGGGTGAACTTTGAGTGCATCGAGTTCAAGTGCCGGCGAGCCGCCGGCGGTCCAGCCGCCGAGCCGGCGGCGCTCCGTTTGCGGTGATCGCTTTTCCACCATCGCCTCGGCGAGTTGCTCCGCGCTCATCGCGCCACCGTCGACCACGATCCGTCCGCGCCGCATGACCACGATCCGCGTGGCCACTTCCAGCACCTCGGGGATTTTGTGGCTGATGAAGACGACGGTGACGCCGTCCGCTGCCAGGCGGCGCATGACGTCGAACAGCTCGTGAGCCTCGGCGGGCGCGAGGACGGAGGTGGGTTCGTCGAGGATCAGAAATCGTGGATGGCCGGCGATGGCTTTGATCAACTCCAACTTCGATTTCTCGCCGACGGAGAGATCGGCGACGCGCCGGCCGGCGCCGCGAAGGTCGATGCCGGAGTCGCGAATGATCTCCATCGCATCGCGTCCCCACATCGCCAGCGCGAGGTTCTCGGCGATGGTGAATTCGTTCACGAGGAGGAAGTGCTGGTGGACGATGCCGACGTTCGTGGCGTCCTCGATCGTGCCGCGATCCGCGGTCAGCTCGCCGGCGGCGATCGACATGAGCGTGGTTTTCCCTGCGCCGTTTTCGCCGACGAGGCCGACGATCTCGCCGGGTTTGAAGTCGAGCGAGACGTCGTCGACGGCTTTGTTCGCGCCGAAGGATTTCGTGATGTGAGTTAGGCGCATGGGGACGGTTCACGCGGGGAACGCGGAGGGGCGGAGAAAGACGGAGAGAAGCGCTTTTCTCAGGCTCTTCTCCGCCACTCCGCGTTCCCCGCGTGAACCCGTTCTCTTAGAATTTTCCTCGCGGAACCTCGAACTTGCCGGATCGAATCTCCGACTCGATGCGCGACACCTCGGCGATCGTCTGCGGTGAGAGGGTCGTCTTCAGCTTGTCGTTCCAGACCAGCGAGACGATGTCGTCGTGCATGCCTAGCCAATAGACCTGCGGTTTGAACTGGTGGTCGTGGACCAGTCGGGCCATGTGGACGATGGCGGCGGGGACGTCGAGGACGGCGGAGGCGACGATGACGTCGGGGGCCATGTCGTTCTGATTTTTGTTCGAGCCGAAGCAGCGGACCTTGCGTTCCTGGCAGGCCTGGAAAACGCCGCGGCCGGCTTCGTTGGCCTGATGAAAAATGAAGTCGCAGCCGGCGTTGATCAGCGACAGCGTGGCCAGCTTCGCGGCGCCGACGTCGTCGAAGTTGCCGGTGTAGATCTCCTTCACTTCGAATTTCGGATTGACCGACTGCGCGCCGGCTTTAAAGGCGAGGAACGTCGACGCGATCGACGGTAGGTTGATACCGCCGACCAATCCCGCCTTGCCGGTTTTCGATTCGCGCGCGGCGATGACGCCGAGGAGGTAGGTGGCCTGCTCGAGCTGGAAGACCATCGGGGAAACGTTTGGCGCGATGGAGCTGCCGGAGGTGGTGATGAAGACCGTCTTCGGATACTCCTTGCCTGCTTTCAACGCGGCGTCCTGAAATTCGAAGCCGTGGCCGAACGCGAGGTCGAATCCTTTCGCGCCGTAGGAGCGGAAGCCTTCCTCGAACTCGGCGGGCGTTTTCGTTTCCTGATGCGAGATCTCGGCGCCGAGCTGTTTGTGAATCTGCTGCAAGCCTTCGTAGGCGATTGCGTTCCAGCCGCCGTCGTTGATGGAGCCGGTGGTGAGGAGGCCGACCTTCATCGTGGGCGTCGTCGGGACAGGCTCGTGTTTGGGACAGGCGAGCAGGAAGAGCGGAAGAACGGCGAGCGCGGCAATTCGTTTCATGCGCGGGATTGTATTGAGGATGCGAAGAATCCACGACTGTCATCCTGAGGCCGCCGGAGGCGCGGAGCCGAAGGCGGACGCCGAAGGATCTCAAGTTGCGCAACTCCGGCTGAAACCCACGGGATTCAAACGCGGCTTGGGAAGCTTGAGATCCTTCGGCGTCCTCCGCCGTTCCGCTGCTTCGCAGCTCCCGGCTCCGGCGGCCTCAGGATGACAATACGCGCGGCGCGGCAACCCGCGCCGATTTGTGGTATCTCCTCACCGCGCAGGGAAGGAGGCGCACGGCATGGATGACATCGATCGCGAAGGCAATGGTGGCGATGACGACGAACAGTTCGAACAGATGATCGTGGAGAACAGCATCCTTCTTCACAGCATCGCGGCGCTGCTGGTCCGCAAGGGCGTGATCAAACAGGAAGAGATCGACGCCGAGATGGACAAGCTTTACGACGAGATGGAGAAATTCGACGGCGAATAAGCCCTCCCGCGGAGTGGAATAGGTTCGGTCCTGTGATGTTTGGACCCGCGTTCAACGAACCGGAGAAACTGATGAAAACTCGTAACTTTCTGATCGCCGCGATCCTGACCGCACCCGCCGCCACGAGCGCGTCTGCGGCGCTCTCGCCGGCCAAAGCCGACTGGGGAAAGGGACCGGCGCAGTACATCATGACGGCCGAGGAGAAAGCGGCCTGGAAGAACATCCAGACGGACGCCGCGGCGGATGAGTTCATCGCCCTCTTCTGGGCTCGCCGCGATCCGACGCCTGCCACGCCGCGCAACGAATTCCACGAGGATTTCGACGCGCGTGTGAAGACCGCCGACGCGCAGTTCAGTCACGGACGGACGAAGGGCTCGATGACGGATCCGGGACGGATGCTGATCATCTTTGGTGGCCCGAGTCTTCCCGTCAAACAGATCACGACGCAGGCCCCGTCACAGGCGAACAGCGGCGAGGACGCGCACGCGGGAGCGGGAAGCTTCAGCGAGTCGGGCGGCTCGGCCGATCAGATCTGGATCTACGAAGGCGATCTTGCGCAGAAGCTTTTCGGTGTTCCGCGTCTGGAAGTGAAGTTTCACGATCAGTTTCGGAACGGAGAATTCAGGCTGGCCACGCCGTTCGTCGATCCGCAGTCGAACGCCACGCAGAAGATGGTGGCGAGCTTCATCACGCAGCCGGGCCTGACCAAAGTTCCCACGTACGACACGCCGCCTGCTGCCGCGGCAAAGCCGGCGGCTCCGGCCGCGCCGGTTGCGGGCATCAAGACGGCCGCTCTCGAAGCGGCGGTTGCGGATGCGAAAGCCGGAAAGGCGTCGAACAAGGGCGCCGCGCTCGCGTACGCGGAGTTCGTTTCGCCTGCCGGCGATCCGTTCGTGCCGGTGGCGGTTTACGTCCCGTCATCTGCGAACATCGCCGCCGATGCGGCCGACACGATCTTCGGCGCGGTCGAAGATGCGTCGGGCACGCGCGTGACGGCGTTCGAAGAGCCGGCCAAGCTGACTGCGTCGCGTACCGACTACTTCGTCGACAAGTCGCTGATGCTGCAGCCGGGCAAGTACACGGCCATCGTCGGTCTCGCCAAGGGCGGGCAGCCGGTGCTCGTAACTTCCGGGCCGATCGAAGTGGCCGGTCCGTCGAAAGAGACGGTCGGAACGTCGCGCCTGATCCTTTCCGACAACGTCTACGAGCGCGGAACGGCCGAGCCTCCGAAATCGCCGTTCGCGTTCGGCAAGCTGAAGATCGTGCCGAAAGGCAATCTGACTTTTAGAAATAGCGACGAGTTGAACTACTTCGTCGAGGTCAACAACCCAGGCATCGACACGGCCACGAACCTGCCGAAGCTGCAGTTCAAGCTCGACCTCACGGGCGGACCGGACAAGAAGACGATCAGCGCGCCGCTGACCGATGCCGCGCCGCTGCCGCTGACCGGCGTGCCCGGCCCCGGCCACTACGCGATCCTGAGCACGATTCCGCTGGCCGAGGTCAAGCCGGCGCTCAAGCCGGGCGAGTACACGCTGAAGATGAAGATCGTCGACATGGTTTCGAAACAGTCGTACACGGTCGAACAAAGTTTCAAGGTTGGCGGATAGTAGAACGACCGGGGGTCGGGAGTCGGGGGTCGTAGATTAGCCTTCTCCGACACCCGACACCCGACACCCGACACCCGACACCCGACACCCGAGAGCTACAATCACCCATGCCCTTTGCCACCATCGAAGAAGCCGCCGAGCTGTATCGCCGCGGCCAGGTCGTGATCATCGTCGATGACGAGGATCGCGAGAACGAGGGCGACCTCTGCATCGCCGCGGACAAGGTGACGCCGGAGTCGGTCAACTTCATGGCGCGCTATGGTCGCGGACTGATCTGTCTGGCGCTCACCGAAGAACGGTGCGAGCAGCTCGAACTGCCGCTGATGGTCGAGCACAACACATCGAACTACGGCACGGCGTTCACGGTGTCGATCGAAGCGCGCGGACGCGTCACCACCGGCATCTCCGCGCATGACCGCGCCGAGACGGTGCGCGTGGCCATCGATCCGCGTACGAAACCGGCCGATCTGCTGCGGCCCGGCCACGTCTTCCCGCTGCGCGCAAAAAAAGGCGGCGTGTTGAAACGGGCAGGGCAGACCGAGGCATCCGTCGATCTGGCCATGATCGCGGGCATGACTCCTGCCGCGGTCATCTGCGAAATCATGAACGAGGACGGGACGATGGCGCGCATGCCTGACCTGCGCGAGTTCGCCGTCCAGCACGGGCTGAAGATCATCTCGGTGGCCGACATCATCAACCACCGGATGCAGACCGAGAAGCACGTGCACTCGATGGCTTCTCCCCGCATGCCGACGCCGTTTGGCGAGTTCCGCGTTCACCTGTACAAGAGCGACATCACCGGCGAGGAGCATGTGGCGATGGTGATGGGCGAGGTTTCCGAGGACGAGGAGATTCTCGTTCGCGTCCATTCGTCGTGCCTGACCGGTGACGTCTTCCATTCGGCCCGCTGCGATTGCGGTGACCAGCTCGACCGCGCCTTCGAGCTGGTGGCGAAGGAAGGGAAGGGCGTCATCCTCTATCTATTGCAGGAAGGGCGCGGCATCGGTCTGCTCAACAAGCTGAAGGCGTACGAGCTTCAGGAGCAGGGTCACGACACGATCGAGGCGAATGAGAAGCTCGGCTTCCCCCCCGACATCCGCGACTACGGCACCGGCTCCCAGATCCTCCGCGACCTCGGTGTCCGCAAGATCCGCTTGCTGACGAACAATCCCGCCAAGTACGTGGCCATCGAGGGCTTCGGTCTCGAGATCGTCGAGCGCGTCCCCTTGGAGATCGCGCCGTCGAACGACACGCGCAAGTATCTCGAGGCGAAGAAGAAGAAGCTCGGCCACATCCTCGAGCTCGTCTAGATGGGCACGCACACCGGACCGATTCTCGAAGGGCGCGGCGATAGCGATTACGAGCGCTACGTCCGCGTGCCGGAACTTCTGGAACTGCAGAAGCCGGTCGAGCTGCTTTCAAATCCCGAGGAGCGGCTGTTCCAGACGACGCATCAGGCCGCGGAGTTGTGGCTGCATCACGTCGACTATGAAATTGGACGCGCGATCGAACTGATCGCCGCGGACGATGTCGCCCTCGCCGCCGAACTCATCGACCGCTGCGCGCGCATCATCAATCTGCTGCGCCAGCAGATCGTGATCCTGGAGACGATGGCGCCGGTCGATTACCACGTCATCCGCACGAGCTCGCTCGGACGTGGCAGCGGGCAGGAATCGCCGGGATTCGCGAAACTGCTCGAAGTCGGCAAGCGCGTCTGGCCTGTCTTCGAATCCCTCCTCGGGCGCCGCTCGCTGTCGGTGATCGAGATCGAGCGGAAGCCGCGCGAGCATGCGGAGATGTTCCGTCTCGTGCAGGCCATGCTCGACTACGACGAAGCGTTTCTCAACTGGCGCTACTCGCACATGCGGCTGGCGTTTCGCGTGATCGGATCGAAGGTGATGTCGTTAAAGAATGTGCCGGCGGCGCAGCTCGAGCAGGGGACGCGCGAGCCGCTTTTTCCGGAGTTGTGGGAGACGATCAGCACGCTCACCGGCGAGTTCAAGCCGAGTTACTGAGAGGCAGGGATGAAGCAGGGACGAGGGACGAGGGAAGGATGCTGCGCAGGGTTCAACCACGTTGCTGGCGCCGAGGTTTTTCCCTCGTCCCTCGTCCCTAACCCCTCGTCCCTGTTTCCCGGTTTCCTTATCACGTTCTCGGGTGTCGAAGCGTGCTGTGACGTGTGAAAAATAACAGCGCATGAATCCAACTAAAACTTTTAGTATCAGGTGCTACGAACGCCTTGACGCTGCAAAAGTCGATGGGTATAGTCGCACGCCATTGTCTCGGAGGGGGGCCGGCCACCGCCCGGACAGCCTCACAGCCGCTTCAGAATCCGCGACGCACCACTACGCTTGGAGTTAGACATTTCATGAAAAAGGTGTTGTGCCTGATTGCGGCACTGACTCTCGCCCTCTCCACGCTCGGCTGCACCAAGATCCGGGCGCGCATGGAGATCAAAGCGGCCAACGAGGCCTATCAGAAGGAAGATTACGCAGGAGCGTTGCCGCACTACCAGAGGGCGCGGCAGATCGATCCCAGCTTCCCTGATCTCGATCGCCTGGTCGGTTACTCCGAGATCGGACTCTACGTTCCGGACGACAAATCGGCGAACAACGAGAAGCACGCCGACCGCGCCATCCTCGAGCTGAACGGCTACCTCCAGAAGCGGCCCGATGATCGGATCGCCCGCGACGCGCTGATTAACATGTATCTCAACGCGAACCGCACCTCGCAGGCCATTGACTACTTCCGCCACTACCTGGAAGCGCATCCGGCCGATCTCGAGGCGGTGAAGTCCATCGCCACGCTGTACGCGAAGCAGGGCGACTTCAACGAGTCGCTGAACTGGTATCAGAAGATCACCCTTCTCGATTCGAAGAATCCCGAAGCGTTCTACATCTTCGGCGTGGTCTGCTACGAGAAGGTGTCGAAGAACCCGCCGGCCGATGTCGCCCAGAAGATGGACATCATCAACCGCGGGAAGGACGCGCTGCAGCACGCCATCGACATGAAGCCTGATTACGCCGAGGCCATGGCATACCTCAATCTGTTGTGGCGCCAGCAGGCCCTCGTCGATGCGTTGACCGATCCGGTCAAAGCGCAGGCTGACGTCGCGCAGGCTGACGCGATCCGCAACAAGACCATGCAGATCTTCGCCGCGAGGAAGGCCGCGGGCGCGAAGAAGAGTTAGCGCAACGCTTCTGACGAATACAGGCAAAGACAAATGTTCGAATCTACCGTCGTCGAATCCAAGAAACAGAAAGTCGGCATCCAGCGGCTGTTGACGTTGCCCGTCTCGGTTGCGCTGCACGTCGTCGTCGTTGTGGCAGTCGTCGTCGGCGCGATCTGGAGCGTCGATTTTCCAACGAACTCGCCCGCTCAGGTGGCGCAGTACTCCGTCGCCTCCGCTCCGCCTCCACCGCCTCCGCCCCCGCCGCCGCCCAAAGCGGCAACGGCCACGCAGGTCGTGAAGCCGGTCGAGGTCCCGAAGAACATCCAGGAAATGGCTCCCACTACCGTGCCTGAAAAGGTGCAACCGGTGGCCACGCAGGCATCGGACGCCGGCGTGACCGGTGGGGTTGAAGGTGGCGTCGAAGGTGGTGTGGCAGGCGGTGTCGTCGGCGGCGTCATCGGCGGTGTGATCACCGAGGCTCCTCCTCCGAAAGCGCCGGATGCGCCGTTGCGCGTCGGCGGCGACGTCAAGGCGCCGGTGGCCATCAGCAAGGTCGATCCCGTCTATCCCGAGGTGGCCCGGAAGGCGCGCATCTCCGGAATCGTCATCGTCGAGTGCACGATCAGCAAGAACGGCGACGTCACCGACATCCATGTTCTCAAGCCGCTGCCGTTCGGTCTCGATCAAGCCGCCGTCGATGCGGTCAAACGCTGGAAATTTAAACCGGGTACTCTCAACGGGCAGCCGGTGGACGTCATCTTCAACCTCACGGTCAATTTCAAACTGAACTAAGAACGTCCGGCCTGCGCTGACGTCATTGGAGGGAACTGCATCATGGATATGAGTCTCGGAGCGTTGTGGGTTTCTATGTCGACGGCGGCAAAAGGCATCGTGATCGTGATGATCATCATGTCGATCTACTCGATCTGGGTCATGATCGAGCGCTTCATCACTTTCCAGGCGGCCAAGAATCAGTCGCTCAAACTGCTCGGCGCGCTCTCGAACGTGCTGACCAAGGGCGACTACCAGCAGGCCATCGACATCACCAAGAAGTACAAGCAGTCGCATCTGGCCAAGGTCATCTCGGCCGGCCTGCTCGAGTTTGAAGCGGCCCGCCGCGACAAACGCTACAGCGATCCGGAAGTCGCGGTCGAGGCAGCGCGTCAAGGTATGGACCGCACCGCCATGATCACCGTCGCGGAGCTGAAAGAGAACCTCGGCGTTCTCGCGACCATCGGCGCCACCGCGCCGTTCGTCGGTCTCTTCGGCACCGTCATCGGCATCATGCACGCCTTCGGCAAGATGGCCACCTCGGGCGGCGGTATCGCCTCCGTGTCGGCCGGTATCGCCGAAGCACTTCTGACGACAGCATTCGGCCTCTTCGTCGCCATCCCGGCGGTCTGGGCGTACAACTACTTCCAGAACCGCGTCGACCGCTTCACGGTCGAGATGTCGAACTCCGGCTCGGAGATGTCCATCTACTTGCTGAAGGAAGCCGGGACGCATGGCAACTCATCGGTGGCATAGCTCCGTCGGGAAGTTCACCGCTGCGTCGTTGACTTCCGACATCAACGTCACGCCGCTGGTGGACGTTTGCCTCGTGCTGCTCATCATCTTCATGGTCGTCACGCCCCTGCTGCAGAAAGGCGTGCCGGTCAACCTTCCGGTGACGGAAGAGCCCGAGAAAACTCCCGATACGGATAAGCAGCTTCAGATCTCCGTCAAGTCCGACGGTACCGTCTACCTCGGATCGTTGCCGGTGCTGAAAGAGCAGATGCAGAGCGAGCTCCAGAAGATCCACGACCGTACGCCCGACCGGGAGATTGCGGTCAAGGGCGACAAACAATCGAAGTACGGCGCGGTGCTCGATGCACTCAAAGCCTGCCGCGAGGTCGGCTTTAACAACGTCGGACTGATCGCACAACCCAAGAAGGGTCCGGGACAATAGGGGTAGTGAACTATGCAGGTAGGTGGCAGCGGAACAATTAAATCGGACATCAACGTCACGCCGCTCGTCGACGTCGTGTTGGTGCTCCTCATCATCTTCATGGTCATCACGCCGGTCGTGCAGATGGGTTACCTGGTGCGCGTTCCGCCCAAAGCGCCCCCCGGACTCCCTCCGTCCGCGGTCAACGACCAGATCATCCTGCGTCTCATGCCGGACAATCACATGTACATCAACAAGGATGAAGTGGCGCCGGGCGATTTCGCGGTCCGCATCCACGACATCATGCACGGCAACCAGTCGAAGATGGTCTTCTTCCAGGGCTCGCCCGACGTCGATTACGACTCGACGATCAAGTTCCTGGATATGGCCCGCGCCAGCGGCGCGAAGAACATCGGCATCATCGTCGAAGCAGCGCAGTAGCAAATTGATATCAGCAACATTTGAAAGCGGCGGCCTCACGGGCCGCCGTTTTTTGTTTGCGGGAAGAAGTGTGCAGTTGACGATTTGTCATCCTGAGGCTGCCGGAGCCGGGAGCTGCGGAGCAGCGGAACGGTGGAGGACGCCGAAGGATCTCAAGCTTCCCAAACTGAGTTGAATCCCAGTGGTTTCAGCCGGAGTTGCGCATCTTGAGATCCTTCGCCGTCCTGCGCCGCTTCCGCGCTTCGCGCTCCACGGCTCCGGCGGCTCAGGATGACAGGTACACGGAGGATCGCATCGAGACGAAGGAACACTCCGGCCGGTTCGCGCAGATCGTGGCCGTGCTCAGCCTTTTCGTGGCGTTGTACCTGGCCACGTTCTTCGTCGGCCGTTTCGCGTCGCACGCGATTGGTGCGTTCTTCAACCAATGGGTGGCGCTGGTCAGCGTCGTGGCGGCGACGTTCGGAACGATCGCCATCTTCGAGCACGGCTCATGGGACCTCGGCATCTTCGTTTCTCCGCGATTCGCTACGCGGGAGTTCTTCCTCGGATGTGCATTCGCGATCCTGCTCATCGGCGCCGCGGACGGTCTGGTCCTGCTCACAACGCGGCTTCATCACGTGGCCGGCAACGGCTTCCCATGGATCGAGCTGATCGCCGTCTACCTGCCCGCGGTTTTTCACGAAGAACTGCTCTTCCGCGGCTATCCCTTTCAGAAAATCTGGAAGTCGCATCGCGTCGCTGCGATCCTCTTTTCATCGATCGTCTTCGCCGCGCTGCACGCCGGAAACAACGCCTTCTCTCTCCTGGCGATGGCGAATCTTTTCCTAGCCGGCATCCTGCTCGCGCTGGCCTACGCACGCTATGAGCGGCTCTGGTTTCCGATCGGTATCCATCTCGCCTGGAACCTGCTCTCCGGCCCCATCCTCGGATACAACGTCAGCGGCTACCAATCGAGCGAAAGCGTCCTGCGCACCGTCGGTCGCGGTTCGCCCTGGCTCACCGGCGGCTACTTCGGCATCGAAGGCAGCGTCTGGATCGTGATCGTGGAACTTGCGGGGATCGGTCTGCTGTTACGACGGCGGCGGACACCTATAATCGCGCCGCCACAGTCCTGAAATGCAATCAACTGGAGGATTTCAATGCATCTCCGCACGTTCGCGGCCGTCATGACCGCGCTCCTCATTACCGCCGCCGCCGTTGGCGCGCCGATCGAATATCCGAAAACGAAGAAGGTGGAGCAGGTCGACGACTACCACGGCACCACAGTCGCCGATCCCTATCGCTGGCTCGAGACCGACGTCCGCACCTCGAAGGACGTGGCCGACTGGGTAGCCGCCGAGAACAAAATCACCTTCGACTATCTCGGCACGATTCCCGAGCGCGAGCCGATCCGCAAGCAGCTCACCACGCTCTGGAACTACGAAAAATATTCGACGCCTTACAAGCGCGGCGGGCACTACTTCTTTTCGAAGAACAACGGACTGCAGAATCAGTTCGTCGTCTACACCGTCGACAAATGGGGCGACACACCGCGCGTCCTGCTCGATCCGAACGGCTGGTCGAAGGACGGCACCGTCGCGCTGGGCGGCGTCTCGATCAGCGATGACGCGAAGTACGCCGCGTACGCGGTCGCCGAGGCAGGCTCCGACTGGCAGACCATCCGCGTGGTTGAAGTCGCAGACGGCAAGCAGCTTTCCGATGAGTTGAAGTGGGTCAAGTTCTCCGGCATCTCCTGGACGAAGGACGACAAAGGCTTCTTCTACTCGCGCTTCCCGGCCGTCGAATCGGGCAAGGCCTACCAGAGCCTGAATCGCGATCAGAAGGTCTACTACCACCGCCTCGGCACGCCGCAGTCGGACGATGCGGTCGTCTACTACGATCCGTCGCAGCCTGAGTGGAATCACGGCGCGGAAGTCTCTGAGGACGGCCGGTATCTGATCATCACGACGACGCAGGGGACCGCGAACAGGAACCAGGTTCACGTCCGCGATCTGCAGGATCCGTATGCGATGCCGGTGACGGTCGTCGACAAGATCGAGAACGACTACACGTTCGTCGGCAACGACGGTCCGGTCCTCTACTTCCGCACCGATCTCAACGCGCAGAAGGGACGCCTCATCGCCATCGATCTCCGTAATCCGGCGCGCGAGAACTGGAAAGAGATCCTGCCGGAGAGCGACGCCACGCTGCAGGGCGTCGACTACACCGGCCATCGTTTCGTCGCCAACTATCTGCGCGATGCGCACAGCGAAATCCGTCTCTTCGACACCACCGGCAAACTCGTTCGCACCGTGGAACTGGACGGAATCGGCAGCGCCGGCGGCTTCGGCGGCCGCTCTGACGACACCGAAACCTTCTATTCGTTCTCCAGTTTCGCCACGCCGCCGAGCGTCTACCGCTACGACGTCGCGACCGGCGAAAAGAGCCTCGTCTTCCGCGCCAAAGTGGCGATGAATCCCGCCGACTACGAGGTCAAACAGGTCTTCTACACGTCGAAGGACGGCACCAAAGTGCCGATGTTCATCTCGTACAAGAAAGGCCTCAAGCTCGACGGAAACAATCCGACGCTTCTCTACGCTTACGGCGGATTCGACATCTCCCTGACGCCTTCGTTTTCCATCTCGCGCCTGACCTGGATGAACATGGGCGGCGTTTACGCGGTTGCCAACCTCCGCGGCGGCGGCGAGTACGGCGAGGCGTGGCACGACGCAGGGACGAAGCTGCACAAGCAGAACGTCTTCGATGACTTCATCGCCGCGGCCGAATATCTGACGAAGAACGGCTACACGAAGCCGTCGCGCCTCGCGGTTCAGGGCGCCAGCAACGGCGGCCTGCTGATCGGCGCCGTCGAAACGCAGCGTCCCGATCTCTTCGGCGCCACGCTGCCCGCGGTCGGCGTCATGGACATGCTCCGCTTCAATCAATTCACCGCCGGCCGCTACTGGGTCGACGACTACGGTTCGTCCGCGAATGCCGACGAGTTCAAGGCGCTCTACGCGTACTCGCCGTACCACAACATCAAGCCGGGCACGAAGTACCCGGCCACGCTCGTCACCACCGCCGACACCGCCGACCGCGTCGTGCCGGGACACAGTTTCAAATTCGCCGCCGCGATTCAGGAAGCGCAGGCCGGCCCCGCGCCGGTCCTGATCCGCATCGAAACTCGCGCCGGCCACGGCGGCGGTAAGCCGACCGCCAAGATCATCGAGGAGACCACCGACGAGATGGCCTTCCTCGTGAAGAACCTCGCCATGAAGTTGCCGAAGACGTTTTGAAATGCTGTCATCCTGAGCCGCCGGAGGACGGTCGAAGGACCCCCAGCAGATAGCCGCGGACGATTGGTCGGCGGTTTCATTGGGGAGGTCCTTCGACCGCGCTTCGCCGGCTCAGGATGACAAACAAAAGGAAACCAAACCATGAAAGACATCGTCATCCTCGACGGCGCGCGTACGCCGATGGCCGAATACAACGGCTCGTTCAGCGACATCACCGCCATCGATCTCGCCGTGGTCGCCGCGAAAGAAGCGCTCTCGCGCAGCGGCGTCGCGCCTGAAGAAATCAACCACGTCATCGTCGGCAACGCTCTGCAGACCTCGGGCGACGCCATCTACGGCGCGCGCCACGTCGGGTTGAAAGCAGGCGTTCCGAAAGAAGTTCCCGCGCTCACGCTTAACCGCCTCTGCGGCTCCGGCATCCAGTCGATCATCAGCGCCGCCGAGCAGATTCACCTCGACGAAGCGACCACCGTCCTCGCCGGCGGCATGGAGAACATGTCGCAGGCGCCGCACGTCATTCGCGGTGCGCGCAAGGGCTTGAAGCTCGGTCAGGGCGCGCTGGAAGACTCGCTGATGGTCGCGCTGCTCGACAGCTACAGCGGCCTGTACATGGCCCAGACCTCGGACAACCTCGCTCGCAAGTACGACATCTCGCGCGAAGAGCAGGACACGTTCGCGATGCGCAGCCAGAAGTGCGCGGCCGACGCGATCAAGGCCGGCCGTTTGAACGACGAGATCGTCGCTGTGCCGGTCGGACGAAAAGGGGAGACCATCACCGCCGACGATCATCCGCGTCCCGACACCACGATGGAAGGCCTCGCCAAGCTCAAGCCCGCATTTGCAAAGGACGGCTTCGTCACCGCCGGCAACGCCAGCGGCATCGTCGACGGCGCGGCCATGGTCGTCGTCACGCACGCGGACAACGCCAAGAACAAGAAGCCGCTTGGCCGCATCGTCTCGTGGGGCATCGCCGGTTGCGATCCCGACATCATGGGCATCGGTCCCGTGCCGGCGACGAAGATCGCTCTGAAAAAAGCGGGCATGTCGCTCAACGACATCGACCTGATCGAAATCAACGAAGCCTTCGCCGGTCAGATCCTGGCGGTTTCGAAAGAGCTCGGCATCGACATGGAAAAGCTCAACGTCAATGGCGGCGCGATCGCCCTCGGCCATCCGCTGGCCGCCTCCGGCACGCGTCTTGTGATCACGTTGCTTTACGAGCTGCGCCGCCGCCAGAAAAAGTACGGCTTGGCGTCGGCCTGCATCGGCGGCGGACAGGGGATCGCCATGATCGTCGAGAGCCTGGCGTGAAGCGTCGCCGATTCGCGGTTGCGGCGGTGCTGTTTGCCGCCGCATTCGCCGCCCTCGCCGTCGAAACCGTCCGCATCAATCCCGCCATCAACCCTCCCGCCGGAACTACGATTCACGGCTCCGCCGAGCTCGAGGTCAGCGGTACGAGCGTCGTGCGCGGCGTTGACGGTAAGGAGTTGTCGACGAAACGCATCTCGCAGATGGATCGCGAGGAGTACGTCGACACGACGATCTCAAAAGACGCCGCAGCGACGAAATCGAAACGCATCTACGGCCGCGTACTGCACGGCGACGAAACCGGCAGCGAGTTCACGCCGATGAATGGCCGCTCGCTGAACTTCGTGATCAAAGGCAAGAACATCGACGTCACCTCCGGCGACGGCAAGCCGCTCCTCGAAGACGAGAAGGTCGGTTTGACGGAACTCGTACAACGTTCGCTGCGCGTCGAGGCCAACAACCTCTGCATCGCCAGCTTCCCGCTCGCCGTCGGCGCATCGTGGAACGTCCCCGCCGCGCAGCTCGCCGATTGTTACGACTCCCTCGGCCACGCCGTGAAGACCATCCCCGGCCGCGCTACGCTGCGCGCGCTCGAACCGCGCAACGGCCATCGCGTCGCCGTCATCGAACTGTCGTTTGTCCGCAGCGTCGACCGCATCGGCGCGCTCGTCTTCGACGTCCCCGCCGACGCCGCGGTGACGTCGACGATTGAAGTCACCATCGACATCCCCGCGCGCTGGTCCCGCGTCACCACGACGACGCTCTCCGGCGTCACGCATCCGAAAGGTCCCGACGCGCCGTCACTTACCACCGCCCTGCGCGCAACGGAAACGCTGACATCGGCGCCGTGATCGACTCGATCCTTGGGGGCTGCCAGCCCTGCACGAAGATTCGAAATCAGTGTTTGAAAATTCGAAATCATGCCCGAGCCCGAGGATGTGCAACGAAGCGTAAGTCATTGCAGCGAAACGCTTTGATCTAACTCGTACTTCATGGTTCCGCCGTTGCGATAGTGGCGGCCATGACACACGCTACAAAGCATCGCCCGATGTCGAGAATGCTCCTCGTCGAAGACGAGCGGGTCGTTCTCACAGCACTCAAGAAGTTCTTTACGCGCGAGGGATTTCATGTCGATTGCGCGCGCGAGTTGGAAGAAGCGGAAGCGCTGATCGCCACCTCGCACTACGCCATCGTCATCGCCGACCTGCGCCTTTCGTGGAGTTACGCCGTCGAAGGGTTGGAGATCCTGCGCTTCGTACGGCACCACTCGCGCGGCACGCGGGTGATCATTCTCACCGCGCACACCTCGCCTGAGATTCAGCGCAGCGCGCACGCCCTCGGCGCGGAGGCATTCCTCCCCAAGCCGACGCCGCTTCCGGAAATCGCCGCGACCGTGCATCGCCTGATGGAGGCATCGTGAAGCGCCGCACGCTGCTGCACGACATCCTCGGGCCGGGCGGCCTTTCGATTCTCTTCCAGCCGATCTTCGAGATCGCCGGCGGCCAGCCGATGCTCTTCGCACTGGAAGCGCTCGCGCGCGGGCCGAAGGACTCGAATGTCGAGCCGGCGAACGTGCTCTTCGAATACGTCCGCCGCAAAGGGAAGGAAGTCGAAGTCGACCGCGCCTGTCTCGCGCGCGCCATCGCGGCCGGTGCGGGTGTTCCGGGATCGCCCGCGATCTCGGTCAACGTGCACGCGTCGACGCTGGAGCGCGATCCGAATCTGACCGATTTTCTCATCGAGACCTGCAGCACGCACGACATGCCCGTGTCGCGGCTGATCCTGGAGATCGTCGAGCAGCAGAAGTTCTGGGACGAGCGCGCGTTCTTCGATGCTCTCAACGACCTGCGCGGCCTCGGCGTTCGCATCGCGCTCGACGACATCGGCATCGGCTACTCCAGCCACCGCATGCTGATCGAAGTGCGGCCGGAGTTGTTCAAGATCGACCGCTACTTCATCACCGACTGTACGAGCAAGCCGTCGTCGCGTGCCGCGATCGAATCGATCGTGCTGCTGGCCTCGCGCCTCGGCGGGCGGGTCGTGGCCGAGGGGATCGAGACGCTGGCTGATTTCGACACCGTCACATCGCTCGGCATCGACCTCGTGCAGGGCTTCTATTTCGCGCGCCCGGCACTTCCTCTGGCCGCTGGAGGCACTACCCCAACCATCCATACCGAAACCTACGCAACGAACAGACAGGAGCAAGGCTGATGAACCGCAAAAAGATTCTTCTCGTCGACGACTCGAACACGATCCTCATGATGGAGAAATTCATTCTCAGAAACGGTCCGTACGAAATCCTCACCGCAACGAATGGCGAGGAAGGAGTGCTGAAGGCGGCGGAGCAGATGCCCGACCTCATCCTCCTCGACGTGATCATGCCCAAGATGGGCGGCTTCGAAGCGTGCAAGCTGCTTCGTAGCACCCGCGCCACCAGCGAGATCCCGATCATCATGGTCACCACGCGCGGCGAGGCGGCCAACGTCGAAGCGGGATGGGCGAACGGCTGCACCGATTACGTCACCAAGCCGATCAACTCCATCGAGCTGCTGGCGAAAGTGCGCAGCTTCCTCGGCGACGAGGTGGGCCAGTGATCAAGACTGCCGAGGGGAAGGATCGCTCGTACATCACCGCCGTGCAGGAGGAACTGCAGCAGTACACGCAGGGCCTGCTGCGCGAAAACGAAAAGCTGCGCGCCATGTCCACGACGCTCGAGAGCGACAAGCGCCGGCTGGAGTTGGAAGTCATCGAGGCGCGCGTCGTCCTGCAGCAGAAGGACGAGCTGCGCCGCGCCGCGGAGGCATTCGAAGCCGAGCGGATGGAGGCGCGCATGCAACTCGATCGCGCCCGGCACGACTGCGATGCGGCCACGCTCGAGCTGGAACGGTTGCGTGCCCGCTTCCACGACGTCGAGCATGAAAACCAAACGTACGCCACGCAATACCAGCAGATCGAGATTCAGAGCAGCAACCTGTCGAACCTCTACGTGGCCTCGTATCAGCTGCACGCCAGCGTCGAGCGCGAGACGGTACTGACGACGATTCAGGAGATCGTCGTCAACCTGATCGGCTCCGAGGAAGTTGCCATCTTCGAATTCGCCGAGGATGGAGGCGAATTCCGGCTGGCGTCGTCGTTCGGCGTCGATCTCTCGCGGCTGAAGAGTTTCAAAGCGGGCAGCGGACCGATTGCGCAGAGACTTCTCGGCGGCGAAGTGTTCGTCAACGATCACGTCTCCGGCGGCGAGGACAAGCTGACCGCGTGCATTCCGTTGCGCATCGGCGAGCAGCTCATCGGCGCGATCCTCGTCTTCCGTCTGCTCGAGCATAAGCAGGGATTGCAACCGCTCGATCACGAGCTCTTCGAGCTCCTCGGCGTGCACGCATCAACGGCGCTCTACTGCGCGAACCTTCACCAAACGACCGCGGCGGCGGTGCGCTGATGGCGGCGTTGAATGCGATGAGTGAGACAGCCGCGATCGATCCGGCCGAGAAGTTGCGGACGGTTTATCTCTATCCCGGCCAGGTCGTCACCGCGAGCCATCCGCTGCTCGTGTCGACGATCCTCGGCTCGTGCATCGCCGTCTGTCTTTGGGATGACACCGCGCGCATCGCGGGCATCAACCACTACCTGCTGCCGAGCGATCCGTTGCGCGGTCAGTCCGACCTTCGCTACGGAAACGTCGCCATCGACAGGCTGCTCGGCGAGATCGTTTCGGCCGGCGCGGCAACGCAGCGCCTCGTGGCGAAGATCGTCGGCGGCGCGTCGATCCTCGGCAGCAGTCCGACGGCGCGGCAATCGATCGGCGAACAGAACGCCGCCGTGGCGCGCCAGATCCTGCAAAAGCACGGCATCCCCGTCACCGCGGAACAGACGGGCGGCCTGCGCGGACGCAAGCTCCTCTTTCACACCGGCACCGGCTGCGCGTTCACCAAGGAGATCTGACGATGAGTGAATTCAGTTTCGACGATATCGATCGACAGCAGCTCATCGACGCCTTCATCGGCGAGACCGACGAGATCCTCGACCAGGTCGAACAGACACTGCTGCTCCTCGAACAGACGCCCGAGGATGACGACCTGCTGCACGCCATTTTTCGCGGCGTGCACACACTCAAAGGCAATGCGGCGTGCCTGCAGTTCGACGATCTGACGCGCGCGGCGCACGTGATCGAGGAACTGCTCGACGGCATGCGCGAAGGCCGCGTCGAAGCGAACGTGGCGCGAATCAGTCAGTTGCTCGAAGCGGTGGACATTCTTCGCGACGTTGCCGTTCGCTCGGTCAACGGCAACGGCGCACTCACCAGTGCGCAGGACGCGACGATTCTCGGCCTCGCCAGCGGCGCGATCGTGTCCGACTCGTACGCGCAGCAGCCCGCGCGGTCGTCACGTTCCGCACGCACGCTTCGCGTCGGCATCGAGAAGCTGGACCGCATGCTCGATCTCGCCGGCGAGATCGCCACCGTTCGCGGCAACGTGCGTCAGCTCGCAGAGGACAACGCCGACGAAAAATTGCTCGACACCGTGCGCGAGCTCGACCGCCTCAGCTTCGATCTGCAGGAAGCCATCATGAACGTGCGCCTCGTGCCGGTCGGCCCGTCGCTGCGGCACTTTCATCGTGTCGTGCGCGACCTCGCGGCGTCGCAAGGCAAGCGCGCCATGTTGGTGCTCGAGGGAGAAGACGTCGAAGTCGATACGACCGTCATCGAACAGTTGAAGGATCCGATCACGCACATGATCCGCAACGCGGTCGATCACGGATTCGAATCGACCGACGTGCGGCTGGCCCGCGGCAAGAACGCGATCGGAACGATTCGCATCACCGCGCTGCATCAATCCGGCGGCATCGTCTTCAAGATTGCGGATGACGGCGCCGGATTGAATGAAACCGTCATCGCCGAACGGACGCGCGCACTCGGCATCGATCCGGACCGGCTCTCGCGCCAGGAGCTTTGGAGCATGACACTGCGGCCCGGCTTCTCGACGGCGTCCGAGGTCAGCGACATCTCCGGACGCGGAGTGGGGATGGACATCGTGCGGCGCAACGTCGAATCGATGCGCGGCACGCTCACCATCGAATCGCAGCCCGGCGGCGGCACCACGATCGACATCCGGCTGCCGTTGACAGTCGCCGTGATCGACGGATTCGCGGTCGGAGTCTGCGACGAAACCTACGTCATCCCCATCGACACGATCGTCGAGTGCACGGAGATGACCGCCGAGGGCGAGCAAGAAGTCGGCGTCATCAATCTGCGCGGCGAGCCGCTGCCGTTCGTGCGACTGCGCAGCATCTTCGGCTTCGATGCCGCGGATGGCGGGCGCGAAAACGTGGTCGTCGTCGAGCACCAGCACGGCCGCGCCGGCATCGTCGTCGATCGCCTCTTCGGCAGCAGCCAGGTGGTCATGAAACCGCTCGGGCGTTTTCTGAAGCAAGTCCCGGGAGTAGCCGGTTCGTCAATCCTCGGAAACGGGCGCGTGGCCCTGATCCTCGACATCCAGGAAGTCATCCGCCGCGCGGCCGAAGCAGCCGCGGCGAACAGAAGGAGTGAATCATGAGCTTCAACATCCGACGCCGTTTGATGGCGGGATTCTTCACCGTCGTCCTGCTCGGCGCCGCCGTTTCGGTGGCCGTCCTGCAGCTTCTCACCACCAGCATTCGCCAGCTCGAAAACGTCGTCAGCGTTTCCGACACGATTCGCCAGCAGGGCCTCAAGCTCCGCTTCGACATGATGACGATGTCCGATGGCATCCGCGGCTACATCATCGATCCGGGCGACCGGAACGAGTTGAAGCGCAAGAAAGACGCGGACGATGAGTTTCTCAAGGACGTCACCACGATTCAGCAGCTCGCGCCGGCCGGCGAGGTCCGCGATCTCATCCAGCGCGCCGCCGACATGGATTCGACCTCGGTCAACAAGCTCGAAGACGAAGTGATGCAGTTGATCGGCGACGGCAAAGCCGACCTCGCGAAGACCAAGTACGTCAGCGAATATTTACCCGTCCGTCATCAGCAGGAAGAGATCATCAAGCAGATGGAGCAAGCGACCGAGCGGCTGGCCGCGCAGGCCTTCACCGCCGCGCAGAGCCGCTATCAGACCGTGCTCACGCTCACGTACGTACTGGTCGGACTGCTCGTGATCCTCGGCGTGATTCTTTCGCTCGCGATCTCCGGATCGATCGCCCGGCCGGTCGTGCGCATGGCCGAATCGGTCCGCCGCGCCGCGAAAGGCGACGTCAGCGACGAACTCGAGTTCGACAATCGCGGCGACGAGCTCGGAGACTTGAGCATCTCCATCAACTCGATGTACGCGTACCTCAAGGCGATGGTGGCGACGGCCGAACGGATGGCCGGTGGCGATCTGAGCGTCGACGTCAAACCGCGTTCCGAGGCCGATAGCTTCGGTCAGGCCTTCTCGAAAATGATCGCGCGCCTCGTCGAAGTGATCACCCAGGTTCGCTCCGCCGCCGGCGCGCTGTCGTCCGCTGCCAGCCAGGTGTCGTCCACCGCGCAGTCGGTTTCCAGCGGCAACAGCCAGCAGGCCGCCGCGGTGCAGGAGACCACGAGCAGCCTCGAACAGATGAACGCCTCCATCGCGCAGAACGCGCAGAACAGCCGGCAGACCGAATCGATGGCGGTGAAAGGGGCGCGCGATGCCGAAGAGACCGGGGTGGCCGTGCGCGAGACGGTTGCAGCGATGAAGTCGATCGCCGACAAGGTCTCGATCATCGAAGAGATCGCGTACCAGACGAACCTCCTCGCGCTCAACGCCGCCATCGAAGCGGCGCGCGCCGGCGAGCACGGACGCGGCTTCGCCGTTGTTGCCACCGAGGTGCGCAAGCTCGCCGAGCGCAGCCAGGCGTCGTCGCGCGAAATCGGCGCGCTCGCGTTCAGCAGCGTCGTCGGCGCCGATCGTTCCGGCACGTTGCTCGCCGAGCTCGTTCCTGCCATCCGCATGACCGCGGGTCTCGTGCAGGAAGTGGCGGCCGCGTCGAACGAGCAGGCTACCGGCGTTTCACAGATCAATCGCTCGCTGTCGCAGGTCGATCAGGTCACGCAGCGCAATGCCTCGGCATCCGAAGAGCTCGCGGCAACCGCTGAGGAGATGGCCGCGCAGGCGGACGGGCTGCAGAGTCTCGTCGAGTTTTTCCGCACCGGCCACGAACAATTGCCGGTGAAATCGGCGCCCGTTTCGGCGACGATTGCAAAACCCGCGTTCCACGTCCCCGGCAACGGCCGCGGACACTACGCGGACTTTGGGAGCTTCTGATGCGAATGCTGATGAACTTCGTTCGCCGCCTTTTTCGCCGTCCTCCGCCGCGCAAACGGAAGCGGACGATGGTGATCTTGTCGGCCTTGCTTGCCGTAGCTTTGATGGCCGCGCCGATCGCTTTCGCGCAGACGCCGCCGCCGGAAGTCGAATCGCAGATCCAGGACAACAGCTTTCTCATCGAAGAGGCCTACAACCAGGATCCTGGCGTCGTGCAGCACATCCAGACGTTTTCGCGCGCCACGCGCGGCGGCGACTGGCTGTACACGTTCACGCAGGAGTGGCCGGCGCCGACGATCAAGCATCAGCTCAGCTACACGCTGGCGATGGCGCAGGTCGATGGCGAGCGGGGGATTGGCGACGTCGCGCTGAACTATCGGTATCAATGGATCGGCGATGCCGATGCGCGCGTTGCCGTCTCGCCGCGGCTCACAGTTCTTCTGCCCACCGGCAACGAACACCGCGGTCTCGGCAGCGGCGGCACCGGCGTGCAGGTGATGCTGCCCGCGAGCACGGTGCTCACGCCAACGATCGTGGCGCACTGGAATCTCAGCGCGACGCTGACTCCGAAGACGCACACGCACAACATCACCGCCGGGAACAGCTTCGTCTGGCTTGCCAATCACCGCTTCAATGTCCTCGTCGAAACGCTCTGGTCGCGAACCTCGGACCGCAGCGCCCATGATTCACAAACCACTGTGAGTCCGGGCATCCGCTGGTCCTACGACTTTCCCAACAAACTGCAGATCGTTCCCGGCCTCGCGTTCCCAATCACAAACCACGGCGGCGGGAAGTCGGTCTTTCTCTACCTCAGTTTTGAACATCCCTTCGTAAAGCAGCCGTAACTCACCGCACATTCACTACAAAACACTCGTCCGAGCGACGAGCCAGGAGACCTCCATGTCAAATCACTACCGCACAATGGTGTTCGCGCTGCTCTTATCAGCATTTCTCGGTACTGCCTCGGCGGCAACATCCGGCAATTGGCAGACTGAAGTCAATCAGAGCGCCGCGACCCTTCGCTCCGGCAATTACGCCAATTCACTGAAAATCGCTGACCAGATCCTTTCTGCGATGGTCGAGCGGCTCGGTGCCGGCGGAGCCGACGACACGATGCTCGCCACCGCTCTGACGCACAAGGCGCTGGCAAATGCAGGCCTCGGAAAAATCAACGAAGCGCTTTGGTACTGGTATATCGCCCAGGAAATCTCGCCGGGCGTAGCCAAGAGTGACCTTTCGACTTTCGGCGCGCCTGGTGAATTTCTCAAGAGACACCCCTTTACGGATTCCGACCCGTCGCCCTCCGGACGTGTGACTCCCGCCCGTATCGTCAAGCAGGTCGTGCCTAGGTTTCCAGCGGGCGCATCGCGGTTCGGCATCGCCGGCGACCTGGTGGTTCAGGTCGTCATCGATAAGAACGGTCAGCCCACGCTTCCGCGAATCGTCCATGCCCTCCCGGCTCCGACGCTTTCCTTCGTGGCTCTCGAAGCTCTGAAGCAGTGGCAATTCGAACCGGCCAGACAGAACGGCGAGCCCGTTCCCATCGTTTTCGATCTCACGGTCCATTACAAACTGTAATTGCAGGAAGGAAAAATCATGTTCAACAATCTGAAAATCGGGAAAAGACTGGCGCTGGCTTTCGGCGTCAGCATTGTGCTGCTGGCCGTAGCCGGATTGACCGGATTCTGGGGTCTTTCACAGATGGTACAAACCACCTACGGAATTCTTCATTACGACGCAAAGCTGATGCAGGAAGCATCACAGGCGCAGGTCAATGGCCTGCAGCTCAGGCGCTTTGAGAAGGATTCGTTTCTCAATATCGGCGACCAGCAAAAATCGGCTGACTATTCGGACAAATGGAAAAAGGAGCACGAGGAGCTGGACGCCCACCTCAACACGCTGGAACAGGTGACTACGCTTCCGGCCGACAAAGAGGTGGTGCGCGCCATTCGCGCCGATCTCTCCACCTACACGATCGGTTTCCAGGCGGTCCTGCAGCAGATTTCCGACAAGTCGATCAAGTCCTCCGCGGACGCCAATGCTGCGATGGTGCCGTTCAAGGACGATATCCGCCGCATGGATAGCGCGCTCGAAGAATTCGCGGCAAAAAACGTCGAGCGCATGAACTCCAAAGAGAAAGTCGTGCTCGATTCCGCGGCTCGTACCCGCAGCACCATGTGGGCCATCTTCATCGCCGGCATCCTCATCGTTCTATTGATGACCATCACCGTCACACGCAGCATCACGCGTCCAATTCTGGAGGTCGTTTCCATCGCCGAGAAGCTGGCGGAAGGGGAGTCCGATTTCGAAATCCAGCCGTCCGGCCGCGATGAGACGGGGATTCTCCTCGGCGCCATGAAACGGATGATCGCCTCGAACAACGAGATGGTTGCCGCGGCCAGCGGCATCGCCTCGGGCGACCTTCGCGTCCGCGTCACGCCGCGCTCGCAGCGCGACGCGCTCGGCTCCGCACTCGCCAACATGATCGAGCGCCTCACCGAGATCATCGGCGAGGTTCGCAGCGGTGCCGCATCGCTCACCGTCGCTTCGTCGCAGATTTCCGCGAGTGCGCAGTCGCTCTCGCAGGGCACCAGCGAGCAGGCGTCCTCGGTCGAGGAGACGACGTCGAGCCTGCAGGAAATGAGCGCCTCCATCACCCAGAACGCCGAGAACAGCGGGCAGATGGAGCAGATGGCGGTGAAGGGGACGGCCGACGCCGACGAAAGCGCTCAGGCCGTGAAGCAGTCCGTCGAGGCGATGACGAAGATCGCCCAGAAGATTTCGATCATCGAGGAGATCGCCTACCAGACCAATCTTCTCGCGCTCAACGCCGCCATCGAAGCGGCGCGCGCCGGCGAGCATGGCCGCGGCTTCGCGGTCGTGGCCACCGAGGTGCGCAAGCTCGCCGAGCGAAGCCAGTTCGCGGCGAAAGACATCGGCGAGCTGGCATCATCCAGCGTCGACGTCGCACAACGTTCCGGCCGTCTGCTCACCGAGCTCGTTCCCACCATCCGCAAGACCGCCGATCTCGTTCGCGAAGTCACGGCTGCATCGATCGAGCAGTCCGGCGGCGTGTCGCAGATCAATCGCGCCATGACGCTTGTCGATCAGGTCACGCAGCGCAACGCCTCGGCATCGGAAGAGCTGGCGTCGACCGCGGAGGAGATGTCCTCGCAGGCCGAGGCGCTGCAACAGACGATCGCGTACTTCAAGACGAACGGCGATCGCGAAGTCGCGCCGCCGCGCAGCACCGTCGCGCCGTTTCGTCCCGCCGCGCATCCGCAACCCGCCGTCGCGCGAGCCGCCGCACCGGCTGCCTTCGTCGACTACACGCATTTCTAGGAGCCGCCATGCAAGCGAACGATCAGTACCTCACATTTTTTCTGGCCGGCGAGGAGTACGCCATCAGCATCCTCCAGGTCACCGACATCATCGAATGCGGCGCCGTGACGCGCGTACCCGGCACGCCGCCGTGGATTCGCGGTGTGCACAATCTTCGCGGCACCGTCGTTCCGGTGATCGACCTGGCCATCAAGTTCGGATTGCCGGCCACGGAGATCACGCGCCGCACCTGCATCGTCATCGTCGAGCTGCGTGCCGACGACGAGACGCTGATCATGGGTGTGATGGCCGACTCGGTGCACCAGGTCGTCGATTTCAACGCGGAGCAGATCCAGCCCGCGCCGGCATTCGGTCCGCGCGTGCATGTCGACTGCCTCCTTGGCATGGCCAGCAGCAACGGCAAGTTCGTCCTGCTGCTCGATATCGACCGCATCTTTTCGTCGGACGAAATCGTTGCCGCCGGCTCGACGATCGTATCCGAGGACGTGATCGAGAACCTCGCGGTCGTGGAGTAGCCATGCACGACGCAAACGCCATCCGCCCGCTGTCCGATCGCGAGTTTCGCATGCTGCAGCAGTTGATTTATCGCGAGGCCGGGATTCATTTGTCCGAGGCCAAGAAGGCGCTCGTCAGCGGCCGCCTCGGGCGCCGAGTGCGCGCGCTCGGCTGCCGCGATTTCACCGCGTATTACGAGCACGTCGCGGCGGATGGCGTCGAACGGACAGCGATGCTCGATTGCATCTCCACGAACGAGACGCGCTTTTTCCGCGAGCCGCAGCAGTTCGAATTTCTCGAACGGTCGGTGCTGCCGCGATGGCGCGAGCTCGGCGACGCCGGCCGGATCCCGAAACGGATTCGCGCCTGGAGCGCGGCCTGTTCGACCGGCGAGGAGCCGTACACGCTGGCGATGGTGCTGGCCTCGCACTTCCCGGCGGCGGACGGCTGGTCGGTGGAGATTCTCGCGTCTGACCTTTCCACGCGCGTGCTCGCCGCCGCGCGCGACGGCGTCTGGCCGGTCGAGCGCAGCAACGACATCCCCGAGCGCCTGCGCAAGGCGTACATGCTGCGCGGCGTTCGCAGCGAAGAGGGTCGCATGCGCGCGCATCCGTCGCTGCAATCGATGATCACGTTCCGCCGCATCAACCTCAACGACGCTGACTACGGAATCCGCGAAACCTTCGATCTCCTCTTCTGCCGCAACGTGTTGATCTACTTCAACCGCGAGTCGAAAGAGCGCGTGATCCACCGTCTCGTGCGGCACCTCTCGGGGGCAGGCCTTCTTTTCCTCGGCCACTCCGAGAGCCTGGCAGCCAGCTCATTCGGGATGGAGCATGCCGGGCCGACGGTCTATCGCCGCACTGGCAGCTAGCGCATGCACAAACGTCCGCTTCGCCTGCTCGTCGTCGACGATTCGGCCGTCATGCGCCAGGCCATGATCGCCATCTGCCGCCGCGCGCCGGACATCGAAGTGCGCGTCGCTGCCGATCCGCTCATCGCGCAGGCGAAGATGCGCGAGTCGCGCCCTGACGTGATCCTGCTCGACATCGAGATGCCGCGCATGGACGGCCTGACGTTCCTTCGCAAATTGATGGCCGATGATCCGCTGCCGGTGGTGATCTGCTCGGCGCTGGCCGGACGCGGAACGGAGACGGCGCTTCGTGCGCTCGAAGAGGGAGCGGTGGAGATCGTAGCCAAGCCGCGCATCGCGCTCTACGACTTTCTGAACGAATCGACGGAGATGTTCATCGACGTGATCCGCGCCGCCGCGCACGCTCGAACGCGGCGGCTTATGCGGATCGAGAAGCGGCATTCGCCCGACGTCATCCTCCCGCCAGCGCGTCCGACGTTGATGCGGACTACGCGCAAGGTCATCGCCATCGGCGCAAGCACTGGCGGCACCGAGGCACTGCGCGAAATTCTCGAAGCGATGCCGGTCGATGCACCGGGCATTGTCATCGTGCAACACATGCCCGAGGTCTTCACCGCCGCGTTTGCGCAGCGCCTGAATCAAACCTGCCGGGTGTCGGTGAAAGAAGCCGCGGAAGGCGACCGCGTCATCGACGGACGCGCACTGATCGCTCCCGGCAACCGGCACGTGCTGGTCGTCCGCGACGGCGCCGAGTACCGCGTCCGCCTCAACGACGGTCCGCTCGTTTCGCGCCACAAGCCGAGCGTCGACGTCCTCTTCCGCTCGGTCGCGCAATCCGCCGGCCCGAACGCCATCGGCGTGATCCTCACCGGCATGGGCAACGACGGCGCGACCGGCCTCCACGAAATGCACGCCGCCGGCGCCGCCACGATCGCCCAGGACGAAGCCACCTGCGCCGTCTTCGGCATGCCGCGGGAAGCGATCGCGCGCGGAGGAGTGAGTTCAGTGCATGCGTTGGGAAACATCGCCGCGGCGATTCTCGCGGAAAGCGCGCAGCGCACGTAGCGACGTAGCGCCGGCGGCTCGCCGGCTGGACCGCCAGCGGCTCGCTGGCGCGTACCGAGAGTTGCCGCCGAGCCGGCGGCGATACAGCCGGCGAGCCGCCGGCGCTACGACGCTACTCTTCTCCCTCCAACGGCTGACTGATCCGAAACACGTGTCCATCCGGATGGCGAACGTCCATCTCGCGCACGCCCCACGGCTCGTCGGTCGGTGGCCAGGTGATCTCGATGCCCTGTTCGACGCAGTGGCGATGGATCGCATCGACGTCGTCGACCCAGATCGACATCCAGACGCCTTTGTCGTCCGCGGCCTCTACGCCGAATGTCGTGGGAATGTCGCTCTTGCCGCGGCCGCCCTGTCCGTCCTGGCAAAGGAAGATTTCGCAGTGGCCCGAGCAGACGCCGCCGAACGTCGGCGGATCGCCCCAATCCCAACCCTTCTTCCAGCCGAGCCGCTCGAACCACTCGAAGCTCTCGACGATGTTGGAGACATTCAGGATCGGTGTGATTCGGTGTGCGAGCATGGAAATCATCCTTTCAGCAACTTCTCGATTCGCGTGGCCAGGCGGGTATCGCCGATTTTTTCCGCGACTGTCGCGAACGATTTCGACGGTTTCCGCCAGCGCAGTTCATCTACGTCATCAAACAGCGGCGCATTCGTCCGCAACGTCGCGAGATCTTTGAAGAGCAGCGCGAGCTCGCGTTTTTCGCCGAGGACGGTGTCCGGAAAGTCTTCGATGGCGCCGTGGCGCGCGATCAGCGTGACCGCCGTCTTCGCTCCGATGCGCGGAATGCCGGGATAGCCGTCTGCCGCATCGCCGACCAGCGCGAGGTAATCGGGAATCCGCTCCGGAGGCACGCCGAACTTCGCGCGGACGCCGGCATCGTCGCGTATTTGTCCGGACTTGCGATCGACCTGGACTACTCGATCGCCGATCACGCATTGCGCGAGATCTTTGTCCGGCGTCCAGATGCAGACCTTCTCGGCTTGCGGATCCGCGGCCGCCAGAAACGCCGCCGACGCCAGCGCATCGTCTGCTTCCAGCTCGACCATCGGCCACGTCGCGACGCCCATCGCTACGAGCGCCTCCTCGAGCGGATGAAACTGCCGCCACAACGCGTGATCGATCCCCGCGCCCGTCTTGTACCCCGGCCACAAATCGTTGCGAAACGACTCGATCACATGATCGGTAGCGACGCCGATATGCGTCGCCCCACCCTCGATCATCTGCACGACTGTCCCGAGCACGCCGGCGACGGCCCCGAACGGCGGATCATCCTCGCGAAACCGCCGGATGCCGAAGAAGTGCCGGAACAGTTCGTACGTGCCGTCGATGAGGTGAACGATCATGCGGCGGGAACTTTACAGGGAACGGTTCACGCGGAGAACGCGGAGAGGCGGAGAGAATCAAGTTTTCTCTGCTCCTCCGTGAACCATCCGCTGGAGCATTAAGAATTTTTATGCGACCATCGTCGCCAATGCCCACCGCAACGATCACCATCGATTCAGCCGTGAAGGCTCGCGTCGCCGAGTTGGCAGACGAGACCGGACAAAGCGTGGACGACTTCGTCGAGACCCTGCTTCGCCGGATCGCTGACGCTGATATTCACTTCGAGCGCGGTGTGCCAGTGTTCCCACCGCGCCCCGGTGCGCCATTGCTCACCGTGGGCGAGGTAGATCGTTTGGCGAACGGCGAAGAGGCCTAGCTGATTACGTGGCGTCGCTGCTCGATGTGAACGTCCTGGTGGCGTTGCTCGTGCCGGAGCATCAGCATCACGCGACCGCCGTCAATTGGTTTGAGAATGAAGCTGCGTCCGGATGGGCGACATGTACGGTGACCGAACTGGGCGTCATTCGAGTCTGCGCGCAACTTCCAGGAACCAAGTGGTCTCCGGAAGCGACGGCGGATCGCTTGCTGATGATGATCGTCACGAACCGTGAATACGTTTGGTGGCCGAGCGTGTCTCCAGCTGTGCTTTCCGAAGTTCGCTTGGCAGAGACAGGCAAGCAGGTAACTGACCGTTATCTGCTCGGGTTGGCGCGGCGCAACAGGGGACAACTCGTCACATTTGATCGCGCGCTGGCGATCGCCGGCGGAGACGACGTTATCTCCCTGCTACCGGACTCGGAGTAAGTCTCCGTTTTCCCTCCGCCTCTCCGCGTTCTCCGCGTGAAACCGTTCCCTGGTGACTACAGAACGTTGCCCTTGCCCCGCACCACCTCGGCGTAGAACTTCGCGCTCTCCTTCAGCGTCCGTTTCAGCGTGGCGAAATCAACATGCACGATGCCGAAGCGTTTGGTGTAGCCGAGGGACCATTCGAGGTTGTCGAGGAGGGACCAGACGAAGTAGCCGCGGACGTCGGCGCCTTTGGAGATCGCGTTCGCGACGGCGTGGATGTGCTCGCGGAGGTAGTGGATGCGCAGCGGGTCGTTGATCGTGTCGTTGATTGCCGTTGGCGGGTCGTAGAAGGCGGCGCCGTTTTCAGTGACGTAGATCGGCGTCGGGCCGTAGCGGTCGCGGAACCAGAGCATGACGTCGGTCAAAGCCGGTGCGTGGACCTCCCATCCCGTCTCCGTGTAGATCGACTGCGGCTGGCGCACGCGCGCCGCACGTTCTACGACCTGCGCGGGATCGTTCTTCGTCACCGCACGCAGGTAGTAGTTGATGCCGACGAAATCGAGCGGCTGTTTGATGAGATCGAAATCGGCGGCGGGAAAGTCCGGCCACGCTTCACCAAAAATATCCTTCATCTCCTCAGGGTACGCGCCGCGGAAAACGGGATCGAGATACTGACGATTCATGTACGCGTCGGCGCGGCGGGTGGCGGCGAGATCGTCGGCGCTTTGCGAGTCGGGATACTTCGGCTCGATGTTCACGACGATGCCGATGGCGTGCTTGCCCACGGCGCGATAGGCCTCGACGGCGCTGCCGTGCGCGCGTAGCAGATTGTGCGTAGCCAGCGGCGCCTCGAAGAGATTGCGATGACCGGGAGCGAGCGCGCCGTGAAGGTAGCCGCCATCGGTGACGACCCACGGCTCGTTCAGCGTGGCCCACCATTCGACCTTGTCGTCGAGGGCGCGGAAGGCGACATTCGCGTATTCGGCGAACCAGTTGGCGATGTCGCGATTCAGCCAGCCGCCGCGATCGTCGAGGGCGGCGGGCAAGTCCCAGTGGTAGAGCGTGGCCATCGGGAGGATGCCCGCCTCGCGCAGTGCGTCGACGAGGCGGCGATAGAAATCGAGACCTTTCTGATTCACGCGGCCGGTGCCGTCGGGGAGGATGCGGCTCCAGGAAATGCTGAAGCGATAGGCCTGCAGGCCGAGGGACTTCATGATGGCAATGTCTTCGGGATAGCGGTGATAGTGATCGCAGGCGACGTCGCCGGTATCGCCGTTGGTCATGCGGCCGGGCGTGTGGCTGAAGCGGTGCCAGATGCTCGGGCCGGCGCCGTCCGCGAGCGGCGATCCTTCGATTTGGTAGGCGGCGGTTGCGGAACCCCAGACGAAACCGTCGGGGAAGCGGAAGTCGGTCATCGGGTCACTCTCCTCATTGACAGCAACAGAGAATATGAGTAGCGTACCGCAAAATGTAACCGTTTACATTCGAGGGCGCTAAAACGAGATGCCGAGCCGTCCCGATGTTCGAAGCACTCCACGCCGCCGCCATCGCGCGGCAGCTGCGACGATTCACGACGTCGCCGCGCGTGCGGGCGTTTCGGTGGCAACGGTCTCCCGCGTCCTCAACGGCAAAGAGCTGGTGCGCGCGGAAACGTCGCGTCACGTTCGCGCCGCGGCCAAGTCGCTGCGCTACGTCCCCAACGTCGCGGCGCGCTCGCTCAGCATCCGGCGCAGCCAGACCATCGGCATTGTTCTGCCGGACGTGCATGGCGAGTTTTTCTCCGAGGTCATTCGGGGGATCGATCTGGCGGCGCGGGCGCAGGGGTATCACATCCTCGTCTCTGGCTCGCACAGCGATCCGTCGCAGATGCTGGACGTCGTCGACACGATGCGAGGACGCGTGGACGGGCTCGTGGTCATGGCACCCGACGTCACACTCGCGCCGCTCGATGAATTGCGGGCGCGGGCGATGCCGGTCGTTTTGCTCAACTCGGCCACGCCGAACGGCGACGCCATCACCATCGACAACTACGGCGGCGCGCGGGCGATGATGCGACACCTGCACGAGCTCGGGCACACGCGCATCGCGTTCGTGCGCGGGCCGCAGCACAACGCCGACGCGCGCGAGCGGCTGCGCGGCTACCGGCACGACATGCGCGGAATGGCGGCGACGTCGTTGCGCGCGCTGGAGTGCAGCGGCGATTTCACCGAGGAGTCGGGCTTCGCCGCGGGAGGCAGGCTGGCGAAGTTGAAACCGCGGCCGACCGCAGTCTTCGCCGCGAACGACTCGATGGCGGTGGGAGTGCTCGCGTCGCTGATGACGGCGGGCGTCAAGGTGCCGGAGGAGATGAGCGTGGTCGGATTCGACGACATCCCGATCGCGCGCTACGTCAATCCGGCGCTGACGACGATGCGCGTCGACATCGCGGAGCTGGGGCGGTGCGCCTTCGCCCTGCTGCTCGACGCCATCGGCAATCCCGCCGTGCACGCGCCGCGGCACGATCGCGTGGCCACGACGCTGGTCATCCGCAAATCGTGCGCGGCTCTGAAAACGCAACCGGAAGAAAACGCGCAACCGCATCGTGCGGCGCGCGGCCGAAAAAGGGTTCCTGAAAAAGGAGAGGTGTCATGAGACGAACGTTTTTATTTTTTGGAGTGGCATTGTTGCTTGCCGCTACTGTCTTCGCGCAAACGTCGACGACAGCAACGCTTCGCGGAAAGATTACGAACGACGCGGGCAGCGCCGTCCCGAACGCGGAGATCAATGCCGTGAATGCCGGGAGCGGCTTCGTGAAGACGGTGAAGTCGGGGAGCGACGGCGCGTACACGCTGGCCGGCTTATCGCCCGGTACGTACAACATCGTCGTCGCCGCGCCGGGCTTCGAGCCGAAGAGCCAGGACATCACCGTGCTCGTCGGCCAGTCGCTGGAGATGGATCTCAAAGTCTCGACGACAGCGGTCCTGAAGGAAACGATCACGGTCGTTGGCAATCAGGCCGTGGAAACGCGGACGAGCGAGGTCGCCACGAACGTGACCACGCAGCAGATCGAGAATCTGCCGCAGGACGACCGCAACTTCCTCAACTTCGCGGCACTCGCGCCGGGAATCCGGATGTCGACCGACCCGCAGCGCAAGACGTTCGCGGGCGATGCGCAGGATCCGGAGCAGACGAACATTTTCATCGACGGCGCCAGCACCAAGAACGACGTGCTGCAGGGCGGCACGGTCGGTCAGGACTCCAGCCGCGGCAATCCGTTCCCGCAGAGCGCGATCCAGGAGTTCCGGGTCATTACACAGAATTACAGCGCGCAGTACGACCACGCCTCGAGCGCGATCATCAGCGCGGTGACGAAGTCGGGCACCAACGATTTCAAAGGTGAGGCGTTCGCCTTTTACCAGCCGAAGCAGTGGGTGGCGGCGACGGAGAAGAACTTCAAGTTCTCGACGCTCACCAGCAACAGCTCGTATCACCGTACCCAGCCGGGAATCAGTTTCGGCGGTCCGCTCATCAAGGATCACCTTCAATTCTTCGCTACGTATGAGGGCGACATTGAACAGGCCTCGAACTCCGTGGCGGTCACGATTCCCAAATATGCTGCGCAGTTCAGCAACTTCACTGGGAACTTCAGCAGCCCGTTCAAGTCGACGCTGGCATTCGGAAAACTGAGCTGGCAGGCGGCGGCAAATCAGACGCTCGATTTCAGCGGCAGTTACCGGCGCGAACACGAGACACGCGACTTCGGCGGCACGACCAGCTTCGAGTCGGCCACGAATTACAAGAACTGGGTTTATGGCGCGACGCTGCGCGACCAGATGATTTTCGGCAACTCATTGAACGAGGCCAGCGGCAGCCTGCAGACGTTCGGCTGGAATCCGGAGCCGCAGAATCCCGGCCTGGTCGGGAAGCTCTATTTCGCGCCGGGCTTCGCCACGATCATCCGCACCGGCGGCAACAGCACGATCCAGGATTTCAACCAGCGCCGTCTGGAGCTGCGCGACAACTTCAACTTCGCGCCGATGGAAATGCATGGAACGCACAGCTTCCAGATCGGCGGCAACGTCGATTTCATGCATTACAACGTCAACAAGAGCCTCAACGGCATCCCGCTGTACAAGTTCATCGACGATCCAGCGAACGGCAATACGTTTGCGCAGCCGTTTGAAGTCGACTACGGCATCGGCAATCCGATTCTCAAGATCAGCAACAATGAGTACGGCATTTATGGACAGGATTCCTGGGCGGTCAACCCGAAGCTGACCCTGAACCTTGGGCTGCGTTGGGATTATGAGTCGCACATGCTGGACGAGAACTACGTCACGCCGGCCAACATCGTGGCCGCGCTCAAGGGGAAAACGTTTCCGTTTGACGGACGCACGATCAGCATCCCCGACGAGTATTTCTCGACCGGCAGCGAGCGCAAACCGTACAAGAGCGAATACCAGCCGCGGCTCGGATTTGCCTATGACGTCAACGCTGACGGCAAGTCGGTCGTCTTCGGCGGATGGGGTAAGTATTACGACCGCCTTTTCCTGAATGCCACGCTGGACGAGCGCTTCCGGCAGCAGTTCCCCGTTTACCGCTTCGAATTCTCACCTGATGGACGCCCGGGAACGATCAAGTGGAATGACTCTTATGGAACGGCGGCCGGACTTCAGACGCTGATCGCGCAGGGCGCGACACACCCGGAAATCTATCTGCTCAGCAACAACACCAAGCCGCCGTATTCGACGCAGTACAACGTCGGGTTCCGTCAGGCCATCGGCAGCTGGCTCGCTTCCGCGAGCTACAACGCGGTGCGCGGGAAGCGCGGCATCACGTATGTTGCCGCGTCGGGCACCTGCTGCGGCGCGTTCGCACCGGGATACAACGCCGTCATCATCAATGATCCGGTTGGTAAGAGCTTCTGGTACGACGCGGAGAGCCTTGTGCTCGACCGTCCCTTTACGACGCAGTCGCATTGGGGCGCGCGCTTTACCTACACGCACGCCAAGTCCGAGCAGAACGGAAATGATCTGTTCAGCCTCGACCTGCCGTCCGCGGCCGCTTATGCGCGGCATCCGGTTCCGGGATCGGAGCCGAACCATTTCAATGCCACCGGCATCATCGGAATCCCGTGGGACATGCGTTTCAGCACCAACGTGACGTTCGGTACCGGCGGCGCCACGCCGATCACTGATTTCTCCAAAGGCTTCAGTCTTCCGGGCCGGCTCGCAACGGGCGTCAAGCGGGGAGCCGTCTATCCCGACAAGGGATACCGTAATGTCGACTTCCGTCTGTCGAAGGATTTCGCTGCGGTCCGCGGCACGAGTGTCGCAGTCATCGCGGAAGTCTTCAATGCATTCAATTACACGAACCTTGGCTGTCTGAATGATTTCGTCGGCGACAACAATGACCGCACGACGCTTGGCAATGCGAATTGCGTCGTTTCCCTCGGCCGGCGCGAGCAGGTCGGTCTGCGCCTCACCTTCTAACTTTTTCCTCGGGGCGGGCACGCGCCCGCCCCGAAGTTTTCATGCGAACGGCTACGGCGATTCTTTGTCTCGTGCTGGCTGCCTGCGCGAATGCGCCGGTAACGAGGCATCGCGCCGTCGCTCCCACTCCCACGGATGCTGCGCTGCTCGATGACGTCGAGCGCCGCAGCTTTCATTTTTTCTGGGACCTGGCCGATCCGACTACGCAACTCGTTCCCGACCGCTGGCCGACGCCGTCGTTCTCCAGCATCGCCGCGGTCGGATTCGGACTGACCGCGTACGGCATCGGCGCGGAACGCGGCTACGTCACGCGCGAAGCGGCGGCGGAGCGGACGCGTGCCACGCTGCAATCGCTGCTGGCGATGAAGCAAGGCCCCGAGGCGCGCGGCGTTTCGGGGCATCACGGTTTCTATTACCACTTCCTCGACATGAAACCGGGCGAGCGTTTCGAGACTGTCGAGTTGTCGACGATCGACACAGCGCTGCTCGTGGCCGGCGCGCTGTTCGCGCAGTCGTACTTCGATCGCAATACGCCGGCCGAGGAGCAGATTCGGCGTGATGCGGAAACGTTGTATGAGCGCGTCGAGTGGACGTGGGAGGAAATTCGGCCTCATGCGGTAAGCATGGGGTGGACGCCGGAGAACGGATTTCACACGTACGACTGGCGCGGCTACAACGAGGCAATGATTCTGGTCGTGCTCGCGCTCGGATCGCCGACGCATCCGGTCGAGCCGGAGGCGTGGCTGACGTATCACTCGACCGACAAGTGGGGCACGGTTTACGGCCAGCAGTTCGTGCAATTCGCGCCGCTGTTCGGGCATCAGTACTCCGAGGTCTGGATCGACTTTCGAGGGATCAAGGATCCGGTGATCGCCACGTACGGCATCGACTGGTTCGAGAATTCGCGGCGCGCAGTGCTGGCGCAGCACGCGTACGCGGTCGCGAATCCCGGCGGCTGGCGCGATTACGGCGACCGCATCTGGGGCTTGTCCGCGTGCGACGGTCCGATGGACGCTGCGGTGACGATCGACGGAAAACGCCGCGAGTTTCATTCATACACAGCGCGCGGCGTGGCCGAGAACGACATCCGCGACGATGGGACGATTGCGACCACCGCGGCCGCGTCATCGATCGCGTTCACACCGGAGCTTGCGATTCCGGCGATGCGCGAGATGTCGACGCGCTACGGAACGAATCTCTATGCGCAGTACGGTTTTCTCGACGCCTTCAATCCGACGCTGCGTACGACGGAGCAGCTCAAGCACGGCCGTGTCGATCCATCCCAGGGCTGGTTCGACATCGATTACCTCGGCATCGACGAAGGTCCGATCGTTGCGATGATCGAAAACTACCGGAGTGAGTTGGTGTGGAAAACGATGCGCAAGAATCCGCACGTCGTGCGTGGACTTCAGCGCGCGGGGTTTACCGGCGGATGGCTGGAACACAAATGAACCTTTGTCATCCTGAGCCGCCCCTTCGCCTTTGCTTAGGGCAGGCTCCGGCATGTAGCCGCAGGCGGAATGCCGTAGGACGGCGAAGGATCTCAAGATGCGCAACTCCGGCTGAAACCGTTGGGATTCAACGCATCTTGCGCATCTTGAGATCCTTCGCCGTCCTACGCCGCGTCGCACTTCGCGCAACACGGCTCCGGCGGCTCTGGATGACAGCGGTGGCGCTCCCGCTGCTGTTCTCATGCTCGTCTCAGAGTAGCGATCAACGCGAACATCTCGAATTCTGGGCTCTCGGTTCCGAGGGAGAGCTGGTCGCGAAATTGATGCCGGAGTTCGAGCGGCGCAATCCCAACATTCATGTCGTCATCCAGCAGATTCCGTGGAACGCGGCGCACGAAAAGCTGCTGACCGCGTATGTAGGCGAGTCGACGCCGGACGTCTCGCTGATGGGCAACACATGGATGCCGGAGTTCGTCGCCATCCGCGCGCTCGACGACCTCGGCGGTTTGATCGGACCGAGCGATTATTTTCCCGGCATCTGGGCGACGAACGTCGTCGGCGGGACGCTGTACGGAATCCCGTGGTACGTCGACACGCGCGTGCTTTTCTACCGCAGCGACATCCTCGCGTCGGTCGGATTTCCGCACGGGCCGCGCACGTGGTCGGAGTGGCGGGAGGCGATGCGGCGGATTCGCGATCAGAAGAAGAGCCGGTGGGGGATTCTGATCCCGACGAACCAGTACGAAGAGGTGACGGTGATGGCGCTGTCGGCGCATTCGGCGCTGCTGAATGCGGACGGCACGCGCGGGGCATTTTCGCAGCCGCAATTCGCGGACGCGTTCAACTTCTACGTCAGCCTTTTCCGTGATGGGTTCGCTCCAACGGTGAGCAACGCCGAGATTGCGAATCTCTATCAGCAGTTCGCGCAGGGCGAGTTCACGATGTACATCACCGGCCCGTGGAACGTCGGCGAGTTCCGCCGCCGTCTGCCGCCGGAGATGCAGGACAAGTGGGCTACCGCGCCGCTGCCGGCGCGCGACGCCAGCGAGCCGACCGGTATTTCGATGGCGGGAGGAGGAAGCCTGGTGGTCTTCCGCGCGTCGAAGCACAAAGCGGCTGCACGCAAGCTGATCGAGTTTCTGTCGGAGCCGCAGCAGCAGGTGAGGTTTTACGAATTGACGGGCGATCTTCCCGCGCGCCGGAGCGCGTGGCAGTCGCCGGTGCTGGCGAACGACGCGCGATTCGCCGCGTTCCGCGTTCAGTTCGAGCGCGTCGCGCCGCTGCCGAAAGTGCCGGAGTGGGAGCAGATCGCGACCGCGATTTACGACCGCGGCGAAGCGGCGGCACGCGGAACGATCACGACCACGGCGGCGTTGGCGCAACTCGATCGGCGCGCGGATGAGCTGCTCGAAAAACGCCGCTGGATGTTAGAAAACAGGGACGAGGGACGAGGGACGAGGGGAAACGTAGCGCCGGCGGCTCGCCGGCTGGACCGCCGCCGGCTCGGCGGCGCGAACCGTGAACCTGCCAGCGAGCCGCTGGCGGTACAGCCGCCGAGCCGGCGGCGCTACGTTGAGCGCGTTTCGCCTCGCCCCTCGTCCCCTGTCCCTCACGCGAAATGAAAAACCGCGAATCCCGGGCCGCCCTGCTTTTCCTGTCACCGGCGATCGTGATTCTGTCGGTGTTTTTCTTCGCTCCCGTCATCGCCGGATTTCTTCTCAGCGTCACCGACTTTGATCTTTACACGCTCGGCGACGTGCACAACCTTCGTTTCGTCGCGCTGCGCAACTACCGCGAGCTGCTTGCCAATCCGGTGTTCTGGACGGCGTTCGTGAACACGCTGTACTTTGCGCTGATCGGCGGTCCGTTGACCGTGGCCGTGTCGCTCTTCGCGGCGTTGCTGGTCAACTCGAAACTGACGCGATTCAAGGCCGCGTTCCGGACCATCTACTTCGCGCCGGTCGTCACCACGCTCGTGGCCGTGGCGCTCGTGTTCAAGTACCTCTACCACCCGCGTTTCGGCATCATCAACATCGCCCTCGGCGCGCTGCATCTGCCGCAGCCGGACTGGCTTGGCGATCCCCATTACGCGATGCCGGCCATCATTCTGCTCGCGGTGTGGAAAGGCTTCGGCTACACGATGATCATCTTCATCGCCGGCCTGCAGAACATCCCCGAGGAGTTGTATGAGGCGGCGAGGTTGGATGGGGCGGGGCAGTGGGGACAGTTCCGCCACGTCACGCTGCCGATGCTCGGACCGACGTTCCTTTTCGTCGGCATCGTCGTCGCCATCGGACAGCTGCAGATCTTCGCCGAGCCGTACGTCATGACGCAGGGCGGGCCGCTGAACAAGACGCTGACCATCGTCATGATGATGTACCAGCAGGGTTTCAAATTCTGGCGGATGGGTTACGCGGCATCGGTGGCCTTCATCCTCTTCCTTGTGATCGGCGCGGCGACGCTCGTGCAAATGCGGATGGGGGAGAAGCGATGACGCGCGGCGGCCGCTCGTTGCTGCTGCACACGCTGCTCATCGCGGGCGGACTGCTGACGCTTTTTCCGCTGCTGTGGATGCTCTCCGCATCGTTCATGGCCAGCGGCGAAGCGACCACGTTCCCGCCGCACCTGATCCCGCATGCGCCGACGTTCGCGCAGTACCGGGCGCTGTTCGGGAGACTCAATATCGGACGCGCGTTCCTGAGCAGCGCCATCGTCGCGTCGATCGTGACCATCTCCTCGGTGCTCTTCGGATCGATGGCCGGTTACGCGTTCGCCAAGCTGCGGTTCGGAGGACGCGAGCGGATGTTCGGCTTCCTGCTCACCGCCATCATCGTCCCGCCGCAGGTGGGGATGCTGCCGCTGTTCCTGCTGATGAAGAACCTGCACCTCGTCAACACCTACTGGGGCGTGATCATCCCGTCGATGGTGACCGTTTTCGGCATCTTCCTGATCCGGCAGTTCATGCTCTCCGTGCCGCAGGAGTTGCTGGAGGCCGCGCGCATCGACGGAGCGGGAGAGTTCCGCATCTACTGGTCGGTGGTAATGCCGTTGGCGCGGCCGATCCTGGCCACGCTGGCCACGTTCATGTTCATGTCGACGTGGAACGATTTCATGTGGCCGTTGATCATCCTCTCCAACCAGTCGCACCACACGCTCCCCGTCGCTCTCGCGAACCTCCTCGGCGAGCACGTTCTGGACGTCGAGCTGATGATGGCCGGCGCCGTCATCACCGTTCTGCCGGTGCTGCTGGTCTTCCTGATCCTGCAGCGCTACTACATCGCGGGACTGATGGTGGGGAGCGTCAAGGGCTGAATAACCAACGATCGTGGTAACCTCGCGCGTTCAAATCAGCACGCCCGAGGGGCCGCGGCTCGTCCGGCCGCAGGAGCGCCGAATGTCCAATGTCGATCGCTGTACGTTCCGTACGGTTGTTGCCTCAGCTGCGATGGCGATGCTCCTTCTCGCCGCCGGCGACGCGAGAGCCCAAGGCTGCACGGCATACACCGTCACGCCGGCTGCGACGGGGACTCTGAACTGGACCGACACCGGCGCTCTCTGGGTTCCGGTCGGCAGTTATCCGGGCCAGAACTCCGCCTGCGACACGGCCTCCGATTCCGGTCCCATGCCGCTCACGATCACCGTCAACACCGCGATTCCAAATCCGATCGCGAGCCTCGATGTCTTGTGCGCCGCCTGCGTGGTCGATATTCAACCGGGCGGTTCGCTCACGTTGCTGGGCGGAACGATCACCAACGGATCGCTGCGGGTCAGCGGCGGCACGCTGATCCTCAACGGAAACGTCACCATCGGCAACGGTGGAGCGGTGAACGTGAACAGCGGCACGCTGGAGATCGGGGGGGCGGGTTCGGTGAACTTTGACAGCGGCTCGAACTTCACGTTCGCAAATGGCGCAGTCAACATCGACTCCGGCGGCATCGTCATTTTCAAGACCGGCAGCAACGGCGCATCGACAGGCGGCGTCTTTTCAGGTCCCGGCGAGCTGTCGATCACCGGCGGCACGCTCAACATCGGCAGCGTCACCTCTCCCGGCATCTTCTCCTTCACAGCCGGGACGCTCGACGGACCTGGCTTCCTCTCCGTCACCAACACGCTCTATTGGGACGGCGGCACGATGACCGGCAGCGGCGGAAGCGAACTGGCCGGCGGCGGTTCGGGAATCCTCTCCGGAAGCAGCGGCGCGATGAACCTGACCGGCCGCACCTTCAACAACTACGGCTACATCAACTACGCCGTCGATCCCACCTCCGGCAACAGCCCGCTCACGTTGAATGGGAATGCGGTCTTCAACACCTACGGCACGTTCGACATGACCGCGGACGGCCCGATCACCGGCGGTCCCTCATCCAGCTTCGGCGTCTTCCCGACCGGCGTCGTGCAGAAGAGCGGCGGAACGGGAACGTCGGCCATCAATGCGCCGACGACAAACGATGCCGTCATCGAGGCATTCACCGGCACGATCGCTCTGAACGGCGACGGCATTCATCACGGGTGGTTCATCGCCGACGATAGCGCGACGATCGCCTTCGGAGCCGCCGACACCACGCTCCTCAACGCCGCGGTTTTCGGCGGCGGCAACGTCGCCTTCCTCAGCGGGAGCTCGTCCGACATCGACGCCTTCTACGACGTCGGCGGAACGACGTCGATCGCCAGCGCCTCGGTCACGTTCGAATCGGACGCGCACACGACCGATTTTCTTTTCAACGATGCCGGTTCGCTCGGCCTCATCGGCAGTTTCGTCATGACCGGAACCGGCACCTGGTCGGCCGGCACGATCCAGTTCGACGACGGCGAGTTCGTCGTCTATAACGACGCGACGCTGAACATCGACTCGGCAAACGGCGTCACCACGCTCGACACCGCGATCATCGAAAACCTCGGCACCATCAATTACACCGCCACGGGCTCCCTCTCGTTGGGCGTGCACCGGCCGGTCAAAGCCCTCTCCTCTGGTTACTACCTGCAACTCAACAACAGTTCCACGATCTTCAACGACGGCCTGTTCGACATCCAAACCGATTCGCCGATCGTCAGCAATTCCCTATCAAGACCGACGTCGGTGAAGGGCGGGAAAAACCGCCGTCGCGCCACCGCCAGCACGGCGTTGGGTCCTATCACTACCGCGCGCGGCCGCGTGATCACCCACCGCGCCCGCACCATGGGCGTCCACGCGTCCGAATGCGTTTGCAGCTCCGCGAACGACATCGAAAACTACGTAACGCTGCAGAAAACGGTCGCCACCGGCACCACCGACTTCGGTCCGGAGTTCGGCAACCACGGCGCCATGAAGGCGCTCCTCGGCACGATCAACTTTCAGGGCGATTATTTCCAGGATGACGGCTCGACGACTCTCGGTCCGGGCAATATCCAGGTTGCCTTCCCGATGGACATCGAGGGCGGCATCGTCGACGGCACCGGCACGATCACGGGCGATCTCGACAACTACGGCGCGGTGAAGCCGGGAACGGCGACTGCCGTCGGCACGATCACCATCACCGGCAATTTCGAGATGGGCGCATCGCCGGGCAGCGGCGAAGTGGACATCAAGATCGCCGGCCCCGCGTCAGGTCAGTTCGATCAGCTCAACGTCACCGGCACGGCCACGCTCGACGCCACCTTCAACGGCAGCTTCATCAACGGCTACACACCCGCGACCGGGACGACCACCTGGCCCGTCATCACCTACGCCAGCGAGACGGGTTCGTTCACGACGGTGAATCCGCCCACGTACTACGGCGGCGCCGTTACGTACGCCTACAACCCCACCTCGTTCGATCTCACCGCCTTCACGCCAACGGCGGACGTCAAAGTCGCGAATAGCGGTCCGGCTGCTGCCAACACCAGCGCGACGCTGACCTACACCGTCGACGTCTCCAACCTCGGCCCACAATCGACCAGCGGCGTCATCACCGTGACCGACTCATCCACCGGCGGTGCCACACCTGTCGGTGGATCGGCCGCAAGCGACTGGACCTGCAGCATCGTCACCGGCACCATTCAGTGCACGACGACTTCGACCTCGCTCGCGAACGGCGGATCGCTGCCATCGATCACATTCACCTGGACGGCGCCCGCGTCGCCGGCCACGGTCGTGAACACCGCCTCGGTTCCGAACTCCGTCGCCGATCCGGTGTCGTCGAACAACAGCGCCAGCGTCACCACCGCCGTAGGTCCGCAGGCCAACCTCTCGATCACCAAGACGGTCGTCTCGCCGGCGCCGCCGAATCCGGTCAATCCCGGCCAGAACATCACCTATTCGATCGTCGTGCAGAACAACGGTCCGTCGCCGGCAACCGGCGTGGTCGTCTCCGATCCGACGCCGACCGGGCTGGCCTTCCTCTCCGTCACCGGCTCGACCTGCACATCGTTCCCGTGCTCGATCGGAACGCTCAACAACGGTCAGTCCGTCACGCTGACCTCGATGTACAACGTGGCACCGTCGTACTCCGGCGGTGCCATCGTGAACACGGCCTCGGTATCCGAAATCGAAACCGATCCGAACATGGCCGACAACCAGTCGACCACCACGACCAATGTCGGGGCTGCCGCCGACGTGTCCATCAGCAAGACCGGCCCGCCCGCGGTCACCCTCGGCCAAAACATCACGTATACGATCTCCGTCTCGAACTTCGGTCCCGCCGCCGCCAGCGGCGTCACCGTTTCCGACACCACGCCGTCCGGTCTGACGCCGGTGAGTGTCAGCGGCGGCGGTTGCAGCGCCTTCCCCTGCAACATCGGCTCGCTCGCCGTCGGACCTCCGGTCACGATCACCGCGACCTACAACGTGCCGGTCACCTACAGCGGTCCGTCGCCGATCCTCAACACCGCCACGGTCACCTCGGCCAGCGATCCGAATGCGAGCAACAACTCCTCCACGGCTTCAACCACCGTCGCCGCGCAGGCGGACCTCGGCATCACCAAGACTGGCCCGCCGTCGATCGCTGTCGGACAGAACATCACATACACGATCAACGTCACCAACACCGGCTCGCTCGCGGCGGCGAACACCTTCGTCTCCGATCCGACGCCTGCCGGCCTGACGCCGGTGGTTGTCAGCGGCGGCGGTTGCAGTGCCTTCCCCTGCGCGCTCGGCACCATCAACCCCGGCGGCTCCGTCGTCATCACCGCGGTCTACAACGTGTCGGCCGGCACCCCCTCGGCGTCGGTCACGAACACCGCCAGCGTCAGCACCTCCTCTCCCGAATCGAATCTGGCCAACAACAGCGTCACGGTCATCACGCCGGTGTCGAACACGGCCATCGCCGATCTGAGCATCCTCAAAGCCGGCCCCGCGCAGGCCGCGTTCAACGACGTCGTCGACTTCACGGTGATCGTCACCAACAACGGGCCGAACACCGCCACCAACGTCGTCATCTCCGATACGACGCCGTCGAACGTGGTCTTCGTCAGCAATAGCGGCGGCTGCACGACGCCGTATCCGTGCGCGATCCCGTCACTCGCTTCGAACTCGCAGGTCTCGATCCTCAGCCGCTACCGCGTCACCGCAGACACCGGCACCATCGTCAACACGTCCACCGTCACCAGCTCCGCCAGCGATCCTGTGCCGGGCAACAACAGTTCGTCGTCGACCGTCGCCATCGTCAAGCCGGCCACGTGTCCGCAGGCGCCGATCCTCAACGCGCCGGTCGCCAGCACGACCGTCGCATCGCCGATCACCTTCTCCTGGAGCAGCGTGCCGGGCGCGACGTACATCGTCTCCATCACCAGCGGCGGCATCACGCAGACCGTCGCGACCAACACCAACTCCACGACGCAGAACCTCGCCAACGGCGCCTACACCTGGAGCGTTCAAGCGAACGGACCGGGCGGCTGCTCCGCTACGAGCAGCACGGCCTCCTTCTCCGTCTGCAACGCGACGGGCACGCCCGTCCCGAGCGTCGTCGGCGTCACCACCACCGGCCAGACCTACAACGTCGAATGGACGCCAACCGAGGGGACGACGCTGTATGACTTGCAGGAATCGACAGATGCCGCGTTCACGAATCCGTTCTCGTTGGCGGTGCCCGGCACATTGCAGCCGTTCACGAAGAACGTCACCGTGCCGACCACGTTCTTCTACCGCGTCCGCGCGCTGGGCGGTTGCAACTCGACGATTGGTCCGTTCTCCGCCGTCGCGCCGATCGTCATCATTCCTGTGCCGCCGCTCGGCACGCTGAACATCAACATCCCCGTTCCCGCAGGCAGCAAGACGCCGGTCTCGTTCCCGATCCACGTCCCCGGTCTGCCCAACGTCACCACGTCGTTCTTCGCCACCGTCGACAAACCGTGGCTGAGCGTCACGCCGTCGAACGGAGTCATGCCGCCGGAAGGACTCAACGTCACCGTCTCCGCCGATCCGAGCGCATTGACGGACGGCACCTGGACCGGCACCGTCATCATCGTCTACGGCTCGAGCGGCGTGACCGGCAACAAGCAGGCGCTCGACGTCGCGCCGAAGACCTCCGTCCCCGTCTCGATCAGCCTCACCTCGCCGGTCAGCCCCGGCACGCTCACCGGAGCGACGGCCACGGCGCTGGTGATTCCATCCGTCGGTCATCTGCCCGGCTTCAGCTCGCAGTGGCAGAGCGACGTCCGCATCGCGAACGTACTCTCACTCTCGAAGAAAGTTCAGCTCACCTTCAGCGCCGGCAGCCCCACGTCGCTGGCCGTCAAGCAGACCACGGTCAGCCTCGATCCCGGCTCCACGATCGCGTTCGACGACATCGTCCGCAACTGGTTCGGCATCGGCGCGATGAACGACGCATCGAATGGCGTTTTGACCGTCCAGCCGCTCGACGCCACCGGCAAACCTGACCTCAGCATCACCAAGTCTGCTGCAGTCTCCAGCCGCACGTTCAACGCCTCCGCCGCCGGCACGCTCGGCCAGTTCATCCCGGGCGTTCCACTCGCGAACTTCATCAGCAAGGCGCCGGGCGCGGTATCGATCCTCGCGCTGCAGCAGATCGCGCAGACCGACACATTCCACACGAACCTCGGCCTGGTCGAAGCGACCGGCAAGTCCGCGTCGGTTCTCGTCAGCGTCTTCAACGGCGCCGGCAACAAGGTTCTCGACCTTCCCGTCTCGCTTGCCCCCGGCGAACAGCGCCAGCTCAACGGATTCCTCGCCACCAACGGCATCACGCTGACGAACGGCCACATCGAAGTCGCATCCACCGGCGGCGACGGCAAAGTCACCGCCTACGCCTCGGTCATCGACAACCGCACCACCGATCCGCTCCTCGTCTCCGGCGTCCCACTCAACGGCGTCGGAGCTACACGTTATGTCATCCCCGGCGTGGCCAGCCTCGACACCGGCGCGACCTGGCGCAGCGACGTCCGCGTCTTCAACAGCAGCCTGTCGCCGCAGACCGCGACCCTGACGCTCTACCCGACCGGCAACCCCTCGGCCAGCGTCGTCCAGAGCGTGACCATCCAACCCGGCGAAGTGAAAGCGCTCGATGACATCGTCCACTCGACTTTCAATCTCACCAACGCCGGCGGCGCCCTGCACGTGACGACCGCCGTGGCCACGCCGCTGGTCGTCACCGCCCGCACCTTCAACGACACCGCCGCCGGAACGCTTGGCCAGTTCCTGCAAGCCGTCACCCCCGCGGATGCCGTCGGCACCGGCGAGCGCTCCCTCCAACTCCTGCAGATGGAAGACTCCTCCCGCTACCGCACCAACCTCGGCCTCGCCGAAGTAACCGGCAAAGCCGCCACCGCCGAGATCACAGTCATCCTCCCCGATTCCAAAGTCGCCCCCAAGGTCAGCATCCCATTAGCCGCCTTCGAATACCGCCAGTTCCCCATCATCAGCAGCCTCGGATTAGGCAACGTCTACAACGCCCGAATCAGTGTGAAGGTCATCGACGGACAGGGCAAAGTCACCGCATACGGATCAGTGATCGATCAGAAAACACAAGACCCGACTTTCGTACCTGCGCAGTAGGAGGCAGCGCCACGTCGCCTCTGTGGGGCTACGAGCACCTCTCTGTAGCGGCCTAACGTTCAGAGCTCACCGGCGCGGACCGATACGAAGAGCATAGCTTTCGAATACAGCAGCACGCCGGTTCGCGTACGGTGCAGCGCCGAGTTTGGTAGCGCGCGTAGACTGTGCTCATGACCGATACACCCGCGACCGAGGAGGACCCTGCAGGTGTGCGGGTCACATCGCACGCAGAGATGCTTTACTTGAGCGCGATTCGGCTGCTCAGCGAACGCGTCGGCGTTGTGCGACCCGAAGCAGCAACTGGGTTTGTAGTTGTTCACGAAGGTGACGAGCGATTTCTCGTTACGGCGCGACATGTCGTCGAGGGCGTTGCGCGTACAACAATCCACCTCTACACGGGCGACAGCGTGCACACGATTGGTTCTCCGCTGACATATGAGATACACGCAGAGGATAAGTTCTGGACCTTCCATCCGGATTCCTCTGTGGATGTAGCGGTCGGACGGTTTGAACCCATTTCTGACTTCTTCGACAAGTACGGTCAACAATTCATCGTTGGAGCAACGAAGACCACCGACTTTTATCGACCGGCGCCCCCCGGAGTGGGCAGCTTCACCGACAAGTTCTGGCACCCCCTTCCGCTCGACGAAGTACTGATCGTTGGCTATCCACAGGACTACCGCGATATCCCAACAAGCCTGCCAATCCTCCGACGTGGATACATCGCAACTCCGCTATGGCTTGATCACGAGGGGCGCCCGGTATTTGTCGTAGACGCCGCCGCAAACCGAGGGGGAAGTGGAGGACCGGTTGCCTATGTGGAAGAGGAACACAACGTGGGAAAGCACATGTACGACGGAACCGGGAAGGTTGTCCTGCTCGGGGTATTCAGCGAGGTGTTTCCGCCGAGAGTGCTCGGTGTGAACGTGACGGACGGAGAGCCGCTTCGTCCCCCAAACCTTGGCGCGGTATACAAAGCGCACACGATTCTAGAGACGATTGAAGCTTTACGCTGAGTTCAGACTGCCCAATGCCACGTTTCACCCGAGCGCAGCGATTCCGGTGCAAGCGGTTGTTAGGCGTCGTGCCTATCGCTCGAGCGCGGCCACACGCTTCTTTAGCCGCTCATTGAACCGCGTTGCGTCGTTAGCCAGGTGTGCGTGCCGATGGCAATTTGGGCACAGCGCGATTACGTGAGCTGGATGATCTGGTCCGTCGTCGGCGAGTCGAGTAGTGTGATGCGGTTCCAGATACGGGTTTCCCGCCGGTGTTTGAAATGGGGCTTCCGACCCGCAGCCTTCACACAATCCGGTCGACCGTTTCAGAACATAAAGCCGGATCGCAAGCGATCGAGCGCGGTGAAGAACCCTTCGCGCAAGTGCTGGCACGCGTGAGCGCGACGCGAGCAGGGCGACATAGCGGAGTTCGGCGAGATCGGCCGCTGCAAGTGCCTCGTCACTGATGTCTTGCATTCCATGACGACGGCGCTCCGTTATCAGGCGTCGGATCGCTTTGGCCATCACCGGCGATGGCGTCGTAATGCTGCGCGGGTACCGAGCCCAGCTTAAGTCAGGAAGAGCCCGCTGAATTGTTCCAATCGACACCGGCGGTTCGATCAGTGACACCTCGCCGATCGGAGCGCCGTATCGATTCTTCCAGTCGTTGCGTACGACAGGGCGGCCCATGATCGTTGCGGTGGCGAAGAAACCGTATCCGGCGATGTAGATCACGGCTTCGTCGCCGGGCATTGAGCCCTTGGGTATAACCCACGTCTGGGATTTCATTCCCTTGCGTGCAGCCTTCACAAGCCACGCGAGGTCGCCGTTCGCGATGCCACCTTGGACGATGTGTAGTGCAATCATGTCAGCTCGCGGGCTTGTTATTGAGCCCCACGCCGCCCCATCGGAAAAACGCTGCCTTGACGGATAACGGGAGAAGGGCTCGTGGCAGACAGGATCGTAACGCGCGTCTGGTGAATGGGTTGGCTCATCCTGGTTTGATCATGCCACGGTTATCCGTCGGGGTGTGACGGCGAAACGTCCTCTGAGCCACCAAGGGCATTGAGCGGACTGCGGACTCTGATGATTACGTCGGCCTTGCGATTGGCGTCGTCATAGCCTGCGATCTTGTGCAGTCGGCTCAGGGCGCGTCCTCTTAATTTCGGAAGCGCTGATTATCGACTGAAGTACGGCCTATGTGACGACGTTTTTCTCCGAGTCCGCATCGAAGAGATGCATCGCGTCGATGTCGACGCTCATCGAGATCGTCTCGCCGGCGCGTGGCGTGACCGTCGGTTCGAAGATCGCGACCAGCTTGGAATCGCCGCTGCTCGCGTAGACGATCGTTTCGTGTCCGATTGGTTCGACGACGTCGACGTTTGCGGGGATTGGGCCGTTCGTCGAATGGTGAATGTGCTCGGGGCGGATTCCGGCGAGGACGCGTTGTCCGTCCGTGACATGGCCGCGGAACTTTGGCGACAGCGGTAGCGTGAAGGATGATGTTGTCAGCGTTTCGCCGGCGACTGTTGCCGCGATCAGATTCATTGGCGGTGTTCCGATGAACTGGGCTACGAACGCGTTTGCGGGCGACTCGTAGACTTCGCGCGGGGTGCCGACTTGCTGGATTTTTCCTTCGCGCATGACGGTGATGCGGTGGCCCATCGTCATTGCTTCGACCTGGTCGTGGGTGACGTAGACCGAGGTGGTGCCGAGGGTGGATTGGAGTTTCGTGATTTCGGCGCGGGTCTGGACGCGGAGTTTCGCGTCGAGATTGGAGAGTGGCTCGTCGAAGAGGAAGACGGCCGGCTGGCGGACGATGGCGCGGCCGACGGCGACGCGTTGGCGTTGTCCGCCGGAGAGGTCCTTCGGTTTGCGTTCGAGCAGGTGGGACATGCCGAGGATTTCGGCGGCCGAGGCCACGCGCTTCGCGCGCTCGGGCGCGGGCACCTTGCGCATCCGCAGGCCGAACTCGAGATTCTCGCGCACGCTCATGTGCGGGTAGAGCGCGTAGCTTTGAAAGACCATGGCGATGTCGCGGTCCTTCGGCGCGAGGTCGTTGACGACGCGGCCGCCGATGGAGATCGTGCCGGCGCTGACGTCTTCGAGGCCGGCGATCATCCGCAGTGCGGTCGACTTGCCGCATCCCGAGGGGCCGACCAGGACCATCAGCTCGTGGTCTTTCACGTCGAGGTTGAGGTGCTCGATGACGGAGACATCGCCGTAGCGCTTGGCTACTTCGTTGAAGGTCACGCCTGACATGGCGCTAGGGTAGCGGAAAAGGGCCGGCGGCTGTCGGCGCTCGGCCGTCGGGACAGCTGAGCCCGACACCCCGACACCCGACAGCCGATGTGGCAGGCCGCTCGCAGTAAACAGGCTCATGCTGTCCCGTTCCCGCAAAGCGCTTCTGATCGTCCCGATCCGCGACCGGCGCCAGCGTCGCCGCATTTTGACGATCAGGAACTGCGCGATTTCGATGCTGTCGGTGGCGGTGATCTTCGCGTCGATCTCGATTTACAACGAGGCGCGCCGCTCGCCGGCGGGCGAGTACGGACGCCTGTTCGGTAGTCAGGTGCCCGCGACAAACACGACGATTTCACGCAACGTCGACGTCATCAAAGAAGGTCCGGTGGACGACCAGCGCGCCGCCGATCCGATGCTGGTCGCGCCGGCTGCACGCGAGCAACTGCTGCTCGCGAATACGAATGTGCCGGCACCGACACCCGCGCCGGCGGTGGTAGCGATTGCTCCGTCATCCGCGATCGGCAACGTGAGCGGACACGGAACGACGATCGTCGGCGACGGCAACGGAGTGGCGGTCGTGCGCCCATCGACGACCACGTCCACCGCGGCGCGGCCAGTGCTTTCGGGCGGGATATTCAAACAGCAGTGAGCCAGGCGTCTGCGCGGGAGAATGATCGAGCGAGGATGGTGGCTGAGCCTTGGGCAACAAACGCTGCCGGCCGTGCTGGCCTAGTCCTCGCCGGCGACTGCACCGCGTGGATCCCAACTTTCGTCGCGCCGGCCCGGACTCGCTGGCGGCGCCTGATCCGCGCCGAGGTTGTCTGCGCGGATGTCGGCCTTTACGAAGTTCTCCGGCGGCACCGGCGATCCGGCCAGGCGGCGCAAGATCGCCAGTTGCCCGGCATGCGTCATTGCGTCGGAGAACGGTCCCTGCAGGATCGCCTCCGGCGTCGTTCCCGAGAACGTCGCGTCTGCGCTGAGCCGCGTGCCGAGGTCTTCGAGCATCGCGTGAAAGCGCTCGATCTCGCTGCGCATGTCCGGCAGCGGCTCGGCCGTGTAGGAACCGCCGATGAGGAACGTGCGTGCGTAGCCGAGGACGCTGGTCATGTGGCGAAGGAGATCCTTGGGCGTGCGCACTCCATGACCGGCCTCGAAATCGGCAAATGAATCGGGCGCATCGCGAAGCGCTTTCTGCGTTCGATAGGCGATGGCAGCCAGGAAATGGCGGAGAAGAGCGCGCGTCGTCGGGTCCATCGGTGGATCGTACGACAGGGAGCGCGTGACAGAATGCCGCGCATGTCGCAGGCGATCACCTTTGGTACCGACGGCTGGCGCGCGGTCATTGCGGACGGATTCACATTCGACAACGTGCGCCGCGTCAGCGACGCCATCGCCGTCGCCGCGCGGACGCTCGAGCCGCCGGACGGCATCGATCGCAATGCGCTGGTTGTCGGATTCGATCGACGCTTTCTCTCGCGCGAGTTCGCGTCGCTCGTCGCGGAGACGTTAAGAACTGCAGGCTTCCGCGTCGTCCTCTCGAACGCGCCGACTCCATCGCAAACGATCTCCTTCACCGCGTGGCGCCGCAAACTCCTCGGCGGGGTCGTTGTCACCGCGAGTCACAATCCCGCGAAGTACAACGGACTCAAATTCAAAGCGTGGTACGGCGGATCGGGCCTTCCCGAAATGTACGCCGCGATCGCCGCGTCCCTCGGTCAATCATCTCCGCGCGAGGGCGGATCGCTCGAAGAGTCCGATCTGCTCGACGATTACGTGGCCGCGTTGCGCGCGCAGGTGAACGTCGCAGAAAACGTCCGCATCCTCCACGATCCGATCCACGGCGTTTCCTCCGGCCTCCCGTCGCGCATCCTCGGACGCGACGTCGACACGATCCGCGGCGAGATCAATCCCTCGTTCGGAGGCGTGAACCCCGAACCGATCGCCGAGAACCTCGGCGCGTCGATGGCGGCGATGAACGGCGACTACGACCTCGCCGTCTGCAACGACGGCGACGCCGACCGCCTCGGCATCCTCGACGAGAATGGCGCCTTCGTATCGCCGCAGAAAATCATTGCGCTGCTCGCGCTCTACCTCGTGCGCGAGAAGAAAGTGACCGGCGAAATCGTCAAAACGTTTTCGACGTCGCGCCTCGTGGAGAAGGTGGCGCGCGCGCTCGGAACTGGTTTTACCGAGACCGCGATCGGCTTCAAGTACGTGGCCGACCTGATGCTCGCGCGCAACATCCTCATCGGCGGCGAGCAAAGCGGCGGCATCGGCTTCGGCCACTTTCTCCCCGAGCGCGACGGCATCCTCTCCGGCCTCCTCGTCGCCGAGTGCATCGGGCACTACGGCAAGCCGCTATCTGCGATCGTCGATGCGATGGAATCGGAGTTCGGCGCGCTGCACTACGACCGCCGCGATTTGAATCGTCCGATGGACGTCTGTGCGCGCCTGATCGACCGCGTCAAAGCGGGCGATCTCGATGCCGCGTTCGGTCCCGGTTTCGCGAATCGTGAAGAGAAAGACGGAGTGAAGATGAACTTCGCCGACGAGTCGTGGATCCTCTTCCGCAAGTCGGGTACGGAGCCGATCATCCGGATCTACTGCGAAAGTCCGGATGCTTCGAGAGTCGTGTCGATGCTCGATACAGCCGTGCGCGAATTAGATCGCGTGTAGTCCGCCGTCGAAGCCGGCGTGAGAGCCGTAGCCCACGGCTTTGAGCCGGGGGTATTGTGAGCGTGCTGAATTGGGAGCCCGCTTCAGCGGGCGAAAGAAAGCGTTCTCTCGCCCGCCAAGGCGGGCTCACGGGGTCGACGCCATTCGCTTACCCACGGCTGAACGCCGTGGGCTACGGTTCTTACGCCGGCTTCGCCGACGCGCTACGGGTGGGGCTCGGGACTCTTGAGAAAATCAACTCGCCGTCGGGATAAACTTCGCGGCGCCTATGGCTACACCTGAACAGACGGAAACGATTCGCACCCAGTTCACGCGCGAGAGCATCATCGACGACTACCGCGTCGCCTGGCGTTCGCGGCAGGCCAGCCTCATCGGCCGCCGGGAAGTGCTGACCGGCAAGGCTAAGTTCGGCATCTTCGGCGACGGCAAAGAGGTCGCGCAGCTGGCCATGGCCCGCGCGTTCCGCAAGGGCGACTGGCGCAGTGGCTACTACCGCGATCAGACCTTCATCTTCGCCGCCGGCATCGGCACGCTCGACGAATTCTTCGCGCAGCTGTATGCGAACGCCGACGTCGAACACGATCCGTGGTCCGGCGGCCGTTCGATGAACTGCCACTTCGCCTCGCGGTTGCTCAATCCCGACGGCTCGTTCCGCAATCAGACTGACACCTACAACACGTCTGCCGACGTTTCGCCGACCGGTTCGCAGATGCCGCGGCTGGTCGGACTCGCGTACGCCTCCAAGGTCTATCGCGAGCTCGAAGAGTTGAAAGCGGCCACGCAGTTTTCGCGCAACGGAGACGAGATCGCGTGGGGCACCATCGGCAATGCGAGTTGTGCCGAGGGGATGTTCTGGGAGTCGATTAACGCGGCGGGGGTGCTGCAGGTGCCGATGCTCGTCTCCATCTGGGACGACAACTACGGCATCTCCGTGCCGAACGAATTCCAGATGACGAAGGGGCACATCTCGGAGCTGCTGAAAGGATTTCAGCGCGATCCAAAGCAGAAGAGCGGCTACGACATCTACGTCGTGCACGGCTGGGATTACCCCGCGCTTTGCGAGACCTACATCGCCGCCGCGTCGATCGTGCGGATGGAGCACGTGCCGGCCATCATCCACGTCGATGAGATGACGCAACCGCAGGGGCATTCGACGTCCGGCTCGCACGAGCGCTACAAGTCGAAAGAGCGCCTCGAGTGGGAGACGGAGTTCGACTGCATCAAGAAAATGCGCGAATGGATGATCGGCCATGGCATCGCTACGGCCGACGAACTCGACGGACTCGAAAAAGAAGACCTGCGCCTCGTTCGCGAAGCGCAGCGGCGCGCGTGGGAAACGTATCGCGGGCCGATCGATGCCGAGGTGAAGACGGTCCTCGGATACATCGACGAACTGTCCGCGATCGGCGCGAATCGCAACGAGCTTGATGCCATCAAATCGGAGTTGCAGAAAACGCAGGCGCCCTATCGCCGCGATGCCATGAAAGCGCTGACCAGCGCGCTGATCGCGGCACGCGAATCGATCGCCGGTCACGAAGAGATCATGAATCGCATCGCCGACTGGCGCCGCGAGCGCGAGTTTGCCATCGCCGCGTTGTACGACGATGAGCTGTACAGCAGCGGCATCGAGTCGGCGCTCAACGTTGATGAAGTCAAGCCGCAATACGACGACGGCGCGCCGGAGAAAAATGGATCCGAAATCATCAACGCCTGTTTCGACGCTGCGTTCCAGCGCTATCCGAATCTGATCGCCCTCGGCGAAGACGTCGGCAAGCTCGGCGACGTCAACCAGGGCTGCATCGGCCTCCAGGAAAAGTACGGGATCTATCGCGTCTCCGACACCGGCATCCGCGAATGCACCATCGTCGGCCAGGCCATCGGCATGGCGCTGCGCGGGCTGCGGCCGATCGCGGAAATCCAGTATCTCGACTACATCCTCTACGCGATCCAGATCCTTTCCGACGACCTGGCCACGACGCGCTGGCGCACGCGCGGCGGGCAGAAATGCCCGGTCATCATCCGCACGCGCGGCCACCGGCTCGAAGGCGTCTGGCACTCCGGCTCGCCGATGTCGGCCATCATCAACCTCGTGCGCGGCATGCGCGTTTGCGTCCCGCGCAACATGACCCAGGCCGCCGGCTTCTACAACACGATGCTGCGCTCCGACGACCCGGCCATCGTCATCGAAGTGCTCAACGGCTACCGCATCAAAGAAAAGCTCCCCACGAACATCGCCGACTTCACGCTCCCCCTCGGCGTCCCCGAGATCATGCGAGTCGGAACCGACGTCACGCTGGTCAGCTACGGCGCCACGCTGCGCATCGTGCTGGAAGCGGCGGAACTGCTCGCGCAGGTTGGGATCGATGCCGAGGTGATCGACGTGCAGACGCTGCTGCCGTTTGATGTGCGGGGCGTGATCGTCGAGTCGCTGAAGAAAACGAATCGCGTCGCATTCATCGACGAAGACGTCCCCGGCGGCGCCACCGCGTACATGATGCAGAACGTCCTCGAGCGCGACCGCGGATACGACTTCCTCGACTCCGAGCCGCGCACGCTTCCCGGCAAAGAGCATCGCCCCGCGTACGGTTCCGATGGCGACTACTGGTCGAAGCCGAATCGCGAAACGATCTTCGAGTGCGTCTACGAACTGATGCACGAAGCGATGCCGCGCAAGTTCCCGCGGTTTTTATAACGAGCTGTTAAGGCAAGAGGTTTGCTCTTCCATCGATCGATGAAGCCCGCATCGATCGCCATTCTTCTGTTCCTTGCCGCGCTGCCTCTGTTCGCCGCGCCGGGTGCATTCACACTCAGCGGTAGTGCCTTTTGCTACAGCCATGACACCCATCAGCCGGGAATTCGGTTGACTTGGCCAGCATCCGCCGGTGCGAGCGGCTACGAGGTCTACCGGCAGGGGAATCTCATCGGTTCGATCCCGGCCGGCGGAGGATGGACGTTCGAGAACTCCGATAACAGCATGGCTGGCGGACAGACGATCTCGTACTACGTCATCGCCAGAGACAACTCCGGCGGTTCGTTCACATCGAACACAGTCGATGTCTTCATTCCGTTCGACGTTTGCCAGCCCGCGCCCGCACCGCCGGTGCTGGACGGAAGCGCGGCCTGCGACACCAGCGGTCCGCGCGCGGTCGTGAATCTCACCTGGAGCGGATCGCCGACGGCGACGAGTTACCGCGTCACGCGGACACCGACGACGACAGGGTTTCCGGTGGATACGACATCGTCGGCGTTCACCGACACCACAGCGAATCCCGGTGCGACGTACACCTACAAGATCACCGCGACGAACAGCGGCGGCTCGACCGATTCGAATTCAAAGACGATTGACGTCAGCAACACAATCTGCCCGCCCGCCGCGCCGGCCATCACGGCCAATGCGACCTGCGTGGCCGGCCCGCCAGCCGGTCCCGCTGTGCACGTGGCGTGGACCGCGATGCCGTTCGCAACGTCGTACGTAGTCAATCGCGGCGGAACGCCGATCAGCGGCACGCTGACACAGGATGTAACGTCGTTCGACGACGTGAATGTCGCCATTGGACAGACCTACAGCTACACGGTCACCGCATCGAACGTTCAGGGCAGCGCCACCTCGGCGTCCGCGCAGGCCACGGTCGCGCACCTTCCCTGCGTTCCCGATCCGCCGGGCCCTTTCGACGCGGCGGTCAACGCGGGTTGCGACGGTAGCGCGCCGGTCGCGCATGTGAGCTGGACTGCATCGCCTGGCGCGAATTCGTATGTCGTCAACCGCAACGGCGCTGCCGTCAGCTCGACACTCTCAGCTTCCACCGATCACTTCAACGATTCCGGCGTGACGTCGGGCCAGTCGTATACGTACACAATCGTCGCAACCAATGTAAGCGGGAGCACAACGTCGTCGCCGGCCAGCGTCACGATCCCCGCGTGCACCACGCCGCCATCGCCGTTCACCGCGTCGATTGCTCCCTTCTGCGCCGCCGGCTCTCCGGCCGTGCACGTCTCCTGGACCGCCGGCGCGGGCGCGACCTCGTACTCCGTCAGCCGCAATGGCATTCCCATCAGCGGGACGCTCGCGGCGGGCACGCAGGCATTTGACGACACGACCGTCACCGCCGGACAAACCTACACGTATTCGGTGGTCGCATCGAATTCGGTGGGCAACACGACCGCGCCTGCAGGATCGATCACGCCTTCTGCGAATGTCTGTCCGCCGCCGGCGTTTACGCTGACCGCCTCCGCCACATGCAACCCGATCGTCTCGCCACCGCAGTCGATGGTGGCACTGAGCTGGACCACCGCGGCGACAGCGACGACCTACCAGATCCTTCGCGACGGCGCGCAGATCGCGACCGTCGGCGGCAGCATGAATAACTACAACGACGGCGCTGGAGCCGGCACGTACAGCTATGTCCTCCGTGCAGTCGGTCCGGGCGGCAGCACGGACTCAAACATCGCCACGGTCACGGTGCAGCCGAACTTGTGCAGTACGCCGCGGCCGGACCTCGCCGCGACCGACATCAGCATGCCGCCGGCAGCGGCGCAACCGGGCGACACGTTCGCCGTCAACGTCGTCGTCTCGGATGCCGGTGATGCGGCAGCTGCTCCGGCAACAACGTCACGCATCCGCATCGGGAGCGGCACGACTCTCTCGCCGTCAGATCCGATCGTCGCCACAATCCCTACCCCTGCGCTCGCTCCCGGCGCGAGCACGACGCAAACGGCCACCGTCACGGTTCCGAATCTCCCTGCCGGGACGTACTACCTCTTCCTGTCGGTCGACGACGATGGGATCGCCGGCGACATCAATCCATCCAACAACGTGAAGCGCAGCGCCGCAATCACCGCCCAAAGCCCGCCCTGCACGCTCGCCTGTGCCGCCACTGTTCCCTCGACCGCTCAGGCCGCGTCGCCGGTCGCCTTCGCCATCCAGCGGCCTCCGTGTGTGAATGACCGCGCTGTATGGACGTTCGGCGACAGCGCATCCGCCACGAGCTACTCTCCAACACACAGCTACGCGACGCCCGGCACGTACCACTGGACGCTGACGCTCACTGCAACATCAGGCGAGAGCTGCTCGAGCAGCGGAAACATCACCATCACCGCACCGACGGTGCCGCCGAAACGGCGCGCCGTGCACCACTGAAATCACGCGGCCTCGTCGACTAGAGGCCGCGTGCTAATCTTCGTCGCATGTGGCAATACACGCCTCGCGTTGCTGTCGTTCGCGGTCTCCGCACGCCGTTCGCGAAGTCGGGAACGCATTACGCGCATCTTTCCGCGCTCGACCTCGGTAAGCTCGTCGTCGCGGAGCTCGTGCAGCGCTCGGGCATCGATCCGCACACGATTCAGGAAGTGGTCTTCGGCAACGTCATCCCCTCGGTCAAAGCGCCGAACATCGCCCGCGAGATCGTCCTCGGCACCGGACTTCCGCGCAAGATCCCGGCCTTCACCGTCGGCGAAGCGTGTGCATCCTCGAACCAGGCCATCACCTCGGCCGCGGACATGATCTTTCGCGGCTATGCAGACATCGTCGTTGCCGGCGGCAGCGAGTCGCTGTCCGATATCCCCATCCTCTTCTCGAAGAATTTCGCCGAGGCGCTGGTGGGGGCGAGCAAGCAAAAGAGTGTGGGTGGGAAGCTCGGATCGTTCAGCAAAATTCGTCCGAAGGATCTTGCGCCGGACGCGCCGGCCATCGCCGAATCGACGACCGGTCTGACGATGGGCGAGTCGGCCGAGAAGATGGCCAAGGAGAACGGCATCACGCGTGAGGCGCAGGACGCGTTCGCGCTGCAGAGCCACCACCGCGCCGCCGAGGCCACCGCGAGCGGGCGGTTCAAAGAGGAAGTGATGACGGTGGTCGTGCCGCCGGGTTACGACAACGTCGTCGAAACGGACAATCTCATTCGCGGCGATTCAACGCTCGAAGCGATGGCCAAACTGCGGCCGGTGTTCGACCGCAAATTCGGCACGATCACGGCGGCCAACTCGTCGCCGCTGACCGACGGCGCCGCGGCGGTACTGCTGATGTCGGAAGACAAAGCAAAAGAGCTCGGCATCAAGCCGATCGGCTTCATCAAAAGCTACGCGTACGCGGCCACCGATCCCTTCGACCAACTGCTGCAAGGCCCCGTCTTCGCGCTGCCGGTAGCGCTCGAACGCGCCAAGATTTCGCTGAAAGACATCGGCGTGATCGAGATGCACGAAGCCTTCGCCGCGCAAGTGCTGTCGAACATCCAGTGGATCGGCTCCAAGAAAATTGCCAAAGAAAAACTCGGACGCACCGAACCGGTCGGCGAGATCGATCCGACCGCCATCAACCGCACCGGCGGGTCGATAGCCCTCGGCCACCCCTTCGGCGCCACCGGCGCCCGCATCGTCACCACCGTCTGCAACGAACTTCAGCGCACGGGACAGCAGTACGGCCTCGTCACCGTCTGCGCAGCGGGCGGGATCGGGGTGGCGATGGTGTTGGAGCGGGAGTAATCCGCTGTGGCCAAATCCAAAGGCGGCAAGATCGAGTCGAAGCTGCGCGAGTTCGCGCTCAAGTTCCCCGAGGCGTATGAAGAATTTCCGTGGGGACATAGTGCGATGAAGGTGAAGAAGAAGGCCTTCCTCTTCATGGGCACAGATGAAAATGGACGTTTCTCGATTTCCGTCAAGCTGCCGCAGTCGCGTGACATGGCTGCTGATTTGCCGTTCACCGAACCGACCGGCTACGGGCTTGGGAAAAGTGGCTGGGTCACCGCGTATCTGACCGATGAGAAGGCGCTCGATTTGATCAAGAGTTGGATCAACGAGAGTTACCGCGCGATCGCGCCGAAGGGTTTAGTAAAGCAACTGTCCTGACTCGCTAGGAGTCCATCCTGCGGGACGCGAAGCGGCCCGTCAGGATCTCCGGTGGCGGTGCGAGTGACGGCGGTTATCAGCAGGGATTGCGCGGTATCACCGGAGACCCTGCGTCTACGCGCAGGGTAAACTTCAAAGACAAACATGCCCGAAGTCGTCAAAGCCGTCTGTCCCCACGATTGCCCCGACACCTGCTTGATGCTCGTCACCGTCGAAGATGGCCGCGCCGTCCGTATCGCGGGCGATCCGGAGCATCCGATGACGCAGGGGTTTCTCTGCACGAAGGTCTCGAAGTATCTGGAGCGGACGTATCACCCGGACCGGCTCGCGTATCCGCAGATTCGCGTCGGCGCAAAAGGCGAGGGGCGCTTTCGCCGCGCGACGTGGAATGAAGCGACCTCTCTGATTGCGGAGCGGTTGAACGCGATCATCGCCTCGGCTGATGGTCCGCAGGCGATCCTGCCGTATTCGTACGCGGGGACGATGGGGATGGTGCAGGGTGAGGGGATGGCCTCGCGATTTTTCCGGCGCATCGGGGCTTCGTTTTTGGATCGCACCATCTGTTCGAGCGCGGGCGCCGAGGCGTTTGCGCTGACGTATGGGGCGCGGATGGGAACCGATCCGGAGGCGGTGCCGGAGGCGAAGCTGATTTTGTTGTGGGGGACGAACACGCTCACGTCGAACCCGCATCTGTGGCCGTTCATCCGCCGCGCGAAAGCAAATGGAGCGCGCGTGATCTGCATCGATCCGATCCGGACGCGGACGGCTGCTGCGTCGGACGAGCACATCCCAATCCGTCCCGGCACCGACGCCGCGCTGGCCCTCGGCATGATGCACGTGCTGTTCAGGGATGGACTCGAAGATCGTCAATATCTTGACGAAATGACGCTGGGCTGGCAGAAGCTGCGCGACCGTGTGCTCGCTGACTACGCGCCCGAACGCGTCGCAAACATCTGCCGCTTACCGGTCGAGACGATCGAACGACTCGGCACTCTCTACGGCACGACGCGACCAACCTTCATTCGCCTCAACTACGGACTGCAGCGTCACGCAGGCGGCGGATCCGCGGTGCGCGCGATTTCGCTGCTGCCGGCGATCACCGGTGCATGGAACGACGCCGGCGGCGGCTGCCAGCTTTCGTCCTCCGGAACCTTCGCGATGAATACCGCCGCGATGGAGCGTACGGACCTCGGCAATCACTCCGCGCGCACGATCAACATGACGCGCTTCGGCGAGGCGTTGACGGAGATCAATGATCCGCCGGTGAAGGCGGTCATCGTCTACAACTCCAATCCCGGCTCCATCGCGCCCGATCGCGAGAATGTCCTGCGCGGATTGCGCCGCGACGATCTCTTCACCGTCGTTCTCGAACATTTCCAGACCGATACCGCCGATTACGCCGACGTCCTGCTGCCGGCGACGACGCAGCTCGAGCATGACGATCTGCACAAGGCGTACGGACATCTGTACGTGACGTACAACCGCCGCTCGATTGCACCGCTGGGCGAGGTGCTGCCGAACAGTGAGATCTTCCGGCGCATCGCCGCGGCGATGAATCTCGATCATCCCGAGCTGCGCGAAAGCGATGAAGAGTTGATGCGCGCCGCGCTCACCGGCACCGGCGAGGTGATGAACGGCGTGACGTTCGAGGCGCTGCGCGAGCACGGCTCCGTGCGATTGAATGTGCCGTCGCCGCACCTGCCGTTTCGTCGGGGAACGAAGGTTCCGACGCCGAGCGGACGAATCGAAATCGAATCGCAGCAGATTGCGGACCTCGGACTCGACCCGCTCCCGACCTATATCGCGCCACGCGAATCGGAGGAGCGCGCGCCCGAGCTGGCGCGACGTTTTCCGCTGGCGCTGCTGTCGCCGCCGGCGCACGAGTTTCTCAATTCATCGTTCGTCAACGTCGCCTCGCTTCGCCGATCGGCCGGCAAGCCGACGCTCGAGATTCACGCCGACGACGCGCACGCGCGGGCCATCGAGAATGGAAGCCGCGTAAAAATCTTCAACGACCGCGGCACCTTCACCGCCGACGCCGTCGGCACCGATCGCGTCCGCCCCGGCGTCGTTTCCGCGCAGTCCGTGTGGTGGGGGAAGCTGACCTCCGACGGTGCGAACGCGAATCAGACAACTTCGCAAGAGCTCACCGACATCGGCCGCGGCGCTACGTTCTACGACAACCTCGTCGAGGTCGCACCGGCGTAAGCGACTGCCCTGCACGCGGGACGCCGTGTCCTCCGCGGAGGAGAGCGGGTGCGTTCAGAAGGCCCTCGCGAACAACTAAACTATTGAAAACACGCGCGGAATACTCTTCCATTGCGTGGCATGCGGCCCGCACTTCGGCGGGCAGTTCGAGAGGAAAACAATGCGCAAGTCCACACTCCTTCTTCTTTCCGCGCTGGCCATCGTCGCTCTTCCTTCGTACGGGCGCGACCGCAGCCATTCCTACATCACGTACGACGATGGCGGCACGACCATCCGCCAGTCCGAGGATGGGCGCGACGTCGATGCGCGCGTCAACATGCCGGTGTTTCCTGGCGATGAAGTCACCACCGGCAAGCGTGGACGCGTCGAGATCCGGATGGCGGACGGCAACATCATCGCGCTCGATCGCTCCACCTCCGTCCAATTCAAATCGATCCTCGACTCGTACGACGGCGACTCCGAACAAACTGTCGTTGAGCTGAAGTACGGCCACGTCGCCATCCAGCGCGACGACGAGACGCGGCAGCTCCTTCGTCTCGATACCGGCAACGCGAGCTACGCGGCGACCGAAGTGGCCACGTACGCCGTCGAAACCGACGCGAAGAACAATGATCGCGTGACGGTGTTCGACGGGACGATGGAAGTGCGCACCCCTGCGCGCACGATGCGCATTCGCGAAGGGGAAGAAGCGCGCATCGACGACGGCGGCATCTACGATCTCGTCAGCGCGCGCAACAGTGCCGATGAATTCGAACGCTGGTTCATCCAGCGCGCATCGCGCTACAACACCGCCAGCGGACGCTATCTCGATCGCTCGCTGGCGTACTCCGAGGCCGAGCTGGGCACGAGCGGGTCATGGTTCTATGCGGCGAATTACGGCGGCTGGTGCTGGCGTCCGCATGTCGCCGCCGGCTGGCGTCCGTACTACAACGGCTACTGGCGGCACAGCCCCGGCGGCGTACTCGTTTGGGTTTCGTACGATCCGTGGGGCTGGGTGCCGTATCACTACGGCCGCTGGGCGTATGAAGCCGCGTACGGGTGGGTGTGGCTGCCCGGCGCCGCGTACGCGCCGGCGTGGGTTTACTGGATGTTCGGTCCGAGCTACGTCGGCTGGGCGCCGATGGGGTGGTACGACTGCTATCGCCCGTACTACGACTGGGCGTACCGGCCGTACGCGCGCGCCGGATTCGAATTCGGCGGCGGCTGGAGCGGCCGCGTTCATCCCGGCGAAGTCGATCTCCGTCCATGGACCTTCGTCGTTCCGAATCAGCTCATGAATCGTCACGTCGATCAGGCTTCCCTGACGGCGGACCTGATCCGCGAGCGGTTGCGCCGCGACGGCAATACTGGTCTCGTCAGCAGCTCGCCCGCGCGTTTCACTCGAAATGAAATCAGAGATCCGAACGCGGCGGTGGGCAACATCTACCGCCGCGGTATCGGTAGTGGTACCGGCAAAGAGGGTTCCGGGTCCGCGGTGGATATGACTCCATTTTTCCGCCGCGACCCGGAGCTTTCCGGTGCGATCCGCGAGCGCGTCGTGCGCGCGCGGCCCGCCGAGGGAGTAGGCGCCGGCGTGACCATTCCTGTTCGCACGGGTGCGCCGTCCGGCGTGCCGGCGCCCGGCACGGGCGGCACGCTCGAAGGCCGCGTGAATCGCGGCGGCGACGGCACCATCCCGCGCAGCGGCGAGTCGCCGTTCATCGGCCGCGATGGCCGTACGACCCATGCTGACGATCCCGCAAGCGGTCTTCGCCGCGGCGAGGCGCCGGCCGGTACAACGACTCCGAATGGCACAACCAACGAGTGGCGCCGCGGACGCGCGACCGACCCTGGGCTCCACCGCGGCGATGCGTCGCAGACTCCGGGAGCCGACGCGTCTCATCACGATATGACTCCCGACCGCGGCAGCATTGATCGAAACAGGGGCAACAACGACAGCGGCCTTCGCCGCGGCGACGCGCCGTCGACCGAAGTGACGCCGAAACCGGCGCCAGCCACAGACAGCTGGCGCGGACGCGCCGTCGGCGGCCGCGGCGGCGATACGAGCGCCTCGCCGGCGCCGTCAGGCAATTCGGGGAGCCGCGACGTGCCGCGCCGGATCATCGACGGCATCGGCGGCGCGCGCATTTCGCACGGCGACACGCCTTCGGGCGACTCGGGCACGCGGACCCGCGACTCCGGATCTCGCGACTCCGGCCGCAGCAGCGAGCGCTCGTCGTCACCACCGCCGTCGCATTCCGAACCGTCGCACGTTGAGCGTTCCTCCCCTCCGCCGGCCTCGCACGACAGCGGGTCGCATGAGTCGCATAACGACGGCGGCGGCAAGTCGAAAAAGGATTAGCTGATTCGCGTTGGCTGTCGGAATTCAATTCCGGCAGCCAACACGCGGATACAATCCGGCCCGAATGACGGTGCCGCTCTTCTTCGCCCTCTACTGCCTCGAAGCGGGACTCTTCTTCATCGTCGTGCCGTGGACGCGGGTCTGGACCATGAACCCGATCCTCCAAGCCTCTCCGGATCTCCTGCTGTTCGCCGGTAATCCGTTCCTGCGCGGTTTCGTCTCCGGCTTCGGCGTCGTCCACCTTCTCATCGGGATCAAAGACATCCTGCGCTTCGCCTCGGAGCGTCGTGAGAGGCAGGCCGATTAGATGGTGCCGCGCCGCAAGGTTCTGTCGTACTTCATCCCGCTGATTCTCAGCGCGATTCTGTTCGGCGCCTTTTTCGCGCTCGGCTACTTCCCGAAGAAGCCGCTGAAACTTGGCGTGTACGGAGATATCCACGAGCCGCTCTCAAACGCGCTGCACTTTCTCGCCTGGATCACTCTGATCATTTTCGTTGTCCGCGTCGTCGATGCCTTCATCTTCGCTGTTGTGGTCTCGCGGCGCCGCAATGTCGTTGCGCCGCAACTCCTGCGGCAGATCGTGGCTATCGTCCTCTACGGCGTGCTCTTCGCCAGCGCATTCAAGGCCGTTCTCAAGGTTGACGTTACGCCCGCACTCACTGGCTGTGCTGTCGTCGCCGCCGTCATCGGCTTGGCGCTCCAGGAAACGCTGGGTAATCTCTTCAGCGGCATCGCCGTGCACATGGAAGGCGCGTTCGGCGTCGGCGACGTCCTCCATTCCGGCGATTACGTCGGCGTCGTCGAAAGCGTGAGCTGGCGCGCCACGCGAATGCGCGGCTTCAACAATCAGATACTCGTCCTGCCCAACTCCGTCATCGCCCGCGAGCGGCTGGAAGTCTTCCCGCACGGCAATCTGAACGCGCGCATCCTGCAGCTGGGCATCGACTACAACGTCGCGCCGGCCACGGTCATCGAAATCGTTAGCCAGGCTGCCGCACACGTGGACGGCGTCGCGCGCGAGCTGCCATGTTTCACGCGTGTGGGCGCGTTTGCCGATTCGTCCGTCATCTACGAGATCAAGTACCACACGCGCGACTACGCGAAGCGCGACCGCATCGACGCCGACATCCGCAAGGCGGTCTGGTACGCCCTTCACCGCAACAAGATCAGCTTCGCCACACCGGTTCGCGCGTTCCAGACCTACACGCCGCCGGAGTCGCGCCACGAGGTTGCGCGCGATGAATTGCTGTCGCGCTTGCGCGAAGTGGACATCCTCTCGCCGCTTTCCGAAGAGTCGCGGCAGACGATCGCGGCAGGGACGCGCGTACATTTCTATTCGAAAGGCGAAACGATCCTCCGCCACGCCGCCGCCGGCGACTCGATGTTCGTCGTCCACTCCGGCACCGCCTCGGTGCGCCTCCCCGACGATTCGGATCAAGGCTGGCACGAGGTGGCCCAACTCGGATCCGGCACCCTCTTCGGCGAGATGGCCCTCCTCACCGGCGAGACGCGAACCGCGGACGTCGTCGCCCTCACCGACGTCACCGCCTTGGAAATCGGCAAAGACGCACTCCAGCCGATCCTCACCGACCACCCCAACCTCGTCGAAGCCATCACAGCCAAAGTCATCCAGCGCAAAGGCCACCTCGACGCCATCCGCAGCGGCGAACCCGAGGAGGAGGAACAGACGATCGTGTCGCGCGTGAGGGCGTGGTTCGGGTTGTGAGGCACCCATGAAGCGCCTGCTCATCGTTGAAGACAAAGAGTCGCTCGCGCATATGTTGCGTGAGACCGTCGAGGCGGAGGGGCTCGAGGCGGACGTCGCGCGCGATGGGCGGGAGGCGATGACGCGGATCGCATCGGGTCAGCGTTACTTCGCGGTGCTTACCGATTTGCGGATGCCTGGAGCGGACGGCATCGCGGTGTTGCGGCAGGTGAAAGAGAGCGATCCCGATTGTCCGGTCATCGTCATGACGGCGTTCGGCACGATCGAGAACGCGGTCGAGGCGATGAAACTCGGTGCGTACGACTTCGTGCAGAAACCGGTCGACGTCGATCATCTGCTTCTGCTGCTGCGGCGGTGCCGTGAATACCGCGAGCTGCGCTATGAAAACATCCTGCTGAAGGACGAGTTCCGGCAGCGTTACCGGCTTCCTGCGATTGTTGGCGAGTCGCCGCGAATCGTCGAAGTCTCGAATGCGATTCAGCGCGTGGCGCCGACCGATTCGACGGTGCTGTTGCAGGGCGAGTCGGGCACCGGCAAGGAGTTGTTCGCGCGCGCCATTCATCAACTCTCGCCGCGGCGCGACCGGCCGTTCGTCGCCATCAACTGCGCGGCCATTCCGGAGACGCTGATCGAGAACGAGCTGTTCGGACACGAGAAAGGTTCCTTCACCGGCGCGACCGGACGGCAGCTAGGCAAGTTCGAGCTAGCCGACAGCGGCACGATCTTCCTCGACGAAATCGGCGACCTCGGCCTCAGCGTACAGTCGAAAATTCTGCGCGTGATTCAGGAGCGGCGCTTCGACCGCATCGGCGGCACGTCCACGCTCGACGTCGACGTGCGCATCATCTGCGCAACGAATCGCACCCTTTCTGACGACGTCAAAGAAGGACGCTTCCGCGAGGATCTCTTTTTCCGAATCAACGTCTTTCCTGTCACCGTCCCGCCGCTGCGCGCGCGCCGCGAGGACATCGACGCGCTCAGCGATTTTTTCCTGCAGAAGTTCGCGCGCGAGTTGAAAAAGCCGTCGCTGCGGATTTCCGCCGACGCGCGCGAGGCATTGCGCGCCTACGACTGGCCCGGCAACATCCGCGAGCTGGAGAACTGCGTCGAACGCGCGGCCATCCTCTGCGACAACGCCACGATCGAGCGCGCCGACTTGCACCTCGGCGACGCGCGCACGGACACCCTGCGCGATGCGCTCGACCTTTCCGGCACGTTGTCCGAGGCCGCGGAGCGGGCCACGCGTGTCGTCGAGCGGTTGAAGATCACCGACGCGTTGCAAAGCGGTACGCGCGCCGACGCCGCGGAATCGCTCGGCATTTCCCCGCGCACGCTCGCCGCGAAAATGAAAGAGCACGAGATCGAGGAATGAAAGACGGCATCCCGACTGCGCGCGACGTCATCGATCACCTCAACGAACGTTTCGCCGCGCGCGGGTTGCCGTATCGCATCGACACGATCGACGTCCTCCCATACGTCTCGCCGATGTGGCTCTCAAACTGGTCGGCGCCGCAGCTCGACGACGCGCCGGAGCGAGACATCATCGACGAAGAGATCGCCGAGGCCAGATGGAAATGGCCGCAGATCCTCGATGAAGAGTGGGAGATCAACCCGCCCAAAGCAACGTGAGGTGTAGCCGCGCGCGAGTAGTCTCGAAGCCGCCGGCCCGTCGGCGTAGCCGGCGTAAGAACCGTAGCCCACAGGTTCACCTGTGGGGAATCGAGGATCGCGCATCTGGGAGCCCGTTTTAACGGGCGAAAGAAAGCTTTCTCTCGCCCGCCAAGGCGGGCTCACAAATTCAACGCAATCGTTGGACCCACGCTTGAAAGCGTGGGCTACGGTTCTTACGCCGGCTTCGCCGGCGAGCCCGAGTTGCTCACAAGTCACATCGCCGAACCTCACGGGCGAGCCGTAGCGCGGCAACAAGATCATCGCATTCGCACGTACCTTCCTCCCGGCAAAGCCTTCAGCCAGCCATCCAGCTCGAGTTGCAATAAGGGCTCGGAAAGCACCGCGACGGACTTCCCCAGCGACTCGGCAGCCGCATCGATGTGGGTCCCTTCGTCGCGGCGAAATGCGGCGAGCACTTCGCGAAGCGGCGACGGCGGCTGTTCCGGCGCCGCCGGGGCGACGTGCAACTTAGATTTCAGCTCGTCGAGAATGTCGTTCGCGTCGTGAACGAGCTTCACCCCGTACTGAATCAACCGGTGCGTCCCCTCGGAACCGGGCGAGAAGATCGACCCGGGAACGGCGAAGACTTCGCGATTCTGTTCCGCTGCCGTGCGTGCCGTGATCAGCGATCCGCTGCGGCCGGTCGCTTCGACGATGACCGTGCCGAGTGAGATGCCGCTGATGATGCGATTGCGGATCGGGAAGTTGTGTTTGAACGGCGGCGTCCCCGGCGGGAACTCGGTGAGGATTAAACCCTTCGTTTCGATGTCGTTGAAAAGCCGCCGATTCTTCGGTGGGTAGACAAGGTCGATGCCGGTGCCGAGGATTGCGATCGTGTCGCCGGAGGCATCGAGCGTGGCGCGATGTGCGGCCGCGTCGACGCCCAGGGCCAGGCCGGAGACGATGGTCATGCCGACGGAGACTAGATCGCGCGCGAGATGCGTCGCCGCGCTGATCGCGTACGGCGAGGCCTTGCGCGAGCCGACCATCGCGATCGACTGCTTGCTCGCCAACGCCAGATTGCCGCAATAGAAAAGCGCGAGCGGCGGATCGACTATCTGGCGCAGCAGCGGCGGGTAATCGTCATCCGCGAGAGTGACGGCGGAGCTTCGCAGCGCATCGATCTGCTTGCGAAGTTCATCGTTCCGCCACGGAGCGCCGGTATCTGCTCCATCGATACTTAGCAGTTGCCGCAGCATCGCCGGCGATGCGCTGCACATCTTCGAGAGAGGGTCGAACGTTTCGATGAGAAGTCGGATGCGTGACGGCGGGAGCGGTAGCAGGGCATACGCGATCAGACGATCGCGGAGCGGGACTTCGGGCATATGCGTGTTGGTGCCGCGGGAGGGAGCGATGCGTGTGGGACGCCGCCTCGACAATGGTAATCTCAGCGGACAGCCCGGTAAAGTCCTCGGAGGGAGATCGACGATGAAAGGGATGCTACGCCTCTCGATTCTGTTCGCCACGCTGGCCCTGTCGATCGGTTGTGGACATCAATCGGACCTCGCCCGTCCCGCCGCGCAGGACAACTTCGGCGTGCAGATGGCGCGCATGAATCTCTGGCGCGAGGCGATGTTCCGTTTCGAGCGCGCCATTGAGATCAATCCCGGCGACGCCCAGGCTCACAACAATCTCGCGGTCGCGTACGAAGCCAACGGCGACTTCGAGAAAGCGCGCAAGGAGTATCTCGAGGCGCTGAAGCTCGACCGCACCAATCCTTACATTCAAAAGAATTACAGCCGGTTCGTGGAGTTCCTGTCGCGCAACAAGAAGCGCCAGGCCGCGGCGCCGAAGGTTACGGCTGCGCCGATGAAGGGCGTCCAGCCCGGCGCGACGTCGACATCAGACATCAACGGCGGTCAGCCGGACCGGCCCACAGGCGGGAACGTTCCCACGGCGCCGGCTCCTCCGGGCGCGCAGCCGAGCGATCGTCCGCAACCGGCGCCTCCAACTCCGCCGCCGGCTTCGAAACCACCGGGAGGTGTTCTGTGAAACGCTCCATAGCCGTTCTCGCCGCACTCCTTCCGCTTGCCGCGATCGCGGGAGTGACCGAGGTCAAGCTGAAACTGCCGCTGAAACCGAAGCTGCAGATCACGGGCGAGGAGAAGGTGGCCATCGCTCCGTTCGTCATCGCCAATCGCGAAAAGAAAAATGACCGGGCCTCGAAGGTCGACGTGCAGGCGGAGTTTCAGCGCTACCTGAAGAAGCAGCTCACGAAGAGCACCAAGCTGCGCCTCGTCGATGTGCCGCAGACGCGCCTTCCCGGCAGCGACATGAAAGCCCTCGAAGCGAACCGCGATTACTGGAAAAGCCTCGGCGCGTCGACGGGAGCCGACTTTATCGTCTCCGGCGTCGTCGATTTCGACGTGAACGACAAGTCCGGCTACAAGACAGAAGAGTATGTGTCGCCGGCTGATGGGCGAACCTATTACCGGCAGGTGCTCGTCGAAACGACCGGCTTCGTTTTCGACATCGACATCGCAGTGTTCAATGCGGATACCGGCGAGAAAGTCATCGAAGACAATTTCCGCGATTTCAAGGAATTCGATCAGCGTAACTACGACGAAATCCTCGGGCTATTCGAAAATCTCCGCTCCATGGAGACGCAGCTCGTAGGTATTTTCGTGCCCCAGGAGACGTCCGCCACCAGATACGTGTTTACGGAGTGAGACCCTCGGCCTTGGAGGTCACTTGAAGCGAACGATCGCTCTGCTTTTCTTTGTCTCCATGCTCATCGCGCCGAGCGCGTTTCCGTTCGGCCAGAATAAGATCGTCTACGACAAGTTCCATTGGAACATCTACCACGCCACGCATTTCGACATCTATTTCTACGATGAGGAAAAGCCGGCGCTGGAGAAAGTCGTCGACATGGCCGAAAGCGCCTACGACGATCTGTCGCGCAAGTTCAATTTCCAGATCTCGAAAAAGATCCCGATCATCTATTACGCGACGCATTCGGCATTCGAGCAGACCAACGTCGATCTGAATTTCATCCCGGAAGGCGTCGGCGCGTTCGCGGAACCGGCGCGTAACCGGATGGTCATCCCAATCGACACGACTGACGAGAAGCTGCTGCAGCTGATCCAGCACGAGCTCACGCACATCTTCGAATACGAAATCCTCTTCCAGGGAAAACTCGGAAAAGAGGTCACATCCAATCCGCCGACATGGCTGATGGAAGGCTTGGCCTCCTTCATGGGCAACGACGAGGACTCGAAGGACCGCATGGTCCTCCGCGATGCCGTCGTCAACGATCAGGTTCCCGCTATTTCGCACGCGCAGGGCGGCGGCTATTTCGCCTATCGTTTCGGACACGCTGTCTTCCAGTACATCCAGCAAAAGTACGGATGGGAAGGGCTGCGCGATTTCATTTACGAGTACCGCAACACGCTCGGCAATTCTGTCGATAAGGCGCTGAAACGCGCCTTCGATGTGAAGCCGGACGAGTTTGACTCGCAGTTTCGCACGTGGCTGCGTAAGCAATATCTGCCCGCGCTTGTGGCGAAAGGCGAGCCGCAGGAGTACGGCGATCCGTTCAAGATCGCCGAGGGGGTCGCCAGCGAAGACATCTCGCCGGTGCCGTCGCCGTCCGGCGATCTGCTGGCTTCGTTTGCGACGTACAAAGAGGATGTGGACGTCATCCTCTACAACATTCCCGAGCGGCGCCTGCTGCGCAACCTGACGAGTGGGTACACCTCGAAGTACGAATACGCCATTGCGCAGATGTTCACGATCGGGCCGGTCATGGGACGCGACCTGGCGTTTGCGCCGAGCGGCGACCAGATCGCCCTCTTTGCCAAGAAAGAACGCGGGCGCAATCTTCTGCTCATCAACGCGCTCAATGGCACCATCGAGCGCTCGGTGAAGATGGATTTCGAGCAGCAACTCTCACCCGCGTACTCGCCGAACGGGAAGACAATCGCGTTCGCCGCCTTCAAAGGCAACGTTCCCGACATTTACAGCTACGACATCGAAAGCGGCGTGATTACCAATGTCACCAATGACAAGTTCTTCGACGGTGCGCCCGTATTTTCACCCGACGGCAAGTGGCTGGTCTATTCGTCAGTCGTCAATGGATACGCGAAGCTCTTCAAGCTGAATCTGGCCAACTACGCCGAGCGTTACCAGATCACCACCGGCGACTGGAACGATATCGACGCCTGGTTCTCGCCTGACGGAAAACGCATTTTCTTCGCGTCGGACAAACAGACCGGCCGCAATATCGAACAGGCCGCACAGATCCTGCAGAACGCAGAAAATAAAGCGAAGCCGGAAGGCGCGACCCCTCCTGTCGATCTGACGAAGTACGCCGCCTACAACATCTATTCGCTGAACCTCGACAACGGCGATCTGCTTCAGTACACGGACGTAGTCGGCGGCTGTTTCACGCCGGTCGTTTTCACCGGCTCGAACAATCGCGAGCGGATGGTGTACGCGTCGTACTACAAACGCCACTGGCGCTTGTACTCGACAACCACCGACAAGCCGCTGCACGCCGCCGAAAAGACCACGCTTCCCTCCGCTCCGCTGCAGGCCTCTGCCCGCACGCTTTTCCAGCCGCCGGTCGAGGTGACGATCGATCGCGAGAAGATCGAGAAGCCTAGCGGATTCAAACTGTTTGTCGACGATGTCGAAGTGAACGCCGGCGTGACCTCGGAAAACCTCCTGGTCTCGCGCTCGGTCATTTACATGAGCGACATGCTCGGCGACCGGCGCTTCATTGCCTCGCTCGATTCCGTTTCGTCGTTCTCGAATTTCGACTTTCTCTATCTCGATCTTCACAATCGGACGAACTGGGGTTTCCGCCTCTTCGACAGCCGCGCGTTTTACTCAACGATCAACCAAACCAACAGCAGCGGCGACTTCACGATCGATCGTCACCAGATCTACCGGGAGACGGGCGCGGTCGCCATCCTCAGCCATCCATTCGATCGCTACCACCGCGTCGATGTTGGCGCCGGCTTCGAGGCCCGCGATGTCAACTACCCGTTCCTCGACGACGCGAACAATCTCTTTTTCGTCGGCCGGCGGGACAGTTTCCCGCTCATTTCGGCAAACTTCAGCGGCGATACGACCAGCTTCAAGGAATTCGGTCCGATCTCAGGACACCGCTATGACATCGGCACTCTGTTCGCGCCGAACATCCATCGCAGTTCCACCAACGCCATCGGCGGCAGCGGCGGCTCGATCCTGACGAATGACTACACGCTCGATGCCCGCCAGTACATGCCGATCTCGTCGCGCGCGCTCCTGGCAACGCGCCTCTTTGTGGGCTACTCGCGCGGCGATTTCCCCAATTTCTATTATTTCGGCGGGCTGAATACCGTGCGCGGCTACGATTTCCGTTCCATCATCGGGACGCAGGCGGCGTATGCGAACGTGGAGCTCCGTTTCCCGCTCATCGACGTTCTTGCTACGCCGATCATTGCGTTTACCGGCATTCGCGCCAATCTCTTTTTCGACATCGGCGGCGCAAAGCTCCCCGGCCAGAAATACACGTTCCTGAAGGACCGCCGGCTCGTCAACGGCGTGGCATCCGTCGGCTACGGCGTCTCATTCAACATGCTCGGTCTCGAGTTGCATTGGGATTTCGCGAAACGCACCGACCTCCGCAACGTCTACGGCAAGTTCCGGACGGAGTTCTGGATCGGCGAGGTGTTTTAAGGCCGGCACGGCCGGCGGCGTTGGTTGCCCAGGGCTCGGCCACCATCGCGTTTCCAAGGATCGTCACTGGTGGGCTGAAAGACTTAGGCGGCGCCGGGTTACGGCGCCGCCTGAAATCGAGGCCGTGCCGGTCAGGCTACTGCGCGTCTGCCGACGATGAGGCGGTAGATGAATAGCAGGGCGATTGCGCCGATGATCGAGCCGATCCATCCTGCGCTCTGCTCATTGTGACCGAGCATCGAAGCCAGGAAGCCGCCAACGAACGAGCCGGCGATGCCGAGAAGGATCGTCACGATCCAGCCACCCGGGTCGCGTCCGGGCATGAGGAACTTGGCGATCGCACCAACAACGAGACCGAATAGAAGCCATCCAATGATGTTCATTTTTTCTCCTCCAGGTTCGGGCAGCCAGAGGTGGCTGACGGCGTACTGAAGAGCAACTAGGGTGCCACTGACGGGCCGAACCGCACAAAAACGGACACAAGAGACCCGTACAATGCGCCGTGCCTTTCCACTTCCGGCTGGCTGCGGTTCCGTGGGCAGTGATGTGTCTGCTGCTCGTAGTGTTGGCGGGGGTGATTCTCCAGCGGCAGCGCGCGTCGCGCGTCGCGCGGCTCTTTTGCCTGATGCTGTTCCTCGTGGCCGGCTGGTTCCTGGGGTTCGCATCCATGTTTTCGACGACGTCGCCTACGCTCGCGGCGATGTTCGGACGGTTGGCGATTGCGTCCGTCGCATTTCTGCCGGCGGCGGTTTATGACTTCACCGCCACGTCGATCCGCAGCTACGTCCGTCATCGCTCCATCGTTCTGATCGCCTGGTTCGCAGCCACGCTCTTCGCGTTCCTCATCCTCGCGACGGACTTCGTCCTCGCGGGAACGCGGCAGTTTTCGTGGGGCGGCTATCCGCGTGCCGGGGCGGGTTTCGCGCTTTTCCTCATCTACTTCTTCATCGTGCTGACGTTGCAGATGTTCGAGTATGCGGTCGAATATCGGCAAACGAACGATGAGCGGCGGCGGAGACGCATCCTCAATCTGATGGCCAGCTTCGCCATCGTTTATCTCTCGGTCGTCGACTTCGTGCCGATGTTCGGCGTCGATCACCGGCCGGTCGGATACGTTCCCGTCTTCGCGTTCGTTCTGTTCGCGTGGCGATCGATTCGCAGCCATCGCTTTCAGGCGGTCACGGCGGCGCGGGCGGCGAGCGAGATACTCGACACGATGGCCGACGCGCTTTTCGTCATCGACGCCGAGGCCAGGGTGCGCGTCATCAACGACGCCGTGCACACGATCTTTGGCTATACGGAGTCTGAAATTCTCGGCAAGACCATCGACACGCTCGAGTATGTCGATCTGGAGGCCAGCATCTCGCGGACGCTGCGCGACATGCTGCGCCGCGCGCCGATCCGCGACGAAGAGCGCGTCTTTCGCAGGAAGGGCGGCGAGCGTATCGACGTGAGCATCTCCGTCTCACCACTGCACGAGCGCGACATGGAAGGCGGCGCGGTTTTGATCGCGCGCGACATCCGCGGGCGCAAACGTGCCGAGGAAGAGCTGCGCGCGTTCACGGTCAAGCTGCAGCAGAGCAATCGCGAGCTCGAAGATTTCGCGTACGTCGCCTCGCACGATCTCCAGGAGCCGTTGCGAAAGATTCAGGCCTTCGGCGATCGCCTCAAAGCGCGTTACGCCGAGGCGCTCACGGTGGAAGGCATCGACTACCTCAACCGCATGCAGAGCGCCGCGGGCCGGATGCAGTCGCTGATCAACGACCTGCTCGTCTTTTCGCGCATTACTACGAAGGCGCAGCCGTTCGCGCCGGTCGATCTCGGACTCATCGCGCGCGAAGTCGTTCACGATCTGGAAGTGAGCATTCACCAGAGCGGGGGAGAAGTCGTCGTCGGCGAGTTGCCGGAGATCGACGCCGATGCGATGCAGATGCGCCAGCTTTTTCAGAATCTCGTCGGCAACGGACTGAAGTTTCAGAAACCGGATGTGCCGCCGCGCGTGGAGGTATCCGGAAGCTCTGTGAACGGACACGTTCAGATCGTGGTGACCGACAACGGAATCGGATTCGACGAAAAGTACGCCGACCGCATCTTCACGATGTTCGAACGGCTTCACAGCCGCGCCGCGTACGACGGCACAGGCATCGGACTCGCAATCTGCCGCAAAATCGCGCAACGCCACGGGGGCGACATTCGCGCATACAGTTCGCCGGGAGAGGGAGCGCGGTTTGTGGTGACATTGCCGACGCGCCATGAACACGGGGTGATTGATTAGCGGTCGCAAAAAAGCAATGTTGAATGTTGAGTGTTGAATGTTAAATGTTGAATGAGACGCGAGACCGCGAAGTCATTCAACATTCAACATTGGCCATTCAACATTTAACATTCCGACTCTTCGAGCCTTCCGTGCAATCCTGAGGAAACCAAAGGAACCTATGGCCGCTCACGCAAAACCAATCGTCATCCTTCTCGCCGACGACGACGAAGAAGATCGCATGCTCACCTCGGACGCGCTCGAAGAGAGCCGCGTCGTCAACGATCTGCGCTTCGTGGAGGATGGCGAGGAGTTGCTCGACTATCTCTACCAGCGCGGCTGCTACGCGGATCCCGATTCCGCGCCGTCGCCGGGGCTGATCCTGCTCGATCTCAACATGCCGAAGAAGGACGGGCGCGAGGCGCTGCGTGAGATCAAAGCGGATCCGAACCTTCGCCGCATCCCGGTCATCGTCCTCACCACGTCGAAAGCCGAGGAGGACATCTACCGCACGTACGACCTCGGCGCGAACTCGTTCATCACCAAGCCGGTGCACTTCAATGCGCTCGTCGACGTGATGAAAGAGATCGGCCGCTACTGGATCGAAATCGTCGAACTTCCGTCAGGAGCACCGCCGCATTGATCGACTCCAGGGAGATCCGGGTGCTGTTGGTTGAAGACGACGAAGACGATTACGTCCTGACGCGCGATCTTCTCGCCGACAGCCGCCGCACTCGTTTCTCGCTCGATTGGATCTCGTCGTTCGACGAGGCGCTGAGCGCGATCGGCGATGGTCGACATGATGTCTATCTGGTCGACTACCGCCTCGGCGAACACGACGGACTGGAAGTCCTGCGCGAGGCGCGCGTGGCCGGATGCCTGCGTCCGATCATTCTGCTCACCGGCCAGGGCGATGGCGAAGTCGACATCGCCGCGATGAAGGCCGGCGCGGCCGACTATCTCGTGAAGGGGCAGATCGATTCGCAGATCCTGGAGCGCTCGATCCGCTACTCGCTCGAACAGAGCCGCACGCTCGAGGCGTTGCGCGAAAGTGAAGAGCGCTACGCACTTGCCGCGCGCGGCGCGAACGACGGCTTGTGGGTCTGGGATCTCGGCGCGAGCACCGTTTACTACTCCGATCGTTGGAAGGAGATGCTCGGATTTTCGAAGGACGAGATCGGCGATTCACCCGAGGAGTGGTTTTCACGAGTGCATCCCGACGATGTGGCCATGCTTCGCGCCGACATCGACGCACATCGTCACGGTGCGACGCCGAGCATCGAGCACGAGCACCGCATGCGCGCGAAGAACGGCGACTACCGCTGGATGCTGGCCCGCGGCGTAGCCGTGCGCGACGCTGCCGGCAACGCCACGCGCGTCGCCGGATCGCAGTCCGACATCACTGAGCGGAAATTCGCCATCGACCGGCTCATGCACGACGCGTTTCACGACGCGCTGACCGGCTTGCCGAATCGCGCCCTGTTCATGGACCGCCTCGAAACCGTCATGGAGCGCGCACGCCGGCGCGGCGGGCATCAGTTCGCCGTCCTCTTCCTCGACCTCGATCGCTTCAAAGTCGTGAACGACAGCCTCGGACACGCGCTCGGCGACATGCTGCTCATCAGCGTCGGCGAGCGGCTCCGAGGCGTTCTGCGCGTAACCGACACCGTCGCGCGGCTGGGTGGCGACGAGTTCACGATCCTCCTCGAAATCAGACACCTCGCCGACGCCGTGCGCATGGCCGAACGGATTCAGGACGAACTTCGCGTTCCGTTTCGCGTCGGAGAGCACGAGATCTTCACAACCGCCAGCATCGGCATCGCGCTCAGCGCCACCGGTTACGAACGGCCACACGACGTCCTGCGCGACGCCGACATCGCCATGTACCGCGCGAAATCGCGCGGCCGCGGCATTCACGAAGTCTTCGACAAGACGATGCATGAACGCGCCGTGAAGCTGCTGAAGGTGGAGACGGAGTTGCGGCATTCGATCGAGCGTGGCGAGTTGCGCGTCCACTACCAGCCGATCGTGTCGCTGGAATCGGCAAAGGTGATGGGATTCGAAGCGCTGCTGCGCTGGCAGCGCGGCGACGAGCTGATCGCCGCGGACGAAATCGTTCCGATCGCCGAGGAAACGGGACTGATTCTGTCGATCGGCCAGTGGGTTTTGCGCGAATCGCTGCGGCAACTCGCGGAATGGCCGGAGTCGCTGCACATGCACGTCAACCTCTCCGCGAAGCAATTCCTGCAGCCGAACCTGCTCGAGCAAGTTGCGGACGCGCTGGCGGAGAGCGGTGTGGCCGCGGAGCGGTTGCATCTGGAAGTGACGGAGAGCGTCGTGATCGATAATCCCGAGGCCGCCGCGAAACTGCTGGAACGCCTGCGCGCGACCGGCGTCGGCATCAGCCTCGACGACTTCGGCACGGGCTACTCGTCGCTGAGTTCTCTGCGCCAATTTCCTTTCGACACGCTCAAGATCGACCGCTCGTTCATTTCAACAAACGGCGATCACCGCAACGACGAAATCGTCCGCACGATCAGCGCCCTGGCGGGCATCCTCGGCATGGACGTGACCGTGGAAGGCCTCGAATCCGCCGCCCAGGTCGAGCGCATGCGCGCCCTCGGCATCGACTACGCGCAAGGGTTTTATTTTTCGCCGCCGGTGGATGCGGGGAAGGCGCTAGGGATTGTTATGCCGCCGCTGTCATCCTGAGCCGCCGGAGCCGTGGAGCGCGAAGCGCGGAAGCGGCGGAGGACGGCGAAGGACCCCCCAAGTGCTTGCCTGTTCTCAAATACCGCCGCCCTTTCCGGGTTAGCAGGGAGGGGGTCCTTCGACCGTCCTCCGCGACTGCGGCTTCGCCTCCGTCGCTCCGGCGGCTCAGGATGACAGGCCTACGCGTGAAAAAGTTTTTGACTCGACGCAACCTAATACGAATACCTTCGTATCCAACCCGCAACATGCGAACGAAGGCTAACTTTGCTCCCTCCGTCCCGTCCTATGCATTCGTGAATCGACTCTTCGCGATCCTTTTTCTTTTCCTGGCCGCCGTCTCGGCGTTTGGTGCGGATGCGCCGGTGAATATGACCATCCACCGCGCCACCGGTCCGATCACCATCGACGGCGAACTGTCCGATCCCGGCTGGCAGAACGCCCTGAAGTCGGAGACGTGGTACGAGACCAATCCTGGCGACAACACCGAGCCGAAGGTAAAGACGGTCGGCTACATCGCGTACGACGAGCATTTCTTTTACGCGGCCATCAAGTCGTTCGATAACCCGTCGGACGTTCGCGCGCAGCTCGGCGATCACGACGGCATCAGCGGCAACAGCGACGACTTTTCCGGCGTCATCCTCGACACGCGCAACGACGGCAAGACGGCCATGGAGTTTTTCGTCAACGCGGCCGGAACGCAGTACGACGCCGCGCTCGACGATGCCACCGGCAACGAGGATTCCTCGCCCGATCTCTTCTGGGATTCGGCCGTGAAGCGGACCGCGGACGGATGGGTGATGGAGCTGCGCATCCCGTTTTCTTCGTTGCGCTATCAGCAGAAAAGTCCGCAGGTGTGGGGCATCATCCTTTACCGCAACATTCCGCGCGAGCGGCGTTACCAGTTGTTCGATCACAAGCTGCCGCGCGGCTCGAACTGCTTCGTCTGCAACTACAACAAGGTTGGCGGACTCGAAGGGCTGCCGACCGGAGGCCACATCGTTGCTGCTCCGTATGTGACCGCGAGCGAGAAGGGCACGCTGCGCGGCAACGGCAACAACAATCTGCTCAATCGTCCTGCCAAAGGCGACGGCGGCATCGACGTGAAGTACACGCCGAACGAACACACCGCGCTCGATGCCACGCTCAATCCCGATTTCTCACAGATCGAATCGGACGTCGCGCAGATCTCGACGAACCAGCGTTTCGCCATCTTCTTCCCCGAGAAACGGCCGTTCTTCCTCGAGCGCGTGGAGTTGTTCTCGACGCCGATCCAGGCCGTCTACACGCGCACGATCACGTCGCCGCGATGGGGGATTCGCGGCTCCGGCAACAGCAGCGGCGACAGCTACACCATGCTGATCGCGCAGGATCGTGGCGGCGGGTCGGTGATCATTCCGTCGGCGACCGGCTCGAGTTTCGCCAATCAGGATTTCGGAGCGACCGATGCGATCGGCCGCTGGCGTCACGACTTCGGCGGCACTTCGTTCGCCAGCTTCCTCTTCACCGACCGCGAATACGAAGGCGGCGGGCACAATCGCGTCCTCGGGCCGGACTTCCAGTGGAAGCCGACGGACAAGGACACGTTCACCGGTCAGTTCCTGATCAGCCAGAGCCGCACACCGAATCGACCCGATCTGGCCAGCGAGTGGGATGGCCGCAATCTGTCGTCGTTTGGATCCGATCTGTGGTGGTCGCATTCGAATCCGAAACTCGATCTCTATTCGGAGTTCAAGGATTACGGCGATGACTTTCGCGCCGATCAGGGTTTCGTTCCTCAGGTGGGCTACCGCTCGAATTACGGCGAGACTGGCTGGACGACGCGGCCGAAGGGTTTCTTCAACCGCATCCGCTACTTCGGCATGGCCGAATACGACTCCGAACAGAACGGCGACATGCTTTACCGCCTCCGCTCGGCCGGCTTCGGTGCGGACGGCAAGTTCCGCTCCTTCACGCGCATCCGTTTCGCGAACGAAAGCTTCCGCAACAACAACAAGGTGCTGAGCCGCAATCAGCTCGTCTACACGATCCAGTTCGCGGTAAGCCGGCTGGTTCCGCAGGTGTCGTTCGACGGATGGGTGGGACAGGACATCGATTTCTTCAACAATCGCGTCGGCCACGGAGCGCGCGTGAATTTCTCGACGTCGCTCCGTCCGACCACGCGCTTGACGATGTCGACGACCACCGTCCTGCAGTGGCTGAGCGAAAAGGGTGCGACCGCCGGCGTTGAAGGGCGGCTCTTCACCGCGCAAGTCGAACGCGTACGCGCGCAGTACATGTTCTCGCCGCGCATGTTCGTCCGCGCGGTCGTGCAGAACCAGCGCACCAGCTCAAACCCGCTGATCTACGGCGTCGATCTGCCGCTGCGCGACGGCAACCTGTCGTCGCAGCTGCTCTTCGCCTACAAAGTGAACTGGCAGAGCGTGCTTTACGTCGGCTACGGCGACATCCGCGACGTGAATGAAGAGGTGATTTCGGTCGACCCGGTGAACCCGCAGAACCGCGTCTATCGCCGCAATTTCCTGCTGTCGAACCGGCAGCTGTTCTTCAAGCTGAGTTACGCGTTCCAGAAGTAGGTTTCGAGTTACGCCGCGAGGTGCGCGCGTTCGCTTTGCGCGGCGAGGAAGAATGGGACCATCGCCATCGCGGTGACGACGAGGCTCACGAGGAGGCCGAAGCTCAATCCGCTTCGGTCTCCGATCATGCCGGTGATGAGCGGGCCTGGTCCGACGCCGAGGAGGTTGAGCACGAGCAGCGCGAAGGCGACCATCGTCGATCGCGCGCGGACCGGCGAGAGCTCCTGAAATGTTGAGAACAGTGGTCCGAACCAGGCGGTGGTTCCGGCGCTGGTGAAGAACCAGCAGATGTAGAAAACCGGCCCGCCGGGGACGACGGAGTAGAACAGCCATGCCGGAATCGTGAAGAACGCGGTCATGATCGCCAGGCTCCAGAGGCGGCCGGCGGCGAATCGTTTCGCGCAGAAATCGCTGAACGCACCGCCTGCGAGGTTGCCGAGGAAGCCGGCGAAGACGGCGACGACACCGGAGCGGAAGGCGGCGTCGGCGTAACGGAATCCGCGCTCTTCGACGAGCCAGGTCACGCCGTGCAGCGCCGCGCCGGAGCCGTAGCAGAGCAGCGATCCACCGGCCAGCGCGAACGCCAGCGCGGGACGATCGACGAGCGCGCGGCCGATGTCGCGCAGGAGTTCGCGTACCGAGGGGCGAGCCTCGGGAACTCCGCGCGTGGTTGCTTTTCGTCGCGCCGGTTCGCGCAACACGAACAGCAGCACCGTCGCCAGCAGACCGATGATGCCGAGCGCGAAAAATGCCACGCGCCAGCCGAAGCGCGGCGCGATGAAGCTTGACGAGATCAGCGCCACCGCCAGTCCGAGTGGGATACCGGAGTAGTAGACGCCGATGGCCAGCCCGAGGCGGCGGCGCGGAAACGCATCTCCGAGCATCGAGAGTGCAGCCGGTGTCAGCGTCGCTTCGCCGACGCCGACGAAAATCCGCGGCAGTGCGAGTTGCAGGAAGCTGCGCGCGAAGCCGGAGAGCGCGGTCATCGCACTCCAGAGCGCGAGGCCGATTCCGATCAGCGGGAAGCGCTTGAATCGGTCAGCGGCCACGCCGAGGAAAAGACCGACGAACGTGTAGAAGAAGACGAAACCGAATCCGGCAAGCAATCCGATCTGTGCGCGCGTCAGTCCGAGGTCTTTGATCAGCAGGGGAGCGAGGCTGGCGATCAGCATCCGGTCGACGAAGTTGAGGATGTTGAGCGCCGTCAGAAACGCGAGCAGTCCCCACGAGGCTGCGGAAACCGGTTCGATTGCGTCGTCGGCCGCGATGGCCGGCATGAAGCGCAGCTCCTCAGGAGTTTCGGTCATGCCGGCCTCGCGTTGCTGCAGATTAGAAGAAGCGATATTCGATCGTGGCCAGCACCGTGCGCGGCGCGCCGTACGAGCCGGTGAGGATGCCGAGCGACGGGATGTTGTAGCCGTTGGTCAGGTAGCCCTTGTTCGTCAGGTTCTTGCCGTTGATGCCGAGGCGCCATTTTGCGTCGGGCGAAAGCCAGCTCACCCACGCATCGTAGATCGTGTAGGCCTTCTGTGTGATCGGCAGCAGCGGCTGACCGGGACGGCCGGGATACGCGCCGCCTTCATTCGTGAGCACGGAATTGTCGCGATACGCACCGCCGACGCTCGCCGTCACCAGTCCCTTCATCAGCGGGAAATCGAAGTTGAGGTGCAGCCCGGTGGTCCAGTGCGGCGCGTTGGTGATCACCTGCGTGTCGACGAAGCCGTCGTGGTTCGCGTCGAGGAAGCCATCCGGTTTGAGATCGAGGTAGCTGACGTACCCGTTCATGGCAAACCAGCTCACGCTCCTACTCGACGAATCAAACTCGACCTCGGCGCCCTTCATGCTGGCGTTACCGGCGTTGAGGAAGTTGCCGAAGAACGCGTCCTCGACACCGTCGCCATTCGAGTCGTACGAGGTGAATGTCGAGACCTGGATGTCTTTGTACTTGCCGTCGAAGACCGCGGTGTTGAGGGTCAGCTGGCCGTCCAGCAGCGTCGACTTCAAGCCGATCTCGCCAACGTCGAGCACTTCGTCCTTGAACGGCTCCGCCGATTTCGGGAAGACCGTCGACTGCGCGCGCACGTTGAATCCGCCGCTCTTGAAGCCGCGGCTCAGCGAGCCGTACGCCATGATCTTGTCGCTGACCTTGAAGTCGAGGCCAAGCTTCGGCGCGACCGAGGAGAAGGTCTTCGACTTGTTGTAATTCGCGGTGACGGCGTTGACGACCGTGAACGTGTCGTTCGTGTAGCCGGCGTTGAACGCGATGCCGTTCTTCTTCTCGCTCGTGAGGCGCAATCCGCCGTTGAGGTTCAACTTGCTGTTCACGGCGTAGCTGCCGTCGCCGAAGACCGCGTACGACTTCGTCAGCGTCCGGCCGTCCGTCGTTCCGAAGATGCGGTTCAGGAAGATGTTCTTGACCAGACCGCCGGCCTCGCCGTCGAAGTAGTACGCGCCGAGAACGCCGTTGACCTTCGTGCCGTGGTCGTAGATGAACTGGAACTCCTGCGATTTCTGCTTGTCGTAGTACGTGGCGATGACGTCGGTGATGCGCGCCTGCGTCGTATCGAAGTCGATGTTGTTCTTCGAGTTTGATCTCCGGTAGGCGCTGATCGACTTGAAGTTCCATGCGGCGTTCAGCTTCGAGTTGACGACCAGCGACTCACCGTTGGAGTTGGTGCCGTTGAGAGGCGCCAGTCCGCTCTGTGTGTCGAAGCGGCTGCTGTTCGGCGTACAGGTGATTCCAAACGCCGGACAAAGCGGATTCGCCACGAGGCGCTGATAGCCCTTCGGCTCGGCCTTGTCTTTGGTGGCGTCGATGTTGAACTGAACGTTCGTCCGTTCGCTGACGAGCCACTCCAGCGCGCCGTGTCCGGCCAGCGTGTTGCGGTCGGAGACGTCGCGGCCGGTGAAGCGATTCGTGCCGTAGCCGTCGTGGTTCAGCGAGGCGATGGCGAGTTTGCCGCGCAGCTTGCCGGGCATCAGAGCACCGGCGATGCTGCCGCGGAAATCGCGGTTGTTTTGCGTTCCTGGCGAGTACGACACCATGCCGGTAGGCGCGTCGGTCAGCGCGCGGCTGACGTACTTGATCGCGCCGCCGATGGTGTTTTTCCCGTACAGCGTTCCCTGAGGTCCGCGCAGGACTTCGATGCGCGCGACGTCGTAGACATCGAGCAGCGCTCCCTGCGGACGGGCGATGTAGACGTCATCGATGTACAGGCCGACGCCGGGATCGACGCCCCACAGCGGATCGGCCTGGCCGATGCCGCGCATGAACGCGGTGAGCGTCGTCGACTGGTTCCGTCCCTGATAGATCGACAGGTTCGGCACCTGCGTCTGCAGTTCAGAAATGTCAGCCTCGGCCGCTTCTTCGAGCTTGTCGGCGGTGACGACGCTGACCGCGATCGGCACCTGCTGCACGTTCTCTTCGCGCTTGCGGGCGGTGACCACAATCTCTTCACTCGCCTTTTGTTTCGCCGCGTCCGAAGCCTCGGCAGGTTTTGCGGGCTGTTCCTGCGCCGGCTTGGCTGCATCCTGCTGAGCGATCGCAGGAACGGCAACGACGCTCAGGAGTGCAGCGGCGCTAAACAGCAGTAAACGCTCCAGAGAACGAACGATCATGAACGCCTTCCTTTCACCGGAACTTCATCGATTGCATTGGGATGGGACGGGTGCGGTGATGTAACTTGCCGACTGGTCGGTTTGTTTTGTGGCAATCTAGGCTGGTCGTTTACGAATGTCAAGGATGGCTTGATTTGCCGGAACTACCCCGCTACTATCCGCTGCACAGCAAAATGTGCAGTTGAGGCCGGGTGCTCGCCCGGCCTTTTTCTTTTGGGCGGGAAAACGGGAGGGAGGGGTCGCAATGCTATCCGCGCAACAGATCGAAAGGCTCGCCAAACGGAGGAGTTGTCCGCGCTGCAATCTCGAGAAGACCGAAGGAAACGCACTCTGCCGCCGCTGCCGTTTCAAACTGCCGGCGCACATGCGCCTGCCGTTGCAAGGCATCGAAGCGCGGGAGGAGTGGATCGTCGCCAGCGCGTTGCGCGCGGCCGCGAACTACTTCGAGGTCCACTACAAATCGATCAGGACTTTTGGAGGCGGACGCCTGCGGTAGTTGTCATTCGGCCAAGCCTGCCCTACGCCCATCCTGAGGCCGCTGAGCGAAGCGAAGGCCGGCCTCAGGATCTCCGGTGGCGCCGCTCACACTGCGCGGTATCACCGGAGATCCTGACGATCCGCTTCGCGAATCGCAGGATGAACGACGAATGCCGCCCGATCACTTGCGGATGACGACTCTCCCCCCTCTCATCACGAACGCGACGTGCGACAGCGCATGAATGTCGCGCAGAGGATCGCCATCGACCGCGATCAAGTCCGCCTCGTATCCGGCCGCAATCGTCCCGACGCGATCGCCGAGTCCCAGCGACTCCGCCGCCAGCGACGTCGCCGAGGTGATCGCATCCATCGCCTTCTGCCCGCCGGTGTTGACGCGATACTCGAGCTCCTGAAAGTTTCGTCCGTGCGATCCCGCCACGGCATCGGTCCCGAACACGATCTTCAGCCGCGGCGTGGCCAGTCCGAGTTGGAACACGTGCAACGCCTTCGGCACCGCTTCCTTCATCTTCGCGAACCCCTCCTCGGTGTAGTTGCCGATGCCGAGGTAGTGCGACTTGTTCTCGAAGTAGTTGCGGAAGACGAGGTCGATGTTCGGATCGAAATACGTCCCATGCTCCGCCATCAGATCGAGCTCCGGCTGCCCGATCAGCGCCCCATGCTCGATCGACGTGCACCCCGCCATCACCGCCCGCCGCACGCTCTCCGGCCCATGCGCATGCACCGCGACGCGCAGATGCAGCCTCTTCGCCTCGCCGCAAATCGCATCTATCTGCTCCTGCGACATCGTCGGCGCCCCGCCATTGCGAATGCTCTGCGACGCGAAGACTTTGACGACGTCCGCGCCGTCGCTCGCCAACTTGTCCACCGCCGCCCGCATCGCCTCGGCCGTCAGCTTGCTATCCGAAATCGGATCGATGGCCGTAAGGATGCGCGGCCCGATCAGCGTCCCCCGCGCAATGGCATCGCGCAGCGGCTTGTCGACCGGCGCCCCGAGCGACTGCACCGTCGTGACGCCACCCTCAATCGTCCGCACCGCATTCTCCGCCGCATACAGCACGGATTCCTGCGGCGTCTCATCACGATCCGTCTCATCGTCATGCGAACGACCATCCTTCGCATCAAAGTGCCACCCGATGTGCACATGCGTGTCGATGCCGCCAGGCATGAGCGTCCGATCGCCAAGATCGATCGTGACGTTCGTCAACTTCTTCGCGTCGGTCACGACGCGAACGATCTTCCCGCCCTCCACAACCACCGCTGCATCATTCATGACGTGCCCGCGTCCATCGATCACCCGCGCCACACGAATGACCACGGGTTGGGCGGTGACTGAGGTGGCGAGGAGGAGGGTAAGGAGCAGAGTCTTCATCGGGGTAGTGTAGTGAAGGACGCACTGTGTCGTCCCAACCTGCTCTGCTAGAATTCTTTTCCGCCATGGCCATCAACATCAGGGATGCGAAGGTCGAACGGCTGGCGGATGAGCTTGCGGATATGACCGGCGAGTCCAGGACGGCCACGATTCTTCATGCCCTGGGAGAGCGAAGAGAAAAAATCGTCCGCACACCCGCAAGGAAGCCCCATTTGGCCAGCGTCCTCGCATTCCTCGAGAAAGAAATCTGGCCGAACATTCCGAAGAATCTAGTGGGACGCCGCCTCACAAAGAGTGAGCGCGAGCGGATTCTCGGATATGGAAAGCACGGCGTTTGATCATCGACAGCTCGGCGATCGTAGCGATCTTCTTTCGCGAAAGCGGGGCTGAGGAAATCTTGGCCACCATAGTCAAAGCCGTTGAATGAGCAAATACAAAGTAGGACGTAACGACCCTTGCCCTTGTGGTTCAACTAAAAAATACAAACGATGTCATGGCGGCAGTGAGTCAGTCACTGGGCGCCTGCCGCCCGTGACGTATTCGGTTGGCGATCGCGAACGTATCGTCTCAGCCATTGAGAACGGGGTGGAGTCCATCCGAAAAGACATCTCAAAATACGCAACTGCAGATGTCGTTGGGTGGTGTAAGTGGCCGCTATCAGATATCGCCGAGCAATCGGGCAACAAGCTCGTCTCACAATATCGACAATTCGCATTCCTCTTGAGCATAATGTTGGAAACGCCTGAACCCGCGTCCCCACCCGCAATCACTCCAGCGATCTGGACTGGCTTTTGTCGTCATCTTAACTGGCTCTTTCTTCAATATGGCGCACTAGATGCGGACAGAGCAATAACCACAGATGAAACTAGTTTCGCGCGAAGCTGGCTTTCCAAATCAACCTTTCTTCACTACTTTAATACTGGTGCTCTCGCAACCGACGTTCAACTGATCCGATGGATGAATGGTACGATCGTGCCGTTCGACTCGGACCTGACTGAGATTTGTGGTGTCACTGCTACTGATGCGATCAACATTTATCGTTATATAGGCCGCGATATTGAGGAACGTGATGAAAGACTATACCTAGAACGGCTCCGGCACTTCGTCACAATCATGAACGCAACGGGCGCGATCATGTCAGCGAGTTACGCCTTCATGCGACACGATGTTGCAACAGTGGTGCGTCTCGAAGCCGTCGACGCGTTCTGGCGCATATTCGTCATTCGGAGGGGTGGCGTACCGGTGACGACTAAATATCCTACAGATCCCCACCACCTAGAGAGAACGCCTTTTATCGAAGTTGGTGACGGAGTGGCACTCTTTACGATTCCGGGTTCGGCTCTCGAAGCCATTGCGTCTCATTTCTCGTCGGTCCTCCTGGAGCCGACCACGCGATCAAGGTACCTGAAGACCCGAGACATCTTTCTGGAACGCGAGGTTGTTCGAGTGTTTGCGAAGTTCTTCGAGGGAACGAACGCGCAACTCTTTCCCAATGCACATTTGGGCGACTTTCAACACGACCTACTGATAGTTGACGACCACACGGTTCTGATCATAGAAGCGAAAGCAGGTTTTATGAAAGAGCCTTTTAGGGACATCGACAAGGCATTCGTCCGTCTAAAACAGAACTTTGACCGAGTTATCGGTGAAGCCCACGAACAAGCAAGCCGCACGAAGACTCGCCTACTTCATCGCGAACACCTATCGTTTGTCACCGAAGACGGCCAGACGCTTATTGACATTGACGGCGGCTACGTGCGCGACATCTTCACAGTATGCGTAACCGCTGACGATTTTGGTCCCCTCGCCCGGGACATGTCGTCGCTACTGGACAAGTCTGACGATGAAGTGTTTCCTTGGGCAGTGATGCTCAACGATCTGGAAACCTTCCTGGGAGCATTTGAACATCTCAAGCGGCCGCCAACCGACCTCTACGAATTTCTCCGCGATCGAACGACCTTACACGGTCGGGTGGAGTCTGGGGACGAGCTAGAGATCGCTGGATACTTTCTTAAACACGGCACTCTTCGTCCTCTCGATCGGGGCCCAGCGACGAGAACCCAGATCGATAGCAGGTACTCAGACGTCTTCGACGAGATTTTCTTCCAGACGGATGCTGAACTGTGATTCCTAAGGAACAAATCTCACCCATGCGATCGACACGCGAAACGCATCGTCGCTAGACTTCGCATCATGCGCTCGCGGTTCGCCCTCTGCATCCTCTTCCTCGCCGCTACCGCCTCGGCGGGGGTCATCGACGATCTCGATGATGTGTCGAAGTGGACGGCAGCTCCGTCGGATGGGGTGTCGCTGAACCTCGTCGAAGACCGCGGCGCGATGCGGATGGATTTTGATTTTCGGGGGCATGGGGGGTGGGCGGCGGCGCGGCGGAAGGTGGACATCGATGTGACGGAGAATTACCGCTTCGTTTTTCGCGTGCGGGGGGAGACGGCGCCGAATACGTTGGAGATCAAGTTCATCGATCCGTCGGGGGAGAACGTCTGGTGGGTGCGGCGGGTGGCGTGGGAGTTTCCGCGCGATTGGACCGACGTTGTCGCGGACAAGCGCAACATCGAGTTTGCGTGGGGGCCGTCGGCGAATCATGTGTTGACGAAGATTGGGGCGATCGAGGTCACGGTCACGGCGGCGGCGGGCGGCAAAGGAAGCGTCTGGGTTGATCGGATCAGTTTCGATGAGCTGCCGGTCGATGCGTCGGCGCCGCTCGTCATGGCGTCCAGCTCGAGCGATGGGCAGACTCCCGATCGCGCTATGGATAGCCGCTCCGACACGGCGTGGCGTTCCGCGGCCGGCGGGGCGCAGTGGCTATGGGTCGATTTGAGGAGCGTCCGCGAGTTTGGCGGATTGGTCATTGCGTGGAACACGGCTGCGCGCGATTACGAGGTCTCGACGTCGATTGACGGAAGGGATTGGAACGTCGTCCGGTCAGTTAAGAACAGCAACGGCGGGCGCGACTACCTGCAGACGCCGAACGCCGCGGCGCGATACGTCCGCGTGAACATGAGCGGCGGTGACGGCTACGCCATCGACGAAATCACCATCGAGCCGCCGCGCTTCGGCGATCGCTTCATCAATGTCTATCAGCGCATGGCGCGCGATTCGTCGCGCGGACGCTATCCGCGCGGACTGATCGGCGAGCTCGCCTACTGGACCATCTTCGGCGTCGATCGCGACACGGGCGCGAAGCCGCTGCTGTCCGAGGATGGAGCGATCGAGACGCCGGCGGGATTTACGTTGGAGCCGTTCGTGCGGATCGACGGACGGCTGCTGACGTGGGCGGATGTGAGCACGACACAATCGCTCGAACAGAACTCCCTGCCGCTTCCGTCGACGACGTGGCGGCATCCGAAGTTTGAATTGGAAATCGCTCCGTTCGGCGCCGGAACTGCCGACGCGCCGATCGGCTACGCGCGCTATCGCCTCCGCAACGTCAGCGCGCATCCCGAACGCGCGCAGTTCTACGTCGCCGTCCGTCCGCTGCGCGTCACGCCGCCCTGGTTCGAACTGAACATCAACGAGCTGACGGCGCCGATCCGTTCGATCAATTGGACAGGAACCGAGCTCGCCGTCGATGACACGCGCGTCGTTCCGCTGACGAAACCAACATCGGTCGCTGCATCGACGTTCGATAGCGGGGATGCGAGTGAGATGGTTGACGCGCGGGAGTCGGGGGGCGGGAGTCGTGAGTCGGAGATAAAAGCGGGTTCGTTTTTCCGTTGCGTATCTACGACACCCGACACCCGACTCCCGACACCCGACATCGTCAAAGATCCTCAACGCCACGCCTCGGCATTGATGCTGTGGGATTTCGCACTCGCACCCGGCGAAGAAAAAATCATCGACATCGGCACGCCGCTGCACGCGCATGACACGCAGCCGATCCCGCGCGATGTCGCGCAGCAGCGTGCAATCGCGATCGCCTACTGGCGCAAGATCGTCGATCACGTCGATATCGACATTCCCGCCGCGCGCGATCTCATCGACACCGCGCGCGCCAACGTCGCCTACAACCTCCTCGGGCGCGACGGGCCGGCCATCCGCGGCGGCGCTCGCAACTACAGGCGTAGTTGGATTCGCGACGGCTCGCTGGCCTCCACGATGCTGCTCCGCTTCGGCCTCGGCGACGACGTTCGCGACTACATCCGATGGTTCGCTCCGTATCAGTTCGCCGACGGCAAGATCCCCTGTTGCGTCGACACGCGTGGCGCCGATCCGGTCGATGAGCACGACAGCCACGGCGAATTCATCTACCTCGTCGCCGAGCACGCGCGGCTCACCGGCGATTTATCGCTCGCACGCGAAGTCTGGCCGCATGTGGAAAAGGCGGCGGATCACATCGATGCGCTGCGCCATCAAACGTCGGGGGAGTTCAAGGGACTCCTTCCTCCATCGATCAGCCACGAAGGCTACTCCGCGAAACCGATGCATTCGTTTTGGGACGATTTCTTCGGATTGCGCGGACTGAAAGACGCGGCGTGGCTGGCGGAGCAACTCGGAAAGCGCGAAGCCGCATCGCGCTTCGCGAAGAGCCGAGATGAATTTGCGCGGGACTTCCACGCCTCAATCCTCCGCGCGATCGAAACGCATCACATCGACTACATCCCCGGCGCTGCGGACCTCGGCGATTTCGATCCGACCTCGACGACGATCGGTATCGAACCGGGCGGCGATCTCGCCAACCTTCCGCACGATGCGGTCGTCCACGAGTTCGAGCGTGCGTGGGATGAGTCGCTGGCGCGCATGGAGGGGAGGCGGACGTGGAAGGATTACACGCCGTACGAGTTGCGCCAGGTGGGAACGTTCATTCCCCTCGGCTGGCGCGACCGCGCGCAACGTCTGCTCGCATTCTTCCTCGACGACCGCCGTCCCGCGGGCTGGAAACAATGGGCCGAGGTCGCGGCGCAGGATTACCGCAGCCCGACGTACCTCGGCGACATCCCGCACCTCTGGGTCGGCTCCGACTTTGCGCGCTCCTTCATCGACATGCTCGCCTACGAACGCGAATCCGACGACGCGCTGGTCCTCGGCGCGGGCATCCCATCATCGTGGCTCGACAAAGGCGTGCGCGTGCGGGGGCTGCGGACGATTTACGGTCCGCTCAACTTTTCCGCGCGGCGTGATGGGAAACGGATCGTCGTCAACATCAGCGGAGTGCGCGTGCCGAGGGGCGGGATCATCGTGCAGTTGCCGGGGGTGGGGGAGCGGGTCGTGCGGAAGTTGCCGGCGGCCCTCCAATTCACAAGGTGACGGTTTACTCGGAAACCCTTGCGTATACCGCCATCCGCGTGTAATACTGAACCGAATGGTGCAGTATTCTCAGACCCGCTTCGATGCCTCGTTCGCCGCGCTCTCGGACGCCACCCGACGTGGCGTCTTGGAGCAGCTCGGGCGTGCAGACGCTTCGATCACGGACCTTGCCGAGAGATTCCACATGACCCTCACGGGCATCAAGAAACATGTCGCCGTCCTGGAGCAGGCGGGGCTGGTTACCACGGAGAAGGTCGGGCGCGTGCGGACCTGCAAGCTCGGCCTGCACAGATTGGAGCAAGAGACGGCATGGATCGAGAGGCACCGCCAGCTCTGGGACGCACGCTTCGAAGAGCTGGACAACGTTGTCGAAGAGCTGAAACGGAAGGAGAAGTTCGATGGACGCAAGAAGAGAAAGTGAGCCCACACCCATGAAAAACCGCACGGCCGTGGAACGGAAGTCCGAGCGTGAGATCGTCGTCACGCGAACGTTCAACGCTCCGGCGCGCATCGTATTCGAGGCGTGGACCAAGCCCGAACTGGTCAAGCGGTGGTGGGTGCCGAAGTCGATGGGCATGTCCCTGCTTTCCTGCGAAATGGATGTTCGTGCCGGGGGCACGTACCGCTTCGTGTTCGATGCCTCAGAGCCGATGGCGTTCTTCGGCAGATACATCGAAGTGACGCCGTACTCGCGCCTCGTCTGGACGAATGAGGAAAGTGGTGACGACGGTTCCGTCACCACGGTGACCTTCGAGGAACACGATGGCAAAACGCTGCTCGCCATGCGCGAGTTGTATCCCTCGAAGGAAGCGCTCGATGCTGCCGGCGGGGCGGCGGACGCGACGTTCGAGACGTTCGCGCAACTGGACGAGCTTCTCGTCACGCTGGGCGGCTAACCCAGGCGCGTCATCGCGAGCATCGTCACGTCATCGCCGGCGGGAACTTCGCCGATGAATTCGTGGACGTGGGTGTCGATCGTGTCGAGGATCGCGTCCGCTTCGCGGCCGTGCATCGTGCGCAGCATTTCGCACACGGGATCGAGGCCGAGTTGTTCCTCGGCGATGTTCTCGGCCTCGGTGACGCCGTCGGTGAAGAGGACGAGCGAGTCGCCGGCGGCGAGCGTGAGCGACTGGTTGCGGTACTGCGCGTTCGGGAGGATGCCGACCACGATGTCGGTCGAGTGCATCGCTTCGACGCCGTCCTTCGAGACGACCAGCGGAGCTACGTGTCCGGCGTTCGCGAACGAAACGATGCCGGTGGCGGGATCGAGCACGCCCGCCACCATCGTCACGAACTTCGACGGCGACGTTTTCGGCGCCAGCGTCTCGTTGATGTCGCGCAGCAGATCGGCGGGCGTCGGATCGTGCCGCGTGAAGATCGCGAACGCGGTGGCCACGCTCGACATCACGAGCGCGGCGGTGATTCCCTTGCCGCTGACGTCGGCGATGACGAAGTAGATGCGCCCGTCGGGCCGCACGACGACGTCGTAGTAATCACCGCTGACGGTCTTGCAGGGACGGTTCGCGCCGGCGAAACGGTATCCCGCGATCTCGGGCAGCGCAGTCGGCAAGAGGCGGCGCTGAATTGTGTAGGCCGTGCGCAACTCTTCGTCGATCTTCGCTTTCGCGAACGCCTCTTCGCGCAGGCGAGTGCGCTCGAGCGTGACGGCCGCGAAACGTGCGATCTGCGCGAGCAGGCGCACGTCATCTTCCGACACGACTCCGCGCGCCGAGGTGTAGTCGATGTAGAGAACGCCGAGAACCGCGTCGGCGACTAGGAGCGGCGCGCAGACCGCGGAACGAATGCGTTGCGCGATGATCGACTGCGCGCGGGCGAACTTGTCGTTCTGCTCCGTATCGAAATACGACACGACCTTGCGTCCTTCGACGACGTCGCGCAGCAGCGTGCGGCTGATGGCGAGATCGTTCGACTCGGTTGCGTCGAGACGGCGCAGCTTCACGTTCGCGAACGAGATGCGATCCTCGCCGAGGAGCGCGATGGCGGCGCGGGTCGGCCGCAGAAGAAAAACGACGCGGTCGAGGATGAAGTCGAAGAGCTCGGCCATCGGACGATCGGCGAGGAACTCCAGCGCCAGCGTGGAGAGGATCTGCGTCTTCTCGTTGCTGCGCTCCTTCTCGTCGTCATCGACGGAGATCGCGAGGTTCGTGGCGTGCGAATCGGTGTCGACGGCGATGAATTGCGATGTCGTCTCGTCCGAATGGAAGACGACTTCGCTGTCGCCGAGGCCGATGCGATCGCCGGGATGGAGGAGCGACGTCTCGGCCAGCTTCACGCCATTGAGCGTGGTGCCATTGACGCTGCCGCAATCGCGCACGTACCAGGTGCCGCGCTCGACGAGAATTTCGGCATGGCGGCGCGAGAGAAAACGATCTTTGATCGGAATCGTGCAATCCGAGGCGCGGCCGAGCGTGATGTTCTCCGCCGGCAGCGTCAGCTGCTGCGGCGCGAGTCCTGGTTGATAAATAGTGAACCGCACGCGCGTGTTCGACTCGTGCACGAAAGGCCTCCGGTGGTGGATGCGAAGGTGTGCATTATAAGGTGCACGTATCCGTGCGACGCGAACTCAACTACTGGCTTCCGCCAATCGCGTGGGCCGCGGTGATCCTCATCGCCTCCACCGATCTCTTCTCAGGATCGAATACGTCCGGCGTGTTGCAACGGATCGCTCTCTCGATCTTCGGCCACCGCCTCGCTCCCGAGACCGCGGAGACGCTGAACTACTTCATTCGCAAGACCGCGCATCTCACCGAGTACGGCATCCTCGGCGCGCTGACGTTTCGAGCGTTACGCGGCGACAGGCGATCGTGGAGTCCGCGCTGGGCGATCGGCGCAATCGTGTTCGCGACGTTCATCGCATCGATCGACGAAATCCATCAGAGTTTCGTCCCTTCGCGCACCGGTACCTGGCACGACGTAGTGCTCGACGCGGCGGGCGCGACGATCGCCCAAATCCTCATCCGCGCCGCACAGGTGCTACTCTTTCGACCGTCATGAACCGCATCCTGCTCGCCACGATCGCGATCCTCGCCGCCGCTTCCGCCCTCGCTACCCCCGCCGAACAATCGAAGCAGTTCCTCTCGCCGGTCTACACGATCGACAAGATTTATCACTCAATGGAAGGACCTTCGAGCGTGGAACGCATCTACCTTGGCGATCCGAAGGCGCCGTCGGAGTTGCTCTGGGTCACCGGCATTCGCACGGAGATGGTCGATGCGGACGGCACCACCCCGCAGTTGCCCGAGCTGATGTGCCACGTGAACGTCGATCTCGACGGTCCCAAGCATCAGGCGCTCTTCGGCCTCCGCCGCGCAACGGCGTCACGGCTGATGACGTTGTCGCAGGGAATGCTGGCCGCGAAGGTTCCCTCGGGATTCGGATTTCCGCTGGCGTCGAACGAGCCGCTGCTGCTCTTCACGCAGGTGCTCAACCTCAACATCCAGCATCCGCAGAACATCAAGGTGCGCCATCGCGTCACGATCGATTACGTTCGCGCGAGCGAGCTGACTACGCCGATCAAGCCGCTCTTCAACGTCGGCGCCTCGGGGATGGTGATTCTCGACGACAACCCGCTCGCGCTCGCGCATTCGATGATGTCGGCGCCGTCGACGGCGAGCGTGACCACCGAAGCTGGGCATGACGGCGCGACCATGAATCCGAATATGAGCTGCCTCGTCGGCGCGCGCGCGCCGCAGGCCTCGAGCGGCTCCGCCGACTACACCGATCCGCAGGGCCGCAAGATGACCGGCCACTGGATCGTGCCGCCCGGCAAGCAGGTCAATCACAGCGACATCACCTGGTTCATGAATCTGCAATTCGATACGCGCCTGCGCTACGCGGCCGTGCACCTGCATCCGTTCGCGAAATCGCTGGAGATGCGCGACATGACCACCGGCAAGACGGTGTTCCTGTCGAAAGCGCAGAATCCGGCGTCCGGCGTCGGCCTGACGCACGTGGACGAGTTCAAGAGCTCCGACGGTGTGCTGCTCGAGCACAAGCACAAATACTCACTGATCAGCACCTACGACAATCCGACGAATGCGAATGCCGACTCGATGGCATCCATCTTCCTCGGCCTCGACGATCCGGAGCTGACCATCCCGACGCCCGAGCAACTGGCGCGCACGTCGGCGGCACTTTTCGACAGCAAGTTTCTGGTGCTGCATACGAACATCGGCGACATCACGGCCACCTTCGACCGTGAGCACGCCTCCGAAACCGTGCTTCAGATTGCGCGCTTCGTAGTGGCCGGCGCGCTGGATGCGACGCGGATGCTCGGCCAGAGGAACGGCGTGACCGTGATGCTGGTCGGGCCGAAGGTAGGTCCGCAAATGCAGCCATTTCATGCCGAGAGCGGCGTGCCGCGGCGCACAGGAACGGTCGCGTACTGCCTCTCCGGCGGCGACTATAGGCAGCCGACCATCGTCATCGACACGGACAATCGGATCCCGCCGAACAATCTCTGCATCGGCTTCGCGCGAATCGGGGACGCCGACCTCGGCGTCGTCGAGATCCTTCGTCCCGGCACGAGCGCGACGCTGGCCAAAGCGGAAGCAATCGTCGCATCGCCGTACGCAGCGAAGAAGTTCGCCGCGAGGTAGGGCGTGTGGCACAGACACTCTTGTCTGTGCTGGCGAGGGGCGGGATGGGATTTGTCATCCAGCGCCGCCGAAGTCGGGAGTCGCGAAGCGACGGAACGGCGCAGGACGGCGAAGGAACTCAAGATGCGCAGTCCCAGCCGCAGCCCGCGTAACGCGCGCCCGGGTCTCGACCGGAGCCGGCGCACTTTCCAACGGGTTTCAACGCAGCCAGCGTAACTTGAGATCCTTCGCCGTCCTTCGGCATCTCGCCGCTCCGCGGCTTCGTGCCTCCGGCGGCTCTGGATGACAGGCGGATGACGTCGTCGGTCTGCTAAATCTCGCCGTACCCCGCCTCTGCGCCGTCGTGATTCGCTTTCGCTTTTTTTACGCCGTAGGCAACCAACGCGACCGGTATCCCGATCTGGATCACGCGCTTGAAAAGCTTGGGAAATCCGAAGCCGACCAGCAGTCCTACGACGGCGCCGCCGGCGACGAGTTGCGGCGCGTGGTCCGCGGCGATTGACTTGAAGTCGAGCTGCTTGCGGAGGTGGCGGTCCAGCTCATCGATGCGGTCGCCGACGCGGTCGCGCGCGCTGACGATGGTCTGATCGAGCTGCTGCTTTTCGTCGTCCATCTATTTGCTCCTCGCTTGCGCGATGTCGGTCTTGATCGAATCGATGTCCGTCTTGATGCTCTCGATCGATTTCGACGGCACGAACTCCACCGCCGCGAACTTCTTCTTTCCCATCATCGCCAGCACGCCGGCCGTCGCGAGGAGAACGACCGTCACGATCAGCGCCGACAACCACGCGGGAACTCCGAGTCGCACGAGCACGAGCAGGATCGTCACGAACAGAAAGGCCAGTCCGAAAAGGCCGACGAACAGCGCGCCGGCGAAGAGGCCGATGCCGCCGCCGAGCTTCGCGACCGTGTCTTTGACTTCGAGTTTGAGCAGCGCGATCTCGCCGCGGAAAAGTGTGGTGATGTCCTCGGTCAGCTCCTTGATGATGGTGCCGAGGGAACGTTCAGAATCTGTCTCTGCTGCGTTTCGAGCCATATCGCGCTTGCCTGAGCAAAAGGAGTGCCTCGCCGCTACAATCGCCGCGATGCCATCCGATGTCGTTGAACTGGTGAAGGATTTCCGCTTCGAAGCGGCGCACTTTCTACCCCACGTACCCGTGGGACACAAGTGCCGCCGGATGCACGGGCACTCGTTCCGCGGCGAAGTGGCGGTGCGCGGCACGATCGATCCCGCCGTCGGATGGCTGATGGATTTCGCCGATCTGAAGCGCGCCGTCGATCCGGTCGTCGATCGTCTCGATCACTACGTCCTCAACGAAATCGACGGCCTCGAAAACCCGACCTCGGAACTGCTGGCAATCTGGATCTGGAACCAACTCGCGCCGAAGATCCCGCAACTGCATCGCATCACGATCGAGGAAACGTGCAGTTCGCGGTGCCATTACTTCGGGTTGTTGTCATCCTGAGGCTGCCGGAGCCGCGAAGCGCGCAGCGCGAGGCGGCGGAGGACGCCGAAGGATCTCAAGCTTCCCAGGCTGCGTTTGAATCCCAACGGGTTTCAGCAGAAATTGGGCAGCTTGAGATCCTTCGCCGTCCTGCGGCGTTCCGCGCTTCGCGCTTCAACGCCTCCGGCGCCTCAGGATGACAACCCTACTTCTTCCGCATTTCCGCGATCTTGATCTTCATCACGCGCTCTTCGTTGCGCGTGAGCGACGGCAGCGAGATCAGGCAGGCGCCTTCTTCGGGGACGCCGGTCAGCGTGGCGCGGCGTTTCATGATGAAGTCGCCGGCCAGCTTGACTTGCGTCACTCCCGGCGGCAGCCAGATTTTCACGGTCGGATTTTCGATCGGCCGTCCGCCGCGATTGGCCATGCGGATGCTGAAGGCGCGCTGCTTGTCGCCGATCGGATCGACGCTGAACGCGAAGCGCTCCTCGCGTGCCTGGCGGCGCGCGCCGGCGGTCAGCGTCCGCGCCTGATCGCCGTCGCCGATTGCGCCGTCCGACACCGGCTGCCCGGCCACCCATCGAAATGCGGTGCGCAACATCAACGTCAGTTGTCGATCATCCGCACGGACCGCATCAGGATCGAAGCCGATCCAGAGATATCGCGTCCCGGCCTGCTCCATGTGCATGACCACCGCGCGCGAGTTACCGGTCCAGCGCGCGTCGATCGTCATGCGCGGCGATTCCTTGAGAAACGCCACTGGCTTGCGCGCGGAGGCGACGGTGTACCCGGGATTCAGCCGCGCCAGTACGGGCGAAACGGATTCGGACAGTTTGAAGGCGGAGTCGGAGATGCCGGTGTCGGCGACGAGGTGTACGTTTCCGATCGGCGTCGACGGCGGCGCGCCGAGGATGGCTACGGAGCCGCCGTGCTCGATGAAGCGTTGCAGCGCCTCCTGCACTTTCGGTGGAATCGCCCACAGATCGCAGATCACGATCACGCCCTGCAGGACCTCGAGTTGATCGGCGGGAACGAGCGTCGGTTGAATCTCGGACGACGTCAGTAGCCGCACCCACGCGGCGGTGAGGCGCGAGTTCGGATCGGCAGTCACGAGCGTCACCTTCGGCAGCGGCTCCGGTTCGATGACGAGCGATTGCCGCTCGATGAACGACCAGATCGCCAACGCGCCGACAATGATCACCGCTGCGAGGATCGGCACGTACCAGAGGATGTGCTTCCACTGCACGAGCGCTTCGTGGCGGGCCAGCGATTTGAGGCGCGGAAATCGGCGCCGGTCCTTGCCCGCCCAGTCGCGCGCGGCGGCCGCGTCCTGAACGACGGCGGCCGTGTCCTGAACGACCTGCGCCGCTTCCTGTACGACGGCGGCTGCCGACTGGACGACGTTTGCCGCGTCCTGCACATGTTTCGATTGCGGCCGTCCGCCGGCAGCGGCTTCGGCGGCGCGATCGGCCGCAACGCCCTGCACGACCGCGGCGGCGTCCTTGACGACATTCGCCGCGTCGTTAACGACGTGGGCGGCGTTGCGCACGACGCCGGCTGCGCCGTTCGGCGCCTCGTCGGCGGCATCGTGCGCGACTGCAGTCGCTGATTCGACGACGGCCGCGGCGTCTTCCACAACCGCTGCCGCTTCCTGGATGACGTTGGATACAGCGTCCTCGGCCCCATGCGCCGGGTTCCCTTCATCCGCGGCAGGCGTCTTCAGTACGCGAAAACCTTTACGGTCGCGGCGGGACATGGGATGACCGGGGTTGGATCGCTACTTCGGGTTGTATTCGTTGAAAAATACTTTGACCTTCCCCTCGTCGCGCAATTCCGAGGCGGTCTTGGGGCGGCGCGCTTCACGGACTTTGTAGGCGAAGTAAGAAGCGACGGCGAGAATCAACGTCACGACGATCGAGACGAAAATGACAGTAGCGAGAATATTGACCCAGTCGAAGCGCATGGTTTGGTCCCTTTTTCCTGAGGCGATTTAGATCCGGCCCTTGCGAGCCAGTTTTCCCCACGACATATCGAGGCCCACCAGCTCCTCGAGCGTCGCGAATAGTTTTGTAACGTCAATGATGAGAATGTAGAAGGAGCGGTAGAACACGGCGTAAATGGCCAGGCCCATGTCCTCGCGCTCCATGAGAATTGCGTGGATGGCGATGAGGATGTCGAGGATGGTCAGTAGAATCCACCACATCACCAGCAGCTTGGTCATCCCGTAAATCAGCGCGATCCAGACGAAGAACAGGTTGCTGAAAATGGTCATGGCCGGCCACACCAGCCCTTCGAAAATCATGTACCAAAGCGACAGGGGAGTGGTGATGTTGCCGCCGGTGCTCGCCAGAAGGTGTTTTTGTTTGCGCAGTGCCTGCAAAATGCCTCGGCTCCAGCGATACCGCTGCTTGATGATGTCCAGCAGCACCTCGGGTGCCTCCGTGTATGCGACCGCTTTCGGCTCGTAATTGATCTTCCAGCCCGCCGAAAGGATCTTGACGGTCATGTCGAAATCTTCGGCGAAGGTGTCGCTGTCGTAGCCACCGGTTGCTTCGATGGCGGCGCGGCGGAAAATGCCGATCGGGCCGGGAATGACATTCACCGAGCGCCAGAACGCCTGCGCTTTGCGGACGATATTGAGCCCTTCGATATATTCGAGTGCCTGGAGCTTCGTCCAGATGTTGTGGCGGTTGATGACCTTCACATTGCCGGCCACGGCTCCGACATGCGGATCGGCGAAGGTCTTCACCGCATAGCGAAGCGCGTCCGGCGTGAGGCGCGAATCGCTGTCCATACAGACCACGATCGGTGCCTTCGAACGGCGGATGCCGTAATTGAGAGTGTCCGCCTTGCCGCTGTTCTCCTTGCGGTAAACAGAGACGTTGACACCATAGTGATTGCCTTCGAATTCGCGCATCCGCTCGAACGTGCCGTCGGTGGAGCCGTCGTCGACGGCGATGATCTCGTAGTACGGATAGCGAAGCTCCAGCAGCGACGACAGCGACGATTGAATGACCTCCGCCTCATTGAAGGCCGGAACGATGATCGAGACGAAGGGGTAGACGTCGGCCGTGCTCTCCTGCGACAGCTCGCGCTGATGGAGGTAGCTGAACCAGATCAGGATGAAATGCCGCAGGATCAGCAGCAGCAGGAAGGAGGCGAGCGTCACTACCAGGGCCGTAATGAAAATCGGTCCGAGTTTCTGCGGATATTTGAACAGGAAGACGGTAGCGATGACGACGACGGCGATGATCGCGATCGAGATCAGAAGTTGCGTGATTGGCCGCATCGGCCGTTTCACGGTCCGCTTTGGCTCCGGCGATGTTTCGGGAACGTTGTTGTCCATTAGTGGGACTCCCCAACCGGCGGGATTACCGGAGAGGCTCCGGCCAGTACCCGCGTGTCGTAGTAGTAAGGATTGCGCACGCGGTCATCGTGCATGAAGAGCCGCTTGGCCTGGAAGCCGATATAGAAATGGCGCTGCCAGTAATTCGTAAATGTCGTCGGGCCGGTGGTGCCGCCGAGGAATGAATCGAAGCGGCCGCTCTTGCCGTAGCCGTAGTCGGCGACGAGATCGACAGCATCGGTGATCGGAATTGTGGCTTTGGCCTCGTACGCGCGAAGATCGCTGGTGCGGCCATCCTCATACGACTTGCCCGCTTTCGCTTCTGCCGTCCAGAAGAAGCGGTTGCGGATATTCGAACCCACCTGCAGAACGCCGGCGACTGAATGGTAGCTCGTCGGCGACCAATAGCGGCTGGTGCGGAAATCGTGGCGCAGATAACGGCCTTCGCCTTTCACGGCAACGAAGGGCGCTTTGATGATCCGGAACGCCAGTTCACCGTGCGCGGCCAGTCGCTTGTTGCTGTCGGAAATGAAGCCTTCCGACGCGTCGCCAAGCCATGACCAATGGCCGCCGGTGTTGTAGTCGTAATGACCGCGGAAGTCGTTGATGGAAATCGGGTCGCCGAAGAAGCTCGTCGAGCCGGTGGACGGAATCGTCAGCGACTGAAGCGCGAAGACGTCATAAACGAGATCGTAGTGATTGAAGTCGAAGGCAGCGCGGCTTTGAATCGACGGCAGAAACTCCATGCCGACGCCGCCGAACGGGCGTGTGCCGAGTCCGCGATCGTAGAAATTCACGCCGATGCGGCCGCGGAACAGCATCCGGTCGCTGGCGCGATAGTCGGCGCCGCCGCTGATTGCATTCGCGAAGACGTCCTGATCGAACTCGGAAAATTCATGGCGGCCGATCGAGAGGTCCCACGCCATCTTCGTCGACGTCCATTTCTGCGCGGCGAGATCGATGCGGCGCATCGTGAAGTCGTTGGAGTCGTGCGAGTAGCTGTACGTCCCGCTGAGATTGGAGGCCGGACGCAGATGGCGGACCAGATCCAGTTCATTGCGGGCCGGCATATAGCCGGGATCGAGGGCGATGGCTTGCTGCTGGTCGAATGCCGAGGTGTTGTTCCAGCCGAACCAGCGATAGATCTGGCCGAGGTGGAAATAGGCGCGGGGAGCGACGTCGGGATAGAGGTCGGCGCGCGGCGTTTTCGACGTGTCCGTCAGCAGCGCGAACTCGCTGATGGCGGGCCGGTAAGCCTCCTGATACGACAATACCTGTGCGCGTTCGAGGCGAAGATCGGCGCGGTCGGGATGGTTGGCCAGAATCGCCGAATATTCGCGCTCGGCGGGAGCGTAGCGCTGATCCCAATTGAGAACGCGCGCATAGGCAATGCGAGCATTGGTGTCGTCCGGGCGAAGACGCAGATAACGTTCATAGAGCCGTTCGGCGGGACGATATTCTTCAAGGCCGGTGTAAGCCTTGGCGAGATTGAGGATTTCGTCGGGATTCGATGACGACGCCATCGACCCCTGCGCTTCGAGGGCGCGCAGACGTTCGTCGAGCTTCGCCGCTTCCTCTTTACGCTTTTGCTTCGCCTGCTGCTGGAGCGTTTCGATCGAGTCGATTCGTTCCTTCTGATGTTCGTGGATGAAATTGATGGTGCTGAGCGCCTCGGAGTAATGGCCGGTGTCGTATTGCAGCCGGGCCTGTTCGGCGCGAAGCGCGAGGTTGTACGGCTCGGCCTGAATCATTCGGCCGATCTGTTCGAGACGCAGATCGGGGGAGGCGTTGAGCTGATTGGCGAGCTGTTGCGCCATGACCGCGTTTGCGTGTGACTGCGTATAGCTATTGAGAAACGCGATCGCGCCGGCGCGGTTGTCGCTCCAGGCCATGGCGTTGGCGAGGGCGATCGCGTTGTCTTCGGTCGGATTCTTGTCGTACGCGGCCTGCAGCCGGACGATGGCAGGTTTGGTTGCTCCCATCCACGACAACACACGCCCGTATTCGGCCTCGAGGTCTGGCGTGGATTGTTCACTCAAGAGTGCCGAATATTCGTGCTCTGCCGGATCGAGCTGATTGGACCAGGCCAGCGCGCGCGCATAACGAAGCCGCGCATCGCGATTCATGGCCGATGCGGGTAAATGGGCGTAGATGTCGGCGGCGGCGCCGTAACTTTCCGCCTCAAAGTACGCGTCGGCAACGGCCAGACGGTCGGCGTCGCTCGCGCCCCGCTTGTTCGCCAGCGCCTCGGCATCGGCGACTTTCTGTTTTGTATACGCTTGCAGGCCGGACGCCGCGTCATCGCGGAGTTTCATCGCCGCGGCGTCATTGGGATCCACCGCCAGCAGACGCTGCGTGATTTTCGACGCCTCGTAATAGCGATGATCGGCGATGTAGAGACGCGCCAGATCGACTTGCTGGTCGTGCGTGGCGGTGCCGTTCGTCAATGAGTCTTCGAGCGGCTTGATACTCATGTAATGGTCACTGGTGTTCGTAGTTTGTGCTTGTGAAACCACCGCGCAGAACATCATTGCGATGGCTAGAGCGACTTTAACAGGCCTCATGGCGACCCTTCCGGTATGTAGACGTCGTGAACGGCGCTGGTGGAACTGCAATGAACTGAAAACTTCCTCTCCGCGTCGCCGCGGCTGCAAGGTCGATTCCAGCTCAGCGTTTGGGCGGCGGTGCGGTTGAGGTCGTTGTCGTGTTCGTCGTCGTGGTGGTGGTCGTAATGACGGTGGTCGTTCCGCTCGACATCGGCGCAGTAGTTTTCGCTTTCGCTGCTTTTTCGATGTCGTCATCGCAAGCCGCGAAATCACTGCGCAGGACGACGGCAAGGTGATCGCCGACGGGACGTTCGACACCGTCGGCGGGACGGTTGACGATGCGGTCCGACACCCACATCGCGCTCGATCCGCCGCCGTCGAGATTGATGGCAGCACATGCGTGCAGCTTCTCGGACATGAACGCCGCCAGTTGCGGCAGCGTAAGGCCGGGGACACCGGTGCGGCGTCCGTCTGCGACGACCAGGTAGAGCGTCTCGCGATCTTTCGACAGTCCGACCGCCGTGCGCGGATGCGTGGCCAGCGTGAACGACGCGCTCCCCGGAAGCGGAGTGACCGGCTTGCAGCTGACGATGAGGGCGGGCCAGCCGGAGACGGTCGCCTCCATCCATTCCTCGGGATCAGCATCGAGGCTCACGTCGCTCTGTTTGGCGATGCGTGCCTTGCTGCCGCCGACCGCGACGTACCCCTCGCGCCGGATCTTTTTGACCGAATCCCATTGGCCGCACGGCCCGACCGTCATCCCGACCGGATTGAAGCGTTCGTCGAAATAGTCGCCGTTGATTGCAACAAGCGCGTGCTCGCGTTTGGCAAAGTCGGAGACTTTCAATCCCTTTTCCGACTCGCGTGTGGAGATGACCTGGATGTCGTCGTTGGTGAGATCGACGCGCGTGACGTGGACGTCGTAGTTGTCGCCGCGAAACTCCTGATAGTCGACGCCGGGCCCGACATTTTTCCAGTCGGCCCCCGCGGCAACAGCACTGACAAGAATGCTGAGGACGGCAGCGAAAATCATTTTCCGGTTGAGCATGGCGACGCGACGCTTCAAAGGATGTGCCGTCCGCTCAAATAACGTTTGGCATCTCGAATGCACTTGCGCCTCGCGACTCTTTTTCAATTCACGGGGGTTCATTGCGTTCCAGCGACTTCGCGGTACCGGCATACAGCCGGCTCAATCCAGACACTCTCACCTTCCGCAGGCCGCCATCGGAAAAACCGGAACCGACCAAAGTGCAGTCGGCGGTCGAGTACAGTCTCTTCGCGGTCTTCGGCATCAGCCTGATCGTGGCGGCGATCGCGTTCGTCGCGCTCAACTCCCCATCGCATCGCAGCGTCCCCAACAGCGTCGCCGCCGGCCTCGCGGCGGGCCGCGTGAACATCCTCCTCATCGGCATGACCAAAGTTCCGCCGCCGGAAGGTGACGGGGTGGAGATGATGACCGGCTCGATGACGATGCTGTCGCTGCGGCCGGCCACGCATCAGCTGGCGATGATCGCCATCCCACCCGCCCTCTGGCTCCGCCTCGGCCGCTTCGGCATGCACCGACTCGGATCGGCGCAAGCGATCGGCGAGTCGAGCGGCTATCCCGGCGAAGGTCCAGCTCTGGCCATCGACACGATCACCGCTGCGACCGGCCAGCCGATCCACGGATTCCTGCGGATGGACGACACCACGCTGGAATCGACGATCGATTCGCTCGGCGGTATCGACGTACCGGTGCGAAATGCGTTTTACGAGCGGCGCGCGCACCGGCTCTTCACGACCGGCGTCACGCACTTCGACGGCGCGAACGCGATCCTCTTCACCTCGCCGTATGTGGATGGTGCCGAGGGGGAGCGCTTCGCGCGTGAAGCGCGGCAGCAGGAAGTGCTCGCCGCAGTCATCGAAAAACTGAGCAGCAGCGCCGCGGACTTACGCGCGCGCGCAGCGATCGTGCCGGCGAAATCGACGATGACCGCGACGAACCTCACGCACGAACAGATCGAGCAGCTCTTCGGTGCGATGACTTCGCAAGCATCGATTCGCTACGCGAGCCTGCAGCCGTTCGTCGACACGATCGAGGTGCAGTCGTTTAGTGAGCATGAAGGGCAGGCAGTGAAGCCGCGCAACAACGACTTCAAACAAATCAAGCAACTCGCGGACGGCGTCTTCACTACCGGCGCGTTCCAGCAGGTCGCGGCGCGATGACGAACGTGCCGATGGACGATGCGGCGCCGAGCCGTTCCGCGCGCGTGCGGACACCCATCGGCATCCGCAAGAAGAGCTCGACCGGCGAGAAGATCCTCTTCATCCTCCTCGGCCTCTTCGTGATCGTGGCCGCGCTCGCGCTCTACACGCAGTTCTCGCCGTCGTACACGGAAGTCCCCAACACTGTCGCGGCGGGATTGAAAGCGGATCGTGTGAACCTGCTGGTGATCGGCATCGGCGGCGAAGGCCATCCCGGCGGCGGCATCGACCTCGCGGACTCGATCCTCCTGGTCTCGCTCCAACCCTCCACGAAAAAAGCGGCGCTGATTTCCATCCCGCGCGATTTCTACCTGCAGATGGGCCATTACGGCATGCATCGCCTCAACGACGCCCACGCCCTCGGCGAAAACGCGGGCTACCCGGGCGGCGGGCCGGGCATGGTCATCGACGAAGTGAAGGCGATCACCGGCCAGCCGATCAACGCGTACGTCCGCCTCGATTTCAAAGCGTTCGAGAAAATCATCGACGACCTCGGCGGCGTCGACATCTACGTCTATCGCCCGTTTCACGATGTCCTGTTCAAGGACACGTTCCAGCAGGGCTGGCAGCACATGAACGGCCATCGCGCGCTGCAGTACGCGCGCTACCGCTATGTGATCGGCCTCGAAGGGAACAACTTCGCGCGCGAGCTACGGCAACAACAGATCATGAGCGCGGTCCGCAAGAAGATGCAGCACCTCACACCAACCCAGGCGCTACGCCTGACCGTGAGCGCGTCGTCCGTGTCGCACTACACGAAGACGAATCTCACGACGCCGCAGATGGTGCAGCTCTACAACATGTTTCACGACATGAACCCCGCCAACGTGCGCCACGTCTCGCTCCAGCCGATGACGGAGATCTTCATGCTGACGAAGATCAACGACTCCGGCGAGGCCGTCCGCCCCCGCCACGGCGATTACACCCCGATCAGAACGACGATCCAGAACGTCTTCAGCGACACGCGCCCGGTCGTCACCGCCGGCCAGATTCAGCTCACCGACGACGGCACCCCGCAGCCGTCGTTGTACGCTGGCGACGACACGATGATGGGAAAGACTGCGCCGGCTCCGAAGTAGGAGAACGGCTTCACGCGGAGACGCGGAGAACGCGGCGGTCAGTGTTCCGGCTCTTCGGTCGGCTTCACGATGTTCAAGCCATCCAGCATCGCGGTGATCTCGTGTTCGCAGGCAGGAAACGAGGCGGTCGGCGTGAATGACAGGAACATCACGTAGCCCTGCTTGCCGGCGAAGAAATAGCCGTAGGTGGTGATCTTCTGGCCGTCGATTAAGCCTTCGGCGCGCATGGCCAGGACTTCGACGCCGTTCACGGTTTTGCGCTGGTCGAGGAGGATCTTCGTGTCGGCCATGCCGGCGCTCGCGGTGCCAACGGCGATCTCGTGAAGGCGGAACGGAGGAATCTGCTCCTGTCCGCCGCCGGCGACCACGTTGGTCGGGAACTCGCGATGGCGGAGACAGAGCTCCGCACCTGGCGGGCACGACTTGTCGCCGGTCCATCTCGCGGGGTCGTAGGTGATGAAGAAGTTCTTCGCCTTCGGACTTACGAAGATGCGCAGCTCTTTTTCCGGTTCGGCAGCGAACGCAGGGATCGCAAGCGCGAGAACGAGAGCGATGAAACGCATGGTGGTCATTGTACAAAAAGGCCTTTCTCCGCCTCTCCGCGTCTCCGCGTGAACCCGTCTCCCCTTCGAATGACCGGCAAAAATCGGAATAACATCAACGTCCGTCACGCTTCGACCGCACGCATCGCATGAAAATCCATCTCGTTTCCCTCGAGGACGGCATCACCGCGACCGGGTTCCGGAAGTTTGCGGCGTATGCGGAGAAGATCAACCCCGACACGCGCACGTTTTACGTCGGCACCCAGCGGTATCGCTCGATGTGGAAGTCGTTCGCGCGGAAGGTAGGGGAGGGACGGTCGTTTGGTGCGCGGGACGTCGACGAGATCGCGCATGAGTTGGCGAACGCCGACGTCGTGGCCTTCTCCTCGATGACCGGCTACGCCGACCTCACCAAAGAGCTGGCCACGCGCGTGCGCGAGTTGAATCCGAAGGCGTATTCGATGTGGGGCGGGATTCATCCGATCATCTATCCCGAGGATGCCATCAAGGCGGATGTGGACGCGATCTGTACCGGCGAAGGCGAGCTCGCATTCGCCGAGTGGCTGCATCACTTCGAGAACGGCAGCGACTTTTCCAAGACCAGCAGCTTCTGGTTCAAGGATCGCGCGAGCGGAGAGATCAAACGCAATCCGTTCCGGCCGCTGATGTCGTCGGCGGAGCTGGCTTCGATGCCGTATCCGAAGTACGGCGGCGCGGAAGGGATCTACGAGCCGGAGAAAGGCTTTCGCCCCGTCACCCGCGGCGACTACCTCAACAACAACGGTCTTGCCTATCCCGCGGTGTGGTCGATCGGCTGCCCGCTGCACTGCACGTACTGCGGCAACACCGTCTTCATCGCCAACGACGCCAACTACCGCAAGATCCGGCACAGCGGCGTCGACTACATCATCGGCGAGGTGCAGGCGGCGTTGAAGGTGCATCCGTATCTGAAGACGGTCCTCTTCTACGACGACAGCTTCATGGCCATCTCGCTGCGCGAGCTGACGGAATTCGCCACGCGCTGGCGCGAGGAAGTGGGCATCGAGTTCTGCATCTACGGCGTCATTCCGACGTACGTGCAGCGCGACAAAGTGGAGATCCTGACGTGGGCGGGCATGAACCGCGTGCGCATGGGAATCCAGAGCGGCAGCGAACGGATCCTCAAGTTCTACAAACGTCCGACGCCGGTGGCGCGCATCGAACAGGCCGCGGCGGCGCTGGCGGAGTTCGCCGATTACCAGATCAATCCGTCGTACGACATCATCGTCGACAACCCGGTCGAGATGCGGCAGGACGTGATCGACACGCTGGAGCTCATCTATCGATTGAAAAAGCCGTTCACGCTGAACATCTTCTCCTTGCGCGTGATCCCGAATACGTCGCTCGAGCAGCAGATGATCGCCGAAGGGTTCGACGTCGAGCAGATTAATGAGAACTACACCGCGCTGCGTCCGACCTGGGCGAACGTGCTGCTGTACGTGCTGATGGTCTGGACGCCGCCGCGAAAACTGTTCGACCGCTGGCTGTCGAAAGTCCGCGCGTACAACGAGCCGCAGAAGTCGTATCCCATCCTCATCCTCTTCGCGCGCATCCCGTGGTTGATTCAGCAGGGACTGCGTCATCTCAAGCACGGCGAGTTCTCAGTCATCACCGGCTATCCCGGCTACATCCTCTGGCGCACCGGCGCGTTGAAGCTGATGAAGAAGCTCTTCAGCCGCAAGCTGGTGTTGTCGCAAGAGAAGTGGGCCGGCCGCATCGCTCCTGACGCGGTTGCCTGACGGTGCGATAATGGCCCTCGGCAAGGGCGAACCCCAGGGGGCACGATGCAAGCTGTCATGGTCGGGAACCGGATCCGCGTGGCGCGGCAGTCGCGAAATCTTTCGCTCACCGAGCTGGCCGGACGCGCGGAGATCAGCGCCGCGACCCTCTCCCGCATCGAACGCGACAAGCAGAATCTCGACCTCGGCCTCTTCCTGACACTGACCCGCATCCTCAAGCTGACGCCGCACGAAGTCCTCGGCGACGTCGCCGATGAGGAGGGCGTCGATCCGCTCGTCCGCGCCATCAGCGGCATGCAGACCGGCGAACGCGCCCAACTCTGGCGCTCGTTGGCCGCCGAACGCAAAACGCACCGCAGCCGCAAGGCGGACGGACGCGGCGTCGCCAACGAAGTGGACGAGCTGCTCGCGCAGGTCGACTTCATCCGCGGCGAAATCGAATCCGTGCAGAAGCGTTTGCGCCGGCGGTAAGCCTGAAGAAGCGCGACAAAGCACTACGCATCGGCGAAATCCTGGACGAGCTCTATCCGGAGCCGCCGATCCCTCTCGAGCACAAGAATCCATTCACGTTGCTGGTGGCGGTGGTGCTCTCCGCGCAGACGACGGATGTGCAGGTGAACAAGGTCACGCCGGCGCTCTTCGCGCGCGCGCCGACGCCACAAAAACTGGCGGCGATGAGCGAGAGCGAGATTCTGTCGATCATCCGAAGCTGCGGCCTCGCGCCGGGGAAGGCGCGCAACATTCGCAAACTGGCGCAGACGATCGTCGACGAGCACGGCGGACGCGTTCCGAACGACATCGCCGCGCTGGAGAGGTTGCCCGGCGTCGGACACAAAACGGCGAGCGTGGTCGTGTCGCAGGCATTCGGCGAGCCGGCCTTCGCGGTCGACACGCACATCCACCGGCTGGCCTGGCGATGGGGATTGTCCTCGGGGAAAAACGTCGAACAGACCGAGCGAGATCTGAAGAAGCTGTTTCCGCGCGAAGAATGGGCGAAGCGCCACCTGCAGATCATCTACTTCGGTCGGGAGTACTGCCCGGCGCGTAATCACGATTTCGAAAAGTGCCCGATCTGTTCGTGGGCGGCACCGAAGGGGCGCCGGACCTAACGCCTTCGTCGTAGCGCCGCCGGCTCGGCGGCTGGACCGCCAGCGGCTCGCTGGCGCGTGAACCACATCCATGCCGCCGAGCCGGCGGCGGTACAGCCGTCGGGCCGACGGCGCTACGACGCGACGCGGAGTAAATAAAACGCCGCATCGCGTTCCGCCACCCAACCACCCGATGCGTTCCATCCTCTGCATCCTTCTCTTCGCCGCCTCGGCGCATGCGGCTGTCCGCGCGGACGACGCCGGGCAGTTCGAAGTACGCCGTGCGCCGGCGTGGATTGACGCAATCGCGGTCGATGAGCATGCGGGAAGCAGCAACGTCCGCTCCGGCATCGAAGGGCTGCTCGACGATCATCAGGTCCGCGTCGCCGGCGCGAATGTCGACGAGTACTTTCGCCGTGTGCGCCAAGTCGTCACCTCGGCGGGCGTGCAGAACGGCTCGGAGCTGAACATCGACTTCGATCCGTCGTTTCAGCGGCTCGTGATTCACGACGTCGTCGTCATTCGCGGCAATAAGCGGATCGACGAGCTGGCGCGCGACGAGGTGCGCATCATCGAGAAAGAGTCGGACGCCGACGAGAGCATCTACGATGGCCAGCTCACGGCGCTGCTGTTTCTCAAGGACGTGCGTCCCGGCGACATCATTGACTACTCCTGGTCGCTCGAAGGATCGAATCCGCTCCTCGGCGGGCGCTACGCCGACGAGTTCGATTTCAGCGCCAGCGTGCCGACGCGGCTGATGCGGCATCGGCTGGTCTGGCCGAAGGGGCGGCCGCTGCACGTGAGCAAGCCGGCGCAGATCGCCGGCGACGCGTGGATCTGGGAACGCCGCAACGTCGCCGCGACCGATGCCGAGGATTCGACGCCGGAGTGGTACGAACCGTCCGAGGTCGTGCAGGTGACGGAGTACGGATCGTGGAGCGAAGTCGCGAAGTGGGCGGACGCACTTTTCCAACTCGATGATGCCTCGCGCGACACGATTGCCGGCATCGCGGACGACATCCGCAAATCGAATCAGACGCGCGATGCGCAAGTCGTGGCCGCCATCCGTTTCGTGCAGGACGACATCCGCTACCTCGGCATCGAGATGGGACGCGGATCGCACGAACCGCGGCAGCCGGCGGTGGTGCTGAACCAGCGTTACGGCGACTGCAAAGACAAGGCGCTCTTCCTCGCCGCGCTCCTGCGCGAGCTGGGTGTCGAAGCGTATCCGGCGCTCGTCAACACCAAGCTGCGTCGCCACCTCGACGTCTTTCTTCCCTCGCCGTTTCTCTTCGACCACGTCATCACACAGGTTATCGATGGCGGCAAAACGTACTGGATCGACGGCACGCTCGCGGACCAGGGCGGCACGCTTGCGACGATCGACACGCCGAGCGATGAGCGTGCACTGATCGTCCGGCCGCAGACGAATTCACTCGCGACGATCGTCGTACAGAGTCACGGCAGTATCAACGTCGAAGAGATCATCAGCGGGAGTCGGGGGGCGGGTGTCGTAGAGACGGACTCCGACGCCCGACACCCGACTCCCGACTCCCATCGCTTCACGCTCGACGTCACCTCAACCTACAGCGGCCGCGATGCCGACGACATGCGCGCCGAACTCTCCGGCCAGTCGCTCGCGGACGTTGCGAAGACGCATCTCAACCGCTACGCCGCCGATCATCCACGCATTGCAGCGCTCGGTGCGCCGTCGATCGACGACGACCGGACGCGCAACGTGATCGTTCTGCGCGAGCGCTACGCCATTCGCGACCTCTGGACGAACGGCTCGTGGACGTATTACCCGCGCGCGATCGAGCAACATCTGACGCGACCCGATACGCTCGTCCGCTCGATGCCGCTCTCGGTCGACTATCCGCGCAACGTCACCGAGCGACTGATCATCCGCGGCGGCGCCAATGCCCATGTTGAGGACGACGACAGCGTGGTCGAAAGTCCGGCCGTTCACTACGAGCAGCACATCGCCCGAGGACGCGATCTCGTTGTCACCACAACGCTTCGGGCGATGACGGACGCGGTCTCGGTGGCCGAAGTTCCCGATCATCTTGCGGCGTTGAACGAGATGCATGACGCGCTCGCCGTCACGCTCGAACCGACGAAGAAATCGATCGCGCCGCGGGCTGCGGAAGTCGGCGGCGGCATAGTCATCCTCGGCATTGTGGCCGCGCTCGCCATACGCAAACGCAGAACATAGAGCGGGCGGAAATAGGTCTTTAGCCCCCAATGTTTTTCCGAGTCTGGCGTGACTGGTCTGTACGCGAGCCGTTGAGTGACGATGGTCGCCTCCGCGGATCTCAGGCAGCATCACGAAACATCGGCAACAAATCAAAGGAGAGTCTCAAGAATGCGTAGCACCGGTACTGTTAAATGGTTCAACGATGCGAAGGGCTTCGGCTTCATCACCACCGAGGGCGGCGAGGACGTGTTCGTGCACTTCTCGGCCATCCAGTCGAAGGGTTTCCGTTCACTGGCCGAGGGCTCGCAGGTCGAGTTCGACCTCGTGCAGGGTCCGAAGGGCCTCCAGGCCGCGAACGTCACCATCCCGCAATAAGCGTACAGACAGCAGTGCACGAGAAGGGCGGCCATTGGCCGTCCTTTTCATTTTCCCTGTCATCTCATGGCACCAGTCGTTCGCCCGGCCGCGGAGGTTTGCCGACGTCGTTGAAATCGCGCATGAAGACGAGGAGTCCGTAGTCAGCCTGATTGCGCGTGAACCCGGCCACGAGCTGCTCGTTGTAGCGGTCGATGACGAAGTCGAACGGATCGCTCGGATCGGTATCGGCGACCTGCATGTTCGCGTCGACCATCAGCAGCTTCCCCATCCGCAGCGTGCCGCCGCGAAAGAGCATCGTGTTCTTTTCTTCGGGATGCGGCAGGACGAGCTCCGGCAGATGGCGTCCGGCGTCGAAGACTTGAACCAGCTCGTCGCCTTCGATACGGACGCCGACGAGTTTCAACTCCACTTTCGGAGGCGGCAGCGCGCGGTTCGGATCGATCAGCAGATCGTTGCCCTCGGCAGAAATCCCGCGATCCTTCGGCAGCGTCAACATCTTCTGCATCGTCATTCCGACCGCTTTCAGCAGGCCGAGGCCGTTAATGCCGCAGATTTCGAGCTTTGTCGGATGGATGCGGAGCAACCCGTTCGAAACCGAAACATCCGCGAACATCGTGAATGGGATATCGACGACCTTGTGGATGATGCCGCTCTGCTTGAGCTGCTTCCCGGCCATCTCCGTATGCAGGTTGCGCAGCGACGGGTTCGGGTAGCCGAAGATGTAGCGGTTCATGAGGATGTCGAGGCTGGCGCCGTTCAAGCCGATCGTGCCGGTGTCGACTTTCATCACGAACGAGAGCTTGTTGTCGAAGTTCAGCGGAGTACCGGGCGTATTGGAAACGAGCTCGCCGCGCATCGAATGGATGTCGAGGTACAAATCCTGATCGATGTGAAACCAGACGTTACGCATCAACGCCTGCGTCGGTGCCTTGGATGCAGCCTCCGTCGGCGTGGGCATGTTGCCTTCGCCGATCGGCGGGATGATCGGCGCCGCCGCGGGCGTGATCGGCGCGAGCGGGCCTTTGACGCAACAACACGCGGGAAGGAGCAGCAGCGACAACAGGACGGTCGAGATCGTCGTCAGGATGGCGATCGGTTTCCACGGCAGTTGGCGAGCCATACGGCTGAGCCGTTCACGAAAAGTGCCTGCTGTCATCCAGAGCCGCCGGAGGCACGAACCGCGGAGCGGTGAGATGCCGAAGGACGGCGAAGGAACTCAAGCTTCCCAAGCGTGTGTTGAATCCCAGTGGTTTTCAGGCGGAGTTGCGCATCTTGAGATCCTTCGCCGTCCTCCGGCGTCTCCGCCTTCGCCTACGTCGCTCCGGCGGCTCAGGATGACAGTCTCGCAACTCCCGCCCCTCCCTCCCGTATCATCCCCACGCATGGACTACGGCATCGAAGTCATTGGCCTCACGAAAAATTACGACTCCTTCGTCGCGGTGAAGGATTTCTCCGTCGCCGTCAAGCGCGGCGAGGTTCTCGGACTGGTCGGTCCCAACGGCGCCGGCAAGACCACCACGTTGCGCGCACTGGCGGGCATTCATCCGCCCACTGACGGCGTCATTCGCATCTGCGGCTCCGACCTTCGCAGCGATCCGGTCGACGCGAAACGGCATCTCGCCTTCATGCCCGATGAGCCGCGGCTCTTCGACTACCTCACCGTCGAAGAGCACCTGCAGTTCGTGGCGCGGCTGTATCAAGTCGTCGGCGTCCGCGAAAAAATCGACCCGCTGCTCCATGAATTCGAGCTCGCCGACAAACGCAAGGCACTGCCGAGCGAGCTCTCGCGCGGGATGAAGCAGAAGCTGATGATCGCCTGCGGATTCATTCACGAACCTGACGTTCTGATCTTCGACGAGCCGCTGACCGGGCTCGATCCGCTCGGCATCCGGCGGATGAAGGAATCGATCGTCCGCCGCTCGCAGGCCGGTGCCTCGGTCATCCTCAGCTCGCATCTGCTGCACCTTGTCGAAGAGCTGTGCGACAGCATCGCCGTGATTCAGCACGGCACGCGCATCGCCTACGACACCATCGACAATCTCAAGTGGAAGATCACCAGCGGACGCAACGACCTCTCGCTCGAAGACGCCTTCCTCAAGATCACTGCCGAGGAGCCTCCGTCCGCGTGATCGGAACGTTTCTCACCGTCGCCTTCCTCACGCTGAAGAACAAAATCATGCAGCGGCTGCGGCGGCTCCGCGAACCGCGCTATCTCATCGGTGCGATTGCCGGCGCGGCATACTTCTGGTTCCTGTTCTTTCGCCGGTCGATGGCAGCGCACAGCAGCAATGGCAAGCTGATCATGATAACGACAGCGGCCAGTCCGGTCGTTGCCGACGTCGCCAGCGTCATTCTGTTGCTGCTCATGATCACCGCGTGGGCGCTTCCGGCCGATTCCGGCGGTCTCGATTTCACCGAGACCGAGATCGCATTTCTCTTTCCCGCCCCGCTCCGCCGCCGGGACATTCTGCTCTACAAGATCGTGCGCGCGCAGCCGCAAGCGCTTTTCAGCGCGCTGATCATGACGGTGCTCGGCTGGTGGCGGAACGGATTGTTCCTCGGCGTGTGGGCGGCGATTTCGGTCCTCGGCGTCTACTTCACGCTCGTCTCGCTCGGACGCGCGCGGCTGCGGCTGATGCACATCGGTTTTCTGGCGCGCCTGGCCGGCGTGGCAGTGATCGTGGCGGGACTTGTCTGGATCGCTAAGTCCCAAATCAGCGCGATCAACTTCCGTACTCTGAAGAACGGTCGCGAGGTCATGAACGCGCTGGCGGTGCCGTTTCAGAAGCCGTTGATCCGGGCGATTCTGTTCATTCCGCACCTGATCGCGTCGGCCGCGATTCCACCCTCGGTCGGGATGCTCGCGATCTCCGTCCCGATCGTCCTGGCGCTCGGCGTCGGTTTCTTCTTCATCGCCGCGGCACTCAACGTCTCGTTCGAAGAAGCATCGATCGCGGTATCGCAAAAAAAAGCATCGCGGCAACAGCGTGTGAAGGGACAGCGCTCCGGCACGTTCGTCATGTTCCGCCGCGCGCCGGCGCCGTTCAAACTCCAGGAAACAGGGCCGGTCGAAACGGCCGTGATCTGGAAAAACATGATCGCGTTGATGCGCAACTCCATCGCCTGGGTGGTGGTCTTCGCGGCGATCATGGCCTTCATGCTCGGGCTCTCGCTCTGGGCGCACCAGCCGACGGTCTACTCCGCGATCGGCTCTTCGCTCATTTTCATGTCCTGCCTTTTTCCGCTGTTTGGACCGAACGTCTTTTCGAACGATCTCCGTCTCGACATGCCGCGGCTGGAAGTGCTGAAGAGTTATCCGATTTCCGGCGAGCGCCTCATCGCCGCCGAGATCGCCGCGCCGCTGCTTGTGATCTCGATCCTGGAGATGCTCTTCGCCACCTCGGCATCGATCATGATGGGCTTGGGCGAAGCGAACAAGTTCACGAAATATCTGGCCACGCCGCAATTCATCGTGGCAGTCCTGCTGCTCACCATTCCCGTCTGTGCCGTGCAGCTCGTAATCCGCAACGCCATTCCGGTTCTCTTTCCGGCGTGGGCGATGCGCAGTAAAGACGAGCCGCGCGGATTCGTGATGATGGGACAGCGCATCATCACGCTGGCCGGCAACCTGGTCGTGCTGGTGATCGCGCTCATTCCGGCCGCAATCGTCTTCCTGCCGTCGGTCTGGCTCGCGTTCCAATTCTTCTCGGGCAATCCCGCGTTCGTCGCGGTCGCGACGATGCCGGCCGTCGCCGTGCTACTGGCCGAGGTGTGGATGGGGATCAAAGCGCTCGGAGCGCAGTTCGAGCAACTCGACATCACGAACGAGTCGGATATGTCGGCGCCGTAGGCGTGAGCGCGACCAACACGACGTACGTCAGTGCCGGCGTGAGATGAGCGACGAGCCGCTCCCACGACCACGTGACATGCCACACGACGTCGAACGGCGTGGCGAGATACGCGCCGAGGTAGCAGGCGAACTGTACGAGTAGTGCGACGAGGATGAAGCGCTCGCGCGCGACGAGCGTTCGCGACGCGATCGCGATTCCGATCGCCAGCGCGATCCAGTACAGCGGCTTGCCGAGCGAGACCGACGTTAGCGCGGCGAACAGCGGCCCTGGATGGCTCGCGTGTTCGACGATGCGCGCGAGGACGCCGCCGGTGGCGATGTCCGTCGGCAAACGGTGCAGCGATCGGGCGATGAGCCACGGAAGCGGGATCAGCACCGCGGGCCATAGTCGCAGGACGTCGCGTTTTCGTCCCGCGCACATCAATCCGATCGCGATCGCCGCGATGAGGGTCAGGCCTTCGTTTTTCGTCGACGCGGCGAGGCCGAGGAGGATGGCTCCGATTGTCAGATCGCCGCGACGGATCAGGAGCAGGGCAGCGGTTGCGTAGGCGATGAACGGACCTTCCGCCAATCCGATCCACGGCGTCGCCGCGAATGGCATCAGCGCGATGGCGATGAACGCGGCGGCGAGGCGGGAGCGCGTGTCATTCCACGCTCGTTCGAAAATCACGAGCAGCAATGCAGCCGCGAACGCGACGTGCACGATGCCGAGGTGCGCGTCGTTCCAGCTGTTGCGAAGGACGGCGATGAAGTCGTACGTCAGCGGAAGAAGGAGCGGATAGTCGGGATGGACGTTGCGATCGATGCTGCGCCCGAGGAGCCGCCAGTCGATGGCGCGGACCTCGAAGAAGGCCTTCGCCTTGAAACCCCAGTTGGTGAGGTAGTCGTACTCCGGCGGCGGCGCGAGGGTGGCGTAGAGCGCGTAGCCGATTAATAGCGCGAGGAGCAGGAGGCCTGGATTTAGCTGCAAACGCCTCGGGCGAAATGCGGCGGCGGCGATGATGACGATTGCGGTTACGACGATGCCTCTTGACCAGGGGAGGATCGCCAGCGTTGCGGCGCAGACTCCTATGCCGATCAGCAGGGCTTCCCCCGCCCGGGAGGACGGTTCACGCGGAGACGCGGAGACGCGGAGGGGAGCCCGGTTTTCTCCGCGCCTCCGCGGCTCCGCGTGAAAATCTACTAAACGCACCAACGAAATCCCAACGAGAAACGCGAGTCCGAAAGCGCACAGCTCCGCAATCATCGCGATCTCCGCAACAACATTCCGTCGCGTCCGCGCCAGGCGATTGCGAAGCCGGGCACTTGCGGCTCACAGCGATACGCGGCGATCGCGCTTGCGCGCGCGAGGTTCTCCATGCGCGGACGATTGTGATCATCGAGCAGCGGAACGACCTCACGTCCGGTTAGCGGGTAGAGCGCGCGGGTGTAGAGATACGCGTAGCCCTGGTCCCACTTCGGCAGCGGCGCGGCGATGGCGATGACGTCGCCGGGCTTCGTCAGCGCGCGGACTTGCAGCATCAGCTCGCGCGATCCGGGCAGCTTCTGGTACGGGAGCGCCACTTCTCGCGCGGCGAGAGCAGCGCGGTTGACGAAGAAGATGCGAAAGTAAAACGGCTCGAACGCTCCGGCCGCGATGGCGACGGCGGCTGCGATCCCGAGCCAGCGTTTCAGACGCTGATCTCCTTGACGTCGCCCCTGCCGTCGCCAACGATCAGCTTCGGCTCCGTCATCGCCTGGACGTCATCGACGCTGACTCCGGGCGCAATTTCGATCAGCCTCAATCCATCCTCGGTCACGTCGAGAACGCAGTAATCGGTGATGATGCGGTCCACGCACTTCACGCCGGTCAGCGGCAGGTCGCACGCGTTCAGAATCTTCTTGCCGCCTTTTTTCGTGACGTGCTCCATCGTCACGATCAGCCGCTTCGCGCTGGCCACGAGATCCATCGCGCCGCCCATCCCCTTCACCATCGCGCCGGGCACCATCCAGTTGGCGATATCGCCCTGCGCGGAAACCTGCATCGCGCCGAGGATGGAGAGATCGACCTTGCCGCCGCGGATCATGCCGAAGGAATCGGCGCTCGAAAAGAACGACGCGCCGGGCAACACGGTCACGGTCTGCTTGCCGGCGTTGATTAGATCGGGATCGACGTCGGCGTCGGCAGGAAACGGTCCGAGCCCGAGGATGCCGTTTTCGGATTGAAGGATCACTTCCATGCCGGGCGGAATGTTGTTGGCGACTAAGGTCGGCATCCCGATTCCCAAATTCACATAGAAGCCATCGCGGAGTTCCTGCGCGGCGCGGCGGACGATTTGATCGCGAGTGAGAGCCATTACTTAGTCACCGTTCTTTGCTCGATTCTCTTCTCCCGTTTCGCGACCACGACGCGGTGCACGAAGATTCCGGGCGTGTGGATACAGTCGGGATCGAGCTCGCCGGGTTCGACCAGTTCTTCGACTTCGGCGATGCAGATTTTTCCCGCGGTCGCGGCCATCGGATTGAAGTTTCGGGCGGTCTTGCGGTATTGGAGGTTGCCGAATCGGTCGGCTTTCTGTGCCGCGACGAATGAGAAGTCGCCGACGATCCCGCGCTCCATCACGTACATTCGTCCGTCGAAGTCGCGCGTCTCCTTCCCCTCGGCCACGATCGTTCCGTAGCCGGCGGGCGTGAAAAATGCCGGGATTCCGGCGCCGCCCGCGCGCATCCGTTCGGCCAGCGTCCCTTGCGGGACGAACTCCACTTCCAACTCGCCGGCCAGGTATTGCCGCTCGAACTCCGCGTTCTCGCCGACGTACGACGACACCATCTTGCGGATCTGCTTCGTTTGAAGGAGGAGGCCGAGGCCCCAGTCGTCGACGCCGGCGTTGTTGGAGACGCAGGTCAGTCCCTTCACGCCGCGTTTCACGAGTGCATTAATCAAGTTTTCGGGGATGCCGCAGAGGCCGAATCCGCCGACCACGAGCGTCGAACCATCGGCCACATCCCGCACCGCCTCGTCCGCCGAAGCGACGACCTTATTCATCATGCCGCGAAGATATCAAAGCCACGCCTTTCTCCGCGCTCTTCGTCTCTCCGCGAACTCCGCGTGAAAGCCTTTGACTTTCTAGACCACTCACCCAACCTGCTACTCTCTCCCCCCGCATGTCATCGGAGTCTTTCGGCTATCGCGTCGACGATGCGCATCCGCTCGGAGTCCGCGTCCTTCGCGAAGCAGCGGCATTCGCGTTCTTCCTTATTTTTACGATCATCCTCACCTGGCCGGTCGCCGTCCGCCTCGACACCGCCGTTTCCGACCTCGGCGATCCGCTGCTCAACACCTGGATCCTCGATTGGGATCTCTACAGTTTCACCACGTCCCCGGCGCACATCTACGACGCCAACATTTTCTATCCCGCCAAGTACCCGCTCGCGTACAGCGAGAACATCTTCGGGATCGCGCTCGTGGCGCTGCCGTTCTACTTTTTCGGCTTCACGCCGCTGGCGGTTTACAACATCGCCATGCTGCTCGGCTTCGCCTTCTGCGGCTACGGCGCATACGTTCTGGGGAGAGTGCTGACGCGATCCGTGGCCGGCGGACTAGTGGCTGGAATCCTCTACTCGTTCGTCAACTTCCGCATCGACCATCTCGCGCACATCCAGTTCGTCTGGGGCGGATGGATGCCGATGATGCTCGCGGCGCTGCTGCACTACTGGCGCCGGCCGACGACGCGCAACGCAGTGCTCCTCGGCATCTGCGTGCTGATGAACGGCCTGACAAACATCCACCAGTTCCTGTTCGGCACGACGGCGATCGGTTTGTCGATCGCGCTGCTCGCGATTCTCTCGACGCGTTTCAAATGGCGGACGCTCATCGGCGCTTCGCTGGCGACGATGATCGCCGTGGCGCTGATGGTGCCGGTACTGCTGCCGTACAAGCACGTGTCGGAGATGTACGGCATGGTGCGCGACCGCAACGCGGCGCTGTGGGGTTCCGCGACGTGGACCGATTGGCTCTCCGCGAACGGACGTAGTCGTGCCTACGGCGAAGTCACCGATCCGAAGAATCTTCAGGGCGAGAAAGTTCTCTTCCCCGGCCTGATGATGCTGTTTCTCACCGCCAGCGCGCTGCTGATCGATCGCCGCAAGTTGCCTGTTGCGCTCGATGCTCGTCCCGTTCCTCGATGGCTGCTCCACTGCCTCGACGCCATCATCATCGCCATGGCCATCGGTACGTACCTCGGCGCAGCATCCGGCCGGCGATTCCATTGGCAGCTGTTCCATCACACCGTCGTCAGCGTTCAAGGTTCCGAACTGCCGATCGTGATGTTGATCGTGGCGATCATCGCGCGGCTGTCGCTGCAATTGCCGCGCGGAATGTCCGGCGAGTCGCTGCAAGCGCTGCGAACCGCTGCGGCGCGCTCGCGCGTTCCGGTCGAGTTCTGGGTCCTGCTGCTCTGGATCGTTCTCGGCGTCCTCGGCTCGCTCGGTCTGCACGCGTTCGTCCACTCATTTCTTTACGAACGCCTGACCATGTTCCGCAGCATGCGCGTGCCGGCGCGATGGGCGACCGACGCGTACGTCGGCCTGGCCGGCGCGAGCGCGTGCGGCGCCGCGGCGTGGATCGACGCGCGGCGGACGAAGATCGGACGGATGAGCGTGGCCGCGCTGCTGATCGTGCTGTCGATTCACGACGTTCTTCCGATCATTCGCTGGGAGCACGCGCTCAACGTCGCCGATCCCGCCTACGTCTGGATGCGCGACACGAAGTTCACCGGCGGCACGCTGGAGTTGCCGATCTCGGAAGGGATCGCACAGTTCCTCTATCAATTCGGCGCGACCATTCATCACAAGCCGCTCATGAACGGCACTTCCGGATTCGAGCCGCCGCTGCACACGAAGATTCAGGAGATGGCGCAGCAGAAGCCGATTCGAGACGAATTCCTCCCGCTGCTGGCGCACAACGATTGCCATTTCCTGCTCGTGCACGATGATTGGCTGCGCGGTGCGAGCGAACCGACGCACGCCTGGCTGGCGAAGGAGATGGGACTCGGCCGCATCGGTTTCATCCGTCGCTTCGATCACCGCGGCGGCGGCGACTACCTCTTCGCCGTCGCGCAGAATGTCCCCAACTGGCGCGAGCTCCGTCCGCCCGATCATCGCGACGGCGCCGGCTACACCGACGATCAGGAGTTGCAGCGCGCGCTGCGCGGTGACGCGACGTACATGGGCCGCTCGTTCGGCGTCGTCGACACGCCACACGGCGACGAAACGATCAACGGTCCGCTGACCGTGAAGGGTTGGGCGCTGTCGCCGAACGGCATCTCATCGATCGACGTGCTGCTGCACAACGGCATGTACCGCTTCCATACGTCGCCCGCCAGCCGCCTCGACGTGAAGATGAAGTTTCCCTGGTATGCACGCGTCCGCGACGCCGGCTTCACCGTCACCTTTGACAAACGCCCGCGCGGCGTTCCGCAATGGACCGATGCGCAGGTCGAAATCATCGACGGAAAAGGCGGGAGAACGCGCCTGCCGGATATCGTGATTCGCTGGCCGTAGCATTACACCGACGGCTTCAGCATCCCGTGACGCAGGATCCGCGAGATCTCGCTGATCGCATCCTCGGTTCCCATGCCGAAGTGGTCTTTGACGCCGAAGAGGATCTCGACGGAGAAGTAGTTCATGAAAATCCGCGTGGCCAGCATGACGGCGGAGATGGGGGAGAGGCCGTTGGCGAGTTTGGACTGCAGTTCCTCTTCCATGCCGTGTTTTTTGAAAAACGCATCGAAGCGGACGGCCATGTCCTCGTAGAACTGGCGGACGTGAGCGCCTTCGAACTCGACGACGTCGACGTAGATGAGCGCGACGTACTCGCGGTACTCGAGGACCATGTCGCGTGCAGCCATGCCGAGGTTTTCGAGGTTTTCGGGGAACGTGCCTTCGGAGAGAGCGCGGTTGAACGGAAACTGCGGCTGCGACATCAGGAGAAAGTAGCGGTCCAGCAGCGAGCGAAAGATCGTCTCCTTGTCGGGGAAGTGATGGTAGACGTTGCCTTTCGAGAGGCCGGCGTCGGCGGCGATGTCCTGCACGCTCGTCGAGCCGTAGCCGCGGTGAGAGAAGAGCTTCAGCGCGCTTTCGAGAATCAGCTGGCGAGACTTTTCGGAGCGTTCCTCTTGCGTCGATGCTTTCAGGCGAGTTGCTTTCGTAACTCCTCCTTCAAGACTTTTCCGTACGGCGTGCGCGGCAGCGCGTCGACGAAGATGAACTTGCGAGGGATCTTGTAGCGCGTCAGGCGGCTGCCGAGAAATTCAACGAAATCTGCGTCGGCGACATCTTGCGCGACGACGAACGCGACTCCAACTTCGCCCCACGTCTCATCCGCGATTGCGATGACCGCTGCGTCGGAGACGTTGGGATGTTGCAGCAACTCCGCCTCGACCTCGGCGGGATAGACGTTGACGCCGCCGCTGATGAACATCTCTTTGCGGCGCCCAGCGATGAAAAAATATCCGTCCGCATCGATTCGCGCGACGTCGCCGGTTCGAAACCAGCCGTCGACATACGCCTCAGCCGTCGCCGTGGGATTGTTCCAGTAGCCGCTGCTCACGTGGGGCCCGCGAATCCACATCTCGCCGGTATCGGCGTCGTTGCCCGCGTCATCAACGAGGCGCACCTCGGTAAACATCATCGGCCGGCCGATCGAGCCGGGCTTGTTGCGCGCATCCTCGATCGTCATCGTGAAGCAGTTCACTCCTACCTCGGTCAGACCGTAACCTTGTTTGAGAGTAACACCGCGCTGCGCGTACGCATCGATCAGATACGCGGGCAGCGGCGCCCCTCCGCTGATGAACCATCGCACGTGGCGGAGATCGACGGTGGCAAATTGCGGAGCGTCCAACAGCATCTTCCAGATCGTCGGCACGCCCAGCACAATCGTGCAGCGTTCGCGTTCGATCGTCTCCCACACCTCGGCGACGTCGAAGCCGCGGTGAAGGACGATCGTGCCGCCGAGGAGGAAGAGCGGGATGAGGAAGACCGCGACGCCGCCCGCGTGATAGAGCGGAGTAAAAATCGGCGCGATGTCGTCCTCACGCAGTCCCCAGTTGATCGCGGTGTTGTACCCATTCGCGAAAAGCTGGCGATGCGGAATCATCACGCCCTTCGGTTTGCCGGTCGTGCCGCTAGTGTAGAGCAGGCAGGCGATTGATTCGGGATCGATGACGCGGTGGGGAAGTGGACGCGTCGTTGGAACGATGTTCAGTTTGGTGAGCGTCACGTCGGTCACGTCCGGAGCGCTGCCATCGTGAAACAGCATCTTCATCCCGCAGTCGGCGGCGATGATCGACAACTCGTGAGCCGTGGCTCGCGTCGAGAGCGGCACGACGATCACGTCAGCCTTTAACGCGCCGAAGAAGAATGCGATGAAGTCGATGCTGTTCTGCGCGAGGAGACCGACCCGGTCTCCCGATTGGAAACCGACACCGAAAAGGATGGCCGCGGCGCCATTCGCGCGATCGTTGAGCTGCGCGTACGTCAGCCGCTCGCCCGTTTCGACGGAGATGAGTGCGACGCGATCGGGTGTGATGCGCGCGCGTTCGGCTAGGAGGTCGCCTGCAAACATGCGATGAATCGCTCCGGCTGCTGCGCGTGCGGAATGTGCGCCGCGTCGTCGATGATGCAGAGTCTCGCGCCGGCGATTCCGGCGTGCAGTTGCTCGATGTACGCGCGGGTGACAACTCCATCGTTGACGCCCCAGATCACCGTCGTTGGAACGCGGATGCCGGCGAGCCGGTCGTCGATGAAGTACGACATCATCCCGCCGGCGATGAGCCGAAGCATCGGGGAGTCGCTGCTGCGCGTGATGAGCGCATCGATCGCCCAATCCGGAAATTGCGCGTTCGGGCCGTGCACCGCCCGAAGGATCGGAACTGCTTCGTCGCGGGTGGATGCGACCAGCGATACACCCAACGGGATCGCCAGGCCGCCGCCCGATTCGAGGAAGAGATCAGCAACTCGCGAGGGATAGGCGAGCGTGTAGAGAATGCTGATCCACGCGCCCATCGAGTTGCCCACGAGAGTCACGCGCGAAACGCCTTCGGCGTCGAGCACGGCTCCAAGGCGATCGACGAGATGTTGCATGTCGAGCGGGCCCGTTTTCGGCTCGCTATCACCGTGTCCGGGGAGGTCGGGAATGATGAGCCGGTGGGTTTCCATGAGTGCAGGAGCGACCAGCGACCACGTTCCGGCGTGATCGTTAACTCCGTGAATCAGGGCCAGCGTCTTATCGCCGTCACCGCCGATCCAGTAGACGGTGCCGTCGAGCGATTTTCGCGTCAGGCCGGCCTCGGCCAGCATCGATCGCGTTTGGGCGATGAAGTCGGCGTGCGAGGTGATTTCAGCCAAAGAGTCGTCTTTCATTCAGCGGCATCCGCAACGCGGTGGCGGCCTGGTTGTAGCCGACTCCGGAGCCGACCAGCACCACGAGATGCCCGGGCTTGATCCTGCCGGTGCGGATGGCGTCGTCGAGCGCCATCGGAATACAGGCCGAGCCGGTGTAGCCGGCGTGTTCCATGATCGTGTGGGTCTTTTCCATCGGCAGACCGAGGTCCTGCATCACGATCTCGATGGTCGGCTTGCGGACTTGCGTGAAGATGATCACGTCGATGTCCGTCAGCGCGAAGCCGCCGTTTTCGGCGAGACGGCGGACCAGTTTCGGCCAACCGGCGTCGTTGATCTCGGGCGGATAGCGCTCGACCATGCGCACCGAGGTGCGGCCGGCCTGCACCGATTCCGCGGTGGCCGGTTCGACCGTGCCGCCCGACTCGATCAGCCAGTTGCGATGGTACGAACCGTCGGCGGCGAAAGCAGAGGCGATGAATCCCGGCGCATCGCTGCGTTCGAGGATCGCCGCGCCCGCGCCGTCGCCGTAGAAAAAGATGAACGGATCGTCGTCGCGCGCGAGCTTGCGCATCTGGTAGACGGCGGCGACAAGAACGGTTCGCAGCGAAGGATTGCTGGTCATCAATCCCGCTGCCGCGGAAAGCGCGGTGGGGAACGAAGCGCAGGCGCAGCCGACGTCGAACGTGCCGGCGTTGATCGCGCCGAGCTTCGATTGCAGGATGACCGACGTTGCGGGGGTGATGTAGTCGGGAGAGTCGGTGCCGAGAATGATCAGGTCGAGATCTTCGGGCGACTTGCCGGCGCGCGTGAGGGCTTGCTGCGCCGCCTGCAGCGCGAGGTCCGAGGCCGCCCAACCGTCCGGCGCCTGCCAGCGTTTGAGAATGCCGCTGGCCTTCTCCATCTTGTTGACGAACTCCGGCGCCGTCTCCGCGAGTCGCGCGCGCAGGTCGTCGTTCGTGACTTCGATTTCGGGGAGGTAGCTCCCGGTGCTGACGATGTTCGCGTACGCCGGCACGCTCATGTCCCCAGCACCAGTCCTCCGTCGACGGACAAGACCGTACCGCTGATGAAGCGGGCTGCGTCGGACGCGAGCCAGACGTACGCGTTGGCGACGTCCGCCGGATCGCCCATCTTCGCCAGCGGCGTGTGCGCGGACATCGAGTCGAGCACTTTCTGCGGCATGGCTTTCACCATCTCCGTGGCGATGAATCCCGGCGCGACGGCATTCACGCGAATGCCGAATCGCCCCAACTCGCGCGCCCACGTCTGCGTGAAACTGATCACGCCCGCTTTCGTGGCCGCGTAGTTCGTCTGCCCGAAGTTGCCGTAGAGACCGACGATCGACGATGCGTTGAGAATGACGCCCGACGATTGCCGGATCATCTGCGGGACGACCGCGCGCGTGCAGAGAAAAACGCCTCGGAGGTTGACGTTGACGACGGCGTCGAAGGTAGCGTCGTCCATGATCGAAAGGACGTTGCCGTCCTTCCACTTCACGAGCTGCGCGTCGCGGACGATGCCGGCGTTGTTGACCAGGACGTCGATGCGTCCGTGCTCCGCGATGACCGCCGCGGTGGCCGCTTCGATCGAGTCTTTGCTGGTGACATCGACCTTCGGCTCCGCGGTCACGTCCCAGACGACGACTTTGGCCCCCTCGGCGCGGAACGCTTCGGCGGTAGCTTGTCCGATGCCGGCGCCGCCGCCGGTGATGACGACGATCTTGTCCTTTAGATTGAGGTTCATAAGTGGGATCGTACGATCAATGAGAGCAAGCCGATCTGCAACTTGCCGACTGGTCGGTTTGTTTTGTGTGTCAATGTAAGCGGACCGGCATTCGTTGTCAAACGCTCTCGCTACTCGGTCAACCGGAACCGCCCATCACCGCTTCTTCGGCTTTCCCTTCGCGAAGGGTTTCTTGAATTTGTCGAACGGCGTGGCGGGACGGTCGGGCTTCGCGCTCTTATCGAATGGCTTCTTGCGGTCGTACGGCTTCGCTGTTTTCTCGTACGGCGTCTTGCTGCGGTCGTATGGTTTCTTCTCGCGATCGAAAGGCTTCTTGTCGCGATCGAAGGGTTTCGCGGTTCGAGGAGCCTCATCACGCCGGAAACGCGCGCCCGGCGCTCCGCCGAACTTGGGACGATCGGAACTCGTCTCGGCGCCTGCGACTTTCAAGCCCACCGGCCGGCCGCGGAACTTCGCGCCGCCGAGTTTGGCGATGACATCGTCGCGAAGACGCAGCGGGATCGAGACGTAGGTGATCTCGTCGCGAATGTCGATCGGACCAATCTCACGTCCGGAGATGCCGGCTTCGTTCGCGATGGATCCGACGACGTCGGCGGGACGGATGCCATCCTTTTTGCCGACCGCCATCGACAGGCGGACTTTCGGTTCGCCGTCATCGCGGTCAGGCGCCGCCTCGCGGCGCGGCGGAGGCGCTGCTTCAACGGCCGGCGCTGCTACCGCGCGCGCACCGTGCGCGAGCCGCGCCGCCGCTGCCGCGACTTCGGCCATGTCGGACGGACCTTCGTCGGCGAGTTCCGTGACGACCTGCACGTACAGATCGAGATCGCCGTTCTGCAGTTCTTTGCGCAGCGTCTCCTTGAAGACGGCGATGCGGCGCACGGCCACGTCGGCGCGCGACGGCATCTTCATCGGTTTGATCTGCGTGCCGGTGAAGCGCTCGATCTCGCGCATCATCCGGCGCTCGCGCGGCGTGATGAAAAGCGTAGCCACACCGCTGCGGCCCGCGCGTCCGGTCCGGCCGATACGGTGCACGTACGCCTCGACGTCATTCGGAATGTCGTAGTTGACGACGTGCGTGATCTGCTCCACGTCCAGACCGCGCGCGGCGACGTCGGTGGCGACGACGATGTCGATCTTGCCCGCGCGTAGTTTGCGAATCACCGTCTCGCGCTCGGCCTGTTTCATGTCGCCGTGCATCGGCTCGGCTGCGAATCCGCGTCCGCCGAGTTTCTCCGCCAGCTCGGCCGCGCCATTCTTCGTGCGTCGGAAGATCAGCACCGCATCGGCTTCCTCCAACTCCAGCATCTGCGTCAGCACTTCGAGCTTCTGCCCCTCTGCCACATTGAGGAAACGCTGCTCGATGTCGCGCGCGGAGATGCCGTGATGCTCGATCTCGACGCGCGCCGGATTGACGAGATGCCGTTGCGCGATGCGCGCGATCGGGTCGGGCATCGTGGCGGAAAAGAGCGCGACCTGCCGTGGCGTCGGAACGAGCGAGAGCATGCGCTCCACTTCGTCGATGAAGCCCATCTTCAGCATCTCATCGGCTTCGTCGAGCACCACCATGCGCACTTTGGCCAGATCGAGCGTGCCGCGGTCGAGGTGATCGATGAGCCGCCCGGGCGTGCCGACGACGACGTGCGCGCCGCGCTGCAAATGTTTCATCTGCCCGAAGATCGGGGCGCCGCCGTAGACCGGAAGGACCGCCACGCCGTCGAGTTTCTTCGCGTACGAATGCATGGCGTCGGAAACCTGCATGGCCAGTTCGCGCGTCGGCGTCAGCACGAGAGCCTGCGTGGCCTTGCTCTTCAAGTCGAGTTGCTGGAGGAGCGGCAACGCGAACGCGGCGGTCTTGCCCGTGCCGGTCTGCGCCTGCCCGATGAGATCGCGTCCGGCCAGGAGCGCGGGAATCGTGCGCGCCTGAATCGGCGTGGGAGCCTCGTAGCCGAGTTGCGCGAGCGTTTCGAGGAGCGGAGCGGAAAGGCCGAGGGATGCGAAGGTGGCGTCGTCAGGCATGGAGGGGGACTGTATCAAACGGCTTCTCATCAGCCGCGGAGCGGCGAAATCTACGTAGCCCAAAGCGTGAGCTTTGGGAGTAGGGACGAGTGGGATCACAAGCCGCGGAGCGCCGGCATTTCGAATCGCGCAACATCCGAGATGTCGCCGCATCCGCGGCTCGATGACCTCGCATCTCTTTTCCCAACGCTCACGCGTTGGGCTACGTAGATTTCGCCGCTCCGCGGCTGGCTCATTGCGCCGGCGTCACCGCCTCCGGCTCCTTCACGAACTCCTTGTAGTTTTTCCAGCGCATGAGGATTTGATCGACGTACGCGACCGGCTCGGTGCCACGCGCGAAGCCGTGTTTGACGACCGGATCGTTGTAGACGCTGCGCTTCGATTTGCGGATCAGCCAGTAGCTCACGTCGAGCCACGAGTGCGGATCGTCGCCGTTCTTCGCCGCGAGGCGCACCGCATCCTGCACGTGGCCGGTGCCGACGTTGTACGAGGCGAGGATGAACTTGATCCGCTCGCTGTCGGACTTGATCTCCTGCCACTGCGCGTCGATCGTCCAGAGATAGCGGCAGGCCGCTTCGACGCTCTGCTTCGGATCGGCGGCATTGGCGTGAAGTTGTCGCGCGGTCTTCGGCATGATCTGCATCAGCCCGGCTGCGCCGGCCCACGATCGGGCGTTCGGATTGAATCGCGACTCCTGAAATGCCTGCGCGGCTACGAGGCGCCAATCCCAACCCGGAATGCGTGCGTACTCGCGGAACCAGTCGTCATACGGTGATAGCGTGCCGGTCTCCGTCGTCAGAAACGGACTGTTGGTGCGCGCCGTGTACCCGCGTCGATCGAGGAAGTACTTGCGATACAGGACCGGCAGCAATCCCGCCTTGCGCTTCTTCGCCAGCCACTGATTGAGCGCGGCGAGGAGCTGCGGGGAATTGCGGCGGACAGCCCAGACCACCGGCTGCGGCGGACCGATTTCCGGCTTGACGATGAGGTTCGTGTACTCGCCGCTCTTCAGCGCGGCGACATTTTCCGCGGCGACGGTGAAGGCGATCTGTCCCTCCGCCAGCTTCTGAATGAGACGGTCGCTCGACTCGTCGACCTCGACGACGTCGATGTCCTGCGTCAACTCTTCATTCAGCTCGACGAGCCGGTCGCGGTACGGCGAGGTGCGCGGAATCTGCACCCGCTGCCCGGAGAGATCCTGCGGGGTCGAGACGAGCCTCGCGCGCACTTCGATCGTCGATGGTGTCGTCGCCTTTTCTTCGCGCGCCAGGTCTTTCGCGACCGTCGGCGTCGCAGTGCCGCCCGACGGCGAACGCTGCACGACCACCGGCGCGGTTTCGTAGAGCGAATCGGTGACTGCAACAGCTACCGGCGATGTCGCTGACGGAATCGACAATTGCGCCGCGACGACATCGCCATCGCCGCGGTTGAGGTGATCGAACAATTCGCTGCTGTTGCGGACGACGACCGGCTCGAGCCGCAACTTCGAATCGCGCGCGAACATCGTCAGCAGCTCGTATTCGTACCCGAGCGTTTCGCCGCGATACAAAAAGTACCCGGTGGAGTTGAACGTGAAAAGGACGCGCAGCGTGCCGCTGGTGGTTATCTCCGCCAAATCACGCGCGACCGGCACCACGTCCGGCGCCTTCGCCGGCGCGGCCTCGACGGGCTTCGGCAGTTGCGGCGTGACGACTCGCGGCGGAGGAGCCGCCGCACGTACCGGCGCAGGCTCGTGGCGTGCGCACGCCGCGAGCAGAATCAGAACGACGATGCGGCGCGCAAGCACGACGGCGATGCAAAAATGCATTTCGCGCGCCGTGCGGCTAATCCTCGTCAAGCGCGTTCTTCACATCACTAAGAGTGATCGGTAGCGCCTCGGATGAAACATCAAACGTCGGAAATCTCGGCAGGTCTTCGGAGCGCTCCCTCACGAACAGATCCACCACGATCTCCGGGTACCGATGTCCGAGTTGTTCCCCGGTGAAGGTCGCTTCGTACGTCATGCCGAGGCGGGCGGCGACGCGTTTGGAGGGAGCGTTTTCGGGATCGATGATCGCGACGACGCGCGGGCGGTTCAGCGTTTCGAGGACGTAGCGCATGCAGGCGGCGCCGGCTTCGGCGGCGAAACCCCGGCCCCAGGTTTCGCGGGCCAGGATCCAGCCGATTTCGAGATCAGTCGTTGAGCCGAGCGGTTGGGTGCCGGAGATACCAGCGACGCGGTTGGTCGATTTCTCGACCAGCGCGCCCATGCACATGCCGTGTTCGGCGATCTGACGGGCCTGGCGCTCGAACCACTGATCGACTTCCGCCTCGGTGTACGGCTTGCCGCCGTGCACGTACTGCGTCACCTCGGGATGCGACATCAAAGACGTGAAAGCCGGACGGTCGTCCGGCTGCCACGGTCGAATAACGAGACGTTCGGTCTCGATGAGGAACATGAAGCGCGTTACTTCTTGTCTTTCTTCGGCTTCTTGGTCTCTTTTTTTCGGGCGTTGTTTCCTTTGGCCATGACGTCCTCCTCAGGTTTTTTGTGACGCGCAATGGTAACGCAGAGCAGGAACGGATCATGAAATCTGATCGCGCATGCGCAAGACGATTCCGATTCTCCTTCTGTTGATTGCGTACGGTTGCGGCGAGACTGCGAAGCTGCCTGTGTCGGCGGTAACGGGTCCAAATCCGACGCTGGTCGAACCGAAGCCGCAGCTCATCCCAACGTTCCAGATCGCGCCGGCGAAAGGATGGCCGCAGGGGACGACGCCGATTGCGGCGACAGGATTTTCGGTCAACGCGCTCGCGACGGGACTCGATCATCCGCGCTGGCTCTACGTCCTTCCGAACGGCGACGTCCTCGTCGCCGAGACGAACGCGCCGGAACGTCCCGACGACCGCAAAGGACTGAAGGGATGGATCATGAAGAAGATGATGAAAAAGACGGGCGGTGCGGTGCCGAGTGCGAATCGCATCACGCTGCTCCGCGATGCGGATGGCGACGGTGTCGCCGAAATGCGCAGCGTCTTTCTGCATGGATTGACGTCGCCCTTCGGCATGGCGTTGGTCGGCAACGACTTCTACGTCGCCGATACCGACGCGCTGCTGCGCTATCCGTATGCCGAGGGGGAAACGTCAATCGGCGCGGCAGCCGTGAAAGTGGCCGACCTGCCCGCGGGAACGATCAATCATCACTGGACCAAGAACGTCATCGCCAGCCGCGATGGCGCCAAGCTTTACGTCTCGATCGGCTCGAACAGCAATGCCGCGGAGACTGGGCTCGACAAAGAGGTTAATCGCGCGGAGATCATCGAGATCGATCGCGCTACTGGTCACTCGCGCATCTTCGCGTCCGGACTCCGCAATCCTGTCGGCATGTCGTGGCAGCCGCAGAGCGGCGCGCTCTGGACCTCGGTCAACGAGCGCGACGAAATCGGCAGCGATCTCGTTCCCGACTACATGACATCGGTCAAAGACGGCGCATTCTACGGCTGGCCGTTCAGCTACTACGGTCAACATGTTGACGAGCGCGTGAAACCGCAGCGTCCCGATCTCGTCGCTTCCGCCACCGTCCCCGACTACGCCCTCGGCGCGCATACCGCGTCACTCGGGCTCACGTTTTACGACGGCAACCTCTTTCCGGCGCGCTACTCCGGCGGCGCGTTCGTCGGCCAGCACGGCTCGTGGAACCGCAAACCGCTCAGCGGCTACAAAGTGATCTTCGTGCCGTTCGCGAATGGGCGTCCGAACGGAACGCCTGAGGATGTGTTGACGGGGTTCGTCGACGAGAAGGGCGACGCGCACGGACGGCCGGTCGGAGTCGCGGTCGACAAATCGGGCGCGCTGCTGGTCGCGGACGACGTCGGCAACACGATCTGGCGCGTGACGCCGAAGTAGCGAAGAACGTAGCGCCGACGGCTCGTCGGCTGGACCGCCGGCGGCTCGCCGGCAAGGTATTTCGGTAAGCGCCGCCGAGCCGGCGGCGGTCCAGCCGGCCAGCGGCCGACGCTACGTCCGGATCGCGATCAGTCGCCTTCTTTCACCGACACCGGGCCGTTGTGCGTGGTCAGCGTGACCACGCGCGCACCGGAGCCGAGGTCGATGCGGCGGGGCCAGCGGGGGCCGTAGTCGTCATCGTCATCACCGCTTTCGGCATACGCTTTTTTCGCGGAGCGGCAGGCGGCGCCGCGACAGCTCACCGGCGAATTGCCGTCGGTTTCGACATGGACGCCGGAGCCGTAGCTCGCTGGCACTTTCAGGGAGAGCGGTCCGTTTTCCGTCGAGGCGTCGAGGTTGCCGGATGTCCACGAGGAGCCCGCCAGCTTGACGGAGATCGGACCGTTGGTCGCGCGCAGCGTCACCTTGCCCGAGTTGCCTGCGAAGGAGATCGGCCCGTTCTGCGTGTGGATGTCGAGTGTTCCCGACGAATCCTTCACGCCGATGGGGCCATTGAGCGCATGCGCCGTGACCGAGCCGTCGACGCCGTCGATGGAGATCGGACCGTTGCTGGCGTCGAGATCGAGCGTGCCATTGCGCGGCGCGAACACGAGGAAGTAGACGATGGAGCGCGAGTCGTTGTCGGCGCGATCGGCGCTCACCTCGTTGCCGCTGACGTTGACGCGGATGTCGTTCACGCTGCCGAGCGCCGAGGCCTTGCAGGCTTTGACGCCGAAGGCGGAGGCCGTGCTGCCGATGACGCGGATACCGCCGTTGTGATCGCTGCGCACTTTCAGCGAACGCATGCTGCTGACCGGCACGTTTTCCTCGATGACCGGCACCGTCCGGTCGTTGTAACGGACGCGGAGCGCGCTGCAGTCGCGCACGTCCTCCCAGTCGTCGATCGAGACCGAAAGTCCGTGATTCGAATAGTCGCTGTGTCCGTGGTAATCCGAGACGGCAGCGAGGGGAAGGGCGAGGGCGATGAGGGCGGGTACGAGGGCAAGTCGTCGCATGGTGTTTCCTCCGTTTCGAGGTTGGACGCCGAGGTTGGGGGAAGGTTAGCCGAGGACACCTTAGAATCGCGCCACAGTGTCCGGCTTCTTCAAACGCGCGGCGCGGCGGTTGCCGTGGCTTGGCGGTCTGCATCGATACATCGTCGCGCTCGAGGCGGAGCGTGATCAATTGCGGGCAGACCTGGCGCATTGGAAGACGTGGATGTCGCCGGGGCATTTCTACTCGCCCATTCCGTCGATCGATGACGTTCGATCGCGTGAGGCGGAGTTGTTCGGACCTCCGCCGCCGTCGCTGCCTGGGATCGATTTACGCGAGGATGCGCAGATCGCGCTGGTGAAAGAGCTGGCGCGGTTCTACGGCGAGCTGCCGTTTCCGCGGGCGCAATCGCCGGAGTCGCGCTACTGGTTCGAGAACTGGGCCTACTCCTACGCCGACGCCATCTTTCTCTACTCGATGCTGCGTCATTTGCGTCCGAGGCGCGTGATCGAGGTCGGATCGGGATTTTCGTCCGCGGCCATGCTCGATACCGCGGATCGATGGCTGCCGGAGACGTCGTTCACGTTCATCGATCCTGATACATCGACGCTCGATGCGCTGCTGCGTCCGGCCGATCGCGAGCGCGTGACTATCCTCCGAGCGAAACTGCAGGACGTCCCGCTGACGACGTTCGACGTGCTCGAAGCCGGCGACATTCTCTTCATCGACTCCACGCACGTTTCGAAAACCGGCAGCGACGTCAACCGCATCCTCTTCGACATCCTCCCGCGCCTAGCGGCCGGCGTTCACATCCACTTCCACGACGTCTTCTACCCGTTCGAATACCCGAAGGAGTGGGTCTACGAAGGACGCGCGTGGAACGAGGACTACATCCTGCGCGCCTTCCTCGAGTTCAACGACGCGTTTGACATCGTTCTGTTCGGAACGTGGCTGGCGCGATTTCATCGCGACCTGCTTGCCGAGCTGATGGCGCTGACGCTGGAGAATCCGGGCGGCAGTCTGTGGTTGACGAGGCGTTCGTGACGCCGCACCGCGCCTGGATCGGAATCGCGATCATCGTAGTGTTGTCGCTCGGGCGCGTGGCAGCGACGCATCGCGTGTTCGCGCAGACCAGCGACGAAAATATTCATCTCATCGCCGGTTACGACATTCTCAAACATCACTCATGGACGACGGACCTGCATCATCCGCCGCTGGCGCGCTTTTTTTTCGCGCTGCCGTTCGTGAATGCGCCGGAGCCAGCGGGAGCGAACCGCAGCATCCGCGGCAACGAGCTTCTGTTCGACGGCCGCTACACCAGCAACCTCGCGCGCATGCGCATCGGCAATCTTCTCTTCCTTGCCCTCGGCATCATCTTCGTGGCGCGTTGGGCGATCCATCTCTTCTCGCCGGCGGCGGGACTGCTTTCCGCCGCGCTCTTCGCCATGCTGCCGCCGGTGCTCGCGCACGGCGGCTTGGCAACGACCGACATGGCGGTCGCGGCGATGATGCCGTTCGCGCTCGATGAGCTGACGCGGCTCGCCGAAAACCCGTCGTGGCGGCGCGCCGCGATGACCGGCGTCGCCATCGCTGCGGGCGTGCTGTCGAAGTATTCGTTCGTAGCCTTTTTCCCCGCGGCGGCGGTCGTGCTACTCGTGGTGATCTGGATCCGCGACCGAAGGAACGCGCCGCAGACTCGCGAGAAGTTCCTCATCTGCGGCGTCGTTGCGCTGATGATCGCCGCAGCGCTGGTCTGGGCAGGATTCGGATTCAGCTTCGAGCCGCTGATCCGCGGACTCGCCGAGGTTCGCAATCACAACGCGATGGGCCACCGTAATTTTCTGTTCGGGCAAATGAGCTGGGACGGCTGGTGGTACTACTTCCCGGTCGCGCTCTTTTTCAAAACGCCGATCCCGTTCTTGCTGCTGGCCCTGACCGGATGCGCGCTGCTTGCCCGTCGCCGCCCCGAGGTCCCGCTCATCGCCGCGGCCATCCTCGGCGTATCGATGACGAGCGAGATCAACATTGGCATCCGCCACATCCTGCCGATTTACGCACCGCTCGCGATCGCCGCCGCGGCGGCAATCCTCGCGCTGCCGCGTTTTCGCATCGCCTCGGCGATCCTCGTGCTCTGGCTCTTCGTCAGCGGCGTGGCCGCGGATCCCGACTATCTGCCGTGGTTCAACGAATTCGCGCCGCATCCCGAGAAGCTGCTCAACGACAGCAATCTCGATTGGGGCCAGGACGTCCTGCGCCTCGTGCGCTACACGCGCGACCAACGCATCGCGCAACTCTCGCTGCTCGTCATCACTTCGGCTGACATCGACCGCCTCGGATTTCCACCGCACACGATGATCAAGTACGGCGACAACGTTCACGGCTGGTTCGCCACGAGCGAGATGGCGGTCGCGCTCCAGGAGACGCACAGCCCGCGAGTGAAGAAGTGGCTCGACGGCATGATCGACGGCAAGCCGTACACGCGCATCGGCAAATCGATCCGCGTCTACCATTTCGATTGACGCCTGTAACCTTCGCGCCGTTCCGACGTTCAAGCTTGCATCATGCTGAACGTCATCGCCGCGCTCCTGCTCACGTTCACTTCGATCGACGTCCGCGACCCGGTCGTGCACGGCGTCATGGCCGACCTGCTGCACCACGCCCGTTTCGGCATGTCCAACACGGAAGAAGCGGCCTTCCTAATCCGCAACTCCGCCGGCGCGACGTTCTTTCTCCACTGGCGCAGCGACGGAGAGTTGAACCAGGCAACGTGGAACGGTCCTATCCCCACCGGCACCGTGGCCATTTTGCACACGCATCCGATCTACCTCCCGCTCCCGTCGAATCGCGATATCCGCGTGGCCCGCGAGGCTGCGATTCCGGTCTACGTCATCACACGCAACCGCATCGAGCGGACCGACGGCGACAAGCCGGTAGTAGTCGTCGCCGGCGATTGGAGCGGACTGCGACCCGACTAGATAGCGGTTGACATATTGATGCCTGCTATGTATGCTTTGATGCGCGTGAGAACAACCGTACGGCTTGATCCGCATCTTCTGGCAGAGGCCAAGCGTGTCGCAGCGTCGAGAGGAAAAACGCTGACATCGGTCATCGACGACGCACTGCGCGAGTCCCTCGGGCGGCGGCGTACACCGCATGCCGTTTCAAAGAGAAAACTCCCCACTTTCCGAGGTCAAGGTCTGCAGCCCGGCGTCAATCTCGACGATAGCGCGGCCTTGCTGGAGCTGATGGAGGGCGACCGTGATTCTGACCGACGTCAACGTGCTGATTTACGCTCACCGCGAAGACGCCGCTGATCATCGCCGCTTTCGCGACTGGATGGAAAAGGTCGTCGCCGGTCCGGAGGCATTCGGAGTCAGTGACTTGGTTCTGAGCGGATTCCTGAGGGTCGTCTCGCACCCGAAGATCTTTAACCCGCCGACACCCCTTCCGCGCGCGCTCGAGTTTTGCGAATTCCTGCGTGATCAACCGAACGCCGTCCTGATCACTCCCGGTGAGCGGCACTGGCAGATCTTCACTGACTTTTGTACAAAGGCTCACGCGCGCGGCGACCTCGTTGCGGATGCGTTTCTGGCCGCGCTGGCAGTCGAATCGGGCTGCGAGTGGATAACGACCGACCGTGACTACAGCCGCTTCCCCGGCCTCCGCTGGCGGCATCCGTTCTGAGCCCCTCGCAACCTCATCTCTAAACTATGGCTTCTTGCGCGATTTGATATAGACGATCGAATTCAATCCAACCTAGAGCGGTCGGAGTCCGAATGACGAACCTCGAAGCGGACGGAGTAACAGCGCCGGCACGGCCGCGAGCGAGTTGATGATCTCCTCGGTCATCCCGCTGAAGTACTCGGCATCCGCGGTCGGGCTCATGTTGCGGAACGGGAGACGGCGATTGACAACTCATCTGCACGGATTGCGGAATCGCTCGGCTTCGGTGTCTGGCGCGTGATCTCCTGCGGCCCGGTCGCCGTCGTCCGCGCCGCGAGCCGCAGCGCGAAGGCGAGATCGCACGCGGACCGGAATCGCTCGTCGCGATTCTTCTCCAGGCAATGCTGCAGGATCTCTTCGACTTCCGCCGGCAACCTGCCGCTTTCGCTTTGCGGTTTGGCGCTGTCGCGCAGCACGGCCACGATCGTCTCCGCGGTCGTGGGCCGAAGAAACGCGGGGCGGCCGGTGAGCATCTCGAACAGAACGGCGCCGAACGCGAAGATGTCGGAGCGATGATCGGCGGTCTCGCCGCGCGCCTGTTCCGGGGAAAGGTACGCGACGGTTCCGATGATCATGCCGGGCGATGTTCGCGCCACGGTGTTTATCTGACCGATGTTGCTTCCGTCATCGAGGCGCGCCAGGCCGAAGTCGAGAATCTTCACACGGCATCGCGCGTGACGAAGATGTTCTCCGGCTTCAGATCGCGATGCGTGATGCCGCGTTCGTGCGCGGCCGCGAGTCCCTGCGCGATCTGATGCGCCCAGTCGAGCGCGCGGCTGACGTCCAACTCGCTCTGATCGAGCCGCTCGCGCAGCGTCGCGCCTTCCAGCAACTCCATGACCGCGTACAACGTGCCGCTCTCGGTTCCGAAATCGTGAATGGCCAGAATGTTCGGATGCGAGAGCGACGCGACCGCGCGCGCCTCGCGCTCGAAGCGCGGCAGCGCATCGTCGCTGTGCGCGTTGCCGAGGAGGACCTTGACCGCGACGTCGCGCCGAAGACGCCGATCGCGCGCCCGCCAAACTTCGCCCATCCCGTCCGCACCGATCCGCGCAACGATTTCGTACGGCCCGAGCTGCGTCCCGACGCCCATTCGAAGATGGTATCCGCAGATTACGCAGCAATGGCTTAGCGTAAGCGCGAAAATGGAGCGCTGGCGAGGACGCCAGCGCTCCGGCTGTCCGACCGCCTAAGTTAGGCCATTGAGATTACGCAGATGGATTAGTGCAAGACGGTTCGGCGCCGCGGCGAGACGACGGTGATCGTGATGGTGTTGCTGTCGGCGACGCCGCAGGCGTTGGTGACGTGCGCGCGGAACTGCGTGGTCTGCGTGACGGGGGTGGTCAGCGTCGGGCCGAAAGCGATCGGATTTCCGTTTGCGAACCACGATACCGACGTGTTTGTGCCGAGAACGTTGATGGTCAGCGAAACGATCGACCCGGCGAGGATCGTCTGTTCCTTCAACGTGTTCAGAATCTGCGGCGGTGCGCACACAGCCACCGCGACGACGGCCGTGTTGCTGTTCGCGGCGGGACCGCATGCGCCGGTGACGCGAACCCAGTACGCAGTCGTTGTCGCCGGAGCGACGACGATCGTCGCGGTCGTCCCGCCGTTGACCGGCGTCGAGGGATCACCGCTCAAACCGGCGAACCATTGATACGACAGCGGTGCCGTGCCGGTGGCGGCGACCGACAGCTGCGCCGAGTTGCCGCCGTTGATGGACGTGCCGGCCGGTTGCACGGTGATCGATGGCGGCGTACAGGCCGGCGCGGTTCCGTAGACGGCGTTGAGCGCGGCGTTGTCCCAGGCCTGGAGCTGGCCATTGAGGCCCGAGGCGAGGATGTGATTCATGATCGCGGAACTGCTGCAGTCGAGAGTCGGATCACCGCTGCACGACGCAGTCAGGTTGCGGTTTTGATCGGAGTGGCGAAAGCCGAGCGTGTGGCCGACCTCGTGGACGATCGCGCTCTTGAACGTCTCCTGCGGAAAATTCGAGCAGGCGCCGAGTCCCTGATTGAAGCTCACGTCCGCTTCGAGAGTGGTGGCGAACGTCTCGCCGTGAAAGACGTGCGTTCCCGCGCCGAAGCTCGCGTGTGTCATGCCGGCGACGCCGAGCGCGCCTCCCATCGAACAGTTGAACGGCTGCAGCCCGGCCGAGGTCAGGTCCTTCTCGAAGACGATGTTGTTCGTGCCGTCCGTGGCCTCGAGAAATCCGTTCGGATTCGCGTTCGCGCTGGAGAGGACGTAGTTGGTTCCGCCGGCGTTCCAGGTGCTGAAGGCCGCGCTGATTTCCGCCGCGCCGTTGCCGAGCGGACCAGTCTCGGAGTTCCCGCGATTCCAGTTCACGGCGCTCGGAAAAACGTTCCAGCGTGTGCCGAGGCCGGAGTTGTAGGTGAGCATGTACGAGGTGGCGGTGAAAGATGCTGTTGCGATCGGATGTAGCGATCCCGCTTTCACCATCAGCGGCATCTTCATCACGACGTAATCCTCCGACACAACGTCGCCGCGGACGACGCCGCGAACGTAGTTGAGGAATCGCTCCGCCGACCGCGGTTGCTCGACATGCACCAAGCCGCCGGCGTCCCACCCTTCGATATCCGCGTCGTTGCGTAGAGCCAGCTCGCGCCCGATCGCGTCGCGTACGAAGCGGAACGTTCCGAGCCCGAGGTTGCTGATCGTGTACGCGCCGTCGTCGCGCTGATAGAGCAGGAGGAGCACCCGCTCGCCGTCGACGAATGTGGGAACGCCGGGAACCACGCGCGTTTCGCCATCGAGCGTTCCGCCTGGCGTGTGGATTTCGACGACGCTGCCCGGATTTCCTTTGATCGCTTCTTCGAGCGCGATCGTCGTCACCGTCTCGATTCCGAACCGCGACGCGTGCGCGTGCGAGCCGAGGACGCGTCCAACCACGATCGCGCTGGCCCGCTCGATCTCGACTCGATCCGGAGGAACGATGTACGTGATGGCAAATGACGGTGCGGCAATCGCGAAAACCAACGTGGCGAGCAGGACTTTGGACGAGGACAAGCTGCAAGGATGCATCGCAACGTAAGCCGCGGCAGTAACGGATGTCACGTGGAGAACGGACTTTTTATCTGCGATCCATCTGCGGCATCTGCGGATTAACATCGCTCTGTGAACGATCTCCACTTCCTGGATTTCGACCCTGACTTCAACTCGCCGCAAGTCATCGGCGCATACGACGAGGTCGCGCTATGGTCGGCGATGTTCGGACTGCTGCTGCTCGAAGAAGTGCCGCTGACGAATGTGAGGAACGCGCTCGATGCCGGCTGCGGCACCGGCTTTCCGCTGATCGAACTCGCCGAACGCCTCGGCGATCGCGCGCACGTTCACGGCATCGATCCATGGAGCGGCGGACTCAAACGCGCCGCTGAAAAAATCGCCAGCCGCGGAACGCGCAACGTGACGCTGCACGAAGGAAGCGCCGGCGCGATGCCCTTCGCCGACAGAATGTTCGACCTGATCGTCTCAAACCTCGGCGTCAACAATTTCGACGATCGCGCCGCCGCGATCCGCGAATGCCGCCGCGTCGCAGAGCCCGGCGCGACGCTGGCGCTGACGACGAATCTGCAAGGACACATGCGCGAGTTCTACGACGTCTTCGCCGAGGTTTTGCGCGATGACGCCGAGGCATCGAAGCGGCTCCGCGATCACATCGAACATCGCGCGACGGTCGCCAGCGTCCGCGCTCTGCTCGAAACCGGCGGCTTCGAAATCACGCGCGTCGTCGAACGCGAGTCCGTCATGCGCTTCGCGAGCGGCACCGCCCTCCTCAACCACTACTTCATCAAGCTCGGCTTCCTCGACGCCTGGAAGAAAGTCGTCCTCGGCAACGAGCGCGACGTGTTCGGGCGGCTTCGCGACAAACTCGACGAGCACGGCGAGCTGCGGCTGACGATTCCGATGGCCTACGTGGAAGCAGCGGCGAGGTAGCGCTCTCGGCGCCGTCGGCCATGCCGACTACTTGTCGATCATCCCCGCCTTCGTGGCGCGGTCGAAGACCCAGCGCGAGTTCTCTTTGACCATACGCACGAGAAACAACGCGTTCTGATTTTCGAAGAGCTCTCCTTCGAGATTCACGATCGCGCTGTCGCCGCGAAGCTCGCCACCGGTGATCGTGCCGGCTTTCTTCGGAAGCCAGAAGCCGAGGGTCTGGATGGCGTCGTCGAGATTCTCTTTGGGTGTGCGGTAGGACTCATCGAACGATTCCACGTTTTTCGCACTCACGTTGCTCTTGATTCCTTCCCAGCTTTTCTTCGCGATCGCGGCTTGTAATGCTTTGAGCGCTTTGCCCGGTTCGCCGCCGTCGGGCGGCAGTTTTGTTCCCGCGGGCGGGCGCGTGACCTCGGTCGAAAACTTCAGATCGATCGTGTAGTCATCACCATCCATCGTCTTCAGCGGTTTCGGTGAGAAGAGGTGGCCAGCCACTTTGTCGCGCGTGTTCGTGGTCATGTCCGCAGTCATCCGGCTGCCGCTCATCTCGACGTATTGCGTCATCGTGTCGGAGTACGTCGCGTTCATACTCACGTCGTTGTCGGGGCGCACCCACAGCAGCACGTAGTTGTGATCGCGCAGAGCCTTCTGGTTGATGACGTTGGTATGCGGATCGAGCTCCGCCGCGGCTTCGACGACGTCGATCGGCTCCTCGGAGAGCACGACTTCGATCGCAGTCTTGCGAGCGTCGCGCTGATCGTGCGTCTCGTACGCCGCCGCGTGTTTCGGTTTGATCGGAGGGCGCTTGCCGGCGGTGAATTGTCCCGAGGCGTCGCCGCCGAGGGCGATGACTGGGCAAAAGAGAATGGCGAGTGCGGCGATTTGTTTGAGCGGCATGCGTGGACCGTAAGTCCGCATCGCGCGCCGGTCAAGTCATACTCTCCGCACATGAGCATCTTCCTCGGCCTGCTCTTCGGATCGATCGGCACGGTCTACATGATCTGGGGCAAGCGGCAGTCGAGCGTGATGCACATCGTGGTCGGCGCGATTCTTCTCGTCTATCCTTACCTTTTTACGAATGCGATTCTGATCGTGATTGTCGGCGCGATCCTCACCGCGATTCCGTATGCTCGTCATCGAGGATTGATCTGATGTCCGACTATCTTCCGCTGACCTGTCCATATTGCGGCGAGCCGGTCGAACTGGCGGTCGAGGACACAGGCTGGAGCCGCCAGTCGTTCGTGCAGGATTGCCCGGTGTGTTGCCAGCCGTGGCAGGTCGAGCTCACGCGCGATGCGTACGGCGACTGGAGCGCGACGCTGCGGACGAATGACGAGTGATTTGTCATCCTGAGCCGCCGAAGCCGGGAGTCGCGAAGCGACGGAACGGCGCAGGACGGCGAAGGATCTCAAGTTACGAGGACTGCGTTGAAACCCGAGTGAAGGTACGCGGCTCCGGCTACTACTGCGCGTCAGCTCTCGTTGCTTCGGCTACTGCGGCGCGCTGGAGATCCTTCACCGTCCTGCGGCGCTCCGCCTTCGGCTACGCGCCTCCGGCGGTTCAGGATGACAGTCAGTCCGGGTTCGTGGCCCACACCGACAGTTCTGTGATGAAGCCGCGGTCGTCCATCTCGAGCATTGACAGTGCGGCATGCGCGATTTCGATGGCGCGCAGTTTTCGTTCGCTCTGCGGACGTCCGCCGCGGAAGAACTCGGTCTGCACTTCGCTCGGGTTGATCTGCATGACGCGGATGTCGTGCTTGCGAAGCTCGGCGCGCCAGCACTCGGTCATGCCGGACAGAGCGAATTTGCTGGCGACATATGCGGTACCGCCGGCGAAGCCGCGCACGCCCGCGGATGAGGAGATGTTGATGATGTTGCCGCGTTTGCTGCTGATGAAATGGCGGGCCGATTCGCGCGCCACGACCATCGCGCCGAGGACGTTGGTGGCCATGACACGCTGCATCTCGGCGAGGTCGAGATCGACGAGCGGTCCGAACGCGCCGAAGCCGGCGTTGTTGACGAGGACGTTGTAATCGGGGAGTAGCTCGATGGTCTTCCGCACCAGCGCGATCGCGTCCTCTTCGATGCTGACGTCGGCGCGGATTCCGTGCGCGCCGATCGACTTGGCTGCCGCAATCGCTTTCGCTTCGTCACGTCCGCAGAGCACGACCTCACCGCCGCGTGCTTTCAGTTGTTTTGCGATTTCAAATCCGATTCCGGAACTGCCGCCGGTGACGAGTGCGCGAACGTCGGTGAGTTTCATGCGCGGATTCTATGTCTCACCTGCAGCCGCGTCCTGCTTCGACCGGAGCGAAGGCGGTGGGGAACAGTGCGTGCGCGGCGCGGGCGTGTTCGCATCGTGCGCGGCCGCCGATGCGTGCGAGGCGCATTCGCAGGCGGTAGCTGCCGGGATCGATCTGCGCGGCGCGGACGAGCGAGGCGCGGTCGCTGTGCGTGGCGAAGATGTCCATGGCGATGATCTGGCCGGTGGTGCGAACGACGGCCACGATAGAGATCACGACGACGCCGATGAAAACGAACCGCCATTGAGGCCGCGACGGCGTTTCGCGCGGAACGGACAGGGCGCCAATCGCGGTCCAGACTAGAAACGCGGGGATGGCCAGGAGCAGGACGGCGTCGAACATTCCGGCGACGACAGCTCCGGCGATGATGCCGAGCAATGCGGTGGCGGCGAGGGCGTCCTGAATGTCGATGGCGCGGCGGAGGTCGCGAAGTGCGGCCGTCGTCAGGCCGAGGAACGCGAGCGCGAGGAGAACGAACGCGGCAATGCCGCGCTCGGAGATGGCGGCGATCCAATCGCTGCTCGGCCACGGATTCGCGGTCATCCCGCGATCGTTCGGATCGCGCGACGGATCGTTGCGCGTCGCGCGCAGCGGGTATTCGACCGGCCAGTTTCCGGGCCCGGCACCGAGCAGCGGATGGTGAAGCGTCATCAGCAGCGAGTAGCCGTACTGCACGAGGCGCCCGCGTCCGCTCCCCTCCGAATATCCGGCGATGTTGCGGACGGAATCGAGATACGGATTGCGTCCGTGCCAGTGCAGCGCGTTGGGAAGCGCCAGCGACAGCGCCACGCAGGCGGCGGAGAGTGCAATGACGCCGGCGAGTCGTTTCCAGATTGCGCGTTCGCGGCGCAGCGGCGCGGAGATGAGCATGGCCACGATCACCACCAGCATCACGGCGGCGAACGCCAGCCATGCGGCGCGCGACCGCGTGAGCACGAGCGCAGCGACGGTGAGCGCGGACGCAATCGCCCATCGCAAGTAGACGCCGCGCCGCTGCGCTCGAAATGCGCAAAGCAGCAGCAGTGGAAATCCGAATGCGGCAACGTGTGCGACGAAGTTTCGATTGCCGAGCGTTCCGCCGGGTGCGCGATTCACGGAGAAGAAATCGATATCGAGTCCGTACGTCTGCAGCAGCGAGGTGGCCGCGGCAACGACGACCGCCAGCGCAAGCGCGCCGAGGAGCGGGCGGGCCAGGCCAGCTTCACGCAGCGTGCGCGCGATCCAGAAAAGGAGAATGCTCGACACGGTGACCGCCAGCGCGCGAAAGGCCAGCCAGCGATTCGTGGCGAACAATGCCGAGAGCGCGCTCAGGCCGAGGTAGCCGGCCAGCAACAGATCGACGCGGGTGATGCTCATCCGCCACAGTGCGCGCATCGCGAGCAGGCCTGCCAGCGCCGCGGCAAGATGCAGCACCAACTCCTTCGGGATGAAGAAGCGATCGAGCTCGAAGGCGTGGAACGTCGTGACGGCGAGGACGACCGCGATCGCGCCGATCTGGAGGACACGCAGCGCGAGACGATTCGGCATCGCGCGCATGAAATCACAGGAACCTATTCGGCGGCATTCGCGTCCCAACACAAACAAACTGCTGGAGGTACGAATGACCCGGAAGCTCCTGCCCGCGCTGTTCATCGTCGCCCTCATCGCTGCAAATGCCGACGCCGGCGATCTCGTTCGCATCGTCCGCTACAAACTCTCGGCGGGCGATCTCGCCAGCGGGATGGCCGCGGTCGAAGACTACAAACGCGCCACCGGCGTCGATGCCGAATATCTCGACGCAGTCGGCTGGCTCGCGCGCGGCGCGGAGATGCAGCGGCGTCCGGAAATGGCGAAGGAGTTCGTGGCCGAATTGCGGCGCGAGATTCCGGCAGAGAAGCCGGAGCTGGTCGTCCCGCTCGGCGCAGCGATTGAGGTCGAAGCGCGGTTGATCGCGTCGCAGACAGGCCGCGGCGCGGCGATTCGCTTCCTCGAAGGGGAGTTGGCGCATGCGAATGCGGTCTCGCTCCGCTCGCGCATCAACAAGAACATCAACCTGCTATCGCTCGAAGGAAAGCCGGCTCCCGCGCTCGACACGGCGAACGTCATCGGCGCGCCGGCTCCGTCGCTCGCGTCGCTGCGCGGCAAACCGGTGCTGATGTTTTTCTTCGCGCAGGGCTGCGGCGACTGCAAGGCGCAGGCACCGTCGCTCACGCGCGTCTGGGAGAAATACAAGGCGAGCGGACTGGCTCTCATCACTGCGACGCGGCTTTACGGATCGCTCGACGACAAGCCGGCCACTCCCGATTTGGAAACAGCCCAGATCGAGAAGGTCTGGAAAGATCTGTACGCCGGCCTCGAAGGAGTTCCCGCGATCATCGATACGGAGACAATGGTCCGCTACGGCGTCTCGGCGACGCCGACATTCGTCCTGCTCGACCGCACAGGCATCGTGCGGCTGTACGCGCCGACGCGCTTATCCGAGACCGAGCTGTCGCATCGCATCGACGAGGTGTTGGCGGAAGCGCCGTAGAATCAGCGGATGAATGAACGCGTTCGTGGCGCAGGCGGCACCAGCGGCGGCATCGGAGTTTTCCTCATCGGCCTGGTGATGGCGGTGGCCGGCGGCTGGCTGCTTACGAACCAGGTCACCGTCACCTCCGGTTACTGGCACTGGGGCGGCTACAACTCCTTCGGGCTTTCACTGATCCCGCTCATTGCCGGAATCGCCGTCCTCTTCTTCAACGGCCGCTCGGTCATCGGATGGCTTCTCACGCTTTGCGGCACCGTCATCATCCTGGCGGGAATCATCACGAATCTCGAGATCTACTTCCGGCCGACGTCGCTTTTCAACACGCTGATGATGCTGGCGCTGTTAGCCGGTGGCATCGGGCTGGTGGCGAGGTCGCTCAAGGCTCGCTGAACCAGGTGTAGAGACGAGATACCCGATTCGTTTCTTTTCGATCGCAGGCGGCTGGATCAGACCGCGGATCGCGTCGAAGACGATCTGGAACTTGCCGTCGTAGTTTTCCTCGAGTTCGTCGATACGCCGCGCGAGCTCTGCGTGCTCGGAGACGATGCGGCGGAGGTAAACGAACGCACGCATGATCTCGATGTTCACTCCGACTGCGCGCTTGCTGCGCAGCACGCTGGAGAGCATCGCAACGCCCTGTTCTGTGAATGCGTAGGGAAGGCTGCGACGACCGCCCCACAAACTTGAGATCTCAATTTGAGATCTCAAGTTTGCGAATTCACGCTTCGAAAGTCGAAACATGAAGTCGCGCGGAAACCGAGTCCTGTTGCGGGTTAGAGCTTGAATCACGATCCTCGTCGGCACTGCGTAAAGCGCTGCGAGATGAGCGTCGAGCATTACTTTCTGACCACGGATCAGGAAGATACTTTGGCGAATTCGTTCGGCGATTGCTTTCGTTTTTGCAGTCATCGTTTTCTCCTTCGTTCAGTGACCGGACGATTGCTTCCGCGCCTGCCCGGATTGGCGCGGCGCACAATCGGGGCAGTCCAAAATCTCGCGGAGAAACGTTTCGGTGATCTCGTCGGGAAGGTTGTCGTTGATGTGAATGCGTCCGCCGCGGCGCTCGATCTCGGCTTTGAGTCTCCTGATGGTGTCGTTCATAGACACTCCTTTCGCCACCGAGGCTCCCTCGGAAAAATGCGGCGTGCAACTTTTCTACTGTGAGTGGAGTGATCCGCTTACGCCGCGCGCGACCAACGCTGCTGCGGCGAGGTCGCCGGTGACGTTGAGGATCGTGGAGAACGCGTCCGGAAACGCGTCGACGGCGATGAGCAGGCCGATGCCTTCGGCAGGCAATCCGATGGCGAGGAAGAGTGGCGTGAGCATGATGAACGCGCCGCGCGGGATGCCGGGAACGGCGAAGGCGAGGAAGATCGCGGCGAAGGCAATCATGGCCAGGCCGCCCGCGTGGAGAGGGATCCCGTAGAACCAGCCGACGAAGAGCGCGCCGACGGTCCAGGACAGCGGCGCGGCAATTTTGAACGTGGAGACGGCCAGCGGAAGGACGAAGCCGGCGGTGGTCGGCGACATTTCGAGTCCGCGCTCCGCGCTTTCGACGAGCGCCGGCAACGACGCGATCGAGGAGCTGGAGCTGAACGCGATGAGCTGCGACGGAAGCGCGGCGCGGCCGAAACGCCGCATCGGAATGCCTGCGAAGATTCTGACCACGGGGTAGAGAAGCAGCGTCACGAGCAGACATCCCGAGGAGTAGGCGATGACGTAGAAGCCGATCGCGCCGGCCAGCGCGGTGCCGGCGTGGGTGGCCAGCGGCAAGACGAGCGCGAAGACGCCGATCGGCGCGAGCATCACCACCCAGCGCACCAGCGTGAGCATGGCGTCGCCGAGTGCCTGGAAGAATCGCGTCAATGTGGTGCGCGTCGGCGGTGCGCTGCTTGCGACCGCGAGCGCGAAGAGTAGTGTGAAGAGGATCAGCGGCATCATCGCTCCCGAGGCAGCGGCGGCGATCGGGTTCGACGGCAGTAGCGACGTCACCCACGCGCCGAATGTTTGCGACTGGCCGCCGGCGGCGAGCTCGCCTGCGGCTTCGGCGGCGCCGGGCGGGAGTTGCGGCGCGCCGAGGCGTTGCGGAAGGAGGCGGAAAAGCGCGGGACCGAACGGCATCACCACGATCGCGGTTCCTGCCAGCAGCAGCACGAAAACGATCAGCGTGCGTCCGCCGAGGCGGCCGACTGCTTTGATGTCGGAAGCCGAGGCAACGGCGGTGATGACCAGCGAAACCACCAGCGGGATCACGGTCATGCGAATTGCGTTGACCCACAGCGTTCCGATCGGCGCGATTGCATCCGCGGCGCGAATGAGCGCGCCGTTATGCGATGCGGCGATGGTGATGCCGGCAGCGATGGCGATGCCGAGGGCGATGAGAACGCGCGTGCTTTCTTTCATAGCGGTGATCACATCATCAGGTCGCCGCCGTTGATGTCGAACGACGCCCCGGTGATGTATCCAGCCTCCTCGGATGCGGCAAAGCAGATCAGGTCGGCCACTTCGAGCGATGTGCCGAGGCGCGGGACGGGGTAGCTGGCGGCGAGGCGCGTGAGCAATTCGTCCGATGCGTTTTCGCGCGTCAGTTCGGTGTCGATCATGCCGGGACAGACGGCGTTGACGGTGATGCCGAACTGACCGAGCTCTTTGGCCGCAGCGCGCGTGAGGCCGAGGAGCCCGGCCTTCGATGCCGTGTAGTGCGCGCCGCCGAGCGTGCTGACCGTGCGGCCGGCGGAGGAAGAGATATTAATGATGCGGCCGTAGTGTTGCGCCTTCATGGCCGGCAGGACGGCCTGCGTCAGAAGGAACGGTGCGGTGAGGTTGACCTCGAGCGCTTCGCGGAACTCCTCGGCGGAAAGATTCGGAAATCGCGTCGATCGCGCGAAGGCGGCGTTGTTGACGAGGATGTCGATCCGTCCGAAGCGTTCGAGCGTCAGGCGAACGATCTCCTCGGGGACACCGGGCGCGGTGATGTCGCCGGGAACTGCAATCGCTCGCTCGCCAAACGAACTTGCCAGCGATTCGGCGCGATCGCGGTCGCGCACGTTCACGGCGACCGATGCGCCGCGTTCGTGCAGCCGTTCGGCGGCGGCGCGGCCGAGGCCGCGCGCGGCGCCGGTGATGATCGCAACTCGTCCGGTGAAATCGCTCATTGGAAGGCGAGAGTGTATGTTCGAAACGTCGCCGACTCGCCGCAACTTTGTGCGCGCCGATCTCGTATTCTTCCGCTGCCCATGCATAGACGCTCGATCCTCATTTTCCTCATCCTTTTCTCGACTGTAGCGGCGCGCGCCGCGAACTGGCCGGAGCATCCGGTGCTGCACGCCGTGCGGGCGGCGCAATCGCCTGTCGTCGACGGCGATCTCTCCGATGCCGCGTGGCAGAAGGCGCCGGAGTTCATTGACTTTACGCAGCACGATCCTGACGACGGCAAGCCGGGGACGATGCCAACGAGCGTCCGCATCGTGTACGACGATCACGCAATTTACTTCGGCCTGAAGATGACCGATACGCAGACGCCGACCGGGCTGCTGGCGCGCCGCGATAACTTCGTCCAGAGCGATTTCATCTCGATCAATCTCGATCCGCGGAACGACCGGCTTTCCGGGAACGCATTCACGTTGCAGCCGGCGGGCGTGCAGGTCGACACGATCCTCTACAACGACATCGGCGAGGACCCGAGCTGGGACGGCGTGTGGGATTCGGCGGTGAAGATCGTGCCGGACGGTTGGGTGGCCGAGGTGCGGATCCCGTATTCGCAGTTGCGGTTTCCGGATAAGCCGGTGCACGTGTGGGGCGTCAACATCACGCGACGCACGGTGCGCAACAACGAGGTCGTGCGGATCGTGAACACGAAGAAAGGCGAGACCGGGTTCGTTTCGCACTTTGCCGACATCGACGGACTGGAAGGGATTCATCGTGGGAAGCCGCTGGAGTTGGTGCCGTACAGCGTTGCGCGGTCGGATTTGCTCACGCGCGGCGCCGCCAACAATCCGTTGCTGCAGCGCTCTGATTACAAAGCCGACGGTGGGCTCGATGTGAAGTACGCGCTGACGTCCGACCTCACCTTGACCGGCACGATCAATCCTGATTTCGGCCAGGTCGAAGTCGATCCGGCGGTCGTCAATCTCAGCCAGTTCGAGACGTTCTATCCGGAGAAGCGGCCGTTCTTTACGGAGGGGCTGAACATCTTCAACTTCGGCGACACGCCCGCGCCGAGCCATTTCAATTTCATCTTTCCGCCCAGTCTTTTCTACACGCGGCGCATTGGCCGCGCGCCGCAGGGATCGCCCAACGCGGACTTTGCCGACATCCCCTCCGAAACCACCATCCTCGGCGCGGCGAAAGTTACCGGGAAAATCGGCGGACTCTCGATCGGCGTTCTCGACGCGCTCACCGCTGCCGAACACGCGCGCTTCGTGAACGGGACGACGTTCGGCCGGCAGCAGGTCGAGCCGATGACGAACTACTTCATCTCGCGCGGGACGAAAGAGATCGGCGACAAATCGCGGGTCGGTTTCATGCTCACGTCCGTGAACCGCCGCGTGCCGGACGAGCTGTCGTACCTGCGCGATTCCGCGGTGTCGGGCGGCGTCGATGGGTACACGAGCTTCGAGAAAAAGTCCTGGATTCTGGAAGGGTCGCTGGTCGGATCGGAGATCAAAGGGAGCGCGCAGTCGATCGCCATCGCGCAGACGTCATCGTCGCGTTATTACCAGCGTCCGGACTCCGAGAATGAGCACTTCGATCCGACGCGTACGTCGCTTGAAGGGTGGGGCGGACGGGCCATGATCTCGAAGGCCACGGGATTGTGGCGGCCGATCGTGCAGGTGCAGGCGTTCTCACCCGGTTTCGAGACGAACGACACCGGCTTCATGCAGCGCACGGACGTGATTTCGTCGATCGCAATCATGCAGTACGTCAATCAGAATCCGTCGAAGAACTTCCGCGAGAAGAATCTCTGGTTCGGCACATGGCAGAACCGCAACTTCGACGGCAACACGCTGGAGCGCGGTGTCTTCGCCGATGCGTTCGGTACGTTTTCGAATTACTGGAACGCGCGCGCCAACCTCTTCCTAACCTCGGGCGCGTTCACCGACCGGCTCACGCGCGGCGGTCCGCTGGCGCGGACGCCGTCGAGCTGGAGCTCCGATCAGAGTTTGGGCAGCGACGATAGAAAGACGGTGTCGTTCAGCATCAACACGCACGCCGACGGCAGCGACGATTCGTCGTACAGCCGCACGGCGGGGATTTCGCTGAACGCGCGGCCGCGGCCGAACCTGCAGTTGAGCGTGGGACCGACGTACTCGTGGTCGCACGATCACACCGCGTACCTGGCCACGATTAATGATGCCGCGGCGACGAAGACCTTCGGCCGGCGATACGTTTTCGGCGACCTGGAGCAGCGCTCGTTCGATCTGAGCACGCGCGCCGACTGGACGATCAATTCAAAACTGTCGTTCCAGCTCTACCTCCAGCCGTTCGTCGCGTCGGGCGACTACCACGACTACCACTCGCTCGTGGCGGCGCGGACGCGCGATTTCGAGCCGTACACGCATTCGCTCGGCAATCCTGATTTCAACTTCCGCAGCGTTCGCGGAAGTGCCGTGGTGCGATGGGAGTTCCGTCCCGGCTCGGCGATGTACGTGGTCTGGAACGAGAACCGCGCAGACGTGGCGCCGATCGGCGATTTCAGTTTCCGCCGCGATCTGCGCGCCATTCCGACCGCTCCGTCGCACGACGTCTTTCTGGTGAAAGTGTCGTACTGGCTGCCGTTGTGAGCAGAATCGCGATCACCCGTGGCGTCAGCGCGACGATCGATGCGTGCGAGTTGACGCATGTGGCGCGAAGCCCGATCGACGTCGCACTCGCCCGCGAGCAACACACCGCGTACGAATCCGCCCTCGCCTCCCTCGGCTGCGACATTCGCCGGATTCCGGTTGACGACCGCTATCCCGACGCGGTGTTCATCGAAGACACGGCCATCGTGCTCGATGAAGTCGCGGTGATCACTCGGCCCGGCGCGGAGTCACGCCGTGGTGAGCTCGATGCAGTCGCCGCGGTCCTCGGCGAGTATCGAACGCTCGTTCGCATCGAAGCGCCCGCGACGATCGACGGCGGCGACGTGTTGCAACTCGATGATGTTCTCTACGTCGGACGTACGCCGCGCACGAATGACGAAGGGATCGCGCAACTTCGCGAGCTCATCGCGCCGTACGGCTATCGCGTCGTCGGTGTCGACGTCGACGGATGCCTGCATCTGAAGTCGGCAGTGACGCGTGTCGGTTCCGATGCGTTGCTGGTGAATCCTCGCTGGGTATCGCCGTCAATTTTCGACGGCTGGCGGATCATCGACGTCGATGATGCCGAGCCGGCCGCAGCGAATGCCTTGCGAATCGGCGACAGCGTCATCTTCCCCGAGGAGTTGCCGCGGACGCGGCGGACGTTGGAAGCCGAGGGGATTGAGGTGATCGCGGTACCGGCGGGGGAGCTGGCCAAGGCGGAAGGCGGCGTGACCTGCTGCAGCTTGATTCTCTCGTAGTGCGGACGTCTCGTCCGGCGGGAGGGTCCGTTCAATTCGCGGGTATGTGAAAAGAAACCACCGCCGGGCGAGGACGCCCGCCGGATGCAGACGAGACGTCCGCACTACGGTTCATCATGACGCTCGAGATTCGCGCGATCCCACTTGCCCGCGTTCGCCGCGGCCTCGTAGGTCGTCTGGCAGAAGCGGAGCAGCGCATCTTCCGGGTCAGGCGCGTTGCGCACGTCGTGGTGAGCGAGGACGAAGAGGTTTAGCTTCTCGTCGTAATGCGCCTCCGCCGGTTCGACCTTCGCCTCCTTGAACCCATCCGGCGCGGGCGCGGCATAGGCGTAGAACGCGGCATCGCCGAGGGCGTCGCTGCCGGGCCACCAGCCGCAACTGCTGACATCGTGCGAGTAGGCCTCACGCGTGATCGAGTCCGCCTTCGGATTCTCCGGCGCGCGGCGGCCGGAGAATCGCGTCACGGCCATGTCGAAGCTGCCCCAGAAAAAGTGAACGGGACTGCACTTGCCGATGAATCGCGCGCGGAAGCGATTCAGAACGCGGTCGGTGAAGATGAGGATGCGCCAGAAGCGGTCGACGGCGTCACGGTCATACGAAGCATGCTCAGTATCCTTTTCGAATGGAATCGGATTATCGACCTCGGACGGCATCGTCCAGATCTTCACATCGATGCCGCATTGCCGAAGTGCGGTCATGGTCTCTTCGTAGAAATCGGCGACGGAGCGCGGCACAAGCGCCACACGCGCGGCGCGGCCATCGCTGGAACGAATGACGAGCTGGTGCTCGATGAAATCGAACTCGCAATCGAAGACGCGATCGCGGTAGGGAATGGACGACGTGGTCAGGCCGCGCGGACTCACGTAGAGCGCCGTTTCCCACCAGTGGTTGACGCGCGGCGCGAGAGCGAGGCGGACCTTGCCGACCACCTGCATCCACATGTGCAGCGTGTCGCAGGTCGGCTTCCATTCGGGCAGCGGGAGAGGTTCGAGCGTGTCGGCCATCGCGCGATTATGAACCTGGCAAGGCGGTTGCGATAATGGAACGCCAGCAGTCAACGGTCCTAAGGAGACAACATGAACAGCAGAAAGAACTTAGCAGCACAAGTGGCCGGTGCAATCGCGATCGCGGCGCTCGTGGGAACGTCCGCTTTCGCGGAAAGCCGTCACTCAGATGCGACGGATCGCGATCACGGCCGCCAGTCGAGCAGCGATCGCAGCAGCCGTCACGAACGGAGCGATCGCTCCAGCAATCAGACGCAAACGCAGGAACGGCACGAGACTACCGCGCCGCAGACATACCAGCGCAGCGAGACGCGTAGCGGTTCCTGGAACCGCTATGAAACGCGGAACAACAGCACGTTCGACCGCAGTCAGACGCGCAGCAGCGAGTCGTGGAGCCGCAGCAACAACAACCGCTCGTTCGATCGGTCGCAGGCGGAGTCGTACCGCAACAACAATCGCAGCTACGATCGTTCGCATGACTACCACAACAGTCGCCCAGCGTTCGACAGCCGCGGACGCCGCAGCGATTTCGTGTCGGGCCGCATCAGCCGTTTCGTCCACGAGCGCGGCGGTTACCGCGTTTGGATCGACGGCGGCCGGTTCCCGGTCTGGATTCCGGAAGCGCGCATCAGCCTCTTCCCGCGGCTGCGCATCGGTCTCTCGCTCCGGTTCGGCGGCTACTACGATCCGCTCGGATACCTCGAGGCGTATGACTACTACAACGACGGCTACTACGGCGGCGGATACGGCGCTTACAGCTCCGGCCTGCTGCGTGGTGTCGTCGAGACCGTTGACTATCGCCGTGGCACGCTCGTCCTGCGCGACGACGTCTCCGGCAGCTTCGTGACCACGCTCATCCGCGACCGCCGTCTGGAAACGCTGCGCCCCGGCGACTACGCCGAGATCGCAGGCGACTGGACGCGTTCCGGCGTCTTCGAAGGCCTCCGCCTCGAGGACACGCGCGACGGCCGCTACTGATTCGCACCATGCATTGATGTTCAAAGGCCGCCGCGGTTTGGCGGCCTTTTTCGTTGCGCGGATATCATCCGCGCCCGATGCCGAACCTGACGTGGCTCTACGCCGGCGCGATCTACGCCGCCGCCGTTGCCCTCGGCCGGCGCGCCGGCGCGGACCTGCCGAAACGGATCGCCTTCTTTTTCTTCGCACTCGTTCTGCTCTTTTTCCGCGAGCCGCTGACGACCGACACGATCAACGCGCCGGTCGATTACTACGAGTCGCTGCCGCCGTGGGTGAACGTGATCAAGCACCCGCATCCGGTCAATCCGTTCGTCAACGACGTCGCGCTGCAGCTGGTGCCGTGGGCGCACGCGGTGCGGGAGCACTGGCGTGCATTCAACCCGCCGCTTTGGGAGCCGACCGCCGCCTCGGGATATCCGCTGCTCGCGAACGGACAGAGCCAGGCGCTGTCGATCCTGCGCATTCTCGCGCTGCCGCTCGGCCTCGGCCACGCGCTCACGGCGGAAGCGGCGTGGAAGGTGTTGATTGCACTGACGTTCACGTTTCTCTTCTGCCGGAGGCGCGGGTATTCGATCACCGCCAGCAGCATCGGCGCGATCGCGTACGGCTTCTCGGGTTTCATGCTGGTCTGGCTGCACTTCGGACATGCCACGGTCGCGGCGATGCTGCCGGCGGCGCTGTACGTCGTCGATCTGCTGGCCGAGCGCGTCACGGGCGGGCGATTCGCGTTCGCATCATTGATATGGGGCGTAATTCTCACCGGTGGCCATCCGGAAACCGCCGCGTACGCAGGATTGCTGGCGGTGCTGTACACCGGCTGGATCGCGTTCGTGGAGCGCTACAACCTGTGGCGATTCATTCGCGCGAGCGGCGGGAGCGTCGTCGCCGGCGCGATGCTGGCGGCGCCGTTTCTGATTCCATTCGCCGAGGTTGTGAGGAAATCGCAGAGGTTCTCGGCGCTGGCGGGGGCGCCGCATCCGATCGGCGTCCTGGCCGATTGGGCATCGACGATCGCCACGCTGCAGCCGCACTTTTTCGGATTCGTTCCGTACGAGCAGCCGTGGGGTCCCGCGATTCCTGAGGCGATCACCGGCTTCGCGGGGACGTTCGCGATTGCCGGCGCGATTGCGCTGCTCGTGCACGTCGTCACCACGCGCGCGTGGCGCTCGCGCGAGGCATTCGTTCTCGTCGCGCTGCTGATTTCGATCGGCGTCATCTACAGCTGGCCGGGCGTCATACAGATTTTCGATCTCGTCTTCCGCCTCGCACCGGCGGCGCGGATGCGATGTCTCTTCGCGCTGCTGACGTCCATCTGCGCGGCAGCAGCGGTAGATCTGCTCGAACGAAACATCCGCCGCCCCGTGCTCCTCGGCATCTTCGGCGCGAGCCTCTTGCTGCTGGCGATGACGAGGTTCCCGTTTCCGACGCCGTCGCATCGCGACACGGCGATGCTGGCGCTTCTGCCGGCGGTGGCGGTCCTCGCAGCCGCCACGGCAGCGGTGCGATGGCGTGCGTCGATCCTCGTGCTGATGGTGGCCGCCATTGCGGAGCACATCCTGGTATTCGGCGGCTGGAACGCGGTGCTGCCGGCGTCGAAGCTCTATCCGGCGACGCCTCTCATCCGCGAATTGATGCGCCTGAAAGCCGCTGCGCCGAAGAATGCGCCGTTTCGCATCGCCGGCTACAACGCCGACTTTTTTCCGAACCTCTCCACGATGTACGGCCTCGAAGACATCCGCGCACACGATCCGATGGAGTCGGCGCGCTACGTCGGCATGCTCGCACTCGTGGCCGGCTACGACACCTCGAATTACTTCGCGATGTGGCCGAACACGACCACCACGCTGCTCGACTACCTCAACGTCCGCTACTTCGTGACCGGCCCGGGACGTGAGCTCGACCGGCCGCGCTTCACGCGGGTCTACGACGGCGCGGACGGGCGCATCTTCGAGAACCACAACGTCCTGCCGCGCTTCTACGCGACACGGAATATCCAGGTCGAGTGGGACATGAAGCGCTTCGTGCCGCTGCTCGCGGCGACGACTGATTGGGCGCACGTGGCGGTGCTCGAAAACCTGCCGATCGCGGACGAGAAAATGCGCGCCGATCTGATCGCATCACATGGCGGTCCCGATGCCTCGGTCGTCATCAACGCCGCGACAGGCGACGCATACGAAATGCGCGTGACGGCGCCGCGCTACACCCTCATCGCCAGCAGCATCCCGTCGTGGCCGGGGTGGCACATTCGCGCGGACGGCAAGAGCATCGCGCCGCTCCGCATCAACGGCGCCTTCCTCGGATTTCTCCTTCCGCCGGGCCATCACGACGTTCGCGTCTGGTACGCGCCGTGGTCGTTCCGCATCGGCGTCGCCATCTCGCTGATCACGATGATCGCGCTCGCGATTGTCGCGCGGACTCGAATCGGTGAGCAGCGTCACGCAACCGCGTACGAATTGCGGTAAAGTTCGCTTCCTCACACAACCCCACAGGAGAAAATGATGCGCAAAGCTTTATTCGCGATTGCTCTCGTCACACTGTTCGTCTCTTCAGCCTTCGCCGCCAAGCCGGTGCTGGCAGTGGCCGAGTTCCGTAACGACACGTCCGCAAGCTGGTGGTCTTCCGACGTCGGTAACGATCTGGCCGGAATGCTCGCCAACGAGCTGGCCAGCACCGAGAAGTTCAAACTCGTGGAGCGCCACAAGATCGGCGCCGTTCTCGACGAGCAGGATTTGGCCAGTTCCGGCCGCGTCAAGAAGTCGACCGGCGCGAAGCTGGGACAGATGACCGGCGCGCAGTACGTCGTCATCGCAACCGTCAGCGCCTTCGACAACAAGACCCGCGAGACCGGCGGAGGCCTCAGCTTCCATGGCATCGGCCTCGGCGGAAAGCAGGAAGAGGCGTACATCGCCGTCGACCTGCGCGTCGTCGACACCACCACCGGCGAGGTTGAGTTCACGCGCACGGTCGAAGCGCGTTCTACCGGCGGCGGCGTCGGCGTGAGCGTCTACCGCGGCGGCTTCGGCGGCAATCTCTCGAACTACGAGAAGACCCCGACCGGCAAAGCGATCCGCGCCGTAATCATGGAAATCTCCGACTACCTCGGATGCGCCATGGTCGACAAGGATGCCTGCCTCGACGAGTACAAGGCAAAGGATCAGTCGCGCCGCGCCAAGACGAAGAAGTCGATCAAGCTCGATTGATCGTTGATCAATCCGGAAATGAAAAGCGCCGCTGCGAAGCGGCGCTTTTTTTGTTGCTTTTTATTTCACCCTGCGCGAAGACGCAGGGTCTCCGGTGATACCGCGCAGATGCCGCCACAAGCACAAACTGCGCGGCGCCACCGGAGATCCTGCGTCTTCGCGCAGGATTGGGACCGAAAGACTACTCCAGCGTGATCCCCCCATTCGCCGTCTCCAGCTTCATCTGACACGCGCCGTTGCCGATCGTGCCGGTCAGCGAGTTGTCCGACTTTGACGTCATCAGGATCGGGATCGCCGTCGTGATCGAGCCGAAGCTGGTGCGCGCGTCGACGTGATAGCCGCCGTTCGGCGGGACGTCGAGCTTGATCGAGGCGAAACTCGTTTTCAGATTGATGTCGGCACACGCGCCGCGCAGATCCGACACCGAGATCGATCCATTCGCGTTCTCCACCGCCACACGGCCGGCGATCGTCCTCAGCAGCACCGGTCCGAAGCTGGTGTGGATGCGTACGCCGCCGGAAACGTCGGTGGCCGTCACGCCGCCGTTGGCGTTGTCGACGTCGAGCGTGCCCTTGATCAGTTCCGCGCGGGCCAGGCCGAAGCGCGTGTCGATGTTCAGATTGCCGCGGATATCGACCGCGGTCACGTTGCCGTTCGCGTTGGTGATGCGCGTCGGTCCGTTGATGTCGCGGATCGAGATCGTGTCGAAGCTGCCGGTGATCGTGGCGCCGCTGCCGACGTGCGAGCCTTCCACGCGGCCGTTGCTGGCCGAGACGATCAGGTCGCGTCCGATGTTCGTGAACTCCGTGGCTGCGAACGTATTCTTGATCGAGGCGCGGCCTTTGATGTCGCGGACGTCGACGCGCCCGTTTTCGTTGTGCAGCTCCAGATCGCCGGAGACGTTCGAGACCGTCACGCTGGCGAACGAATCGACGATCGAAGCGCTGCCGGTCACGCCCTGCACGTTGACCGAGCCGTTGCCGTTGCGAATGGTCACGTTGTGCGTGTCGGTCGCGGTCACGGAGCCGAAGCGGTTGGTGATGCCCAGGGCGCCGTCGACGTTGACGACGCGAATATTGCCGTTGGCGTTCTGCACGGTCGTATCGCCCGTGCTGTTTTCGATGCTGATGGAGCCGAACGAGTTCTCGACGCGCTGCGTGCCGTGGCTGTCGCGCAACGTCACGTTCCCCTGCGCGTTCACGATCTCGCCGGCAGCGTGAATGCCGGTGACGTCGACGCTGCCGAAGCGGTTGTGCACCAGCAGCGGCGCGTTGGCAGGCATGGTCACGTCAATGTCGACCGAGTACGAAAGTGACACGTTGCCGTGAAAATGCATATCGGGATACTCGGTGCGGATCGTGATACCGCTCCCGGACGACGTCGACACGGTGACGTTGATGTCCTTGCCGATGTCGGAATCGGAGGCGCGGATCAGCGCGTGCACGCGAACCTCGTTGCCGCTTCCGGCGTGCACCGTGACCGGGCCCATGGAATGGTCGATGGAGATGCGTCCGCCCTGATACGTCTGCGTTCTGCTGAACGTGCGCTCGTAACGATCGGCGTAAAGCGCCGGCGCGGCCAGCAGAAGCAGAGCGGCGATGAGTGTCTTATTGATTCGAAGCATGGCTGTTTTCCTCTCGCAGGACGTCCTGCAACGTCCGCTGTTTTTCCGAATACATCGTCAGCAGTTGCGTGCGCAGGTAGGCGTTCTGGCGGTTCTTGTCGATGGCGGTTTGGCACTCGGCGATGGCGTCGTCGAGCATCATCAGTTTTTCCTTGTAGCTGACCATGAGCGGCGTGGACGGCTGGTCAAGCTTCGCGGAGGCGAGTGTTTCCAGGTGATTGATGGCGTTGATGTGCGCCTTCTCGGCGCGCTCGACCTCATCGACGGCGGACACCTTCAGGATGTCTCGATCGAAGTCGGCGGCATGCATGCGCCGCTGCGCGATCCAGACGGTGCCGCCGAGGATGGCGAGGAAGAAGAAGGCGGCAGCGATCTGCCACACGCGCGTCCGCGTGCTGCGCCGTTCGTTGCGAATGGCCTTCTCGATGCGCGGCCACAGCAGGTCGTTGTCCCACGTCGCGTGAAGGTCGCGCGCTGTGGACGAGATCTCGTTCCAATCGGCCAGCTTCTGCATGCAGACCTCGCACGACTGCGCATGCCGCGCGGCGGCTTCGAGCGAGAACTGATCGCCTTCGAGAAGGAGGTCGTCGAGTTGTTCACAGGTGATGGTCATGATGTCGCTGCCTTTTTCCACTGCTCCTGGAGCTGTTTCTTCGTTGAGAAAAGAATCCACTTCGAGTTGCCTTCGGTGATGTCGAGGATGCCGGCGATCTCGGCGTGGCTGAGGCCTTCGATCTCGAACAGCGAGAAGACGGTGCGGCGTTGTTCCGGCAGTTCGTTCAACAGCTTCCGTAACGCCATTCTCTTGACGTCGTCGACCGCATTGGCCGGACGGACGTCGGCGACGAGCTCATCGATCGGCGTCTCCCGGATCCTGCGGCTGCGTTTCCGCAACATGTCGTAGCAGGTGTTGACGAGGATGCGATACAGCCACGTGGTGAATGCAGCCTCGCCGTTGTAGCTCGCCGCCGCCCGATGCACCTTCAGAAACGTCTCCTGCACCGCATCCTCGGCATCGGACCTGTTGCCCAGCTGGTTGTACGCGATCGATTTCATCCGCTCGCCGTGCTTGCGATAGATCGCCGCGAACGCTTCCGAGTCGCCGTCCGCACAAGCGCGCGCCAGGCGAAGGTCGTCTTCGCTCAAACGCGGCGTCGGTTGCGGTGCGATCGTCAGAGTCACAGGAGTGGGCAAGTCTACGGCTGAGGCAACGGCGTCCATGTGTCTGCGGGGATAGACGCCGGAAGGGAGGGGGAGGTTAGAGGGCTGGCACTCGGCGTAGACTCGGTTGACGATCGGAGGGGTTAACCAGTGCCGGAGCTGTCGCGGTTTTTTGGCATCATCATGCGCATGTTTGTCGAAGCCGGAGCTCCGCACCAGCGTCCCCATGTTCATGCGTATTACCAGGATCAGGCGGCTGTTTTTGCATTGGAGACACTCGAGTGCCTCGGCGGCAGCCTGCCGCGACCGCAGCGGCGTCTCGTTGAAGCGTGGATGGAGATTCACCGTGAGGAACTGATTCGCGATTGGGATCTGTTGCAATCCGGTCAGCCGCCCGTCAAGATCGAGCCCCTTAGATAGTCATGAGCCACGCCATTCATCGCGTCACCCGATTTGAAATCGCGGGACCTCACGTTCTGAGCGTCGCGTTCGAGGATGGCACGGAACAGCGCATCGACTTTCGTCCGGTGCTGAAAGGCGTTCTGTTTGGACCGCTCCAGGATTTGACCGTCTTCAACGCCGTGGTCCTTGATACTGAAGCCGGAACGCTGACTTGGCCAAACGGCGCCGACTTTGATCCTGCCACGCTTCACGATTGGCCGAGTGTCGGTAGCGACCTTGCGGCGCGCGCTCGTGATTGGACGACGCCGGTAACTCAGGGCCGTTCGAGCGAACAAATGGAACCGACGCGCCGCTGACGCAGACGCTCCAAACAAAAAAGGCGGAGCGACCCAGCCGCTCCGCCTTTGCTATTGCTGCGGCACTGCCGTCCAGTGGCCTGCTACCGGCAGATCGCTGGCGCCTCCGAAGGTGAAGTTGATGTCGGGACCGATGCCGAGTTGAGTCTCCAGCGACATCGTCGCAGTCGATGGGTGAAACAGCCCGAGCAGACGGCGTCCGATTCCGGTCCAATCGCCGCTCAGCGGCAGGTCGCCAATGAACCCGAATGTCGAACTGCCGTTCGTCTCGAAGAAATCATTGGTCACCTGAAACACGCCGTTATGAAAGACGCCGATGCTATCCCTTCCGTCGCCGTCCCAGTCGCCCGTCACCGGCAGGTCTCCCGCCGAGCCGAATTGGCTCGTCACCGTGGTGATTCGGACTTCAGTCACAGGAGGACATCCGTGACAGGGCACGGCCGTCACCGTTTCCGGCACACGCAGGATGAATGTGCTGCTGTTCGATCGATAGACTCCGACGTCGTCGATGCCGTCGCCGTTCCAGTCTCCGGCGATCGGCCGGTCGCCAGCTTGTCCGAACGGCAGCGGGTCCAACTGCTCGACGGTCGTCAACGGAAAGCAGCGGAGACACGGGTTCGTGTTCGTTGTAATGACGCCGCGAAGGAATGTCCCGTTGCGAAAGACGCCGAGGTCGGTGCGGCCGTCGCCGTCCCAATCGCCGGCGACCGGTAGGTCTCCAGGCTGGCCGCCGAAGGTGAACGTCAGATTGGGATTGCCCGCCGTATTGGAAGTGCGCAGGAGCCACTGACCGGTGGTTGGGCGGTAGACGCCGACGGTCGAGATGAGAAATCCAGACTGCCAGGCAGGATAGTCCTCGATCGTGAAATTGTTCGTCAGCCGCGCCTGCAAGTTGCCGTTGAAACTCATGGCGTAGATCTCGTGATTGCCGTCGCGGTCGCTGACGAACGCGATTCTCTTTCCGTCGGGCGAAATCGTGGGAAAGAAGTTGTTGCCGGCTGACGTGAGCTGCACCGGATTCGTGCCGTCGGCGTTGATCACCATGATTTGGCGGGTGGGGAGAGCGCGCGTGAAGATGATTTTCGTACCGTCGCCGGAGAATTTCGGCTCCTGATCGTCGGCGGTATTGACGGTCACCCGCGTTTGGCCGGTCCCGTCCTTGGCCATCACGTAGATCTCGTTATTGCCGTCGCGATTGCTGCGGAAGACGATTCGCTGTCCATCGGGCGACCATGCCGGCGCAAAATCGCCCGCGGCATTGCTGGTCAGGCGCGTCGGATTGCTGCCGTCCGCGTTCATGACGTAGATCTCGAAATTGCCGTCGCGCGAGCTGTGGAAGGCGATCTTTGTACCGTCCGGTGACCACGACGGAGCGATGTTCATTGCGGCGGCCGACGTGAGCCTCGTTTGCGTCGAGCCGTCGGCATTCATCACGAAGATGTCGAAGCCTCTGTTGAAGGCGATCTTCGTACCGTCCGGCGACCATGCCGGTCCGAAGTCGCCGGCTGCGTCATTGGTCAGGCGCGTCTGGCCGGTACCGTCCGGATTCATCACATAGATCTCCTCATTACCGTCCCGGTTGGTGTCGAACGCGATCTTTCCGTTGACGTGAGTCGTGGCGGCGGCGACTGAAACTGGAACGAGCGCCAAAAAAAGCACCAGCAACGCAGACGACGACCTGAGTGAACGCATAAGTCTCTCCTTCGCAGCGAGTAAGATTGATGTTCCGGTGCTGACAATCTGGAGCGGAGAGAGCGCGAAGTCGTGAGACTCGAATGCATCGCCGTTGAAAGTTCGATGAAGACCTATCGCTTCGGACCATTCATCCTCGATCCCGCGCAAGGTCTCCTCTGCGCCGGCTCCCGCGAAATCCCCCTCGGCGGCAAGGCATTCGAGACGCTGGTGTTTCTGGTCGAAAACGCCGGCCGCGTCGTCTCCAAGGCGGAGTTGATCGACCGCGTCTGGCCGGATAGCCACGTCGGCGAGAACAATCTCGCGCAGCACATCTCACTGGTGCGGAAGACGCTCGCCGCCGTCGACGCGAAGACGGAGTATGTGCAGACGATGGCGCGCCGCGGCTATCGGTTCGCGGCGGCCGTGGAGACCTCCGCCAACGCCGAAAGCACGACGCGGCTCGATCCGCCTCGGACCCATTACGCGCGGAGCGGCGACGTCAACATCGCCTACCAGGTCATCGGCGACGGGCCGATCGATCTCGTGTTCGTCATGGGTTGGGTCTCCCATATCGAGATGTTCTGGGCCGAGCCGTCGTTCGCGCGGTTTTTGACGCGCCTGAGCCGCATCGCGCGGCTGATCGTCTTCGACAAACGCGGCACCGGCTTATCGGACCGCGTTCCGCTGTCGCAGCTTCCGTCACTGGAGGTGCGGATGGATGATGTCCGCGCGGTGATGGCAGCGGCCGGCTCGCGGCGCGCCGTCCTGATGGGCGTTTCGGAGGGAGCGCCGCTGACGGCGCTGTTCGCCGCCACCTATCCGCAACTCGTGGCGGGCGTGATCATGATTGGCGGGTATGCGCGCCGGCTGTGGGCGCCCGATTATCCGTGGGGTCCGACCGCGGAACAGCGCGAAGCGTTCATCATCGCCCTGGAACGCGATTGGGGCGGTCCCCTCGGCATCGAAGATCGCGCGCCGAGCCTGGCAAACGATCCCGACTTCCGGCGCTGGTGGGCGGCCTACCTGCGCATGGGCGCGAGCCCGGGCGCCGCCGCGGCGCTCACGCGGATGAACGCTGAAGTCGACATCCGTCATGTGCTTCCCAGCATTCACGTGCCGGCGCTCGTCATTCACCGCAGTGGCGATCGCTGCCTTCGCATCGAGGAGGGACGTTTCCTCGCCGAGCGGATTCCCGGCGCGAGGATGGTCGAGCTGCCCGGCGACGATCACCTTCCCTTCGCCGGCGATCAGGACTCGATCCTCGCCGCGGTGGAGCGCTTCATCGCCGAGCTGCGCGACACCCCGGAGCCGACGCGCGTTCTTGCCACCTGCCTCTTCGTCCGCACCGACGGCGACAACGAACGTCTGCCGGATCTCGATGACGAGGCGAGGCGCGAGATCGAGTGGTTTCACGGACGGAAATTCGCGCAGGTGACCGACGCGCTGGTCGCCACCTTCGACGGTCCGGTGCGCGCGATCCGCTGCGCCTGCGCCATTCGCGACGCGGCGCAGCGCGCCGGAGTCCGCCTGGCCGCCGCTCTCCACACCGGCGAATGCGACATCGACGGCGAAACGATCAGCGGCACGACCGTGCAGATCGGCGCACTGCTCTCCGAAGCCGCCGCCGCGGGCGACGTGCTGGTCTCGAACACCGTCCGCGACCTCGTGGCCGGCTCCGGAATCGAGTTCACCTCACGCGGCCAGGCGAACCTCGGCGCGCGCCTCGGCGAGTGGTCATTGTTCGAAGTCGAAAGCGTGGGGAAGTAGAACAACTCACAGCTCATCGATCGACTTCGGCCAGTCGCTGTGCAGCAATCGCGATAGCGCGCGGTCGGCGAGGAGTTTGCCGCCGGTCTGGCAGCGGGCGCAGTAGTTCGTTTCGTTCTCGGAGTAGACGATGTGCTGGATCGGGGTGCCGCAGTCGGGACATGGTTTTCCGTAGCGGCCGTGGACGGCGAAGTCGGGTCGGAAGGCGGTGACTTTTTCCGGGAACTTTTCGACGGCTTCTTCGCGCAGGCGATCTGTCCATTCGGTCAGCGTGCGCTGCGTCGCGACGTAGAGCCGGGTGATCTCCTCCTCGGACAGATTCGTCGTCAGTTGCACGGGCGAGAGGCGTGCGCGGTGGAGGATTTCGTCCGAGTACGCGTTGCCGATGCCGCTGAAAACGTGAGGATCGGTCAGGGTCCGCTTCAGCGTGTGGCGTTCGCGGGTCAGGGCGGCGCGGAAATCATCGAACGAAATATCCAGAGGCTCGATACCGCCCGGATCGTGCGCGCGGACGGCTTCCTCCCCTCGGACGATATGAATCGAAGCTCTCCGTTTCGATCCTGCCTCCGTGAGCAGCAGCGTTCCGTTGGGAAAATCGAACGCGGCCAGTCCCAGTTTGCCGGGGATCTTCGCGTCCGAGGGCAGCCATTTGAAACGGCCGGCGATCATCAGATGGATGACGATGAAGAGCTCGGATTCGAGTCCGATCACGATCCGCTTGCCGAGGCGACGGACGTCGACGACGCGCTTGCCGGCCAACTCCGACGGCGGCGGATCGACGGTTCGCAGCACGAACGGATTGCCGAGGCGGAGTTTGAGGAGCGGCTGATCGACGATGCGTTTCGCGATCGCCTCGACGTATACGGTAACGTCCGGCAGCTCGGGCATTTGGGGATTATCGCGGCTCCGTTCGCTTTTATCGACCGTACATGCGCAACGCTCTCAGGCTGCTTCTCGCCGGCATCGGTGTCTGCACGATCTTCACCGGACGATCGGTGGCCGTGCAGCCGTACGTCAGCGTTTCCACGGAGCCGATTGCAGCCGGCGACATCGTCATTCCGGTCGCTGGCATCGCCAAGACCAAGTTGCGCGATGACTTCGACAACATCCACAGCGGTCATCCGCATCACGCCATCGACATCCTCGCACCGCGCGGTACGCCGGTGCTCGCGGCGGTCGACGGCACGATTCGCAAACTCTTCGAGAGCAACGCGGGCGGATTGACGATCTACGAATTCGACGTCGCGAATGAGAAGAGCTACTACTACGCGCATCTCGATGCGTACGCGGACGACCTCGTCGAAGGGATGCGCGTGCGGCAGGGCGATGTAATCGGCTACGTCGGGACGACCGGAAACGCGCCGGCGAATACGCCGCATCTGCACTTCGCGATCACCATCCTGCCGCCGGACAAGGCGTGGTCGAAAGGCGACGCGATCGATCCGTATCCGATCCTCGTCGCGCGCGGCGTCACGCGCTGATTACGAAACGCGCTTCAGCGCCTCGGCCACATCCTTCTGATTCGGATTGAGCTTCAGCGACGTTTCGAAGCTGGCCTTGGCCTCGGCTTTCTTTCCCTGCTTTTCGAAAATCTGGCCGAGCCAGTAGTGGGCGCGGGCGAGAGATGGCTCGTTTTCCTTCGGCGTGTACGTGAGGTACTTGCGCAGCAACTCCTCGCCACGGGCGTAGTTCGAGCTGGTGAAGACGGAGATCTGTCCGAGGCGGAAGTATCCGGGCATGTAGGCGGGATCGACTTTGACGGCCAGCTCGAATTCGTCGCCGGCCGCTTTGAAGTTCTTCTGGACGATGTAGGAGACACCGAGATCGATGTGCGCGCGAGCCGATTTCGGGAACTCTCTGACCTCGGCCAGGTACTCGTTTCGCGCCTCGTCGGGCTTCTTCTGTTGTGAGTAGATGAACGCGGCCGCGCGATGCGCCATCAGCGGATCGCGCTTCTTGATCTCGCCGACCTGCGCGAATGCTTTGTCGTAGCTGCCGCCGATGATGCCGGGCGCCATCGTGTAGAACTGGACGAGGCCGTAGCGCGCGTCGAGAAGATTCGGATCGAGTTCGACGGCTTTCTCGAATTCGTCCTTCGTTTTGCCGGCCAGCGAAGCCTGCCCGAAGATGCTCGCTTTCTGCGCCTGCGATCCGTAGGCACTGCCGAGGAGGTAGTGCGCTTCGGCGCTCTTCGGATTCTGCGCGACGGCTTTTTCGAGCAGCGTCGCCGCGGCGTCGGCGTCATTGCGGTTCATGGCGGCACGGCCTTGTTCGATCAGCGATGTTTGGGCGAGCAGAGGAAGGGCGACGAGCGCCGCAAGGACAACCAAAATTGACCGCATGAACCCTTGTACGCGATTTGCGTAGGACAGGTTTCGGCTCGGCTAGAATGCCGGCTCTTTTCGATGACTGAAGCGACGATTGAAGCCCGCGCAACCGTTCCGATCTACGACGCCGCCGCGCTGAATGCCGCGGCCGACGAGGCGTTGGCCGAGGCGCGCCGGCGGCTCGCGGTCATCGAGCGGCTGCCGCTCGAAGCAGTGACGCCGGAGTCAGTGCTCGACGCGTGGGACGGCATCGCCATGATGCTCGAGGACGCGTATGGCGCGATCTCGCTGCTGAACAGCGTTCATCCCGAAGCCGCCGTGCGCGATGCCGGAGACCGTGCACTCATCGAAGAGTCGGTCTTCATGACCGAACTTTTTCAGAACGAGCAACTCTACGAGCGCGTGCGCCGCGTCGTGCCGCGTACGAATGCGCAGAAGCAGTTGCAGAAGGATCTTCTCGAAGCATTCGAAGACAGCGGCGTTTCGCTGCCGGCGGAGAAGCGGGATCGGTTCAAGGCGATCTCCGAGCGCATCACGGAGCTGGCGCAGGAGTTCAGCAAGAACATCCGCGAGAACAAGACCGTGGTCACGTTCACGCCGGATGAATGCGTAGGTCTGCCGCAGTCGTACCTCGATCGCGTGCCGCGCGATGAGCACGGCAACATCGTGGTCGGCTTCGATTACCCCGACTACGTGCCGTTCATGTCGAACGCGTCGAATGCCGAGGCGCGGAAGCGGTACTACGTCGCCAACATGAATCGCGGCACCGATCGCAACCTGGAAATCCTCGACGAAATCGTAGCGCTGCGAAAAGAGATTGCCGACCTGTACGAAGTGCCGAGCTTCGCGCACTACGTCACCAAGCGGCGCATGGTTGAAAATCCGGAGACCGTGACGCGCTTTCTCGACGAAGTGAAGAATGGCGTGACGGAGGCCGAGCTGAGCGATCTCCGGCAACTGGCGGCGTTCAAAGCGGAGCTGACCGGCGCGTCGATCGACGAGGCCAGGATCGAGCGTTGGGACGTCGTCTACTACCGCGAACGGCTGCGCGAACAGCGTTACGCCGTCGATCAGGAAGCGCTGCGCGAGCACCTGCCGACCCTCCCGACCCTGCACTGGATGCTCGATATCACCGAGCGTCTTTACGGCATCTCATTCAGCGCCGCCACGGTGCCTGTGTGGCACGAAGACGTCATGTATTACGACGTCGATGACGCGGCAACGGGCGAGCGCCTCGGCGGCATCTACCTCGATCTTTACCCGCGCGCCGACAAGTACAAGCATGCTGCGGCCTGGCCGGTGCGCGGCGTGTCGCGCAAGGCGGGGCGAAAGCCGATCAGCGTTCTGGTCACGAACTTCGATCGCGTCGGATTGACGCATAGCGAGCTGGAAACGCTGCTGCACGAGTTCGGACACGTCATGCACGGCGTGCTGTCGCAGACCGAGTACAACCAGCACTCCGGCACGAGCGTGGAGCGCGATTTCGTCGAAGCGCCCTCGCAGATGTACGAGGAGTGGGCCAGCCGGATGGAGAGCCTGGCGTTGATGCGCGATCACTGCACGACCTGTCCAATCATCGACGAGTCGCTCGTGCAGCGCATCCGCGCGGCGAAGAAATTCGGATCGGGCATCGACTACGGCCGCCAGCTTCTCTACGCCAGTTTCGATATGGCGCTGTCGGGCGAGGGAGTCGGGAGTCGGGAGTCGGGAGTCGGAGTTGGTTCGGCGGTTTCGTCTCCGATACCCGACACCCGACACCCGACACCCGAATCACTTTCGCTCCGTCTGTGGAAGCAGATGGAAGGCTCCACGCCGATGGGTTACGTCGATGGCACCTCGTTTCCCGGCACGTTCGAGCACATCGCCAGCGGTTACGCGGCCGGCTACTACGGATACATGTGGGCGAAGGTGATCGCGCTCGATCTGATCTCAGCGTTTGGTCCCGACGTGATGAACGAAGAGACGGGTCGCCGCTTCCGTGAGTTGATCCTTTCGCGCGGCAGTGAAGAGCCTGCCCGCGATCTCGTCGAACGCTTCCTCGGACGTCCGGTTTCGAGCGATGCGTTCTTCGCAGAGATCCGCGGCGAATAGACTTACGTTGTCAAGGGTTGTATGGTGAGCACCTTGAGGAACCTTCCTCAACCTTCAGGCCGCCTGAGCTGAGTCAGCGCCTCTGAACCTCAATCTTCTTAGCAAACTATCTTTTTGCGCTGCCGCTCGAAGTGTGCCGCCGAAAAGAGCAGGAGTACTCCCAATGAAAGTCTATTTTGGAAATCTGCCCCGCGACATCGATGACGCGAAGCTCGGCGAGATCGTGAAGCCGTACGGCGCCGCCACCTCGGCGGAAGTCGTCAAGGATCGCGTCACCGGCGCGTCGAAGGGCTTTGCCTTCGTCGAATTCGGCAGCGACGCCGAAGCACAGGCCACGATCGATGCGCTGAACGGCAAGGACATGAATGGCCAGGCCGTCGTCGTGAATGAAGCGAAATCGAAGAAAGACGCACCGAAGGCCGCCGCAGCGGTCTAACCCCCAAACAAGGAGCTTGCATGACGAACGTGTTGAAACCGAAGCGCGCCCCCAAAGTCACTGTCTCGGAAAGCAATATCAAGAAATCGGCGATGCGGCTGATGCAGCGTCCGCTGGTCTCACCCGAGGTGCAGTACATCCAGCGCGTCCTCGGCGCTACGGCAACGCAGGAAGCGGTCGACGAAAAAGTGATCGCAGTCCGCAAGATGCCGTGGTCCAGCATCGTCATTCCGGAGTGACAAAGCGCGGCGCAAGCCGCACTTTGTCATCCTGAAGCCGACGTAGCACGGCTGAAGGATCTCAAGATGCGCTGCATTTGCTGGAACCGGGTTTCAGCGCAGGTCGCGTAGCTTGAGATCCTTCGCCGTCCTCCGGCGACTCCGCCTTCGGCTACGCGCCTCCGGCAGCCTCAGGATGACGCCTACCGCATCGCGCTGATTTCTACCTCCGCGCTGCCTGTTGCGAGCACGTGCAGGACGATACCGTTCGGGTCGAGCACTACGGTGCCCGGCTCGATGGCGTCGACGCGGCCGCGCATCATCACTCCCGATGCGAGCGGCCGCGTTACCGCGCGTGCGATCTCGTTGCGCAATGCGTCGATCTGTGGCGCGACCGACCAGTGCGCCGCGTTCGCCAGCGTCGCGCGCAGTTGGTCATGAGCGACGCGGTTGGCGATGCGCAAGAACGGATTCTTTCGGTGCGGATCGAGCGAATAGTCGAGATTCGTCAGCGTCAGCGTGCGCGTGGCGGGATCGAAGACCGGAGTCGCCTCGAGAAAAACGAGACCGCTGTAATGCTTCAGGAACGACGCGTGGTAGTTGACGTCGATCTCGATCGACACGCGTCCGTTCGCTGCGGGCGCCGCGCCGAGGCGGATGGCACGGACGGCGACGCCTTCGTAGGTGCGGTTCGCGAAGTTCTCCATCATCAGGCGAGTGGCCTCTTCGTACGGAACCTCGACATCGAACGGAACGCGGATGCCTCCGTTCGGCGCCTGAGCTACTCGTAAGGCCGGTAGTGGGTGAGGGGTCACCGGCGGACGTTCGCCGACGACCACGCGCGTGCGTGCCCGCAAGGTCAGAACGCTGGTGAGCGAGAGGCCGGAGCCGGTAATCGGGCCGAGGGCGACGTCGGCGGGATCCATGACCAGCCAGGTGCGCGGGCCGATGAGCACGGGCGCCTGCAGCGATGACCAGACCTGTTCCGCGATCGGACGGATGTTCGTGAGCTTGGGCGTGTTCGCGTCGATGGTCTTCACGGCTTGACGCAACTGGTCGTTGACGATCGGCGCGATTTTCCAGTCGGTGATGTCGATGTTCGCAAACGTGACCTGGCATCGCCTCGATGAGAAGTCGACCGGTTGCGCGCGCGTGGTCGAGCGGAGACGCCAGTTCGCATCCCAGTCGAGATGCGAGGAGAGAGAAATCCATGCGTCGCGCATCGGCTCGCCGAAACCGCAGGAGATGCACGGCCACATCACGATCTCGCCCGAGAACGGCTTCTGCGTTCTTCGACAGCCCTCCAGCGAATAGTGGACGGTCGTCATCGCGTGAATGCCGCTGCCGATGACATTGAGAGCGATCGGATCGCGGACGACGCGGTACTTCATCCCGAACTGTTTCTGCGGATCGAGCTCGTAGGCGTCGAGCTTCTCGATGCTTTTCGGCACCTGCGTTTCGAGCTGCGGCAGCAGCGGCGCGAGCGAGGTGCGGATCGGGATGACGATCGTCGACAACTCGGCGGGTGGCGGCGGCGTGGTTGGGAGTGTGGCGGCGAGGAGGAGGAAGGGGATGAGCATCGTCTGAGGATTTCGGCGGAATGATAAAGTCACAAACCGAGCCAGCAATGTCCGACACCACTACCCGAGGAATTCGCATCCAGGTCGAGAGCACGTATGTCGAAGAGCGGAGCGATCCGCAGGAAAGTTACTTCTTCTTCGCGTACCACGTCGTAATCTCGAATGACGGAAGCGAGACGGCGCAACTCATCAGCCGCGAATGGATCATCACAGACTCCGACGGCAATATGGAGCGGGTGCAGGGCGCGGGTGTGATCGGCGAGTCGCCGGTGCTCGGGCCGGGTCAGAGCTTCGAGTACACCAGCTTCTGTCCGCTGCGGACGTCGATGGGATCGATGCAGGGCGCGTACACGATGAAGCTTTCGAACGGCGAAACGTTCCGGGCGGAAATCGCGCCGTTCACTCTCGCTGTTCCGGGCGTTGTCAACTGAAGGGTCCCACGTGCGCCGGCGAGTCCAGATCTCGTTTCTCTCCGTTTTCCTGACGCTTCTTACCGTCGCCTTTGCGACGGCATTGATGGTTCGCGTCCGGTCGTACACGGTGAAAACGGCTACGGAATCCGTGGCGCCGTCGACGGTCGCAGCGACGGCTTCCGCGACGCCGGGCTCGAAGACGTCACAGGTGACCTTCGAGCCGTTGCCGGCCGGTAGCACCCCGGTTTCGACGTCCTCTTCCGTGCCCGTGACCACGCCGTCGTCGCCCGCCGCCACCACGCGAGCGCAGCGATTCCGCGAATTGCTCGCCGCCGGCATCACCGCAATCGCACCGTCCGCCGCTCCGGCCGCGCAAGAACTGACGGCGAAGCCGAAACCCGTTCCTCCGCCGCAGACGAAGCCACCGGCGCCCGTTTCGAAGCCTGTCACGCGCCCGCAGGGGAGCATGGCGGGAGGAAGCGGGACTGGCGGATCCAATCAACCCGGCCTCAGCAACGAAAACAAGCCGAAGCCTCCCACGAACGATCCGCGCGATCCGAACTCCGACACCGCGCCGCCGCAGCTCCTCTCCATCGGCTTCGATCCGCCGGCGGTGCAGGACGGCGGTGATACGACGCTCGTCGTTACCGCCACCGACGATCTCTCCGGCATTCGCGGAATCTCCGGCACACTGACCAGCCCGAATGGCAAAGCGGTGCAGGGATTCGCGCAGCAGCGCGAAGGCGAGACGATGCGTTACACGAGCCGCATCCACATCCCCGAGAAAGCGGAAGAGGGATTGTGGAAGATCAGCTTCCTGACGATGAGCGACATGGCCACGAATTCGGTCACGCTCAGCGCCGCGCAGGGGACGTTGCCGCCGACCGCCCTGCTGAAAGTGAGCTCGTCCGCATCCGACTCGACGCCGCCCGCACTGCGCAACGTCTGGCTCGAACGCCGGGCCATGCGCGCCGGCGAGCACAACACGCTCAACGTCGACGCAACGGACGAAAAATCAGGTATCCATCTCGTCGCGGCGGTTTTCCTCAGTCCATCGAAACTGGCCCGCTTCGGCGTCGGCTGCCAGAAAGGTGCGAACGACGTCTACCAGTGCGACGTCTTCCCGCCGCAATGCCTCGACTGTGGCGACTGGACGCTCGAGCAGGTGCAGATGCAGGACAACGCGAACAACTTCGCCACGGTGCGGAGCGAAAACCCGGCGGTGGCCGCGATCCGTCTGAATATCACCGGCGACAGCTGCGACAACACGCCGCCGGTGTTGCAAGGTCTCCAGCTGAGCCGCGCCGAAATCTTCATGGGACGCGACGAGCCGGTCATCGAAGTCATCGCTCAGGTCACCGACGACAGCTGCGGCATCGGCGGCGTCAGCGGTCAGGTGGTCGGACCGGGCAGCAGTTCCAGCGGAACGTTCTTCTCCTTCCAGCAGCGCGACGGGAACACCTACGTCGGCACGATCCGCCTGCACGCGAACTCCGCGCGCGGCGTGTGGCGCGTGCAGTCGGTGACCGTGAACGACAAAGGCCAGAACCTAAAGATCTACTACTCGAATGATCCGCTGCTGGCGCGGGCGTCGTTCACGGTGAAGTAGGCGGGAAGCGGCTCCGGAAGAGGAGTGCAAGTGCCGGACGAGGACGTCCGGCGGCCGTTAGCGCGCGGCTTTGGCGATCTTGCCGGTACGGATGCAGCGGGTGCAGACGTTCATCCGCTTCACCGCCGAGCCGACCATCACGCGGACGCGCTGCAAATTCGGCAGCCAGCGTCTGCTGGAAACATTGTGGGCGTGGCTGACCCGGTTACCGAACACGGGGGCCTTGCCGCAGACTTCGCACATCTTTGCCATCGATAGACTCCTCAAACCTCAAATAACGCCAGGGGGGCGGGATTGTACCGGCCGGACCGGTTCGGCGCAACCACGGGTCCGAAACGGCCTCGTGTTCACGTAATCTGCTGATAAATCTAAATGCTGTAGAGTTGACACTCACCTTTAAAGGTTGTAATTTCACTCGACTTTCCACATCTGGAGCCGCAACCTGAGAAGTGAGTGGGTGAGATGGACGGGGTGAGTGGTGTTCTTCTCAAAGAGCAAAAATGTCGTTGGTCTCGATATCGGCTCCTCAGCCGTAAAACTTGTTGAGCTGAAGGAGAAGAAGGGCGGCGCGTTCCAGCTGGTGAAGCTCGGAATCGAGTACCTTTCTCCGGAAGCGATCGTCGACGGGTCGATCATGGACTCGTCGCTGGTAGTGGAGACGATCTCGCGGCTCAACACCGGCAAAAACATCAAGAATTCCAATTACGCCACCTCCCTCTCCGGCCACTCCGTCATCATCAAAAAGATCACGCTCCCGGCGATGTCGCCGGAGGAGCTGGCCGAGTCGATTCAGTGGGAAGCCGAGCAGTACATCCCCTTCGACATCAACGACGTAAACCTCGACTACGTCCCGCTGAACACGCCCGGCTCCGGTGACAACATCGACGTCATCCTCGTGGCCGTGAAGAAGGAAAAGATCAACGACTACACCTCGGTAATCAGCCAGACCGGCAAGGTTCCTGTGCTCGTCGACGTCGATGCCTTCGCGCTCCAGAACGCGTACGAGATGAACTACGCGATCGACGACACGAAAGTCCTCGCGCTCGTCAACGTCGGCGCCTCGGTCACGAACGTCAACGTCCTCTCCGGCGCCACGTCGCTCTTCTGGCGCGACATCACCTTCGGCGGCAACCAGTACACGGATGCGATCCAGCGCGAGTTGAGCCTCTCGTTCGAACAGGCCGAGGAGTTGAAGAAAGGGCGGCAGGCGGGCGACTACAGCATCCAGCAGGTCATCCCAATTCTCAACTCGGTCAGCGAAGACTTCGCCGGCGAGTTGCGCAAGACTCTCGACTTCTTCACGGCAACATCGGGCGCTGACCGCGTGGACGAGATCGTTCTCGCAGGCGGCGGCTCGGGCGTCCTGAACCTCGACGCCATCCTCCGCGACAAGTTCGGTATCCCGGTGGCGATCATGGATCCGTTCCAGAAGATCACCGTCGATGAAAAAGAATTCAACCCCGAGGAGCTCGCCGACATCGGGCCGAGTATGGCGATCGCCGTAGGGCTGGCCATCCGGAAGCTGGGGGATGCTTGATTAAGATCAATCTGGTGCGGGAAGGGCGGGCGGTCCGGGGAACCGGAGTGGTCTCAGGTATGCCCGTGGCCGCGGGGCCCAGCAACGCCAACAACGGCCTCATGATCGGCGGTGTGATCCTCGGCATCCTGATCGCGGGCGGCTGGTGGTACATGCAGAAGCGCACCCTGGCTCAGCGCCAGGAGTCCATCGCCCAGAAGCAGGTCGAAGCCACGCGCCTGGAAAAGATCATCAAGGATGTCGGCGACTTCCAGAAGCAGAAGGACAGCCTGCAGAGCCGGATCACTCTGATCAATCAACTCAAGCAGAATCAGCGCGGTCCGGTGCAGTTGATGGACCGCATCAGCCAGGATCTGCCGGATCTGGTCTGGCTCGACAAGATGGTCGTCGCCGGCGGTGTCGTGACCATCGACGGCCGCGGATTGAATCCGAATGCGATCGCGAACTTCGTCGAGAACGTGAAGAACGATCCGCTGTTCGAAGAGCCGGACCTCGGCAACGTGACCGAGGTATCGGCCGCGCCGCTCGTCTACAGCTACACGATGAAGTTCCACTTCACCTATGTGCCAAAAGGTGAGGCCGGAGCTGCCGGCGCGGCCACAGGAACATCGACGACCGGCACATCGGCCACGGCAAGTTCGGGTACGGCAACAGGGACGGCGACGTCGCCGTCCGCGGTGAAGCGGTAGGAGGGGTGATGGCGCTTTCTCTAGACGGCAAACCTTGGTACTTCGGCCTGATCATCGGGCTGATACTGGCTGCCGTCATCATCTGGGGAGCGAACTACGCCGTCATCGGCGATCTCACCAAGCAGATCGAGGGTGCTGATAATCAACTCCGCGATCTCGACACGAAGATCGAGCAGGGCCGCTCCGCCGAACGCAAGCTGCCGCAGTTCCGCGAGGAAGTGAAACGCCTCAATGCCGAGCTGACGAAGTTGCGCAGCATCCTGCCGTCCACGCGCAATACCGAGGAAATCATCAAGCGGATCAAGACACTCGTCGATGCCGGGAACTTCACGCTGCGCAAGCTCACCTTCCCGCCGCTCGCTCCCGCGCAGGGGAGCGATCCGTACGCCGAGTGGCCGATCTCGATTTCGGTCGACGGCCGCTATCACAATCTGGCCACACTCTTCGATCACCTCAGCAAGTTCAAACGCATCGTCAACGTCGAGCAGATTTCGATCGCCGCGCTGCCGACACAGACCGAGCGCACCATTGCGGCCGACTTCACCGCGAAAACCTTCGTCTATGTCGAGCCGAAGGAGCCGGAGCCGACGCCGGTGAAAGGCGCAAAGCAATGAGAGTGAGCCGATTCGCGCTGTCGCTTCTGATCGTCGTCGCGGCGATGGCCACGCTCTTCGCGCAGTCGAACCCCGCGTCGAAACCTGCCACGGCGACATCGACGGCAGCCACGACCTCGACGCAAAGCGAAGAGCCGACCATGCAGCAAAGTCTGCAGGAGATCCTCGAAGAGCCGAGCTCCGCCGACGCGTATCACTACGATCCGAAGGGCCGCCGCGATCCGTTCCAGTCGTTGATCGGACCGGCGCCGGCGCTGCAGCCGGGCCAGCGGCCGGCCGGCCCTCCCGGTTTCCTCATCGACGAAATCAAGCTTCAGGGCGTCGTGAAAACGCGCCAGCAGGGACTGGTGGCCATGGTCAATGGTCCCGACAACAAAGGGTATCTCGTGAAAGTCGGGGACAAGGTCCTCGACGGCGAAGTGATTCGTATTACTCCGGCTTCGATCGTCTTCCGGCAGGAGGTCAATGACCCGACGCGGATCGAACGATTCCGCGAGGTGGTCAAGGAACTCTCTTCCGAAGCTCCGAGGAAGTAGGGTCGCGAGCGGCTGTCAAGCCATGTGTGTGGAGGGCTGTGAGATGGTGAACGTAAGACGTAAGACAAGAGCCAAGCTGATCCTGCTGCTCACAGGCATGCTGGTGGCGGGCGTCACCAACGCTCAGGCAGCGTTCTGGAAGCGTGGCGGCGCCGCGGCGAAAACACCGGCACCGGCTGCTGCCGCATCCTCCGCCTCGGCCGGAATGTCGCTCACGGCAATCGACGTCGAGACTTCTCCGTCGCCGCGCATCATCCTGCGCACCACGGCCAGCCCGGTCTACAGCTCCTACAGCCCGATGCCCGATCTGTTCGTGATCGATCTGACCGGCGCCTCGAAGGCTGCATCGCTTGCGATTCCGTCCGCGGTCCCGCCATCGGTCGGTTCCGTTTCGGTCGATGAAGTCACGGAGATGGGCTTGCGTCTGACGCGCGTCAGCGTTCACTTGAATCAGGCCGGAACGATCGAAGCGTCCGCCGAAGGAAACAGCGTCGTCATCAACCTTCCGGCGGCCGCCGCGCCCGCAGTGGCCGAGGTCGTTCCGCCGGCTCCGAAACCGGTCGAGATTACGCCCGTCACTACGGCCGCCGTCGAGCCCCCGCACGTTGATCCAGTACCGGTTCACGCCGAACCGGAGCCGGTGAAGAGCGAGCCAACCGCGACGGTTGTCGAAGCGCCTGTCATCACGGAGTCCCTGTCAGCCAGCAAAGCAACAACGCTGAAGAAGATTGAAACCAACGGCACCGGCTCGGCCATCGAAGTACGTCTGGCCACTGATGGCGACGTCGCCTACAACGCGTTCAAGCGCGAGAAGCCGTCGCGGGTCGTCATCGATCTCACCGGTGTCAATGACAAGCTGGCGAAGAACATCATCAACGTCTCCGATCCGGTGGTGAAACGGATTCGCGTGTCGCAGTTCAAGAGCGCGCCCGAGGCCGTCACGCGCGTCGTGCTCGATGTCGATGAAAAGGCCAGCTATCACGTCACGAAGTCAGGTGACGCGCTGAACATCACCTTCGGCGCTGCTCCGGTTGTCATCGCAGCGCCTGTTGCTGCACCGGCGCCGGCACCGAAAAAAGAAGAGCCGCAGGTCGCGGCAGCGCCGGTTGTCATCACTCCCGCACCGCCTGTGAAGACGGCGGCCGCGACCGACATTCCGTCGCAGGTTCCGACGATCGCCGACAACGCCACATGGAAGATGCCGGAACAGCACAAGCCGGCTACGTCGGTCATCAACGCGCCGCAGACACAGACGCCGCCCGCATCGAAGAAACGCCGCGGCATGACCAAGCCCGCTGTGGCGACTCTGCCTGATCCTCCCGCGGTGGACCCATCGCCGCCCGGTGAGAACGTCTTCAGCGATCCCGCTCCGCAGCCGCAGCCGGCCGCCACCAGTTCAACCGGCACGATGCTCTCCGCCGCTGCCGGCGGACGCACGCTCAGTGGTGGCGAAAAAGCGTATACGGGCGAGCCTCTCTCTCTCAATCTCAAGGACGCCGACATCAAAGACGTCCTGCGCACCTTCGCCCAGCTCACGGGACTCAACATCGCCATCGATCCGACCGTCACCGGCTCCGTTACCGTCGATTTTGTCGACGTCCCGTGGGATCAGGCGCTGGAGGTCATCCTCCGCCAGAACTCGCTCGCGTATGTGCTCGAAGGGAACGTCATGCGCGTCGGCACGGCCACGCGTCTGTCGGAAGAAGCGGAATCGAACCGCCGGCTCAGCGAGCAGGAGAGGCTGAACGTCGCTCTGAGTACGGTCGGCTTCAAGCTCTCGTATGCGCGCGCCAACGACGTCGCTGGCCTGTTGCGTGAGATGGCCTCGCCGCGCGCGCGCATCATCGTCGACCAGCGCACCAATCAGCTGATCATCAGCGAGATCCCCGGATACCTGCAGACGATGCGTAACCTCATCGACTCGGTCGATGTGCCGACGCGGCAGGTGGTCATCGAAGCGCGCATCGTCGAAACGACGAAACTCTTCATCCAGCAATACGGTTTCAACTGGGGCTTCCACGGAACGATGGACCCCTCGCTGGGCACCGGCACCGGCCTCGTCTTCCCGAACCGCATCGATACGGTCGGCGGTCCCTTCAACTTCGGCGTCGGCAACCCTGTGATTTCGTTCTCACTGCAGAACGTGCTTGGAACGTTCACGCTCGACCTGGCGCTGCTGGCTGCGGAGACGGAGGGCATCGCCCGCGTCATCTCGGCGCCGCGCGTGATGACGCAGGACAACACGCCTGCCGAGATCCAGAGCGGCTTCCAGATTCCGTATCAGACGCGCGTCAACTTCACGACGACCGTGGCGTACGTCGATGCCACGCTGCGCCTGTCGGTAACGCCTCAGATCACCGAGTCGGGCACCGTGATCATGGACATCCAGGTACAGAAGAACGAACCTGCCACCGGTCTCAATATCGAAGGCGGCTCCGGTACGCCGCTGTCGACGCGTCGTGCACAGACGCGCCTCATGGTGCGCGACGGCGGTACGTCCGTCATCGCAGGCATCTATCAAGTGAAAGAAAACAACGCCCAGAGCCGGCTGCCGTTCGTCCATCAGATCCCAATCCTCGGGACGTTGTTCCGCCGCCGGGACTACAACTCCGAGCACGACGAGCTGTTGATCTTCATCACACCGCGAATCGTGAGGGCGTCGTAAGAAGCACGTAGTCAGCGAGTCAAATCGTTTGCAGCGAATGATCCGGGAGAGTTGGAGGGGTGGTATGAGGATGAAACAGATCGCAATGATTGCCGCGGTTGCGCTGCCGAGCCTGGCGATCCTGTCGTGCAACTCGATCGCGCGCGAAAGCGCTCCGGTAGAACTGGTCGTTTCCGGGACACAGAACCTGAACCAGGTCGATCTCCAGGGCGGCGCGGCCGGTTGTGCCACATCGCTCGGAACCGTCGAGATCAGCGTGCGGCTTCTACAGAACCAGAACGATCCGTTGCACCCGACGAACAACAATTTCAACGACGTCAAACTCGATCGTTATCAGGTGACGTACTTGCGCACCGACGGCGGCAAGCTCGTGCCGCCGTCGTTTGTCCGCTCGACGTCGCAAGTGATCGCCGCGACCGGTACGCCGCAGAGTCTCAGCGACTTCCTGGCCTTTGAAACGAACGCCTTCAACCTGGCGCCGTTCGCAGCGCTGCTGCCGCAGAACGGCGGGCGCGATCCGGAGACGGGACTCAGTTTCGTGAAGTTGGACATCATTCTTACCGTTTACGGCCAGACGCTGGCCGGAGAGCGGGTGCAGGGTTCGGCCAGATTTCCGGTGAATTTCTGCTTCAACTGCGGCGGCTGTTTCTAGCCTCCGCGCCGGCCGTTCGCGGCCGGATCCGTGTGGGCGTGTGACGAGGAGTTGACGGGGGTAGACATGAAGCAAACGACACAGCGATTCACCCTTCTGGCGCTTATGGCGCTACTGGCGCTTTTCGCGGGATGCAAAGGCGAGTCGCCGACCGCTCCGCCTCCCATCACCGGCACGAGCGGCAACGGCTCGGGCAGCACGGGCGGACAGCCGCCGGTCGGCGCGAACATCGCCCTCACCGTCTCGACGGCGTCGCCATTTACCGGCTCCACGTCGACGATTACGGCGACGGTGACGCAGAACAACGCGCCTGTTCCGAACGGGACCGCGGTCGAGTTCGCGACGACGGCGCTCAATGCCAACTTCACCGACACCTCCGACAATCCGACCACGTTGATCCGCACCACGACCAACGGTGTGGCCAAAGCGACGGTTACCTCTTCGACGGCCGGTCCGGTCGTCGTCACCGTCACCGTCAACAACGTGACCAAGAGCGTGACGCTCAACTTCCAGGATCCGGTCATTCAGCCACCGCCGACGTCAACGTCGCCGACGATCTCGTCCATCTCTCCGACCACCGGCCTTCCCACGGGCAATCAGACCCTGACCATCACCGGGACGAACTTCCGCACGCCGGTGCGCATGCTCGTCGATCCGGGCAACGGCCAGACGCCGAAAGAAGCATTCGTCACCAGCGTCACGCCGACGCAGATCACCGTCGTCACGCCTGCCTTCGACCTCGGCGTGGCCCAGCAGATCGTCGCCAGCATCACCGTGATCATCGAGGCGGGAACGCCCACCGAGCAACGGGTGACGAAGAGCGCTGCCTTTACGATCACCGCTCCGGTCCTGACGCCGGTCGTCCGGTCTCTGGCACCGACCAGCGGTCCGATCGACGGCGGCACGCGCGTCACGATCACCGGCGACGCATTCGAATCGCCGGCGCAGGTCTTCTTCGGTTCCGCGCAGGCGCAGGTTCTGAACGTTCAGTTCCACAGCATCGACGTGATCACACCGGCCGCGCGCGATACCAATCCGAACGGCTCCGGCGCCGTCACCGGCCCGGTCGGCGTGCGCGTCCTCAACGTCAACTCCGGCAAGTCCGTCACCGCCGCCGATGCATTCCGTTACGTGAACAAAGCCCAGATCACGGCGGTCACGCCGGATCAGGGTCCCTTCACCGGCGGTACGCGCGTGCTGATCGACGGCACCGGCTTCAACGAGCCGGTCACCGTCTATCTCGACGGCATCGCGGCGTCGGTCATCAAAGTCACGCCGACCGAAATCACCGTGATTTCCAACGGCCTCGCGCTCGCGTCCTGCGGTGACTCGACGGGTCCTGTGGTCGTGACGAATGTCGATAACGGCGACTCCGCCACGGCACCGACGCCCTGGATTTACCGCGTCGCCAAGCCCGTCATCATCTCCGTGAGCGGCGTGAATCCCGCACCGGGAACGACCGTAAGCGTCATCGTTGCGAATGCCGTAGGGATCCCGCGCATCACGATCGGCGGCGTCGGTGCCGCGATCGTCAGCCAGACAGATAACGGCAACGGTACGACCACGTTTGGCGTGCAGGTGCCGGCCACTCTCAAGTTTGACCAGCAGACCTGTCCTGCAGGTGGAACCGCGGCACAGTCGGCCGCGTTTGACGTGACGTACACCAGCGTCACTACCGGGTGTACCGACACGCTCGTGAAGGGTCTGACCATCGTGCCTCCAGCCGGTCCAATCTTCACGCTCATCGGCGCGGTCACTCCGTTCCAGGGGACGATCACTCCCGGCACGGGTGGAGGGCCGACGACAGTCACCGTCGATCCTTCGAGTGAGACGATCACCGTCGTCAATACCGGCAACCTCGGCGGAAGCCCGCCCACGCCGCTGACGGTGAACAGCATTAGCCAGGTCGGTGGCGGTGGAACCGGTTGCGCGCGATTCTCGATATCGTCATCGCAGCTCCCGCCCACGTCGCTGAACCAGTGCGAAGCTCTGCCGCTAACCATCAAGTACAGCGCGCCGATCGTCCCGACGGCGACCCCGGACGTCTGCACGATTACGATCAACACGAACGCCGGCAGCAAGAGCTTTACGCTGAACGGCTCGTCCCAATAGTTAACGTCAACTGGTAGAAACGAGAGCCGCCCCCTTCACCGGGGGCGGTCTTTTCTGCGGCCGAGGTTGCGCCGCCTCCTGTTGTTGAGCAGAATTCGAACTTCCAGCACATGGCGCAACCCGGCATAACCGCCAAAATCGAGGAGCTGCAATTCCGGATCAAGACTGATCCGAAGAGCAGACTGTTCTTTCCGCTCGCCGAGGAGTTGCGCAAAAACGGCAAGCTGCCGGAGGCGGAACAGGTCCTTCGCACCGGCCTCGGCGTTCACGCCACGTACTTGTCCGCATGGGTGAGCCTCGGCCGCGTTCTTCGCGAGCAGCACAAGAATGCCGAGGCGGTCGATGCGTTGAAGACGGCGCTGCAGGTCGATCCCGGCAATGTCGTCGCCGCCCGTTTGCTCGCCGACGCTTATCTCGACCTCGGCGAAAAAGTCGAAGCGATCAAGAAGTACAAACTCGTCCACGCCCTCATGCCCTCGGACGAGGAGCTCGAAGCGAAGATCGATCAGCTCGACCGCGATCTCAGTCCCGCGCCGGAGCCGGTAACGACGGATGTCGAGAGTCGGGAGTCGGGAGTCGAGGAACCGCCCGAGTCCGCACTTCCGACACACGACGCTCTCACCGATCTGTCGGAATCGCCATTCGGGGAATCGCAGCCGCAAGTCGAGGAAGCGCTCCGACCCCCGACCCCCGACACCCGACACCCTGATCCGGAACCGCCATTCGCTCCGGAACCGCTATCCGAATCGCCGTTCGACGACACCACGCCGATCACCCGTACGGTAGAGAGGCCGTTCGATACCGGCGACGAAGTCCCCATGGCCGCGCAGCACGACGATAGTCCCTTCGAGGAACCGTCCGGCTACACCGCCGCGGCGCTCGAGATCGAGCATCCGGAAGGGATGCACATCGAAGAAGCGCCACTTGCCGCCGAAGTGCCGGCGGCGTGGCCCGAGGAAACGGACGCGGACGTTTTCGCCCCGGCAGAACCGGAAGCCGCGCCGGACGAAGACGTCACGGAAACGACGACGATGGCCGATCTCTACGTCCGCCAGGGACTCGTCGACGAGGCGCGCAAGATCTATCAGCACATGCTGGAACGCGATCCGGCGAATGACGAGCTGCGATCGAAGCTCGACGCGCTCGATGATTCGCCTGCCGAGGCGCCCGTTGCAATCGTCGAAGCATCCGCCTCGGACGAAGAGACGCCCGAACCCGGCAACCCTGCCACGCTTCACAACCACGCGAAAGTCGTCGTCCTCCAGCAATGGCTGACGAAAGTCGCGAAGCGGGAGCAGCCGGTTGGATAGCAGCATCTTTCGCGACGTGCTCGCGTCGATTCAGCAGCGGATCGAAGGAACGCTGGCCATAAGTCTCATCGCGCTCGACGGCATCGCCATCGAGACGATCAACTCCGATTCCGTGCCGCTCGACGTCATCGGCGCCGAGTTCGGAGGCTTCATCAAGTCCGTGCGTTTGTCGAACACCGACCTCAATACCGGCGACGTTCTGCAGTTCGCACTCTTCACCGAGAAGTACATCACCTTGCTCTCGGCGGTCACGCCGGAGTACTTTCTCCTGCTCGTGATGCGGCCGGACGGCAATTACGGCCGCGCGCGCCACGAACTTTCCAAAGCGAAATACGCCCTTCGCGACGAGCTGGTCTGAGGGATTTGAATTTGAACTTCAAAGAGATTCTCGAACTCATCGACAAAGTTGCAGACCGCGGCATCGGTACTGTGGAAATCGAACAGGCCGGCCTGAAACTGCGCATCGACGGCAAGTCCGCGCCGCAGCCGCAGGTCATCCACTCGTACGCCGGCTCGCAGCCTGCGCCGCACGTACCGCCTCCGCCGCCTCCTCCTGCGCCGCCGACTGCGGCCGAAAAAGCGGCCACGGTCAAAGCGGAAGAAGACGCCGCCGAAGCCGGCCTGCACATCATCACGTCGCCGATCGTCGGAACGTTCTATCGCTCCGCGAATCCCGAGTCCGAACCGTTCGTCAACGTGGGCGACCGCGTCTCGAAAGGGCAGGTACTCTGCATCATCGAGGCGATGAAGCTGATGAACGAGATCGAGTCGGACGTCGACGGCGTCGTCACGCGCATTTATCCGCAGAACGGACAGCCGATCGAGTACGGCGAGAAGCTCTTCGCGGTGAAGTTGTCGTAACGCGATCTATGCCGACAATCTCGAAAGTCCTCATCGCCAACCGCGGCGAGATCGCGCTGCGCGTCATCCTGGCCTGCAAGGAAATGGGGCTGAAGACCGTCGCCGTCCATTCTGAGGCCGACCGCGACGCGTTGCATGTCCGCTACGCCGACGACGACGTCTGCATCGGTCCGGCCGCATCGCGTCAGAGTTACCTCAACGTCTCTTCGATCATCGCTGCGGCCGAAATCACCGGCGCCGACGCCATCCATCCCGGCTATGGCTTCCTCGCGGAAAACGCCCACTTCGCCGAGATTGCCGGCGAGTGCCGGCTGACGTTCATCGGACCGACGCCCGAGTCGATCCGACTGATGGGAAACAAGGCCGTCGCGCGCGACACCGCTAAGAAAGCAGGCGTCCCGATCCTTCCCGGCAGCGACGGTCCGGTGCGCACGTTCGAAGAGGCGCGCGACATCGCCGAGACGATCGGCTATCCCGTAATCCTCAAAGCCTCCGCCGGCGGCGGCGGACGCGGCATGCGCATCTGCGGCGATGAGACCGGCCTGCAGAGCGCCTTCGACACCGCCCGCAACGAGGCCGAGCGCGCCTTCGGTTCCGCCGACGTCTACCTGGAGAAGTACCTCGAGCATCCGCGCCACATCGAGATCCAGGTCTTCGGCGACACACTCGGCCGCATCGTCCACCTCGGCGAGCGCGATTGCTCGATCCAGCGCCGCCACCAGAAACTGATCGAAGAGTCGCCATCGCCGGTTCTCACGCAGGAGATGCGGCAGGCGATGGGCGAGGCAGCGATCAAGCTGTGCAAAGCCGTCGACTACGTCAACGCCGGCACGATCGAGTTCCTCTACCAGGACGACGCGTTCTACTTCATGGAGATGAACACGCGCATCCAGGTCGAGCACCCGGTGACGGAGGAAGTGACCGGAATCGATCTCGTGAAAGAACAGATTCGCGTTGCCTCCGGGCTGCCGCTGTCCGTGCCGCAAGGCGACTTCCGTCTTCGCGGTCACGCCATGGAGTTCCGTATCAATGCGGAGGATCCGGTCACGTTCGCGCCGAATCCCGGAAAGATTCGCGAGTTCCACATCCCGGGCGGACCGGGCGTGCGCGTCGACACCGCTGCCTATCGCGACTACGTCATCCCGCCGCATTACGACTCGCTGATCGCGAAGCTGATTCTGCGCGGAAAGGATCGCGCCGAGGTGCTTGCCCGCGCGCGGCGAGCGCTCGAGCAGTTCATCATCGAAGGCGTCAAGACCACGATCCCTCTCGATCGCGCCATCGTCAACAACGAGCGCTTCATCCGCGGCGACTTCTCCACGCGGTTCATGGAGGAGTTCGAGTGGGGAGGCCTGTCATCCTGAGCCGCCGAAGGCGTCGGAGCGCGAAGCGCGGAACGCCGGAGGACGGTCGAAGGATCCCCCGACCGGTAGCCCGGGCGGGCGGTGGCGATTTCACAGGCGGCGGCGAGTAACGATGCAAGCCTCAGGGGGTCCTTCGACCGTCCTACGCTGCTCCGGCTTCGCCTCCGCAGCTCCGGCGGCTCAGGATGACAGCGAATGAAAATCTACCTCGTCGGCTTCATGGGCGCCGGCAAGACCACCGTCGGTCGCGAGCTGTCGGCGCGCGTCGGCGCTCCCTTCTTCGACCTCGATGAATTGATCGAGTCGGCCGAAAAGGTCTCGATCAAGGAAGTCTTCGCCACGCGCGGCGAGGCGTACTTTCGCCAGCGGGAGCGCGATGTGTTGCGCTCGACGCGCCATCTCGAAAGCGCCGTCGTCGCCACCGGCGGCGGGACCTTCACCTTCGACGAGAACATTCAGTTCATCCAGACCGAGGGGCTTTCCGTATATCTTTCAGCTCCCTATTCGCTTTTGCGGAGCCGCATCGGCGACAAAGCCGCCGAGCGGCCGCTCTTCCGCGACGATGTTGCCGCCCACGAGTTGTACAACAGCCGCATCCGCTACTACCGAATGTCCGACATCACCATCGACGTGCGCGAGGAAGAAACGACGAACGAGATCGTCGAGCGGTTGCTGCTCGAGTTGCCGAAAGGCTTCCTCGATCCGACGCGTCGCTCGCAATCGAGAGGCGCCCGCACGTGAGAGCGCTCGTCGTCAGCGACTTGCATTCGAACGCCGAGGCGCTGCGTGTGGTGATGAACCGCGTCCGCCGCAAGAAGTTCGATCAGGTCATCTGCCTCGGCGATTTCGTCGGCTACGGCGCGCAGCCGAACCATGTCCTCGACACCATGCGCACGATGAAAGTGCGGAAGCTCTACATCCGCGGGAATCACGATCGCGTCGCCGCCGGCCTCGATGATGCTGAGGGCTTCAACAACGCCGCGAAAGCCGCTGCACTCTGGACGCGCGATCACCTTTCCGCCCGCAACCGCCACTTCCTCGCCAAGCTCCCGCTCGGGCCGGTCGAGCGCGAAGATGTCCTGCTCTGCCACGGCGCCCCGCACAACGAGGACGAATACGTTTTCCACGAAGGCCACGCCCGCGACATCTTCGCCGACACCAAAGCGCCGTTCATTCTCTACGGCCACACGCACCTGCCGGTGATCTTTTCGATCGATCGCCACTACCGCGTGCACGGCGTGGCCGTGCGCGGCGACGTCGTCGTCCGCCTCGATCGCGATCACCGCTACCTGATCAATCCGGGATCCGTCGGCCAGCCGCGCGACCGCAATCCCGCGTCGTCGTTCATGATCTTCGACTCGAAGAAACTGACCGTGCAGTTTTTCCGCGTCGCCTACGACGTCGCGAAAACGCAGGCCTCGATCCTCAAAGCAGGCCTCCCGGAAATCCTCGCGCAGCGGCTTCAGTACGGGACGTAGATTCATTCGCGTCCTGCGACGATGATCATCCGCTTGGATCGATCAGAAAACGGACGTTCGTCAAAGTCGCCCCACGTCGTTTCGATTTGTAGTCCGCACGTCGCAAGGAGTTCGAAATCGGCTGGCGACCACGATCGCAGGACCGACGAGACATCGACTACAGATCCGTTTTTTTCGTAGCGGTAATGCGCTTTCCAGACCGAGGGATCTTCGGTGGTTTTCCACGATTCGTTGACGATTAGACCGCCGCGTCGTTGCTGCGAGTTGCCCGGCTCGCGCCGATACAATCCCTCGATCACGACGCGGCCGTCCGGCGTCAGATGATCAGCGATCAGCCGCAGGGCGCTCGCGCGATCGCCGATCGAGATGAGATGCGCCATCGGATCATCGGCGAGCACGATCAGATCGAACCGTCGCGCGAACGCGAATTGGCGGAGATCGGACACGACGAAATTCGCGGCAGGTGCGCGAAGGCAGGCAAGCCGAAGCATTTCCACGAGCAGATCGACGGCGGTGACATCCGCGTGGCGGACGAGCACCTCCGTCACGCGTCCCGTTCCGCATCCCAATTCGAGGATGCGTTCCGACTCCCAACGCGTGGCCATTGCCTCCCAGAACGGAAGATCGCCGCGACCGGCAAGCGACTGGTCGTAGTACGGAAGGATCGCTTCGTAGTAGCGCCGGACCTCCTTGGCGTCTTTCATCTGGATCGTTCGATGCAAACGTCATGGCGCGTTTGATTTTCGTGACGGGAACGTCGTCCACAGTCGCCGAAGGAAGCGGCACGTGGGTCGGCATCTCCGGACTTCGCAACGCGATCGCGGCGCTCGGCCACGAGGTGGTCATGGTCACGCCGAACGATGCGCACACGACGACGCGTTCGCGCATCCTCTTCAACATCAGGATTCGCAAACAGCTCCGATCGATTCGCGCGGATGCCGTCATCGGATTCGATCTCGATGGAGTGTTTGCGCCGAGGCGAGGTCCGTTGCACGTGGCCGCGATCAAAGGCGTGCTGGCCGATGAAGCGAGACACGAGAGCGGAATCGATCGGTTCGCGCTCACGATTCAGGCCCGGCTCGAAGCGCGCCACGTTCGCCGCGCCGATCGGGTCATTACGACGAGCGCGTACTCCGCTGGCCGAATCGCTCGTTTTTATGGCCTCGATCGCGAGCGCATCGACGTCGTCCCCGAATTGATCGATCTCGACAGCTGGGATCGCGCCGTGGCGGCGAGTCCGCGCGAAGAAGGACCGCCACGAATTCTCACTGTCGCCCACCTCTATCCTCGAAAAGGAGTGGACACGCTCCTGCGCGCTTTCGCCTCGCTGCCGGCCGAGGCGCACCTGCGAATCGTTGGAACGGGTCCCGAACGGGAACGGCTCGAACATCTCGCGAATACGTTGGGCCTTAAAGATCGCGTTCACTTCCTCGGCCACCTCCCATTCGCAGCGCTCGTCGGGGAGTATCGCAACGCCACGCTCTTCGCACTTCCGACGGAGCAGGAAGGCTTCGGAATCGTCTTCCTCGAAGCGATGGCGTCGTCGCTTCCGATCGTCGCCACGCGCGTGGCCGCGGTGCCGGAGGTCGTCTCCGACGGCGTCACTGCACTTCTCGCAAATCCCGGCGATGAATCAACGCTCGCGCAAATGCTCCAAACGCTGCTCGCCGACGCGACCCTTCGCAAGCGGCTCGGGGATGCCGGACGCACGCATGCGGCGCGTTTCGCAGCGCCAGTCGTGGCGCGGCAGTTCCTGGCGGCGATCGGAATTGAAACGAACTGATTTCCAGCTAAGCGGCCGGCAGCCGGATCTCGAACGTCGCGCCGCCGTTGGCGTTGTTCGATGGCGCGATCGAACCGCCGTAGCCGTCGACGATCGCTTTCACGATCGCCAACCCGAGGCCCGTGTGCGACGCACGCGGACGCGAGGCCTCGGGGCGATGCGTGAAAAAGCGGTCGAAGACACGCGGCAGGTCGGCGGCCGCGATGCCGCTGCCTTGATCGGAAATTGTCGTTACGATCGTCGATGCATCGCACGACGCTACGATCGTCACAACGCCTCCGACAGGGGAGAAGCTGATTGCGTTTTCGAGCACGTTGACGAACACCTGGATCAGCCGATCTTCTGAGGCGTTCACGTCGCACGGATCCGGCGGCAACTCGAGCGCGATCGAAACGTTGGCGCGTTCGCGCATCCGGAAACCGTCCACGATCCGCTCCAGTAGTCCGCGAACATCGACGCGCGTCCGCACCTCGGTGGTTAACTGCGCGTCGATCATCGTGATCTCGCGGACACCGGCCAGCAGCGATTCCATCCGCGCGATCTCCAGTTCGACCATGCGCAGAAATCGCTTCCGCTGCTCCTGCTCATCGACCTCGGCCAGCATCTCCGTCGCCGTTCGGATCGACGCCAGCGGATTCTTGAACTCGTGCGAGACGTCGGCGGCGAACGACTCGATGAATCGCACGTGCTCGTCGAGCCGGCGCGTCAGCCGCTCCAGTGCGCGCGAAAGATCGCCGATCTCGTCATGCTTGCGCGAGCCGCGGAAACGTCCGCGCAAACGTCCGCGGCGATCGAGGATTGCGCCAGCTTCGAGGCGCAGCCGCCGCAGCGGACGAACGATGGTCGTTGCCACCAGCCAGCTCAGGATGATCGCCACGATCACCGAGATGATGAAGATGCGCAGGATGCCGAGGCGGACGGTGTAGAGGTCTTGCAGGATGGGGAAGGTACTTTGCGACGCGAGCGCCGCGCCGATGACGTCATCGCCGACGCGAATCGGCTCGGCGACGTACACGGTGACCGAGCGGCGATCGGGCGAGATGCGTTCGACCGCGCCCGAATCACCTTGCAGCGCGCTGCGAACTTCCGAGCCGAGGAGGCGATGCGAGCGCTCGTAGTAATCGCCGGCGGCCAGCGGCTGCTCGCTCGTCCTCGACAGATGCAACGGTCGAAGCAGATACGCACCGGCGCGATAAAGAATGTTGCGTTTGGCCCGATTGGCGCGTTGCGGCGGCGGCGGCCCGCTGAGCGAATGGGAATCGGCGACGATGTAGCCGAGCGGCGAGATCACGCGCAGCCGGATCGATTCGATGACGTTGCCGCGCAGCCGATGTCGTTGCAGCAGGATTTCCTGCGCCGCACGTCCGGGCACCGGCGCCGAGGCGACGGCGGCGGCGAGCAATCGCGCTTCCTCCTGCAACGCGCGGCGCTGCAATCCGAGGAGTTTTTGTTCGTACGAGCCGAGGTAGAGGATGCCGGCGACCGGCAGAAAAACAAGCAGCAGGTTGAACGCCATCAAACGAAACGAGATGCGCGAAAGGAATCGGCGAATGCGATTCGCGATTCGCTTCACGCGCGGCCTCGTAGCGCCGCCGGCTCGGCGGCTGGACCGCCAGCGGCTCGCTGGCGCATATCGTCCGAGCACTTGCCGCCGAGCCGGCGGCGGTCCAGCCGGCGAGCCGCCGGCGCTACGTTTCTCACGCCACCCACCGGTAGCCGACGCCGTACACCGTCTCGATCGCCGCAAACGACGGATCGGCTTCCTCGAACTTCCGCCGCAGGCGTTTGATGTGCGTGTCGATGGTGCGGTCACTCACGTACGTGTCGTTCGGATAGCCCTCTTTCGTCAGCTGTTTGCGCGACTTCACGTGACCGGGATGGCGCACCAGCGCGTGCAGCATCATGAACTCGGTGACGGTGAGATCGACGCGCGCGTCGTTCCAGGTCGCCATGTAGCGCTGCAGATCCAACGCGAGCGCGCCGCACTTCAGCGGCGCCTCAGCCTGCGACGCCGACGGATTCTCGATGAATGACAAGCGGCGGAAGAGCACCTTCACGCGCGCGGCCAGCTCGCGCATCGAGAACGGCTTGCAGAGATAGTCGTCGGCGCCAAGCTCGAGTCCGAGGACGCGGTCGAGCTCTTCGTCGCGCGAGGTGAGGAAGATGATCGGAAGCGTCTCGCTCTTCGCGCGCAGACGGCGGCAAAGCTCGAGGCCATCCATGCGCGGCATCGTGATGTCGAGGATGGCCAGCGACGGCAACTTGTCCTTGACCACGTCCCACGCCGCGCCGCCGTCCGCGAACGTGATGACGTCATAGCCATCGCGGCGGAGCGCGAATGCGACCGTCTCGCGGATCGTCTCTTCATCGTCGACAACTGCGATGGTTTGCTTCATGTTTTTCGCCCCATGCTGCGCGGCGCGAAGCGGCGCGTCAGCATCTCCGGTGATCCCGCGCAATCGTTGCCTGGATCGACGGCCGCGCGAGCTCACCGGAGATTCTGCGTCTTCGCGCAGAATAAAGTGGAAAAGCCACAATCCCGCCACAATCCCGCCGCCGCCTTCCCTCGATCGCACGCACGCCACGCCACACCGCGGACGCTTATTGATCTCCATCGAAAGTCAAAAGGAGACGACGATGGAGACCAACGACACTGCCACTACCGAATACAAACCGCGCGACTACAGCCTCGAACGCTGGATCGTGAGGTTGCTGCTTCTGCTGTTCTTGCTGCCGTTCGTCGCACAGGCGCAGGAGACGACCACGCTCGCGACGAACGAAGGCGCCGGCCTGCTGCTGAAGACCGCCACGCCCGGCACCTACGCGATCGTGCCGGCGGTGAAGTCGGAAGTCCGCATCACCGTCACCGGCCCGATCGTCCGCACCACCGTCACGCAGACCTTCCACAACACCACCGGCCGTTGCGTCGAAGGGCTCTACGTCTATCCGCTGCCGGAGTTGAGCGCGGTCGACACGCTGAAGATGACCATCGGCTCGCGCGTGATCATCGGCGAGATTCGCGAGCGCGAGCAGGCCCGCAAGGAGTACGAGCAGGCGAAGAGTGAAGGACGCAAAGCCGCGCTCGTCGAGCAGCAGCGGCCGAATGTCTTCACGACCTCGGTCTCCGGCGTGATGCCTGGCGACGACGCGACTATCGAGATCGCCTATCAGGAGATGGCGCAATACGAGAACGGCGAGTACCGCCTGCGCTTCCCGATGGTGGTCGCGCCGCGCTACACGCCGGCACACACATCTGTCGTCGCGAAGCTGCCGTTCACGCCCTCGGGAAGCAACAACAACGGCGGCACGATCGCGCTCTCGGTCGATCTGCAGCCCGGCTACTCGGTCCGCAACATCGTCAGCGCGCAGGCGAAGCCGGAGACGCTCGGCAATCGCCACTACCGCATCACCGCCGATTCGTCGACGCTCGACGCCGGCCACGATTTCGAGCTCTCCTGGCAGCCCGACTTCGGCGCGACCCCCGAGGCCACGGTGCTGACGGAGAAACTCGGCGAGGAAACGTATGCGCTGGTGATGGTCACCCCGCCCGCGCGCTCGTCCGTCCGCCTTCCGCGCGAAACGATCTTCATCATCGACAGCTCCGGCTCGATGGAAGGCGCGTCGATGCAGCAAGCCAAAGCCGCGCTTCTCCTCGCACTCGGCGATCTCAAACCCGGCGACAAATTCAACGTCATCGATTTCGATTCGATGGCGCGTCCACTGTTCAGCGACAGCAAGTTCGCCGACGCGTCATCGATCGCCGCGGCGAAATCGTTCGTCGAAAAAATCGACGCCGACGGCGGCACGGAGATGTTGAAAGCCTTACAGCTGGCGATGCCCGAACATCCGACCACGCCCTCGGGCACCGTGCGCCAGGTGATCTTCATGACCGATGGCCAGGTCGGCAACGAACCGGAGCTCTTCTCCTTCATCCACGCCCGCCTCGGCGAGAGCCGCCTTTTCACCGTCGGCATCGGCGCCGCGCCCAATTCGCACTTCATGCGCAACGCGGCGCGCTTCGGCCGCGGCACGTTCACCTACATCGGCGACGTGCAGCAGGTGCAGGAGCGGATGTCCGAGTTGTTCGGAAAACTCGACGCGCCGGTGATGACGTCGATCAGCGTTCACAGCAGCGATTCGATCGCCGAATCGTGGCCGGAACGCGTCCCCGATCTCTACCGCGGCGAGCCGCTCGTCGTGGCCATGCGCGTCCACGACGCGAACGCGAAGATCACGCTGCAGGGCAACATCGGCAACGAGAAGTGGTCGAAGGAGTTGACGCTCCCCGCCGCCGGCGGCAGCGATGGCATCGCCCGCCTCTGGGGCCGCGAGAAAATCGAGTCGCTGATGGACCACCTCAGCGATGGCAGCGATCCGAACGGCGTCGAAGCCGCCGTCATCGCCGTCGCGCTGCAGCATCATCTGGTGTCGCAATACACAAGCCTCGTCGCCATCGATCAGACCCCGCAAGGCCTCAACGCCACCTGCAAAGCCGAGCCGCTGCCGGACGCGAATTCACCCGACCACAACGAACCGGGCCAATTGCCGCAAACCGCGACGCCGGCCGGATTGCTGCTGCTGATCGGCGCGTCGCTGGTGACGGTCGCACTCATCGCCATGAGGTTCACGAAGTAGGGAGTCGGGAGTGGAGAGTCGTAGAAAAAGACCCCGCACTTCCGGCTTCCGATTTCACTCTTCCGACACCCGACACCCGACACCCGACACCCGACCCCCGAGGCACCCCATGCCGACGCTAAAAAACGCAACCCGCACGCTCCTCGCAGTCACTCTCCTCGCCGGCCTAACCGCCGGCGGGGAGGGACTCTGGATCTACGCGAAAGCAAAGCTCGCCCAGCTCCTCCTCGAAATCTCCTGGCGCAGCGCGCTGGCCGGCGAGCAACTCCGCCCCTGGCCGTGGGCCGACACGCGCGCCATCGCCCGCCTGACCATCGAACGCGACGGCGCGACGATCATCGTCCTCGCCGGCGCCAGCGGACGAACGATGGCCTTCGGCCCCGGCCACCTCGACGGAACCGCCATGCCGGGCGACAGCGGCAACTGCGTGATCACCGCCCACCGCGACACGCACTTCGCGCCGCTACGCTATGTAGGCCCCGGCGACATCCTCACCCTCCAACGCCCCGACGGCGTCACCATCCGCTACCGCGTCCAATCCACGCGCGTCGTCCCCAAATCCGACACGTCGGTGCTCCGCCAGGACGCCCGAACAAGACTGACCCTCATCACCTGCTACCCCTTCGACGCCATCCGCCCCGGCACCCCCCTACGTTGGGTAGTCGTCGCGCAGAAGGTGGCGTAGAAGGGCAGGGCAGAAGCCCCACCCCTTCCGACTCTTCAATGGGCAACCGTGGCCGAGATGTCAACGAATTGCCAATCGCACGCAGCGGTCTTCACGGCAGTCTCGCCGCTGTACGTGTCGCCCCACCTGGAAAGGGTCCCGGCTACCGGATCGCTTGTATAGGGAACGTTCATCCGGTACCACAGCGAGTCACCTTTGATGAATGCCTCGACTTTTCCACCGTCCGTGCTGGATCCCACGTTGAACATCCCGTCGCGGCGCAGCGTCCAGACCGTCTCGTTACTTGCGCAACCGGCGCGGGTCACGACGTTGTAACGGACAGACGCCGGGGGGATATCGCGCGCCGACCGGATACGGGGGTTGGCACGTTGCACGGGCGCCGGAACTTTCTCCCTTCCGATCAAGAGCCGCGGACTCGCATTGATGATCCCCGTAGGGCTGGCTTCGATGTCTGAGTGCCCCGCGCTGACAAACGAACCGGCTTTCACGGATACGAGCAGGAATTCGGTCAGGTTGCGCGCGGCCTCAGCCAGCACTCCATCCCGGTACTCCAGAATGACGACATCTCCTTCGAGCGTTCCCACCGCAATCTGGGGGTGAGACGTTGTGAAGTTGCCGATGGCGAGATCTCGTGGTTGCTGCGTCCCCTCCCGAATGGTGTTCGGCGCTGGCATATCGTGCTTCTTCTCGATCGGGCCGGACGCCACACGAGGGAAATTTCCGCGGCCATCGCCGAGGAATGCGAGCACTTCGCGCTGCTCGGCAAGCACAAAGTCAAGGTTGCCATCGCCATCGATGTCCGCCAGGGTCTTCGCGGTGTAACCGAACGGCACGGGGAGATAGTGCGTTTCCACCTCGAAGGCCCCACCTCCCGTTCCACGCATCACGACAAGATCGTCCAGACAACGAATGACGAGGTCTGGCTTCCCGTCGTGATTCAAGTCCCCTGCAAGCACACGGTAACCTGGGAGGATCTGTGCGTCGGGAGGAATCCGATAGGTGTTTAGACGATCGAAGGTGCCCCTGCCATTCGATCGCAACAGCGTCAGATCCGTGGCGACCCTGAGCATGCCTTTGAAGACGTCGAGCGTCAGGATGAGGTCATCCATACCGTCGCCGTCAAAATCGGCAACATAGGGTGCGGTCGGGGTCGGGAGGTTGGCCCCGGGGGTGAACCCACCGTCGCCTGTGGCCAGATAAAGACGGTAATGAGCCGCAGCGGGGCCGGCCGTGTCCTGAGTCAGCAGGTCGGGCCGGCCATCCCCATTGGCATCGAGCACCTCGATCACCCGATCCGATCCTTCGAGGCCTAGCGCAACGGGGGCGGAGAACGAACCGCCGTTGTTGAAGAGCACCGTCCGACCTTGAATGAGATCGTCGAGACCGTCGTGATTCAGGTCTGCCACGACCGGGAATGCCGAACCCTCATGGACAACTGCACCGGCAACCATCTGCGCAGTCAACCTACCCGCTGCGACCATGACCATGAGAACCAGAACTGTCCGTTTCATCGACCCTCCTCAACGCAAAAAGCCGGCGGGGGCTCCGCCGGCTTTCGTCACGCTTCTTGTCTGATCGCTACTCATACCACCGGGACGAATTGTAAAGCAGTTTTCGAATGTGAATGCTCAGCACCGGGCTCTCGCCAACTGCCCCTTCACCGGGAGATGGCCCTGTCGGGTGGGTGACTCCGAATGAGATCGTGTCGGCGCTACTCATCGACGTTCGCGCCGCTTCGTCTCGGGAATGTCGCTCTCCGGCCGGAGGTTGAGCGCCCTTGACCGTGGAAGTTACCTCGCAGTATCTTCCGCGTCCCCACCACTCTGGCGCATTCGTCTAGGGGTCCAGGACGCCGCCCTCTCACGGCGGTAACACGGGTTCAAATCCCGTATGCGCTACCAAACGGGAATCAGGCTCGCGATTCGCCCGCAAGTGCTTGAAAAGAAAGCCCAATTCGGAGGTTCGAAATTTGCCATCTTCGAATTGCAGGCGTTTTGGAAAGAAAACCTGCTGAAGGCGCTGCTTTGCGGGGAGAGAGCCTGACTGCCACCGCTGTCCTGGCGCTGTGGCGAGGTCCAACGCGTAATCGATAGCGGCGTTGGCATCGATCGCGTCGTAGCGGAGCGCGGCGAGCGCTTGCTGGTCAGTCGTGACCTCGGCGTCCACACGGCCAAGCTGCTCCGTGTATACGTCAGGAGTCAGCTGCCGGTCGACGAACAGATCGATGATTCGTTGCCGACGGTCGCTCGCAGCGCGAATCCGTTTTTCGATCGCGACTTCGTGGGCGTGTGCGGTGGATGTGAAGTCGCGCCACGCATCGGCAGCGATGTGCTTGAAGAGCATCAGATAGTCAGTGTCGATGCGCAGACGGTCGCAGAATGAGACGAATGTTGCATCGAGCTTTTCAGCGCGAATCGACAAACCGCCGCATCCCTTTTTTCGACATTTATAGTAGGAGTAGAGACCACCATGCCCGCGAGCCTTGTAACCGGTGATCGGCGTGCCGCATCTCCCGCATTCGACGAACGTGCGCAGAGGAAATTCCTCCCGGTTTCGCTGATACGGAGTGATCGTTTTGCGGCGACCCTCGAGGAACTCTTGCGCGATCAGAAAGAGAGTCTCGTCGACGATCGGTTCGAAGTTGCCGCGCACTCGTGCATTCCATGGCTTGACCACGATCCAGCCCGAATAGAGCTCGTTTCGAAGCATCGAGTGAAACGTCTGCATCGGCACCGGGTGCCCGAGTCTCGTCCGTAGCCCCAGCGTGGTTACTTGGTCCAGGACCTCGCGCTGCGAGTGCAAGCCGGTGGCGATCAATTCGAACGCCTGCCGGACCAGGGGAGCACGCACAGGATCGAAAACCAGGCGCGATTCGCGCTTAGAGCCTTGCTGGACGTAACCCAGCGGCGTACGGAATGCCCATCCGCCGCCTTCGATTTTGGACCGCATGCCGCCGAGCGTGTTGTCGGCGCGATTGGAGTTGTCCAACTCGGCTAGGGCGGCGGATAGAAGGCCGGAAAAGCGACCGATCGTAGTCTCGTCGATTGGCTCAGTCGCCGATCGAAGTCCGACTTCGCAGTCGGTGAGCTGCTTCCAGACCAGCGCGAAGTCGAGTGCGTTGCGAGAAAAGCGACTGGCGTTCCATACGACGACGTAGCCGATACGGCCGCGATTCTTTCGGAGGTAGGCCAGCATCTCCTGAAACATCGGCCGCTCGATCGTCGTCGCGGATTCGCCGGGATCGACGAAGACGCGGTCCGTCGTGAGACCGCGCCGATCGTTGTACGTACGACACTCGCGCTCCTGCCTCGGAATGCTGAAGTTGTCCGCCTGTTCCACGGATGAAACCCGGCAGTAGATGACTGCTACAGGAGGTAGACTTTTCGGGTCAAGCCGAGATCGCGTCGAACGGCGTTTGGCCATCAGGACACCCCTTTCTAAGCTTTGGAGTTGCGTTTGGCGATAGCTCAACGAGCGCGCTTACGGTTTCGGTTGCGGAACGGTACAACACGATCTTCGCTATCGGCAGCCTCCCGCGCCAGCGCTTCGTAAGACGCCGTGCAGAGGGTGTACAGCTGTTGCCTGATGTTTTCGAGTTCTTCGTCGTCGAGTTGGACCGAAGAAGGGAGAAGCCGGCGGCACTCTTCCAGCGAGAGCATGGCGGATCACCTGAGCGTCGCGAACGACGCCGGTTAAACCAGTGCTCACCGAATGCGAGTGGCCTGAGATGGGTTTTCATTTTTGACGTACGAGGGTCAGGTTCGTCCTGTAGACCTCGGCCGTGGACCATTTCATACACGATCAATGATGAGAGTCCGTTTGCCGTTTTCGTCGGTGTTGCGGCGAACTTCACGAGAAACCTTACGGCGAATGAGGGTCACTCCGCCGCGACGCATTTTTATCTCTACAGTTTGGAACGGGTCTTTGGCGATCAGTTCGGCGATGTCGGAGGAGGCAGGCTCCTCCCTCTCACATTCGAAGTGTGTGATTTCACCTGCGTCATTGAGTTGAACCTTGACGCTCCGATTCTTCTTGTCACGAACGAACGCAAGGAGATCCCGTTCTTCGAGGTTGCTGGCACGCCATAGGCGATCCACTTTGCTCGCCTTCTTGTAGAAATCATCGCGAACCTTGAGAGGCTCCGGATGCTTCGTCAGTTCGAGAATGCGGTTAATGATCGGGTTGATTTTCAACATGTAATACGCTTCGGGCTCGTCGTGACGGAAGTACCCCAACTGCAGCATCTCCTCCAGGTCAATGTCTGTTCCCATCTGGAAGAAAGATTTGAGGTCAGTAAGCAGAAAGATTACAAAACCATGCTTCAGAATTGACTCATGCGCATACGCGAAATGATCGGCGCCGTCTTGGAGCATGAAGTCGATCAGCCAACCGAAACGATCGAGAGCAACGCCGAACCGATCGCGGATCTCAACGCATATCAGGATCGCGAAGATATTGCGGAACGCGTACGTGTTCCACTCACCTTTCGCCTGCCGAAGTGACACGCTTCCGGTCCGTTCTTCGAGCGTGCGAAGCTGTCGATACGTGAGACCAACCACGCGGGCGGTTTCGGAAGCTCGAAAGCGGCGCGACAAAAGCTCATCGTCGTCGGACGCGGTGGACACCATTGACGCGCGACTTTATACGAAAGTTGCCTTTGTATGTCAACTTTTCCTCTCGCGTGGCGCCGCGCATCTTCGACGGTTGTAACTTTGTGACGAACAAAACAATGTTTGCCCGAACCGTAAACCATTCTCAGATCGTCGGTTATGTGCAAAATTGATGGGGTCTTCTGATACCTGCTATGTGACCGGTCCGACGAGTTGTCACACCCCGGCGACGCGCTCGACAACCCACGTCAGCATCGCGTCGCACGCGCGACCATGCATCCGGAGCTCGAATGACAGCGATCGGCGGGAATCCGCTCTTCGCGCCGCGTGGTTGGATAGCCGACGCGAACTGTCGACATCGATGATGTTTTCAGGGTCACGCATTTCAGATCCCCTTACGCGCTCCTCGGTGAGCGGCGCAAGATCGCCGCACATCGCGCATTCCGGCAGCGAACGACTCGATGAAGTATTCGTTCACGCGCTGTGTTTCCAGCGTGCCCACGACGGATCGTAGTTGACACCCTCCATCCCCCTCCACGGCGTTGCGCTGGGAGCGGTCCTTCGGTTGTTGGTTGACAGTAATCCCTATGAAGGCCGCGACCGGCGCTACGCGCTGCCCGACACGGTCATCGCGCCGGCCTTTCTTCAAGTCGTAAACAAAGTTAGTCCCGGGATGTAACGGCCCGTGTCGCCAGTGATCTTCCGACTGTTTTGTTGGCGGTCGTCGGAGCCGATGCCGTAGAACATCGCGCGTACGACGTCGCCGGTTTCGACCGGGACTTCAGCCCTTCTTCGATGCTTGCCGGTGCGCGAAGCGGATCGCGACGTGGTCGCGCGGCGCAAACACCAGCTCGACGTTGCCCCGCGTGGGGGACATAGATGCCCCGGGTCTTGATCGCGCGGCGTTCCTCCATGGCGGTCGCCGCGCCCAACGCAACCTGAAGATTGCGAGGCCGCTCATTAGGTACACTCGACGCGTGAGCCAATCCTCGCCCGCGCCCACAGGCGGTGCAGCCAATTTCGCCGGTGTCCTTTATCAGATCCTTCAAACGCTGAAGACCGTCGCGTATTACACGCTGGAGAGGGTGCAGAAGGACGTTGTTCTTATCGCCGAGCCTCACGGCGGCGACCTTCAAGAGCAGACGCTAACTACGCGAACCGTTTCGCAATTCAAGACGACCACCGAAGAGACGTGGTCTCTGAGGACCGTGGTCGGCAAAGTACTGCCGGACCTTTACCTCGCCCTTGACCTGTCGAAGCCGAGCCGCTATCGCTTTGTATCCAATGCTCGGATCGGCACCTGGGGACGCGCATACGAATTCTTCCAGAAGCTTCGTGATCGTGAAGCCACAACGGGCGACGAACTCAGAGCGCTCGATGCCACTGTGAAGCGCAAGTTCGCGAAGGGCTACGAAGCGACGGAACGCGAACTATTCCTGGAGGTCGTGCAGAGCGTCCGCTCGCACGGTGATGCGCCGGACGAAACCGAATCGCAGACGATCACGAAGGTCTGGCATCTCCTGTCGAGCTTTGAAATGCCGGAGCCGGCGAGCCAGGAAGATGCGGAACGCGAGATTGAACGGCTCATGCGCGAGCTCGGCGTTGCGCCGGACGATGTCGCTGAGAAGCGAGCGGCGCTGATCGGTTTTCTCGCCATGCGATCGGCGCCGGGTAATGGCCGATTCGAGCCTCACGAGTTGTTGAGACAGGCGAAGCTCAGCGGGATTCCGCTGTCCGCGCGCGAGCGCAGCGCTGAGATCGCGCGGCAACTGTTCCAGGACGACATCTCGCGCGCGGGGTACACATCCGCGGTTCGTATCGATCGCGGATTTGCCCTGCCGCCGGATCCCATGCGGGTTACCTCCTTCTCAGGGCCGAGTGGGTATGGGAAGTCGTGGGGAATGATGGCGGCGGCCCAACGCGTCGCCGGCGAGTACGATCATCCAGTCGTCTACGTGCGCGCGACTGGCGATGCCGCTCGCGATTTCGGCCAAGCTGCCGCCAAGATCTCACGTGAAGTGCTCGGCCGGTCGGAATCCAACTCTCTTCGCGAGCTCGCCCTCGACGTGAAAGATCTTCTACCTGATGACGACAGGCCATGGCTGACGGTCTGCGTCGACAACGTCCAATCGATGGCGGAGGCCGAGGGATTGCTCGTCAATGATCGCGAACTCGATCGTGTTCGCGTGCTGTTCACCGCGCCGGCTGAGGTTGGACGGGCGCTGAGAAATCGGACGGAGGTGGCAATCGTGGATGTAGACACGTTCACGAGGCCGGAGCTGGAGCGGTATCTCGATCAGCACGGTTGGGACTGGAGCGAAGTTCCGGCGGACATCCGACAGCTGATCCGACAGCCCTTGCTTGCGCGACTCTTCGTCGAAGTTGCGGGCGATTCAGTGTGGAAGGGGACCACCGAATATGCGCTCTTTGCCGCCTATTGGGAGCGTCTGAGGAGCGGCCAACAGACCGACTACCCGCAGGACGCCGTGATCCTTCGCGACCTTGCACTCGAAACGGCGAACGAACGCACCGGCTACCCATGGAGTGCCAAAACGCTTCGGGAGGCTGGGATCGATGACGAAGTACGGCGGCGGCTCGAACGCACCGGTTGGCTGCAACGCGAGACTGACGCGGGCGCGTCGATTTGGCACGACCGCCTCTTGAACTGGGCTGTTGCCGAAGCACTGGTCGGGAATGTGCGGAGCGGTGTCATGACGGTCGACGAATTCGCATCCGCCCTGGTGCGTTGCGCTCCGCGCTTTGGCCACACGCGATATGGGTACGTCCCGATGGACTCGCTCTGGCTGGCGTCGGCGGAAGGGGAACTATCGACCGAAGATCAAGTGCGCGTTCTTCGGAAGCTCGAGGAGAAAGACGCTCTCCATTTGGATTCGTTGTACGGCGGCGACCTCGTACCGACGCTTGGCGCGCGCATTCTGCCGGCGCTGATCATGCGCGTTGAGCAGATGGATACCAACCATCGTCACGAAGCATCGATCCTTGCCGCGGCGCTCTTCCGCACCGTCGGGCGTGAGCTCTTCAACGACCAATTGGCCGCCTTTCTCGCACATCAAAACGTGCGCATTCAGGAGGTCGCTCTTCGATATGTGACGAAGTCGCCACGGCGCGAACTGCTGGACCAGATCTGGGAGGTACACGTCGAACGGCAGTCGAGTGCCGATTCGCGCCTGCGGCGTGTGGATTACGAGATCACCTACGCTGCTTTGGCTGCCGGATGCCGGCGTGCACCAGAATGGCTACGACGGCGGATTAGCGAAAGCACGAGCGAGAGCGCGAGGGCGTGGGACCTGGCATTCCTGCTTGCCGGTTTGGGCAACGACGAGGGGAACGTGATTTGGCGCGACACGAAGAATCATCTCTTCGCGATCCTGCCGCAATCGCATGCGCGAGGTGTCGTTCGCTGTGTCGACGTTTACCGAGATCGCGAGGAGATCGAGCGGCTTATGGGCTGGCTGGAAGAGGAGCAGGATGCGCTCGGCGCTGCCGCATTTGCCGCTCTGGTAACCCTCGATCCTATGAAGGCGGTCGCCTCAATAGAGCGCCTTCGCGCGCGCGAGCTTGGACTTACACGTTCGTGGTGGATGCCTTGGCTGATGCTGACGTTGCCCGAGGCCACGCAGGACAAACTGCGCCGGCGTCTACTCGCAGCACCCGAGGATTTGTGGGATGCCGCACAGTACTTCAGCGGTTTCGAAGAGTTGATCCATCCCGAAACACTCGAGACCCTCCTTCGGATGCTGATCGCGCTCATTCCCGAGTACCTCACGCAGGCGCCAGGAACGCGGCACGGACGGCCGGATGTACTTCTTCGCGTCATAGCGCGCTGTACGCATGCCCCGCAATTGCGTGTGCTCGAAAGCCATCGCGGTGACACGTCGGAAAAGCAGCTCACCGAGCTTGCGATCCACTCGCTGAAAGACGATCGTCACGGTAGCGAATTGAAGTCCCTGCGAGTCGTGCTTCAGCGCATCGGCGGCGACGGCTACGTTGAGCTCGCACGTGAGTCGCTGCGGAGCCTTGGGCCGGACGATTACAGTTCCGATCTCGACGTGGCGGAACCATGCGTTGCCGACGTGACGCCGGAGTTGCAGGACGTCGCTGATCGATTCATCGATGCAGATCCTCAGTCACAGGCCCACACGCTCGGTTTCTATGCGCTTCGTCTCTTGGCTTCAGTGGGCGACCGAGAGCGGCTGATCACTGCGGCGCTGAAGCGCGCCGGAAACATCGAAATCGATGTACCGCATCTCCTCACTGGCCATCCAGCGACGAATGATGAATCTTTTGCGAAGTTACTCGACCGGTTCGAGAACAGCGCCGGTGACGAACAGGAGCGCGCGACGTATGCACTGGGTATGACTGGCCGCGCGGACGCCATTCCTCATCTGCGCAGAGCGTCGAACGACGCAAACAGCTCTGAAACGCGCAATGCCGCTCATTACGCCATCGATGCCTTGATCAACGAAGGAATTACGGCCGACCTGTCGATTATCAGCAGTTCGGTCGAACCGATAACTCGCTTCCGCGCACTCCTTCACATAGGCACGACCGACGCGCTCGACGAACTGGAAAAGGAACTACTCTCGATCAATTCCGACGACCCCGACCTGCTGGATTTCGGTGCCGTATTGCTGGATCCGATCCGGGGACCTCGCGTCGGCGATTGGATGTGGCGAAACATGCAGGCTCACAACGTTCGGTTCTGGCACGCCCGCTGGTGGAATGCGCTCCGCTACGCGCGAGGTGGCCGCGACGTTCTGAATGAGTACGCAACCGACGGCCCGCTTTCGATCCGCCGATTCGCCACCGCGGCACTAGCGGCAGTGGACAGCAATGCGACGAGCAGCATGATCGAACGAGCAATGCGGCGCTACGTGACCGATCACGATGATCTAGCCGAGATTTACCTTCGCGGCGACGATCCTAAGCGCGCGACGGTTTTTCTTCGCGATCACATGATCGTCGAGATTAACGAATCGTGTCGAATGGCCATTGGCCGCGCGTTCCGGCGTTATCCCGCGGCCACTGGCCCGATGTTGCCGGAAATGTTCAGTGCGCCGGATGCCGAAACGCGGCGATGTGCTTGCGACATCGCTGGGTGGTTGCATAGCGCACCCTACCGCTCCGAGCTGACGGCGCTCGCCTTCGACGACCTGTCGATGCACGTGCGGCAGGCGGCAACCGATGCGCTCCAACGGCAGGAGGAGTTCCTCGCCGCGGAAGAACTGCGCACGGAACTCATCGCCGCCTCCGGGACGCGCGCGTTCACATATGCCGACGCCCTCGCCGAAACCGCCGATCCCATCGTGCTGTCGAGGACTGATGACCCGCTCGGCATCTGGTCTGCAATTGCAGGAAAGCCTCGTCTCCTCTCGCTACACCTTCAAGAGAAGCTCGATACGTGCGCGAAGGCGGTCGAGAAGCGCGCCGAAGACAAGACCCGCGACCGACAACGTGATTGATACTTCGGTCTCGACTGTGAGGGCGGCAGAGTGGCTCGACGGCTCTGGTCGTACGGACGTAGGCTCGCAAGGAGCGGAATCGGTTGAAACGGGATCGTCAGCTGCGTCACCTCCGCAGCAAATCACGGTCGCACGCGTGTGACCGAAGCAAGGACAGACACGAGTGTCAACGAGCCGCGCCAACGAAAGCGACTGCCCTCATCGCCAGGCCCGTCCTTCTTCTCCTTGAAAGTGAGAAGCCGCAGGCAGGCGAATGTCGCGGCGTCGGAGTTCCAGAGCACAAGGACTTCGAACGCGCTAGCATGTTTCTCAACATTGAGGCTGCCAGGACGGGTCCAAGTACAGCGCTTGGTCTGTGCGGCCACCGCATGGTGGAGGCCTCAACGAAATTGAGCCTGGGGGGGTACTCGGATGATCGATCCAGAGGGGATCATGGACGTTCCTGAATGCGCGGTGTGCGGTCGTGTCGCCCCGCTGACGGAGGAGATGGGCGCAGTGCTTCGGCTGCTGGTTGACGACACGCCATACGAGGCAAAGTCCTACGACGAGGTGTTTGTTCACGCGCGGTGCTTCAAGCGGGTCACCCCGTGGCGCGGGATCGAGTCCGACTACGATCCTGTGTGGCGTGATCGGAGTTACAGGCTTGCGATCGACAGCGGCGAAGACGGTGGTGAGCAGCAGGCAGCAGTTCGGTGGTGGGAACACTCAGTGTAAGACCGACTTGCTGCGACTCCGGCGACAGATTCAAGAGCAGCGGCGGTCGTTGCCGGCACACTCTCCTGATCGCCCACTCACATGGTGCCGAGCCGTCCGGCCACGGTGCCGATCAGATGGAAGTTTCCCTCATCCGCATCGATCGCGGTGTACCGGTCGTTTCGACTGAGCAGGCGAATGCGTCCGGCGTGGAGTTCCAGTTGCTTCGCGAGCGTGACTCCTGAAGCGCGACAGATGACGATGTGCTTCGCCGCGTCGCGCAGGTCGCGTGTCGGGATCACGAAGAGAAGATCACCGTCGACGATGCCCGCTTCGATCATGGAATCGCCGATCGCCTGAAAGACGAGCCGTGCTCCTCGCAAGTAAAACGGCCGCGGCACTTCGGCGGCGCGTTGCGCAACGGCGTTCGGACTTGAAAGTGCATCGATCGCGGGCGACAGACTCACCGCGGCCGCCAGATAGCCCAGGACTCGGCGAAGCTCGGCGCGCTGTTCCGCATCGAGTGAAAACGCGGGCTCGTCGAGCAGCGTTCCGACGTTTTCTCCGAGGGCGTGAGTGATGCGGACAACAGTGTCGAACGCGGGCTGTGCGTGAATGCCGCTGAGCACGCGGCTAAGCGTCTCCGGCGACACACCGGCCGATTCCGCGATGGCATTCTGCCGACGTCCGCTTGCGTCGATCGCGGCGCGCAGTCGCTCGCGCCAACTCACAGATCGAACACCTCGCTGGAAAAAGTAACCATCGTTACTTAAGGACCGTCGCGATCAAGCTGCGGGAAGTGCCTGTCCAGAAAGTTGATGATCGAGCGCATTCGATCGCTCTCTTCCTGAGTGACCGGATATCGTCCCTCACCGAGAAGCCACCCAACGTTCTGTCGCGCTGCATGCGAGATGTCGACGATCGTTTCAAACGTTTCCTTTGACTTTTCATCGCGCAGAATCCGATTGAGCGTCGCTAACGAGATCCCTGCATCCTTTGCGACTGTTCTGCGCCCCACGCGGTCCACCGCATCGTTGATACGTTGAAGCCAATCGATCATTGTTCTCGCTCCACGACTACGACGCGAGCCTCTCCAACGTTTTCTCCACGTTGTCGCATAGCAGGCGGAGATGCGGCTCAAGCCATCGGAGATCGGAGCCTTCGTCCGTGCGCAGGTCGAGCGCGATGCCGTCGAGCGCGGCGAGGGCATCGAACAGGAGACAGGACACTCGCGTCTCGAGGGGCAGGGCGGCCCAATCATGGAGCGTGAAGGCATTCGACAACGCGTACGGTGGCGCGGCGGATTCGGAATCGACCCTCATTTCATAACCTCCCGAAAAGCGGCAGGAGTGGTGCCGAAGGCTGATCGGAACCAGCGGTAGAACGTCGAGACGGTCCCGAACCCGCAGCGGACGGCGATCTCCTCCGCCGACAGCGGTGTGGTTTTCAGGAGCTGCACGGCGTAGTCGAGCTGCTTCCGGCGCAGGAAGTCGCGGAGCGGCATGCCGACGATTTCGGGCGCGATCCGGCTCAAATAGGGAACGGTGACGCCGAGAGTGGCGGCGAATTCCGAGACGCGCGCGGCGGTGACGTGCCGATAGCAGTCCCGCAGGTAGTGCGCGGCGGCGCGTTCAAGCCGCAGGCGGTGAGAATGAGTGAAAGTCCGTGGTCCGCGCATCGAACGACGAGAAGACGCCGACGACCTGCCGCGGTCTGGGCGCGACGCATGCGGGCGAGGCTCCGGGGCAGTCATCGACGCTTCTCCGTTTGAGGAGTGCGAACGCGATGACGTTCCCTACCTGCTTAGAGCCGACGAAAGACACAAATTTTCCGAGTGGGTCGTAGGCAGACCCACGCCCGAACGGGACCAACGATGAACAGGAACTACCCGATCGGAGGGCCGATCTTGACGGCAAGCCACACGAGGAGCACTGCGTCCCAGAAGCCGGGCGGCACGTGAATCTCCGCTCCGGCCGGTGCCGGTTGTGACGTTGGTGCACCGGGCGGGAAACGAATCTCGCCAGCATCGGCGAACGCCGCAAGCGGGAAGAGAAGCAGGGCAATGACGGCGAACGTGGCTGTGCCGCGGACAAGACTCGAAGAAACACTTCGCATAAACCCCTCCTGCGCCAGCGTTGATCGCTGGCGATGTGGAGGGCGCCCTCGGGAATGAGGGTGACCGAACGAACAAAAGTATTAACGGTTTTCGGAGGGCGGCGGCGGAACGAATAGAAGCGCCGGCTGCCGCTCTGCCCGACGCAGGAAGCTTCTCACCGACTGGACCGCTTCGGACGTGAGTGTCCCCGTGGCCGCGGCTTCCTTGAGGTAGGCGATGGCGGTGAGCGCGCCGGTGAGCATGCCGGCATTCGTGAAGACGCGAAAGAGACGCGTTGCAACCTCCACGATTTGCGGTGACTGCCCTAGCGCGAGGAGGGCGTCGACGAGGTCAAGGCGAACGAGCGCGGCGTCCGTGATCATCCCGCGCGTCTCGAACTCCGCAGCCAGGTCGCGAAGGCGCCGGATTGCTTCGCTATGCTTTCCGCCCTGCAACAGCACCTTGGCGATTCCCCATTCTGTGCCTAGCAGGTCGCTCGCCGATCCAATCTCGCGGAAAACGGTTAGTGCTTTGTGAAAATGCATGCTGGCCTCGGCGAGATTGCCTCGATGAACTTCGCACTTCCCGAGCGCGTCCGATCCACGTGCGATCCAAAGAGAGTTGTTCATCGCTTCGGCGTAAGAGACAACCTGACGAAACAGGGACGCCGCGGTGCTGATGTCGCGCGCTTCGAACTTGATTCCGGCGCGCAGGTATAGCGCCGTCATTCGACGGTCCTCGTCTCCCAGATGCGCAAATCCGTATTCCGCTCGCTCCGCCATTGCTGCTGCTTCTTCCAGCCGTTGTTGATCGCACAACACGTAACCTCGGACCAGCGCAACGCTGGACAGTCCGAGCGATGGTGATATCAGGTGTTTGTAGGCACGTTCGGCTCGCAGCAGTGAGTCGAGCGCCTCTGAGTACTGCCCTAGAAATCGTTGCGCGTTCGCGCGCTCTTTCCACGCAGTCCCTCGCAGCTCGTAGATCGCTTTCGCGGGGTAGATATCGTCAGGCAACATCTCGGCGACTGAGATCGCGGCGTCCGCGAATGTCAGCGCGTCGAGCGGTTCGTTCAGACAAATGCTGTGGGCGTGCGCGCTCAAGCGCCGGGCGACACCTCCCGAAAGGAACCGCTTCTGCGTGTGCAGGTTTGTCCACGCGGCTTTCGCCGGTGCATCGAAGAGCGGTTTCAACAGCTCCTCTGCTTCGCTATCCTCATCAGCAATGCGTGCCGCGTATGACATGAGCGCCTCATGCGTGGCAGAACCGATCACCGGCTCCCACACGTCAACATCGCTCAGGTCATCCTCAGCTACGGCGAAGAAGTCGAGCGTCGTTCGGCACGTCGCGCATTCGGCCGTGTGGCGGGTGATGATGCTGCGCCGCGGCTCGGGCATCGCATCGGGATTGAAGGCGAAGATCGCGAGTTCACTTTCCGGTATGTGATCCATGTCAGGAGGTCTCCGACAGGGAGCGATACGCCGTAAGCGCACGTCGCCGGCACTTGTGCAGAAAGACGAGGATAGAGCCGGGGGTCGAATGCAGCACGTCGGCGATTGCGCGGGTGGTCTCGCCGTTCAGGTAGTAACGGTGAAGCAGCTCCCGGCAGCGCGAACCGATGCCGGCCAGAAGTTGCGACAGCAGCAGCTTCCGCGTCACTTCATTGAGGAGAGCATCGTCGGGCGTCGCGGCGCACGGCATTTCACCGCAGAAGAGAGCGTGCGCGGCGTCGGCGCGGCGCAGGTAATTTCGTGACGCGTTGCAGATCGCACCGATGAGGTACGGCTCAACGGCACGAACGGACGCCGCGTGCATGAAGTACGTGGCGAAGACATCGTGAACGAGCGTTTCAGCCTCGGTGAACGGGATCTGAAACTTTCGAACCGCAATCTTGCGGAGCCTGATCGCGTATAGCAGATACACCTCCTCGAATCCCGCGGGCGCACAGGACTGCCGAGTTTCCGGCTGTCGGTTCGTCCGCTCTGCTTCTGGTCGCGGCTCCTGCATATCTCTCTCTCATTATGGAGTGACAGAAGCGGCAGGTTCCCTACCTCGGGTTATGAAATGAGAGGCTGCATCAGGCGGAATCGGTTACGAAATGCGAACCCGAGGAACGGATAGAGGGCAGTACAAAAGGGCTCTCGTATGCCCGACTTCATCCTGCTTCCGCGTCGACCCTCACGTGAAGCTCTGATCCGTTTCTTTGCCGAACCCGGACCGCTCGCCGTACGGCATGCCGCAGACCTCCTCGGCTGGCCGTGGCCGAAGCTCCTTTTCGAAGCGCGCAGTGAAGGCGCCCTCCTTTCGGAAGAGCGCGTCGCGTGGGCCGAAGTCGCCTTCTGGCTGATCAACGCTTGGCCGCGTGCATGGCTCCTTGAAACGCTCGGCGACGCCGCTGTGCTGTTGCCACGCGAACTACACCTGACGCGGGTAGGTTGGGAACTTCCGACTTACCTCGTCCGCGCGATGGAGCGTCAGGCGATGTTGAAGCGTCGTGATCGCGAAGACGTACATGGGACGGACGTTCAGGAGCACGTCGCTGAACTCCTGCATTTCGCGATCGACAATGAAACGGCCGCGACGTTCCGAGGCGATCGCAGCTTCTTCGACGCATTCGATTATCCGAACTCTGACCTGGGTGTGCAGCGATGACGAAGCCTCGCATTCGGCATCGCCGGAGCGAAAGCGGCCTTCAGCTCGCCGGAGAGATATCGCAAGGCTTGCCGATTGATGCAGGGGCTGCCGGTGAGCGTCTCACGATCCCGGCGGACATCATCGAAGAGAAAGAAATCGTCTATCGCGCCGCGCGAGAGGACTTGCAGGAATTCGGTATCGAGTGTGGCGACCTCCTCGTCGTCGAACAGCGGCCTGACGGCCATGCTGCGTCGGCAGAACTTGTGGTCGCGAGGATCGGTGACCGAGTGTTCGTCGGCCATTGGTGGGGCAAACGTGGAAGGCGTGCCGTCATGGGCGATGCGTCTTCAGTCGTCGCGGAAGAGCGCGGCCTTCAGGTAGTCGGAGCGATCACAGCAATCGTTCGGCCGACCGGCCGAACTTCGTCACCGCGTCCTTAGATGCTCAGTTCGCGGAGAGAGAACGCCGCGCTCGAAAGACACCTTTGCGAGTCATCAACCGAGGAGAGGGAGATCAGATGTTCGACGAAACTCGCATCGAGAACCAGCCGATACATATCGCGGAGAAGAAGACGATCGACGCTTCGCAGGATGAGGCACTCGCGTTCCATGAAGCGGCACACGCCGTCGCGATGTGGAAACTCAACTATGGCATTGACAGCGTCAGTATCGAACCCGACAAGCTCACGGCGGGACATACGAAACCGGCACGTATCTACGATCTTGAGTCGTCTCGCGACGCTCGGATCAGGCGCTCCATGGTGGAGCAGAACGCGATCGTGCTTCACGCGGGCAGCGTGGCTGAACAGCTCCTGCGGCCGGGAACCAAGGAGACCGGCGCCGCCATCGATCACGATCAGATTCATGATCAGATGTACCAAGTAGAAGACAACGGATCAATTCACATCACTTGGTGCAATTACGTTTGGCAGCGGACATACTCGCTTCTCGCCTGGCCGAGTCAGTGGAAACTGATCGTTGCACTCGCGCGAGCACTTCTCACCTATCGAACTCTGGATGGTCGGATCGCGGAGTTCTACCTGAAACGTGTGGACGACGTGCTGCGGCACGATCCATCCATGCCGAACGCTGTGCTCATTGGAGAGATCACCTATGTCTGTTCGCCGTGGCATCGCAAGTGGCACGCGAAGGCTATCGAGACGACGACGCCCGCCAAACGTACGGACCTTCCGGAACGCATCGAGAACATGGAGCCGCAACCTGACCTCCGGCCGCTACGATCGGCGCTTTGGCCGCTCTCGACGCGCGCGCGACGCTGCCTTGAGAAGGCGAACATCCTGAGCGTTATGGACCTCGCGTATTGGAGCCCGCGGGCGCTCAGCAGCCTTTGGGGTGCCGGGAAGCTGACCATTCAGGAGATCGTAGATGCGGCGGCGCGCGCCGGCGTGCATATCGCACCGGACGACGCGCCCCTTCCTTGGGTTGCCGATCCGGAACGATGGCGGTAGACATCGGCCGATCTGGCCAGCAACGAGAAAATAGATGAGCGACGCCAGTGCAACCACCGAATCATCAGTGCGCCCTTACCCCCCGGGAGCCTGCCGATTAGAAGGGGCATGATGATATCAACGGCGCATGTCGACTCGGATCGAATTCACAGAGTCCACGAAGCGGACAATTGCCCTGCGAAGCGGATATCGCTGCGCGTACCTGAATTGTGACCGCGCGACGTCGGGTCCGGGGGCAACCCCGGATGAGCCAAGCATAACTGGTGAGGCCGCGCACATCTGGAGCGCCGCGGAAGGAGGACCTCGCGGCCAGGGAGGGCTTACTGAATCGGACTTGCGACGTGCTCAGAACGGCATCTGGCTGTGCCGAACGCACGCGAAAGTCGTAGACGAAAAGAGAGGAGTCCACTACCCCGCGTCACTCTTGATGAGCTATCGCGATCTCCATGAAGCGCGGATCGCCCGAGAACAGCAGGGCATCGCCCGCCGCATGGCGTGGCTCGACAGAGTGACGGTCGCTCACAGCGCCGTATTTGCGCCGCTGGCGCAGATGACGCTCGCCAAAGTGACTCTCGTCATTGGAGGGAACGCCAGCGGCCGCACGGCGCTTTGCGAGTGGATCTCCGCATTCGAACGTCCGGAGTTGCTGGAACGCTGGAACAGCGAAACGCGTTTCTCACCTCTGCGCATCGACCTGAAACTGTTCGACCCCGCAGAACAGTCAATCGCGCTCGGCATCGACGCGGAGCACCGGATTTATTTCGAAGTCAACGCCGTAGGAGTGGCGTACAACCCATTCCCGTTCCGGCCGATCTGGTTGCGCGACGACTGGTCCGTCCGAATGCCGGACAACGATGACGATTGGATTGCATCGTCGCTCGGCATCGACGCGTACGTTGTTGCCAACGTGCTGAGGGAGGTCAGGGGAGACGCCAGCGCGTTCACGAAAAATCCTCGCATTGAAGTCGATGACGATGGTCATCGCCGCATACGCGCGCACAATAGTGACGATCGCGACTTGCCGTTACGCGTTTTTTCCACAGGTGAACGGGGACGGCTCTTGGTCGACATCGCGATCGCCCTCGCTCGCACGTCGGCGCGTTTTGTGCCGACGATTCTTCTGCTCGACGGCTTCATCACGAACTTTGATTCCGAGAACCTGCGAACGGTGGCCGCCCGTCTCGCATCAGGAGAAAATCAATTTCAGAGCGTGTTGTTCAGGGTGGCGCATGGCGACGAAGATGCGCTGCACCTCTTGTCACCCGCTTGGCAGATGGTTCATTTGCGGGGTCGTGAGACGAACGTGAAGATCGAAGTGGAAGGCCTCACTTAGGAGCGGTGTACAAGAAAGACCGGCGAAGACTCCACATGAGGTCTGAAAGCCAAGCCGTGCGACGATGAATGTCGTGCAAGAGGCGGCAGGGATGTAAAGTGAGAGGACTTCAACTTTACAGGCGCGCGATTCAGGCATATCTTTTCGACATGAAACGGCGCCTCTCGGCTACGAATCGACCGACCGCGATCGGCTACGTGCGGGTCAGCTCGAAGAAGCAGCGCGACGACGGCAATTCGCTCGACGACCAGCGGGAAGCGATCATCCGTCACGCGGTTCTCTCGGGCCTCGACCTCGTCGAAATCTTCGCGGACGGGGGCATCAGCGGTGGCAAGGGCGTCGATGCCCGTCCTGGCCTGGCCGCCGCGCTCGAAGCAATCCGAGAGGGCCGCGCCTCGACGTTGATCGTCAAACACGCCGATCGCCTCGCGCGCGACAGCGATCTGGCCGGCTATCTGAAGATCGAGGTGAAGAAGGCGGGCGCCTCGCTGGAAATCATCGACGAAGCAAAGGACGATCCGATTCGAGCAGCCGTCGACAAGATGCTGGCGGAGTTGGAGCGGATTCGCGGCTCGCAGCGAATGAAGTTCGTCTACGCGTCGAAGAAGGGCCGCGGCGAGTGGACTGGCGGTGTGCCGTTCGGCTACCGAGTCGTCGCCGGCAAGCTCGAACCGATCGCTGCGGAACAGTCGATCATCGAACATATCAACGCTCTTCGCGCCGAAGGAAAAGCGCTTCGAAAGATCGCTGCGTCACTCAACGAGCAAGGGGTTCCGACGCGCTCCGGCAAGCTATGGAACGCGATGACCGTTTCGTCAATCATCGATAGAGCGAACCGCGACGCCGAATCAACCTAACAGATCTACCGAAAGGAAGGGATCGGGCAACGTTCGTTGCAGCGCACCGCTGCCAAATCGAACCTGTCGCGCGCGCAGGAGTGTGCGGAAGTGTGCGGTGGTATACGTAGTGCGTCGACCAAGATCGCGTCCATCGCGCGCGCGTAGGGGTGTACGGAGGTGTACGGTGGTGTCGCGGAGGCGTTCATCCTCCGTGACCACGATTCACTCCTCCTGCCAGAGCGGCATTGCCATCGGCATATCGATGCCGTCGTTCACGCGCAACTTCTCACCGTCTCGCGCGACAGCGTGGAGCATGCCCTAGTAGACGTGATACGTCGGCTCGAGGATCGCCGCTGCCGCACGGACGTCTCGGCTGGCGGGTCGGGTGCGCGGCGGAGGAGGAAGGATGCCGCGAAGTCGAGCAGGCCATCACGCGACCACAGGCGCGCGCGGAACTCATCCGCCTGCTTCTCCGGCAGCTTCACGTTCCAGGCGTCGAAGTTCGCGCTCGGGTTGATACGTCGGATCACGCCACGTGTACCTCCTCGAATGCTGTCTGCTGCGCCGCGCGCGCCGTTCGCAGCATCTCCCCGATCGGCTGCGCGTCCGCGTACGTCGGCGCGGTCGCGACGCGGCGCGCGAGGTCGGCCCAGTACGACACGACGTCTCCGCGGAGCCCTGCGCCGAGGTAACACACGAGGAGCGTGTCGGGATCGGGAAGGATGCGGTTGTCGACGAGGCCGAGGAACCGAACGAGGCGCACTTGCGTCATCGCGAGCGTCGCTGCGTCCACGATGTTCGCGCCGAGCTCGATGATGGTGCCGGCGCAGCCCCAGCACTCGACCGTGCTCGCCTGCGTGAGGCGCTCGGCGCGCGGTTTATACGTGATGTTTGAATCAATGACAGCCCGTAGAACCATCGCAGCCGCGCATTCTCCTCGAAGCGTGCGGCCGTTGCAGGCTCAGCCGGGGTCCCGTAGAGAGAGTTGGAGCGCGTTCGCGCACGCTGTGTGGTGTCGCGGCGCCAGCGCGCGCATCCTCGTACTTCCTACACCCGCGCGCACCCGTAGCTCAGTCGGATAGAGCGTCGGATTGCGGATCCGAAGGCCAGCGGTTCGAGTCCTCTCGGGTGCGAGACCCTGGCGTCCGGGCTTCTCTTGCGTCTCCTGCGTGGTCCCGCGCTGGTGCGCAGCTTTCGCACTTAAAGGTATTGATGACGTGCTCCGATTCTATGAGGAGCACCTGTCTTCTCGCCGGCTATGGAGGTGCGAAGGGCAGCACTGTGCCGGGTTCCGTCGTCAGCGATTGCGAGCTAAGGGATGGTAAGGGAAACGGCGGGCGGGGCACTCCTATCATTTAGACCATTCGTCGGGAGTTCATAAGAACGGGCCATTTATTTTCCGGAGTCGCATAACCACTGCGTCTACGATCCGATCGCGCCCGGCGCTTACTTTCGATCGAACAAGCACAATCCAGTTGCCTTCGTCAGCGATCGCGGTGTGAAGTGGGGCGATTTTCTTCAGGCCTATCTGCAGGTGCGAGACGGTCGACGTGGTGGCGAGTGAACGGGATTGTCATCACTTCCGCTTTTTTACGGCCAGGAGGCGATGCCGTGTCGTCCACGCTTCGATCAGCACCCCGGGGCCACGCTGTCCGCGCGAAGCGAGCCGCAGAAAAGCCTCCAGATCATTCTCACCTGCCCTTGCTCCTAGCTCTGGCTGATCGCACGGCTGCAGTTGGAAGACGGTCGGCGAGAGCTGTCGTTCTGCGGGTGCGTTGTCCTGCATTACGACGGCGATGATCTTGATGTGATCGACCGCTTCGTCGCGACCCGCAGGCAGGCTTGCCGTGATCTGCGCCTCGACGTGACCTCCCGGCTTTACCACATCGCCGATCTCGGCCGGAGGATAGAGAGTCGCCTCCGTCAGGTCTGAAGCTAGGTCGAGAACGATTACATAGATCGATTTGATCGACCGATTCGTCACCGTCACCTTGACTGTGTCGCCATCTGCCACCTGTGCCACCTGCTGCTCCGCTGAATCGGACGCGCGACTGACATTCACATCAATCTGCAGCGGTGAGGCGCCGCTGTCGAGCGCGAGGATGGCCAGCCACCGCCCCCAATTCGCGATTTCGCGCGCGATGCAGGTCGCCGAAGCTGAGGAGGGGAGGCGTTTGGAAAGGCTGCCATCGGCGCTGGATAGCACGATCGATCCGCGCGGCGCCTTCGTGGCCGTGACGTCGAATGGCTCCTCGGTCACGATTTTTACCGCCTCGTACGGCGACAGCGCGGCGGCCACGTCGCCCCGCAACGCAGCGGGCAGGTGCGTGAGACCGACGCGGAAGGTGAAGCCGGGCTTCTGCAGCAACTCCACGACCGCCCGGTCGTGCGGTGAGATCGTGCCGCTTTGCACGACCGCCGTGGAAGACAACGCGGCGACCGTCGTCAATCGGATTGTCGCGGTAGCTTTCTCGGGGGAGAAGTCGACCGCACCCGCCGGATACACCCGCAGCCGGGTACCGGCATCCATGCCGTAGACAAGTCCCGCGGCAACAGTCGCACGCGCGCGTCCGTCTGGCTCGACCTGTACGGTAGGACTGCGGAGGATGAACCGGTCATTGAAGACGATCGCGTCAAGACCGGTGCCCTCGATGTGCGCCTGCTGAGTGGTGGTGCGAGATGAAAACGTCGAATCGAGCTGGTTCTTCAGGTCGCGGTATGTCATTGGATCCGGTGACGCGCGAAGAGCCTGCACGATCGAGTAGGTCAGGAGGCCGTAGGTTGTGCCGCCGAATGAGTACTCCCGCGCCAACTGGTGCGGCTGGCAGGCCGCGACCTCGACGTACCTGGCCGAGGCAAGAAAAAAGTCCCGCTCCTTCTCGGCCGTGCCGCGACCTATCGTTGGCGCGGGAGGAATCCGCGTGTCGGCCGGGATCTCCCGCACGCCGCCCCGGGCGCTCGTCCCCGAGTGACAGCTGTCGAGGATGAAGACGACGCTGACCGTCGGCTTCTTCTGCGTCAACTCGCGCAGGAGCCCGTTGATCTCGTCATCGGTGATGTCGAAGACGTCGCCCTGCCGCGAGTCATACGGCACGATGGTCTCATCGAGATGGTCGTCCTCATCTCCAGATACATCCGTCACTTGCGAGCCGTGGCCGGAGAAGTGGAAGACAGCGATATCTCCCGGTTGCGACGCCTCGATCAGTTGTGTGCGAACGGCGTCGAGGATCGCGGCGCGTGTCGCCTTTTCATTCGTAAGGACGCAGACATTTTCCGGCGCGAAGTCGAATTTGCCTACCAGCAGGTTCTTCATCAACTCTACATCGTTCACCGGCCCGGAAAGGGTGGGGATCGTCGGCTTCTTATATTTGCCGATCCCGACGAGTACGGCGCGTTTGACCGGCGTGCCGAACGCATTTCCGATCGGCATTACGACGAAACCAAGAAGGAGGACGAAGGCGCGGGTCATCGATCCGTCCTGTCGACGGCCGGCGGTTCCGGCTGCGAACCCTGTCCCGTCCGGCGTGCGATGATGAGCCCCGAACTGCCGGGCGGGAGATACATCTGGGGCTGCTGAACACGCTTTCCGGCCTTCTCCTCCTCCTCCGCGAAGGCCGGTTCGGCGCGTCGCCCTTCGCCGTCGAGACGGGGCACGCGCTCGACGGCATACTTCAGCCACTCCTCCGAATCGATTGATCCGTCCCTAGGCGCGTCGTCGGCTTCGTTCTTCCGCAGACCAGTCTCCATCAGTGCGTAGGTGAGTAGGCCGTGCTTGTAGGTTCGAGTCTCCCTCGCCGACTCCCAGCTCTGTGCCGCCGCCAGCACCTGCACGCGTTTTTCATAGGCGAGCTGCGCGAACCCGCGCGTATTCAGCGGCCCGCGTCGAACATCGTCGGCGGTCTTGATGATCTGCCCCGACTGGCAGGTATCGAGGATGAGCAAGACGTGACCGGCGTTGATGCCGCGCAAGGCAGATTCGAGCCGGCGGTCGTCGATCCCGCCGGTGCCGGTCGCCCCGATCGACGCGTCGACGGGGTACAAGGTGTAACGATCGCCGTGGGCTCCCCTGTGGCCGGCGAAGAAGATGATGACCGTATCCTCGAGCCTCGCCTTGGCCAGCTCTGCCAACCCGGGTACCGAGCGGCCGGCCTTCCTCGGCGTTCGCCCCGCGAGTGCGTCGAGTGCGGCGAGGAAATTGTCGCCCGTCGCCTGGTCGGCAACGAGCGGGACGGCGACTACGTCCTTCTGCGCGTAATCCCCGGTTCCGGCCAGACTCGTCTTCAGGGCATCGGCGGCCAGCTGAGCATCGGCTTCGGCGTACGTCAGCGGTGGAAGCCCATGGCTGTAGTCGTTCCCGCCCATGGCGACGATGTAGGCGCGACGGGGGCGTTTCAGCGCGGACGCGCCGGATACCGTCACGCGAGCGATGGGACTGCGCACATTGGCGTCATTGAAGCAATAGACGTTCAGCTCATTCTCGCCGGGGAGCGTTTCCAGCGACACCTTCAACGTTCCTGTTCGAGTGTGAGCATCGACAGGAAACGGTCCGTCGAACCTTTCCACGAGCGATTGGTTCTGGAATACCCGGCAGTCGCGGACGCCTGAACCACCGTCGTGGACCTCCGCCTCCAGGTTGATGGTCTCCGTGCGCACGGAGGGATGTGTCACGCGGACAGAACCAAGCTCCGACGGCCCCCGCCATTTGATCGAGAGTCCTGTAGCCGGCTGGTTCCAGGTTCCCTCGGTTCCTTTTCCGGTTTCGTACTCAACCGTGTCGTGCGGCGGTGAAAGGATGCGGACGCCCGGGATCTTCGACTGGCGGAGAGATGCGGCATCGCGCGCTGGATCCGCGCTGATTTCGCCGACCGTGCCGCGCATCGCTACGTCCTGCAGAATGCCCGGCCGGAAGAAGACGGTGAAGAACTGCTCCGGAGCATAGACGCGAAGCGGCTGCGACTCGAAGTGAAACGTGGCCTGTGACCACGCGGCCGGTGTGCCGTCGAAGTCGCCGGCCGGCGTGCTGGCCAACCAGTCGGCACCCGGCAGGAGATCGACGGAAGCAAGTGGCGTGAACGACGGGAGAGCCCAGAAACGGATCGACGAATCTGCTCCCGCGGTCGCGATCACCTTCCCGTTTGCCGTCACCGCCAGTCCCGTGACGGGTCCAGCGTGCGCCGGCACGTCGAGGCGCGGTTTTGAGCTCGCGGACGACTGAAAGCTGATGCGTCCGTTCAGCCCTCCGCTAACGAGGCCGCCCGGCACGACCGCGACGTGCTGGAATCCGCCGGAGGTGTCCGGCACCACCTTCCGCTCGCCCGTCACCAGATCGAGCGTTTCCTCTCCTTGCCACGACCACAGCAGCAGCGATGAGGGCCCCACGAAGGCGAGGCCTTCGATGCCGCCCGGTCGCGAAAGCGGAAACGTATGCACCGCGCCGCCGCTGTCGGACACCGCCACGCTCTCGTAGCCACCGACGGCGATTCTTCCGTCCGCTGCGAGCGCGAACCGGCTGGCGCCCTTCGGCACCTCGCGCGAGGGGAGTGCTTTGCCATCGCGCAGCGAAAACCGTTGCAAGGATGGACTGTTGGACAGGATCAGACACTCGTCACCGATGACGATGGCGTCGGTCGCATCCTTCACGGTCTGGTTGAAAACGCGCTGCCGAAAACGGGGAACCCAAACCTCGACCTGACCGGCGTCACGTACGACGGCCAGCGTCTCTTTCGCGAGTCGCACCGAACGGACGCGATGCTGCGGCTCGCCTCGATATCCGTCTAGGTTGAACGTCTCAGTGACGTGTGCCGTCCCGTCGCTCGGACTCGTTGTCGCGGCGGACGGCGTTTGCCGAACCTCCGCGATCCACGCCGTCCCGTCGCTCTCGTCCCAGACGCGCACCTGCCCCGACGCGTCGCCCGCAACGAGGAGCGAACCGTCCGGCGCCGCATCGAAACAGGTGACCTCGGGCGCTGTGATGCCGAGAGGTTCCTGCGGCTGCACGTCGTTTACGGCCCAGAGCGATACGGTCCCATCGCGTCGGCTCGTCGTGGCCAGGATGCCGCCGCCGATCGGTACGAAGCCGGTGATCACGCCGACGCTGACGAACCCCTCGACCTCACTCCAATCTTTGCCATAGAGACGGTAGACGTTCCCTCTCGTCTGGACCACGGCGACGTCATGTTCGTTGTAGAAAACGGCCGCCTCCGCCGTGCCGTCCAGGAGTTTCCGTGTGGCCAGCAGTTCGCCTTTTGCCAGGTCCCAAATCGTTACGGCCGCGTCCTGCGCGTGCGCCAGATATCTCCTGTCCGGCGAGATCGCGAATGTCTGCCCAGAACTGGTCCGAATGGCGCGTGCCGTTCCGGGGCCTGCCCTCAGGTCCAGCACGATCGTCTCGTTGCCATTCGCGTAGCAGAGGCGGTTCTCATCGAGGAAAGCCAGGCCGTTGCCGGTCGCTTCCAGGCGCACCCACAGCTCTCCCGTCGCGGCATCCCACACGGTGACGCCGGCGCCGCCAGCGGCGATGAATGCGCCGTCCGGCGATACGGCGAGCGGCACGGAGAACGCACGGGGATGACCGGAGTAGGCGCGGACGACCTTGTTGCGTTGCAGGTCCCAAAGCCGTATCCGGCTCTCGCGCGCCGGTATCTCTCCATCAGCGATGACGAGACGATCCAGCCCCGCGAATGCCAGACCGCGTACTTCGGCGTCCGCTGCGTGTACGGTGGTGAGCGCGCGCCGTTGCTTCACGTCCCAAAGAAAAATCGTTCCTTCATTGCCGCCACTCGCAACGCGAGAGCCGTCGGCGGACGCGGCCAGCGCGCTGATCTCGCCGCGATGCCCTCGCTGCGGCACGAGGCGGGGTGGATCCACGACTCCCGCGCGTGGTTTCGCGGTAGCATCGAGCGCATACACCAGCAGGACGAAAACACAGAATCGCGACGCCGGTGAGACTCTCATCATTTCTCCTGCGGGGTCGAGTAGACGACCAGGACGTTTGCACCTTCGGCTCGATTCGGTACCGCCGCGCCAACGAGCGTGGAGGCGCTCGTCGTGGCGACGGACCGCGCATACACATTTGAGCCGAGGGGGGTGAGGTCGGTCGTCCCGACGAGCGTTGCACCAGCCGCGCCTAAGCGGAATCGATAGATCTTGCGTCCGCCGAGAATGGACGCGACGCCGTCAGTGAGCGCGATGGAGCGGCCGAAGCCGAAGTCGGGCGGCTTCGTCGCCGGCTGAAGTTGCGCGACGGCCAGCCATGCTGTGCCTCGGCGGCGGAAGAGATGAACGACCGGCTGATCCTTGTAGATGTCATTGATGAGCGGAGCAGCCACGAGCATCGCTTCGCTGCTGATCGCAACCGCTCCGCCGAAGCCGGTCTGCGCGACGGGCGCGGGATCGCTGAGCGTCGCTTCTTTCCGCCAGACGCCGGCGATGCGACGGAAGACATCCGCTCCGCGCGTCATGCGTCCGCCGCCGACTACCAGCGTGTCGCCGGACACGGCGACCACTTCGCCGTACTGAATCTCAGGCCGGTCAGGCGCCAAGCGCGCCTCTTCCCGCCACCCGTTGGGCGTGCGGCGGAAGACGTACACGGCTCCTTTGCGCAGATCCTCACCCGGTGCGCCAACCACCAGCGAGTCGTGGTCGACGGCCACGGCCTTTCCGAAGTTGGCGCCGACGCGCGACTGACTGCCGACGAGCCGCTCCTGCTGGATCCACCCCGACGATTGACGCCTGAACACATAGACGCCGCCGCTGTTGCGGTGCGGCGCGTTGCGGCTCCACGGAGCCTTTCCCGGGGCAATCACCGCCACAGCGTCGCCGGTCGTATTTGGCTTGAGCTCAGGCGCACCAACCAGGAGTCGGCCGCCATCGACCTGCACCGCGTTCCCGAACCACGCACCGTCTCCCACGTCCTTCGGCTCGAGAGTACCGTCCGGCGTCCAGCTTTTGCCGTCCCACGCGAAAACGTGCACCGCTCCAGTCGCAGCGTTCTGCGCGCCGGACATCGGGTCGCCGGCAACGGCGACTTTGCCGTCGCTGGCCACCGCCAAGGCGAAGCCGGAGCTGGCGTTCGGCACCGACAGAATGGAAGGTGGAGGGGGCGCCGCAGCAACTCCAGCCGTAGCCGCGGCGAGCACGCTCCATCGCAATGTGCGGCGGATCATTTCGTCACCACCCGTATCTGGCGGCTGAACGTCGAAGCGGTGTCCGGCAGGATCGGTCTGAGATTCCGTTGTCCTAGGTTCTCGAAGAGAAACGTGAAAGGGTTTTGTGTCATCACCGCCTCGCGCTCTTTGTCATCCCGTGATTCGATCGGCCGGAAGTCGAGTTGCCATGGCGTGGCGATGAGTACGAACCGTTCCGTGCCGAGTGGTTCCGTCACACGGAAGACATCCAGGACCACAGATCGGTTCGCCGACACGCGCGCGCCGGCCGAATCGCGCGGCCAGGCCACACGCAACGCGCCGTCGGCAGTCAGGTCGACCAGCGAGACGTATGCTGGTTTACCCTCGCCGCGGACGCGTACTTCGAAGTAGCTGCCTACAGGCAGCCGCAGCTCATTCCCTGCCGAGAGGAAGGGTTTCGGGTCGAGCTCGTGCACTTTGCACTGAGACCGCCGAGGGTGCGCCGGGTCCACGCAGGTCACTTCGACCGGAACGATGTCGAAGGGGAAGCGGAGATCCGGATTATCGAGTTGCAGGCGCGCCAGGTAATGACCTCGTGCCAGATCTTCGAGCGCGTAAGCCAGCTCGCCGTTCGCGATGGCGCCTATTCCAAACGTTTTCGACCCGTCGGTCGTCGAGACCACCAGCGAGGCGCCGCCGCTGGCCGGTTGGAGGGCGATCGTCGCCTCTGCGTTCCGGTCGACCCGCTCTACCACGGCGGTGCCCTGCAACACGTCCACGACCCGTGCTTCGAGCGCCGCGTTGCCGAACGCCTGCACGCGGACGCGCAGCTTTGTGTCGCCGAACACCCACCCGGTTACGAACGCTCGGGCAGTGCTGAGGGTCGTCGGCAGAACGCGCGCGCCCATCCGGACGGTTGCGGTGAGCGCTCCAGCGGATTCGATGACGCCGCGACCCAAGCGAGTCGCTGCGGCCGGCTTCAGCGCTCCGGGCCGATGGATCTCCACGGTCGCTCCGGGCAGCAACCCGCCAACCGTGCCGATTGGCAGCACCACTACGCGGCCGTCCTCCCGCACCTCCGCGATCGGAAAATAGGGAGCCTGGCGGACGACATGTCCGTTGAAAATGACGGTATTGGCATCTCCTTCCAGCTGCGGTTCGTTGTTCACTCGCAACTGGCGCATGCCGGCGCGAACGTCGTCGAACAGATCTGCGTAAGTCCGGCTGCGCAGTCGCAGCAGCGCTTTGCTCAGCGCCGCTGAGAGTGGACCGACCGCCGAATGCAGCACGGGGTCATACGCCTCCTCGTCCAGCTCGTCGGCGCCCGCCGCGGAAAAGAAGACGTACGGGGCGAGACCGCTATCTGCGGCGGACGGTTGGTAAACGCCGCCGCCGTCTCCGGCGCCGTCACGTCCTTTCCGCGGACGCCCGATCGGCGGCCCTCCGCGAACGGTCGGGCCGTTCCCGCGATCGCCGGTGCCTGAGAAGCACGAGTCGAGCACGGCGATCACATTGCCCGTCGGCCGTGCTGCCCGGCGGGCGCGCTCCATCAGCCGCCCCAGATCATCGTCGCGGAGATGAAGAGAGCCGTCGTACGAGCCAGCCGGTGCCATCGGCGCGTTCCACGGAACGATCGTCTCGTCGTATCCGTCCGCCTCATCATCGCCGTCGTCCGTGATCTGCTGGCCGTGGCCCGAGAAATGAAACAGGAGAACGTCGCCGGGTTTCGCATCTTTGATGAGATATCGTTCGAACGCGTCGACGATGCCGTGCGCCGTCGCCGCGTCGTCGCACAGGACATGAATGTCTTCATCGCGGAAGCCGTGCGCCTGCAGCGCTTTCTTCATCAGCAGAACGTCGGTTGCTGCAGCCGTCGTCGGCCAGCCCGTGGACGGTGCGTAGTGCGCAATTGCCACGATGAGCGCTCGGCTTGCCGCCATCGACGCAGGAGGCGCGAGAAACGCCACGCCCCACGCGATCAAAAAGGCTTGGATGGAGAGCGACCGTTTGGTCATTGTCGGTCCTTCCGCGAGCGACCAGCGCCGTTTACTCCTCTTCGCTGTTCGCTCGCTGAGCGATGCGGAACGAGAGGCGGCGAATCTCAGTTGCCGCCGAACAGCGCCGTTGCGAACGTCGGGTCGAACGAGATGCCGAAAGAGAAGCCGCGTCGCGACACGGTACGCAGTGGGATGTCCGCCTCCGCGCCGGTGAACTGGTCACCGACGTGGACTCCGGCAAGCTCGTGCACCCGGACGATCTCGTACGCGCCGACGATGTTCAGGCCCCGAACAAACTCGTAGGCCAGGCCGACGCCGAAGCGGTTCTTCGGTGAGGAGAGACCGGCGGACAGGAGAAAGCCCAGGCGATCTGACGCGTCCGTCTCGTGGAGCGGGTCGCGCCCCTCGTAACTGCGGCCTGGCTGCCGTCGCAAGTAGTGGGGGAGGCCATGCAGCACGAGCGCCGCCACATATTCCGCCGATCTGCCGTCCTCACCCTTGTCGAAGATGACCTTGTTCGTACCGTCCTGCCGAAGGCCGAACGTCTGCTCGTGCCGATCGGAGTAGAGTGCGCCGAGCTGAATCGAGCCTCGGTACCGCTTGTACTGCTTCAGCTTGATCTCGGCAGTTACTGGCGCAGTCTTCGTCGCGTCAGCAGGGTCTGGTCCGGTGCCCTTCAGCTTCACAGTTACATCCGTTTCGAAGCACGCTTGCGGGCCGAAGCGCGAAAAAGAAAATTTGTTCTCTTCCTCTCCCTCGAGCGACTTCGTGGCAGCGCGCGGCAGCGTTCCGCCGAGAATCTCCGGCGTCGCACTTTCTAATCCGCAGGGGTCGAAAACCGGCGTTGTCCAGCGGTACGCCGGCGAACTGTAGATGCCGACGTAAATCGGATTTCCGGCGATATAGGGTTGACCGGTCGTGTACAGGATGCCGCCGGCTTGGTCCGTGACTATGACGTTGAAACGTCGAGCCCAGGCCGGTGTTCCGCTGTGGAAGGTGGATCGAATGTCCTTCTCCCAGCATTGGCCCAGCACGGTGGGGAGCTGCTGCTCGGTCGGATTTTGCGCCTTCGCACAGTCGACGACCGGATCCTTCCCGCCGAGATCAAACGTCACCGTTCGTCGCTCCGTCGTGTCCTTTCTGAAGTCGACACCTTGCCCCTCGCCCTTCGGCGACGCTGTTTCTGACATGCCCGTTGCACCGGACGCATTAGCATCGCCGATGATGGCCACAACCGCGTCGGCTCGGACCGTCTGTCCGGCGGCCGCATAGATGCGCCTGAGTGTTCCCGCCGCCGGCGACGGGATGTCCGCGTGCACGGTGCTCGTCGACATCTCAAAGAGCGGCTCGTCACGCTGTACGTAGTCGCCCGACTGGTGCAGCCAACGGACGATCGTGACTTCCGTGTCGCCCCGATCGATGCGCGGTGCCTTCACTTCAACGTCTTTGGTTTTCGGAGTTGCAGCGGCGGCCAGAGGAGCAAGGAGACAACACAGAGCGACGAGAAGATTCTTCATGCGCACTCCCTTCCAACTGTTTAGACGAACGCGCGAGCGTTTTTCTCAGCGGTGCCAACTAGTCGCCGTCGCTGTTCGATGGCTGAAGTTGCGTTTTGCCGATGCCTCTCCCGTCCCAATCCGCGCTCGAATTGCCGCTGATGTTAACGGATCGGTACGCCGCGGATATCGATGCATACCCCCCGTATACTCCCGCCCCTGAAAGGGAACCCGAATGCGTCGTCTCTCCTTCGCCTTCGTTGTCCTCTCCCTTGCGGTCTCCGCCACCGCTGCGGCGGGGCGGCTGACCTCATCAGCATCCCTCCGTCAGGCGGCTACATGAACTTCAACCGCTTCTTCCTGGCGCAGGCGGGGAAACAAGCGGCGGTGCTCGACGAGCGCTAGCCCACGAGGAGCATCGCGATGATCGCGGTGTTGCGGACGCCGCGAGCAGCGACCTCAGACCGAATGTAAAATGAGAGCTCTCCAGCTTTACAAGCGATCGATTCCCGGCATATCGTTTCGACATGAAAAGGCGCCTTTCGGCCGAAAATCGACCGGCCGCGATCGGTTACGTGCGAGTCAGCTCAAGGAAGCAGCGCGATGACGGCAATTCTCTCGAAGACCAGCGGGAAGCGATTATTCGTCATGCGGTGCTCTCAGGGCTCGACCTCATCGAAGTCTTCGCCGACGGCGGCATCAGCGGTAGCAAGGGCGTCGATGCCCGTCCCGGCTTGGCCGCCGCGCTCGCGGCAATCCGAGAAGGCCCGCGCCTCGACGTTAATTGTCAAACACGCGAATCGGCTTGCGCGCGACAGCGATCTCGCCGGCTATCTGAAGATCGAGGTAAGGAAGGCGGGCGCCTCGCTGGAAGTCATCGACGAGGCAAAGGACGATCCAATCCGCGCAGCAGTCGACAAGATGCTGGCTGAGCTGGAACGCATTCGCGGCTCGCAGCGAATGAAGTTCGTCTACGCCTCGAAGAAGGGCCGTGGCGAGTGGACGGGCGGCGTGCCGTTCGGCTACCGAGTCGTTGTCGAAAGCTCGAACCTATCGCGGCGGAACAGTCGGTCACCGAGCGTATCAGCGCTCTTCGTGCTGAAGGCAAAGCGCTTCGAAAGATCGCTGCGTCACTCAACGAGGAACGGATTCCGACACGCTCGGGCAAGCTATGGAACGCGATGACCGTTTCGGCAATCATCGGTAGAGCGAATCGCGACATCGCAGTAGTCTAAGGGGACCCGAAAGGAAGGGATCTGGCAGCGTTCGTTGCAGCCGCTCCAGTTGCTACGGTCGAATCTCTCGCGCGCGCGTAGGAGTGTCAGGTCGTGTCAGATCGTGTACGCTCATGCCGAAGTAGCTTCGCTGCAGACGTTCAAGATGATTCGGCTGGTCTCGCAAGGGGAACCGCGCCACCTTTCCGGCAAAGGCGTGTCAGAATTAGAAAGCCGGATCTCCCGGCCCGCGTCGAGTAGGTGGGGTGTGATGGGCGAACGCAGCTTTTCGGCCGCGACGCTCGATGACGTGATGCGGTACGCCATCGAGGCTATTCGCAAAGAAGGCGAGCGCGTCTCGAACGCGACGAAGGGCGCGAACGTCGAGTTGCGCGGCGTCCGTCTCGAAATCACCAACCCCCGGGCGCGCCTCAGCCGAACGGAAACGCGAGGAAAGCCGTTCAGCTGTCTCGGCGAACTGTGCTGGTACTTGTCGGGGTCGAAAGCGGTGGACTTCATCGCCTACTACCTTCCTCGATACAGAGAATTCGACGAAGGCGGTGTGGTTTTCGGAGGCTATGGGCCCCGGCTCATCGCATCGGCAGCGGGCGATCAGATCGTGAATGTCACGACTCTGCTCCGTGAGAAACCGGATACACGACGCGCGGTCATTCAGCTCTTCGAAGCAAGGGATATTCTCGCGGACCACAAGGATGTCCCTTGTACGTGCACGCTGCAGCTACTTCGTCGCGGCGAAGCCTTGCACATGATCGTCTCGATGCGCTCGAACGATGTGGTCGTGGGGCTGCCGCACGACGTCTTCTGCTTCACGATGTTGCAGGAGGTCATCGCGAGGTCGCTCGGGGTGGAACTCGGCACATACACCCACTTCGCAGGCAGCTTGCACCTGTACGACGACACGGTGAAAGCCGCAGAGAGCTTCCTCGAGGAGGGCTGGCAACCGACAACGATCGAGATGCCGCCTATGCCTGCAGGCGATCCATGGCCGGCCGTCGCGGGCTTACTCAAGTTGGAAGAGATGATCCGGACATCGGCGCCGGTCGCTGACGAAGAAGTCAACAACCTGGACGTATACTGGGCGGACATCGTCCGGCTCCTCCAGATATTCAGGTGTACGAAGCCGCCCAGAGACCTAGCGCGGATGGCGAAGCTGCGCGAGGCCGTGACTTCCGCCGTTTATCACCCATACATCGACAGCAAGCTCCGAAAGGCATGACATGCATACGACGCTGACGACCTTGATCGATCGTCTCGAACGCTCTCTGTCATCCAGCCTTCGTGTGATTCCGTGGGGAAGTCCGGTGCCGTCGTTCGGCGACCTGTCGCGATCAACTGTCGCTTCGCTGGGGCTGAACCCGAGCAATCGCGAGTTTGTCGACGAACTCGGATGTGAGCTCGACGGCGACTTGCGGCGTTTCCATACGCTGCGCTCGCTCGAGCTGGACTCGTGGTCGGACATCGATGCGTATCACCTCCGACTGGTCATGGAATCCTGTAGCGAATACTTTTTCCGGAATCCCTACGATCGGTGGTTCCGAAAACTCGATGCGGTGATTTCCGCGACCGGCACTTCTTTTTACGATGCACTCTTTCCGGCCTGCCATCTCGACCTGATTCCGTTCGCAACCGCATGCAAGTGGACGGATCTCGAGCCGACACAGCGAACTCGTCTCTTGCGCATCGCCGGCGACACGCTGGCGCTACTCCTTCGGCATTCTCCGGTCAGATTGTTGGTGATCAATGGGCAGTCTGTTATTGCTCACTTTCAGCAGCTTGCCGGCATCAAGCTCGAGAGGTTCGACATGCCGGAGTGGACTCTCCCGAGACAGTCAGGCGCGGGCGTTGTCGGTGTCGCATACCGCGGCTTCGTCGAAGAGCTGTCGGGCATTCCGCTGGGCGACAGGGTTCTCGTGCTCGGATACAACCACAATCTGCAAAGCAGTTTCGGCGTGACAAATGAGGTGATCGAAGCGATCCGCCGATGGATCGGCGTCCAGGCCGCGGAGGCATTTGATTGAAGCAAAGCGATCAACTGCTTTACGAGCAGCTCGATAAGGCGCTGACAAGATTCGCCACGGAGCAGCATGATCTTCCCGGGATCGACGATCCTGGTAGTCGTGACGCACTCCTACTGCAATTCGTCGATAGCGTTCACCGAGTCAAATACCCCTCCGTCATTCGCACGCGACATATTAGTCAGCACAGAAAAGATCCTTCGCATGCAATGTTCGACCCGTTGAGGGCGGCAGTGCTCCACTTCCGCGAGGGAAACATCGACGAGGCGTACTGGCTTGTTTTTCTATTTGCCCATTTCGGCCGACACCGCAAGAACGGCTATCTTTACGCGCGCAGCATCTATGGCCGGCTTGGCCAGGGCGGCCTCTGGGATTGGGAATCGACGAGGTGCGATCCGAAAGCGTTTCGAAAATGGCTGGACATGAACCGGGAACGGTTCGATGCAATGCCACCGGGATTCGGAAACCACAGGAAGTATGAGTCGCTTGACGGGTACTCCGACAATGGGACCGGTGCAACAGTGGAGACCTACGTGGCGTGGGTGGAACCGCCGCGATCCCATCAGCAGATCTTTGATGAAGCGATTGCGCAAGCAGGTGGTGACGGCAGGAAGGCGTTTGACATTCTGTATAAATCTATGAACAAGGTTCGCCGGTTCGGTCGATTGGCCCGCTTCGACTATCTCACCATGATCGGAAAGCTCGACTTCGCGGCAATCGAGCCCGGGTCGGCGTACATGGGCTCCGCTACAGGTCCGGTCGACGGCGCAAGACTGCTCTTGGCGGGATCACCGGACGCGAAGATCTCGTCGCGGGACCTGGATGATTTGCTGATCCGCCTGGACAAGTATCTGAATGTGGGCAAGCAAGCGCTTGAAGACGCGGTGTGCAATTGGCAGAAGTCGCCCGCAGTGTTCAAGTCCTTCCGCGGATAGCCGACGAGTCGTCCCACTCGAAACGGCGTTTCAATCCGTTCAAGTGGTCGGGTCGCAACCGTCCTCGATGCTGAAGCTGTCCGACGACGATTCCCGGTGCGATTCCGATTCGTGTAGCAAACCGGATGACAGCTTTTGAGCTCGCAGGCAGCTCTAGCATCTCCGCTTCGTTTTCCGCCGGGATAAGCGTTCGGGCGGCAAAATCGTTCGCCTCTGTCTCTTGAGCTGTGACAGGTGCGTCGATTTCTTCGAGAAAGAATTTACCGGGATCGTGCAGAAGCAGGTGACCTGCCTCATGGAAGAAGGTGAACCAGAACTGATCATCCATGAGGAAGCGAAAGCTGAGTTGTAGGATCGCCTTTGCCGGCGTGACAAAGCGGGTGGCGCCGCTCGCGCGGCAACCGCTCGGTGCACGCACGATGACAACCGCCACGCCATTCTGTGCACACAACTCTTGAAGCTTGGGAACGAACCGGTGAGGGTCCTTCTGGCGCGTCAGCGCACGTATTTTAGATAGGCTGTTGCGAAAACCTTCACCGTTCCATGGTCGGCAATCGATTGCTGCAGCTTCGAGCTCTCCTGCGCGGAGCCACGCCGCCGTTGGCCCTGGTAGTGATTTGAACGATTGCGAAGTTCGAAATGCGGTGGTATTCAGCAAGCCACCGTAACTTGCTCTCCATGCGGGAACGCTCGGTACGCCGAAGAAGCGAAGGCAAGCTCCCACCATTTCGGATGCTGCTGCATTGAGCCAGCCGAAATTAGCCATATCGGTGATGGGAAGTTCGGAGAGCCAATCTTTGTGTGTGACCTGAAGCTTTGAGACAGTTTCGCGATACCTGTAATCGCGCGCCATCCAAAACTCAACTGACGCACCAAGGACGCTGCTAAGACGCCGCGCGAGCGCGAGGGTAATAGTCGATCGACCTTCGAGTAATGCCTGCACGTCTTCGAGACTCTGCTCGATACGATCGGCGAGATCCGCCTCAGAGAGAGATCGTTCTCTCAAGATGGCCGCGATCGTTTCGCCTGGTGGCGACACCCAATCAGGATTAAAAGTTTCTGTACTCATCACGATTTGACAATGTCCACGATCTTCACGCGGCTCACTTTCTCCCAATCGATCCCACCGGACGTAATCTTCGGATTGTTCGGATGATTCGCACGGCATAGAAGTCGGCAGGCAGCCGTGAGCTCGATGACCAGGGCGCCAGTGTCGAATGCCTGTGGCCGTCCTACCAAGATGTCTTTGATCGACACGGCCGAGTCCAGATCAGCCAAACGATCTCTCAAGGCAGAAGCAACTTCGTGGCCGAGCTCGCGGATCGCGTCGGCGCTATTCTCGCAAAGAGTGCGCAGGTGCGTGGTTTCAAACGCTAGTTGCACAATATCTATATCTATATGTGCGCGTGCAGGGGTGCGAACGACAAGTTCCCAAGTCGGCACGCTACGCCAGCTTGCGCGAAAACTTGAGCGCAACGGTGACGAAACGTCGAGTTGTGCGGCGGGGTGTGGCGCGTCACTCTTCATGACCAACCGAACGCCGCAGGTAGTCTACCATGCGTATCGTGACTGCCCCGCGTCCGCCATCCGTCCACATGCAGCAGAATTTCGAGCCGAGTCCGCCCAGAAGGCGCATCATCATCGATGAAGGGGGGCATCCGGTGATTCGCGTGATCGCAGCCGTGATTTCGCGTGGCGACCAAGTGCTCATCTGCCAGCGCGCCCCCCACAAACGCCACGGCGGACTCTGGGAGTTTCCGGGTGGTAAGTGCGAGCCCGGCGAGTCACTAGCCGATGCAGCCCAGCGGGAACTGCGGGAGGAACTGGGTGTCGAAGTCGTCGCGGTTGGGGAGGAAGAGCTCACGCGGCGCGATCCGGGCTCTCCGTACCTGATCAACTTCGCGCCGGTCGAGATCGTTGGCGAGCCTTCGTGCCGCGAGCATATTGACCTGCGATGGGTCTCGCTCGCGGAAGGATTGAGTTTGCCGCTGGCACCGACAGATCGCGAATACGTAGAAGCGCGACTTCGGGATGTTCGGTTGACAGCGGTTTCGCGGTAGTCGCGGCGCCCATGAGATTTACCAGCGATAGAGCCATTCGGCTGCCGCTACACTGCCTGCGCGTCCCTGTTCTGCGCGCAGCCCGCAACCACCGTCATCACCGCGTGCTTCGCGAACGCGTGACGCGTTCCGTCGTGCTTCCGAAGATCGTCGAGTTCGCGAATCGCCGGTGCTCAGCGCCGATCACCAGCAAGTCTGGGTTGACGTGATCGGCAATGTGGAGCACTTGTTTAGCTGGGTCGCCGTGGGTCACCACTACCTTGTACCGCGCCTGCGCGCGAAGCTCAGGATCGCGCTTCGTTATGCGAAGTTGGTGTCCCCGCCGCTGCGCACGCTCACATCGATGTCGTGCACGTAGATCCGTCCGGACCGATAGCGATTCCCGAGTGGCATCTTTAGGAGAACGCCGCAGGTCGCACGGCAGGCCTTCGGCCCTCGCCTGCGATGCTCCACAACTCCCTAGTTGGGTTTTGGCTCGGAGCCGGTTCCAGTTCCTTCGGTAGGAGATGTGGCCGAGCCAATAGCTCGCTGATCACCGCGCGCTCGAATATAAATGCCCTTCTCTCTCGCGATCTGGAGGAGTTCATCGTCGCTCAGTCTACTCAGGTTGATATCGAACCGATCCCGCCACTTCTCCGGTCGCACCGCTTTCAACGCCGCCAGCAAGAGCGTGTCACTGCGCTCGCGGATGCTGCCGACCTCCTCGCCCTTGTAAAAAATCGGTCGGTCGTCGCCGACAACGGCGCGTCGGTACGCCTCGGCCTCGAGCTTGTCCGCGAAATCCTCGATCGCATCCTCGCTGTTCGCGGCGTACTCTGCGTCGGCTTTGAACCACTCGTAATGCGTTTGCCGCGAGATGCCCGCGACCAGGCACGCCCCACGGACGTTACCAACCCTCCCGAGCGCGTCGATCATCTTCCGCTTCTTCGAGGCCGTCTTTGCCGCCGTCACCTTCTCGCTCGCGCGCGTTGGCGTGTCAGATCGTGTACCGCGGGCGCGCCGTTTGGACTTCTCTTTCCCCTTCATTTTGCGTTCTTTGGGCGCAACGTTCGCTGCGGCCGGCTTTCCGGTACGTTTGGCGGCCATGACAAAGGATGATACGCCCGCAGGCTGGGGATGGGTCCTGTCGCCGGGCGATTCGTGCTCGCCAGCGAGCAGAAATCGCGGAGCAAGGTCTTCAGGAAGTAGAACCTACATGTGATTCGCTCCGTGATCGCGAGCTGCTCCTGCCGTGCGAGTTCGACGTGCGCGCGCACAGCTCCACACGCGCGCAGCGCCGCCGCAGTCGTCCTCCAGAGCGAAGCGCGCGTCGGAAAAGAACCGGGCTATGGAAGCTGACGTCCTATGGAAAGCCGCGATGAAGCCGCGCCTTCCCACCAGACTTGGAAAACGCCGATGAAGCTGGCGTTTCCCACAGCCCCCGCCGCTATAAAGAAAATCAAGCGACGAGAGGCCAAACCAGAAGAATCGACACCTGCTTGCGATCGGTGTCCATCCGTCTGCTCCTCCTGTCGCCGGCCGTGATCCGCGTAACTGGCTCCAATTGGGCGATGTCGCCGCTTAAGCGACGGAGGGAACCGCTGATCAGCGGACAGGGTGTGTAGTGAGATCCGTCATCGTCCGGAAGGTTGCTCTTATCGAGCGCTCTGCATCCTCCCAAGCTTTCTGAGAAACGATCCAGCGACAGAGAATCGGCTGCCGATAAAGGCGGTCTTGCGTGGCTCCCCGTACCGGTCCCTGCCAGATTTCAAAGCGCGCAGCCGCATGACCGTCTCGTCCGTCCCACGTGAACGGATCGTTCATTCGCGGCCGCCATCCGAAAGACTGCCAGATGTCCGCCGCCGGAGTAAGTGGCACCTCGCCGTGGAAGAACAATCCTTGGCCGCCAGTGCGGAACGTCAGCCACCGAGCCTCGCCGCGTTGCTCTGGCTCAAAGGCCTCTTGGTTGTAATAGGCGAACGTCCGACCGTTGAACGTCCTCGGCGGATGCAGATTCGCAAGGTCAGCGACCCCGCGCGTCCAGCGCGTTTCGAGGTGCAAGACCACGTCGGTGTCACGCGTGAAGGTGTGGAGGACCGCGCCGCAAAGATGCTCGCCGTCGCCTATCCCAGTCAGCACTTGCTCCATAAGCGCTTCCATCGCGGTGCCCCTACCAGATGCGAGGAGCTTTGCAAGCTCGTCATCGACAGCCCAAGACTCGGATCCGCTGAGTGCTGCTGCTGGTCTCGTCAGCACCCAGGGTTCATCCATGTTGAGGAGCGCCTGCGCAAGCGTTGGAGCCTCCACTACGCCGAAGCACCCGGCGACGGCCTCCTCAACGGCCCATTGCGCCATCGACTCAAGCGCTCCACTCGGCCGGAGGAGCATCTCGCCTTCGAGCGCGGCGACGGGCTTCCGCCGGTCAGGCGAAGGCGAGGGGAGTTGTCCGACCAGCCCCGCTACCGCGCGTTCAAGTACGGTGGTATCGACGGCGAGGACGACTGCGAGTTGCTGCACGGTCTGCCGAACCGCCGACGTGCCGCGAGTGAGCGGGATGGCGCCGTACATCTCCCGACCTGCTTCGATCAAGCCAGCGGCGAGCGGTGGGTGGGTGTGGTTCGCCGGTCTTGCAACGAGATCGATCAGGGGGACGTCGTTGCGAACGCGGGAACTTGCGTAGAGCGCGATCGCTGCTTGGAGCTGCTGCCGTCCTCCACCATCTCTCGCCGTGCGTTCGAGGAGCGGGTGAAGCGTCGTCGCAGCGTCACCAGGGATATCCACGATGAGGCGTTCTGCGAGCAGTAGGAGGAGTTCACGCCGCTCCGCCGGCATCCGCTCCCATTCCGCCGTGAACTCGCCGAGCTGAGATGGGTCCTCCCTGCAGAGTGCGTACATACCGCGCAGCGCGGCTTGAACACGATGGGCTCCGCTCGCGCCGCCGATGAGTTGCGCAAGGCCGCGCACGCCGAAGGCTTCCCAGGTGGATGGCGTTGTATCGTCGGCCGGGGCGGGGGTGACCAGCGGCCAGCTGCGGCCTTGACGATCCGGGCCAAGTATCCAAGTCTCCTGTGCGCCGAGCTCACGCGCGAGTCCTGCGCGACGATCCTCCGGGGTGCCCGCGAGAGCACGGATTCCACAAAGCGACGCTAGATTCGCAGCGGCCGTTTCCACCCAGAACTCGCGTGATTCATCGATCGAGAGCGCGCCGAGCATGGCGATGCACAGCGCCCACCGCTCCGAGTCCGTCATGAGAGGGATGAGCGCCGTGAAAGCGCGCTCGATGCCGTCGAAGTGCCAAGGGTACGGGTCCCTGCGTTCTCGCGTGATCGCCACCAGCCGGCTGAGAAGACTGTGGAAATTCGCTGGACGAGTATCGGTAAGCCGCCTAGCGGTATCTGCCACCGCTCGCCATAGGTCGCTGGAGGAGCCGCTGTGGTCGGTCAGGATCTCAGCCGTCACCGCTTCAAGGCGCGCGACGGCGTCATCGAGCGACAGCGCGCGCAAATCTCCTAACAGCGCGTCGGCGCCGCGCAGGTACGGTGGTGTGGGTTCGGTCGGCTCGCGCGTTCCAAACCAGCGGCTGGGATACCGGTAGAGCTGGTCATTCCCGGTGATCTCAAATGCACGGGGTGCGATCGACGCCAAGGTGGAAGGCAGCATGGCACTGCCGCGCGTTGTTGCGACGGCGAGAAGGGCTTGGCGGAGATGCTGAAGAGTTAGGCGGTGGGGCTCGTACTCCCAAACCAAACAGCCCACGCCAATGCACCACAGCGCACGCAGCGTGGCATCCGAGGCGGATGTCCCTTCCAGAGCGCCGATGATTCCGTCGACGGCGGATGTTCGGGCGAGGGCCAGCGGTGGGTCAAACGCGGCAGCGAGACCCATCAGCCATCGCCACAGCGCCGCTGGTCCGCTACGCGCGGCGGCGGTGGCGACCGCACCTTCGACGTAAACGGCTTCGCGGTTGTCGCCACCCTCCGACGCGACACGCGAGATCGACATGAGCCGCGCTCCGTCTACCTCCCACACGGACGGATCATCACGCGCGGCCATCTGAAACCATTCGAGCGGTATCGCGAGCGCGTACTCCTTGCTGCCGATGTAACCGACTTGCAGGCGGCGGAGGCGCTCCTCCGCTGCGTTCGCCACGTCGCCAAACCCTGCTTGTCGAGCAAGCGGCGCGAACCTCCGCACAGCTTCAGCACGCTCACCGAGATCGAACGTCCACGCCTCGCCATTCGGACCTACCCACCTTGCGACCCATTGCCGAAGGAGGTCATGCAGACCGCGGTTCGCGGCGGCCTGCCAGAGCACCTCGAGGAAGCCATCGTATGGGCGCTGCGCGGCGACGGCGAGGACCGTTGGAACGACGGCATCGGTGTAGCGATCGTCGCGCTGCGCGCCGACGATGGCGAGCACCCGCGCCAGGAGACGTGTACCTCCACGCATCGCGAACGGGGTCACTTCGGGTCCGCGGTCCGTATCCGCTGCAAAGAATCCCTGCACGATGGCGGCGAGTTCGTCCGGGCGCACGGCAGCACCGAGATCCAGCGGATTCGCCGCTGCCGCTCGCTCCAGGCGCGCCACTGTCGCCGTCGCATAAAGGTGGCGACGCATCGTTGCTTGCCCGGTCTCGTAGGTTCGGCGCGCGAAGTAGGCGTCCGCGCCTTCGGCGCTGATCGCACCGGCGGGTCTTGTTGGTTGCAGCCAACCGAGCGTGAAAGCGATCGCTTCGTAGAGCTGAATATCGTTTTCACCAAAGCTGTACTCAATTTCGCCCGCGCCAGTGAAGCCGCTTTCGGCGACAGGCTGCGCCCCCGCCTCGATGATGTCGGAGTCACCGGTTCGAAGCGCCCATGGTGCGACGGCAATCTGAAACCGCGACGAGAACTTGCTACGCGTGTCGATCGCGCGGCGGAGCGTGATTGCCACGTCCTCCCATCGCTCCACTCGTGCCAGCTCACGCACTGCTGCTTCGAGATCGCGGATGAAGCGAATGCGCGGAAGGCGGAGGGTCTGCTCCCACGGACGTGGGGCAGTGACGCCGGCGTTGAGCCATCCGCCGTAGAAGTGAGCCATCGTCGTTCCAGCATCGCCATCAAGCGACGCTCGAAGCGAACTTCGGGGGACGCCGACGCGCTGCGAAAGCATGCCCCAGCTACGCACGAGGGCGTGCAGCGTCTCATCGAGGTCGCGCTCCTCCACCAAGTTGAGATCGCCCGGATGCTGTCGAAGCTCCTCAACGATCTCCACGGGCGAGAGGTCCGCGAACCATCTCCGCAGCAAGTCACGCGCACGCGGGAGCTCGCCGGCATCGGCGAGGCGTGTTGCATCGCCGAGGACGCCCTGGACCGCAGCCACTGTCCACGCCGTACGCGGCGTGGGCCTGGCCTCCGAGGCGAGGCACGCCGGAATCGGCGCGGGCGGGCCGGCATCATCGAGCCATCGCAGCGCGGAGCGGAGTTGCTGGAGGGTCCGTAGGCCGAGCGCGAGGTCGTGCAAGGTCTCCCAACCGGTTTCCGGTCGAACCGCTGCAACCGCCCGTTGCGCATCGCCGACGAGTTCCGCCATTGGGCGTTCGACCGTCCACGCCTCAACAACGTACGTGGCGGTGAATACCGCGGGTAACTCCGCGTGCCGGTTCGCGAAGCTGAGCGCGCGTATGAGGTCCGCGTACTTCGCCGGCGATGCGGGCGCCCGGCGATAGAAGTCAGCGATGCTCGAAGCCGCCGTAGTGTGCGCACCCGGTGGCGCTTGCAGTCGTCCAGTGAGGAACACTCGTACGTCGTTGTGACGTACAGCGAAGGTGCCATCCTGCTCTTCGACGACCGGCGCGAGCGCCCGTAGCGACTGCTCCCAGTCAGCTATACCGAACGCCGTATCGGGATAGAACCCGCGCAGGAGCGTGCCGGTGAGCCGAGCGGAGGAGAGCGCAAGCGCGGCGGCGAGGAGCGACCCTGCCGCGGGCACGCTCGCCTGGAGTGGTCCGAGCGCAGCGTTCCAGATGCGGTCGTAGTATTCCTCAATGCCAGCGTGGAGCTGTCTCGTCTCAAGGCGCGTGCGAAGCGCCAGTGCGTCAGGTAGGACCTGCGCCTCGGCCGCGGCGTACACGGCCGCGAGCGTGTTGCCGCGCGACAGCTCGCTGATTGTCGCCGCGGCGCGCGGAACCTGATCCGCGGGGAACGTGCCGAGATCTCGCTTCAGCAGCACCTCGATGTCGGCCGTCGCGATCGGTGGCACTTCGACGACGCGCACGCCGGCGCGGTTCCGAAGCCACGGCGGATAGCGGTCATATTGCGGTTGCCCCGCGATTAGGAAGCGCACTCCGTCCGGGATCTCCGACGGCGGCACGAGCCAGTCGAGAAGTGACGGTTTTTCGCGGAGTTGCTCGGGCGCCAGCGTCCGAGCTCGGGCCGCATGGTCGAGCCCGTCGACCGCGATTACGGTTGGCTGTCCCCGCTCTGCCGCGAGCTTCGCGGAGAGGCGCAGCACGTGGTCACGCATTCTCGCCGGGTCGTTTGCCAGTAAATCATTGCGCGCTGGCACGCCCGCTTCGCGGAGGCGACCGACGAAGTAGCGCGTACGGAGCTGCATGAGGAGGTCACCCCACAACGCGGCTGCCGTTGCGGTCTGCGAGTAATCCTGCGGGAGCGTTGCGGTCGTTGGGCTGATCGGCCGGAACGCATAGAAGCGCAGGTCGACCACGGGGTCCGTGCGATTCGCGAGCGTGCTCACGATGCTCGTCTTCCCGCACCCCGCTGGCCCGGTCAGAAACGTCACACGCTCCGGTGCCGTCCGCAAGTCATTCGCGAGATCGTTTGCGAAGGCGACGCGGCTCGGGAAGAACGGTGCCGGGGGAGGAAAGTCGTGGTCTCCCACAGTCTCCTCATGCGGTACGCCGATCGCCGTGAGAACGTCTTCGGCATGAACCTCAGTAGCGCTCCCACGGCGGGATGTCGTCCAGGTTGCGAGTCTTCGCACAAGGCGGTCGTAGATCTGCTCCGCGACAGAGCGAGGGATGTTGCCGAAGATAGCCGTGAGACGGGCGATCACCTCCGCCTCCAGTCCCTCGATGTCGGGCTGCCCGCCGTCGATGCGTAGCGTCTGGAGAAACTGGAGTTTTGCGCCTTCATCAAGCTGGCTGAGCTCCGCGACCCAAGCTGCCCAGGCCGTCTCGTACTCTGTCGGAAGACGGACGTCTCCGAGCGAGCGTGCTTCCGCGACCGCCACTGTCAGCGTGCGCCAGAACGCGGCTAGTGCTGGCTGGGCATCCGCGCGCGTCGGTTCGTCTGCCAGCTGCCGGTTGGAGAAAAGCCGCGTTGAACACTGCACGTCATCTGCGGAGAGCGTCGCCCACCCGCGCGTCAGCTTCTGCAGCAGGGACACGCCGTCACCGCGTCGGACCATGTCGTTGAACGTGAGGGGCGCGTCCACGCGGGTGTGCTTAACTTGAACGCCGGCGCGGCGGCCGTCGTTATAGACGGCGACAACGTCATCGAGCCCTTCGACCGACGGTTGCTGGAACGTGACGCCGGCGAGATTGCTCTCCGGGTCAAGGAGATCAACCACGTACCGCAAGCCGACGATCGCCTCATACCAATACGGGTCGTGAAGGCCGGGTTGAGAACTCCTGAGCATGCCCTTCACGATAGTGGGGTTTGCTCAGTACGGGAAATGGCGCCGCATACGAGCATGGTATGTGATCGTTTAAGCGTCTGGCCCAGTCACCATTTGATAGATAGGTTTCTCGAGGGGGTAGGGAACGAGTGCCTTCAGGCACTCCTCTGTTGGACCTCTGCCGCCAATGTCTACACTCAAGCGTACCGCCTCAATCAAAGCGGTCGAAGAAGGAATTTCGTACGAGATCCTTTATTTCGCCCGCGAAGCGCTGCGGATGCTCGCCAGAGTGAATGACCGTGTGGCCAGCGTCACCATCGAGGATCCATCCGCGAATCCGGTCGACGACATCGTGCTCACATTCGTACCGGGCGGTCACAAGATCGGAGGAGAGATCTTCGATGCGCAATACATCCAGGTAAAAAAAGGCGGAACGGCCGCGGATGCATTCTCCAGCGCCGACCTGGCGGACCCGAAATGCAAGTGGCTCGCGACCGACAAAACGAAACAGGCGTTTCTTCCGCGCGTCGCGCGGCGCTGGGAACTCTTCAATGTTGCCGCCTGCCTGACCCTGGTGACCACCCGGCGCTGGCGGCCGAACGATCCGATCGCACGCCACCTGACCGAGGGCCGAATCGATGAGGAGGCGGTCTTCGACGATCGCCGCTGCAGTTCGGTGCGGAGCAAGTGGCAGGAGGCGACCGGTCTCGCCGACGATCAGTTCCGTACGTTCGTCGGCTCAATCTGCATCGTCGACGGAGCGGAGCCGATGGAAACGCTTCGGACCGACATCGCAACGCTCGCGGGAAACCTGGCGATTGGCGACGCGCGAGTCGTGCCGCAGATCGATGATGTCGTACGCGGCATCTTCCGATCGAAAGATCGGACGCTCACTCGAAACGGCCTCATTCGACAGTTGGAAGCAGCTGGTCTTCCCGTAGGGAGACCCCCGTCGCGTATTGTGCCGATTGCTCAGGCGGCGCAGGAGCCGTTGCGCGGCTGGCTGCCGCGCCGGCCGTATGCCTCGGCGCCGCTCGACGTCGGCGCCGTTTGGGGGATGCAGACGGGCGCGTTCGCCGGTGTCGTCGAAGGGGTTTCCGCGCAAGCCGTGGCACCACGCCTCGCGGCCGCCCAGGCGCTGCTGCATCTCGAACTGACGTCAGACGCGGTAGCGGTACCCCGCCGTGCGTGGCGACTTCTCGAAAGCGTTTCCGGCCGCGTCGATGCGAAGAACGTCACCGACCAGCTGATGGCAGAATCGCCGTCGATCCCGCGAGGCCTCGTCGTAGATCTCGTCGACACGCGCCCGGCGACGCTCGACTCGCTGCAGGACATCGCGCGCGCCGTGCTCCGAGGTGGAACCGATGCCATCATCGTCGCAGTCAGCCGTGATGTGCCGAGGTCGGAGCTGGCTTTGGAAGATGTCATTCATGCGCTGCAGTCCGCGGGCGTGTGCGTGGAAGTCTTGAATGCGCGGCCGGCCGGCCGTCAGCCGCTGGCGCCCGGCGGGGAGGTTCCGCTCGATCTCGATGTCAGCGACCTGCAGAAGCGTGATTGGTCGGAAGTCGAACAGGCGCTGGCCGCGGCGGCGACCGACGCCAAGAGCGAGATTCGATGGCGCTCTCTCTGGATCGCCGCGAACGTCGACGATTGGCTCGATTGCTGGCTTGCCGCGTACGCCATCGGCGACGGCAGTGAGCTCCTGTCATTCTCTGCCGTTCCGGATGCACGCTCTGCCGCGACGGTGGAAGATGTGGCCCTCGGACTGTTGCGGCTTGGCAGAAATAATTCGGGCCGGCGCGACGAAGTCCGGAAGGCGCTGCAGCAACTCGATCCACTCTTCGACCGCGACACGCGCATCGTGGTCAGCACATGGTTGGCTGGCGAGGCGGCTGGCGATACGTCCGACGAGCTGTTCGTGCGCGCCGGCCTGTCGCGCGCCGTCATCATCGATTCGTATGCCGCTCATGCGTTGCTCCTGCAATCCGATCTGCTTTCACGCGAGCGGCTCGCGGACTTCCTGAAGCAGGAGCCCGCCGTGCGCGCAATCCTGGGTCTTTGCACGCCCGAAGAATGGGTAAGCCTAAATGGTGACAGCGCTGTGGCGAACGACATCATCGACCTGCGGTTTCAGAGACCGCTGCCACAGCACGGAGGGTAAATGATCGTCGACTGGTACTTCACGCGTTGTATTGGAGCGAACCCCAAGCAGGCCATGACGTTTCTGCGGATCCTCGAATGTTTCGACAGCAGCGACGGCAATGTAAGAACCGCGGCGATCGAGCAACTGACCCGTGTCGACGACTGGATGCAGCTTTACGCGCTGCCAAGGGTCCTGGCCGTCGCGGCCGACATTCCGTCGCAGGCTGCGGTCGATGCGTACTACGCGTCCGTCACCGAAGGACGCGAGTCCGCCACACGGCTCCTCGATCTGATCGATGCCGCGTCGCGGGCAACCGCGAAGGTTTGCGTCAACACGTTCGCGAACTTCGCGGAAGGGCAGCGGCGCGAAGCGGCGGGACGATCGAAGATTCCCTACATCGACTTGCGCGAGTTCGCGGACGAATCGATCGCGCTTGCCGCATTGCGAGCCGCCGTCATCAGGCAGCCCGAGATCCGCAACGAGTTCAAGTCGGCCGGAAACGATGCAAGCGCCCTCATACTCAATTCGCTGACGCACGATCTCGGCCGCATGGCGTTCGTCGAGGGCGTCCGGCTTGCCCACATGCTCGGCCTGAGGAGCCGGGATGTGCTGCTCCATCTTCTCGAACGGCATCCCGATCTGGTTACGGAGCCCGATCTCGCGGCCACGTACGTATGGCTTCGCTTCTGTGACGCCGAGGACGCTGCGCCCGACGTCGTGCTGGCGCTGTTGCGCGAGTCCGTACTGCTGAATGATTACCGCCGCTTGTCGGCAGCCTCGAACAAGAGCGCAGACATGCCAGCCTTTCCGGCGCTCCGGCTGATCGCGAACAGCGCGATGTACCGCGTCGTGTTGTGGCAACTCGTGCTCTGGTCCGCCGCGGCGGAAATTGATCCCAAAACGGCAGCGTCAGCGTTCGCGGCCTTCTGGATTCCTCCGAAACAGCGCGACGCCAGATTCGAGATCGGTCACCCGGCGGAGAACCGAAAGATTCAGCCGTGGATCAAGGACTTCGTTCAACCCCTGATCGCGCAACGCGGCTACACCAATCTGATCGTCAGGACAGCACGCGATGCCTCATTTGTGCCGAAGGCGGAATGGTGGCCTCTGACATCGCCCTGGCTGCTCATCGACACGGCACGGCAACGCCGCGCCTACCCTCGCACCCGCTACCTTCGTGCTACGCCCCTCAACGCCCTGCGGCTGCTCGGTGTAACCGCTATCGCCACGCGGCTTCTGCTGCGGAGACAGGTGCCGGAGGAGGCGGTCGAGGCTCTCGCGGCGCTTGCAGTGCATGCGTATGACGTCCTCGATGTGTTCGTCTTCGGCGACAGCACCGACGATGAGGGCTCCAAGATCCAGATGCACGGCGATCTCGAGGTGCTTGCGCGCTTCATCCGCCGCCAGCTCTCGGTTTTGGCCAGCGGTGAAGCCGGTGTTGATCCGGACGTGTTTGTCTCCCTCCTCGGCAACGAGAAACCGAGCGATGACGAACAGATCTTTCGAAACGAAGTGTTGCCGGCGGTGCTCGTTTCGTTCGTATCCGACGCCATCCCGCTGGCGACGCAGGGTAGCGGTGCCGCGAAATGGATGGAACAACTCACCGTGTGCTATCCGTACATGAAACGGGCACAGGCGCGGGATCGCATCGCGGCACAACTCCTGGTGCGCTATCTGACTCGGATCGACGAGGATCTAGAAGACTGGCGCCGCATCGCGGACGGCGTGCAAAAGAGCTACTGGAACATCAATGCGCAACGCCTCCTGCTTCCGCGCGAGTGTGTGGCTGTCGACTGGTGGGTGCCCGACTGGCCCGAGCCGGACGCGGACCACGCCGCCGTCGTGCCCGTGCGGCTGGTGCAACGCTTCGCGGCCGCGTTTTCCAACGACGACGCAGTGCCCGGCGACGTCACGGCCGCATGGCGACAAGAGTTTCTCGATGCGATTGCGTCCATGACTTCGAGACCGGACGACTTTCTGCGGCTGCGGCTGAACGAGATTCTGTTCGATCCGGCGATCGATGCCTCGCCGGAGGAGCGTACGGCGATCTTCTCCCTGCTTATCGATTGGGCATCACCCTCGGACGTCGAGCGCCTGGCGAACGTGCTCTTTCCCCCGTCCTCGCCGGTACCGCGCGATTCCGAGTTACGGACCCTCTTCGTCGGCATTGCCATCCACGAGGTCGAAGTGCTCGCTGCGGCATCGACGGATGCCACAGATCCGCGCTTCGTGCTGCGGAGCCGGAAGCGCGCAGGGACGTACCGGACTGCGCTTCGGCGCGCCGCATTCTGTGCGCACACGGACAGAACATATGCGTCGCTGCAAGGCCCGCTGAAAACGATCGCCAAACGCAGCGATGCGCGAAGGACGCCGTGGTTCCACCGCGGGACCTTTGAGCTCGTGAACGAGCGCGAGATCGAAATGCCGTCTCCGAGGCCAGGCATCGCGCGCCAGATCCGTTCGATCAGCCGTGATCCGAATCGAATGACCGCGACGGTGCTGTATGAAGAGTTCGATTTCGATCCAGCTCTGGTCACCGATCTTCTGCACGCAAAACCCGGGACGGCGGAGACAACCGCCGGCGTACCTCAGCGGGAAGTGCTGGGCGTCATCATCGACCACGACGACAGACATCTCGTGATCGATTGCGGCCTGGACTACTTCGTTCAAGCCCGGCCGGGACCGAGAGTGCACGTCGGTTCCGTCGTGCAGGTCCAACTGGAGCAACGCGGCAACGCATTGAGCGCAAAGCAGGTCGTACCGCTCGTTCCGCGGCACAAGATGAGCCCGGCGACGTGGAAGCTGCGCTGGCCGAAAGCGGGCCTGCCGGAGGTCGTTCACGAACGAACGATCCTCACCACGACTCCGAGCCGTGCGGGGTACATCGATTGGAACTACTGGCTGCCGGACATCCAGATCGTCTTCACCCGCCAGGGCGCCTTCGAAGCCGTCGTTCTCGCGGAGCAGCTCGACAGCGGCGAGTGGCGTCCGGTGACGCGCGACGTCTGGCGTCTCATCTCCTCATACGGACCGAACGTCGAGGCCGCGGTCGTTTCGTTCGACGATGAGCAACTCGTTGTATCACCTGCGCCGGGCTCCCTCTTTTCAATTGCACTGAGTGATCTTCAGGAGAGCGCCAGGCAGCGAATCCGCGGTTTGCAGGTGCACTTCACGGACATCCGCGGCTTGCGCCTTCCGCTGCGAGCCGAAGTCGACGCGGGCGGGCACGTGACGGTAGCGCTCGATGACAGCGCCTGCGGGGACGTCAATGTGCGCTGGCGGCAGCTGTTCGACGGCATGGACGCTCTGACGGCGCGCCTCGAGGCGGGCAGCGTGTACCTGCACGAGATCGAGGAGCCGATCCCCGGTTTTCCGGTCAATATTCAAGTCTCCTTCGAACCTCCGCAGAAGGACACGGAAGTCGACTTCGTCGTCGATAGTCCTTCGGCCTGGGATCCGTGGCGTAACAAAGTCCGCGGCACACGCACGCACTTCTCGGAGATCGAAGCGAAACCGTTCGACCGCCCGAGAGTCGTCCAAGAACTTCTGAATGTGAAGCACGCGGACCGGTTCAAGATCACCAAAGCCCGCGGGCGTGTTTCCGACCGCGGAGAACTTCTCTGTCTCACGAACGAGAATCTCCCTTTTGACGTGAAGGCGGAGACGCTCTCGTTCGGATCCGTCGGCGCCGGTTCGATCCGCGGAGAACGCGAGGTCGAGGTCACGCAGATTGCACAGTTTTCAAAGCTCAAGTTTCCAGGTGACGATACGGACGTGCCGTCTGAGATCCTCGATGCGGGAGGGGGCGAGGGAATCATCGCGCGTGCGCCTCGGCCGAAGGAACCGGCCAAGACCTACGAGATCTGGTGGCTGGCCGGGAGCCGCGTGATTGAACGCGAACTGACGATCGAAGGGCAGCCGCAATACCTCGGGACGCGCGTCACCGCGGCAGCAGTTTCGGACGGCGTCGAGATCACCGTGCATCCGCGCCGAATCAAGTGCGACGCGCTCTGGCGTCAAGTCGCCCCGGACCTCTCGGATGGTTCGCTCTACCTCGGCGTCGTCGGTGGGAAGGCCGCGATCGAACAGCTCCCCGGCGTGTTTCAGCTCGTCTCGCAATCGGCCGCACGAGGCAAGCATCTCGCCAGGTGGAGCAACGCCGCGTTCATCGGCGGATTAACTGGCCGCGAGCGGGTCACGGTGCAGCAACTCGGCGCTCAAAACCGCAAGCGCGCTATGGTTGCGCTTTCTGAGCGCGGTACCGACGATGTCGTCTGGGGCGACACATTCGCCAGCGGCGATCTCGTGTCGGATGTCCGGCTCAGCATCACAAAGGCGAATGCCGCGGAACGATACATTCTGAAGCGAACATTCGCCCTGACGCGCCGTGAAGTCGAAGTGGTCGTCAAGCGCGACGAATCGACTCTTTATCAGAAGCAGCTCGATGAATACTTTGAGAACGTCCACACGCTTGACGTAACGGTGCGTCCCCCCGCGACCGTCCTGCTATCGAATCCTCCTGTTCCCGACGGTACAACAGGCAAATGGAAACGGACCGTCAATTTCGGCAGGGATGAAGGCGCCTGGGTCGGCAGTGCGCGCTATCGAGGCAACGGTGCCCGCGTCCAGTTGATCCGTGAACGGGACGGAAACATCGTCGCGTCGGCGCGGGCTGTACCGCCGCTGTCACTGCCGGATTACTTCGATCTTCTCGAAGTCGATCCGGAAGAGGAGATTGCACTCGAACAGCCGCTCTACTATGCCGGTGCCGGAGAGGGTGACGGCTTCCATCGCTTCGAATGGGGTTATGGCTGGACCATCGTCGTCCACGAGAGCGAATTGCGGTTCCTGAACTACGAGTTCCGGGCCGCTCGCGACCTGATCTTTTTCGGCGACGCCGTTCGCAGGATCTCATTCGAAGTTGAGCTACCGCGGGACGATGAGAATGCGGCCCCTCGGTACACTCTGGTCCTCAACGATCTCTCGATCGACTATTCCGAAGCCACGCTCATCTTCACGCAGCGCCGGAATCACAAGATCGTCCATCTTCTTCGTCTGAAGCCCAGGCGGATCGGAGGCAACATCGCCGGCGCCGAGATTGCCTCGGTCGTGGGCCTCGACGTCAAATCGGCGGACATGGTCCACGGCTTTGAGCGGACGCGCGCTGTACTCGCTGCGGCCAGCGAGGCGATGGTCGTCGCTCGATTGAAAAGCACGCAAGAATCGGAGTCGTGGAAAGAGCCCTCGATCTATGGCCGCTTCGACGAAACCGAATTCCGCCGGAGCCTCGGCAAGGAAGTACGGTTCGACCTCGTCGAGCTCACGCTCAGCGCCACCCGCAGAAACCGGCTTCGGTCAAAGGAGCTCGTCTTTCTCATGGCAGGCAAAGGAAGCCCGCGCCGTAACGATTACGGCCTTGCCATGCGCGTCCCTGACGGCATCCATGCAGACGACGTGGGCGGCGATGCGAAGGACATGCTCGTGCTGCGGCGCGGCTTCTCAGTTCGCGAGGAAGTCCTGCCGCGGTTGATGCGGCGCGACCCGTCGTCGCTCGCTGGACAGCTCTTTCTCGTCAGGCCGTCGCAATTCAACAAGTCGCTGCGGCTGTCGCTGTGGTGGCGCAAGAAAGACACCGACGAGGAGAAAGCAGCGCCACTGCCCACGCGCAAAGGAGAGGTGCTGCAGTCGCTCGTCCAGCATTCGTTCTTGCTGGCAACCGTGATCAACGCGGCCCATCAGACGATCGACGTCGAGTACTCCCCGGGAATCTTCATCGAGATCAAAACCGATCAGATCGAATTTGCGTCCGCGGATCTGCTCAAGGAGCTGGGGGAGGGCTCAGTGATCCGCATCGAGAAGGGCACGAACGCGCCATATCTCGTCAGCCGCGCAGCATTCTCCGACGGCCGTTATCTGAGCGAAGGCCTTCGAACCGTGGTGGCCTTCCCGAAGAACGAGTTGTTCGACCGCAAGAAAAGCGAGCCGTGGCAGATCGAGAACGCGTCCTGGAACACGCTCCGGTTCCCACTGGGCGGAATGCCCGACGTTCTCGCTGTCCCGGGATCGCTCAACGTGCTCACCAAGGCATGGGGAGAGCCCGATACGGCGCAGTTTCGCGAATTCATGTCACGCGTCCATCCGAAGATCGCACTCGCCGGCCCGGGAGAGAAAGGCAGCGTGCGTTTTGAGCCGGGACGCACGAAAGCATTCGTCGGCGCAATCGCAATCGATCCGGTCACGCGCGAACCGCGCTACCAGCCCGATCCGACCGTTGGCGCACCGTGGAAACACGGCAACCTGAAGTGGCCCTTCCTCTCGTTTGCGGATGCCAGCGTTCGAACCATTCAGGCGCGCTTGGAGCGCGAATGGCGCTATCACGACGACCTGACCTGCGTCTGGCGAGAGGACGGTGATATCGACTCGACGCCTCTTCGGCCGCACAGTGGCATCACTGGTCCCGTCATGTTTGACCAGGGCGGGGGAGATCTGCATCTGCGCTATGCGGCAAACGCGCTCTCGCGGTTCGGCTATCCGATGCGGGAACTCGTCAATTACCTCGGCGATCGCGGCGAGAGCGCGTGGTTTGCCGTGGCGGCGATCACGCCTTCGTCGATGTGGATCGAGATTGCGCCGGGCCGCGTGTCGGAATTGCCGTTCGCGCAGATCGTGCACGCGGACGTTCCCGCTGCGTCGTTGCGGTCGCTGGAGTGGAGTCTCTTCGCTCCCGGCGACTGGGTCCAGCTTCGCCTCGCGTCGACCGATCCGAAGACGCCTGATCGCGTGGCGATCCAGCAGTGGGTACCGTCGCTTCGTGGAGCCGCGGGCGAGCGGATGATTCTCCCCGTCGTGTCATACGATGTGGAGGAAGGCGTCCTCAGATTGGGCGCCGGTGACTTTCAGACAGATTATCCGTGGCTGGACAAGACTGTGCCGCCGGTCGTGCTTCTCGCTCTCGGCAACCGTACCTCGCGATTTCAGATCAGGGATATCACGCGCAAAGACTGCGCGCTCCTCGCGCTCGATTCGCATGGCGAACTATGCATCGCCGGTTGCGCCGGCCTCACCGTGCAGCCATCGAGCGCCGGATGGGAAGGTGATCCGCTTTCGGTCTGGTTCAAGCGCGTCGGCGCCGAGGAACTGGTGCGCATCGCCGGAGGAGCGATTCCAGTCACGATCGAAGACATCGAAGGAAAGCGCATCTACTTCTCGCGCGCCCGGCAGAAGGGAGGTTCGGTCCTCGGTGCGGAGCGCATGACCGTGGCCAGGGTCCTGGGAGCGCTTGACGGCAACCGCATGCTGCTGCGCTCCGGCTCCGCGCTTTTCGTCGGCCGCGCTGATGCCGTGGTTTCGGGCCTGCCCCACGCGCTCTCGAGCGCGATGGCGCAAACGCTTCACGAACGCAACGAGAAGGTGTGGATCCGTGGATCGGGTTCGGGCGACGTCACGCTCTTCGGTCTCGCCGACGAACGGACCGCGACGATTCGCGCAAAAGCCGTTGCTGTGGCGTCAGACGGCAAGTCGCTGGGGCTGGCCTGCCGTTCTCTCACCACGCAGTCCCTGTACTGGCTCCCGGCGAACGACGTGGCATGGACTCGCTTGACCGTCGATGAATTGCGCGATGTCTACGTCGAGCGCGACTTTCCATTCCGCGCTCAGCTGCATCCCGACGACGCGGGCCGCGAAGTCCTTTCCATTACGCGCTCGCCTGATGCGATGGCAGAGTTGCGGGCATTGCACGTCGATGACGAACTGAGTGTGAAGGTGATTCGGAAGCGCGGTGACACCGGCGGCACGTCGCAGTTTTACCTCGTTTCCACGTACGGCAGCGGCATCGTCATGGTGTGCCGACTTGAGGATCCCGAGCAGAGCGGCGAATTGAAGGAGGATACCGACCTGCGAGTGGAAGTCGTCCGCCGCTTCATCGCCCATCCTCCGGTGGTCAGCGTCACGAAAGTGGGCACCCGCCTCCCCGAGCTAGATGTCCCCGCGTGGATGCTCACGGAGGCCGAGACAAGTGCCATTCCTAGCACGATGCGGCGAACGATGGAGTGGATCAACGCCGGTCGCGTCACGCCCCGCCACAATTTGGGATCGGCGCCGGACGCGATGATCGATCAGGCGGTAGCCGAGGCCTGGGGTTCTCTCAGTTCGGGAAATCTCGATCTGAAAGCGGGACTGGGAATTGCGGAAGCCTGGTATCTCGCGAGCGGAGATCGCGAGGAGGTCGAACTCGCGCATGCGCTCATGTGCATCGTGCTCTTACGGCGGCTCAGCGCCGCGTACAGCGTTCAACAGGCTGACCTTCGTGCCAAACAGAAAGAGAAACAGTTAAACGTCGCGGATGCTTTCGTTCGCGACTGGAACGAGTTTGCCGGCGATCTTCTCGCGCAGATTGCCGCACGTGCCCTGCGCAGCCTGCACAGCGAGGTCCTCTCAAAGCGCTGGCTCAAGGCGCAGCGGCTCGAGGAGCCCGCACGCCTGCTGCTTCTCCGCTCAAGCTTCCAACAACCGGTGACAACGGCGAGCCTGAGCGCGATTCGTCAGTATTGCCGCTCCTCCGAACTGCGGGACTGGTCTTCGAAGAACCTGCCGCGGATCGTCGCCGACGGATGCCGCCGCGCCATCGGCGAGGCCGAGATCGATGACCGCTTTTACAGCGAAGCGCAGTTGCTCGAACGCGTCATCCGCGTCGGCGACGCCTACACCGCTCCATTGCGGCCGAACAGAAAGCTGCACTTGGCATACTTCGAAGAAATCGAGTCGTTGCTCGGGCAAATAATCGCGAATAGAACTTCAGTGACCCTCATGAGGCCAATTGAGATCCGCGAAGCCAAAATCTCGAGCGGATAGTCATCGAACGCGTTGCTTAGACAAGAGTGTCGGCGTCGGCGACGCTTTGGATCGTGCGAATGTTCCGGCGACGGAACGCGACCGTGCGCCTGAGAAATCTGGGGCTCCGGTATGCGAGGAATAAGACGACATCGTCTCGTCGCTCGACGCAGAAACCAACTAAGCGACCGAGGCGCCGCCTTCTGAACCGACTGCCGCGGCCTAGGAAGCGCGCAGAAACCGGACGTCCGTGACCGTCGTCGGTTCGTAAGCCTGCTAGACGCAACCTCACCATGGGATAAGAATGGGGCTATGGAAGCTGACGTCCTATGGAAAGCCGCGATGAAGCCGCGCCTTCCCACAGGACTTGGAAAACGCCGATGAAGCTGGCGTTTCCCACATCTCCCACAGCCCCCGCCGCTAGAGAAGAAAATCGAGAATGAGAAGCCAAACCCAGAAGAACCGACACCGGTCGCACTCCGGCAACCGGGTCTGCTCATCCGTCGGACGTGATCACGCGTGGTCCCTCCGCCCGGCCTCCCCTCAGAAGGCGCTACTTCGAATCCGGTGAAGGATGTTCCCACAACCGTGATCGTGGGCAGGATATGATTGCCGAAGAAGCCGCTGCCGGTCTCACGCAGCGGCTCTCCTGAGGGCGTCGGCCTCTCGAATCCACTCGAGGAAAAGGTTCGAACTCACTACGGTAAGGTCTACCAACACCATTACTTATTCGCGGCGGTCTTTCTGCGTCAGCGGCCCAGCTCCTTGCGCAGCGGTCGCATTAGCTCCATGGGTGATCTTCCCCGCAGGAGGACTTTCGGCGTTCCGTGCCAGTTCGCGCAGTCGCGGATGGCCCGTGCGAGGTCACGCGTGAGCGATGCGCTGATCGATACGCCCGGTTCGAGGTGGATCGACTTCACCTCGAAGATCCCTTCCTTCCGGTGCGCCTTCGGGTCGAGCCGGCCGATGAGCCGCCCGCGCCGGAGGATCGGGAGCGTGAAATAGCCGTACCTCCTCCTCGGCGCCGGGGTGTAGCACTCGATGCGATATTCGAAGCGGAAGAGCTCCTCCGCGCGCTTGCGATCCCAGACGATTGGATCGAACGGGGAGAGCAGCACCGTCCGCGCAGGCTGAAGGTTGCCGGCAGCGGCGGCGTCCGCGAGCTCCGCATTTTCGATGTGCACGTAGCATGAGGCGGCGATTCCGGCGATCTGCGCGGGGACGATTTTCCCGTCCGCCGCCAGCACGGCAAGCGCCTGGGCCGTCTCGCTTCGGCGCATCCGGTAGTAGTCGGCGATCCATGCTTCGGTAGCAATGCCGAGCGATTTCGCGGCCTTCGCCACGAGCGCGCGATTCGCCGACTTCGCGGACGGACGCCGGCCGTCGTGCTTGCCCGCCAACACCCGCTCCCGCAGGTCGTAGATCCGCTGAAAATGCTCGCGGCGGGAGACCATCAGCTCGCCCGCGGTGAAGAGCATCTCCAGCGCACGCTTCTCGGGCTTCCATCCCCACCAACCGCCTTTCTCTCCGTCCGTACGCGCGAAGTCAGCCGAGCGCACGGGACCGTGCTCCCGAACATGAGCGAGCACCCGATCGACGACGGTGCGGTGTTCGTTCATCCATTCGTGCGAGTACTTCCAGCCGAGGGATCCCGCGTCGGGCATGCGGTGCCGGAAGAGCGGATAGTCCTCGATCGGCACGAAGGCAGCCTCGTGGGCCCAGTACTCGAAGAGCGAGCCTTCAGCGAGCAGCTCGTCAAGCCAGCCCGGGTCGTAGTTCCCGAGCCGGCTCCAGAGCACCAGGTAAGGGCTGCGCGCCACGACGTGGATCGTGTCGATCTGCAGTACGCCCATCCGGCGGATGGCGGCCAGTACATCGGCTTTGCGCGCGAGTCGAGACGGCCTCTCGAGACCCTGCGCCGCGAGGAGGAGCGCCCGGGCGACGGTAAGGGAAAGGCGAAGCATGCGCGCAACATACTGCAAGGCTGGCGCGGTGCTGAGTGCGAAGCGAAAACCGCTTCGGATGTAGCGGACAGGAGAAATCCGCCTGTGCCGCGGCTGGATCCAGTCGACGATGGCGTCGATCAGAACGCGCGGCGTGAAGTACTGTGCCGCGTCGCTCTTGACGTCGTGGGCGTTGCGCTCCGCAGGACGTTGCAGTAGGACCACAGCTTCTGGACGATGCGGTTGGCGACGTCGTTCATCGTGATTGCACTTCGAATAGCGTACGCGGAAGCTGTGACTGACGAATGATCGATTGCAGTGTGCCGATGCGGATCTCCCTTTGATCGGGAACCGGAAGTGTGATCGTCGACTCAGGCGTGCGTTTCTGCATGACGACGTGGCTGCCGCGGCGGCGAACCTCGCGAAATCCATGCTGCGCCAGTAACGTGCAAAGCTCGCTGCCGGAGAAGACTCGCAGGCTACCCAGCGCTGACCTCGAGAGCGGCGATGAAGACCTCGCCGTGCATTCGCATCAGCACTTCCGATGGATCGGCCGATTCGAGGAAGAGCTCTATGGCTTCTCGAAGGTTCGCCGACGCGTCTTCGATCGAGTGGCCCTGGCTGGCGACATCGAGCTCCGGACAGAGGGCGACGTAACCACCATTTTCGCGGTAGATCATTGCGGTAAAGCGTCGAGTGACAGGCATGGTTCTCTTTTCTCGGTCGGTGGCGAACTGCGCGCCGTGAGTCTACCGGAAAGAGTAGGGTCAGGCCGCTGCTTCTCGTCGATCGAGCTTAGAGCAGAGGCCCTGTGTGTGAAGTTGGGGGTCGCATCGGGAAGATCAACTTAACATTCAACGCTAAGTTGATTTTCCAGATACGACCCCCCCACTGATGTCAACTTAACGTTCAACGCTAAGTTGACTTTCCAGATGCGACCCCCACTGATGATCTTTAAGGGCTGCTAAGTCTCACGAAGGCTTTCGCCCTAAGCCGACCGCGACTGAGAGGGGTCGGCTGAGGTAGGGAAACCGCCCGAGCTCGACACTCCTCAAGTGAATGGACGGCTACGAATTCAGCTTTGACTGGTTCAGCAGGAACGTGCCAATGTGGGACCTTCACGTTCGGCCTCTGGGCGCCGCCGGGCCGCTGCACGCACTCGAGATGGGCTGCTTCGAGGGGCGGGCGAGCGTATGGTTGATCGAGAACCTCCTCACCGACCCGGCGTCGCGTATCACCGTGGTCGATACATTTGAAGGCTCCCCCGAGATTGCCAGCGAGACACTCGACGGACTGTTCGACCGTTTTCTGCGGAACGTCGAACGAACGGGGAGGCTGAATCAGGTACGCATCATGAGGATGACGACCGTAGAGGCGCTGACCAGTCTCATTTCCGCTGAAAGCTATCGCAAGTTCAACCTGGTGTACGTTGATGCCAGCCATCGCGCCTCCGATGTCCTTACCGACGCGGTCCTGGCATCACAGGTGCTCTCGCCGGGCGGCCTGCTCGTGTTCGACGATTACCTCTGGAATTGTCGCCCGTCGCCGCTCGATCGCCCGAAAGTAGCCATAGACGCTTTTCTGGAGATCTTCCAGCACTCGTACGAGGTTTTACACAAGGGCTATCAGGTACTGCTCAGGAAGGTCGGTTGAGTCTCTAACTGCTTCGCTGGGGTAGGGAAAATTGGCGGTGGTGTCACTCCTAAGTAGGTGACGCGGTTTCAGGCCATCATTTTCGATCTTGACGGAGTACTGCTGGATAGCGAGCAGGTCGCGATTGACGTTTCGTGCTTGGCTGCCGAGAATGCCGGATACTCCATCCCGCGCGACTTCTGGCTGAGCACCGTCGGACATGCCGCCGAACAGATCCGGCTATTGTTTCCTGCCACGTTCGGTGGGCCCGATGCATTCGACGAGTTGCAGGTGGTCATTGACGCGCTTTACGTAACGCGCGTCACCGAGCTCGGGCCACGCATCGTACGGAGCGGCGTTCGCGACTTGCTCGGCGAACTAGCTGCGCGGAGCGTGCCGTGTGCGGTAGCGACGTCCTCGCAACGCTCGTGGGCGGAGAGCTGTCTTCGCACGTCGGAACTGCTGCCGAATTTTAAGGTCGTGGTCGGAAGAGACGACGCGGGAGCGCCAAAGCCGAATCCGGGAGTATTCCGTCTTGCTGCTTCGCGACTCGGTATCGCCCCCGAGGCCTGCATCGTTTTGGAAGACTCCGAAACCGGAATCAGCGCCGCGGCATCCGCGGGCATGCACTCGATCCTGGTTCCTGACCTTCAGCCGCCCTCTTTCACCGCACGCCGCCAAGCGCACGCCGTATTTGCGTCCATCCCCGCCGCGATTCCATATGTCATTTCCTTACTGGGTACAACAGATACGATAACTGAGAATTAT